>Ga0180223_1000009_pt1 | contig 677639 bp, 697 predicted proteins | sample eDN5th30CKraftOP_FD_151337 | JGI IMG/M metagenome (GOLD analysis project Ga0180223, IMG submission 151337) | Enriched Organic Plus compost microbial communities from Emeryville, California, USA - eDNA 5th pass 30_C Kraft OP (version 2) (version 2) ... | reverse complement strand
TCTACCGGCTGGCCAAGCAGGCGGTCGGCTGCATCGAGGCGATCTTCACCGATGCCAATTCCTGCTATGCCCTGGCCTTCGAGCGTCATGGTGTGCCCGAGCCCCATACTCAGACCAAGGCCCAGACGCATCTGATCGAGTCCTCGAACTCGTCCATCCGCGACATGCTCGCCCGCTTCAACAGGCGCTCCAAGCGCTTCTCCAAGACACAGCAGATGCTCGAGATCACACTCGATCTCTTCTTCAACAGAAAGCCTGACAAAAGTCAGAGGAGTCAGAAATGAACACTCCCCCCGCAAGGGGGGAGGTGACCTGCTGGCTCAAGACGCGCTCATACCGGGGTGACGCAAATGCTCCGGCAATTGGCAAGCTGGAAGCGCCGAGCTTTCCGTTCCTATTTTGCTCTCCCCTCACCCAGCCAATGCCGTGGTTTCTCATTCCCTGGATCGCGCAAAGACCATGCTCTTGTTCGGTGCCAGGCCGCCGATCATCGGCTGTCGGGCAAGGTGGACCGAGACTTCGTGGTCGGGCAATTGTGCCATGAGTTCGCTCCTGATGCCCTCGGCGATGGCCAGTTCGCGTGGGTCCTCGGGCGCGTCGGAGATGATTTCCATCTCATAGGTGGTCTCGGTCCAGCGGATGTGAACTTCGGCCATGCCCGGCGTGATATTGCCGAGAAGCACGCTTTGGGCGATCAGCCGTGCGGCGTCCTGGTCAAGTCCGTGGTTCATGGCGAACCTCCTGACTGCGAGCGCCCGGACGGTAATCGGTCCGATCGAGGCCGTCTCTAGCCCGAATGCCGGGGAGCCGGGATGGGGGCCTGTTCGCCGTTCATCTTCGTTCAGAAACCGTTCATCAGCGGGTTTTCGGCGGATAACGGAGCGCTGGATATCTGCGAATTTCCCTCGAATTTTAACAATTGACGGGTCGTAAGACTCCTTGGTAACGTTCCCACGAAGATCGAGCAGAGGCTAGGCAATAGTCCCGGGCCGATCATGGGAAGAGTTGATGGATAAGAGCCGCAATCGCAGGCCGACGATCATTGACGTCGCCGAGCACGCCGGGGTGTCGAAGAGCACCGTGGCGCGCGTACTTGCCGGTTCCGCCAGCATTTCCGAAGATGCCCGCGATCGCGTGATGAAGGCCGTTGCCGCGACCGGCTATGAGCGCAACCATTTGGCCGTCGGCATGCGCTCGGGCCGCTCGGGCCTCCTCGGCATCGTCATTCCCGATATCACCAACCCCTTCTGGGCCGGCGTCGCCCGCGGCGCGCAGGATCGCGCGGCCGAACACAATATCTCGCTCCTCGTCTTTTCGTCCGACTGGGACGCCGACAAGGAGGCGCGGCATCTGCGTGCTTTGCGGCAGGCCCGGGTCGACGGCGCCATCATCAATCCGGTCGCCGACAATTTCGACGATCTCTCGCGCTTCGGCCTGCCCTTCGTGTTCATTGGCTCCTCGGCCGAGCGCTTCTCTGACGTATCGAGCGTGGGCTCGGATATCGCCCAGGCCGTGCGCCTCGGCATGGAGCATCTGTTCAGCAAGGGTCATACGCGCCCGGCCTTCATCCTCGGCCCGCGTTCGCGCCTGGCGCGTGCCCGCTTCCTGCGCACCGTCCACGATTTCTGCGTCGAGCGCGACATCGATCCGGCCGTGCTGGCGATGGAGGATGCCGAATATACCGTCGAGGGCGGCAAGGCTGCGATGGAGCGGCTGCTGGCCCGACGGGGCAGGGGGCATCTTTCGGTGTTCGCCGCCAACGACCTCATGGCGCTCGGCGCGATGATGGCGGTGCGCGATGCGGGTCTGTCGTGCCCGGAGGATGTGTCCATCCTCGGTTTCGACGGCATTCCGGCCGGCGCATTCGCCTGGCCGGGTCTCACCACGATCGAAAAACCGAGCCGGGAGATTGGCGTGCGCGCCGTCGATTGCCTGCTCGATGAAATTGCCGGCCGGCCTGAACATGGCCGGGTCTACATGCCGTGCCGTCTGGTAGAGCGAGGCTCACTCGCCGATCTGACGGCCACCGCGCCCAAACGGGCCGCGGCAGGGAGGTGACCAGAAAAGTGACGATCAGCCAGAACATCGAGGCAGTGGAAACTGCGTCCCGCGTTGGGAACGTTCCCGCATTTGTCCTGGGCATCCGTAAATGGTGGCCCTACTACGCCATGATGGCCCCCGGCCTCATTTTCTTCGTCGTCTTCCATTATCTGCCGATCTGGGAAGCGAAAATCGCCTTCGAGCAGGTGCGGATCATCCCGCCCAATATCTGGGTGGGCCTCAAGCACTTCCAGACGCTCTTCGCCTCGCCGATCTTCTGGCAAGTCTTTGCAAACACATTGATTATTTCGGCGATGAAGCTGGCCTTCGTCTTCCCGGTGCCGATCGTGGTGGCGCTGCTGCTCAACGAAGTCCGGGGCGGTTCGCTGCGCAAATTTATCCAGTCGGCTATCTACCTGCCGCACTTCCTCTCCTGGGTGGTCATCGCCGGCGTCTTCATCGCCGTGCTCTCGCCCAGCGATGGCGCGGTCAACAATATCCTGGGCATGGCCGGCATGGCGCCGCGCTCGTTCATGACTGAAACCGGCTCGATCCGCTGGGTGCTGGTGTTCTCGGAAATCTGGCGCTCGGCCGGCTGGGACAGCCTGCTTTACCTCGCGGCCATCATCGCCATCGACCAGCAGCTCTACGACGCCGCCGAGATCGACGGGGCCAATCGCTGGCAGAAGATCCGCGACATCACCATTCCCGGCATCGTGCCGACCATCGCGACGATCTTCATCCTCAATGCCGGCATGTTCCTGTCGGCCGACCTCAATCAGGTCATCAACTTCTCCAACGACGCAGTGCGCAGCCAGATCGATATCATCGACAGCTACGTCTACCGCATCGGCCTCCTCACCGGTGAATACTCGATGGCCACCGCCGCCGGTCTCTTCAAGGCGATCCTCGGCATGCTGATGCTGATCGGGGCGCATTTCGTCTCCAAGCGCCTGACCGGGAAGGGAGTCTGGTGATGGCCGAGACCCCGATCCGCAAGACCCCGCTCGAGCGCCTCGAATACGCGATCATCGTTTCGACGCTCCTGTTCCTCGTGGTGATGACCGTCCAGCCGCTGCTGAATCTTCTCGCCATCTCGCTGTCCGACCCGGCCAATGTCGCCGGCATGAATGGTCTCACCATCCTGCCGCACGGCTTTTCGCCCGAGGTCTGGGGCCTCCTGATCCAGCATCCGCAGGTACAGCGCGGCGTCATCAATTCGATCTTCATCACCGTCGCCTCGACATTGCTCGGCGTCGCCTTCACCGCGCTCATGGCGTGGGGTCTGTCGCGACCCAACCTGCCGGGCCGCCGGTTCCTCTTCATTCTCGTGCTGGTGACCATCGTTTTCGAGCCCGGCATCATTCCGGATTACTTCATCAACAAGCGGCTGGGCCTGCTCGACACCTATTGGGCGCCGATCCTCTTCAAGCTGGTCAACGCCTGGTACCTGATCATCCTCATCCGCTTCTTCGAGGAAATTCCGCAGGAACTGCTTGAGGCGTCCGAGCTCGATGGCGCCAATCCCTTCCAGGTGTTCTGGACCGTGGTGCTGCCGCTGGCCAAGCCGGCACTGGCGACGATCACGCTCTTCTACTTCGTCTTCCACTGGAACGAGTTCTTCCGGGCGATGATCTACCTCAACGACCAGTCCAAGTGGCCGTTGCAGGTGGTGCTGCGCCAGTTCGTGGTCGAAGGCGACAAGCTCATGATCGTCGGCAAGGACGCCTCGGACAGCTATTCGGGCGCCAGCCAGATCAATATCCGCGCGCTCAAGGCCGGTATGATCCTGCTCACGATCGTGCCGATCCTCGCCATTTATCCCCTGATCCTCAAGTTCTTCACCAAGGGCACCATGAGCGGTGCACTGAAGGGCTGAGGCAAATCCAAACAAGCAAAGCATACCCAATGGAGGAGAAATCAATGCTTGGTAGAATGTTGCTGATGGCCTCGACGGCCCTGGCCCTGACGGTCAGCGCCGCGCTGGCCGATCCGGTGACGATCCGTATCGTCTCCAAGGACCTGCTCTCGACCAACCCGGATGACGTCAAGCTCATCGAGACCTATGAGGCCGCTCTCAAGGCCCAGGGCACCGACCTCGACATCCAACTCGTCGACCTGCCCTCGTCCGGCTATGCCGACAAGCTCTCGGCCATGCTGCTTTCGGGCGACATTCCCGACCTGATCTACTTCCAGGGCGGCGATGCCAAGATGGCCGAGCAGGGGATCCTCGAAGACTGGAACAACTGGCTCCCGAAGACGACCTATCTCAAGGACGCCCTCTTCGCCCACAATGTCGAGCGCCTCAAGAACTATCCTTACCTGCTCTACGTCTATCCGCCGCGCATTCCGCAGCCGGTGATCCGTCAGGATTGGCTGGAGAAGACCGGCATTGCCGCTCCGGCGACCGTTGACGACTACGTCACGCTCTTCAAGGCGATCAAGGATGGCGATCTCGATGGTAACGGCAAGGCCGATACCTATGGCGTGACCACGGCCGACAACACCAGCGAGCTCGATGCCATCTTCAACCAGGCATTCGGCGTGACCGGCTCCTGGATGCAGAACGAAGGCGGTGAGTGGATCAATGCCCGCGTGTCGAGCCAGGAGAAGGACAAGATCGCCTTCTACGCCTCGCTCCGCGAGCAGGGCCTTTACGATCCGGAATACATCACGACCAAGTGGGACGTGAAGGAAGACAAGTTCTATTCCGGCCGTGCCGGCGTCATCTTCGGCTCGTCAGCGGAAGTCATCGACATCTATGGTGGCAAGATGAAACAGGCTCACCCGGAAGTCCCGGGCCTGACCCTCTTGGCGCCGCCCAAGGGCCCGGCGGGCCAGGGCCTGATTGCCCTCGACGTCTCCAAGGAATCGCGTGGCCTGGCCATCGCGACCACGTCCCAGCACAAGGAAGAAGTCGTAAAATTCCTCGATTTCGTGGCGAGCCCGGAAGGGCAGGCCATCGAGCGCATGGGCTTCGAGGGCGAGCAGTACACCAAGGAAGGCGATACCATTAAGCCGACCGACAAGCTTGCCACCTGGTATGCCCGCTTCCTCGTTGCCGCCAACTGGCAGCCGCCGGTGCAGTGGATGAGCCCGGCCGCCGAACAATCGCTCAAGGTCATCGCCTCGAACTTTAAGCCGGACAATGCCTTCGTCTGGCCGGCTGAGTACGCCGCTGACATCGACGCGACCGAGAACGTCTATCGCTCGTGGGTTTACAAGTTCATTTCCGGCGAAGCCGGTATGGACCAGTGGGATGCCTATGTCGCCGAGTTCAACAATGCCGGTGGCCAGCGCATGACCGACTATGCAAGGACCGTCCTTAATGCCCAATGATGCAAATGGCTCGTCCCTTCGGGGACGAGTCCGTGCGCTTCTCCATGGCGTCGCTTACGGCGACGCCATCGGAGCGCCGGTCGAAAAACTCTCTGCCGCCGAGATCGCCAGGCGCTATGGCCGCGTGACCTCGGTCGATACGCAATGGCACAAGATGAGCCTGGACCCCGTGGCCCGGAACAATCGTGTGCGCGGCAACGGTATCGTCACCGACGACACGCTGATGACGCTTTGCCTCATGACCATTTATGGCGACGTGAAGCGCCATATCGATGCGTGGGACATGGCGACCGGCATGGTGCGCGAGATCGCCTGGAAGCCGCGCTGGATTCCGGAGATGCAGCGCGAGACGCTGCTCATCGAGCGCCTGTTCTACCCCGAGAAATGGATTTTCCAGCGCCACCAGCTTTCCGGTTGCGACCCCCGCCAGGGCGGTATCGGCAACATGGTCAATTGCGGCGCCGCCATGTACATCGCCCCGGTGGGCGCGGTGAATGCCTGCGATCCCCGTGCCGCCTATGACGAAGCCATCGCCTTCGCCTCCGGCCACCAACAGAGCTACGGCCTTGAAGCCGCCGGCGTCCTCGCTGCCGCCATCGCCGCCGCGTTCGTGCCCGGCACCAATATCGAAACGGTCGTCGAGGAAGCCCTCGCTGTTGCCAAGGATGGCACGCGCGCGGCGATTGCCGACATCGTGGAAGCCGCCCGCGAGCTCAAGCGCCAGGGCGCCGATTACGCCGCCGTGGTCGAGCGTTTCCACGCAATCATCGGCAAATATTCGGTCATGGGCGACGACGTGAACCACGCGCCGCACAAGGCTGGCGTCCCCACCGACGCCTACCAGCCCTCGCGCCTCCATTCGATCGAAGAACTGCCGCTGGCGCTGGGCTTTGCCGTCCTCAATGACGGCGCGTTCGAAAAGACCATCGTCGATGGCATCAATTCAGGCCGCGACACGGATTCCATCGGCGTCATGGCCGGCGCGATCCTCGGCGCCATGCATGGCGAGAGCGTCATCGCTCCCTCCGTCCGCGACCAGCTCGATCGCGCCAACAAGCTCGATCTCACGGCCGCCGCAGATGCCTTCACAGACACGGTGATCGCCATCCACGCCGCCGACCGCGCCCGCGAAAAGGCTAAAGCCCAGGCGCGCGCTTCCCTCTTCGGCTCAGCCGAACCCGCCCAGGTCGTCAACCTCTAGGAACCCAAACGAAAGTCCCCATGCTGACCACGACTGAAATCTTCGAGCGCATCTATTCGGGCTTTATCGGCAAGGCCATCGGTGTGCGCCTGGGCGCGCCCGTCGAGCCGACCATCTGGAGCTACGACCGCATCCGGAACACCTATGGCGAGATCACGCAGTATCTGCGCGACTTCAAGAATTTCGCCGCCGATGACGACACCAACGGCCCCGTCTACTTCATCCGCGCGTTGCGCGATTACGGGCTTGGCGCGACCGCCGAGGATGTGGGCAAGACCTGGCTCAATTACGCCGCCGAAGAGCATGGCATGTATTGGTGGGGCGGCTTCGGCGTCTCGACCGAACATACGGCCTACCGGAACCTGCGCGCCGGCATCCCCGCGCCGCAATCGGGCTCCATCGCCCAGAACGGCCATACGGTAGCCGAGCAGATCGGCGGCCAGATCTTCATCGACAGCTGGGGTTGGGTGCATCCGGGCGAGCCGCAGAAGGCCGCCGACGCCTCGGCCCGCGCCGCCAGCGTTGCCCACGATGGCGAGGGCCTCAACGGCGCGCGCTTCTGTGCTGCCGCCATCGCCGCCGCTTTTGTCTCCAAGACCATCGAGGAAGTCATCGAGGCGGGCCTTTCGACCATTTCCCCGGATTCGCTCTACGCAAAAGTCTGCCGCGCCGTCCTCGCGCACTACGAGGCGCATCCGGACGATTGGCGCAGCTGCCGCGACATGCTGACCGCCGAATGGGGCTATGACCGCTATCCAGGCGTCTGCCACATCATCCCTAATGCCGGCATCACCATGATGGGCCTCATCTATGGCCGTGGCGACCTGCCGCGCACCGTCGAGATCGCCACCATGGGCGGCTGGGACACCGATTGTAACGCGGGCAATGCCGGCGCCATCGTCGGCACGCTCCAGCAGGTGCAGCCGGGCTGGGACAAGTATCGCAAGCCGATCAACGACTTCGTCATCGCCTCGGGTATTCTCGGCACCGTCAATGTCGTCGACATTCCGTCCTTCGCCCGCGAGCTGACCGTGCTGGCCCTGCGCCTTCAGGGCAAGGAAGCACCGGCTCTCTGGGTCGAGGATTTTGAGCGCCGTGGTGTTCGCTTCGATTTCGACGCACCGGGCGCTACCCACGCCTTCCGCACCGAGCCGTTCAACCAGATCTCGGTCAAGGGCTCGTCCGAGCGCCACACCGATGCCGCCAAGGGCTCGCTTGAAATCCAGCTCGATCGCCTCGAGCGCGGGCAGGGCGGTCGCATCTTCTGGAAGCCCTTCTACCGCCGCTCCGATTTTGACGACGAGCGCTATCGCCCGATGTTCACCCCGCTCGCCGATGATGGCCAGCAGGTGAAGTTCAAGCTCTGGCTCGATCCCTGGAACGGCGACGGCAACCTGCGCGTGGCGCCCTATGTCCGCCGCGCCATCTTCGGCACCATCCAGGAAACCGGCGCATGGCACGTTCCGTCCTCGGAAGGCTGGCAGGATTACGAGTTCACCATTCCCGATGGGAACGGCGAGGCCATTGATGAGATCGGCATCCTGGTCGAGTATTTTGGACGCCTCAAATTCCTCGGCCGCCTCTTCCTCTCCGAGTTCTCGGTTTCCGGTAAGGGCAATGTCGCCATCGACCCGGCCAAGGAAGTCCAGGAATGGGGCGGCATCACCCGCTTCACCTGGAACCGTGGCCACTGGACCTTGCAGAACGGCCGCATCCACGCCCACACCGCCGGCGATGCCGACGCCTGGACCGGCAACGCTTATCTGCGCGACGCTATGATCAAGGCCGACCTGATGCCGCTCTCGGGCGCCTCGCACCTCGTCTCCGCCCGCGTCCAGGGCACCAGCCGCTTCTATGCGGCGGGTTTCCAGAATGGCGAGGCGGTGATCGTTCGCGAAGACCACGGCACGACGGTTCTGGCCAGCGTCCCGTTCAAGCCGGAGTTCGGCAAGAACTATGCGGTCGAGTTCAAGGTGGAAGGCGACAAGCTGGCATTGTCGGTCGACGGCAAGCAGCTCGCTACGGCGCAGGACAGCCAGTTCAAATACGGCATGGCCGGCCTCCGCATCGCTTCTGCCGGCCGGATGTCCGTCGGCAAGTTCGAGATCATAGAGGGCTAACCGCGCGATCCCGCCCCAACGTCACCTCCCCCCTTGCGGAGGAGGGACAGGGTGGGGGATCGCCAAAGACTCGGAGCCACCACCGCATGTCCACCCGCCACTTCAACCCCGAAGCCACCGGCCCGCTTGCCGGCATCCGCGTGCTCGACCTCTCCCGGCTCATGGCCGGCAACATGCTCTCGCTCCAGCTCGCCGATTTCGGCGCCGACGTCATCAAGATCGAGCCGCCCGTGGGCGATCCGCTGCGCGACTGGAAGGATGACGGCCATTCCCTCTTCTGGAAAACCTACGGCCGCAACAAGCGCTCGGTGGTCCTGAACCTGCGCGATAAACCCGCGATGGATGCCCTCTGGGCGCTCGTCGACACCGCCGATGTCTTCATCGAAAACTACCGGCCCGGCACGCTCGAACAAATGGGCCTCTCCCCCGAAAAGCTCCACGCGCGCAACCCCAACCTCATCATCGTGCGCATTTCCGGCTTCGGCCAGACCGGCCCCTATGCGCATCTTCCCGGCTTCGGCACCATCGTCGAAGGCATGAGCGGCTTCGCCTATCGCACCGGCTTCCCGGACCGCGAACCGGTCCTGCCGCCGCTGGCCCTCGCCGACATGATCGCCGGCATCTATGGCAGCTCGGCCACCCTCACCGCCCTTTTCGCCCGCGAGCGCGGCCTCTCCAAGGGCCAGGTCATCGACCTCTCGCTCCTCGAACCCATGTTCTCCGTCCTCGGCCCCGAGGCCGCGATCTTCAAGACCACCGGCAAGATCAAGGAACGTGTCGGCAGCGCCTCCAACACCGCGTCGCCGCGCAACGTCTACAGGTGCCGCGATGGCAAATACCTGGCGCTCTCCGGCTCCACCCCCCAGGTCGCCCGCCGCATCTTCGAGATCATCGGGCGCTCCGACATGAACGCCGATCCGCGCTTCGCCACCAATTCGGATCGCGTCAAAAACCGCTCGCTGGTCGATGCTGCCATCGGCGCCTGGTTCGCCGAGCACGACCACGATGAGGCCCTCAAGATCATGCGCAAGGCCGGAGCGACCGTCGGCCCGATCTACAACATCGCCGATGCTGTCGCCGACGAGCATTTCATCGAGCGTGAGATCGTGGTTGACGTCAAAGACGCCCAGTTCGGCGCGCTGCCGATGCACAACATCGTTCCCCGTCTTTCCGAAACCCCTGGCATCTGGCGCCGTCCCGCGCCCGGCCTCGGCGAGCATACTGCCGAAGTCCTCGCCGAAGTCGGTATCGATGCCCAAACCCTGCAGACGGAGTTCGCATGAAGCTCCGCTCGCTGCTCTACGTCCCGGCCTCGTCGGAAAAGTTCATCGCCAAAGCGCATGAGCGTGGCGCCGATGCGATCATCCTCGATCTCGAAGATGCCGTCGCGCCTGCCGACAAGGATCGTGCTCGCGCCGCGCTTGCCGAGGCCGTGCCTTCGGTCGGGCAGAACGGGGCCAAGGTTTTCGTCCGCATCAACGCCGACCCAGGCCCGCAACTGGCGGATGCCGAAGCAGCGTGCCGGGCTGGCGCGTTCGGGCTCTATGTTGCCAAAGCGCGTTCGCTCGAGCAGCTTTGGCGGATTTCGGACGCTCTCGATTCCGTCGAGCACGAATTGGCGCGTCCCGAAATGGTGTTCGTGCCCTTGATCGAGGATGCCGCCGCCGTATTCGAGGCGCGCGCGCTGGCGCGCTATCAGCGCAGCATCGGGCTGTCGGCTGGTGGCGAGGATCTGGCTGAGAGCATGGGCGCCGAGGCGGTGCGGGAAGCGCTGCGTTTTCCCAAGCTCTTGATCCATCTTGCGGCCAAGGCCGAGGGCAAGCTGTCGCTCGGCTTGCTGCGCAGCGTTTCCGATTATTCCGACCTGCCCGGCATCGAGGCGGCGGCGCGTGAGGCGCGGACGCATGGCTTTGATGGCGCATCCTGCGTGCATCCGGCTATCGTGCCGATCCTCAATGCGGCCTTTTCGCCAGGCCCGGAGCAGGTGGCCTGGGCACGGCGCGTGGTGGAGGCAGCAGGTCCTGAAGATCGCGGTGCTTTTGCTCTCGATGGCAAGATGATCGATGCCCCGGTCGTGGCGCGCGCTCGCGCCATACTCGCACAGGCCGAAGAGCTTTAGCTGCGGGGCGCCGGTCCGGTGCTTTCGCGGAGCACCAGTTCCACCGGCCAGAGTTCGTGAATCTCTTCGACCGGCTTTCCCGCCAGGACCTGCAACACCAGCTCCGCGATCCTTGTGCCGGCGGCGCGGATGGAGGAGCGGGTCGTCGACATCGATGGCACCATGTTGTCGGCGTTGAGATAGGGGAAAACGTCGTCATGGGCGATCATCGAGACGTCCTGGCCCAGCGTCAGGCCGGCGGTGCGGATGGCGCGAAACACCCCCAGCGCGGTCATCATCGAGCCGGCCAGGATGGCGGTCGGGCGCGGCTTTTGCTCAAGGAAACCCTGGGCGTGGCGGAAGCCGATTTCATCGGTGAACTGGTCGTTGACGATGAGGCGCGGATCGGGCGTTACGCCGCGCGCCATCAGCGCCTCGCGATAGCCCCGTTCGCGATGATCGGCAAAGGTCATACCCGCCGGGCCGTTGATCATCGCGATGCGCCGGTGGCCCAGATCGAGCAGGTGCGAGGTGGCGCGGAAGAAGGCGCCGCCATTGTCGATATCGAGCCAGGCATGCGGCTTTTCCGATTGCGTGCGGCCATGCAGCACGAAGGGAAAGCCGATATCGGTGAGGAATTTGACCCGCGGGTCGACCAGCATGGGTGAGCCGACGATCACGGCATCCACGCGCTTGCTGGAAATCAGGCGTTTATAGGCGGGAATCTCATCGTCGGTTTCGAGGGGGGAGAGCAGGATGTCGATTTCTTCGCGCGCCAGCCGGCCGGCGACGCCCGAAAGGTATTCGTTGGTGTGGGGGCCGAATTGGATATTGCCCTCGGTAGGCAGCACCACGCCGATGGCCCCGGCGCGGCCCGTAGCGAGCCGTCGCGCGCTGACATTGGCGCGGTAGCCGAGCCGCAGGGCTGCCTCCGACACACGCTGCCGCGTGGCTTCGTTGACCTCGGGGTAGCCATTCAACGCACGGCTCACCGTGGTCTGGGACAGGCCCAACTCGGCCGCTAATTCCTTGAGTTTCATCAGACTTCGTCCTCGGTCGGTCGACTCGCAACCCGACCGTGACGCTGCTTTACGGCAGGCGTCCGCGTTTCACCAGCCATAGCTTCCCCTCAGTGGCGATCAGGGCATTCAAAGCGATTTCAAATTTTTCCGCAAGCTTCCCAAAGCCGCTGGCGGCCTTGAGGTAGGTACCTCAGCAAGACCGAGGCAAAGCTCCTCGCGCGCGCGGGCGAATGCGACCTAACCATTTGTTCATACTAGGAATTTCATTTGGCGGAGCAAAAGCCCGTCATTCGGTAAAATTATCACGCTTGACAGCCAAAGGGCGCTCTGACACGTTTTCGTTCAAAGCGCTTTGGGAGAATATCTGCGGGTCAGCCGTGAGTTCAAAGTGCTTTTCAGGGAGGACAATCGCGACGGCCAGCACTCTTCGGGGTGTGCCTGCGCATCCGTTTGCCTCCCGTTGGTCACAGGGTTCCTTTGGGAGGACAGTATGAAATTCAAGACTTTGCTCGCGGGCTTGCTGTCGGGCGTCACCCTTCTGGCAACGGCCGCTTCGGCTGCCGATCTGGCCATCGTTTCGGGTGACACCGGCAACGGCCTTGCCTTCCTGCGCAGCCAGCTCGACGTTTTCGAAAAAGAGACCGGCAACAAGGTCACCGTGGTGCCGATGCCGTCGTCGACCACCGACCAGTTCGGCCAGTATCGTCTCTGGCTGGCTGCCGGCAATACCGACATCGACGTCTACCAGACCGACGTGATCTGGGCCCCGCAGCTTGCCGACCAGTTCCTCGACCTCACCGATGCGGCCAAGGATGTCGTGGGCCAGCACTTCCCCTCGATCATCGAGTCGCAGACCGTGAACGGCAAGCTCGTGGCGCTGCCGGCCTTCACCGACGCTCCGGCGCTCTACTACCGCAAGGATCTGCTCGACAAGTACGGCAAGCCGGTTCCCAAGACCTGGGATGAAATGGCCGAGACCGCCAAGTTCATCCAGGACAAGGAACGCGAAGCCGGCAACAAGGACATGTGGGGCTACGTCTTCCAGGGCAACGCGTATGAAGGTCTGACCTGTAATGCGCTTGAATGGGTCAAGTCGTCCGGCGGCGGCCAGATCGTGGAAGCCAATGGCGACATCTCGATCAACAATCCGAACACGGTTGCCGCTCTCGAACGCGCCAAGAGCTGGGTCGGCACGATCTCTCCGGAAGGCGTGCTCGCCTATCAGGAAGAAGAGAGCCGCGGCGTCTGGCAGCTCGGCAATGCCGTGTTCATGCGCAACTGGCCTTATGCCTATCAGCTCGGCAATGGCGACGATTCCAACATCAAGGGCAAGTTCGACGTAACCACGCTCCCGAGCGCCAAGGAAGGCGACAGCTCCGCGGCAACGCTGGGCGGTTGGAACGTGGCCGTCTCCAAGTATTCGAAGGCTCCGGACGAGGCCATCAAGCTGGCGCTCTTCCTGTCCTCGCCCGAAGTGCAGAAGGAACGCGCGATCAAGCAGTCCAATCTGCCCACGATCGAGTCGCTTTATGACGACAAGGACATCGCCGCAGCCCAGCCGATCATCCCGAACTGGAAGAACGTCTTCCAGAACGCCGTGCCGCGTCCGTCCGCTCCGACCAAGGTCAAGTACAACGAAGTGTCTTCGCTGTTCTGGTCGGCCGTGCATGACACCCTTTCGGGCAATGGTACGGCTCAGGACAACCTCGATAACCTCGAGGCCAAGCTGACCGAACTCAAGGGTGCCGGCTGGTAAGCCAAAAGACCACAGCATCCGGGCGCGAACGGCCATGAGCCGCTCGCGCCCTCTGCATCAGATCTGGTCGAGGGAGCGGACGAGCGCATGACCACCCAGAGCATGGAGCCGGCTGCGGGAGCCGTTGCCCCGCCTAACCTGCAAATCAAATCGGAATTGTTCACCCAGCGTGTGCGCTCGGCGATGCTGTTCCTGGTGCCCATGCTGGTGGCACTGCTGATCGTGGCCGGCTGGCCGCTGCTGCGCACGATCTATTTCTCGCTGACCAATGCGTCGCTGACCAATCTCTACGATGCCGAATGGGTCGGGTTTCGCAATTACCTCTCCTGGACGACGCTCAAGAGCGGCAAGATGGTGTTCTCGGGAACGCTCGTCGATCCGGTCTGGTGGAATGCCGTCTGGAACACAGTGCGTTTCGCCCTCATCTCCGTGACGCTCGAAGCCGTTTTCGGCATGGTGGTGGCGCTGGTGCTCAACGCCAATTTCGTCGGCCGTGGCCTCGTGCGCGCCGCCATCCTTATCCCCTGGGCCATCCCCACCATCGTTTCGGCCCGCATGTGGGGCTGGATGCTCAACGACCAGTTCGGCATCCTCAACGACCTATTCCTGCGCATGGGGCTGATCTCCCAGAAGATCGCCTGGACGGCGAATGCCGATACGGCCATGACCGCAGTGCTCATGGTCGATATCTGGAAGACCACGCCCTTCATGGCGCTGCTTATCCTTGCGGGCCTGCAGATGATCCCCAAGGACATCTATGAGGCCGCCGACATCGACGGCGTGCATCCGGTCAAGCAATTCTTCCGTATCACCCTGCCGCTGGTGCGCCCGGCGCTGATGGTGGCGATCATCTTCCGCCTGCTCGACGCCATGCGCATCTTCGACCTCATCTATGTGCTCACGCCCAACTCTTCGCAAACCAAGACCATGTCGGTGGTGGCGCGTGAAAATCTCATCGAGTTCGACAAGTTCGCCTATGGCTCGGCGCAGTCGACCCTGCTGTTCCTGCTCATCGCCATCATGACCGTGGTCTATATCTGGCTCGGCCGGGTGCGCTTCGACGGGGGAGATCGCTGATGGACGCGACCGCGCAAATCTGGACCATCACCAAACGGACCGCGTTCTACCTCCTGGTCATCGCCATCGTCGTGATCGCGGTATTCCCGTTCTATTATGCGATCCTGACCAGCTTCAAATCCGGCACGGATCTGTTCCGCATCAGCTATTGGCCGACTTCGTTCTCGCTTGGAAATTACGTCTCGGTGCTGACGACGGGCAGCTTCCCGCAGAATCTGCTCAACTCCGTCATCGTCTCGACGGCGGTGGTGGCCCTGGCGCTGCTCCTCGCCATCACGGCCGCGTTTGCGCTGGCGCGCGTGCGTTTCCGGGGCAGGGGACTGCTGCTGCTCACCATCCTTTCGGTTTCGATGTTCCCGCAGATCGCCGTGCTGGCAGGCCTGTTCGAAGTCATCCGCTTCTTCGGGCTCTTCAACACCCTCTGGGGCCTCATCTTCTCCTATACGATCTTCACGCTGCCCTTCACGGTCTGGGTGTTGACCACCTTCATGCGTGACTTGCCGGTGGAAATCGAAGAGGCGGCGATCGTGGATGGGGCGACGCCTTGGGTCATCATCACGCAGGTGTTCATGCCGCTGATGTGGCCGGCGCTGGTCACCACGGGCCTGCTGGCCTTCATCGCGGCCTGGAACGAGTTCCTGTTCGCCCTGACCTTCACCTCATCGAATGCCACGCGCACGGTTCCTGTGGCCATCGCCCTGCTTTCGGGCGGCAGCCAGTATGAAATCCCGTGGGGGAACATCATGGCGGCCTCGGTCATCGTCACCGTGCCGCTGGTGGTCCTCGTCCTCATCTTCCAGCGCAAGATCATTTCCGGTCTCACGGCCGGCGGCGTGAAAGGCTAAGACTAAATGGCTGAATTGCAGCTCAAAGATATTCGCAAGTCCTTCGGCGCGGTCGAAGTCATCAAGGGCGTGAGCCTGGATATCCATTCCGGAGAGTTCATGGTCTTCGTCGGCCCCTCGGGCTGCGGCAAGTCCACCTTGCTGCGCCTGATTGCCGGGTTGGAAGACATCACCTCGGGCACGCTCAGTTTCGACGGCCAGGTGGTGAACGGGCTGACGCCATCCAAGCGCGGCATCGCCATGGTTTTCCAGTCCTATGCGCTCTATCCGCATATGACGGTTTTCGACAATATGGCCTTCGGCATGAAGCTGGCCAATGGCTCCAAGGAGCAGATCAGGAAGCGCGTGGAGGCAGCGGCCGAGATGCTGCAGATCACGCCCTATCTCGATCGCCTGCCCAAGCAGCTCTCGGGTGGCCAGCGCCAGCGTGTCGCCATCGGCCGCGCCATCGTGCGCGACCCGAAAGTCTTCCTCTTCGACGAGCCGCTCTCGAACCTCGATGCGGCGCTTCGCGTCGCCACCCGCCTAGAGATCGCCAAGCTGCATCACGACATGGGCAAGACCACCATGATCTACGTGACGCACGACCAGGTCGAAGCCATGACGCTGGCCGACCGCATCTGCGTGCTGCGCGACGGTATCGTGGAACAGGTCGGCACCCCGCTTGAACTTTATGAGCGTCCGCAATCCCTGTTCGTGGCCGGCTTCATCGGCTCGCCCAAGATGAACTTCCTCAACGGGCAACTTGCCGATGCCTTCCACGCCCACACGCTGGGCATCCGCTCCGAGCACCTTCTCATCAAGGACAGCAAGGACGGCATCTGGAACGGCCAGGTCGTCCACTCGGAGAATCTCGGCTCGGACAGCTATGTCTATGTCGATATCGGCTCGAAGGAACCGCTGATCGTGCGCCAGGAGGGGACTTCGCGTCACCAGCCGGGCGAGACGCTTTCCATTTCGCCGATCGAAAGCCTTATCCACCGCTTCGACGCGCAAGGAAAGCCGATGGCGGCCTGACGGCACCGCAATCGCTGCAATGACAGGCGGTCGGCCCTTGTGGCTGACCGCTTTTTTAACGCCTCGCGCGCATCATTGGCGCCGGTCCCGCAACAAGGATGCCGCGCCATTCTCGTCTATCAGACGTCCACTTTTCTCTTCAATCTCGCCTTCTACGTGGCGTTGGTCGCCCAGGCGGCAACGGCTGCGCTGGCGGCGGGGCGCCGGAACATGGACCTGTTCGGTGTCTGCGTCCTTGCCTGCGCGACCGCTTTGGGCGGCGGCAGCATGCGCGACGTGGTGCTGGGACATTATCCGCTGACCTGGGTTCTCAGCCCGCACCTGCTGGTCGTCGTCGTCGTCGCCGCGCTCGCTACGGTGCTGCTGTCGCGCTACATGCATCATCTGCGCTGGACTTTCCTGCTGCTCGACGGGCTGGGGCTGGTGATCTTCTCGACCATCGGCTGCGACGTGGCCATCGCCATGAACCTCCACCCGATCATCATCATCGTCTCGGGTGTTATCACCGGCACGGTCGGGGGCGTGCTGCGCGACATTCTTTGCAACGACGTGCCGCTGGTCTTTTCGGGGCAACTCTATGCCATAGTGTCGATCGTGACGGGCGGCGTCTATACGACCCTCACCTTCTTCGGATTGAGCTACGACATTGCGCTGATGACCAGCCTCGTCATCGGCTTCGGCCTGCGCGTGGCGGCGATCATCTACAAGATCGAGGTGCCGAAATTCATCTATAGCGGGGACCGCTAGCGCCGTTCGGACGGCTTGTAACGTTCAGCTTTACGACTTCTCAAAGCCTTGGGGCTAACTTCCGGCAGGTTCTCACAGCAGGCTGCCGCAAATCCATGAGCGTTTTGTCGAGGCTTGAGGCCCTGACCGACTGGCTGACGCCGGATCTACTCAAAGCCGATGTCCACGTGCGCAAGCGCGTGCAGATGTTCCTGATCAGCCACGTCTTCGGTCCGCTGATTGCGACGCCGATCCCGCTCTGCCTGATGATCGTAGACCCCGCGCCCTGGCCGCATGTCTATATCCTGGCAGCGTCCATCTACGGCTTCTGGCTGTTCCTGCCGCTGCTCAAGATGTTTGCGCGCCATTATTCGACGCTGGCCATGCTTTCGGTGTGCAACCTGAGCTTTGCCATCCTTTGGGGCGCCTATAATTACGGCGGCACCAGTTCGCCCTTCCTCGTCTGGTTTATCCTGACCCCGCTTCTGGCTTTCCTCTATCTCGGGTCTACCTGGGTCAATCGCGTCTTCGTGCTGGCCCAGATTTTCGGCGGCATGGCGCTGTTCTTCGCCTGCTACCAGCTTTCGAGCTTCCCCGATCACATACCGGCCGCGAGCATGGTGGTTCCGGGGGTGCTCTCGGTCTTGGGTGCCACCACCTATACCTTCGTCATGGCCGCCTATTATGCCAGCGTGGTGGACAGCCAATCCGAACTTCTGCGCGAAATCGAGCGCCACCGCGACACCACGAAAATGCTGATCGACGCCAAGAACGAGGCGGAGCGCGCCAATGGCGCCAAGTCCGAATTCCTGGCCAAGATGAGCCACGAACTGCGCACGCCGCTCAACGCCGTGCTGGGCTATTCCGAATTGCTGCTCGAGGATGCCGAGATCGACGGCCGTGGCCAGCAGATCGCCGATCTCCAGAAGATCTCGGCCGCCGGCAAGCACCTGCTCGCCATGGTCAACGACATTCTCGATATCTCCAAGATCGAAGCCGGCAAGATGGTGCTGCATATCGAAACCATCGACGTCGATGAACTGGTGCGCGACGTCGAGGCGACGGCGCGGCCGCTCGCGGCCAAGAATGCCAATAGCTTCGTGGTGGCCGAGGGAGACAAGGTCGGCATGATCCAGGCCGATGTCACCAAGCTGCGCCAAGCCCTCTTCAACCTCATCTCCAACGCGGCCAAGTTCACCCAGAACGGCCAGATCACGCTGTCGACGCGCCGGCTCGACGAGGCGGATGGCGGCTGGATCGAGATCGCGGTAGCCGATACCGGTATCGGCATTTCCGAAGAGCAGCAGAAAAAGCTCTTCAACAGCTTCACCCAGGCCGATGCGCGCATCGCGGCCACTTATGGCGGCACCGGGCTGGGCCTGGCGCTGTCGCAGAATCTTTGCCGCCTGATGGGTGGGGCGATCAGCGTCGAGAGCGAGCTGGACTATGGTTCGCGCTTCACCATCCGCCTGCCGACCCCGCAGCGTCAAGCAGCCGATCCAATTGCTGTGAGCGAACCGATGCCGCGGCCGGCAAACGCTGCCGCCAGCCCTTTGCAGCCGCTCGATCCAGAACTGGTATTGCCTATAGGGGAAACGCGGGAGCGCCTGCTGTTCGTCGATGACGATCGCGGGTTCCTCGAAATCGCCGAGCGACTGTTTCGCCGTGAGGGCTATGAGCCAATCGTCACCGACGCCCCGCAATCGGCCCTGCAAATCGCGCGCACCGTTCATCCGACGGCGATCTTCCTCGATATCATGATGCCGGGCTTCGATGGCTGGGACGTGCTGGCGGCGCTGCGGGCCGATCCGGCGCTGCATCACATCCCGGTCTTCATGATTTCGATCCTGGCCGATCGCCCGCGCGCCTTGCAGGCGGGCGCGGATGGGGTGGTGGCCAAGCCGCTCGATGCCTCCAAGGTCAAGGCTGCCATTGCCGCCATCAAGTCCAGCCGTGCGGGGCACGGGCGGGGCAAGCTCAAGGCGGCGGGTTAGAAAATGACTCTGGTCCTGATCGTCGAAGACAACCCAATCAATCGCGACGTTCTGGGCCGTCGCCTCGAACGCCGGGGCCTGGCGATCCGCTTTGCCGAGGATGGGCCGGAGGGTATTGCCGCAGCCAAGGCGCTCAAGCCCGACGTGATCCTGATGGATATCGGCTTGGGCGAAATGGATGGCTATGAGGCCACGCGCCGCATCAAGGCTGACCGCGACACGGCAGACATTCCCATTATCGCCCTGACGGCGAGTGCCTTCGAATCCGACCGGCTCAAGGCGCTTGCCGCCGGTTGCGACGATTTTGACACCAAGCCGGTCGATCTGGCCAGATTGCTGGCCAAGATCGAGGCTGTGCTCGGCTACGCGCTCTCGTAGCTGGCGCGGTTTTGCAGGTCGGCCGATTTCATGGCCTGCTCGAGAATCTGCACCACTTCCTCGATGTCTTCCGGCGTATGCGCTGCCATCACCTGGAAGCGGAAGCGCGCGCCGCCCTGCGGCACGGCCGGGTATTCGACGAGATTGGCTATGCCGCCACGGGCAGCCAGCTCGCGGGAGGCAAAGCGCCCCAGGGCCTCGGTGCCGACGCGCATTGGCACGATCGGGGAGGGATCGCCCAGCACTTCGAGTCCTGCCTCCTGCATGCGCGTGCGCAGATGCAGGATATTGTCCATCAGTTTGCGGCGCAGGGTCTTGCCTTCTTCGGAGCGCACGATCCGCAAGGCGCTGCGCACGATGGCGGCCTGCACGGGCGAGAGCGCATTCGAGAACGTGTGGGTGGCGCTGTAATAGCGCAGATATTCTGCCGTCGCCTTGTCCTTGACGGCGATGAAGCCGCCGTTCGAGGCGAAGGTCTTCGAAAAACTGCCCACGATGATGTCGGCGGCGTCGAACATATTCTGCAGGCCCAGATGTCCGAGGCCGTCTTCCCCGATGCTGCCCAGGTCATGGGCGCAGTCGACGAGGAGGGTGGCGCCGTACTGGGAGCAGATGGTGCGCAGTGCGCCGATATCGGGCGTGTCCGAATGCATCGAAAAGAGGCTTTCGGTCACGACCAGGATGCCGTTCTCGCGGTCATGGGCGCGGATGCGTTCGAGCTTGCGGGTCAGCCCTTCGAGGTTGAGGTGGCCATGATGGTGAATGTTCTGCGTGGCCGCCCGCGCACCTTCCTGCAGGCACGAATGGGCCAGCACGTCCATGACCACATGATCGTTGGGGCGTACGAAGCCCTGTACGGCGCCGAAGCCGGCGGCCCAGCCGGTCGGGTAAAGCACGATCTCGCGTTCAACCACGAAGTCCGAGAGTTCGGTTTCGAGTTCGAGCGAATTGGCCGTGTTGCCGAGCAGCGCGGCCGATCCGGCGCTGTGGACGCCATAGGTTTCGATGGCCGCCACCGCCGCCTGCTTGATGGCCGGGTGGCTGGAAAGCGAAAGATAATCCTGGCTGGCGAAGTTGATGCCGGCAAAGGCCTGGCCGGCATCGGTGCGGGCCTCGCAGCGCGCGCCGGGCGCCGTGGCGGTCGAGCGCGCATAGGGCCAGACGCTATGGGTCCGCCGCAGATTCTGCCAAGTGTAGAAGGATGCCGTGCGGCCGACGAGATCGGCTCCGGTCGGGCTGCGATAATCGCGCAGGCTACCGGTAAGCGCGGCTTCGGGAACATTTTCTTGCGACATTACCCCCTCCTGAAAACTACTTGATTGCTTGTAACCGGTAACCCGCTGGAGTCTATCGGGGAAGGCTAGTTATTAGAGTTTATTTCCGGTTACTTCGCGTTCAAAATGCTGCAATTTGTAGGGATTTGCGCATACGTAAAATTAAGCGTGCGCTGGCCATATTGCCGCGATGGAAAAGGCTCCCTGGGCAAAGCTGAAGGCGCTTGCGGCGCGCGTCGAACGGGTCGTCGACCGCGTTACCGGAGCCGATCGGCTCAAGCCCCATATCCGCCAGCAGCTCCAGCTCGAACAAGTGCGCATCATCGTGCAATTGTCGCCGCTGCTTTTCGGCGGCGCCTTGCTTACCTCGATAGTGTTCCTGTCGTTCGTGGTCGACACGCCCACCTTCAGCCCCACATTCTGGTGGGCGGTGGCGATCAATTCCCTCTATGGACTGGCAGCGGCCGTCTGGTGGCGAGGGCGGCATGATCCGAGCCACATTTTTTCCGAACGCAGCAATGTCAACACCACGATTCTCTGCGCCTTCCTGACGGGCGCCCTGTGGGGCGTTGCCGCCAACATCATGCCCATAGACGATCCCTCCATACGGGCGGTGGTCTCCATCGGCGTCGGGGGCATGCTTTTCGTTTCGCTGCTGGCGCTGGTCAGCCTGCCGCTGGCGGCCCTGGCGTTCACGGCGCCGCTCGTGCTCGGCAATTGCATGGCGCTTCTTCGGTTCGATATCGATGATTTCGGGCCGCAGGCGGTGTTGCGCGTGGGGTTCGTGGCGATCACCGTCTGTATGGCGATCCACCAGGCGCGCGCCTTCGTCGAGCATCGCTCGTCGCGCTCGCAGGTCGATGAGAAAAAAGAGATCATCGGCGTGCTCCTCAAGGAGTTCGAGGCCAATGCTTCCGACTGGATCTGGGGGTTCGACAGCGAGGGGCGCATCGACAACGTCTCGAAAGGCTTTACCCGCGCTACCGGACTGCCGGCACAGGATCTGATCGGCGCCGATTTCGTGCATTTTCTCCATTGCCTGACCCCGCCCAATGACACGCTCATGGCCCAGCTCGAGCGGGATTTCGCGGCGCGCGAGACCTTTGCCGATGTCGAATTATGCGTGTCGGCCAATGGCGGCGAGCGCTGGTGGCGGCTAGGCGGCAAGCCGGTCTGCGACCATCGCGGCGACTATGTCGGCTATGTCGGCACGGTCACCGATATCTCCGCCCGCAAGGCGGCCGAAAAACAGATGACGGCGCTGGCTCATAGCGATGCGCTGACGGGGCTGCTCAACCGGGCCAAGTTCACCGAACACCTGAACCTTTGCGTTTCGCGCCTGGACCGATATGGAGCGCCTTTCGCGCTGCTCTATGTCGATCTCGACCAGTTCAAGGCCGTCAACGACAGCCGTGGGCATCTGGTCGGTGACCGCCTGCTGCGGGAAATGGCCGCACGGATCGCCGCAATGGTGCGCGAAGGCGATGTCGTGGCGCGGCTGGGAGGCGACGAGTTCGCGGTGATCCTCACCAGCGATTGCTCTGCCGATATGTGTGCGGCAGTGGCGGCGCGGCTGGTCGAAACCATCAAGCAGCCCGTCGAGGTCGATGGCGAGAGCATTTCGATCGGGGGCAGCGTCGGCATCGCGCTGGCGCCGGAAAACGGCACGCAGGCCGACGACATCCTGCGCAATGCCGACATGGCGCTCTATCGCGCCAAGGCCGATGGCCGCAGCGCCTTCCGCTTCTTCGAGTCCCGCATGGATCGGGAAGACCGCGAGCGGCGCGCGCTGGAGGCCGATCTGCGCGAGGCGCTGGAGCGGGGCGAACTGATCCTGCATTATCAGCCGCTGGTGTCGGCAGTCGATCGGCAGCCCATGGGCTTCGAAGCGCTGATCCGCTGGCAGCATCCCGTCAAGGGGCTGATTCTGCCGGCCGATTTCATACCGATCGCCGAGCAGAGCGGCCAGATCATCGAGATCGGCGACTGGACCATCCAGGAAGCTTGTCGCGCAGCGTCGGCCTGGCCCGACGAGATGACGGTGTCGGTCAACCTCTCGCCTCGCCATTTCCGGGATTCCGATATCGCCGCGGCGGTGCGCAAGGCGTTGACCGCTTCGGGGCTTTCACCCCATCGGCTGGAAATCGAGGTCACCGAGGCCTTGCTGCTCGATGATATCGAGAGCGTCATTGCCAAGCTCGATGAGTTGCGCGCGCTGGGCGTGACCATCGCGCTCGATGATTTCGGCACCGGCTATGCCAGCCTCGCCTATCTGCTCAAATTCCCGTTCGACAAGGTCAAGATCGACCGCAGCCTCATCGAGGCGGCGCTGCATGACAGCGTGGCACGCGACCTGCTACGGGCTATCGCCTCCATCGGCAAGACGCTCAAGCTGCGCATGGCGGCGGAAGGGGTGGAAACGCGCGAACAGGATGAGTTCCTGAGCGACATGGTCTTCCATCAACTACAGGGCTTCTATTTCGCCAAGCCGCTCGATGTGATCGGGTTGCCCCATTACCTGCTCACACAAGTTCGCAGCCGCGCCGGCGATGTACGCCGGGAGGCCGAGGCGGCCCTTGCCGGGGCCAAGTCGGCCTGAGCCAGAGGCACTCTCGCCTAGTGGTCAGGCGGCGAGCCTGTTGGTCCGAAAGTCGTTGTCGAGGGCCAGGCATTGCCAATCGAAGCTGTCGAGCACGCCATCGTCGATCGGTCGGCCGCAACCATCCAGGCGTACGGCCCGATAATCTTCAACCAGATGCTGGCGCTCGACGAGCGTGAAATCGGCGCGGCGGCGCCAGGGTGAGCGTGAAATGATGCCGCGAACCCGGCTCTCGCTGAGCCCTGTTCGTTCCGCGACAGTCCGTTTGGAATACCCACTCAACCAAAGCACGTAGACGCAATACGCTGCTTGCTCAGTGTGCATGCGCTTTCGGAGCCCCCCGGCCGATGCCCATCATGTATGGCAGCTAAGCCGAGTTTGATTGAATCGTACATCCCCAAAATGTGGAATGCCGTAGTTATCCCAACCATCTTGGCTTGAAGCGCAGGCTTTCGCGTTGCGGCATATGCCGGGTCATTTGCCGGTAAATGAGACCGAAGACATAGAAGATCGCCAGCGACACGAGCAGGAAGTAGAGCGCCGCGACGGAGAAATGCAGGAAGGCGTTGTAATCCTTCTGGAACAGCTCCCCGGCTTTGTTCATCAGGTCCTTCTGGTCGTCGATCACCGGCAGCGTGAAATAGACCAGGGCGGTGGCGTGGAAGAGGAATACCACTTCGTTGGTATAGGCCGGCCAGGCGATGCGGATCATGTGCGGCCAGATGACGGAGCGGAATTGCTGTCCCCAGCTCATGCCGAAGGCGCGCGCCGCTTCTACCTCGCCCTTGGGCACCGTGTGGAGCGCGCCATGGAAAATCTCGGCGCCATAGGCGGTGGTGTTGAGCGCCAGGATCGCAGGGCCCATGAACAGGGGGTGGAGCACCAGCCAGTCGATACCTAGCGGCTTCCAGACCGAGAGGTTGAGCGCCAGGGCCAGCGAATAGACCATGAAGAGCTGGATGAAGAAGGGCGAGCCGCGGAAAACGTAGATATAGGCGCGGCAGAAGCGTGAGATCAGCGGGTTGGCCGAGTCCTTGCCCAGAGCCATGAACACGGCAGCGACGAAGCCGATCGGGATCGAGGCCGCGGCGAAATAGATATTGAAGAGCGCGGGTCTGGCCAGCAGCGCCAGGTCCTTGAGCACGGGTTCGAGGAACCAATCCATCTTCAGCCCTCCGCGCTGATCATGCCGCGTCCGGCGCGGCGGCGCAGGGCGGCGAAGCCCTTTTCGGAGACGAAGGTGAGAAGGATATAGAACCCGAGCAGCACGAGGTAATAGCGCCAGCGCCAGTCCGGGTGAACGAGACCCGCCGTCGGCAGGAAATTGGGCGAGCCCAGGCTGTTGGCCCAGCGTACGATATCGGTGATCTGCACGAGCGAGAGCAGGGAGGTCGCCTTGATCAACAGCATCCACACATTGGAGAGGCCGGGCAGGGCGTAGATCCACATCTGCCGGATGCGGACGCGCCAACTAACCTGGCTTTCCGACATGCCGAAGGCGCGGGCCGCCTCGATCTGGCCGGGCAGCACCGAATGCATGGCTCCGTAGATGACATTGGCGGTGAAGGCGCCATAGACGAGCCCGAGCGAGACCGAGGCCAGCACCAGATATTCGAAGGTATTGAAGTGCAGGTTCGCCGCCGCGCAAGGCGGCCAGAGAGTGGCCGTGGCGATCTCCTCGGCGCTGCAGACCGACCGGCTGAGAAACCATTCGATGGTCTGCTCGAAGGCGAGCGGGAAGAAGATGAAGAACAAGACGTCGGGAACGCCGCGCGTCATGTTCGTATAGCCGGCGCCGATCAGGCGTACGGGCAGGTAACGCGAATTGCGCAGCAGCGCGCCGAGTAGGCCCATGACGAGGGCCACGGCGGCGCCGGCCACGGCAGCGAACAGCGTGAACTGCACGCTGGCGTACCACGCCAGATGCTTGCCGTTCGTCAGATAGGCGAGCCAGAAGAGGACATCGTCCCCAAGTCCGTCCCGCGCCCATTGGGGCAGGAGATCGATCATCGCGAAAAGGGCGTGCCGGGCAGGTTGGATACCCGCCCGGCCGGACGCTTATTTCTTGTAGAACGGGCCGGCGCCCGGGAACCACTTGGCGATCAGCGTATCCACGGTGCCGTCGGCCTTGGCGGCCTCGAGGGCGGCGTTGAGCTTGTCCTTGAGTTCGGTATCGCCCTTGCGCAGGCCGATGCCATAGCCTTCGCCGATCGAGACTTCCGGGCCGGCAAAGACGATGGCGCCGTTAGAGGCGGCGACGATCGGGTCGAGATAGGCGCCGTCGGCCAGCACGATGTCGAGATTGCCGCCTGCGAGGTCGGCCATGGCCTGGTCGGCGGTGCTATAGGACTTGATGGTGTTGTCGGCCTTGTAGGTCTGCTCGGCATAGCTGGCCTGGATGGTGCCGCTCTGTGCCCCTATCTTGGCGCCCTTGAGAGCGCTGAAGTCGAAATTCTCGCCGGCATTGGTCACGAAGCGCGACGGATCGGGCGGATAATAGGCTTCCGAGAAATCGATGGTCTGCCGGCGCTCGTCGGTGATCGACATCGCGGCCATGATCGCATCGTAATTGCCTGCCACAAGGTTCGGGATGATCGTATCCCACTCGTTGGCGACCCAGGTGCATTCCAGGCCTGCACGCTTGCACAACTCGTTTCCAAGGTCGACGTCATAGCCGGCAGGCTTGCCGGAATCGTCGAGGAAGTTCCAGGGCGCGTAGGCACCCTCCGTGCCCATGCGCACGGTCTGTGCGTTCGCCATGCCGGTGAGCGTGATAAGCGCGGCGGCCGCTAGGAACAATTTCTTCATCTGCTGTTCGCTTTCCTGACTGTTTGTTTCGTTATTATCGTTGCCTGATGTCAGCCGTGTCCGGCTGCGCTCAGGAATTGCTTGAGACGTTGCGAGCGCGTCGCTCCGAAAACCTCGTCCACCGAGCCCATCTCCTCGATAAGGCCCTGGTGGAGGAATACCACGCGATCGGAGACCTCGCGGGCGAATTTCATGTCATGCGTGACAAGGATCATGGTGGCGCCCTCATCGGCAAGCAGCTTGATCACCCGCAGCACCTCGCCCTCAAGCTCGGGATCGAGTGCTGAGGTCGGCTCATCCAGCAGCATGACCTTGGGATTGATGCAGAGCGCGCGCGCAATGGCGGCGCGCTGTTGCTGGCCGCCGGAAAGCTGAGAGGGATAATTGTCAGCCTTGGCGGCGATGCCGACCTTGTCGAGCAGCGCCAGCGCCTGCACGCGCACCTCGTCCCGATCGCGTTTCTGCACGTGGACCGGCGCTTCCATCACGTTCTCGATGATGGACATGTGGCTCCAGAGGTTGAAGGACTGGAAGACCATGCCGAGTTCGGAGCGGATGCGGCGCAATTGCTGTTCGCTGGCGGGGTGGCGATGCGGGCCATTGCCCTTGAGCTCGATGATCTCGCCATCGATCGACACCGTACCGCGATCAGGTACCTCGAGCATATTGGTGCAGCGCAGCAAAGTGGATTTGCCCGAGCCGGAAGAGCCGATAAGCGAAATGACTTCGCCCTGACGCGCAGTAAGCGAAATTCCCTTGAGCACCTCGAGCGAGCCGAAGGACTTGTGCAAGTCGTTCAGCTCGACGATCGCCTTGTTATCGTTCTTGGACGGCACCTGGGCTGCCGGTGAGGAATTCGCGCTTATCACTTGTATCCTGTTGCGCCTTTTGTCGGCAGCAAAGCCAGAACGGCGCAAGATAGCAAGAGGGAAAGTCGCCCCTCTTGCTTTCGTGAGACAACGCGCCGGGTTATTGGTCTGCCATGTTCTTCCTGGTGTCCAAGATTCTGTGGTTGGTGATCCAGCCGCTTTCATTGATTTTCCTGCTGATTCTGGCCGGGCTCCTGGCAGGCTGGCGCGGTTGGCGGCGCACGGGAATGACGCTTTCCGCCCTGGCGCTGCTCGTGCTGGGGCTGCTGGCCTTTACCACGCTCGGCAACCTGATGATCGCGCCGCTCGAAGACCGTTTCACTCGGCCGACAAGTCCGCCCGCTGAGGTCGGCGGCATCGTCGTCCTGGGCGGTGGTTTCGGAGGGGTCGTGAGCGGGGCACGCAATATCGAGGAATTGCGGGAGTCTGGGGACCGGTTCGTCGAGGCCCTGCGTCTTGCCCGGTTTTATCCCGAGGCCAGGATCATCGTCAGCGGCGGGGTAGGCAACCCGTTCCAGGATTCGGAATCGGATGCGGAGATCGCGCGGCGTTTTTACGCCGGCTTCGGCCTGCCGCCGGAGCGGCTGATCCTTGAAGGGGAATCCCGCAACACCGACGAGAACGTCGCCTTCAGCCGCGGCCTGTTGGCCGACATGGCGGGCAAGCCGGTGCTCCTCATCACTTCGGCCTTTCATATGCCGCGCGCAATGGGCCTGTTCCGTCAGGCAGGGCTCGAGCCGGTGCCATGGCCGGTCGATTACCGCAGCATACCCGAGCCGAGCTTTGGGCTCGAACTGGCCGAGCCGGCCTTCAACATCAACACAGCCTCGGTCGCCATCAAGGAGTGGATCGGGCTTTTCGCCTATTACCTCTCCCATCGGATCGCGACGCCGTTTCCCGGCCCGTGAAAGGCGTCCGCGTCATGCCTTGCGGAAAAGCCCGACGATGACCGAAACCAGCAGCATGGCGAAGAAGAGGAAAAACACCATCTGCGCCGCGCCTGAGGCTACGCCGGCTATGCCGCTCAGTCCCAATATGCCGGCAATAATGGCTACGACCAGGAAGACGAGTGCGGAGTAGAGCATTTGAGACTCCCGTTCTGCCGTTCCGGCAGATCAACGCCGTCCACCCATGCCGGTTCCTCCAAATGAAAAGGCCGGGTATCGACCCGGCCTCAAGTCATTGGCGCTATTCGCACGCTATGCGGCGGCGCGGGAGCCTTCGTTGAAGAAGAGCGCCTGGCTGATGAGCGCCTTGACCATGTCGGGGTTGAACGGCTTGGTCACGAGGAAGGTCGGCTCGGGGCGCTCGCCGGTCAGCAGCCGCTCGGGGAAGGCGGTGATGAAGATCACGGGCACCGAATGGGACGTGAGGATATCGTTGACCGCATCGATCCCGGAGGAGCCATCGGCCAGTTGAATATCGGCAAGAACCATTTTGGGCTGGGTCTTGGCGAACTGTGCCACCGCTTCCCGGTGCGTGCGGGCAATGCCCACGACATTGTGGCCCAGGCTTTCAACCAGTTGCTCTATATCCATGGCGATGAGCGGTTCGTCCTCGATGATGAGGATATCGGTGGCCACCTGGCGGGAGATTTCGACCGAGGCCTCATCGAGCAGCGACTCGAACTCTGCGGGGCTGACACCAAGGATCTCGGCGGCCTCGCCGTGGCTGAAGCCTTCCACCGCGACCAACAGGAAAGCCTGCCGGGGGAGGGGGGCGAGTGCAGCCAGGTTGGTGGCGGCCGTCTTTTCCCAGGCCAGCGCGGAAGCGGCCGGCGGTATTTCGATATTGGTGGCCGAGAACAGGGTCGAGAAAAGCTTATAGAGCGCGATCCGGTCGTTGCTGGCTTCCGGGAAGATCGACGTGTCTCCGATCAAGGCTTCGAGAGTAGCGGCAACATAGGCGTCGCCTGACGCCTGTGACCCGGTTGTCGCTCGCGAGAAGCGCCGCAAATAGGGCAGGTGCGGTGCGATCCGCGTAGAAAGGGTCATGAGTGTGATCTCCCCGATTTGGCGCTATTGTCGTTTACGATGCGAGAAACGTCCCCTTCGTGCAATTCGTTCCACCAGTGATGGAACTTTTTTCGAATATGCGCATTTCCGTTCCCACAACGATAGTATTTGACGGTCAGGGCAATGATTATGAAGGAAAAGGGCTCGACAAGAGCACAAGGCCGTATCCGCTACGGCCAAGTGGATGACGGGCTCGGTCCAAACAGCGATATCGGGTCTCGCCTGCGGGCGCTCTACGGCGCGGTGCAGGATGAGGGCATACCCTCTTCTCTGCTGGATTTGCTGGAACAACTCGATCAGGCGGAAAGCCAGCAGAAAAAAATAGCACAGGGGGAGTAACCGAGATGGCCGCCCCGGAACTGTCTTTCAAGCGCGAACTTCTCGCGACGCTTCCCAGCCTGCGTGCCTTTGCCGTGTCCTTGACCGGCCGTCACGACCGGGCCGACGATCTCGTGCAGGATACGGTGCTCAAGGCCTGGGCCAAGCAAGAGAGCTTCGCCCTCGGCACCAATATCAAGGCTTGGCTTTTCACCATCCTTCGCAACGAGTTCTACAGCCAGATGCGCAAGCGCGGCCGAGAGGTGCAGGATACCGATGGTGCCTTCACCGAAAGGCTCTCCGTCCATCCTTCGCAATATGGCGCGATGGACATGCAGGATTTCAAGAAGGCCCTCGACAAACTGCCCGACGACCAGCGCGAAGCGCTGATCCTCATCGGCGCTTCCGGGTTCTCCTATGAGGAGGCCGCCGAAATCTGCGATTGCGCCATCGGTACCATGAAGAGCCGCGTCAGCCGCGCCCGTTCGCGCCTGCAGGAATTGCTGCAGATCAGCGGCGAAGCCGATTTCGGTCCTGATGCCGTCTCGTCCCAGGTGATGACGCAGAACCTCTAGCGAGCGGGGCGCCATGCGCTTTGTCGGCGTTCTCAATCGCGACGGCGGCACTTTCAAGACCATGGATATGGCTGCCTTCGCCCGCGAGGCGGAGGCGGTCTTTTTGGCGCGTGGCCATGTGCTCGAAACGCGGATTGTCGCTGGCCACGAGGTTGCCGAGACTCTGAACCGGGCGGCCGGCGAACCGGGCATCGAGGTGCTGCTCGCCGGAGGCGGCGACGGCACGATCTCGAGCGCAGCGGAAGTCGCCTTCCGCACCGGCATTCCCCTTGCCGTCCTGCCGGCCGGCACCATGAACCTGTTCGCACGCACGCTCGGCCTGCCGCAGGATTTGCACGCGGCGCTCGAGGCGCTGGCCGAGGGCGGGCTGGGCAAGGCCGATATCGCCACCGCCAATGGCCGTCCCTTCGTTCATCAGTTCGGGGTTGGCGTTCATGCGCGGCTGGTTCGCATTCGCGATGGCCTCACCTTCCACGGTCGCATCGGGAAAATGCTGGCCAGCGTGCGCGCCGTCGGCGGCACCATCCTGCGCCCGCCACGCTTCGAGGCGCAGATCGAGACGGCTTCCGGCACCGAGCGTTGGGAGGCTTCAGGCATCGAAATTTCCAACAACCCCATGGGGGATTGGCATATTCCCTACGCCGACGCCGCCGATCAGGGCGTGTTGGGGGTTTATATCGCCAGGCCCATGTCGGAATGGGAACTGGCCCGGCTGTTGGTCGCGGTGGTGATCGGCCGCTGGCGCGAGCATCCCGATGTCAGCGAGCGGGAAGTGCGCGATGTGGTGCTCACCTTCCCCAAGCGCAAGCGCTCGGCGCTGGCGGTCATCGATGGCGAATTGATCCGGCTCGAGCCGCGCGTGCATCTCAAGGTGCATCCGGCCGGGCTCAATGTCATCGTGCCGGCCGGCCGCCTAGAGGGAGGCCGGTCCCTGGTCGACGGCGGCCTCGCCCAGTGACATCAGCGCGCGTTCGATGGCGCGCAATTCCTCGCCGTCGTCGGGGCGATTGGTCGCCAACCCCTCGGTGCCGCCGCGTTGCTTGGCCAGGGCATCGGCCTCGAGCTGCCGCAGCTTGGCGATTTTCTGCGCTTTGGCGAGACTGGCGTTGGAGAGAACGCTATCGATCAATTCCCGGACAGTCGGTTCAGGCATGGCAGCCTCCTCTTTGGGAAAATCAATCTAGCGCGCCCGGTAAATTCTGGAAACGATTTGGAACTATGGTCGCGGCCAGACGTTAGCGCCGGATTGGGGCATTACAGAACATGGACTTGAGGTGACTACAGCCATCCGGTCATTGCCAGGCAAGGTCCGGCAGGCCGTAGAAAACGAGAACCGTCGCGCGGCATTGGCGGCGCTTTCGGTGTTGGAAGCAGATCACGATCCCGATCTCGACCGATTGACCCGGCTGGCGGCTACCAGCCTGGGCGCGTCCATGTCGTTTCTCGGCGTGGTAGGACCGGAGGGCCAGCACGTCCGTGCCAGCCACGGGCTCGATGTTTCGGCCTGGACGCGCGAGGCGGGCCTTTCGATCGCGGCGCATGCGATCGCCGAACCCGGCGAGGCGCTGCTGGTGGAAAACGTTCCATCGGACGAGCGCTTTGCTGGCGACCCCATCGTGCGTGACCTTCCCTGCGTGCGGGCCTTCCTTGCCGTTCCTGTCCTGGTGAGGGGGCAAAGGGTGGGCGCCATCTGCGTGGTGACGCACGAGCGCCGCCTCGATGTCGGATCTTCCGGCATTTCGCAACTCGCCGACATTGCCCATCTCATCGGGTCCTGTTTCGAGCTCAAGCACGAGGCCCGTGTCAGCGCCCGCACTACTGCCGCCCTCACGCGGGAGGAATGGCGTCACGCCCTGACGCTCGAAGCGGGCGAGGTGGGAAGCTGGGTCTGGGACCTGCGTACCGACGAAATGGTCGTCAACGACATCATGCGCGCCATGTGCGGCCTCGAAGGGGTCAAGCACGTTACGGGCGAGGGTTTTCTCGATCGCGTTCACCCCGAGGATCGCCCCATGGTGGATGCCTCGATGCGTCTGGCTTTCGAGGAAGGCGGGGACTATCATGCCGAGTTCCGGGTGCTCGGCACTCGCCGCTGGCTGACGGGCAAGGGGCGCGTCTATCAGCGCGATGGCGCCGGCAAGCCGCTCGTCATGATGGGCATCCATCTGGACGTCACCGAAACGCGCGAGGCGGCCGAGCATCAGCGCATGCTGCTGCTCGAACTCAACCATCGGGTCAAGAATACCCTGGCGATGATCCAGTCGCTTGCCCGGCAGACCCTGCGGCAAAGCCCCGATCCGCAGGATTTCATCGAAGCCTTTTCCGGCCGGTTGCGCACACTTTCCGATTCTCACGCTTTGCTTTCCGACCGCGATTGGTCCGGTATCGGGTTGGCGGAACTCGTCCAGATGCAGGTGGCGGACAATCTCGACCTGGCCATAGGGCAGTTGCGGATTTCTGGCCCCACGGTTTCCCTTCCGCCCGACCATGCGCTCGGGCTCGGGCTCATCCTGCACGAACTCACCTCCAATGCCGTACGCTTCGGCGCGCTCAGTGTTCCGGGCGGCCAGGTGCTCATCGACTGGGAGGAACGGCAGGGGCCGGAGAGATGGATAGACCTTGTCTGGCGTGAAATCGGGGGCCCGGCTATCCCGGGCCCCGTCGAATACGGGTTGGGTGCCCATCTGATCGAGCGCAGCCTCGCGAAAGTGCTCGATAGTTCGGTCGATCTCAGCTTTCCGCCGGCAGGCGTCGAGGCGCGGATTTCCTTCCCGCTACCGCATTAGGCCTTGTCCGAGCCGGAGTGCTCGCGTCGCGAGAAGAAGATCACCGCGGCCAGGGCCGCCAGCGGCAGCCCGATACGCCGAATGGTCGGCGACGCCATCGCCATGGGAATGGCGGTGAAGGCGGCGGTGGTCATCAGGCTCGATGCTTCCATCTGCCGGCGCTTCTCGGCCTGCTCGCGCTTGCGATTGGCTTCGCTCATGCGCGCCCACAAATAGATGCAGGCGGCAAGGACCAGCGCGATGCCCGCTATGATCAGCGCGCTCCAGATCGGCCCCATCCGCTCGGCAAGACCGAGATAGGCAGCCACGAGCAGGAAGGCCACGGCGATCAGCACGAAGAAACCGATCAATCCGGCGACGATTGCCTGGCCCTTGGCGCGGTCGATCAGCGCCTCGGCCTCAAGTCCGAACAGCGTTGCAAACTGGGCAAGCAGATGCATGCCTTACCGCCGGGCCAGAAGAGCGAGGATGAAGCCGATGCCGACGGCGCTGGCCACGGCAGTCAGGGGACGCTCGCGGATGGTATCCTTGATCTGCTCTTCGAATTCGCCAGCCTGGTTCTGCAGGTCACTCACCATCTGCTGACCCTGCGCCACGGCCTTGTTGGCTTCATGCTTGGCGGATTCGGTGGCGGAGGAAACCTTGTCGTTGCCCATGCGCGCCAGCGTGGCGGCGATGGCCTTCAGGTCATCCTGGAGGCGGCCGACCATTTCCTCCAGATGCTCTTCGCGCTTTGCGAGTTGGCTGGCCGAGGAGCCATTGCTGCTGCTGGATTTGCGCGGGGAACGGGTGGGGGCGAGATCGCCGGTGCTGGCCATGTTCAAAACTCCTTGTCTTGTCCTCGCTCCAACGCAGGCAGGTAGATGAAGGTTCCCTCAAAGCAGGCCACCCCGGCCTGTGGGAGGGCCGGGGTGGCTATTGCGGGCTCAGGGGGGCGACCTTGCCCGCACAAGCGCCGGCGGTTCAGGGAGGCCGCCGCAAGGCGCTTAAAGTGCGTGGAACGGCCTGTTCAGGAGAAAGCCGAAAGAATACTGGCGCAGGCAACCAGAATCGCGGCGGCGGGAATAATCGCCGCCATCAATCCAAGAACGCGGCTGCGATTGTCCTGCTCACTGAAAGTGCGAATTGCCGCGCCGCGACGTCTTTGGTTGTCCTGATACATTTCCATTGCCTCCCGGGCGTTGCCGTCCGAAATTGTGATCGCGACTATGGCCGCTTGCAGAAAATAACGGCTCGTCGCGTCGATAAGTTCCGCAAGGAAATACGTCTTTTGCCCAGCGCAAAGAGGAGGGGCATTTCCGGGCCCTCTTGACCTTGTCCTGGGCCCGTCTGCTATTGCCGGCCTTCCCGCGAACGCAGGAGCCGCCATGTCAGATCCCGATCGCCGTCCGCCTCATCTGCGTGCGCTGCGCCTGTGTGCCCGGTTCATCGTTACGGTTGTCGTGGTGATCTACACGATCTTGGACGAACTGGTTTTTCCGCTCGTCCGGCCCCTCGTGCGGTTTCTATCGTCGTTGCGCTTTTTTGAGGCGATCGGTACGCTGATCGCGCGGCTGCCACCTTATGTAGTGCTACTTCTGCTGGCCGTGCCGTTTGCCATCATCGAACCAGTGAAGGTCTTTGCGCTCTACCGGGGCGCGACCGGCCATGTGGTCCAGGGCACGTTGATGCTCATCGCTGCGCAGGTGCTTTCCATCTTCACCTGCGACCGCATCTATCATGTAGGCCGCGGCCAGTTGCTGCAGATCGGCTGGTTCCGGCGGTTGATGACCTGGCTCGTCGGTCTGCGCGACGCCGCCCTGGCCTGGGGTAGTTCCACCGGGCTCTGGCAACGGGCGGCAGCGCTGATCCGCGCCGTGCGGAACTGGCTCGCCGGCGTGCTGGCGTCCTTACGCTAGATCGTCTTCGTCGGACTCGCCATCCGCATCGAGCCAAGCCTCGACTTCTTCGAGGGAGGCGCTGAAGTCATAGCTCTTGTTGCCGAAGACGATTTTGAAGGTCTCGTCCTCGCGCAGCATATAGCCGCCATGGGCTTCGATCTTGGGGTTGCGCTTCTGGGCGATGAGCAGGCTCAGCCCACGGCGTTGCGCCACGCGGCGGATGCGTCGCTCGACCGCGGCTTGGCTGTTGGCCCGACTGCCCATTTTCACTCCTCGTCTCTTCCGCCGCTTCAATAGCGATTGAGCGGCGTCTCTGCCAATGCTTAAGTGAAGCGCATTCGACAAGTCGAGAGGAAGGCATCATGCATCGCCGCGCCCTTGTCGCCTTTGCGGGCGCCTACAGCATCTTTGCCACCTTGCCTCTGGCCCCGGCTCTGGCCGCCGACGATGCCGGGGACGTGCTGAAAGGCTACCTCATGGCCTGGAATGCCCATGACGGCGCGGCCGCTGCCGCCTATTTCGCCGACGATATCGTCTATTTCGATGCTTCCGTCGGCACGCCCATCAGGGGAAAGGCCGAGGCCAGGGCCGGTGTCATCGATAATTTCCTCAACGCCGCGCCCGATGCCATGTGGATCACCAAAGGCAAGCCAACAATTTCCGGCGGACGCGTGGCCTTCGAGTGGGATTTCTCCGGCACCAATACCGGACCCTGGGCGAACGGCACCCCGGCAACGAACAGGCCGTTCCGCTTTTCGGGCGCCACGGTCCTCGAAGTGGAGCACGGCAAGATCACGCTGCAAAGCGATTATTACGACGTGCTCGACCTTTACCGCCAGCTCGGTCTGATCTAACCGCCTGGCCGGGGACGGTTCCCGACGAACCGGCCTCAAGGCTTGATGCGCCTGTCTGCGTGTCGAGGCGCTAGGGGCACGCTTTTGTTCTCGTGCCTTATTCGGCCGCTTCAGTAGCCAGAACCGGTTTGAGGATCGGCACTTCCGGCTCCTCGTCGAGCCCCATGGCCTGGGCCTCGTCCAGTTCGCGCTGCAGGCGGTGCTCCTCCTCGACCTTGGCCTTCGAGAAGCGGGCGAGGAGCAGGTAGGCGACCGGCGTAAGGTAGAGGGTGGACACTGCCGCCGGCCCGAGGCCGCCAATGATGACCCAGCCCAGAGCCGCACGCGACTCGGCGCCGGCACCATGGGCGATGACCAGCGGCAGACCGCCCAGGACGGTCGCGATCATGGTCATGAGCACCGGACGCAGGCGGATATTGGAGGCTTCCTCGATGGCCTGGCGCACGGGCATGCCGCGGTCGCGCAACTGGTTGGCGAACTCGACGATGAGAATGCCGTTCTTGGCCATGATGCCGACCACCAATATAAGGCCGATCTGTGTATAGACGTTGAGCGACTGGCCGGTGAGCAGCAAGGCATAGATCGCGCAGGCAAGCCCGAACGGTACCGTCGCCATGACGATGATCGCCGACCACACGCTTTCGAACTGCGCCGCCAGCACCAGCAGGATCACCACCAGGGCGAAACCGAAGGTGACGACGAGCCCGTTATTGGCCTCGCCCAACGTGCGGGCCTCGGCCAGCGGCAGGATGGTCGTACCTTCCGGCAGCAGCGGCTTGGCGATGTCGACGGCCATGTTGTAGGCGTCGCCGAGCGGCAGGTTGTCGAGGCTCGCCGTGACGCTCACGGCGCGGCGCTGCTGCTCGCGCCCAAGCGAGGGCGCGATCGGGGCTTCCTTGAGTGTGGCTATGGTCGAGATCGGCACATAGCGCCCGTCGCTCGTCTTGACGAAGATCGATTCCAGGTCGCCCGGATCATTCACCTTGTTGGCGGTGGACATCATCGTGACCGAATAGCTCTGGTCGTTGATGAAGACGTCGCCGACGGTGGAACCGTCGATCATGGCCTGCATGGTCGTGGCGAGGCCATTGATGTCGATGCCGAGAGCGGCCGCCCTCTCGCGATCGATGGTCAGCGTCAATTGCGGCTGGGTCGTATCGTAGTTGGAGCTGACGCGGCCAAAGCGCGGGTCTTTCTGCAATTCGGCGACGATCTTGTTGGCCACATCCGAGAGCTGGTCGTAATTGCTGCCGGCCACGGCGAATTGCAGGCCGCTGCCGCCGCCGCGGATGCCCAGGCTGTTTGGCGACATGGCGCGGGCGGTGACGCCCGGCACTTGCGTCAAGAGGCCATTGATCTCCGTCATGATCTGCTGCTGGCTGCGATGGCGCTGGTCCCAGGGCGCCAGCGTCAGGGTCATGAAACCGCTGCTGGTGTTGGAGCCGAAGCCCGAGATGGAGAAGATCGACTGGATTTCTCCCGAGTCCCGGTAGGGCTGGAGCAGGTCTTCGATCCTGCGCATTTCGGTGCGCGTGAAATCGAGGCTCACCGTATTCGGAGCCTGGATGCGCAGCATGATGGCCGAGCGGTCCTCGGTCGGGGTCAGTTCCTGCTTGAGCGAGCCGAAGACCAGATAGGCCGAGGCCGCGAAGAGCAGCGCCACCATGAGCACGGGCAGCGGGTAGTTGAGACAGATATTGACCGTGCGCCGGTAAAAGCTGCCGAAGAGATTGCCGATGAAGGAGAGCCCCCGGTGGAACCAGCCGGGCTGGCCGGTTTTGCCGTGCATGTCATCAGCATGCTTGAGCATGCGCGAGGCCAGCATCGGCCCGAGCGAAAGCGCCACGACCGCCGACAGGCCCACCGAAATGGCGAGGGTGAAGCCGAACTCGCGGAAGAGGCGGCCGGTCTGGCCGGGCAGGAACGATAGGGGGATGAAGACCGCAGCCAGCGTCGCCGTGGTGGCGAGCACAGCAAAGAACACTTCCTGCGTGCCGAGCACCGCAGCCGCACGAGGGCCGGCGCCCATGCCGCGTCGTCGCACGATGTTCTCGAGCACGACGATGGCGTCGTCCACCACTAGCCCCGTGGCCAGCACGAGGGCGAGCAGGGTCAGGATGTTGATCGAGAAGCCGGCGAGATAGATACCGGCCATGGTACCGATCAGCGCCACCGGCATGGTGATGGCGGGCACGAGCGTGGCGCGCCAGTCGAGCAGGAACAGGAAGATCACGCCCACCACAACGACCACGGCGATGAGCAGCGAGCGCTGCACTTCCTCGATGGCGCCGTTGATGAAGACGGAATCGTCGCTCGAAATCTTGACGTTGACGCCATCCGGCAGCGTCGGCTGCAAGGCCGCGACGGCGGCGTGGACGCCCTCGGAAATCTGCACGGTGTTGGACTGGGCCTGCCGGACGATGCCGAGGCCGATACCCTGCTTGCCGTCCGAGCGCAGGCCGCTGGCGGCCGAGGAGGGGGCGAAGACCACCGTGGCGACGTCGCCCAGGCGGGTCTTGTCCTTGATCGTCAGGTTCTCGAATTCCTGCGGCGTGTTGACGTCGGCGACAGCGCGCACGTTGATGTTCTGGTTGGCGCCGTTGATCGAGCCGGTCGGGGTATCGAAGGCCACGGTCGAAAGGGCGTTGCGCACGTCGGCCACGGTGAGACCGAGGCTGGCGAGTTTCACCTGATCGATATCGACCTGGAATACATTGTCCTGTGTGCCATAGACCTGCACTTCGGCGACGCCCGGCACGGCGGCGAGGCGTTCGGAGATGGTGTCGTTCACCAGGTCCGTCAGGTCGCCGATATTCATGGTGTCCGAGGTCACGGCGAGCTGGAGGATGGCGCTGGCGTTGGAATCGGCCTTGACGATGGTGGGTGCGTCCACCCCGTCGGGGAGGCGCCGCGTCACGCGCGACAGCGCATCGCGTACATCGGATGCGGCATTGTCGAGGTTAGTGCCGTCCGTGAAGCCGATCGAGACGCGCGAGCTGCCGAAGGAGGAACTCGAGGAGATCGAGGCGACGCCGGGCACGCGCGCTACGGCGCCTTCGATCACCGAAGTGATTTCGCGATCCACCGTCTCGGCGGCGGCGCCCGAATAGCTGGTCTGGATGGAAAGTTGCGGCTGCTCCACACTGGGCAGTTCGCGCACCTCGACGCCGAAAAAGGCGGCAAGACCGGCGACCACGATCAGCGCGTTGATCACCACCGCCAGCACCGGGCGGCGTACGAAAAGCTGGGCGAGCATGCCGCCGCGTTCGTTCTGGGACTGGATCGACATGGCCGTGCCCCCCGTCAGTGCTGCGCTGCGGCGGGTTGCTGCTGCCCTTCGGCCGCGTGCTGCTGGCCGCGATTGCCGCCGCCTTCGCCCTGCTGGCCTTGCGGCTGCTGACCCAGCACCCTTACCGACGCGCCGTCCGAAAGCTGTAGCACGCCTTCGGTTACCACCTCTTCTCCTTCCTTGACGTCGCCGGTCACAAGTACGCCATCGCTGTTGCGCTGCACGATTTGGACCATGCCTTTGCCGACCTTGCCGTCAGCGAGCTTCCAGACATAGGGACCGTTGGCCGACCACTGGATGGCGAGCGGGTCGACGCTGGCGAATTGTTCGCCGGGGAAATCGAGCGTCACAGAGAAGGACATGCCGGCGCGCATGGCGGTGCCGTCGTTGGGAATGAGCGCCTGCACCTGCAAGGTGCGGCTTGCCGGATCGACGCGGTTGTCGATGGCGCTCACCTTGCCCTCGAACGTCTGGCCGGGCAGGGCGGTGGGGCTGGCATGGACGGCCATGCCGGGCCGGATCTGCGGCGCATAGCGCTCGGGCACCCAGAAGGTGACGACGAGCTGGGTATCATCCTCGATGGTAGTGACGGCCGTGTTGGCATTGAGGTAATTGCCCGGCGTCACCTGCATGAGGCCGATCGTGCCGTCGATCGGGGCTAGGATATTGCGGCGGTCGAGCGCCAGCTTGGCATTGCGGAAATCGAGTTCGGCCTGGTCATTTGCCAGTTGCGCGGTGGTCAACGCCGCAGCCGAGACCGAGTTGGACTTTTGCAGTTCCGTGCTGCGCTTGAGAGCATCCTCGGCATTCTTGGCTGCGAGGGAAGCCTTGTCGAAGGCGATCTGTTCGGCCTGGGAATCGATATGGCCGATGACGTCACCGGCCTTGACGGCGTCGCCGGGCGAAAACAGCAATTCGTTGAGCGTGCCGCCCGAAGGTGAGGTCACGGTCACCGAATGGACGGCCGAGGCATCGCCAAGCGCGGTGAGCTTGTTGTTGATGACCGAACTGATGACCGGCTGGGTTGCCACGGTAATTGCCCGCGCTCCGCCGCCCCCGAAGCCGCCGCGTCCGCCACCGGGCGCACCAGGCTGGCCGCCCTGTCCGCCATTCCCGGGACGCTGGCCGCCGCCATTACCCGGCGCCGGGCCGGTCTGCGGGGCCGTCGCCTGCTGGTCTCCGGTCTCGCCGCCGGGAATGGTGATGCCGATCCTGGCAAGATTTTCGCGGGAACCGGGAACGAGGAATACATATCCGGCTACCGCCAGGACAACGACAATGACGGTAACGAGCAATTGCTTGAGCAAGCGGGTATTCCCTAGGCAATGAGCAAAAACGGCAAAGAACCCCGCCGCCCCGGAAAACCTGCTCTCCCCACGGCGGCATGGGCAGTTTCCAAAAGACTACCAGTGCCGTGCCGAAGCGCACGTTAAATTGCCGTAAGTTCCGTTAATACGCCTGAGTGGCAATCCTTATTTCTCGACGGGTGTCGTGGAATCGCCACCCCATTCCGTCCAGGAGCCGTCATAGACCGCCACGTCCCTGGCGCCTGCCATTTCGAGGGCCAATGCCAACGTCGCGGCGGTAATGCCTGAACCGCAGGAGGTGGTGATGGGCCGGTCGAGCGCGATACCGCGCTCCTCGAACAGTGCCGCCAGTTGCGGCGCCGGCTTGAGGATGCCGTTTTCGCTCAAAAGGCCGACCGGGACATTGAGGCTGCCCGGAATATGGCCGGACTTGAGTCCTGTACGCGGTTCCGGTTCGGTGCCGGAGAAACGGCCGGCGGGCCGCGCATCCAGTACGAGCCGCTCCCCGCTCGCCAGATTGGCCTTCATCTCCTCGATATTTTTGACGGCATTCGGGCTGAACTGCGCCGTGAACTGCTTCGGCGTGATCCTGGGCTCGCCGCTTTCGAGTGGTCGCCCTTCTGCGCGCCATTTAGGCCCGCCGCCTTCGAGAATGCGTACATTTCCCGCGCCCATGATGCGGAAGGTCCAATAGGCGCGCGGTGCCGATTGCAGCCCGATCTCGTCATAGACGACGATGGTCTGCCCATCCCCGATGCCGAGCGCACCCACCATGCGCGCGAAATCCTCCGGCGTCGGCAGCATATGCGGCAGGTCCGTGGTCCGGTCGGCTACCCCGTCGATATCGAAGAATACTGCGCCGGGGAGATGGCTCTTGAGGAAGTCCTCCGCCGGGTCCCGCTTGAGCGCCGGCATGTACCAGCTCGCATCGACCAGCGCGACCGAAGGCGAATGGAGATTAGAGGCAAGCCATTCGGTGGTGACGAAGGGGGAGGGGGACATGCAGGTGACTCCGATAATAGCGCAAGGATAGGTGTGCCGAGGGGAGAAGCAAGGGGGAGCGCACAGACGCGCCCTCCCACCTCCGACTAGCCTAATTCAACAGCAGCACATCGCTCGAATTGATCGACACCTTCACCCGCTCGTTGAGTGCAGGCGGGGGCGTTCTCTGGTCGTTGAACGTGTCGAGGTTCACCGAATTGCGCCCCAGGTCCACCCGCAGGCGGATCACCGAGCCAAGGAAATTGACCTCCGACACGGTGCCTTCGAGTTCGATGTCCTGGCCGTTCGATTTGCCCAGGCTCACGGCCTCGGGTCGCAAAGTCAGCGACACCGGGGCATTGGTGGCGATGTCCGGCGGCAGTGTCGTCAGCACCGCATCCTGGCCGTCGATCGATATCTTCTGCGCCGCCGCATCGGTCACCGTCGCCTCGATGGTGTTGAGCGTTCCCACGAACTGGGCCACGAACCTCGTCTGCGGGCGATTGTAGATCTCGAATGGCGCGCCGACCTGTTCGACATGGCCGGCATTCATCACCACGATGCGGTCGGAGATCGAAAGCGCCTCTTCCTGATCGTGGGTCACGAAAACCGTGGTGATGCCGAGGTCGCGCTGGATGGCGCGGATTTCCTGGCGGAGCGAGACGCGAATCTTGGCGTCGAGCGCCGAGAGCGGTTCGTCGAGGAGCAGCATGCGCGGACGTGGGGCAAGGGCGCGGGCAAGCGCCACGCGCTGCTGCTGGCCACCCGAGAGCTCGAACGGATAGCGCTTGTCGTAGCCGGAAAGGCCGATGAGTTCGAGCATCTCCCCGACACGCGCCCGCCGCTCGTCCTTGCCGACGCCGGCGACCTTGAGGCCGAAAGCGACGTTATCGGCCACGTTCATGTTGGGGAAGAGCGCATAGGCCTGGAACACCATGCCGATCTTGCGCTGGTTCGGGTTGAGGTCGGTGATGTCCTTGCCGTCGACCACGATCCGCCCGCTGGTAGGCCGCTCGAAGCCGGCGATCATGCGCAGGATCGTGGTCTTGCCGCAGCCCGAGGGGCCGAGCAGCGAGATGAACTCGCCCTTGTCGAAGGCGAGGTCGACGCCGTGGATCACGGTGTTCTCGCCGAATTTCTTGATGATGCTGTCGATCTGGAGAAACGGCTCGGCCATCAATCGGTCCTGGCGGCTGTCTTGGGGGCGAAGCGGGCGAGCAGTTGGATCATGCCCATCGCGCCCCAGGTGAAAACGAAGGAAATGATCGCCAGCGCCGCCGGCTCGAAGGCCCGGTTGGCGCCGATGTTCTGGAGGTACGGGCCGAAAGCCGGGCGATTGAGCAGGCTGGCGATGGTGAACTCGCCCATGACGATGGCGAGCGTGAGGAACGCGCCCGAGAGCACCGCCACGATGATGTTGGGGAAGATCACCCGCGTGATAATCGTCCACTGATTGGCGCCCAGGATGTTGGCTGCTTCCGTCAGTGTCTGCACGTCGATGGTGCGCAGGCCCGTATCGACGGCGCGATACATATAGGGCAGGGCCAGTGCCACATAGCCGAAGGTGAGCAGGATATCGGTGCCGAAGGCGCTACCGGTCAGCGGCAGCCAGCTCGAGGAATTGTAGAGCTTGATATAGCCGAAGACCAGGATGATGGCTGGGATGATGAGCGGCAGGAGCGTCACGAATTCGATGAGCGGCCGCAGTGCCGGCAGGCGCAGCCGCACGAGATAGGCGGCGGGCACGACGATGAAGATGCCCACCAGGATCGCGGCCAGCCCCACGACCAGCGAATAGGCAAAGGTCGCCTGGAAGCGGCCGTCCGAGAAGACGTTCACATAGGCGTCGAACGTATAGCCCTCGCGGCGGATGCGCAGCGAGAACTCGAAAGTCGCCAGCAGGGGCACGAGGAAATAGGCCGCGCCCAGCGCGAAGACCACCCAGGCCCAGACTTTACCGGGTTTCTTCATTTGAGCCACCGCTCCGCCCGCGTGCGGACGATGAGATAGAGGACATTGGCCACGGCCGTCACCACGATCATGCCGAGCGCCAGCGCCGCCCCGAGGCCGGGATTGTGCAGCACGTCGCCGCGGATCTGCGCATAGAGCAGGATCGGCACGATGTTGAGCGAGGAGCCGGTCAGCGCATAGGCGGTGGCGATGGCGCCGAAGGCATTGGCGAAGAGCAGCGAGAGCGTGCCGAGCAGGTTGGGCCACAGCACCGGCAGGCCGACATAGCGCCAGAACTGGCCCGGCGTGGCGCCGAGCGTGGCGGCGGCTTCGCCCCATTCCTTCTTCAGGCCGTCGATGGCTGGCGCGATGATGAGGATCATCAGCGGAATCTGGAAGTAGAGATAGGTGATGGTTAGGCCCCAGAAGCTCAGGATGTTGAAACCGGCCTTGTAAATGTCGAGGCCGACCATCTTGAGGACGACCGTCATCAGGCCCAGTCGCCCGAGGGTGGCGAGGAAGGCGAAGGCCAGAGGGATGCCGGCGAAGTTAGAGGCGACGCCCGAAAAGGTCAGCACCGCCGAGCGGATGCCTTCGGGCAACCTGCCGCGGATCACGGCGAGCGCGATCAGAAGGCCGATAAGCGCGCCGAGAAAGGCGGAAGCGGCCGAAACGCGGATGGAAATCCAGAAGGAGGCAACGATCTGGGGCGTGCCGAGATCGACAATGTTCTGGAAGGTGAAATTGCCAGCATCGTCCACGAACGCGGCGCCCACCAGGAAGAGCGTCGGCGCGATGAGGAACATCACGGCGAAAACCAGGAACGGTACGACCCCGAGCAGTTCACTCAGCCGCATGCCGGCGAGAAAGCTCAAGGGGTTGCGCGAAGCGGCGACAGCCGACCCGGATTTCTCCGAGCCGGCCGTCTTGTTGGCGATTGAGCCAGCGGTGTCCGTATTACTGGACATTGGCCCCAACGACCGTATCCCAATCCTTGGTGATGATCGCCTTGGCGGCGTTCTGCTCATCGACGGTCGGGAAGACGGCCTTGGCGTAGTTGGCAGCCGGCGGGAGCGCATCGAGCAGGTCCTGCGGGATCTTGCCGTTATCGGCCAGGTCGTTGAAGCGGATCGGGTGGCAATAACCCTTGAGCCAGCCGAGCTGACCTTCGTCCGAATAGAGGTATTCCATCCAGAGCTTGGCAGCGTTCGGGTGCGGGGCGTAGGCCGAGATGGCCTGTACGTAGACGCCGGCCACGACCGAGTCGGACGGGATGACGACCTCGGCCTTGGGGTTGCCGTCAAAGCCATCGCGCCAGGCCAGGGCATTGTAGTCCCAGGCGATCACGATCGGGGTGGTGCCCTGGGCGAGCGAAGCGGCCTTGCCGATCACGGGCACGAAATTGCCCTTGGCATTGACGTCGGCGAAGAACTTGAGGCCCGCATTGGCGGCTTCCTCGGCGGTCTTGCCGCCAGCGGCGAGGCCGGCTGCGTAAACGCTCTGGATGGCCTGGGCGGAAGCGCGCGGGTCACCGGCGAGGGCGACGGCGTTGGCATAGTCCGAACCGGTCAATTCGGCCCACGAGGTCGGGGCCTTGGCGACGAGGTCGTTGTTCACGAGGAACGCCATGGCGCCGTAATAGTCGCCATACCAATAGCCGTCGGCGTCCTTGGCGTCGGCCGGGATCGAGTCCCAGGTCGAAACCTTGTAGGGCTGGATCAGGTTTTCGGCCTTGGCCGAGGGCCCGAAGGGGAGGCCGACGTCGATGACGTCCGGCGCCTGCGGACCCTTGTTGTCCTTGTTGGCCTTGATGGCTTCGATTTCGTCGGCCGAGCCGGCATCGGGGTTCAGTTCGTTGACATTGATGCCGGGATACTTGGCCTTGAAACCATCGATGACGGCGCCATAGCCGCACCAATCATGCGGAAGGGCGATGACGGTGAGCTGGCCTTCACCCTTGGCGGCTTCGTAAAGCGCATTGAGATCGGTCTGAGCGAATGACGGGGCAGCCGAAGCGATGAGCGCTACGACCGATACCGACACGACACACGCTTTCTGGAAAGTCATCCTGCGTCTCCATGTTGTTATGTCTTGGTGACTTATTGACAGTGTCGCCAAAGGACCGCGGCTGCTTACGTTTGCCTCATGACACTCGCGTGACAGTTTTCCGACGATGGCGTAAAGCGCCGCCAATACCCCAAAGCGCAGTCTTCACGGGGATTTGCGTTGCTCGCGCCGCTGGCCGGTTCCGGGCTCCCTCCCACACCATGGGCTTGATTAAGCACCGATTATGACAGTTCGTCCAGCGTGCGCAGAGGGCGGCTGTTGCATTGAAACTCTTGCGGAAAACGCCTGAAAACTGTGGGCGATCAAGCAACGGGCGCAGGAAGCGTCGTTTTTACCTGCGTATCGTCCGCCGGTGCCGGCCCCGTAAGGCTTCCGATTATTTGCCACGCGCGCTCCGCCAAGATTAGAGCGGTTCCAGACTGTGACGATTTTTCTGGATAACGGCAATCAGCTTTGTTAGGCCGCGCAAGGATAGGATCCTTTGGAGGACGATGATGAGGTTCAACCGCAAAGGGGCGCTGGTCGGCTTGGGTCTCGCCATGGGCCTGCTGGCCGTGCCGTTCGCGCAGGCCGAGGAGCCTGCGACCGACGCCATTCTCAAGACTTATGCCGATATCGCCCTTGCCGGCTACCAGGACTCGCTGACCACGGCCAAGGCGCTCGACCAGGCGGTCGATGCCCTGCTGGCCAAGCCGAGCGACGAAACGCTCGGCGCGGCCCGCGACGCCTGGAAGGCAGCGCGCCCGTGGTATCAGCAGACCGAGGCATTCCGTTTCGGTAACCCGATCGTGGACGATTGGGAGGGACGGGTGAACGCGTGGCCACTCGATGAAGGCCTGATCGATTATGTCGATGCGGGCAGCTACGGCACCGAGAGCGACGAAAACACGCTCTATACCGCCAATGTCATCGCCAACAAGTCGATCATGATCAACGGTGAGACGGTGGATACCACCAACATCACGCCCGAATTGCTGGCCGACAAGCTGCAGGAAGCAGGCGGCATCGAGGCGAACGTGGCCACCGGTTATCACGCCATCGAATTCCTGCTCTGGGGCCAGGACCTCAACGGCACCGGTCCGGGCGCGGGCAACCGTCCGGCCACCGACTATGACACCGCCAATTGCACGCACGACAATTGCGACCGTCGCGCCGCCTATCTCAAGGCCGCCACGACGCTTCTCGTTTCCGATCTCGAGGAAATGGTCGGCAATTGGGAGGAGGACGGCCCGGCTCGCGCCGATCTGGCCAAGTCCGGCATTTCGGCAATTTTCACCGGCCTCGGCTCGCTCTCGTTCGGCGAGCTTGCCGGCGAGCGCATGAAGCTCGGGCTGCTGCTCCACGATCCGGAAGAGGAGCACGATTGCTTCTCGGACAATACCTATAATTCCCACTTCAACGACGCCGTCGGCATCCGAAATGTCTATGAGGGCAAGTATGCCCGTCTGGACGGCAGCGTTGTCGAGGGACCCTCGGTTGCCCAACTCGTCGCTTCCAAGGACGCGGCGCTGGATACCGAAATCCGCGGCCTGCTTGATGACACCGTGGCCAAGATGCAGGCCATGAAGACCCGCGGGGAAACCGTCGAGGCCTATGACCAGATGATCGCGGAGGGCAATGACGAGGGCAATGCCGTGGTGCAGGCTGCCATCGATGGCCTGATCGCCCAGACGCGCGGCTTCGAACGTGCCGTGGCGCTGCTGAACCTGCAGGGCGTCACCATCGAGGACAGCGATAGCCTCTCGAACCCGGACGCCGTGTTCCAGTAATCGACTTGGAGGCGCCGCACCTATAAGGATGCGGCGCCTCACCCTTTCCACCGGCAAGGTGGCCCGAGATCATGCATAAGCCTCTCACCGTTGCCCTCGCTTTCCTGCTGCTTGCTGGCATGGTGCCGGTTTCCGATCCGGGTGCGAAGCGTACGGACCTAACGCCCAAGGATTTGAAGCGCGTCGAAAAGGTCACCGCACCCGCCGCCGACTTTTCCAAACCCGAGCAGTTCGAGCAGCTTCCCGCAGGGGCGGCTACCACCAAAAAGCGCGTCAATCGCGACAGCTTCTCGTTTCCCTCGGCCAATCTGACTTTCGAGCAGCAGCAGACCTTTGCGCTCGGCAACGGCTTTTTCCGCAAACTCTGGGTGTCTTCTCCGTCCTCGACCACTGCTTCGGACGGTCTGGGCCCGCTTTTCAATGCCCGCGCCTGCCAGAACTGCCATCTCAAGGATGGCCGCGGCCGCCCGCCTTTCGAGAACGGCGACCCTTCGGATTCGATGTTCCTGCGTCTTTCGGTGCCGCCTGCGACGGAGGAAGAGAAGGCGCTGCTGGCCGGTCATCTTGCCGATGTCATAGCCGAGCCCACCTATGGCACCCAGCTTCAGGAAGGCGGTGTGCCTGGACTGGCCGCGGAAGGCCACATGAAGATCGCCTATAGCGACGTGCCGGTCACGCTTGGCGACGGCAGCGTGGTGGCGCTGCGCAAGCCGGATTATTCCATCGCCGATCTCGGCTATGGGCCGATGGCCGATGACGTGATGATCTCCCCGCGCGTCACCCCGCAGATGATCGGGCTGGGTCTGCTCGAAGATGTTCCGGCCGAAGATATTCTGGCCCACGCCGATCCCGACGACAGCGACGGCGATGGCATCTCAGGCAAACCCAACTGGGCCTACAATGCCGTTTCGGGCAAGGTCGAACTCGGCCGTTTCGGCTGGAAGGCGGGCATGCCGAGCATCCGCATGCAGGCGGCCCACGCCTTTGCCGGCGATCTGGGAATCTCGACGCCTCTTGTCCCCAATTCCTTCGGGGACTGCACCGCCAACCAGCCGCAATGCCTGGCCCTGCCGACCGGCGAGAATCAGCCCGGCGAGGTCGAGTCGCCCGATCCCATCCTCGATCTCGTGACTTTCTATTCTCAAAATCTCGGTGTACCGCAGCGGCGTAATTTCGATGATCCTCAGGTGCTGGCGGGCAAGCAGGCCTTTTACCAGGCGGGCTGCATTTCCTGCCACGTGCCCAAATTCGTCACCAGCCGCCGCGCCGAAACCGAAGGGCATCGCTTCCAACTCATCTGGCCCTATACGGACCTCCTCCTTCACGACATGGGCGAAGGTCTTGCCGATCATCGCCCGGAGGGCGATGCCGATGGCTATGAATGGCGCACTGCTCCGCTTTGGGGCATCGGGCTCACCGAAACCGTTTCCGGCCATACGCTCTTCCTGCATGACGGGCGGGCGCGCAACCTCACCGAGGCCATTCTCTGGCATGGTGGTGAAGCGCAGGCCGCCCGCGATGCCTTTGCCAATATGACCAAGACCCAACGCGATGCTCTCATCGCCTTCGTGGAGTCCCTGTGATGCGCATGATCCTCCTCGCCGCTTTTGCCGCCCTCGCCGGCGCTCCCGCCCTGGCGCAGGAGCCGATTTCCACCCGCGAGGTGGTGGAAGCGGCGATCACCCAGTATATCCGGCCGGAATTCCACAGGTTCGCCGAGCTGGCCGCGGCAATGCAAGGCGATGTGGAGGCCCTTTGCGCCACGCCTTCGCAGGCGGGCGTTGATACCGCCCGCTCCGCGTTCCGCGACGTGGTCCTTTCCTATTCGCGCATCGAGTTCGTGCAAGTCGGCCCGCTCGTCATGGACAATCATTTGGAGCGTCTGCTGTTCTGGCCCGATCGCAAGGGTATTGCGCTCAAGCAGGTGCAGCAGGCGCTCGCCGCCAAGGACGAGACCGCTGCAAAGCCTGAAACTCTCCTGCAGAAAAGCGTGGCCATGCAGGGGCTGGCGGCGCTCGAATATCTGCTGTTCGGAACCGGGGCCGAAACCCTTGCGACTGCGGATGGCGCCTATCGCTGTTCCTATGCCCGTTCGATCACGACGCTCATGGCCGATCTCGCTGCCGAACTCGACAGGGACTGGTCTGACCCTGACGGCATCAGCGCCGCCATGCTCAATCCCCAGCCCGATGCTTCCGATTTCCGCACGGATCTTGAAGTCCTCGAAAAGCTTGCCGCCACGCTGATCCACGGCACCGAAGCCCTGCGCGACCAGCGGCTCAAGCCGATCGAGGGGACGGCCGAGGGCGCGCCCAAGCCGCGTTCGGCGCTGTTCTGGCGCTCCGACATGACCATTCCCTCCGTCCGGGCGAATTTTGCCGGTCTGGCCGACTTTTTCGAGAAGGCGCGCTTCCCCGAAGCCATCAGCGCCGGGGAGGCCGAGACTATTGCCGGCATCCGTGCCGCCTATGCCAAGGCGCAGGAAGTGGCCGCTCTCATCACCTCCCCGATCGAAGCGGCGGTGAACGATCCGGTGCAGTTCAAGGCGCTGGATGATCTGGTGGTCATCACGCGCGATCTCGACCAACTCGAGGGCCAGAACCTGGCGCGGGACCTCAACCTCTCCGTGGGTTTCTCGGCGCTCGACAGCGACTGAATTCCCGGGAGGCGACCATGTGGCAGCGACGCGCATTTCTCAAGGCCGCAGGGGCGGGTTTCCTCGCTTCGCTCCTGCCGCAGCGGGCCGAGGCCCTGGAGCGCAGCGAGCTGGTCTTCGCCTCGGCGATCCAGCGCAAGCGCGGTGGCTTCGGCGCGGCCCTCGTCAATGAGAGCGGCGCACTGATTGCCAGCGTCGATCTCCCCGATCGCGGCCACGACATCACCTATTCGCCCGCAACCGGCCGGGCCGTTGTCTTCGCGCGCCAGCCAGGCACTTTCGCCGTCGTCTTCGATGCGCGCGGCAACGAGGCTCCGGTCACGCTCACCAGCGTGCCCGGCCGCCATTTCTTCGGCCACGGCGTCTTCTCGCCCGACGGACGCATCCTCTACGCCACCGAGAACGACTTCGAGAACGCGCGCGGCGTCATCGGCATTTTCGATGCCACGAGCGGCTTCCGCCGCATGGGTGAGTTCGACACCTATGGCACCGGGCCCCACGAGGTCATCCTCATGCCCGACCAGCGCACCTTCGCCATCGCCAATGGCGGCATCGAAACGCATCCCGATTACGGCCGCAGCGAACTCAACATTGACAGCATGGACCCCTCGCTGGCCTTCGTCGATGCTCGCGACGGCAGCCTGATCGGGCAGTTGCGCCTCGGCTCCGATCTTCACCAGCTCTCCATCCGCCATATGGTCGTCGACCGTGCCGATCGTGTCTGGTTCGGCTGCCAGTTCCGCGGGGCCCAGCAGGACCGTCCGCAACTGGTGGGCTATGCCACGCTCGATGGCGAAATCCGCCTCATCGAACTGCCGCCCGGCCAGCTTGAATCGCTGGCCAATTACATCGGGGCCATTGCCGTCTCCGCCGATGGGGGCGTCATCGGCGTCTCCTCGGCGCCGGGAAGCACTATCCTCGCCATCGATGCCGCCTCGGGGCGGACCCTGTCGAGCGTGTCGTTGCGCAACGGCTCGGGAATCGCCAATGACGACGCGGGGTTCCTCGTCAGCAGCGGCTGGGGCGAGATGCTGGGTGTTGCCGGTTCGACAGCTCCGAAAAAACAGTTCGATTTCAACTTCGACGCCCACTTGCGTCGGCTCGGCTAATCGCTGTAGAGGTTGCATAACGGTTTCCAAAGCGCTTTGGAAAAACGCACGGAAACGGATAGCCCTCTGCCATTTTCGCCACGACCCGGGAGGAGGGGCCGCCGGCGAGCCTAGCCATCTACCTCTGGAGACATTCGATGCCGATCCGCACGCTCGTTTGGGGCGAGAACGTCCACGAACAGAAGAATCAGGTTGTCGCCGACAACTATCCGAACGGAATGCACAACGCGATTGCCAAGCTGCTCTCGTCCGATTCCAACATCACCACCGCAACCGCCACGCTCCAGGAACCCGAGCATGGCCTGACGGTCGAAAAGCTTGCCAATACCGATGTGCTGATCTGGTGGGGCCACGCCGCCCATGGCGAGGTTCAGGACGAAATCGTTGAGCGGGTCGCCAAGCGCGTCTGGGAAGGCATGGGCCTGATCGTCCTGCATTCCGGGCACTTTTCCAAGATCTTCAAGCGCCTGATGGGCACGCCCTGCGCGCTGTCCTGGCGTGAGGCCGGCGAGCGCGAGCGGCTTTGGGTCGTCAATCCGGGCCACCCGATCGCCAAGGGTCTGCCGCAATATTTCGAACTCGAAAACGAAGAGATGTACGGCGAGCCCTTTTCGGTTCCCGAGCCGCTCGAAACCGTGTTCGTGTCCTGGTTCCAGGGCGGCGAAGTCTTCCGTTCGGGCATCACCTATCGTCGCGGCGCCGGCAATATTTTCTACTTCCGCCCCGGCCACGAGACCTATCCGACCTATCATGACGAGACGGTCGGCCAGGTGCTGCGCAATGCCGTCAACTGGGCCTATAACCCAAACCGCTTTGAGTGGATTACCGACGCGCCCAATCGTCCGGTCGAGGAAGCCATCGAGAAGATCGAGGAACGTGGTCCCAAGCTCCACCACGGCCGTGGCCGCCAGGAGGGCATGCGCTAAATGCGTCTTCTGATTTTGGGCACCGGTGGCATGGCCAACCAGCATGCCAGGAATTTTGCCGCCATTGACGGCGTCACCCTCGTGGGTGGCGTCGACGTCGACCCCAAGCGCGTCGAGGCGTTCAACGCCGCGCATAACATCCCCAATGCCTTTCCGTCGCTCGATGCGGCCCTGGCCTGGGGCGAGTTCGACGCCGTTGCCAACGTGACGCCCGACGCGATCCATCATCCGACCTCGATGGCCGCGATCGCCGCCGGCAAGCATGTCTTCTGCGAAAAGCCGCTGGCGACCGATTACGCCAAGGCTATGGAAATGACCGAGGCCGCCGAGAAGGCGGGCGTGGTCAACATGGTCAACCTGACCTACCGCAATGTGGCGCAGCTCCAGCGTGCCCGTCAGATCGTGCAGTCCGGCGAGATCGGCAAGGTCAAGCACGTGGAAGCCAGCTACCTGCAGAGCTGGCTGGTCTCCAAGGCTTGGGGCGACTGGCGCACCGAGAGCCAGTGGCTCTGGCGCCTGTCCAAGAAGCATGGCTCGAACGGCACTTTGGGCGATATCGGCATCCACATCCTGGATTTTGCCGTCTATGGCGCCGGCAGCGACATCGAGAACGTCTTCTGCCGCCTCAAGACTTTTGACAAGGCGCCGGGCAACAAGATCGGCGAATACGATCTGGACGCCAATGACAGCTTCGCCATGACGCTCGAACTCGAGAACGGTGCTCTCGGCGTCGTCCACGCCACCCGTTGGGCCACCGGCCACTTCAACGAACTGCGCCTGCGCGTCTATGGCGAGCGCGGCGGCGTCGAAGTCCAGCACCGCCACGACTGGAGCAAGCTCCTCGTGTGCTCGGGCGAAGACGCCGAAACCGGCACCTGGAAGGAAGTCGCGGTCGAGCCGGTCGAGACCAATTACCAGCGCTTCGCCAAGGCCGTCGCGCAGGGCAAGACCCTCGAACCCAGCTTCCGCCACGCCGCCAGCATCCAGAAAGTGCTCGACACCGCCGTCGTCACCGAACAGGACCGCCACGAACACCACGTGTGATCTGCGTGGGATCACGGGCAAGGGCTCGCCGCACGGCGGGCCCTCTTGTTTGGGCTTCCTCTTCCCATTGCAACCAACCGATATTGTCCCCAATTATGCCCTGACAAACACGGGGAACTTCACATGGGCATCATCTGGGCCATCATCATCGGCTTTATCGCGGGCGTCATTGCCAAGCTGCTGACCGGCGGCGACAAGGAACCACGCGGCTTCATTCTCACAACGGTGCTCGGTATTGTCGGCGGCGTGGTCGGCACCTGGCTGGGCCAGGTGGTCGGGCTCTACGGGCCGGGTGAAGGCGGCGGGTTCATTGCGGCTATTGTCGGCGCCGTCGTGATCCTTCTCATCTGGCGTGCCTTCGCCCGCACTGCGTCGCGGTACTAAGGCAACACCGGCATTCAAAAGCGGCTTCTAGACCGGATAGGGCATTGAGACTTTGGCAACCATGGCGCACGGATGTGCAGGGCCAGTTGCCAAAGTCACCCGATCTTGAGGGTTGTGCGTCCATGACTGTCCCGAAAGACAGGAACAGTCATGAGTACCTTGCTGGAAACGCTCGTCCGCGAGCAGGAGCGTCCGGTGCCCGATTCCGGGGTGCTGGAAATAGTTGCCTTCGTCGTGGTCGGCGGCCTGATGGCGCTGGTCTATGTGGCGCTGTCCACCTTCGTGGTCGGCCTGTCGCTGATGCCCGCCTGGATCGCCAGCGCGCTTTGCTATGCAGCGGCGATCGTTCCGGCCTATCTGCTGCACCGCCGCTTCTCCTTCCGCTCCGATGCCCCACATCGCCAGGCCTTCCTGCGCTATGTGCTGGTGCAGCTTTCCGCCATCGCGCTGGCCTCGGCCTTCTCGTTCCTCACCTATGGCGTCATCGGCCTGCCGACGCTGGCAGCCGCCATCACCGTCAGCGCGCTCACGGCGGCGGTCAATTTCATGGTCCTCAAGCTCTGGGCCTTTGCCCGCCCTGCGTGATTCCATGAGCGGGCCGAAGGCCCTTCTCAATGCAGTGCATGGGCGCACGATCTTCGCCCGGCGCGTGCGCGTGCTTTCCGATGCCCTGGCGGCGATGATTCCGTCCGGCCCCGCGAGCGTTCTCGATATCGGAGCAGGCAATGGCGCCCTGGCCAGGGCGCTCATGGATCGCCGTCCCGAGCTGGCGCTTTCGGGCGTCGACGTCCTTCTACGCCCGCAGCCGCTCATCCCCGTCACGTCCTATGACGGCCACACGCTCCCCTTCGCCGATGCTGCGTTCGACTATGCCCTGCTCGTGGACGTACTCCATCACGCCGAAGACCCGACAGCTCTGCTCGGGGAGGCAGCGCGCATCGCGCGCAAGGGCGTATTAGTCAAGGACCACGTCGTGCGCAGGGAGCTCGACCGGCAGACCCTGCAGGTGATGGATTGGGTCGGCAATCGCGGTCATGGCGTCGCCTTGCCCTATAACTACCTGACGGCCGCCCAATGGCGTGTCGCGGAAGCCTCCGCCGGCCTGCACAGGCTGCGCTCCTCCGCCGTGCCCGGCCTTTATCCGCCGCCGCTCTCCTGGTTCTTCGGGCGTGGCCTGCATTTCCTGGCGCTGCTCGGCCGGTAGGGGCAGGGGCTGGCAAGCGGCGGCGATTCAGCTATCGTCCCCCGTCGTTTTCCACGGGGGATGAAACATGCGCAGCGCTCTGATCGTCTATGGCGGCTGGGAAGGACACGACCCGGAAGAATGCGCCTCCATTTATCGCCGCTGGTTGCACGAAGATGGCTTCAGCGTGCGCATGGAGACGCAGACCAGCGCCTTTGCCGATCCGGCCATCCATGAGCTTTCGCTCATCATCCCGATCTTCACCATGTCGCAGATCGCCAAGGAAGAGATCGACAATCTCACCAAGGCCGTCGAGGGCGGCGTGGGGCTTGCCGGCCATCATGGCGGCATGAGCGACGCCTTCCGCAATTCCACCGAATACCAGTTCATGGTCGGCGGCCAATGGGTCGCCCATCCGGGCAACATCATCGATTTCACCGTCGATATCACCAAACCCGACGATCCGATCATGGCGGGCATCAAGTCGCCGCTAGCCTATCGCAGCGAGCAATATTACATGCATATGGACCCGGCCGTGGATGTGCTGGCGACCACCACTTTCAGCGGCGAGCATGTGTCCTGGATCGAGGGCGTGGTCATGCCCGTCGTCTGGAAGAAGCGTTACGGGCAGGGCAGGGTGTTCCATTCGACCCTCGGCCACGCCGCCCGGGAATTCAACGATTTCCCCGATATGGCCACCATCGTGCGCCGTGGCATCAACTGGGCGGCGCGCGAGGAATAGACGGCGGGCCAATCGCCCATAAGTGACTTGAAACGCATCAGCAAAAGGTGCCGTTACTTGCGGTGAAGGAGGCGCCATGGCTGTCGAAGTCACCGAAGAATCGCGCACTGCGCCGACGCCCCCAAGGGGACCATTGGTCTATCGCCAGAAACTGCTGACGCGCGTTACGCACTGGCTCTGGGCCATCGCCCTTTTCTTCCTGCTGCTCTCGGGCCTCCAGATATTCAACGCCCATCCCGCGCTCTATGTCGGGCAGGAATCGGGCTTTGAGTACGACAACATGGTTCTCGGCATGTATGCGGCCAACAGCGATAACGGGCCGGTGGGCCAGACGCGCGTTTTCGGCCGGACTTTCGATACCACCGGTCTCTTCGGCCTGAGCGGTCCGCCCGAGCGCCCACAATTCCGCGGCTTCCCGAGCTGGGCCACCATTCCCTCCTACCAGGATCTGGCGACCGGCCGGGTCGTGCATTTCTTCTTCGGCTGGGTGCTGGTGGCGGCGCTGTTCCTCTGGTTCCTCGCCAGCCTCGTCAACGGCCATATCCGCCGCGACGTGCTGCCCTCCGGCAACGATCTGCGCGAATTGCCCGCCGACATCGCCAGCCATGCCCGTCTGCGCTTTCCACGCGGCCGACGCTATGGCGCCTTGCAACGGCTCGTCTATTGCGTGGTGTTCTTCATCCTCTTCCCGCTCATCATCGCCACCGGCCTCACCATGAGCCCCGGCATGGATGCTGGCTTTCCCTGGTTGCTCGATCTTTTCGGCGGCCGGCAGACGGCACGCACCATCCACTTCTCGGTCATGGTGCTGCTGGTGCTGTTTTTTATCGTTCATATCGTCATGGTTTTCGCCGCCGGCCCCATCAACGAACTGCGCTCCATGATCACCGGCTGGTACCGCACCGGCCCCGAGACGCCTCGTCAGCCGGGGGATAGGCCATGAGCAGGCTCATCACGCGCCGTCGCTTCCTCGAACTTGGCGCCATTGGCGCCTCGGCCATCACCCTGGCCGGTTGTGACCAGTTCGATTTTCTCGGTGACCGCAGCAATCAGGTGCGCGATGTGCTCGCCAAGGCCAACGATCTTACCTACCGCGTCCAGCGCGCCCTTGTCGGCGACGAGGTTCTGGCGCGCGAATACTCGGAGACCGAAATCCGCCAGGGCATGCGCCCCAACGGTTCGCGCGATCCGCATACGGCCGATTATCTCACGCTCAAGGCCAATGATTTTGCCGATTACCGGCTCAGGATCACCGGCCTCGTCGAGCGGCCTGCGAGCTATTCGCTGGCTGAATTGCGCAACATGCCGTCGCGCACGCAGATCACGCGGCACGATTGCGTCGAGGGCTGGAGCGCCATTGCCAAATGGACTGGCACTCCGCTCGGCCCGATCTTGACCGCCGCCGGCCTCAAGCCGTCGGCCCGCTTCATCGTCTTCCACTGCTACGACAATATGGGCTCGGACGCGGCGCCCGAACTCTATTACGAAAGCTGCGACCTGATGGACGGCTTCCATCCCCAGACCATCCTCGCTTACGGGCTTAACAACCAGACGCTCCCCATCGCCAACGGTGCCCCCGTCCGCGTCCGCATCGAACGGGCCTTGGGCTACAAGCAGCCCAAATATGTCCACACCATCGAACTTGTCGATAGCTTCTCCCAATATGGTCGTGGCAAGGGCGGCTATTGGGAGGACAACGGCTATGATTGGTATGGTGGGGTCTGATCGGCAGCGTCTCCCGCATAGCTCCCCTGCGCCGCAACCGCCAGAAATCTCCTTGCTTTTCGGCGTGCTTTCCCCCATCTAGGCAGCTACGTCACCGTCGCACGTAGTCGCGTGCCCCTAATTCGTGACGGACTTCTCTTCTTATCGGTCGATGCGGTGAGCGGCGAAGTCGAACCCGGACTCCCTGTCCGGGTCTGAAACCGCCGTCGCGGGAATGAGCCCGCCGCTGCATCTTGATCCCGCCGCCCGGTACCGCCGGCGGCGCTTGTGCGCGTTATGCGCCAGTTGAAAGAATTCGCTTTGACAGCAACTTTTGAATCCCTCGGCCTCCCGGGTCCGCTGCTTGCCTCGCTGGCGAAAGCCGGCTTCGAGACGCCAACCAAGATCCAGGCTGAATCCATCCCCCACCAATTGGCGGGCAAGGATATCCTGGGCATCGCCCAGACCGGGTCGGGCAAGACGGCCGCCTTCGGCCTGCCGATCCTCGCCGCCCTCCAGGCCCTGCCGGGCCGTCCGCGCCCGATGACGGCGCGCGCCCTCATCCTCGTGCCAACGCGCGAACTCGCCGTGCAGATCGACGAGGCCCTGCGCAAGATGGCCGGCAGCATGCGCCTCACCACCGTGCTGGTGCTGGGCGGCGTTTCCCGCTTCAACCAGGTGCAGAAGCTCGCCAAGGGCGTCGATATCTGCATCGCCACGCCCGGCCGCATGAAGGACCTCGTCGATGACGACAAGATCTGGCTGAGCGAAACGCGCTGGCTCATCCTCGATGAGGCAGACCGCATGCTCGACATGGGCTTTATCGGCCCGGTCAAGGAAATCGCCTCCAAGATCAGCTGGCGCCGCCAGACGGCCCTGTTCTCCGCCACCATGGCGCCGGAAGTCTCCAAGCTGGCCGAAGGCCTGCTGCGCGAGCCCGTTCGCGTGGAAGCCACCGTTCCCGGCACCACCGTTGCCGAGATCGAGCAGCGCGTGATCATGGCGGGCTCCAAGGCCAAGCGCGATGAGCTCAACAAGCTGCTGGCCGATCCCGCACTCGAGCGCGTCATCGTCTTCGCCCGCACCAAGCATGGCGCCGACCGCGTCGCCAAGAACCTCGAGATCGATGGTTTCGAGGCTGCGGCCATTCATGGCAACAAGAGCCAGAATGCCCGCCAGGCGGCTCTCAAGGGCTTCTCTTCGGGCAATGTGCGCATTCTGGTCGCCACCGATATCGCCGCGCGCGGCATCGACGTGCCGGGCGTGAGCCATGTCATCAACTATGACCTGCCTGACGATGCCGAGAACTATGTCCACCGCATCGGCCGCACCGGCCGCAATGGCGCTTCGGGCACGGCCATCACGCTGTGCGACGGCACCGAGAAGGGCAAGCTGCGCGAGATCGAGAAGCTGATCCGCAAGTCGCTGCCGGTTTCGGGCGACCTCACCATTGTCGAGGTCGATCCGCCCAAGCGGGCCAAGGGCAACAACGGCCGCAAGCCCAATCCCAATGCCGGCGCACCGCGTCGCGCCAAGCAGCCGGCCGGCAAGGTGCTGGCGGGCTTTGGCGACGGCACCCGTCATGCCGAACCGCGCCGCACCCATGCTGAAAAGCCGCGCGGCGATGGCGAAGCGGGCCGCAGCCGCAAGCCTGCAGCCGGTGCGAAAGCCGGCAAGCCGCGCTGGTCCAAGGGCCAGAAGGACGCCCGCAAGGCGGCCGGCGGCGGCAAGGGCCGTCGGGACTGAACCTTTGAAAGGCGGCCAGGAGGCCGCCTTTTTCCTGCGCGCATAAAGCGTAATCTGAACGAATATGAACGGCAGCTAAACGGCCCGTTCCGGCGTTGTTCAATGCAGGCCGCCAACAATGGCGATGCTGAGAACGAGTCCGGGGCAGGGAAATCCCGGACCAGATCGGGACGTGCCGAAAATGCTGAAACTGTTGCTCACCGTAGTCTTCGTTGGCGTTCTGGCGACGCTTACTTTTGCAGCCTCCAATGCCCCCATGCCGGACCGCCCGATCGAGGTCACGCAATGACGGAAGGCTCATCGATCATGCAGATCGTGCTGACGGCCGCGCTGGCGGCGGCGCTTTTCGTGCTGGTTTTCGCAGCCGCCAACAGCGACCTGCCCGAACCCATCGCCAATGTGCTCAGCCCTCAGGCCGTTGTCAGCGCGGCATCCTGATCGGCCTCAGGCCAGCGGGATGCCCTTGGCGCCCTTGTCCTGCTGATAGACGGCGGAAAGATCGGCGTAGAGCGCGCTGATATCGTCCATGCGCGAGAGCAGGCTTTCGCGATTGCCGCGATCGAGGGTCGCGATCATGTGGCCGATGCCGTGGCTGGTCCAGAAGGCGTTGCTGGCATTGTAGAGCGGGGCGTCGGCCGGCGTGCCGGGCGTCACGAATACTTCCTTGAGGATGCGGATATCGTGCGGGATGGCGAAGCTGTCGCGGCTGTCCTGATGGCTGAACAGGTAATAGAAATTGTCGTACCCCGCCCAGGTAATGGCCGAGAGGCAGAGCGAGCAGGGCTCGTGCGTGGCCAGGAAAATGCAGTCCTTGGGGTCGGGAACCTCGTAGCGCTCGCGCTCGTAAAGCCGCTTGATGGCGTGCATCTCGCCATGCCAGAGCGGGTTTTCCGTCTCGTTATTGGTCTCGGCGATGATCAGTGACAGATCGGCCTTGCGCAGGATGGCGGCGCCGAAAATCTTGTTGCCCCGGCGCACGCCTTCGCGGGTCTTGGGGGCGATGTCGTTCTCGATCACGTCGAGCAGGCGGGAGATGAAGGCGGCGGTTTCCATGCTGGCTCCAACGGATGCTACCCGTTGAGGCTAGCGGGATCGCTTCCGCGGTCAAGGGGCGCCTAATGGTCCCTGACCAGAACCATGACGGTGCGCCCGCCGTCATCGAGCAGTTTAAGCGTCGTCTCGTCATATGCGAAGCCGGAGACGGCGGTGAGCGCACCGAGGAACGCCGTCTCCTGCTGCATGACCGGCTCCGGGCACATCATGCGCGTGGAGGCGGGCGAGCCGAAGCTGAGCTTGCTGCCGTCGAACGTCGCCTGCGCGAAGTAATTGTTGCAGCCTGCCTTGCCGCCGGCGCGGCCGTCCTCGGCGATCGAGAGCGTGGCGCGGATCTTTTCAGGCACGGGATTGCCCTTGATTTCGGTGGCTCGCCAGATGGTGCCCAGGAGCGTCACGGCGGGGATGGAGGCTTGCGGCATAGTGGTCGTCCCGTCATCTGCCGGCGCCGGAACCAGGGCGGGCGCCGGCTCGGCCCCGCCGACGAAATCCATCACGATCAGGATCGGCTGCTGGGGCGAGAGCGGGTCGATGGAATAGCGTGTGGTGTTGAGAAAGGCGAGGCGTCCGCCAGAGGTCAGGCGGGCGCTGAGCGCGTAACTATGCTTGGGGTTGATCACCTTGTCGTCGAAATTGAGCGTGAAGGTCAGGGGCACTTGGCCCGGTCCCGAAAGCTGGGCCGCGGCATGCACGGTCGCGCGGGCATCGGCCAGCGAGACATCGAGCAATTGCACTTCCAGCGCCGCGTCGGGCGGCAGCGCCATGCGCTCGCGATAGGTGACCTGGCCGGTGATCGATACCGGCGCGGCCAGGACGGGCAGCGACGTAACGAACAGCAGGGCAAGGGCCGCGAAGGACCGTCGGGCTAAAGGCGTCATGGCGCTCTCCATGTCGTGCGGGCGTGTTATCCACGCCGCTTCGCTTGCCCCGCTCTTCCAATATCGCGCAAAATCGGCAGTCTTGCGACGCTGATTGCCGTTTTAGGTAAAGATGGCGCGCCCTCGCCATAGAGGCTGGTACTAACTCTCCACCACCAGATACGGCGTCTCGAAGAAGTATTCTTCAAGGTTGTTTCCTTCGCCGCCGCGATCCACCACAAGGAAGTCCGAGGCTTCGGCGAGAGGGGTGAGGACGCCGTGCCAGGTGTTCATGGCGAAGTTGACGCCCTGGTGCGGCGCGGTGAGGAAGGCGCGGGGCGTGCCCGGCTTGCCGCCATGGTCCTCGGCCACGATGACCAGGAACGGCCGCGGCGAGAGCGGATAGAAGGCCTGCGAGCCGAGCGGATGGCGCTCGACCATGCCTAGCGTCAGCGGCAGGGCATAGGGCTGGCCGCGAAAGATGGAGATGAGCGGGCGCGCATGCACGCCCCCCAGCTCGACCCTGGCGAGGTCGTTGTAGCGCTCGGTCTTGCCGTTGTTGATGAGATAATGCTGCGAGCCCTCGACGGCGATCACCTGCCCGAAGGGGGCGAATGCCTCGCGCGTCAGCGGCTCGATGCGGATGGTCTCGCTCATGGCCGGCCGAGCTTCATGTGGCGGTTGACGTCCTTGTAGAGCAGGTAACGGAACTTGCCCGGACCGCCGGCATAGCAGGCCTGCGGGCAGAAGGCGCGCAGCCACATATAGTCGCCCGCTTCGACCTCGACCCAATCCTGGTTGAGCCGATAGACGGCCTTGCCTTCCAGCACGTAGAGCCCGTGTTCCATCACATGCGTTTCGGCAAAGGGAATGACGGCGCCCGGCTCGAGCGTCACGATATTGACGTGCATGTCGTGGCGCAGGTCCTGCGGATCGACGAAGCGCGTGGTCGCCCATTTGCCATCCGTGCCCACCATGCCGATGGGGGCAATGTCGGCTTCGTTGGCGACGACGAAAGCCTCGGGCAGGTCCAGGCCTTCGACAGCCTCATAGGCCTTGCGCACCCAATGGAAGCGCGCGTCGGCGCCGCTTTCGTTGTGCAGCGCCCATTTGGTGCCCGGAGGGATGAAGGCGTAGCCGCCCGCGCCGAGGCGATGCTTTTCGCCGGCCAGCGTCAGCGCGATCTCGCCACCGACCACGAACAGCACGCCTTCGGCGCCGGGATCGAGTTCCGGCCTGTCGCTGCCGCCGCCCGGCGCCACTTCCATGATGTATTGCGAGAAGGTCTCGGCGAAGCCCGACAGGGGCCGCGAAATCACCCAAAGCCGAGTCTTGTCCCAGAACGGCAGGTAGCTCGTCACGATATCACGCATCACGCCCTTGGGGATGATGGCATAGGCCTCGGTGAACACGGCGCGATCGGAAAGAAGGGTCGTCTGGCCGGGCAGGCCGGCGGGCGGGATTGCGTAAGGTGAACTGGCCATTGGCTTTTCTACGAATTGTGGACGGCTGCTGCGGCGGATTGGATACAATCTGCCTGCGACACTAGCCGCTTCGTGCCGCCTTGGCCAGCATTCTTACCGGCCTTCGATATCGGACTTGAACCGCGCCAGCCGGTCGACGGTAGGGCCGGCATATTGCCCGATCCAGCGGTCGAAAATCTCCTTGATCGGCAGCGGGTTGAGGTGGTTCCAGCGCTCGCGCCCCTGGCGCTTGACGATGATGAGTTCGGCTTCTTCGAGCACCTTTAGGTGCTGCATCACCGTGCAGCGGTCGAGATCGGGGAATGCCTCGCACAGCGCGCCGGTGGTCTGCGGATTGTCTCGCAGCGCATCGAGGATGTGACGGCGGCGGAAGTGGCCGAGCGCCTTGAAAATCCTGTCGTTTTCTGCGTCGTTTGACATGTTATAGAATTATAACATATTGTAGCGCAATGCAAGCGTGAGGAGACTGAAATGGACCTGCGTTTCAACGTATCGGGCCGCATCGACAAGCCCGTTGCCGACGTGTTCGAGGCTGTGGTCGACCCGCAGAACCTCTCCCATTATTTCACCACGGGCGGGGCCAAGGGGCGGCTCGAAACCGGGGCTACCGTCATCTGGGATTTCGCGGATTTTCCGGGCGCGTTTCCGGTGCACGTGGTCGAAGTGGTGCCCAACAGCAAAGTGGTGCTGCATTGGGGCGCTGCCGACGATTCACCGGAAGGCGAGGCGCTGCCCGCGCACGAAACCACCGTCACCATGACCTTCGAGGCGCTCGCCGACGGGCGCACGCTGGTCAATATCAGCGAGGAAGGCTGGCGCGACACGCCCAAGGGCCTCAAGGCGTCCTACGGCAATTGCGAAGGCTGGACGGGGATGCTGGTGGCCATGAAGGTCTGGCTGGAGCACGGCATCAATCTGCGCGAGGGCTTTTATAAATAAGGGGCGGGCGCAGGCGTCCACCCCTAATTCTTTTCCCGTAAAGGTGGGGCGGCCGAACGCCCCGCGCTCAATCCCCCAGCAATGTCCGCAGGCGCAGCAGCGCGATGCGTTCCACCTGGGCGCAGGCGGTGAGGAATTCGGTTTCCTGCGCGTTCCCCAGCCGCCGTTCAAACGCCTGGAGGATCTGCGCTTTGTTGTGATCGCGCACGGCGATGATGAAGGGGAAGCCGAACTTGGCGGTATAGGCGCCGTTGAGATGGGTGAACTGCTCCCGCTCGGCGTCGGTCAAGGCATCCAGCCCGGCCGAGGCCTGTTCGGCGGTCGAGGCTTCGGTGAGCCGCCGGGCCGCCGCCAGCTTGCCGGCAAGGTCGGGGTGGGCCTGCAGCACGCCGAGGCGCTCGGCCTGGCTGGCCAGGCGGAACTGGCTGCGCAGGGCGAAGTGGAGACCGGTCGCGGTGTCGTTGGCCGGGCCCATCTCGTCTTCCCAGGTGCGCTCGGCGATCCAGGGGGAGTGCTCGAAGATCGAGCCGAACTTTTCGACGAAGTCGGCCTTGTCCATGTGTGACGGCACCAGAGCCGGCTGCACGTAGGGATGCTCCTTGGCCCAGTGCCGCGCGATGTCGATGCGCGTGGGCGTCCAGACCTTCTCGAAGCCCCGGATGTAGTCGATGAAGCGCTTGAGGCCCTGGAAGCGGCCCGGCTGTCCGACGAGGCGGCAATGGAGGCCAATGCTCATCATCTTGGGGCTGCCGGCTTCGCCTTCGGCATAAAGGCAATCGAACCAGTCCTTGAGGAACTGGAAGAACTGCTCGCCATCCGAAAAGCCCGAAGCGGTGACGAAGCGCATGTCGTTGGCTGACAGCGTATAGGGGATGATGAGTTGGGCGTGGCCCTTGTGCTCGCGCCAATAGGGCAGGTCGTCGTCATAGGTGTCCGACACATATTCGAACCCGCCTTCCTCCGAGACGAGGTCGACCGTATTGAGCGAGCAGCGTCCGGTGTACCAGCCGGTGGGGCGCTGGCCGGTGGCGACGGTGTGCAGATGGATGGCGTCCTGGATCTGGGCGCGCTCCACCTCGGCGGGCATGTCTTTGTGCTCGACCCATTTGTAGCCGTGGCTGGCGATCTCCCAGCCGGCGTCCTGCATGGCCGTGACCTGCATGGGCGAGCGGGCGAAGGCGGTGGCGACGCCATAGATGGTGACCGGGATCGCCGCTTCCGTGAATAGGCGATGCAGCCGCCAGAAGCCGGCGCGGGCGCCATATTCGTACATGGATTCGACGTTCCAGTGGCGCTTACCCGGCCAGGGCGCGGCGCCGATCACGTCGACAAGAAACGCCTCCGAATTCTCGTCGCCATGCAGGATGTTGTTTTCCCCGCCCTCTTCGTAGTTGAGCACGAATTGCACGGCCACGTTCGCGCCGCCGGGCCAGTTCGCCTTGGGCGGGTTGGGGCCGTAACCTTGCATGTTGCGGGGGTAGCGCATCATCTCGAAAATCTCTCGGCTGGGTTTGATCGAGTTATGCCTGAAGCGCGTCCGATCACAACAGGTCAAAAGTGGACCAGTTGGTAAAAAATTGTGCGCTGCCTACTTGGAAGGCATCCAATTTTTTCCGATAGTCGTCATAAGCAAGCGAGGGGGTTACCGCCCGATGACGACGACGGGGCGTCTGACGACACACGTTCTGGATACCATGCACGGCAAGCCCGCCGCAGGCATGCGTATCGATCTCTTGATGGTGCATGGCGACCACACGCACCACCTCCTCTCCACGTTCACCAATTCGGACGGCAGGGTCGACCAGCCGCTGCTGGACGGAGACCGGTTTCACCCCGGCGCCTTCGAGCTCAACTTCCATGTCGGGCAGTATTTCGACCGGCTCGGCGTGGCTGGCGCCAACCTTTTCCTTGATATCGTGCCCATCCGCTTCATCATGAGCGAGGAGGCGCATTACCACGTCCCGCTCCTGGTCTCGCCCTTCGCCTATTCGACCTATCGGGGGAGCTGAGATGGCTAAGATCGCAAGTTTGGCTGCCCGTCTTCCGAGGGTGCGCCCATGACCCAGACCCGCAACGCCGTCCGCTTCATCCTTAATGGCGAGGACGTCACCCTCGCCGATTTTCCGGCGACGCAGACGCTGCTCGATTACCTGCGGCTCACCCGCAACCTCACCGGCTCCAAGGAAGGGTGCGCGGAGGGGGATTGCGGAGCGTGCACGGTGCTGGTCGGGCGCCTGCTCGATGGCGAGCTCGTCTATCGCTCGGTCACCGCCTGCATCACCTTCACCGCTTCGCTCGAAGGCACGCATGTCGTGACCGTCGAGCACCTGTCGGCGGCCAATGGGCCGCTGCATCCGGTGCAGCAGGCCATGGTGGATTACCACGGCTCGCAATGCGGCTTCTGCACGCCGGGCATCGTTATGTCGCTTTACGGCCTGTGGATGCGCCGGCCCGATCCGAGTGCGGGCGAGATCGAGACGGCGCTGCAGGGGAACCTCTGCCGCTGCACCGGCTATTCGCCCATCGTGCGCGCCGGCCGCGCCATTTCCTCCTATGGCTCGCCCGCCAGCGACCCGCTGGTGGCCGAGCGCGCCGCCATCGTCGCGCGGCTCGAGGCGCTGCGCGACGGCAAGCGCGTCGAGGTCGGCGAGGGCCGCCAGCGCATCATCATCCCGGCCAGCGTCGATGATCTGGCCGAGGCCTATGCGGCGGAGCCGGGCGCCACTATCGTCGCCGGTTCCACCGATGTCGGCCTCTGGGTCACCAAGTTCATGCGCGATATCGGCCCGCTGATCTTCGTGAGCCATCTCGCCGAACTGCACCGCATCGAGGAAGGCCTAGGGGGCATCCGGCTCGGGGCGGGCGTCAGCTATACCGAGGCGGCGCCAGTCATCACGAAATACTTCCCGCAACTGGCCGAATTCTGGAACCGCATCGGCGGCGAGCAGGTGCGCAACATGGGCACTCTCGGCGGCAATATCGCCAATGGCTCGCCCATCGGCGATACGCCGCCGCCGCTGATCGTGCTGGGCGCGCATGTCATCCTGCGTAAAGGCAATGAGCGCCGCGAGGTCAAGCTGCGCGATTTCTTCATCGCCTATGGCAAGCAGGACCGGCAGCCGGGCGAGTTCGTGGAGAGCATCACCATCCCGGCTCTGCCGGCGGACGAGTATTTCGCCGCCTACAAGATTTCCAAGCGCAAGGACGAGGATATCTCGGCGCTGTGCGGCGCTTTCCGTGTCTTCGTCAACGATGTCGGTGCGGTCGGCATGGCCCGTATCGCCTTTGGCGGCATGGCGGCGACGCCCAAGCGTGCCATCCATGTCGAGGAGGCGCTGGTCGGCAAGCCGTGGTCGCTGGAAACCATCGAGGCGGCCATTCCTGCCTTCGCCGAGGATTACCAGCCCATTTCCGACATGCGCGCTTCGGCTGAATACCGGTTGCTGGCCGCCCGGAACCTCCTGCGCCGCTTCTTCCTCGAAACCCAGGGCGAAGCCGAGCGGCTGACGCGAGGCGCGGCATGAATAAGCTCGATATCCGCAATACCGGCAAGCTGCACGAATCCACCAAGCACGATTCCGCCGACAAGCACGTTGCGGGGCGCGCCGAATATATCGACGACATAGCCGAGCCGCGCGGCACGCTCCACGCCTATCTCGGGCTTTCGACCCGCGCCCATGCCGAGATCGTCGCCATGGACCTCGATGCCGTGCGCGCCGCGCCTGGCGTCGTCGGCGTGCTGACGGCCGCCGACATTCCGGGCGAGAACGATGTCTCCTCGGCCCACAAGCATGACGATCCGGTCTTTGCCGAGGGGCGGGTGCAGTTTCATGGCCAGCCCATGTTCGCCGTCATCGGGGAAACCCGCGAGGCGGCGCGTCGCGCGGCCCGGCTGGCGCAGATCGAATATCGCGACCTGCCGCCGCTGCTCTCGATGGAAGCGGCGGTCGAGGCCGGTGCCCGTCTCGTCACCGATCCCCTCAAGCTCGAACGCGGCGATGCCGATGCCGGGCTTGCCGCCTCGACCCATCGGGTCAAGGGCCGGGTCAAGATCGGCGGGCAGGAGCATTTCTATCTCGAAAGCCAGATCGCCTTCGCCCATCCGGGCGAGGACGAGGATGTCGTGGTCTATTCCTCCACCCAGCATCCGAGCGAAATCCAGCTCATGGTGGCGCAGGTGCTTGGCGTGCCGTTCCACTCTGTCACCGTCAACGTGCGCCGCATGGGCGGCGGCTTCGGGGGCAAGGAAACCCACGGCAATCTCTTTGCCGCCGTCGCCGCTCTTGCCGCCAAGAAATTCAACCGCGCCGTCAAGCTGCGGCCCGATCGCGACGACGACATGAGCGCCACCGGCAAGCGCCATGACTTCATGGTCGATTACGATGTCGGGTTCGATGCCGACGGCAAGATTCAGGCCGTCACTGCGACCTATGCGGCGCGGGCCGGCTTTTCGGCCGACCTGTCGGGCGCCGTCACTGATCGCGCGCTCTTTCACTGCGACAATGCCTACTGGTATCCCGCCGTCCGCGTGAATTCGCTGCCGCTCTATACCAACACCGTCTCCAACACCGCCTTCCGCGGCTTCGGCGGGCCGCAGGGACTGATCGCGGCCGAGCGCTGGATCGAGGACATCGCCTATGCCCTAGGCAAGGACCCCCTCGACATCCGCAAGGCCAATTTCTACGGCGTCGACGAGAACAACGTCACGCCCTACCACCAGACGGTGGAAGACAACATCATTCACCGGATCGTCGAGGACATCGAAACTTCCTCCGACTACCAGGCCCGCCGCGAAGCGGTGCTGGCCTTCAACCGCACCAGCAAGGTACTGAAGAAGGGCATCGCGCTGACGCCGGTGAAGTTCGGCATTTCCTTCACCGCCACCTGGTTCAACCAGGCCGGGGCGCTGGTACATGTCTATCGGGACGGCTCGATCCATCTCAGCCATGGCGGCACCGAGATGGGGCAGGGGCTGCATACCAAGGTGTCCCAGGTGCTGGCCGATGCCTTCGGCGTGCCGTTCGACCGGGTCAAGATCAACGCCACCACGACCGGCAAGGTGCCCAATACCTCGGCCACCGCCGCGTCCTCCGGCACCGATCTCAATTCCATGGCGGCGCTCGACGGCGCCAACCAGATCAAGGCGCGGCTCCTCGCCCATATCGCAGAGAAGCATGGCCTTGCCGCCGAGCAGGTGTTCTGGGAAGGCGCCGGCATTCGCGCCGGCGATCGTCACGTCGCCTTCGAGGAGGCCATCGCCTCGGCCTATATGGCCCGCGTGCAGCTTTCCGCCGCCGGCTTCTACAAGACGCCCAAGATTCACTGGGACCGTTCCACCGGCCGTGGCCATCCCTTCTACTATTTTGCCTATGGCGCTTCGGTGTCGGAAGTCACCATCGATACGCTGACCGGCGAATATCAGGTGGATCGCGCCGACGTGCTCGAGGATGTGGGCCGTTCGCTCAATCCGGCGCTCGATATCGGCCAGGTCGAAGGCGGCTTCATCCAGGGCATGGGCTGGCTCACCACCGAGGAACTGGTCTGGGACGCCAAGGGCCAGTTGCGTACCCACGCGCCCTCGACCTACAAAATTCCCGTCGCCTCCGACGTGCCGCGCGAATTCAACGTTCGCCTTGCCGAATGGTCGGTCAACCGCGAACCCGCCATCGGCCGCTCCAAGGCCGTAGGCGAGCCGCCGCTGTGCCTCGCCATGTCGGTGGTTGAAGCCCTTTCGATGGCGGTGGCCAGCATAGCCGACTACAGGATCGCCCCGCGGCTGGACATGCCGGTCACCCCCGAGCGGGTGCTGATGGGCGTCGAGCGCATGCGAGCGGCAAAATGATTGCCCCTGGCTCACCCCCCTCCCTGTCCCTCCCCCGCAAGGGGGGAGGTGACGTTGGGGCGCGATCGAGCCATCGCTTAACCAAACTCGCCAAGTACACCCCCTTCACCTCCCTCCTTGCGGGGGAGGAAGGGAGGGGACAGGGGTGGGGAGGCCAGGCGCCCGGGATGCCCACATGACCCCCACCACCCTCGCCACCTTCCTCGACGCCCACCCAACCTCCGTCTGCGCGGAACTTCTCGCCGTCCGTGGCTCGTCGCCCCGCGAGGCGGGCACCTTCATGCTCATCTCGCCGACTGCCATTCTCGGTACCATCGGCGGCGGCGCGCTCGAATATCTGGTTATCGACCGCGCCCGGAAGGTCATGCACGAGGGGCTGCCCCCGGATACCCTCGACATCCCGCTCGGCCCCGAAATCGGACAATGCTGTGGCGGCCGCGTGGAAGTCGGGCTCTTTGCCGTCACCCCCGACAAGGTCGGCGACATCACGGCTCGCGTCGCGTCCGAGGATGCCGGCAAGCCTCACGTCTATATTTTCGGCGCCGGCAATGTCGGCCAGTGTCTGGCCCGCGCGCTGTCGCTGCTGCCGGTGCGCACTCATGTCGTCGATACGCGGCCCGACGAACTTGCGGGCCTGCCCGAAGGGGTGGCCGCCGTCGCTACGGCGCTGCCGGAATCGGTGGTGCGTTCCGCGCCCGAGGGTGCGAGCTATGTCATCCTCACCCATGACCACGCGCTCGATTTCCTCATCGCCGCCGAAGCGCTCAAGCGCGCGGATTCGCCCTATGTCGGCATGGTGGGTTCGAGGACCAAACGTGCGCGCTTCCATACCTGGTATCGGGCCGAGGGCGGCGGCGAAGAGGCCTATGGACGGTTGATTTTGCCCATTGGCCAGCAAGGCCTTGGGGACAAACGCCCCGAAGTGATTGCGGCACTGGCGGCGGCTGAGATTATGGTCCACATTGGCACCCGGGAAGCAGATTTGCAGGCGCGGCGGGCCAAAGCGAACTTGGGAGCCGTCTTTGGAAGCTAAAGCGCCGCTGCGTCTGGAATTGTCGGGCATTACCAAAAGGTTCCCCGGCGTCCTGGCCAACGACCATGTGAGTTTCGGGGTGCGGCCCGGCGAGATTCATGCCCTTCTGGGCGAGAACGGCGCCGGCAAGTCCACGCTCGTCAAGATGATCTACGGGATCATGCAGCCCGATGCCGGCGAGATTCGCTGGGACGATGCGCCCGTGGTGATGACCAATCCGAAATTCGCCCGCAAGCTCGGCATCGGCATGGTGTTCCAGCATTTCTCGCTGTTCGAGGCGATGACGGTGCTCGAGAACATCGCCCTGGGCATGGATGCCAGCATTCCGGTCGGCACGCTCGAGGCGCAGGTGCGCGAGGTGATGGCGGCCTATGATCTCAACCTCGATCCGCACCGGACCGTCTCGACCCTGTCGGTTGGCGAGCGCCAGCGCATCGAGATCGTGCGTGCTCTGCTGCTCAATCCGCGCCTGCTCATCATGGACGAGCCGACATCGGTGCTCACGCCCCAGGAGGTCGAGGCGCTGTTCGTCGTGCTGCGCAAGCTGGCTTCGGAAGGCTGCTCGATCCTCTACATTTCCCACAAGCTCTATGAGATCAAGGCGCTCTGCGACACTGCCACGATCCTGCGCGGCGGCAAGGTGGTCGATACGATCGATCCCAAGGTCGAGACCTCGCGCTCCATGGCCGAAAAGATGATCGGGGCCGGGCTCAAGGATATCGTCAAGCCCAAGGGACGCGAATTCGGAGCGGCGAAACTGGTGGTCGAAAGCCTTTCGACCCCGCCGGCCGGACATTTCGGTGTTGCGCTCGATGGGGTGAGCTTTGCCGTGCGGCAGGGCGAAATCTTCGGCATTGCCGGCGTTGCCGGCAATGGCCAGAACGCGCTGCTCGATGCGCTGAGCGGGGAATTGCCCGCCAATGCGCCGCAGGCGATCAGCATCGATGGCGTCGCCATCGGCGGCATGGGCACCACGGCCCGGCGCAAGCACGGGCTCTGCGCCGTGCCCGAGGAACGCAACGGCCATGCCGCCGTGGGCGATTTCTCGCTTTCGGACAATACCGTGCTCACGGCGCGCAACCGGCTGGGCATGGTGACGGCGGGGCTCATCCGGGCCGGCGCGGCCAGGACCTATACCGGCCAGGTCATCGTCGATTTCGCGGTGAAGGCGCTGGGGCCGGCGGCGACGGCGGGTTCGCTGTCGGGCGGGAACCTGCAGAAATACATCATGGGCCGCGAGATTTTGCAGAAGCCGTCGGTGTTCGTCGTCAGCCAGCCGACCTGGGGCGTCGATGCCGGCGCGGCGGCGGCGATCCATCAGGCGATCGTCGACCTGGCTTCGTCCGGCTCGGCCATCGTCGTCATCTCGCAGGACCTCGACGAATTGCTGTCGCTATGCGACACGCTGGCCGTCATCAACGAAGGGCGACTTTCCCATCCGCTCAAGGTGGGTGAGGCGTCGGTGGAGGAAATCGGTCTGCTCATGGGCGGTGTCCATGGCACGGCCGCGGAGACGCATATCGCGCCGGGGGGCGAAGTTGCAGTTCAGGCTTGAGAAACGGCTCCAACCCAGCCGCTTCATGCTCTATGCCACGCCGGTAGCGGCGGTGATCCTGACCATGATCGTCGGGGCCATCGTCTTCTCCCTGCTCGGCTATGACGGGGCGGGGGCAGTCAAGGAAATCTTCCTCACTCCGCTGACCAATCCCTATAAATGGCAGGACCTCGCCGTCAAATCGGCACCGCTCATCATCATCGCGGTGGGCCTTGCCATCGGCTATCGCGCCAATGTGTGGAACATCGGGGCCGAGGGCCAATATGTCGTGGGCGGTCTCGCCGCCACCGGCGTGGCGCTCGCCACCTATGACATGACCGGCCCCTGGATCCTGCCGCTCATGGCGCTGGCCGGGGTCGCCGGCGGCATGGCCTGGGTGGCGGTGCCAGCGCTGCTGCGCACGCGGCTCAAGGTCAACGAAATCCTCACCACGCTGATGCTGACCTATGTGTCCATCCAGCTTCTCAATTACCTCGTCGCCGGCCCCTGGAAGAACCCGATGGGCATGGGCCAGCTCCAGACCAAGCTGTTCACCGACGACCAGACGCTGCCCTACATCATTCCGGGCACCATCGTGCAACTGGGCACGCCCATCGCCGTGCTCGTGGCGCTGGTTGCCTGGTTCGTGATGTCGCGCTCGGTCTTCGGGTTCGAGGTGCGCACCGTGGGCCTCGCGCCCCATGCGGCGCGCTATGGCGGGTTTTCCGAGAACAAGACCATCTGGCTGGTGCTGCTGATCAGCGGCGGGCTGGCCGGGCTGGCCGGCATGCTCGAGGTCGCCGGGCCCTTCGGGCGCATGGTGCCGCAATTCCCGACCAATTACGGCTTTACCGCCATCATCGTCGCCTTCCTCGGACGGCTGCACCCTCTGGGCATCATTCTTTCGGGGCTGGTCATCTCGATCTCCTTCGTGGGCGGCGAGGTGGCGCAGACGACCATCGGCCTGCCGAACGCGGCGGTCGGCATCTTCCAGGCGCTGATGCTCTTCTTCATTCTCGCCTCCGATATCTTCGTGCGCTATCGCTTGAAGCGCGTCGTGCCGCAGGCCGTGGAGAGCGCAGCATGAGCGGGGAACTCCTCATCGCCATCATCATCACGGTAGTGGGGGCTTCCACGCCGCTGCTGCTGGCGGCGCTGGGCGAACTCGTCGTCGAAAAGAGCGGCGTCCTCAACCTGGGCGTCGAGGGCATGATGCTCTCGGGCGCGGTGGTGGCCTTTGCCGTCACCTTCATCACCGGCAACCCCTGGCTCGGCGTCGTCGCCGCGGCTCTGGCGGGCGCTGCCGTCTCGATGATCTTCGGGTTCCTCACCCTCTCGCTCTCTTCCAACCAGGTGGCGACGGGCCTGGCGCTCACCATTTTCGGCACCGGCTTTTCGGCGCTGTTCGGTCAGCCTTTCACCGGCAAGCCGTTGCAGCCCTTCCGCTCGGTCTTCCCCGATTTCCTCGCCAACGATCCGGTATGGCGGGTGATCTTCGGCTATAGCCCGCTGGTCTATTTCGCCTTCATCATGGTAGCGCTGGTCGCCTGGTTCCTCAGCCGCACGCGCTCCGGGCTCATCCTGCGCGCCGTGGGCGAGAACGACATGTCGGCCCATTCCATCGGCTATTCGGTGATCGGGGTGCGCTATGCCGCCGTCGCCTTCGGCGGCGCCATGGCCGGCATTGCCGGCTCGTGCTTCCCGCTGATCCTCACCCCGCAATGGGTGGAGCGGCTGACGGCCGGGCGCGGCTGGATCGCGCTGGCGCTGGTGGTGTTCGCGGCCTGGCGGCCCTATCGGCTGCTGCTGGGGGCCTATCTCTTCGGCCTCATCGCCACCATCGAGCTTTACGCCAAGGCGGCGGGCGGCTCGTTCAAGATCATTCCGTCCGAGGTCTGGGCTTCCATGCCCTACCTCGCCACCATTCTTGTGCTGGTCCTCATTTCGCTGCGGCGAAACGGCAGCTCAAGCGCGCCGGCCTGCCTCGGCAAGCCGTTTATACCGACCAACTAGCAGACTGACTGGGAACGGGCCCAAGGGAGGGCCCAAGGTGCTGACAGGAGAGTGCCCGATATGACCATCATTACCCGCCGCAACATGCTCAAGGCCGGTGCGGCCGCCGCCGCCCTGCCGCTCATCGGCATGCCCCGCATCGCTCTCGCGCAGGAAAAGCTCAAGGTCGGCTTCGTGCTGATCGGCTCGCCCGACGACAACGGCTGGAACTTCGGCCATGAGACCGGCCGCAAGAAGATGCTCGAAGCCATCGGGGCCGACAAGGTCGAGACCACCGTGGTCACCAACGTGGCCGAAGGCCCGGACAGCGAGCGCGTGTTCCGCGAACTGGCCCAGCAGGGCCACAAGCTCATCTACGCCACCTCGTTCGGCTATGGCGACTATGTCCACAAGGTCGCCAAGCAGTTCCCGGACGTGAAGTTCGAATGGGCCACCGGCAACCAGACCGCGCCGAACCTGTCGACCTACAATGCCCGCTTCCACGAAGGCCGCGCCGTCATCGGCACCGTTGCGGGCCTCATGACCAAGTCCAATATCGGCGCCTATATCGGCTCCTTCCCGGTGCCGGAAGTGCGCATGGGCATCAATGCCTTTGCCATCGCCGCCCGCAAGGTGAACCCCGAGTTCATCCTCAAGGTCGTCTATGTGGATTCCTGGTTCGATCCGGCCAAGGAAGCCGACGCCGCCCGCGCGCTGATCGACCAGGGCGTGGACATCATCACCCAGCACACCGACGGGCCGGCGGCCCTGCAGGTCGCAGAGGAACGCGGCATCGTGGGCGGCTTCGGCCAGGGCGCGGACATGAGCGCCTTCGCGCCCAACGCCCACCTCTCGGCGATCATCGACAATTGGGGCCCGCACTACATCCAGTCCGTGCAGTCGGTCCTCGACGGCACCTGGGTCGAGAGCGCCGTGTGGGACGGCCTGGCTTCGGGCGAAGTCGAGATCGGGCCTTTCAACAAGAAGGTTCCGGCCGATGTCGTGGCCAAGGCCGAAGCGGTCAAAGCCGGCATCATCGACGGCTCGATCCACCCCTTCGCCGGCCCGCTCAAGGACAATACCGGCACCGAACGCGTCGCTGCCGGCGATGTGATTGATGACGGCGAGTTCTGGGCGGTCGACTGGTACGTCGAAGGCGTGCAGGCGTAACTTTTCGGCCTATGCGCGCGCCTATCCCCTTCTTCACCTCCCCCCTTGCGGGGGAGGAGGGAGGGGGGGGAGCCGCTGGCTCGTAACGTGGGGCTCACCCCCCTCCCAGCCTCCCCCGCAAGGGGGGAGGTGTATCGGGGCTCGAACCGATATCGAGAGCCCTCGCCGTGATCATCTCTAGGACCTGACCGATGCCCGACTATATCATCTTCTGGGAATGGCTGAGTTTCGCCGTGCGCTGGGCGCATGTGGTCACGGCCATCGCCTGGATCGGCTCGTCCTTCTATTTCATCGCGCTCGACCTCGGCCTGCGCAAGACGCCAAGCCTGCCGCCGCTGGCCAGCGGCGAGGAATGGCAGGTGCATGGCGGCGGGTTCTATCACATCCAGAAATACCTGGTGGCGCCTGAATTCCTGCCCGAGCACCTGACCTGGTTCAAGTGGGAGAGCTATTTCACCTGGATCACCGGCGCCATGATGCTGGCCGTGATCTATTATGTGGGCGCCGATCTCTATCTCATCGATCGGCATGTGCTCGACGTTCCGAGCTGGGTTGGCATCCTCATTTCCATCGGCTCGATCGGCTTCGGCTGGGTCGCCTACGATTTCCTCTGCAAGTCGCCGATCGGCAAGTCGACGACGGGCCTGATGCTGGTGCTCTTCGCCATCCTCACGGCCATGGCCTGGGCTTATACGCAGGTTTTCACCGGCCGCGCCGCCATGCTGCACATGGGCGCCTTCACCGCCACCATCATGGCGGCGAACGTGGCGATGATCATCATCCCCAACCAGAAGATCGTGGTGGCCGACCTCAAGGCCGGCCGCGTGCCCGACGCCAAGTATGGCAAGATCGCCAAGCAGCGCTCGACCCATAACAATTACCTGACGCTGCCCGTGATCTTCTTCATGCTGTCCGGGCATTATCCGCTGGCCTTCGCCACCGAATGGAACTGGATCATCGCCTCGCTGATCTTCCTCGAAGGCGTGGTCATCCGTCATTTCTTCAACACGCGCCATGCCCGCAAGGGCAACCCGACCTGGACCTGGCCGGTCGCCATCGTGATCTTCATCGTCATCGCCTGGCTGTCCTCGGCGCCCAAGCTGGGCGACAGCCAGGAGGCGATGGCCTCGCGTGCCGCCGAACCCTTCCTGCAGGCCACTCATTTCGCCGCCGCCAAGGACGTGGTCATGGGCCGCTGCTCGATGTGCCACACCGCCGAGCCCTTCTATGACGGGGTCTATGAGGCGCCCAAGAACGTGCATCTGGACAGCGACGCGGCCATTGCCAACCATGCCACCGAGATCGCCATGCAGGCCGGTTTCTCCCACGCCATGCCGCCGGGCAACGTCACCGAGATCACGCCCGAGGAGCGCGCGCTGCTGCTCGCCTGGTACCGGGAGGGCGCCGGTAAATGAGCCGGGCGATCCTGCGGGGGAGGGTCTTCACTTTCATCGACGAGCCGCAGGCCGGCGATGATGCGGCGAGCTACCGCTATTTCGAGAATGGCGCCATTACCATCGAGAACGGCAAGGTGGTCGCGGTCGGCGACTACAACCCGGCCGACGCCGCCGGCTGCGAGGTCATCGACCATCGCCCGCACCTCATCGCGCCCGGCTTCATCGACCTGCACCTGCATTACGTGCAGATGCAGGTGGTCGGCTCCTATGCCCCGGCGCTGCTCGACTGGCTCAATGCCTATACCTTCATCGAGGAGCAGAAATTCTCCCGGCAGGGGCATGCCGGCGCCATCGCCAATGCCTTTTTCGACGAGCTGATCCGCAACGGCACCACCACCGCCGCCGCCTATTGCTCGGTGCATCCGGGCTCGGTCGATGCCTTCTTCACCGAAGCTGCCCGCCGCAACATGCTGATGATCGGCGGCAAGGTGATGATGGATCGCAATGCGCCCGAAGCCCTGCTCGACACGGCGCAATCGGGCTATGACGACAGCAAGGCTCTGATCGAGCGCTGGCACGGCAAGGGCAGGGCGCTCTATGCCATCTCGCCGCGCTTCGCCATCACCTCGACGCCGGCCCAGCTCGAAGCGTCACGGGCGCTGGTCGCCGAGCATCCCGATTGCTACGTGCAGACCCACCTCTCCGAGAACGAGGCGGAGATCGCCTATTCGATGGAACTCTATCCCGATTGCGGCGATTACCTGGGCATCTACGAGCATTACGGCCTGCTGGGCCGCAAGACGCTGCTCGGCCATTCCATCCATGTGAGCCATCGCGAGGCGCGGTGCATGGCCGAGACCGGTTCGGTCGCCGTCTTCTGCCCCACCTCCAATCTTTTCCTTGGCTCGGGGCTTTTCGACTATCAGCGCCTGCACAAGACCGGGGTGCGCATCGGGCTCGCCACCGATATCGGCGGGGGCACATCCGTCTCCATGCTGCGCACGCTCGACGAGGCGTTCAAGATCGCGCAATTGCGTCACCAGCAGCTGTTTCCGCTGCGTTCCTTCTACCTGGCGACGCTCGGCAATGCCCGCTCGCTGGGCCTTGAGGAGCGGATAGGATCGATCGCGCCGGGGCGCGATGCCGACCTGGTCGTGCTCGATTCAGCAGCAACCCCGCACATGGCGCTTAGGAGCCAGACCATTTCGGGGGTTGCCGAGGAACTATTCCTGTTGCAGACGATGGGGGATGATCGCTCCATCCGCGAAGTCTATGTCGCGGGCGAGGCGGCGAAGTCGAAACTGAACTGACGGGAGCGGGAATTGGCCGATTATATCGAGAAGTCTGGGCTCAAGGTTGATGCCCTGCTGGTGGACTTCCTCGAGAAAGAGGCGCTGCCCGGCACCGGGGTCGATCCCCACCGTTTCTGGCTGGGTCTTTCCATCTATGTGGCCCGCTTCGCGCCCCGCAACCGCGCCTTCCTCGCCATTCGCGACAACCTCCAGACCCAGATCGACGACTGGCATCGCGCCAATGGTCCGGTCGCCAACGATCCGGCCGGCTATGAGCGTTTCCTGCGCCAGATCGGCTATGTCGTGCCCGAGCCCGAGGATTTCGCCATCGAGACCTCAGGGCTCGATCCCGAAATCTCGACGCTCTGCGGGCCGCAGCTCGTGGTGCCGGTTTCCAATGCCCGCTACGCGCTCAACGCCGCCAATGCCCGCTGGGGGAGCCTGTTCGATGCCCTCTACGGCACCGACGCCATCGCCCAGGATGGCGCGCTGGCGCCCGGCAAGGGCTACAATCCCGAGCGCGGCGCCGCCGTCTTCGCCCGCGCCGCCCGGTTCCTCGATCAGGCTTTCCCGCTCACTGTCGGCAGCCATGGCGATGTGACGAGCTATGCGCTCGATTATCACAACGGCCTGTGCAGCCTCGTCATCGATGGCGGGCGCACGGCGCTGGCCGATCCGGCCCAGTTCGTGGGCTATCGGCAGGTGGGCGAGGAACTCGTGGTGCTGTTGCGCCACAATGGCCTGCATGCCGAGATCGACATCGATCGCGCCAATTCCATCGGCAAGACCCACAAGGCGGGGATCGCCGATATCGTCATCGAAAGCGCGCTGACCACCATCCAGGATTGCGAGGATTCCGTCGCAGCCGTCGATACCGAGGACAAGGTCGGCGTCTATCGCAACTGGCTGGGTCTGATGAACGGCTCGCTGGAAGAGACCTTCGAGAAGGGTGGGCGGACCGTGACCCGTCGCCTCAACCCGGATCGCGTCTATACCGCGCCCAACGGCGCCACGCTCACGCTCAAGGGGCGCTCGCTGCTGCTGGTGCGCAATGTCGGGCACCTGATGACTACCCGCTCCATCCTCGACCAGGATGGGCAGGAGATCGGCGAGGGCCTGATGGATGCCGTGGTCACCGCGCTCTGCGCGCTCCACGACAAGCAGGCCAATTCGGTCACCGGCGCCATCTATATCGTCAAGCCCAAGATGCATGGGCCGGACGAGGTGGGCTTCGCCTGCGAGATCTTCGGCGGCGTCGAGCGGCTGCTCGGGCTCGCCGAAAACACCATCAAGATCGGCATCATGGATGAGGAGCGCCGCACCAGCGCCAACCTCAAGGCCTGCATCAAGGCGGCGCGTCACCGCGTCTTCTTCATCAATACGGGCTTTCTCGACCGCACGGGCGACGAAATCCATACCTCGATGGAAGCCGGCCCGGTGCTGCGCAAGGACGATATCAAGTCCGAACGCTGGCTGTCCTCCTACGAGGATCGCAACGTGCTGATCGGCCTTCATTGCGGCTTTTCGGGCAAGGCGCAGATCGGCAAGGGGATGTGGGCCAAGCCCGATGCCATGGCCGAAATGCTCGAGCTCAAGATTTCGCAGCCGCGCGCCGGCGCCAACACCGCCTGGGTGCCGTCCCCGACCGCGGCGACGCTGCATGCGCTGCATTATCACGAGGTCGATGTCTTCGAGGCCCAGAAGCGCCGCCATAACGAGCCGACGCCGGGGCTCGACGCGCTGTTCTCCATGCCCGTCCTCGATCCCTCGACGCTTTCGCGCGAGGAGATCGTGCGCGAGCTGGAAAACAACAGCCAGGGCATTCTCGGCTACGTGGTGCGCTGGGTGCAGCAGGGCGTGGGGTGCTCGAAGGTTCCCGACATCAACGATGTCGGCCTCATGGAAGATCGTGCCACTTGCCGCATCTCCAGCCAGGCCGTCGCCAACTGGTTGCGTCACGGCGTGGTGAGCAAGGACGAAATCGTCTCCACCTTCGAGCGCATGGCCTCGGTGGTCGATGAGCAGAATGCGGGCGATCCGATCTATCGCCCCATGGCGGGCAACTTCCACTCGGTCGCCTTCCAGGCCGCGCTGGACCTGGCGTTGCACGGCGCCGAGCAGCCGTCCGGCTATACCGAGCCGATCCTCCACAAGCGCCGCCTGCAGGTGAAGGCGCGCGACGCGGCGAAGGTCTGATTTCGTCTCAGCTCACGAAGTCGAACGCATCGACGTCGAACAGGCCGCGGTCGGTCATCTTCAAATGCGGGATCACCGGTAGCGCCAGGAATGCCACCTGCAGGAAGGGCTCGGGCAGCACGCAGCCCAGGGCCCGTGCAGCCTCGCGCATGCCTTCGAGGCGGTGCGCCACGGTTTCGAAGTTGTCCAGGCTCATCAGCCCGGCGATTGGCAGCGCCAGTTCCGCCGTCACCACGCCATCCTGCGCCACGACGAACCCGCCGCGCAGCTCGCGGATGCGGTTGACCGCCACGGCCATGTCCTCGTCGTTGACGCCGACCACGGTGACGTTGTGGCTGTCATGGCCGACCGAGGAGGCGATGGCGCCGGATTTGAGGCCGAAGCCGGTGACGAAGCCATGGCCGACATTGCCGTTCTTGCCATGCCGTTCGACCACCGCGACCTTGATGACATCGGCATAGAGATCGGGCTTGAGGCCGGTTTCGTCCTGCGCCAAGGCCGCGCTTTCGCGGAAGGTGAGGATGAGGCCGGGCTTGACCCCGATCACCGGCGTTTCGTTCTGGCCAGGCCGTGCCGGCGAATGGAAAGTCTGCGCCGTCACCGGTCGCGCCTTCATCGACGCCAGCCCCACCGGCTCGACCGGCTTGCGGGCCGCGAAAAGCTCCGGCACCACCAGACGCCCGCCCGTCACTACGTCGCTCACCCGGCAGTCCTCGAGGCTGTCGAGGAGCGCGATATCGGCGCGCCAGCCGGGGCCGATCAGCCCGCGATCCTTGAGTCCGAAGATGCGGGCCGCCGAATGGCTGGCGGCGCGGTAGACATGGTGCAGCGGCCGGCCCATGGCGATCAGCCGCCGGATCGAGGCATCCAGATGCCCTTCCTCGGCGATGTCGAGCGGGTTGCGGTCGTCGGTGCAGAGCGCCACGAAGCTCGACGTGTTCTCGTCCAGCACCTCGGCCAAGGCTTCGAGGTCCTTGGAAACCGAGCCTTCGCGGATGAGGATGGCCATGCCCTTGGCGAGCTTTTCGCGCGCCTCGCGCGCGCTCGTCGCCTCGTGGTCGGTGCGGATGCCGGCGGCGAGATAGCCGTTGAGGTCGAGGCCGGAGAGCAGGGGAGAATGGCCGTCGATATGCCCGTCCTGGAAGGCGTAGAGCTTGTCGATCACATCGGGATCGGTCGCCACCACGCCGGGGAAGTTCATGAACTCGGCCAGCCCGATGACCTTGGGATGGTCGCGGAACGGCAGCAGGTCGCCGATCAGCAGTTCGGCGCCCGAGGTCTCGAAAGCGGTGGCCGGCACGCAGGAGGAGAGGTTGACCCGCATGTCCATCACCGTCTCCTCGGCACAATCGAGGAAATAGCGGATGCCCTCGGCGCCGAGCACGTTGGCGATCTCGTGGGGGTCGCAGATGATGGTGGTGACGCCGTGCGGCAGCACGCAGCGGTCGAACTCGAACGGGGTGACCAGCGAGGATTCGATGTGGAGGTGCGTGTCGATGAAGCCCGGCACGGCGAAGCGTCCGCGCCCCTCGATCACCGTCCGGCCCTCATAGGCGGCATGCGTGCCCACGATCCTGTCGGCGACGATGGCGATGTCGGTTTCGACCACGGCACCGGTGATGACGTCGAGCATGCGCACGTCGCGGATCACCACGTCGGCGGGCTCCTTGCCGGCGCCGGCCCGGATCATGTGCGTGAGCGTTTCCTTTGAAATCATCCTCGTTCCGGCCTTCCACAGTCAAAAAGGCAATGTGCCTTTCGTGGGCGCGCGGTCAAGGGCGGGAATGGCCGAAGCGGGAACTGTGCGGCGGCGCGGGCGTTGGTCCGGGCACCGAAAGGAGGCCGTTATGCCGACCTATGATCCCCACAAGACCACTACCGAAGTCCGGCAGGGCAACAGACGCCTGATGAACATGCGCGTGCTCGTCATCTCCCTGGTCGTGATCGTGCTGGCATTCGCGCTGGTCTATATCTTCTTCTGGGCCAACACGCCGCCGACGGCGCAATAGCCATGCCCAAGCTGCGGATGGTCACGCGGGCCGACCTCACCATCGTTCGCCAGAAGCGCGGTCGCGGCTTCTGCTATCGCGACGCCGAAGGCGCTCTGGTCTGCGATCCGCAGTTCAAGGCGCGGATCGGGCAATTGGCCATTCCGCCGGCATGGCGCGATGTCCATATCGCTCCGGGCGAGCGCGACCACATCCAGTGCGTGGGCACCGACGAGGCGGGCCGCGTGCAATATATCTACCATCCCAAATGGGAGACGCGCCGCTCGGCGCGCAAATTGCAGCGGCTGGCGCTGCTGGCTGCCGCCCTGCCGCGTATCCGCCGGCGCGTGCGTAAGGATCTCGACGCGCCGGCTGGCAGCATCGAACTGGCGCAAGCCATCGCCCTGGCGCTGGTCGACAAGACCGCCATGCGGGTCGGCAGCGAGGAATATCTGCGCGAGCACGGCACGCGCGGGGCCGCCACGCTCTATGCCGCCGACGTGGCGGTCGAGGGCGACGAGATCGCCATCGACTTCCTCGCCAAGGGCAACAAACCCGCATCCTACAGGTTGCGCAACCAGCCGCTGGCGGCGGCTTTGGCGCGCATCAAGACGCTGCCCGGCGAGCGGCTGCTGGTCCATGGGGAGGGGGATGAGCCGACGCCCCTCAATACCGGGGCCATCAACGCCTATCTGCGGCGCATTTCCGGAGTCGAGGTTTCGGCCAAGGATTTCCGCACCCTGCGCGCCAGCACTATGGCCGCCGATGCGCTCTCGCGCCTGGCGCCCGAAAGTTCGGAGAGCGCCCGCAAGCGGCAGATGGCCGAGGTGACGCGCGAGGTGGCGGCGGCGCTCCAGAACACGCCGGCCATCAGCCGCAAAAGCTATATCGCTCCGGCCCTGTTCAAGCTCTTCGGAAGCGGCCGCCTGCAACCCCTCTGGGCGTCCGCCAATGGGCATCCCGAGGCGCGGTTGGGCGTGGTGCTGCGCGAGGTTTGCGGGTGAATTGGGGGGAATGCCGGAAGTGCCTTGTTCCATTAGACTTCCTCACCACGGTACTTCGCCGGGGAAGTACCGTGGCGGGGAGGGATACGGTGGGAAAAGAGAGTAGCGGGGAAGGCGCCCCTATCCTACGCCACCCGCCGCCGCGACCGGCTGCGGGTTTCGCGGGCGGCGAAGAGCTTGGCGGCTTCGGCGCTCGAGATCGGAGGCGACATCAGGTAGCCCTGGATGGTGTTGCAGCCCATTTCGTGCAGCACTTCGAGCTGCCGATCGGTCTCCACGCCCTCCGCCGTCACCTCGATCCCCAGCGCGTGGGCGAGCGTCACCATGGCCTGTACGATGGCCTGGGAGGCCTGGTCTTCCCCCAGTTGGCTGATGAACGACCGGTCGATCTTGATGCGGTCCACCGCATAGCGTTTGAGGTAGTTCAGCGAGGAATAGCCGGTGCCGAAATCGTCGAGCGCGATCTTGATGCCGGCGGCGCGGAAGCTGCGCAGCGTTTCGGTGGTCACCGTCTCGTCTTGTAGCAGGATGCCTTCGGTGATTTCGAGTTCGAGATCGCAGGGGCGCATGCCGGTCGTGGCCAGCAGCTCGAAAATGCGCGACTGGAATTTCGGGTTGCGGAGCTGGACCGGCGAGATGTTGACGGCGATGGTCCGTTCCGGCCAGCGGCCGCCCATCTCCATGGCGCGGCGCAGCACGGCGTCGCCCAGCGCTTCGATGAGGCCGGAGCTTTCCGCCACGGGGATGAACTGGGCTGGCGAAATCTGCCCGTATTTGGGGTGGGTCCAGCGCGCCAGCGCTTCCGCCCCCAGCACCTTGCCCTGCGGATCGAATAGCGGCTGGAATGCCACCGAGAGCTGGTCGTCGCGCTTGAGCGCCTCGCGCAGCTCGCCCTCCACCGTATGGCGCAGCTGCAGCAGCTCGTTCATATGCTCGTGGAAGATTACCGCCTGGCCGCGGCCATTGGCCTTGGCTTCGTAGAGGGCGATGTCGGCCTTGCGCAGCAATTCGTGGCAGCCGGCATCGAGGTCGGTGTTGAAGATGATGCCGATCGAGACGCCCACGAATACGTCGCCGCCCTCGATGGCGAAGGGGCGGCTCATGGCTTCCACCGCGCGTTCGGCGCGCCGCATGGCGTCGGTTTCCGAGGTGCAGGTGTGGCAGATGATGGCGAATTCGTCCCCGCCGATGCGTGCGATGAATTCCTTGCCCTGCGTCATGTCGACTAGACGCTTGGCCACGAGCTGAATGAGCTGATCGCCCGCATGATGGCCGCGCGTGTCGTTGACATGCTTGAAGCGGTCGAGGTCGAGCATGAACAGCGTTACCGGACGCGAACGGCTCATGACGGCGAGCGAGCGCGCCAGCGTCTCCTCGAACAGCGTGCGGTTGGCCAGCCCGGTCAGCGCATCGTGATTGGCCATGTGCTGGGCGGCGCGGCGGCCATCCTCGATGGCCTGCGCCGATTTCCACAGCTTGCGCACCAGCATCAGGATCACCGTGGCGCCGAGCAGGAAGGCGATCGCCAGGACCGGCAGCGTCTCGATGAGCGTGCGCTGCCCCGGCCGGTCGGGCTGCCACTGGAAGAAGGCGATCAACCGGTCGCCCGAATTCATGATGGGGTAGAGCACCTTGCCCGGCTCGGCATGGAGAACCGCCCCGGTCGTGGGGTCGGTGGCGCGCGTGAAGCTGGTATTTAACAGCGGGTAGCGTTTCTCGAAATCGTGCGCGAAGGTCGAGTTGAGGAAGCGCACGCTGACATGGAGCATGTAGGTGCCCAATTGCTGGGCGATGGCGCCGCTGTCGGAAACGATGGGCATGACGCTCACGATCGCTGGATAGCCCGAGATCACCGTGAAATCCGCCACATGGGGCACCCGGCGGACGCGTCCGATCTCGAAGTCCCGCAGCCCGCCCCGGTCGATCAGGTCGCGCATGCGCCCGACCAGCGGCGCGTACGCATTCAGGTCGCGGTCATAGACGTCGGACGCAGTCGGCATGCCGGCGATCATGGCATAGACGGGCCGGTCTTCGGCATTGAGCACGAAGGTACGGTCGTGGCCGAAATATTCATACATCCACAGGCCCAGGTTCGAATTCACCCAGGCTTCATTGTATTTGAGCCGCGTGTTGATGACGGCGGCGTCCCGCGCCGCCACGCTTTCCTGGTCGTGGGGCAGGATGTCGATCTGTTCAGAGAGCACGCGTTCGACCAGTTTGGTCTCGCGTTCGAGCGCCCGCTCGTCGCTATTGGCCGTCGACCACAGCACGAAGCCGAGCACGCCCGCCATGACCAGCAGCAGGGATGCCGCGGCCGGCGCCAATATGCTGGCGGAGAACTGCCAGCTTTTCGGATGAAACCGTCTCATATCTTGGGCCGCCCCCCAGAAGATATCTTCGAGCCTAAGTCCGCTCGACTTGCGGACTGGTTACTGATTTCGTTTGATTTTTTCATGCCGCGTCCGGTCGCATGGCCAGGGGCCTGCCCGAAGCGAGGCATTGGAGCATTTCCGAGAATGGGAGGGCGGGCGAAATCTGCGCGCCCTGCAGGCGATCGCAACCGATCGCGGCGAACCGGCTCCGCCGGGGCGCCGTGTCGATGCCCTTGGCGGTAACCGTGATGTGCATGGCATGGGCCAGGCCGACCATGGCCTCGACCATGGCGAGGGCCGAGCGATCCTCGCCCGCCTCCTGCGCGATGGTGTGGTCGATCCTGATATGGTCCACTTCATGCTGCTTGAGGAAGGTCAGGGAGGAATAGCCGGCGCCGAAATCGGCCAGCGCGATGCCGATGCCGGCGGCACGCAGTTTGCCGATCACATCGCCGGTCGTGCCCGGACCTTCCAGGAGCACCTTTTCGGCGATCTCCAGTTCAAGGTTGGCCGGTCGCATGCCGGTTTCCCTCAGGATGTCGAAGACGCGCGAGAAGAAATTGGGGCTGCGGATCTGCGGCAGGAAGACCTGCACGGAAATGCAGCTGTCGGGCCTTTGGGCGCCGAGCCGGCAGGCAGCGCGCAATGTCTGCTCGCCCAGCAGATCGATCAGCCCGGAGCTTTCCGCCACCGGCAGGAAGATCGCGGCGGGAACTTCGCCCATGAGCGGGTGCAGCCAGCGGGGCAGGGCCTGCGCGCCCGTCACCAGGCCGCTTCTTGCTTCGATGATCGGCTCGAACAGGATCTCGATCTGCCCGCCGGTGCCGAGCGCTTCGCGCAGTTCCGCTTCGATCGAGTGGCGCTGGTGAACCGCCACGTCCATGCTCGGCGCATAGATCATGGCGCGATTACGTCCGCCCGCCTTGGCCTCGTAGAGCGCGATGTCGGCGCGGCGCACCATTTCGGGCGGGGTCAGCATGGCGTCGTCGGAGAGGCCGATGCCGATCGAGACGCCGACGCTGGCGGTGTTGCCGGAGAGGTCGAAGGGGCGCCCGATCAGCTCGACGATGCGATCGGCCATGGCCATGGCTTCGGCGGGCCCCGAAATGGCCGGCTCGATGATGGCGAATTCGTCCCCGCCCAGCCGCGCGATGAGGGCGCCGCGCGTCACGGCATTGCGCAGCCGGCCGCCCACGGCGCGTATGAGTTCGTCGCCGGCCGGGTGGCCGAAAGTATCGTTGACCTGCTTGAAGCGGTCGAGATCGAGCATGAAGAGCCCGATATAGCCCTTGCGCCCGGCCTGCCCGGTCAATTCGCCCAGCCGCCTTTCGAAGAAGCTGCGGTTGGGCAGGCCCGTCAGGGCATCGTGATTGGCCTGGTGCTCGGCATCCACACGGCCCTTTTCGAGCGCTGCGGCATAGCGCCAGAGGCGGCGCAGTAGCGCGGCCACGAGCACGATGGCGCAGAGCAGGGCGGCGAGCAGCGCCGGCACCGTTTCGATCAGCAGCCGCCGGCCCGGCCAGTCCTGGCGCCATTCGAGGAAGGCGACGATGCGGCCCGAGGCGTTGATCAGCGGCAGGAGGCCGACATCGGCGGCCCTGCTGGCCGTCCGCTCGAAGCGCACGTCTTCGGCCAGGTTGGCGTCGCCCACATATTCGGCATAGTCCTCATCGAGGAAGTCGATGGCGACGTGCAGGTATTCCGTGCCGCTCTTCTGCGGCGCGGCGCTGTCGGCAATGGGGATGACCGTGACCATTGCCGGCGTGCCCGCCACCGTCACATAGTCACCGGCGCTCGGCACATCGCGACGGGCGCCGCCGAGATATGCGCGTAGCGAACCAGTGGCGAGGTCGGCGCGCAGGCGTTTGACCAGCGGCATGATTTCAGGCAGGTCGTAACCGAGCTTGGCAGCGTCGGTACCTTTGCCGTCTTCCATGAAATAGATAGGGCGGTTCTCGCCGTCCAGCACGATGGTCTGCTCGTAGCCATAGGTTTCATAGAAGGCAGTGCCGAGGTGTTCGTCCACCCAATCGGGCTTGAAGGCGATCCTGGTATTGATCACCGCGTCGGCGGTGATGGTTGCGGCCTCCTGCGCTTCCACCTGCAGATGGAAATCGTTGCGCATGTAATGATCGAGCAGCGCCGTCTGGCGCTCGAGGGCGCGGCTGTCGCTGTTGCTGGTGGACCAATAGACGAAGCCGCCCACTGTGGCGGTCATCGCCAGCAGTGAGAGCACCACGGGAATAATGATCCCCATCGTCACGTGCCGGCGTCCTGCTGGCCACAAACCGATGCCCATGAGAGCCCCTCGACGTTCTCGTCGCAGCCACTCTAGGGAAGGGGACGTTGCGGGATTGTTACTGCACGGCTTTATCGTGCGGTCTGGTAAACGAAGTACGGATTTTTCCCGAAGGAATCAGTCCTTGAACAGCACTTCGCGGTCCTGGGCGAAATTGGCCAGCAGGGGGATGCTGGCGCCGCCCAGGGCCCGTGCCGCATTGCCGATCGTGCCTTCGACCAACCGAAAGGGCGAAAGCCCCTGCCGGTTGACCCGCGCGAGGCAATCCTGCGTGCGGGCGATGATCGCCTTGCGCACGAATTCGGGGAAGGCGCCGTCGATGATGACCGTCTCGACGTCGATCACCGCCACCGCCGCCACGATGGAGATGGCGAGGCTTTCCGCCACCTCCCCGATCCATTCCTCGAGCGCGGAGCCGAGATCGTCGCCCCAGTCGTCGGGCGAAAGCCAGAGCACTTCGGGGTTCTTGCCCTGCGCGATGAGCTTGCGTTCGAGCACGTAGATCGAGGCCACGTTCATCAATTGCGGCGTGCGCCCGGCGCCGTTCAGCTTGGTGTCCGGGGCCGGCATCGAGCCCAGTGCGCCGGCATTGTGGGTGCGGCCGGGAAACAGGTGCCCGTTGAGCACCAGCCCTCCGCCGATGAACGAGCCGATATAGACATAGAGATAATCGAGATAGTCGCCGCCGCGTCCGAAGATCAGTTCCGCGGCGCAGGCGGCGGTGATGTCGTTGTGGAAATGCACCGGCCAGTCGAAATGCCGCGCCAGTTCGGCCCTGATATCGACACTGCGCCAGGCGTCGATATCCTGGCGCGGCGCGCCGATTTCCTCGGGCCAGGTCCACATCTCGTAAGGCGCGGCGATCCCGAGCCCCGCAATCCGCCGCGTCCGGTCGGGGGGCAGGTCCTTGAGCATCTCCGCCACGCCTTCGCGCGCGAAGGTCAGGATCGCCTCGGGTTTGGGATAGGGATAGATCCTGTGCAGGAGCTTGAGGATTTTTCCAGTGAAGTCGATGAGATAGAGATCGACGCTGCGCCGTCCGATCTTGAGCCCGAAGGCGAAGGCGCCTTCCGGGTTGAGCGAATAGGGCACCGAGGGCTGGCCGATGCGTCCGCGCTGCGGATTGCCCTTGAGCAGCAGGCCATCGGCCTCGAGCTGGTTGGCGATGATCGAGATGGTCTGGGGCGACAGGCCCGTCATGCGGGCGATGTCGGCCTTGGGCAGGCTCTTGTGGCGGCGGATGAGCGAAAGCACCAGCCGCTCGTTATAGAGGCGAACGCCGGTTTGGTTCGTGCCGCGGCTGAAACCGCCGGCGCGTACCGTCTTGTCCTCTCCTGCGGCCCGCGAAGCCATCGTTCGCTCCGTTAACGTCCGCGGTTGCCGGGCAAGCCGCAACCGCTGCGCAAATCGCGGTTCCTTGTGCCGCGCTGCGCCCGTAAGTGCAATCGATTACAGAGGTTTTCCTCCCCTCCTAGCGCCCAGAGTGCCGCGACCAATGCGCGCAAGTCAATTAATAAATCCACTGGATTAACTTATTGACAGGGACGTTTCCCCGTCTGACTATGCCGCCAGGTGACGAGCGGCCGCCCGGAGGAGGGCGACGGTTTCGTGCCAGCGGGACGATGGGCGTCGAACGGCCCCTTTCCGCCAAGCAACCCCCGGGAGGATTTCATGAGACTATCTCTACTGAAAGCTGCCGTAGCCGCCGTGACCATGGCGGGTCTTCTGGCAGGAACTTCCGCCTATGCCGCCGACGTGGTCGGCCTTATCACCAAGACCGAGGGCAACCCCTTCTTCGTCAAGATGCGCGAGGGCGCCCAGGCCAAGGCCACCGAACTCGGGCTCGACCTGCGGACCTTTGCCGGCAAGTTCGACGGCGACAATGACAGCCAGGTTGCGGCCATCGAGAACCTCATCGCCGCCGGTGCCAAGGGCTTTGCCATCGTGCCTTCGGATTCGAGCGCCATCGTGCCGACCATCCAGAAGGCGCGCGATGCGGGCCTCCTGGTCATCGTGCTGGATACCCCGCTCGATCCCATGGATGCGGCCGACGCCACCTTCGCCACCGACAACCGCAAGGCCGGCATGCTGATCGGCGAATGGGCCAAGGGGACGCTGGGCGACCAGGCGGCCTCCGCCAAGATCGCCTTCCTCGACCTCGCCACCAACCAGCCGACCGTGGACTATCTGCGCGACCAGGGCTTCATGCAGGGCTTCGGCATCGACGTGAAGGACCCCAACAAATACGGCGACGAGGACGATCCGCGCATCTGCGGCCATGAAATGACCGGCGGTGCCGAGGACGGTGGCCGTACCGCCATGGAAACGCTGCTGCAGAAATGCCCGGATATCAACGTCGTCTATACGATCAACGAGCCGGCGGCCGCGGGCGGTTATGAAGCCCTCAAGGCCATTGGCAAGGACGATGGCTCGGTGCTGGTCGTCTCCATCGATGGCGGCTGCCCGGGCGTGGCCAATGTCAAGGCCGGCGTCATCGGCGCCACCAGCCAGCAATATCCCCTCAAGATGGCCTCGATGGCCATGGAAGCCATCCAGAAGTTCGCCGCCACCGGCGAGAAGCCGCAGGTCGATCCCCAGGTCGGGTTCGTCGATACCGGGGCCACGCTCGTCACCGACAAGCCGGTGGACGGCGTGCCGTCCATCACGTCCGACGAGGGCGCCAAGCTCTGCTGGGGCTGATCGTTCCGACAAACCAACGAAGGGCGGCGACGGCCGCCCTTCTGCGCCGCGACTGATCCTTGGGAGGGGATGGCATGAGCGATGACGCAGCGGGCTCCAAGACCGCCGAGCAAGGTCTTGAAAACGCCCATCACGGTGTCGCCAGCTTCGATACCGAAGACAGATCGCCGCTGCGGCAGGTGCAGCAACTCCTGCACAATTTCCCCACCGGGATACCGTTCATTGTCCTCATCATCGGCATCCTGATCTTCTCGATCGCCGCCGGCGGCAAGTTCTTCGCCCCGTTCAACCTGTCGCTGGTGCTCCAGCAGGTGACCATCATCGGCGTGCTCGGCATCGCCCAGACCCTGGTGGTGCTCACCGCCGGCATCGATCTGTCGGTCGGCGCCATCATGATCCTGTCCTCGATCGTCATGGGGCGGCTGGCGGTGGTGGTCGGCGTACCGGTGCCCATCGCCTTTCTCGCCGGCCTCGCCACCGGCACCGTCTGCGGCCTCATTAACGGCCTGCTCGTAGCGCTCGTGCGCCTGCCGCCCTTCATCGTGACCCTGGGCACATGGAGCATTTTCGGCGCGCTCGTCATCTACGTGTCGCGTTCCGAGACCATCCGTTCGCAGGATATCGCCGCCACCGCCCCGTTTCTGCAGATGCTCGGCACCACCATCAAGCTCGGGGGCGGGGCCGTCATCACCTATGGTGCGGTGCTGATGATCCTCCTGGCCGTACTCATCTGGTACATGCTCTCGCGCACGGCGTTCGGCCGCCATATCTACGCGGTGGGTGATGATCCCGAAGCGGCGCGCCTCGCCGGCATCAATACCAGGGGCACGCTGATCGGCGTTTACACGCTTGCCGGCCTCATCTGCGCCATTGCCGGCTGGGTCACCATCGGGCGCATCGGCGCCGTCTCCCCGCTCGCCGGCCAGAACGCCAATCTCGATGCCATCACCGCCGTCGTCATCGGGGGCACCTCGCTGTTCGGCGGGCGCGGCTCGATCGTCGGCACGCTGGTGGGCGCGCTCATCGTGGGTGTCTTCCGCAACGGGCTGGCGCTGGCTGGCGTCGATGTCCTCTGGCAGGAATTCACCGTGGGCATTCTCATCATCCTCGCCGTCACCGTCGACCAATGGATCAGGAGGGTTTCGGCATGAGCGATCCTCAAACCCCCATCCTCTCGGCCCGCGGCCTCAACAAGCGCTATGGGCGCGTGGTGGCGCTGGACAATACCGATTTCGACCTGATGCCCGGCGAAATCCTCGGCGTCATCGGCGATAACGGCGCGGGCAAGTCCACGCTCATCAAGGCGCTCTGCGGCGCCGTCATTCCCGATTCCGGCGAAATCCGCCTCAATGGCGAGCTGGTGCATTTCCGCTCGCCCATCGAGGCGCGCAATGCCGGCATCGAGACAGTCTATCAGAACCTCGCCCTCTCGCCCGCGCTCTCGATAGCCGACAACATGTTCCTGGGCCGCGAAGTCCGCAAACCCGGCGTCGTGGGCCAGGTCTTCCGTACGCTCGACCGTAGCCTCATGCAGAAAATCGCGCGCGAAAAGCTCTCCGAACTGGGGCTGATGACCATCCAGAACATCAATCAGTCGGTCGAAACGCTTTCGGGCGGCCAGCGCCAGGGCGTCGCCGTCGCCCGTGCCGCCGCCTTCGGCAGCCGCGTCGTCATCATGGACGAGCCCACCGCCGCCCTCGGCGTCAAGGAAAGCCGGCGCGTGCTCGAACTGATGCTCGACGTGCAACGCCGCGGCTTGCCGATCATCCTCATCTCGCACAACATGCCCCATGTCTTCGAGGTCGCCGACCGCATCCACATCCACCGCCTTGGCCGCCGCATCGCCGTGATCGACCCCAAGGCCTTCTCGATGTCGGATGCCGTCGCGATCATGACCGGCGCCATGAAGCCGCCCGGGGAGACGGTGAACTAGGGAAGAGATTTTTTGCTATGACTATGGCCGAAGCGCTCGTGCTCGAGCGCCAGCATGAACTCAAGCTCCGCGAAATCGACCTGCCGATGGATGTCGGTCCGGGCATGGTCAAGATCAAGATCCATACGGTCGGCGTCTGCGGATCCGACGTGCACTATTACACCCACGGCCGTATCGGCCCCTTCGTCGTCAATGCGCCGATGGTGCTCGGGCATGAGGCCTCCGGCATCGTGGTCGAGATCGGGCAGGGCGTGACCCATCTCAAGGTCGGCGATCGCGTCTGCATGGAGCCGGGCATTCCCGATCCCAATTCGCGCGCCAGCCGGCTGGGCATGTATAATGTCGACCCGGCCGTCACCTTCTGGGCCACCCCGCCCATCCATGGCGTGCTGACGCCCTATGTCGTCCATCCCGCCAACTACACCTTCAAGCTTCCCGACAATGTGAGCTTTGCCGAAGGGGCGATGGTCGAGCCGTTTGCGGTCGGCATGCAGGCTGCCACCAAGGCGCATATCGCGCCCGGAGATACCGCCGTGGTGCTCGGCGCCGGTCCCATCGGCACCATGGTCGCCATCGCCGCGCTTGCGGGCGGGTGCGCCCGCGCCATCGTCGCCGATCTGGCGCAGCCCAAGCTCGATATCGCGGCGCGCTACCAGGGCGTGATCCCGGTCAATATTCGTGAAAAGAGCATCGTCACCGAGGTGAAGCGCCTCACCGAGGATTGGGGCGCCGATGTCGTCTTCGAATGTTCCGGCTCCCCCAAGGCATGGGAAACCATCATGGACCTGCCGCGGCCGGGCGGCACCATCGTCGTCGTCGGCCTGCCGGTGGAACCTGCGCCCTTCGATATCGCCACAGCGTCCACCAAGGAAATCCGCATCGAAACCGTCTTCCGCTACGCCCACCAATACGACCGCGCCATCGCCCTCTTCGCCTCCGGCCGCGTCGATCTCAAGCCGCTGATCTCCGAGACGTTCGCGTTCAAGGATTCCGTGGCGGCGTTCGAGCGGGCGGTGGAAGCCAGGCCGAGCGATGTGAAGCTGCAGATCAGGATGCCGACTGACGATAACCGGTGCTGGGGCCCACCCCCTCCCAACCTCCCCCGCAAGGGGGGAGGTGCCCATCGTGGATGTGGAACGCTTGGCGTTCAAACAACTCGATCGAAACACCTCCCCCCCCCCCCGCGGGGGAGGCTGGGAGGGGGCAACAAACTCCGAGCTCACTCACAAAGAGAGATGGGCGTTGGGGCATTCAACCGCACAACCAGGAGCACCAACATGGATCTCGGCCTCCGCGATAAGGTCGCCATCATTACCGGAGGCACCGTCGGCATCGGTCTGGCGGTGGCCGAAGGACTTGCCGCCGAAGGTGCCAATCTCGTCCTCGTCGCCCGCAACCCCGATCGCGTCGATGCCGAGGCGTCCCGCATTGCCGACGCCTACGGTATCCTCGTCCACGGCGTCGCCGCCGATGTCGCCACCGCCGAGGGGTGCAATACGGTCATCTCCGGCGCGCAGAAGGCGTTTGGCGGCGCCGATATCCTCATCAACAATGCCGGCACGGGCTCCAACGAAACCATCCAGGACGCCAGCGACGAGAAGTGGCAATATTACTGGGACCTGCACGTCATGGCCGCCGTCCGGCTGGCACGGGGCATCGTTCCGCAGATGAAGAAGCGCGGCGGCGGCGTCGTGCTGCACAATGCCTCGATCTGCGCCGTGCAGCCGCTCTGGTATGAGCCGATCTACAACACCACCAAGTCGGCGCTGATGATGTTCTCGAAAACGCTCTCGACCGAGGTCGTGGGCGACAATATCCGCGTCAACTGCATCAATCCGGGCCTCATCCTCACGCCCGATTGGGTCAAGACCGCCAAGCAACTGGCCGGCGAAGACGGCTACCAGGGCCATCTCCAGGGCGTGGCCGACGAATATGCGACCATGAAGCGCTTCGGAACGCCCGAGGAACTGGCGCATTTCTTCGTCTTCCTGTGCTCGGACAAGGCGACCTATTCCACCGGCTCGACCTATTTCGTCGATGGGGGCATGCTCAAGACGATCTGACGCGCGGAGGCGCAATGGATTTCGCAGACGCTATCGGCCTCGTTCAGACCCATACGCCGCTGCCAATCATCTTCATCCGGCTGGTGCTCGCCGCCTTTTTCGGCGGCCTGATCGGCTTTGAGCGGGAGACCCGCCACGAGGGCGCCGGCCTGCGCACGCATATCCTGGTCGCCACTGCCGCCTGCCTTTTCATGCTGCTGACGGTCGAGATCTTCGAGACCTATGGCGGCAGTCCTAATAGCCGCGCCGACCCGATCCGCGCCATCGAAGCGGTGACGGCGGGTGTCGCCTTTCTCGGCGCGGGCGCCATCTTCCGCCGTCCCAATGACGTCAAGGGCCTCACTACCGGCGCCGGCATGTGGCTGGCCGGCGCGGTCGGGCTGGCGACGGCCATGGGCTATTACGCCATCGGTCTCGTCGTCTCGCTGTTCGCCGTCGCCGTGCTGGCCATCCTGCGACTTCTCAAGAAGAAAATCGAGCCGACCGAACCGGAACGCTAGCGCCGCTCCGGCCGTTGGTAATGCGAACCAGGATAAAGGAGGCTCTCATGCCGTCCCGTTCGAAAGCCCAGCAGGAAGCCGCCGGCGCCGCTCTCTCCGCCAAGCGCGGCGAAACCAAGGTGTCCGCCCTCAAGGGCGCCTCGCTCGAAATGTACAAGTCGATGAACGAAAAGGAGCTTGAGGAATTTGCCTCGACCAAGCGCAAGTCGCTGCCCGAGCATGTTTCCAAGCACCATTGAAGAAGTCGGGGCGCTGCGGCGCCCCGAACGCTTTGTTAACGCTGCCATCGCGCAGTCCGAGTTTGCTGTCGGTACGAGCCGTTCCGGGGTGAACCGTTTCACCATTCTTAAGACTCCTGACGCCTAGTGATGGGCAGTCTATGCGGGGTCTATTTATGTGGTTGTTCGGCAGTATGGCCGGAGCGCACAATGCGATCCTCGTCCTATTGGCTGCTCTTGTCTGCGTGGCAGGCGTGGCCGTGGCGATCCGGCTGCTGTTGCGGGCGGGTGCTGCCCAGGGCGGGGCGCGCTTTAGCTGGCTGTTCATGGTCGGCGTTGCCGGCGGCGCGTCGATCTGGTGTACGCATTTCATCGCGATGATCGCCTATCAGCCGGGCGTGCACGTCGGCTATGATCCCGTACTCACGGCGCTTTCCGCCATGATCGCCATTGCCGGATGCTTCCTGGCCGGGGCCATTGCCGTGGACAAGCGCATACCGCTTTCCTGGGAAATCGGCGGCCTCGTCTTTGGCGCCGCCGTCAGTGCCATGCATTTCACCGGCATGGCCGGCTACATCATGGATGGTGGCGCGCACCAGGCCGTCTTCAACCCCACCTATGTCGCCATGGCGCTGTCGCTGTCGCTGCTGCTCGGCCTGGCCGGCTTCACGGTGCTCAAGCGCGGCGCCTCGCGGCTCAACTTCGCGGCGACCAATGGCCTCCTAACGCTCTCCATCGTCGGCCTGCACTTCACCGCCATGGCGGCCATGCACGATCCTGTGCTCTGTCTTTCCGGCTATGTCGATGCCGGCTCGGGTGTCGGCCTCGCCTTCGCGGTCGGCGGCATGGGGCTGATGATCCTGGGGACGGGGTTGGCCAGTTCCTTCCTCGATACCTCGGTGCGTCGCGAAACCTCGGCGCGGGTGCGCGAACTCATCAATCACGATGCACTGACGGGATTGCCCAATCGCGACTGGTTCGTGCGCGAGGCGGCCAATCTGGTGCGCGATGGCGTCAGCGACATGCGGCTGGCCGCCGTCGTCATCAATATCGACCGCTTCCGCGACATCAACAACATCCTGGGCCATGCCGAGGGCGACCGCGTGCTGCGCACCATCGCCAACCGCTTCCGCAGCGCCTTGATGCCCACCGAGATCGTGGCGCGTACGCGCGGCGACGAGTTCGCCGTAATGCGGCCCGTCTTCGACGATATGGATGTCCCCATGCTTATCAAGCGGCTGCAATCGGCCATTGCCATGCGGCTGGAAACGCCCGATGGCGCCATGGAGGTGACCGCACGCTTCGGCGTCGCCCTGTTCCCCGATGATGCCGCCGATATCGAGGCGCTGCTCGACAATGCCGACCTCGCCATGAGCCGGGTCAAGAACCTGCACAATACCGATGTCGGCTATTACCAGGCCGATCTCGACGAAATCGCCCGCAAGCGCCGCACGCTCGTGGTCGAACTCAGCCGCGGCATCGAGTTGGGCCAATTCGAGCTGCATTACCAGGTGCAGAAGAATGTGAGCACGCGCGAAACCGTGGGCTACGAGGCCCTGGTGCGCTGGCTCCATCCCGAGCGCGGCATGGTTTCGCCCATGGAGTTCATTCCGCTGGCCGAGCATTCCGGCCTCATTATTCCGCTCGGTGAATATGTGCTGCGCATGGCCTGTCAGCAGGCCGCGACCTGGCCGCGTCCCTACAAGGTGGCGGTCAATGTTTCGCCCGTGCAGATGCTTGACGACAGCCTGCCGCGATTGATCGAGCGGGTGCTCGACGAGACCGGGCTGCCACCGTCGCGCCTCGAGATCGAGATCACCGAAAGCACGCTCGTCGCCGATCCCGACCATACCGTGCGCATCCTCAAGGCGGTGCGGGCGCTGGGCGTTTCCGTGGCGATGGACGATTTCGGCACCGGCTATTCCACCCTGGCTTCGCTCAGCCTCTTCCCCTTCGACCGCATCAAGCTCGACAAGGCCTTCCTCTCCGAGATCGACCGCTCGCCCCAGGCCAAGGCCGTGGTGCAGGCCGTGCTCACCATCGGCAAGAGCCTCAACATTCCGGTGCTGGCCGAAGGCGTCGAGCGCGAGGATCAGCTTGCCATGCTGCGCGAGGAAGGCTGCGCGGAGGCGCAGGGCTATCTCCTCGGCCGGCCCGCTCCGCAGATCGAGGTCCACGATACGGTGGTGCCGCTGCGGCTGCTCGATCGCGCCAGCGCCTGATTGCTTTTCGTAAGCCTGAAAGCCAAGAGGGGAAGTCCTTGCCGGACTTCCCCTCTTCCGCCGGATCGTTCGGGAGGAAACGTCCGGCCCTTGGTCGGTCCCTTGCAGGTCCCGCCGCAACTCGACTAATGCGCCGTGTCACTCACGGCGCCGGAAGCATGGGGGGCTTCCGGTTGATGCTGGGAAACGTCCCGGCTGGGCCATTCCATTGCATCTGCGCGCGGGTTCCGAGAGGGATTACGAGCCAACTCGTCGGGGTCGTTCCGCGCGCCCCCAGAATTCGATCAGAGCACCGATTTCGCGGTGGTATTGGGCGCGCTCGGCATGACGTTCGAACACTGCGGCGGCGCCCGCATGCAACACGTCCTGCCGATATTCCGCTGCCAGCGACGGCACCATGGCCACCAGCGTCGAGCCCATTTTCTGCGCCGATCTGCCGAAGCGTGCGATGAAGGCCGCGGTCGCGCCGGTGCGCTGTTTGAGATCCACCACGATCAGTTGTGGTGGCGCTTCGTTGCCTCCGCTGAAGATCGCATCGAGCGCCCGCGCCGCGCGATCACCGTTGCCGAGCCATCGTGCCCGGTATCCGTAGCCCGCCAGGGCCCGCAGGAACAGGCGGGCTGAATGCACATTGTCATCCACCAGCGCCACGGGCGCCGGCGTTCTACCCAGATCAGACATGAATTCCTCTGCCACCCGTTCCGGGCGGCGGGATAGTTCCTGCTGCGCTGGTCAGGGGCGGAAGAGCTCCCGGGCAACGCGCGGGCTCCATCCGGCACGTGACTTGACGGCTCCGCAACGAACCGCTTTGCGCCCCCAATGCGCCATCCGGCGCGGGCGCGGAAGTACGCGCCACGTTACCCGATGCTAAGTATGCTTGCGTTTTACATGTAAATCGGATGATCTTTCCTCTGGGAGAAAGAGGGAGGAACAATTTGGGGCAGCCGGTTGCTTCGGTTGCACAGGTGAGGGCTGCCCTGGAGGATCTCCTGGGCTGGCCCGAGATCGCCCGCTCGCCCCAATTGGCGCAATTCCTCCGCTATATCGTCGAAGCCCGGCTCGAAGGACGCGAGAGCGCGGTCAAGGCCTATTCCATCGCCGTCGACGTCTTCGGCCGGCCCGCCGATTTCGATCCGCAGGCCGATCCCATCGTGCGCGTGCAGGCGCGTCGGCTACGCACGCTTCTCGATCAGTATTATTCCGGTGGCCACAACAGCCAGCCGGTGCGCATCCGCCTGCCCGTCGGGCGCTACGTTCCCGAATTCGAACTGGTCGAGGTGCAACCCGACGCCCGGACGGCGCAGGTGGCGCGTGTCCTCGAACCGGCGGAAGCGATGGGCGCCGTGCAGCACGGCGCCCATCGCTTCCGTTCGGGCCTCCTCATCGGGGCCTTTTTTTCTGGCGCTTTTGCCGCCCTCATCTATCTCGCCATGCTCTGGGGGCAGCCCTTGCCTCCTGGGCTCGACTCCCCGCCGCCGGCGCAGCCGCAGGTGACAGTGGTCGATTTCCAGAACCTGGCGGGCACGGATCCGCAATCGGGCGAGGAGGGGCTGGCGCTCGAACTGGTCAGCGATCTGGGCCGGTTCGACGATATCGACGCCAAATACGAAGTCGCCAAGAACGCCGCCAAGGGCGCCGCCCCGGGCGCCCAGAACGCCTATGTGCTGTCCGGCGTTACCCGGGTGGTGGACGATAGCGTCGAATATGGCGCCATCCTCACCCGCAGCAGCGACCAGAGCGTGCAGTGGAGCTACGCCTTTTCCCGGCCGAGGGCCGAGGCGCCGCCGCGCTCCATCGATGAAGTGTCGCGCGGCATGGCGCTGGTGCTGGGCAGCCCGCGCGGGCCCTTGCACCAGCCGGCTCGGGACTGGCTGACATTGCACCCCAATTTCGCCGCCGCCGCTACGCCCTATATCTGCCGCATCGCCTTTGAGGTCTATCATGACAGCCGCCGGTCTGCCGACGCGGCGGCAGCGCGCAACTGCATTGCCGCCCTGCCGGCCGACGAGCAGATCGCGCCCGGCGCGCTGGCGGCCAATGCCGTGCTCTTATTGGAAAGAGCCTCGCCCGAGAACCGCGAGGAAGCGCAGGACAATGCCTCCCGGCTCGTGGACGCGGCCGTGGCAGCGGCGCCGATCAACAGCTTCGTCTGGGAGCAGTTCGGCCATGTGGAGGAGCGGGCGGGGCATCTCGTCGATGCCCGCAGCGCCTATGCGTCCGCCGTCCAGCTCAACCCGGCCAATCCCGATGCCCTGGCCGCCTTCGGCCGCCTGCTGGCGCTGGGCACGGATTGGCAGCAGGGCGCGGAGATGGCGCGCACGGCGGTGGAGAATTCTCCCAGTCCGCCCGCCTGGTATTTTGCCGCGCCCGCCCTCAACGCCTTGCGCAATCGCGACTATGCGGCCGCGCGCGAATTCGGGGAGACGCTGGCCCAGTCCGATCGCACGCTCGGCTCGGTCATCGTGGTGGCCGCCGGTTTCGAGGCTGGCGATACGGCGGTGGTGAGCCGGTTCCTGCCGCAGGTGCTCGACCACCAGCCGTTCCGGGCCAAGGGCATCCTGCCGGAGCTGCGCAGCCGCCTTTCCGACAGCAATCTCATCGCCTCGCTGGCCGGCGGGCTGCAAAGGGCCGGGGTGCCCGTCAAGGCGTTGACCGGGCCCTATTGAGGTGGTCCAGTTCTCTTTGTCCGGCCGGCAGGCCGCGGCATTATCGGAGTGAGTTGAGTGACGTTTCGTGCATTGGTGAGCGACAAGGCCGGAGAAGAACTGGTTTCCTCCGTACAGTCGCTCGATGAATCGGCGTTGCCGCCGGGCAATGTCCTGGTGGCGGTCGAATGGGCCGGATTCAACTACAAGGACGGTCTTGCCCTGAGCGGCAAGGGCAATATCGTGCGGAGCTTTCCGCATGTGGCGGGGATCGACTTTGCCGGCAAGGTCCTCGAAAGCCGCAATTTCCGTTATCGCACCGGCCAGGGCGTCATCCTGACCGGATGGCGCGTGGGCGAGACGCGCTGGGGCGGTTTCGCCGAGCGCGCGCGGGTGGATGCCGAATGGCTGGTGCCGCTGCCGCGACGCCTCTCGGCCCGCTCCGCCATGGTTCTGGGCACGGCGGGCCTCACCGCCATGCTTGCCATCAACCGCCTCAAGGGCGATGGGCTGACGCCCGAAAAGGGCGATGTGCTGGTTACCGGCGCTTCGGGCGGCGTCGGCTCCATCGCTGTCATGCTGCTGGCGCGCCTCGGCCATCGCGTTGTCGCCGTGACGGGACGCCCAGAGCAGGCCGAGCATCTCACCCGGCTGGGCGCCGCCGAGATCGTCGACCGCCGGCAATTGCTGGAGCCTTCAGGCAAGGGGCTCGACGGCGAGCGCTGGGCGGCGGCCATCGACCCGGTCGGAGGCGCCTTGCTGGTCGAAGTGCTCAAGAAAATCCGCTATGGCGGCGCTGTGGCCTCGATCGGCATCGCTGGCGGCGCCGGGTTCGAGGGCAGCGTGCTGCCCTTCATCCTGCGCAACGTGACGCTTTTCGGCATCGACAGCGTTATGCAGCCCTATGAGGCGCGTGTCGCCGCCTGGGAGCGCCTGGCCAGCCTTTACGTTCCGGGTGCCTATGAACCGATGGTGAGCGAGAGGACTCTCGAAGAGCTGCCGGCCGAAGCCGAACATATCCTGGCCGGGCAGGTGGCCGGCCGCATCGTCGTCAATCCGCGGCTGCCGAGAGGCAATGTCGTGCCGCTTTCCACCCATCACGGCGCATGATAAATTTTGACTGTCCGGTCAAATAATCTGCGCTAACAATAGACTTGCCGGGCTGTTGAGGGGACCCATGCAGAAGATTATCGAAGCGCTCGAGGAGAAGCGCGCGCAGGCGCGTCTGGGCGGCGGCGAAAGGCGTATCGCCACCCAGCACGCCAAGGGCAAGCTGACGGCCCGCGAGCGCATCGAAGTCCTCCTCGATCCCGGCTCCTTCGAAGAATACGACATGTTCGTCACCCATCGGGCGACAGAGTTCGGGATCGACGAAACCATCATCCCCGGCGACGGCGTCGTCACCGGCTGGGGCACGATCAACGGCCGGCAGGTCTATGTCTTCTCGCAGGATTTTACGGTGTTCGGGGGCTCGCTGAGCGAAACCCACGCCCAAAAAATCTGCAAGATCATGGACCTCGCCGTCCAGAATGGCGCCCCCGTCATCGGCCTCAATGACAGCGGCGGCGCCCGCATCCAGGAAGGCGTGGCCTCGCTCGGCGGCTATGCCGAAGTCTTCTGGCGCAACGTCCAGGCTTCCGGCGCCGTGCCGCAGATCTCCGTCATCATGGGCCCCTGCGCCGGTGGCGCGGTCTATTCCCCGGCCATCACCGATTTCATCTACATGGTCAAGGACACGAGCTACATGTTCGTGACGGGCCCCGACGTGGTGAAGACCGTCACCAACGAGATCGTCACCCAGGAAGAACTCGGCGGCGCTTCGACCCACACGAAAATTTCCTCGGTGGCCGACGCCGCCTTCGAGAACGATATCGAGACCCTGCTCGAAGTCCGGCGCCTGTTCGATTTCCTGCCGCTTTCGGCCAACGAGAAGCCGCCCGTCGTCGCCGTCAACGATCGCATCGACCGCGGCGAGGCGAGCCTCGATACCATCATCCCCGACAGCGCCAACAAGCCCTATGACATGCGCGAGGTGATCCTCAAGATCGCCGACGAGGCCGATTTTCTGGAGCTGCAAAAGGACCACGCCGGCAACATCCTCACCGGCTTCATCCGCCTCAACGGCTCGACGGTGGGCGTCGTCGCCAACCAGCCGCTGGTGCTCGCCGGTTGCCTCGACATCAACTCGTCCAAAAAAGCCGCCCGCTTTATCCGCTTCTGCGACTGCTTCAACATCCCGATCCTGACGCTGGTCGACGTCCCCGGCTTCCTCCCCGGCGTGGCGCAGGAATACGGCGGCATCATCAAGCACGGCGCGAAATTGCTATTCGCCTATGCCGAAGCGACCGTACCCAAAGTCACCGTCATCACGCGAAAAGCCTATGGCGGCGCCTATGACGTGATGGCCTCAAAACACATTCGCGCCGACGTCAACTACGCGTGGCCGAGCGCCGAAATAGCGGTGATGGGCGCCAAGGGTGCGGTCGAAATCCTCTATCGCTCCGAGCTCTCCGACAAAGACAAGATCGCCAAGCGCACCAAGGACTACGAGGACCGCTTCGCCAACCCCTTCGTCGCCGCCGAACGCGGCTTCATCGACGACGTGATCATGCCGCACGGGACGCGGCGCAGGGTGGTGCGGGCTTTCGAGACGCTGAAAAAGAAAAAGGCGTCTATGCCGGTCAAGAAGCACGACAATATTCCGCTGTGATGGCGATGCAGCACGCTCGGCTCACCCCCCTCCCGTCCTCCCCCGCAAGGGGGGAGGTGCTATCCGTGGCTGTGGGACGCTCAGTGCTCAAGCAACTGGATGAAAACACCTCCCCCCTTGCGGGGGAGGCTGGGAGGGGGGTGCCTCACACTCGCTCCAGCCACCGGACAATCCGTTCCACCACCTCATCCACGGGCGGTACGCCCGCGATCGTGAGCGAACTGAACGGCCGCGCATGGTACCCTTCGGCATACATCTCCCGGATTCGCGCCAGTTCGCCCTCATCGAGCACGCGCTCGCCGCGCTGGCTCAGGGCGACGTCCAACGGCGGCGCCAGCGTCACCGCTGCGATCTCGGCACCGCGTCCTACCGCTGCCGCCTCAAGCAGCAGAAAGTCGGCCTCGCGTAGCGGATACGCGATCACCAGAAAATCGTGTCCAGCATCGCTTCTGACTTCGCGCGCCAGCCGTTCGAGTGCCGCTGAAATCATGTCCTCGAAGGGCAGTTCATGGCCATCGTGGTCATCCCCTTCGACAAACCGTGCATTCCCCAGCCGCGCCGCAAGTGCGCGAGCCACCGTCGATTTCCCTGAATTGATCGAGCCGTTGATGCAGATGACGATCATGGTTCCCCCTGGCCTTTGGCCTATCTCCCTCCCAGCCTCCCCCGCAAGGGGGGAGGTGCTGATCGAGGATGTGGGACGCTCAGTGCTCAAGCAACTGGATCGAAACACCTCCCCCCTTGCGGGGGAGGCTGGGAGGGGGGACACCTGAATGTCCACCCAAGCCAAAGCCCTCCGCTCCACCCCCACGGACGCCGAAAAGCGCCTCTGGCGCCTGCTCTATACGTTCCGCACCAGCGGCTATCACTTCCGCAAGCAGCGCCAGGTCGGCGACTATTTTCCCGATTTCGTCTGCCACCACGCCCATCTTGTCATCGAGGTTGACGGCGGCCAGCACTACGCCGACGCCGGGCTAGCCCACGATGCAATGCGAGACGCCTTCCTTCGCTCGCGCGGCTACGATGTCCTGCGCTTCAGCAACCTGGACGTGCTGACCAACCCAGATGGTGTCTTCGACATCGTTGCCCAATCTCTGGAAGGCCGACCGGCCAGTCCCCGCCAAACGGTCACGGACGGAAAGACCGCCTGATGTTCTCCAAACTCCTCATCGCCAATCGCGGCGAGATCGCCTGTCGCGTCATCAAGACCGCCCGCAAGCTCGGGATCAGGACCGTAGCCCTCTATTCCGACGCCGACCGCGAAGCCCTCCACGTCCGTCTCGCCGATGAAGCCGTTCATATCGGTGGCTCCCCGGCCAAGGATTCCTACCTCTCGATCGAAAAGATCATCGCCGCCTGCCGCGAAACCGGCGCCGAGGCTGTCCACCCCGGTTATGGCTTCCTCTCGGAAAACCCTTCCTTTGCCGCCGCCCTCGCGGACGCTGGCATCATCTTCGTCGGCCCGCCCGTAAAAGCCATCGAGGCGATGGGCGACAAGATCACATCCAAGAAGATCGCCGCCGAGGCCGGCGTTTCCACCGTTCCCGGCCATATGGGCCTCATCGCCGATGCGGAGGAGGCGGTCAAGATCGCCTCTCAGATCGGCTACCCAGTGATGATAAAGGCTTCGGCCGGTGGTGGCGGCAAGGGCATGCGTATCGCGTGGAACGATGCCGAGGCCCGCGAAGGTTTCGAGCGCTCGAAATCGGAAGCCGCATCCTCGTTCGGCGATGACCGCATCTTCATCGAAAAGTTCGTCACCGAGCCGCGCCACATCGAAATCCAGGTGCTAGCCGACACCCACGGCAACGCCCTCTATCTCGGCGAGCGCGAATGCTCCATCCAGCGCCGCAACCAGAAGGTCATCGAAGAGGCCCCGTCGCCCTTCCTCGATGAAGCCACCCGCCGACGCATGGGCGAGCAGGCCGTGGCCCTCGCCAGGGCCGTGGGCTATGCCAGCGCCGGCACGGTGGAATTCATCGTCGACAAGGACCGCAATTTTTACTTCCTCGAGATGAACACGCGCCTCCAGGTCGAGCATCCGGTGACCGAACTCATCACCGGCCTCGACCTCGTGGAACTGATGCTGCGCGTCGCTGCCGGCGAGAAGCTGCCATTGACCCAGGCCGACGTGAAGCTCAATGGCTGGGCCATCGAAAGCCGCCTTTACGCCGAAGACCCCTACCGCAATTTCCTGCCCTCGGTCGGCCGTCTCACCCGCTATCGCCCGCCTGAGGAAGAGAGCAGTTCCGCCTTCGTCGTCCGCAACGACACCGGCGTCTATGAGGGCGGGGAAATCTCCACCTTTTACGATCCCATGATCGCAAAGCTCTGCACCTGGGCCCCCGATCGCGCCGCCGCCATCGAGGCCATGTCGGTCGCGCTCGACGAGTTCGAGGTCGAGGGGGTAGGGCACAACCTGCCGTTCCTCTCCACCGTCATGGGCCAGCAGCGTTTCCGCGAGGGACGCCTCACCACCGGTTACATCGCCGAGGAATTCCCCGAGGGCTTCCACGGCGCCGAACTCGATGACCAGACGCTGGGCGAGATCGCCGCCTTCGCTGCCTGCGCGGCCTATCGCATCGACGGGCGCGGCTTCCTCGATGCCGGGTCCGACGAATACGTCCCCAGCCATCAGCGCGCCGTCCTGCTCGGCGGGCGCCGCTGGCAGTTCGATGTCACCGAGAAAGACGAGGAGTTCTGGCTCTACCACGCTGGCGGCCGCACGCTGGTCGAGATGCGTTGGGAGCCCGGCGATACCATCGCCCGTGCCCGCGTCGATGGCAATGTCCACCGCATGAAGGTCGACCGCCGCACCTCGGGCTTCCGCATCCGCTATCGCGGCGCCGATCTCGACCTCAAGGTGCTGCTGCCGCGCGTCGCCGACCTCATGCCGCTGATGCCGGTAAAAGTGCCGCCGGACCTTTCCAAATTCCTGCTCTGCCCGATGCCGGGCCAGGTGGTTCGCATCGACGTCGCCGAAGGTGATATCGTCGAGGACGGCCAGCCGCTGGCGATCGTTGAGGCGATGAAGATGGAAAATGTGCTCAAGGCGGAAAAGCGCGCGCGGGTGGCGAAGGTGCGGGTGCAGCCTGGGGCGGTGCTCGCCGTGGACGAGGTGATTTTGGAGTTCGAGGAAGTATGAGCGGGCAGGGTATGCGGCTCACCCCCCTCCCAGCCTCCCCTGCAAGGGGTGAGGTGCTAACCGCGCTTGTTAAACGCTCCTTGTGCCACCACCCGGATCGAAACACCTCCCCCCTTGCGGGGGAGGCTGGGAGGGGGGTGAGCAACAGACTCCGCGCTCATCGCCTACCCCCCACCCTGTCCCTCCCCCGCAAGGGGGGAGGCGACCTGCCGGCAAGATCGTGCCCGGAGGCCCGCCATGTCCTCTGACCGCCCCACCATCACCCCCGCCACCTTCGCCGCCTGGTCCTCCCTCGCGCAGCGCGAGCTCCGCGACACGCCGGTGGAAACCCTCAACCGTGACTACGGCGACCTCCCCATCCGCCCGGCCTATTTCTCCGAAGACGTCCCCGCCTGGGCCCCCGCCGCCATGCCCGGCGCGGCCCCGTATACCCGTGGCGTCCGCGCCACCATGTATGCCAATCGCCCCTGGACCATCCGCCAATATGCCGGCTTCTCCACCGCGCGCGAGTCCAACGCCTTCTACCGCCAGGCCCTCGAAAAAGGCCAGAAGGGCCTCTCGGTCGCCTTCGATCTCGCGACCCATCGCGGCTACGATTCCGACCATCCCCGCGTCGTCGGCGATGTCGGCAAGGCGGGCGTCGCCATCGATTCCGTCGAGGACATGAAGCTCCTTTTCGACGGCATTCCGCTCGACCAGATGTCGGTTTCCATGACCATGAACGGCGCGGTGATCCCCGTGCTCGCCATGTTCATCGTCGCCGCCGAGGAGCAGGGCGTGCGGCCCGATCAGCTCGACGGCACCATTCAGAATGACATCCTCAAGGAGTTCATGGTCCGCAACACCTACATCTACCCGCCCGAGCCGAGCATGCGGATCGTGGGCGATATCATCGCCTATACCTCGGCCCACATGCCCAAATTCAACTCGATCTCGATCTCGGGCTACCACATGCACGAGGCCGGGGCGACGGCAGTGCAGGAGCTGGCCTATACCCTCGCCGACGGCATGGATTATGTCCGCGCCGCCATGGCGCGTGGCCTCGATATCGATGCCTTCGCCGGACGCCTGAGCTTCTTTTTCGGCATCGGCATGAACTTCTTCCTCGAAGTCGCCAAGTTGCGCGCGGCGCGCACCCTCTGGTCGCACATCATGACCGATTTCGGCGCCAAGGACCCGCGCTCGAAAATGCTGCGCACCCATTGCCAGACGTCGGGCGTCAGCCTCACCGAGCAGGACCCGCACAACAACATCGTGCGCACCACCATCGAGGCTTTGGCAGCCGTCCTCGGCGGCACGCAATCGCTGCATACCAACTCGTTCGACGAGGCTATCGCGCTGCCCACCGAGTTCTCCTCGCGCATCGCGCGCAACACCCAGCTCATCCTCCAGAACGAAAGCCGCGTCACCGATGTGGTCGATCCGCTGGGTGGTTCCTACTACATCGAAGCCCTTACCGCCGACCTCGTCTCCCATGCCGGCGCCCTCATCGCCGAGATCGAGGAGGAGGGCGGCATGACCCATGCGGTGCAGGCGGGTGGCCCAAAACTCGAAATCGAAAAGGCCGCGGCGCTCCGCCAGGCCCGCGTCGATCGCGGCGAGGACGTCATCGTCGGCGTCAACCGTTTTCGCGTCGAGGACGAGGCCCCGGTCGAGGTTCGCGAGATCGACAACCGCAAGGTCCGCGAAGAGCAGATCGCGCGCCTCAACGACATGCGCCGTACCCGCGACGAGGCCCGCACTAAGGCGAGCCTTGACGCCTTGCGCGCCGCGGCGCGCTCGGACGGCAATCTTCTTGCTGCTGCCATGGATGCGGCGCGCGCCCGCGCCTCGCTGGGAGAAATCTCGCAGGCGCTCGAGGATGCCTTTGGCCGCCACCAGGCCATTACCCGCGTCATTTCCGGCGTCTATGCCAATGGCTATGACGGCGACCCGGAATATGCCGCCATGCAATCGCGCATCGCCGCGTTCAAAGCGACCAATGATCGCCCTCCCTCCATCTTCATCGCCAAGATGGGCCAGGACGGGCATGACCGCGGCGCCAAGGTCATCGCCAGCGCCTTTGCTGATCTCGGCTTCGAGGTGCATCTGGGCTCGCTCTTTGAGACGGCCGAGGAGGTCGCGGGCCATGTGGCCGACTTCAAGGTCGATGCCGTGGGGGTGTCTTCGCTTGCCGCCGGCCACAAGACGCTGGTGCCAGAACTGATCGCGGAACTGTCGCGGCGCGGGCTGGGCGAGGTGACGGTGATCGTCGGTGGCGTCATCCCCGAGCAGGATTATGCCTTCCTGCGCGAAGCGGGCGTGGCTGAGATTTTTGGGCCAGGCACCAACGTGCTCGACGCCGCCAATTCGGTGCTCGACCAGATCATGGGGAGGCTGTCGAACAGATGAGTGCGCGGCGTTTGTGGTTCACCCCCCTTGCGGGCTTCGATCCGTGCCGAAGGCAAATTCGCTCCGGTGGAGCGAATTTAGGAGAGAAGGCTGGGAGGGGGGTGAACCACGACCACCCCGCCAATCCATGATCGGCCGCCTCAACCACGTCGCCATCGCCGTTCCGAACCTTGAAAAGGCAACCGAACGGTATCACCTCACCTTAGGCGCCGAGGTCTCCGAGCCTCAGCCGCTACCCGACCACGGGGTGATTGTCGTGTTCGTCCAGCTTGAAAACACCAAGATCGAACTGCTTCATCCGCTTGGCGAAAATTCGCCGATAGCCGGCTTCCTGGCCAAGCACCCGGATGGTGGCATTCATCACCTGTGCTTTGAGGTCAGCGATATCGCCGATGCCGCCGCGCGGCTCGTCGCTTCGGGCGCGCGCGTGCTTGGCGATGGGCAGCCGCGGGTTGGCGCGCATGGCCTGCCCGTGCTCTTTCTTCACCCGAAGGATTTCGACGGCGCCCTCATCGAGCTCGAAGAGGTCAAGCCCGAGATGCAGCCGGCATGAGCGTGCTTGCCGATTTCTCCGCCGAGGCGCTGGCCGGTGCGATCGAGGCCAATGGCGCCGGTTTCCTCAACACGCTTGGAGAGACCGGCGGCGGCGAGGCGCGCAGCGATCATGTGCGCTGGACCATTGGCGGTTCGCCCATCGATTATCACAACGCAGTCTTCTCCGCCCAGCTCACGACCGAAACGGCAGACGGCGCCATCGTGGCCTCGCTCCTCGCCATGCGTCGCCATGGCGTTCCGGGCACCTGGCATGTCGGCCCATCCATGCGTCCGCACGATCTCGGGCGGCGGCTCGAGCGGCATGGTTTCACCTATGCCGGGGACGATTACGGCATGGCGGCCGATCTCGAAGCCGTGCCGCAGGCGGCGCGGGTGCCGAACGGTTTCTCCGTCCAGCATGTCGAAACGCGCCACGATCTCGATGCCTGGGTGCATCTGCTCGGGGGCGGGTTCGGCGAGGGTGCGGCCGAGGCGCGCTGGGTCGGCGACATGTATGCCCGGCTGGGGCTCGATCACCCCGACTGGCACCATTATCTCGGCCGCTTCGATGGCGTGCCGGTGGCCACCTCCAGCATGTATTACGGGGCCGGCGTGGCCGGGCTCTATTTCGTCTATACCGATCCCAATTTCCGCCGGCAGGGGATCGGGGCGGCCATGACCATCGTGCCGCTGCATCGCGCCATCGATGACGGCTATCGCATCGGCGTGCTCGGCGCCTCGACCATGGGGCGCCCGGTCTATGAGCGGCTGGGCTTTCGCGAATATTGCCGCATCGGCATTTACGAGTGGCAGCCGCCCGCCGCCTGATCAGGCCGCCTTGGCCCCGAACAATTGCTCGGCCAGCGCGATGAAGGTGTGGCCGCGTTCCTCGAAATTCTTGAACTGGTTGTAGCTGGGCGCTCCTGGCGACAGGATCACCGCGTCGAACCGGTTCCGGCGGCTCGCCAGCGCCTGCATGGCCGTTTCGAGGTTTTCCGCTTCCAGCACTTCGATCTGCGGCGCTGCCGCATAGGTGGCGGTGGCCAGCCGATCGCCCGTCACCGGCAGGCAGACGAGCACCGTCACGCCGCGCGGTCCGAGAAGCTGGGCCAGCTCGGAATAATCCTGGTTGCGTTCATGCCCGCCGGCGATGAGCGCGATGCGCAGGCCGGGAAAGGCGGCGAGTGCCGCCTTGGTGGCCTCGGGCGTCGTCGAGATGGAATCGTTGACGAAGAGCTGGCCGCCGATCCTGTGCTCCTCCAGCCGATGCGGCAGCGGCTTGAATTCGGCAATGCCCTTGAGCACGCCTTCGAGCGTGCCGCCGGCGGCCAGCGCCAGTTGCGCGGCGAGCCTTGCATTGTCGAGATTGTGCGCGCCTTTGAGGCGCGACGTGCTCACCGCGTCCACCACGGCCTGGTCCACCACGCGGTCGAGCGGCGCTATCAGCCGGGCCGGATTGCGCAGCGCGTCGAGCACCAGCTGGTTGTCCTTGGCACCGACGCCCAGCGCCACGGGAAAATCGCGGTCGCGGTCGATGAGGTTGAGCTTGTCGGCATAATAATGCTCGACGTCCCGATGCCAATCTGTGTGCTCGGGCGAGAGGTTGGTGATGGCGGCGATATCGGGCGTGAAGGCCATGTCCGCCGTCTGGTAGGACGAGAGCTCGAACACCACGGTCTTGTATTTGTCGGCGACATCGAGCGGGGCCACGCCGACATTGCCGCCAAGGCCGGCATCGATGCCCGAGTTGGTGAGCATCAGCCAGGCCAGCGTCGCCGTGGTCGATTTGCCCTTGGTGCCCGAAATCGCGACGACCTTGACCTTGTCGCGATATTGCTCGCCCCAAAGGTTGAGGTTGGAGGTCACGGCGATACCGGCCTCGCGCGCGATGGCGAAGACCGGGCGATAGCGCGAGACGCCGGGGCTCTTGACGATGGTGCCGAACTTCCTGGCGGCGATCGCATCGGGCAGGTCGGCGGGCGCGATGACTTCCACTTCGGGAATATCCACCTCGCCGCTATCGACGGTCACATAGACCTTCGTGCCGGGCGACTGGCTTTCGATGAAGTCCCGGGTCGAGCGGGCCTCGCGGCCGGCTCCATAGAGCAACACAGGCGCATCAAAGTGCATGGGGCGAAATCCTCGCGGCAAGACTTTGGGGTATGTGATGCTCACTACTGTCGGCCATCAACTCGCCCAAAGCAAACTCAAGTTGCGATTGGCCGTATTGTGTCAACAGGTCTGGCTTGAGCATCCTCACGATTGGCTCGTCGGCCCATTCCGGGCGCTTGGTCAATTCGTAGAGGCAGGCGGCCGCCTCCAGGATCTCCCCGACGCATTCCCAGGGCTTCTGGCCGGCCAATCCGGTCAGCTCGCGGAACGAATGCTCGTGGTCGGGATTGGCCAGCAGGTTCTGGCCGAAAATGCCGAGCAGGCGCTGCTTGTCCATGACCGGGGCGAAGATCAGGAAAACGAAGTGGCATTTTGGGCATTCCCCGCACCAGAGCGGGCCGTCATGGCCGACCAGCCTGAAGTTGCGGTTGCAGCTCGAGAACACGTGGTCGTATTTCGTCTCGCGCGCGAAGAGCGCCGCGATCCGGGCCTCCGAATAAGGGCGCAGCAGCGAGAAATATTGCAGGGTACCGCCGGTCGCGTTGGCGAGAACGGAGGCGATAATCGATTCAAATTTTATCGATTTGGAATGCTGGTGGTTGGCCTCGCGCCCGTCGAAAGTGACATTGCCCTCGCTGGCCGAGCGCTCGTTGGAGAGCACGATGCGGTCATAGCCGTAGAGCACGGCGCAGAGCGCGGCGATCATGGAATTGATCGCGGTCGAGGGCACGTGGCCGTTGTAGAAGCCGGGCTCCTTGGAAAGGCGGATCATTTCCTTGTCGAGCGTGCGCGTCACATAGATGGGCGCGATGCCGATCTTGTCGACGGAGGAAAGGATCGGCCCCTTGGGGTTGACGGCGAAGGGCGAGAACTCGACTTCGGCGGCCTGCAGCAGTTCGACGCTCACCAGCGAATCCTTGCCGCCCCCGATCGGCACCAGCGCGCGATCACGCAGGGGAAAGGGCTCCGGCCGGCGATTGTCCTCGCGGGTGCTGACGCTCAGCTTGCCGAAGCGCTGCAGGTTGTTGCGCGCATAGAATTCGCCCAGCCCGTTCTCATAGACGTCGAGCACGAAGGCGCGCTCTTCCTCGGTCAGCGCAATGTCGGGCGCGGCGATCTCGAGCGGGGCCAGCAGCTTGAAATAGCTGACGCCCAGAACCATGGCGGCGAGATCGAGGAGCTTGGAAAAGGTTGGGCTCTGCGCTGCGAAGCGGACGGCGCCGGGCGGCAATTCGAGCGTCTCGCAGAAGCGGCGATCATCGAGCCCGTAGTCGAACCGCACCAATCCGGCCTCTGCATCATAGGTCGGCTTTTCGATGAAGAAGGTCGTAGCGGACATGGGCCCTGCGGTCTGAATCGGATCACCTAGAGATAGGTGTTCGCGCGCGGTTTGGGAACAGGGGACGGCGGTGTCCACCCGGCCTCAGTAAATCCGCATCTGCAATCGCATGACGATTTCGCTGCCCAGCCGCTGGAAGCCGTATTCTCGCATGACGCAGGACCAGCCGTTGCCCGACTTCTCGATGCGCAGGAGGTTGTAGCGCGCTGGATCGTCATGGCGACCGCCCTGTGCGGCGCCGGCGGCGGCGACGCCGATCACCGGTACGTCCAGATTGCGGCCGGGGATGGAATGGATGGTCGATTTGTGCGTGTGGCCGTGGAGGATGATTTCGGCGCCGTGTGCCGCCACCACGTCGCGGAAAAGCTTGCCGCCCCAGAGGCCGAGGCGCAGGTTCTGGTCTTCGACATTGGGCGGGTGGTGGATCATCACCACGCGGAAATAGCCGGCTTCGCCGAGCACATCGAGGCAGCGTGCGAGGCGCGTGGCCTGGTCTTCGCCGAACTTGCCGGCCGCGAAGAGGGGCGGGGTGGTGATGGCGCTCGAGCAGGCGATCACCGCCACGTCGCCAACGCGCCGCACATAGGGGAAGGGGTTCTGGTCCACCGTCTCCCCGTCCATATAGCCATTCCAGAGGCCGAGCGCCCGTTCGAGCGCGCCGTGGACATAGGCATCGTGATTGCCGGGGCAGACGCAGACGCGTTCGGGTGGACCGACGCTTTCGAGCCATTCGCCGGCGCGCTGGATTTCGCTTTCGAGCGCAAGGTTAGTGAGGTCGCCGGTAATGGTGACGAGGTCAGGCTCCTGCGCCTGCATGTGGCGGATGAGATGGCCCAGCCCGTCACCGTCGAGGGTCTTGTTTCGCTTGAGTTTCCAGTTGAGGAAGCCCGTAATGCGCTTGGACAGCAGATCCTGGAATCGCACTGGCGGCAGCGGCGCCAAGTGAACGTCCGAGATGTGAGCCAATGTTGTCATCGGGCGCCTAATGCCACGCGGGGCGACCCAAGAAAACGTCTATTTTGGCATGGCGGCAATTCTGCCGGCGCTTCCTGCCTGTTACTAGGTGACCCAAACTGGAGTTCAGGCATGCGACTCACTCGCTGGCAGCGCCTCAGATCGCGTGTATTTCTGTTCGCCGTCGGGCTCAAGCGGCGGATGACGTTCGGCGTGCGCGTCATGCTGATCGATGGGGATAAAATCTTCTTGATCCGCCATACCTATATGCCCGGCTGGCAATTGCCGGGCGGCGGGGTGGAGCCGGGCGAGACGGCGGCGGAAAGCGCGGCGCGCGAGGTGGTGGAGGAGGGCGGGCTACGGGTCAGCGGGCCGCTCGAACTTTTCGGCATCTACCACAATGTCAGCGCCATGACGAACCGGGATCACGTGGCGCTGTTCCTGTGCCGGCAATTCGAGCAAGTGCATGAATTCCGTAAGAATTTCGAGATTGCCGAGGCGGGCTGGTTCCCGATCGACGCCTTGCCTGAAAACCTCTCGCCGGCCACGGCGGCGCGGGTGGAGGAGGTATTTGGCGGGGCCGAGCGCAGCGCCGTGTGGGGCGTGATCTGAAGGTGAAACGGCGGGCTGTGGGGCCCGCCGTTTCGCGTTGGTTCAGTGTGCCGCTGGGACGCCGTCGGGCATGGCGCCTTCGTCGGGCTTGCGCACGAAGAAGGCGGCGATGATGGCCAGCATCGAGATGGCCGCGCCCCAGATGAACGCAATATGAATGCCTGCTGCAGTGGCGATGACGGTGTCGATGCCATTGCTGACGAGGCTGCCCGCCGTCATCGACATCAGCGCCACGAAAAGGGCCGTACCCGCCGCGCCGGCAAGCTGCTGGATCGTGCCGATCATGGCGCTGCCATGCGAATAGAGCGGGCGCGGAAGCGAGCCGAGGGCCGAGGTGAAGAGCGGCGTGAACATGAGCGAGAGGCCCACGCTCAGCGTCACATGCGCCGCCAGCAGCCAATAGGGCGAGGTCTGCTCGTTGAGCAGGGTCATGCCCCAGAGCACGACGCTGACGATGATCGAGCCGGGCACGATCAGCGGCAGCGGGCCGTGGCGGTCGTAGAGCCGGCCGACGAACGGCGCGAGCAGGCCCATGACCAGGCCGCCGGGCAGCAGCAGCAGGCCGGTCTGCAGCGTATCGAGGCCGAGCACGTTCTGGACGTAGATCGGCAGCAGGATCAGCGTGCCGAAAAGCGCCATGGTGCTGATCGCCATCATCGCCAGCGAGATGGTGAAGATGGGCGAGGCGAAGGTGCGCAGGTCGAGCAAAGCGCGGTCATGGCGCTGGAGCGAGAGCTGGCGCCAGATGAAGAGGGCTAGGGCCACGATGCCGACGACGAGCGGCAGCCAGCTGGGGAACGGGCTGGACTGGCCAGCGCCTTCGCCCAGGCTCGACAGGCCATAGACGAGACCGCCGAAACCGAGGGCGGAGAGCGGCACCGAGATCAGGTCGAACGGTGCCGGGCGCGGTGTCGAGACGTTCCTGATGCGGGCCATGCCCAGGAGCAGGGAGGCAATGGCGATCGGCAGCACCAGCCAGAACATCCAGCGCCAGTCGAGGACGTTGAGGATAATGCCCGAAATGGTAGGGCCGATGGCCGGGGCCACCGAGATCACGATGGAGATATTGCCCATCACCCGGCCGCGCGAGGAGGGCGGCACCAGATTCATCACAGTGGTCATGAGCAGAGGCATCATGGTGGCGGTGCCGACCGCCTGCACGACGCGGCCGGCGAGCAACACCTCGAAGCCCGGCGAAATGGCAGAGATGAAAGTGCCCAGGCTGAAGGCGGTCATGGCGAAGATGAAGACGGCGCGCGTGGTGAAGCGCTGCAGCAGGAAGCCGGTGATCGGAATCACCACGGCCATGGTCAGCATGAAGGCCGTGGTCAGCCACTGGCCGGCGCTGGCCGTGATGTCGAGGTCGGCCATCAGGCGCGGCAGGGCCACGCCCATGATGGTTTCGTTCAGGATCACCACGAAGGCCGAGACCAGCAGCAGCGAGATGACCACGTTGTTGCTCCGGGTCGTCGCAGCGTCAGGAGGTGCGTCCACCGGCAAGGCGGCGGTCATAGGGCTGTCGGATTGCATGGCTTGGCCTGAAGTATGAAGGAAAATAAGGGAGCACCCGCCAATGGCTTCGGCAGCGGGGGCGCTCACTTGCCCTATACTGACAACGTATGTCAATCCTAAGTCGGCTGACCAAAACGCCGCACGGCGGCAGCCGTTCCCTCTCAGTCCCTGAGGAAGTCCAGTTCCGGCCCCACCGGCACGATGCGGGTGGGATTGATGGTGACGTGGCTCCAGTAATAGTGCGTCTTGATGTGCTCGAGATTGACCGTCTCGGCGACGCCCGGATAGCGGTAGAGTTCGCGCAGCAGCCGGGTGAGGCTGGGGTAGTCGGCGATGCGGCGGATGTTGCACTTGAAGTGGCCGACATAGACCGCGTCGAACCGCAGCAGCGTCGTCAACAGCCGCCAGTCGGCCTCGGTGAGGGTGTCGCCGGCGAGGTAGCGGCCTTCCCCGAGCAGGCCTTCGGCCCAGTCGAGTGCGGCGAAGAGCTTTTCGACCGCCCGTTCATAGACATCCTGGCGCGTGGCGAAGCCGGCGCGATAGACGCCGTTGTTGATTTCGGCATAAACGCGCTCGTTGATGGCGTCGATCCTGCCGCGCAGGGCTTCGGGATAGAAATCCTGCCGGTTGCCCGTCAGCCCGTCGAAGGCCGAGTTGAACATGCGGATGATTTCCGAGCTCTCGTTGTTGACGATGACGCCGCGCTGCTTGTCCCAGAGCACCGGCACGGTGACGCGGCCGGTATAGTCGGGCCTGGCCTTGGCATAGACCTGCCAGAGATAGTCGGCGCCGTTCACGATATCGGCGGTCGAGCCCATTTCCCGGGTGAAGGCCCAGCCGGTTTCGTCGGGCATTTTGGGCGAGACGACGGACATGGTGATGAGATCTTCCAGCCCCTTGAGCTTGCGGAAGATGATGGTGCGGTGCGCCCAGGGGCAGGCGAGGGAAACATAGAGATGGTAGCGGCCCGGCTCGGCCTTGAAGCCGCCTTCGCCCGAAGGGCCGGCGCTGCCATCGGGCGTCACCCAGTTGCGGAAGGCCGAGGCGGCGCGCTCGAAGGCGCCGCCGGTCTTGCTGGTGTCATACCATTGGGTCGACCATTGGCCGTCAATCAAAAGTCCCATGATCGGTCCCTTTCCGTGCGGTTTGCGTCATTCTATGACCCCATTTGGCGGCTTTGCTACTAGCTGCAAATTTGACGACACACTGTCTTGAAAAACTTGGGCTTGGTCCCGACTTTCGTTTGCGCGAGGCCCACCATGGTGCTAATGCGAATTTCAGGCGTCAGGAGGCGTCTAGGATGGAGAAGGTTTTTCAGGTGACCCGACGACCCTGACCGGTCAACAAGTGGCTGCTTACGCGCTGCCGCAATAGTCCTTTTCGTGTTCTTGGACCTGTCACCATGATTGCTCCGTCCCTCACCGCCGCTCCGGCTGCGCCCCTGCAACTCAGCGCGCCGGTCGTTCGTTCCGCCACGCCCGCCGACGAGGCCTTCGTCGATGAACTGCAGGCTATCGCCTTCGGTCCGGGCCGGTTCGCTCGTACGGCTTTCCGGGTGCGCGAGCGCTTCCCCATCGATCCATCGCTCAGCCTCATTGCCGAGGTGGAGGGCACGCCCTGCGGTTCGGTCTGGATGACCCCGATCAGCATCGGCGGCGTGGACGGCTACATGCTCGGGCCGCTGGCGACGCATCCCAATTTCCGCAAGCGCGGCGCCGGCAAGCTGCTGGCGCGCGAAGTCAGCCGCCGGGCGCTGGAGCGCGGGGAGGGCAGCTTCATCATCCTTGTCGGCGATTTCGATTATTACGGCCCGCTCGGCTATGTGCAGATGCCGGAAGGCAACGTGATCTGGCCGGGCCCCGTTGATCCCAAACGCGTCCTCCTGCACTCTATGGACCCCACGCTTGCGGTGCGACTCAAGGGCCCGATCGCAGCGTTCGGAGCGCGCAGGCAGTCGTAGATGGAGTGAAATGCTGGCCGACGACGAACGTATCGCCCGGATCGGCCAGCGGCTCCTCGTAGAACCCGAAGTTCTGGAGGAAGGCGTCGCCTTCCTCCCCGATTGGCAACCCGAGACGCCGCCGGATCGTCCGCCGGTCGCGGCCGCCGTCCTGATCTCGCTTATCCACCGTCCCGATGGCCTCACCGTGCTCTATACGGAGCGCTCGCCCGACCTGCGCACGCATTCGGGCCAGGTGGCGTTTCCGGGCGGCAAGATCGATCCCACCGATGCCGGCCCGGCCGCCGCGGCCCTGCGCGAGGCGTTCGAGGAGGTCGGCATGCTGGCGCGGGACGCCCGCATCCTCGGCTTCCTGCCCCATTATTATACCGGCTCGAATTACCTCATCACGCCCGTCGTCGCCGAGGTGCGGCCATCGGGGCTCTTTATTCCCAATCCGAGCGAGGTGGATTCGCTCTTCGAAGTGCCGCTCGCCAAGCTGGCGAGCGAAGACGCCTATGGCACGTTCCGCGTGCGCCGGAACGGGCAGGAGCATTCCACGCTCCAGATCGAGCATGAAGGGCATCGCATCTGGGGCATCACCGCCAACCTCACGCGCCGGTTCCGCAATCTGGCGCTGGTGGGAGAAGACCTGTGGTGAGCCGGCAGGAGGCCGAACAGCGGCTGCTCCAGGCGCCCTGGCGGCAGGATGACGACCTGCAGCGGCTTTTCGAGGTACTCGGCGGCGCGCAGGGGCATATCCGCGCCGTAGGTGGCGTGGTGCGCGACACGCTCATGGCGCATGACCGCACCAGCACCGACATCGATCTCGCCACCGTACTCCCCCCGCAGGAGGTCATTGCGCGCACGAAAGCGGCGGGCATCGCCTCTTACCCCACCGGTATCGAGCACGGCACGGTGACGGTGCGGGCCGGTGAATGCGTGGCCGAGGTCACGACGTTGCGCGAGGACGTCGAGACGGATGGACGGCATGCCGTCGTGCGGTTCGGAACGGACTGGTCGCGGGACGCGGCGCGGCGCGATTTCACGCTCAACGCGCTCTATTGCAGCGCCGACGGCAGCCTTTTCGATCCGCTTGGTGGCATCGAGGATTGCCTGGCCGCCCGCATCCGCTTCATCGGCGATGCAGACCGGCGCATCGCCGAGGATCGGCTGCGCGTCTATCGCTTCTTCCGCTTTTCGGCCAGCCATGGCCACCAGCATTTCGATCCCGACGGGCTGGAGGCCTGCCGGAGCGCGGCGGGTGCGCTCTCCAATCTTTCGGCGGAGCGCGTGGGCAGCGAAATGACGCGCATGCTCAGCCTCGTCAAGGTGGCCCGCACCATCGAGCAAATGGCGGGGATCGGGATTGTCGATTTCGCGCGGGAAAGGATTGGGCAACTGGCCGCTTACGAGACGCTGGCGCAATTTCCGCGGCGCGGTGGCCGGCTGGCTTTGCTAGCGGGCATCGGGGGCGAAGCGGCGTTGCAGCGGCTCTGGCGGCTCTCCAACGACGATACGCAGGCGGCGGAAAACACCAACAAGGCGGCGGCGCTCATCAATCTGGGGGGGCTCAACGAGGCGGTCTATCGCTATCCGCAGCAAGTGGAGGATGCGGTGGCCGTTGCGGCCGCCATCGGCGGGCGCGGTGCCGAGGAGGTGGCGCAGAACCGCCAGCGCCTTAAAACCCTGATCGTGCCTCGCTTTCCCGTCTCGGGCGCGGATTTGCTGCGTCACGGGATGAAGCCGGGCAAGGCCGTAGGGCAGGAACTGGCGCGGCTGGAGCGTATCTGGATCGAGAGCGGGTTCGTGCTCGGTCGCGATGAGCTTCTGGGGCGGATAGGCGCGTAGCGGAGGAATCAGCCAACCGGTGCCGCCGACGCTATCGCCGCGACATCCGTTTCCACTACCGCAGGGGGCGCCCCCCTAGTGCGGCACGACCTCCACGATCCGCTCCTTGATATGCTCGATCATCTCGGGCCGGATGACGGTTTCGCCGTGGGCGGTCCGCAGGTGCTCGACCTCGCGGCGCACGATCTCGGCTTCGCTGTCGGCCTCGGTGTGATAGGGGCAGCCGGGAACCAGGGTCCCGCAATCAAATCGCTTCATCGCTTCCTCCTTGCAGTCACTCTGCACGAAACGGGGAGAGAAAGGGATGGGTTCCCCTTCACTCGTCGATGAAGAGCCCGATCTGGTTGAGCCCTTCGAGCCAGGTGCCGCCATCCTTGCGCACCACCTGGCGTGGCAGCACGCCGGTTTCCTGCGCCAGCGCTTCGGCCAGCTCGCGCGAATGGGTCACGACCCAGACCTGCGTGCGCATGGCGGCGCGGGCAATGGTGCGCGCCAGGGCCGGCAGCAGATCAGGATGAAGGCTGGTTTCGGGCTCGTTGAGCGCGATGAAGGGTGGCAGGCGATAGGCGAGGAGCGCGCCCATCAGCGCCAGGAAATGCAGCGTGCCGTCCGACAATTCCCCGGCGCCGAACGGGCGATGGGGAAGATCGGGGAAAGCCAGGGAAAACGCCGTGGTGCGGGCGGGTTCGTCCAGCAGCAGCCTGGCGCCCGGAAAGGCATCGTCGATGGCGGCGTCGAGGTCCACCGTGTCGCCGCGAATGAAGCGGAGCGTGGCGAAGACCGCGGCGAGATTGCTGCCGTCGGAATGCAGCATGGGCGAGGTGACGGCGAGGGCCGGGCGGCGCAGGGGAGAATCGGGGTCGGTGCGAAAGCCATGGTAGAAGCGCCATTCGCTCAGCGCGTAGCGGACCGCGTCGATTTCCGGGTAGCCGCCGCGTAGCCGCGACAGGGCGGTTTCGCTGCTCAGCAGGCCGTCTTCGGCGAGGATGCGCGCGCCATCGGCGTTGCGGGCCCAGGCCGAAGGGCCGCGTCGCTCCATGAGCGTCACCGGGCGGGCGCCCGCGCGCACCGTCACCGTCTCGACGCGTATCTGCGCCTCGGGGCCGAGCGCGGCTTCCGAGATGGGATCGGGGAAGCCGATCTCGACATGGTAGGTGGGATTGAAGACGGTTTCGTCTTCGCCGTTCTTGAGGATGCCGTCGAGCGTCGCTTCGAGGATGAGGCGCGGTTCGTCGGTTTTGAGGCGCGGGCCGGCCCAGAGCAGGGAGGCGAGGCCGCCTTCGCGCGCGATCTCCTCGGAGAGCGTGCCGAGCGCGGCGGCCTGCAGCAGTTCGAGCGAGCGGTAGAGGTTGGTCTTGCCAACCCCGTTGCCGCCCACCAGCACCGACAGCTTGCCGACGGGGAACCTGATCCTGTGGACCGAGCGGTAGCCGGCTATGTGGATGTCGGTGACGGACAAATCGAGCCTCTTACGGCCAGCGTACCTCGGGGGGCATGGACGAGAGGATGGAATTGACGTTGCCGCCGGTCTTCAAGCCGAAAGTGGTGCCACGGTCGTAGAGGAGGTTGAATTCGACGTAGCGGCCGCGGCGGATGAGCTGCTCGTTGCGGTCGTCCTCGGTCCAGGCCGTCTCGAAATTGCGGCGGACGAGTTCGGGATAGATCTGCTTGAAGGCGAGGCCGACCGCCTGGGTGAAGGCGAAGTCGCGGTCCCAGTCGCCCGAATTGTGGTGGTCGTAGAAAATGCCGCCGATACCGCGCGGCTCCTTGCGGTGGGCGAGGTAGAAATATTCGTCGCACCACTTCTTGTAGGCGTCGTAGTCGACGCCGTTGTCGGTGCAGGCCTTCCGCATGGCGGCGTGGAAATCGGTGCTGTCGGGGTCTTCCTGGGTGCGCCGGCGGTCGAGCACGGGAGTGAGGTCGGCGCCGCCGCCGAACCATTGCTCGCCGGTCACGATCATGCGGGTGTTCATGTGCACCGCCGGAACATTGGGGTTCCAGGGGTGGATGATCAGCGAAATGCCCGAGGCCCAGAAGCTGGCGCCCTGTGCGGTGCCGGGCATCTGCTTGGCGAAGTCCTCGGAGAACTGGCCGTCGACGGTGGAGATGTGGACGCCGGCCTTCTCGAAGACGCGGCCGTGCAGCATCGACATCTCGCCGCCGCCGCCCGCCGGGCGGTCCCAGGGTTCGATGACGAAGCGGCCCGGTGCGCGGTCGGCATGCGGGCCTTGCACCGCATCCTCGAGCGCCTCGAGTTCTGCGACGATGGCGTTGCGCAGTTCACGGAACCACGCGCTGGCCTTGGCCTTCTTGGAGTCGATATCGATTGGAAGTGTCATGCGAGCGTCTCGAAATGTCCGGTCTGTCTCAGCGCTTCCCCTAGCACGAGCGTTGCCGCGATGGCGACGTTGAGGGAGCGCATATCTTGTCGCATGGGAATGCGTACGCGCAGGTCCGCCGCTTCCGCTACCGCGTCGGGCACGCCGGCGCTTTCGCGGCCGGTCATCAGCACGTCGTTTTCCCGGTAGGCGGCGGTATGGGAAGAATCGCTGCCCTTGGTGGTGAGCAGCACCAGCCGCCTGCCGGCGTCCCGGCGCCAGTCGTCGAAGGCGGTGAAACCGATGTGCTCGATGAACTCGACGTGATCGAGATAGTCGAGGCCGGCGCGCCTGAGCGCCTGGCGCGAGAAGGGAAAGCCGGTCGGATGGATGATGTGCACCCGCAGCCCCAGGCAGGCGCCCAGCCGCAGCAGGGTGCCGGTATTCTGGGCGATGTCGGGCTGGTAGAGGGCGAGTTCGATCGGCATCGATGATGGTTTTGTGAACGAGGAAAGGGTGCGGTTTATGCGCGCAGCCCACCCTGGCGGGCCGCAAATGTTGGCTATGTCACATATAGCTTATGTCAAACAGGCAACAGTCCCGATTGCAGCGATTGTCGCACCCGCAAATGTGGCGCGGCGCCGCGCGAAACCGCGCAAAAGCCGCAGGAAACTGGGAATAGTGTCGCATCGCCAGCCGATGGGTTGTGCTCGGGCTGGACAAGCGCCTGTGACAGTGCAAAAAGAGCCCGGATTTCTGCCGCCCATCCGTGCGGCAAATCGTCCATTCCTGCCCCTGTCGTCCGGGTCCGCGGGAAGCAGCAAGCTCAGTTAGTGCGGGGACAAACCGTGGCAAGCAATACACAAACTCAAACCGAGCCGACGCGACGGGATTTCCTGTACGTCGCGACCGGCGCCGTGGGCGCCGTCGGCGTGGTGGGCGTCGCGTGGCCGCTCATCAACCAGATGAACCCAGACGCCTCGGTGCTGGCGTTGGCTTCGGCGGAGTTCAATCTGTCGTCGATCGCCGAAGGGCAGTCGGTGACGGTCAAGTGGCGCGGCCTGCCGGTGTTCATTCGCCACCGCACCCCCAAGGAGATCGAGGAGGCCCAGGCCGTCCCTCTCTCCGAACTCAAGGACCCCGAGACCGACGAGCAGCGTACCAAGCCCGGCCATGAGCAATGGCTGGTGATGATCGCCAACTGCACGCATCTGGGCTGCATCCCGGTGGGCGAGAGCGGCGAATATGACGGCTGGTTCTGCCCGTGCCACGGCTCGGTCTATGATACGGCCGGCCGTATCCGCAAAGGCCCGGCACCCAAGAACCTCGTGGTGCCGCCTTACCAATTCGTCAGCGATACGCTGATCCAGATCGGTTGATGGGGGCCAATCCGATGTCCGAACATTCGTCCTATAACCCATCCACCGGCATCGAGCGCTGGCTCGACGAGCGGCTGCCGATCATCAGGTTCTCCAAGGAGCACCTGATGGATTTCCCGACCCCGAAGAACCTCAATTACTGGTGGACCTTCGGCGCCATCCTGGCCTTCATGCTGGTGGCGCAGATCGTCACCGGCGTGATCCTGGCTATGCACTACACGCCGAACGTGGATCTGGCCTTCAACTCGGTCGAGCACATCCGCCGCGACGTCAATGGCGGCCGCATCATCCAGGGCGCCCATGCCGTGGGCGCCTCGATGTTCTTCTTCGCCGTCTATGTCCACATCTTCCGCGGCCTCTATTTCGGCTCGTACAAGGCCCCGCGCGAAGTGCTGTGGATGCTGGGCGTCATCATCTTCGTCCTCATGATGGCCACGGCGTTCATGGGTTATGTGCTGCCATGGGGCCAGATGAGCTTCTGGGGCGCGACCGTGATCACCAACATCTTCTCGGCGATCCCGATCATCGGCGATGCCGTGATGCAGTTGCTGCGTGGCGGCTTCGCGGTGGACAATCCGACGCTCAACCGCTTCTTCTCCCTGCACTACCTGCTGCCGTTCATCATCGCGGCGGTGGTCGTGCTCCACATCTGGGCGCTGCACGTGCCGGGCAACAACAACCCGGTCGGCGTCGAGGTCAAGGAAAAGCGCGATACGCTGCCCTTCCATCCGTACTACACGATGAAGGACCTCTATGCGGTCGTAGTGTTCCTGATCCCGTTCGCCTGGTTCGTGTTCTTCGCACCCGACATCCTCAACCACCCCGACAATTACATCATGGCCAACAGCCAGGTGACGCCGAGCCATATCGTGCCCGAATGGTACCTGCTGCCGTTCTACACGATGCTGCGCGCCATCGACTTCAACGTGCTGTTCATCGATTCCAAGCTGGGCGGCGTGATCGTCATGGCCGGCTCGATGCTGATCCTGTTCGTGCTGCCCTGGCTGGACCGCTCGCCGGTGCGCTCGGGCAATTTCCGCCCGATGTTCAAGTGGTTCTACGCGCTGTTCGTGCTCAACTTCCTGCTGCTCATGTATCTGGGCGCGCAGGACCCATCGATCGCGATCATGAACGTGCTCGCCAAGATCGCGACGGCCTATTACTTCATCTACTTCCTCATCATCCTTCCGGTGCTCGCCCGCATCGAGACGCCCCGGCCGCTGCCGGTCAGCATCTCGCAGAGCGTGCTCGGCAAGGCACATTGACCACGGGGCGACAAGCAAATGATCAACACCAAGACCATTTTCGCTGCCCTGGCGCTGGCTGCCAGCCTGGTCGCGGTTCCGGCCGTGGCCCAGGAGCACGAGACGCCGCATATCGAGCGCATGCCCTGGTCGTTCGCGGGCATCTTCGGGACCTATGACCGCAACCAGCTCCAGCGTGGCTTCCAGGTGTTCCGCGAAGTCTGCTCGAGCTGCCATTCGGCGAACCTGCTGGCCTTCCGCAACCTGAGCGAGGAGGGCGGCCCGGAATTCTCCGAAGCTCAGATCAAGGCCCTGGCGGCTCAGTACGAGGTCAAGGACCCGGATGCGACGGGCGGCAAGCGCCCGGCCATCGCCGCCGACCGCTGGCCGGCTCCGTTCGACAGCGAGCAGGATGCCCGCGACGCCAATGGCGGGGCGCTGCCCCCGGACATGTCCGTGCTCGCCAAGGCGCGCGGCGTCACCGACCCCTTCCCGACCTGGGTGTTCAACTACTTCACCGCTTACCAGGAAGGCGGCCCGGACTATATCCACGCGCTGCTCAACGGCTACCAGGACCCGCCGCCGGCCGGCGTCGATGTCGCGGAAGGCAAGTATTACAACGCCGTCTTCCCCGGCCACGCCATCAGCATGGCGCCGCCGCTGACCGATGGCCGTGTCGCCTATGTCGCTGCCGAAGGCCAGGCCGAAGTGCCGCAGACGGTCGAGCAGTATTCGGAAGACGTTTCCGCCTTCCTCTACTGGATGGCCGATCCGCACATGGCTTCGCGCAAGGCGGCCGGCTTCCGCGTGCTGCTGTTCCTCCTGGTCTTTGCGGGGCTGATGTATTTCACCAAGCGCCGCATCTGGAAGGGCGTCGAGCACTAGGGCCGGCGCGGAGGGGAAACACTTTTCCCCAGCCTGCCGGACGGGTAGTCGTTCCAGCCTTCCCGCTGTCATGCAAAGACCTTACAAAGGGCCCCACGGGGCCCTTTCGCTTTTGCTTTCCTTTGCGGTCCCCAGGGGCACATTCACTTCGAGCGTCCACAAGGACGTTCCCGCGAGCCTTGCCGGCTCGATTCGCCGTGCCCCGTTCCTGCCCGGAGCAACCGGGCTTTTGCACCAAGGAGGCAAGCATGACAGAAGCGGTACTCGGCATTATCGGAGGTTCGGGCGTCTATGACCTGCCCGGGCTTGAAAACCCCCGCTGGCTGCCCATCGAAAGCCCCTGGGGGCAACCCTCGGACGCCATCCTCTTCGCCGAATATCAGGGCCTCAAGCTGCGCTTCTTGCCGCGCCACGGCCGCGGACACCGGCTGGCGCCCAACGAGGTCAATTACCGCGCCAATATCGATGTGCTCAAACGGGCCGGGGTGACCGATCTCGTCAGCGTTTCGGCCGTCGGTTCGCTGCGCGAGGAGCTTTCGCCCGGGACCTTCGTGCTGCCGGACCAGTATATCGACCGCACCCACGGGCGCGCCCCCAGCTTCTTCGGCAATGGCATCGTGGCCCATGTGGGCTTTGCCGAGCCGGTTTCGGTGCGGCTTGTCTCGCATGTCGCCGCAGCGGCGGAGCGCGCCGATGTCTCCTACAGCAAGGGCGGCACGCTCGTCGTCATCGAGGGGCCGCAATTCTCGACGCGAGCGGAAAGCGAGATGTACCGGGCGCTGCGGGCCGATATCATCGGCATGACGGCCATGCCCGAGGCCAAGCTGGCCCGCGAGGCGGAACTGCCCTACGCGACGGTGGCCATGGTCACCGATTACGACGCCTGGCATCCGCAGCACGAGGCGGTGGATGCCTCGGCGGTGGTGGCGACGCTCGCCGCCAATCGCGGCAAGGCCCATGCACTGGTGGCGGCCATCGCCGCCGGCTTCCCGCGCCAACTCGAGGACGATCCGGCACGCACGGCGCTCGACAATGCCGTGATGACCTCGGCCGAGGCGCGCGCCGCGGGTCTGCTGTCGCGGCTCGACGCGGTGGCGGGGCGCATCATCGGGAACGGCAACGGAAAGTGAGGCGGCGCCGCTTGCGCAGCGGCCTGCCATTGTGCATCTTCGCTGGTGTTGTTCTCGCAGCGCCAGCCCGGAAAGGACATGCCATGTCGGCCATTCGCCTCGCCGTTACGGCCTTCACCGTCGCCGCCACCATTGCCCAGCATCCGGCTGTGCGTGCCGGCATGCGCGCGGCTGCGCCGCATGTCCTCAACCCGCGCAACCGCGAAATGGCGGCGCGCGCCACGCTCGACGCCGCCTATAATGCCGGCGTGCTGACGCGGCGGATCAGGGACAGCCTCTCCCGCAACTAGCCTTTCGGGCTTCAGCCTTTCCCCTCCTTTCTCAGAGGCCTCATGTCCCTGGACCTAAAGTCGCTCGTCCGCACGATCCCCGATTACCCCAAGAAGGGGATCCTGTTCCGGGACATAACCACTCTCATCGAGGACCCGCAGGGGTTCCGTGAAAGCGTCAGGCGCATAGCCGATGCCCATCGGGAGCTGGGCATCACTCATGTCGCCGGCATCGAGGCGCGCGGCTTCATCTTCGGGGCCGGGGTGGCGATTGAAATGGGCGTCGGCTTCGTGCCCATCCGCAAGCGCGGCAAGCTGCCGGGCGAGACCATCGGGCAGAACTACGTGCTCGAATATGGCGTGGACACCATCGAGATCCACGCCAACGTCCTGGACGGCAAACACCGCGTGCTGCTGGTTGACGATCTCATCGCCACCGGGGGCACCGCCATCGCCGCCATCGGCCTCCTGCGCCGCACCGGGGCGCAGGCCGACCACGCTGCCTTCGTCATCGACCTCTTCGACCTGGGCGGCGCCGACAAGCTGCGGGCCGAGAATGTCAGCATCCAGGCGTTGATCGAGTTTGAGGGGCATTAGGCGAGGCGGCCCCCCGGAGCACGCGCCCCATCGCCTTCACCCTTCCTGGGAGAAGGTGACTTGAGGCGGACCTCGCCTCGAGCCGCCAGATGCCTGCCCGAGCGCGACCGGAGAAATCCGAGCCGGCGCTTCGGCGCGCTTACTGCCCGACGGGCGTGGTGCCCTCGGGGATGGGGGCGAGGCCCGAATTCTGCAGGGTGGTGCAGACCATGACGATGGCGTTGGCGTTCTCGATGGTCATGGAGGGGGCGCCTTCGCCCATGAGGAGGCGGCCGACCTGGATGCCCAGTTCGCTGACCAGCGGGCCGTCGGTAAAGGTGACGCCGTCCGAATAGCCCTGCACGGCGCCCACGCCCGAGCTCTTGTCGCCGTAAACGGCGGAGGCGAAGCCGTAGGAGCCGTTATAGATGGTGAGGACGCCCGCCTTCTGGTCGCCGGCCATGCAATACCAGTTGCCTTGGAAAGCCTGGGCGAAGGCGCTGCCGGAAAGAGCGATGAGGAAGGCAGCGGAAAGGGCGATGAGGCGCAAGGGCAATGTCCGAAAAAAGGGGCGACTCAGGATGAGCGCGCAAGCAGTTTGTTCAAGCCCGGCACGCGGGTCAACGCCATCGCGAGCCGTATCCTGAGCGGCATGCGATAGTCCCGCAGCTTGTTGAAGCCGACGAGTTCGGCGTCATAGACCAGCTCGCCGCGCTGGTTGACCGCCGTGAGGTGGTTGAAGAGCAATCCCCAGCCCGGAATGGAGGCGGAGGCGCGCTTGCCGGTGACGGTGAGCGTATAGGTCACAGTGTCGCCCGGCCGCACCGGCGCCTTGAACGCCATGCTGTTGACGCCGGGCGAGGGGCCCGAGACGCCCGGCTCCTCGCCCTGGGCGCGCAGACGCTGCTCCTCGGCGAAGAGCGCATCGACCATCTTGCGGTGCCCGACCGAAACGGTGTGCCAGCCGCTGGCGACGAGGCCGCCGAAATGGCTGTGCTTCGCCGCATCCGGGTCGACGTGGAAATATTGCGGGTCGTACATCTTGCCGAAGCGGATGATCTCCTCTTCGGTGAACGTGTGCTCGCCGAGCGGGAAGGGCTCGTCGACGGTGATGTCTTCGAACCAGCGGGTCACAGCGGCGCCTCGGGATTGCGCAGTTCGACGAGGTTGGCGAGCTGCATGGTCATCACCGGCTCGTTCTTCTGGTTGCGGATATCGAGCGCCAGCTCCATCACCCCCCATTGCGGGTGGTGCTGGGAGCGGTGGAGCTTGGCGATGGTCGCGGTGCCGGTAATGGTGTCGCCCGCCATGAAGGGCTTGCGCCATTTGAGGTTGGAAAAGCCGAGGCCGCCGGCGGCGGCGATGCCGGAAAGGAAGCTGTCCACCAGCATGCGCAGGCTCAGCGCCCCGGTCTGCCAGCCGCTCGAGGCCAAACCGCCGAGTAACGAAGCCCTGGCCGCCGCTTCATCGAGATGGAAGGGCAGGGGATCGAACTCGCGCGCGAAGGCGAAGATCATGTCCTTGGTCAGGTTCACCTGCCCAAGCTGAACGATCTCGCCCACGGCGAGATCCTCGAAATGCCGCCGATTGGCCGTCACAGGATTCATGGTGTGGGAGGTATAGCGTTGCGTCGCCGGAAAGCGAACCCCCGATCGCGGGGGAACGGCGCTAGCGGCCGTTGAGCGCCAGGAACGCGTCGACGATGTTTTTCGCGCGGCTCAGGGCGGCATCGGCGCCGGCTTCGAGCGGGGCGGTCGGCTGCTGCGAGAAGGACTTGCCCGTCGCGATGCGGGTGATGCGGGCGGCCCATTGGTCGCCGGCGGTGAGGGTAATGTCAAAACCCTTGTACTGGGTATTCATCGGTCGTCTCCGTCAATCCTCCTCCCTTCGCGTGTTTCGCGTCCCGTGCGAAATCGCCCCGAACGAGGGCGATTTCAAGGTTCGAGCTGGCCGCACGGGGTATTTCACCCATGCGCCCAGAGCAGGCGCGAGCCTCAGGTATTGAACTTGAAGAGCATCACGTCGCCGTCCTTGACGACGTATTCCTTGCCTTCGTCGCGGGCCTTGCCCGCTTCCTTGGCCGCCACTTCGCCGCCAAGCGTGACGTAGTCGTCAAAGGCGATGGTCTGGGCGCGGATGAAGCCGCGTTCGAAATCCGAATGGATGACGCCGGCGGCCTGCGGGGCGCGGTCGCCCTTGTGGATGGTCCAGGCGCGCGCCTCCTTGGGGCCGACCGTGAAATAGGTCTGCAGGCCCAGCAGATCATAGGCCTCGCGGATCAGGCGATTGAGGCCGGGTTCGTGCAGGCCGAGCGAATCCAGATATTCCTTCTGCTCGGCGTCGGGCAGTTGCGAAAGCTGGCTTTCGATCTCGGCGGAAATGACGATCACGGCGGCGTTGTGCGCCTTGGCATAGTCCTCGACGCGCTTTGTCATGGCATTGCCGGTGGCCGCCGAAGCTTCATCGACGTTGCAGACGAACAGAGCCGGCTTGCTGGTGAGAAGCTGGAGTTCGGTGAACGCCTTCTCCTCCTCGGCCGAGCGCTCGACGAGGCGAGCCGACTTGCCTTCGCGCAGCAGCGCCAGCGAGCGGTTGATGAGGTCGACGGTGAGCTTGGCGTCCTTGTCGCCGCCCTTGGCCTTCTTCTCGAGGCCCGGCAGGCGCTTCTCGAGGCTTTCAAGGTCAGCCAGCATCAGCTCGGTCTCGACCACTTCGGCATCGGCGATCGGGTCGACCTTGTTGGCGACGTGGATGACGTTGCCGTCTTCAAAGCAGCGCAGCACATAGGCGATGGCGTCGCATTCGCGGATATTGGCCAGGAACTGGTTGCCCAGGCCCTCGCCCTTGCTGGCGCCCTTCACGAGGCCCGCAATATCCACGAAGCTCATGCGTGCCGGGATCATCTGCTGCGACTTGCCGACAGCAGCCAGCCTCTCGAGGCGCGCATCGGGGATCGCCACTTCGCCCACATTGGGTTCGATGGTGCAGAACGGAAAATTCGCCGCCTGCGCGGCAGCGGTGCGCGTCAGGGCGTTGAAGAGCGTCGATTTGCCGACATTGGGCAGACCGACAATGCCCATTTTCAGTCCCATGGATGTCTCCGAGAAAATCTTGTCCCCACATCGTGCGGATCGCGCAGGATGTCAATGTAGGAGCGGGAAAGGGGTCAGGCTTCGTCCTTGCCGAAGAGCTTTTTGAGCATGGCGGCCATCGGGCCGCTCTCCGGCACTTTTGCCTGGTTCTGGTGCGGGCGGGCAGCGCGGATATGGCTCTGGCTCTTGGACGCCGCCTTCTCCGCCTTGCGCGCTTCCGAGTGCGGGCGGGATTCCCCGCCCTTGCCGCCGGCGATAGCCACCTTGTTCATGAAGCCGTTGTCGTCCTTCCTGACCAGAAGGTCGGCGCTGTCGGCCACCGCTTCGAGCAGCGGGTCGAGCCAGGCGGCGTCGGCCTTGGCGAAATCGCCGAGGACGTAGTGCATCACCGCGTCCTTGGAGCCGGGATGGCCGATGCCCAGCCGCACACGGCGGTAATTGGGCCCGATCTGCGGATCGATGGAGCGGATGCCGTTGTGGCCGCCGCTGCCTCCGCCGACCTTTACGCGCAGCTTGCCGGGTACGAGGTCGAGCTCGTCATAGAGCACGGTGACGTCTGCCGGGGCGATCTTATAGAAATTGGTGGCCTGGACGATGGAATCGCCCGAGCGGTTCATGAAGGTCTGCGGCTTGAGCAGCAATACCTTCTCGCCATCGATCGTGCCTTCCGAAATCAGCCCGCTGAATTTCTGGCGGAACGGGCCGAAATTGTGCCGGCGCGCGATCTCGTCCACGGCCAGGAAGCCGATATTGTGGCGATTTCTCTCGTATTGCGCGCCCGGATTGCCCAGGCCGACCAGCAGATGCATCTGGTGAGTCTCCGAAATGCAAATCTTGGAAATAAAAGAGGCGACCCTTGGGCCGCCTCAACTGTTTCGCGCAAGGGCGGCCGAGGATTACTCCTTGGCTTCGCCTTCCGCAGCGGCAGCCTCACCGGCTTCCTCGGCGCGCAGGGCCGACGGGGCAACGATGGTGGCGATGGTCAGGTCTTCCTCATGGGAGTGGACTTCCACGCCCTTCGGAAGCTTGACGGCCGAGATATGGATGGTGTCGCCGATATCCTTGCCGTCGAGATCGACAACGATCTCTTCGGGGATGGCATTGGCCGGAACGGTCAGCTCGACGGTGTGGTGAACCACGTTCAGCGTGCCGCCGCGCTTCAGGCCCGGAGCCTTGTCTTCGTTGATGAACGAGACGTGGACCTGGACATTGAGCTTGGACGAAGCGCCCACGCGCAGGAAGTCGACATGCAGCGGGAAGTCCTTGACGACGTCGAGCTGGTAGTCCTTGGGGATCACGCGGTGCTTCTTGCCGTCGACGTCGAGGGTGACGACGTGCGAGAGGAAGCCGCCGGCGTAGATGCGACGGTTGATTTCGTTGAACGAGACAGCAATCGCCTCGGGAGCCTTCTTGTCGCCGTAGATGACGGCAGGGACAAGGCCCTCACGACGCAGCTCACGAGCGGCCCCCTTGCCCACCCGGGCACGCGCCTGAGCCTTGAGCTCAATAGCATCAGCCATGGAATGTTCCATTCTGGGTTGGTGTGCGTTTTGACCCTTCAAAACACACGCGCCCGTCCTCCAGGGGTGACGAGCGCTTCATAGGGGCGGGATATAGAGGAAAACCGGGGGTCTGCGCAAGCCTCAGCCGCTGCGCAATTGCGCGATTTTGTGCTGCAGATAGACGCGCACGGCCGGGTCGCTGGTGAGGCCGATCGCGACCGTCAGAGCTTCGTAGGCCGCTTCGGCCCGCGCGGCCATATGGTTGAGGTGGCCGAGCGCCGCCCAATAGGGTTGGTAGCCGGACATGCGCCTGTCCTCGCCGATCCTTGCCATTTCCTCGAGCGCCGCCTGCGGACCCTCGACCTCGGCAAGCGCAACCGCGCGGTTGAGGGCGACGACGGGGGAGCCGGTCATGGTCAGCAGGTGGTCGTAGAGAGCGACGACGGCAGGCCAGGTGGGAGCATGATGCAGCAACCGCGCCGTGTGGGCGGACTGGATGGCCGCCTCGATCTGGTAGCGGCCGCTCGGCCCGCCGGCATTGGCCTGTTGCAGGAGGTTTTCGGCCAGGTCGATCTGCCAGTCGTCCCAGAGGCGCGTGTCCTGCTCTTCGAGCGGGACATAGGCGCCGTCGGGAGCGCGGCGGGCGGCGCGGCGCGCTTCGGTATAGAGCATCAGCGCCAGCATGCCTTTGGCCTCGGGCTCGTCCGGCAGCAATTGCACCACGAGCTGGCCCAGCCAGATGGCCTCGTCGGCGAGCGAGGCCGCGCCAGTTTCCCCTATCTCGCCCCAGCCCTTGGCATAGGCCGCGTAGATGGCTTCGAGCACGGCGTCGAGCCGGGCGGGCAAGTCCTCGCGCTCGGGGACATGGAAGGGAATTCCGGTCTCCTTGATGCGGCTCTTGGCGCGGACCAGACGCTGGCCCATCGTCGCGGGCGGAATGAGGAAGGCGGCGGCGATGTCCTGGGCGGTCAGGCCCAGAATGGTCTGGAGGATGAGCGGGGCACGCATGCCCGGCTCGATAGCGGGGTGCGCGCAGGCGAACATCAGCGCCAGGCGCCGGTCGGGAATGTCGTCGGGGGATTGCATGGCAGCCTCGATCTCGTCGGCCATGAGCACGAGATGGGCTTCGCCGGCCTGCCGGGTCCGGCGGCGGCGCACCGCATCGGTTTGCCGGCGCCTGGCCACGGTGAGCAGCCAGGCGTCCGGATTGGTCGGCACGCCGTCCCTGGGCCACAGGCGCAGGGCGGCCGCGAAGGCTTCGGCGAGCGCATCTTCCGCGCCCGCCACATCGCGGGTCCTGGCGGCCAGGAACGCCACGAGGCGGCCATAGCTTTCGCGCGCTACGCGCTCGGCGGTGCGGCTGGCCTCGTTGGCGTACCGGTCCATCGGTCAGGCCAGCGGGCGGATTTCGATGGCGCCGTATCTGGAGGCCGGGCACTTTTCGGCCCAGGCGATCGCCTCATCGAGCGAAGGCACGTCGATGAAGAAATAGCCTGCAAGCTGCTCCTTGGTGTCGGCATAGGGTCCGTCGACCACGCCGGTGCCGGCACCGTTGCGGCGCACGGTGGTGGCGGCGCGGGACGGCTGCAGGCGCTCGCCGGCGGAGGCACCGTCGGCCTTGGACAGCGCATCGTTGAAGGCGCCCCATTCGGCCCACAATTCCTGCTGCGGGGCGGCGGCGAGGGCGGCTTCGTCGTGGTGAATAAGCATCATGTAACGCATCTTGATCTCCAATCATGTTGCCGGGGAATGGCCCCCGATATCGCAATGACGGGCGGACAGAGCCGCTTTCGACTCTGCCGCCCGAAAAAATGTCAGGTGGTCAATTCCCAGACGGGGCGCACTTCGATCGTGCCGTTCTGCGCACCGGGGCAGCGTGCGGCCCAGGCGACGGCCTGGTCGAGATCGGGAACCTCGATGAGGTAATAGCCGCCCAGTTGTTCCTTGGTGTCGGCATAGGGGCCGTCGAGCACTTCTGTGTGGTCGCCGCGGACGCGCACGGCAGCGGCGGTGGTGCTGGGGCGCAGGCGATCGCCCGCGATCAGAACGTCGGCCTTCTTCATCGCCTCGTTATAGGCGACATAGGGGCTGGACATGGTGCTGGCGGTTTCCGGCTTGATCGCGAGGGCCGCGGCTTCGTCGGAATGAATGAGGAGCATGTAACGCATTGGACTCTCCCGTTGCTGAGCCGGAGCTTGTGCTCCGATGCTACAATGACGGGGAGCCCGCCGCCATTTCGACAGCGGGCAGAGGAATCTTCATTCCACCATCTCGCGGATCTCGATGTGGCCCCAGATGGCGCCGGGGCATTGGGCGGCCCATTTCTGCGCGGCCGGCATGTCGGCAGCCTCGATGATGAAGTAGCCGCCGATCTGTTCCTTGGTCTCGACATAGGGGCCGTCATGGACCTGCATCTCGCCGTCCTCGAGATTGACGGTGGTGGCTTCCCAGAACGGCTTGAGGCCGGCCGTGGCCACGAATGCGCCGGCCTTGGTCAGCGTGTCGCGATAGGCGTGCATCTTTTCCATCCAGCGCGCCATGTCTTCGGGCGGGATGCGGGCGCCAGCCCGGGTGTCGGCGTAGAGCAGCAGCATGAATTTCATGATCGTCTTCCTCGTGGTCGTCACGCCGGCATCATAGACCGGCATGACAATGTCGCGCGAGGAAGGCCGATTTCGACAGTCTTGCCGAAAAAGATCAGTCGAGGAGGCTCGAGACGCTCTGTTCGGACGCGGTGCGGGCGATGGCTTCGCCCATCAGTGGCGCGATGGTGATGCGGCGGATGTTCTTGGCGGCCTTCACCGCTTCGGTGGCCGTGATCGAGTCGGTGATCACCAGTTCCTTGAGGCGGGAAGCGGCGATGCGCTCGGCGGCGCCCTCGGAGAGCACACCGTGGCTGATATAGGCCGAAACCTCGGTAGCGCCGGCCTTGAGCAAAGCTTCGGCGGCGTTCACCAGCGTGCCGCCGGAATCGACGATGTCGTCGACGAGGATGCAGGCATGCCCGGCCACGTCGCCGATGATGTTCATCACCTCCGAGACACCGGCGCGCGGGCGGCGTTTGTCGACGATGGCGAGATCGGCGCCGATGCGCTGCGCGGTGGCGCGGGCACGGGCCACGCCGCCGACGTCGGGCGAGACGATCATGACATTGCCGTTGGTGTAGTTTTCCTGGATGTCGCGGACCATCACGGGCGCGCCATAGAGGTTGTCGGTCGGGATGTCGAAGAAGCCCTGGATCTGGGCGGCGTGCAGGTCGAGCGTGATGACGCGGTTGACGCCGGCCTCGGTGATGAGGTTGGCGACGAGCTTGGCTGAAATCGGGGTGCGCGAAGCGGATTTACGATCCTGGCGCGCATAGCCGAAATAGGGGATGACGGCGGTGATGCGGCGGGCCGAGGACCGACGCAGCGCGTCGGTGAGGATCAGGAGTTCCATCAGGTTGTCGTTGGCCGGGAAGGACGTGGACTGCAAAATGAAAACGTCCTCACCGCGGACGTTTTCATGAATCTCGACAAAGACTTCCTTGTCGGCAAATCGTTTGACCGTACAATCGGTCAGCGGCATTTCCAGGTAGCTGGATACAGCCTCGGCGAGCGCCCGGTTGGAGTTGCCCGTAACCAGTTTCATAGCGCCACCTTGCTGCTTGCGATGCTGTCGGGGCCAAGCTCCCGCAGCCCGTGCCCTCATCTGCGCGAACCCTTAGCGCGGGCCGCTTTCCCGCGCAACGCTCGTGTCATTCACATAATCCAATGATCGTTAGAAGAGTCCTATCGCCGACATCTGGCGGCCGGCTTTGGTGCCCTTGTGGGTGGCGTAGCGGTGGGAAAAGTAGCGGTCGGGCGCGGCGTAGGTGCAGGAGCCCGCGACATCGACCATGACGCCTGCGGCCGTCAGCCTGGCGCGGACGAAGCCGGGCAGGTCGAGATGCTCCTTGCCGCCTTCGGGCACGAAGACATGGGCGGCAGCCTGCGGATTGCGCGCAACGAGGTCGGCGGCGAATTGCGGGCCGACTTCGTAATTGGTCCCCGAAATGGTCGGCCCGATGGCGGCGACGATCCGCGAACGCTGCGCGCCCAGGGCTTCCATGGCGGCGATGGTGTTTTCGGCAATGCCGTCTACTGCGCCTTTCCAGCCGGCATGGGCGATCCCGACGACACCGGCCTGCGCATCGGCGAAGGCGATGGGCGTGCAATCGGCGGTGAGGATGCCCAGCAGCAGGCCGGGCCGGTTGGTGACGAGCGCGTCGGCATCGGGCCGGCTGCCGGCATCGGGCGGCTCGGCGAGGGTGACGACGCGGTTGGAATGGGTCTGGCTGAGCGTTGCCAGCAGCGGGAAGCCGAGCGTGTCGAGGATGGTGGCACGGTTGGCGGCCGCGCGGTCGTCGCCGCTGCTCTCGGAGACGTTGAGCGAGGCAAAGTCGCCGGTCGAGACGCCGCCATTGCGGCCGAAAAAGCCGTGGCGGATGCCGCCGAGGGCGGCAAGCGGGGCGCTGGTTTCGAAGGGCGGGGTCATGCGCCCACTCCGATGGGCTTGATGCCGGAGCTGGCGGCGACGAAAACCTTGAACAGGTCGCCCATCTGATCGGGGGCGATGAGGCGCTTGAGCGCGGTCTCGATGTTGGCCATCTCGCCGGGATTGGCGCGCGCCAGCGCCGCGGCGCGTTCGCCGATGCCGATGCGCTTGAGGAAGAGCCCCTGCGGCGTCAACGGCTGCACATTGAGGCCGGCCGCAGTCGCGACCTTGCCCAGGGCGTCGAAATCGACATGGGAAGAGAGATCGGCCTCGCCCGGCGCTGCCAGCGGATCGGCATAGGCATGCCGCGCCACCGCCTGCAGGGTTTCCCCGGTCTGTGTGCGGCCGTAGCCGTAGTCGATGGCGAGAATGGCGCCGCCCTGGGCCGCCACCCTGGCGGCCAGCCGCGCCATCACATCGCTTGCCGCAATGCCAGCCTCATAGATGGAGCCGATCGGTGCGTCGCGCACTTCTTCGGGCAGGAGGTCGGCGGGGAGCGGGGTGGGAGAGAGGCCGAAAGCCCGCTGCCCGTCGCGCAGGCCCACCTGACGCTCGTGCCAGGCATCCTCGCCCTTGACGAATTGCCGGATCGGTAGGGCGTCGAAGAATTCATTGGCAACGACCAGCAGCGGATCGTCGCTGACGGCGTCGATCTCGTCGGCCCAATAGGGCAGGTATTGGCCGAGGCGCTTGTCCTGCTCTGCCTTGAGCACCGGATTGGTCTCGAACAATTGCAGGTGGGCGGCGTTGGCAAAGCCTTCGGCGCGCTGGGCCACGCGCATGACGTCGCTCATCAGCGTGCCGCGGCCGGGGCCCAGTTCGAGCAGCGTGAAGGAGCGCGGCTCGTTCATCTGCTGCCAGAGATTGACCAGGAAGAAGCCGATGAGCTCGCCGAACATCTGGCTGACTTCGGGTGCCGTGATGAAATCGCCCTTGGCGCCCAAGGGATCGGCGTTCTTGTAATAGCCGAGCCGGGGATGGGTCAGGCAAAGGCCCATATAGGTCGCCACCGACATCGGGCCATTGGTGCGGATCTGCAGGTCGATCAGCTCGCCCAGGCTCTTCTCATCGGCCATTGCTGCGCCTCATGGCGTAGATGACGAGGCCGATGCCGGCGATCAGCGTGGGCAGGCTCAGGACCTGACCCATGGTCAGCCAGCCGCCATAGAGATAGCCGATCTGCGCGTCGGGCAAGCGTACGAATTCGACGAGAATGCGCGAGAGCGAATAGCCGATGCCGAAAATGCCGGCGACGAGGCCGGGCCGGCGCAGGCCATAGGCCACATGCGTCACGTAGCGGATGACGAGAAAGAGCACGACGCCTTCAAGCGCCGCCTCGTAAAGCTGGCTGGGGTGGCGCGGAACGTCGCCGCCGTTGGGGAAGATCACGCCCCAGGGCAGGTCGGTCGGAGCGCCGAAAAGCTCGCCGTTGATGAAGTTGGCGATGCGGCCGAGAAAGAGCCCGATCGTGCCCACGGCGCCGACGAGATCGAGGCCGGAGAGCGGGTTACCCCCCTTGTAGCGCGTATAGAATATGATGGCGATCATGATACCGATGAGGCCGCCATGGAACGACATGCCGCCATCCCAGAGCGCCACGATCTCTGTGGGGTTCGCTGTGTAGTATTGGAAATTATAGAACAGCACGTAGCCGATGCGCCCGCCCAGGATGATGCCGAGCACCGCCCAGAAGGCGAAATCGATGAGATCGCTGGGCGCGAAGGGCGGCGTATTGTCTTTCCAGAGCGTGCGGCGCTTGAGCAGCGACATGCCGTAGAGCACGCCCAGGGCGACGCCCGCCAGATAGGCGAGCGCATACCAGCGTACCGCGAACGGGCCAATGGCGAAGGCGATCGGATCGATATTGGGAAACGGCAAATCGGGGCTCCCGAAGAAACTGGCTGGACCATGCAGGCCATGCCCGCTCTGGTCAAGCCGGTCGCGACAGCCTAAATAGGTCTCTCGATTGGCCGTTCGGCGGCCTGCACTTGAAGGACTATGGGCGATGAACCAGGGCAGCAGGATTTTCGACGATCTCGGGCGTTTGATGAACGAGGCCGCAGGTGTTGCCGATGGCGTGCGCCGCGAGGTCGAAACGGGCGTCAAGGCGCAGGTCCAGCGCTTCATTGCCGACATGGACCTGGTCAAGCGCGAGGATTTCGACGCCCTGCGCGAACTGGTGCAGGTGCAGAGCGAAGAGATCGCGGCGCTCCGCAAGGAACTGGCCGATCTCAAGCCCGCCCCGCGCGGCAAGAAGGCCGAGTAGCTCTTGCGGCTCGCGGTCATCTCGGACATTCACGGCAACAGCTTCGCGCTGGAGGCCGTGCTGGAGGACATTGCCCGGCAGAACGTCGATCTGACGGTCAATCTGGGCGATACGCTGAGCGGCCCGATCGATCCGCGCCGCACCGGCGACATGCTGCTCGAACTCAACGCGCCCACCGTGCGCGGCAACCATGATCGCGTGCTGGCCGAAACCGGTGTCTTCGAGCTCGGGCCCGTCGATCGCTTCGCGCTGGCCCAACTCGATCCGCGCCATGTCGTCTGGCTGGAAGCCATGAAGCCGACGCTGGTGGTGGCCGACGATGTTTTCCTCTGCCACGGCACGCCGGGCGACGACAACACCGCCTGGCTCGACAATTTCTGGCAGAACCGCGAAACCGTGCTGCCGACGGAAGCGCAGGTAGCAGCGGAAGCCGAGGGCTTCGAGTATCCCGTGCTGCTTTGCGGGCATACACACATCGCCCGCTCGGTGCGGCTGAGCGATGGCCGCATGATCGTCAATCCGGGCAGCGTCGGGCTCCAGACCGTCCACGGCTCGCCCGATGCGCGCTATGCCATCCTCGAAAAGCGCGGCGAAGACTGGTCAGTCACCTTCCGCGTGCTGGGCTATGACCACGCGGCGGCGGCGCGCAAAGCCGTGGAGAACGGCTTCCCCCATTGGGCACCCGCGCTCACCGGCGGTTGGGTCGGCTCCGAGGGGCTCTTTTCCTAACGCGCCTGATCCCTCCAGGACCGGCGATCTTAGCCCGTCCGACTTATGCCAGCTCTGCGGCCACCTGATACAGTTCACATGTGCCAAAAAAGGCCAGAATAACTGGGAGCGGGGTGAGGTGCGTTAAGAACTTGTTAACAATAACGGTTCGATCATCCACAGAAGAAAGCCGCCCGGACGGCAACCGAAAGTGCCCGGAATCGACCGTGCAGTGTAGGTTGAAATCACAGGACGATTCGTAGGCTTTCCATGCGTGCGGCAGTTCAATTGTAAGTTGCGTACCCTGCCGGGTGTTTGCCGGCTGGCCCTTCCACGCGTCGCCAATGCAGGACTAATTTCCATGTCTCTTCTGCTGCAGATCGAACCGGACCGCACCGTTCACCCGGTCGATATCATCGAGCACATCGCGGCAATCAACGATTGGAACTTCGAACGCCAGGACGCCGACGAGATCTCTATTTCCGTGCGCGGGGGGTGGAGCGATTACCACGTCTCCTTCAACTGGATGGAAGATCTGGAATCCCTGCACATCGCCTCGGCCTTCGACCTTAAGGTTCCCGAAGCGCGGCGCGGCGAGGTCAAGCAGCTCATTTCGCTCGTCAACGAGCAGCTCTGGATCGGCCATTTCGATATCTGGAGCAAGGAAGGCGTGGTGCTGTTCCGCAATTCGCACCTGCTGACGGGCGGGGCGGAAGTGTCGCCGCAGCAATGCGAGGCGCTGCTGCGCTCGGCCACCGATTCCTGCGACCTTTACTATCAGGCTTTCCAGTTCGTGGTCTGGGCGGGTAAAAGTGCTGCAGAGGCCTTGAGCCACGTCATGTTCGAGACTGTCGGGGAAGCGTGAGTCTATCTGATATCGGTCCTGTCGTTCTTGCCGGTGCCGGCAAGATGGGTCTGGCTCTGGCGCGCGGCTGGCTGGCCGCGGGTCTCAAGCCGTCCAGCCTCGTGCTTGTCGATCCCGATCCCGGCGAGCACACCATCGCCTTTGCAGTAAAGAGCGGCGCGCGGCTCGTGCCTTCTGCCGATGGGCTGCAGGCGGCAGTGCTCGTGCTCGCGGTCAAGCCGCAGATCATCGGCGCCGTGATGGCGCAACTGCGCCCGATCATCGGCGCGGATACACTCGTCATCTCGATTGCAGCCGGCATTTCGATCGCTGCCATTGCGCAGGGGCTAGGGACTGAACGCGTCGTGCGCACCATGCCCAATACGCCGGCGCAGCTCGGCAAGGGCGTCACGGGGGCGGTTGCCGCCCCCGCCGTGTCGCAAGCCGATCGGACCACGGCTTCCGCGCTGCTGGAAGCGGCGGGGCAGGTGGCCTGGTTCGACGACGAAAGCGCCATCGACGCGGTGACCGCCGTCTCCGGGTCGGGCCCGGCCTATGTCTTCAATCTCGTCGAAGCGCTCGCCGCGGCCGGCGTCCGGCAGGGACTGCCCGCCGATCGGGCCATGCAGCTCGCGCGACAGACGATCATCGGCGCCGCCTATCTGCTCGAAGCCGAGCCGGACCTTTCTGCCGCGACCTTGCGGGAGAACGTGACGTCGCCCAAGGGCACCACGGCCGCCGCGCTCGAAGTGCTTATGGGGCCCGATGGTTTCGGGCCGCTGCTCGACCGGGCGGTGACGGCCGCGCGCAAGCGCAGCGAGGAACTCGGGCGTGGCTGAGATCGGCTATGACGATTTCCTCAAGGTCGATATCCGCACAGGCACGATAATCGAGGCGCGGCCGTTTCCTGAGGCGCGCAAGCCGGCAATCGTGCTCATCATCGATTTCGGGCCGGAGATCGGCGTCAAGAAATCCTCGGCGCAGATCACTGCCCATTACGCGCCCGAAGCTTTGGTCGGCCGGCAGGTGATGGCGGTCGTCAACTTTCCGCCGCGCCAGATCGGGCCACTACGCAGCGAGGTACTGACGCTCGGTTTCGAGGATGAGACGGGAGCAATCGTGCTGGCTGCGGTAGAACGCGCCGTTCCCAACGGCAAGCGGTTGATCTAGACTGACATCGGACTACCAAAACGCGGCTAGGAACATCGACGTGAGTGAGAGTGATGCGGTCTTCGGCGTGTCGCAGGCAATGTTTGAACTCGCTCCGGTGTCGCTGTGGCTGGAAGACTACAGTGAACTGAAGGCATTGTTCGATCGCTGGCGAGCCTCGGGCATCGCCGACCTGCGCGAATTGTTCCGCGCCGATCCGGGCCGCGTCCACGAATGTTCCGACAAGATCCGCATCCTGGCCGTCAACGGCAAGACGCATGCGCTCTTTGAGTCGCGCGGCCTCGATCATCTGGTCAGCAATCTCAGCCTCGTCTTCCGCGACGACATGATGGATACCCATGGCGAGGAGATGATCCAGCTCTGGGAAGGCAAGCCTGAATTCTCCAACGTCTCGGTCAATTACAGCCTGACCGGCCGCCGCATCGATATTCAGATGACTGGGCGGATCCTACCGGGCTACGAGGATGACTGGGGCCGGGTGCTGGTGGCGATTGAGGATGTCACAGAGCGTGAAAGCGCGCGCCGCAGCCTGGCGCTGAGCGCGCGCTATGCCGAGGGGCTGTTCACACATTCGCCGGTCTCGCTCTGGGTCGAGGATTTTTCCTCCATCCGCCAGCTTCTCGAGGATGTGCGTTTTCAGGGCATCACCGATTTCCGCGTCTTCACCGACGTGCATCCCGAATTCGTCGAGCGCTGCATGAGCGAAATCCGCGTGCTGGATGTCAACCAGGCTACCCTCGATCTCTTCGGTGCTCCCTCGCGGGACGAATTGCTCAAGGCACAATCGGCGATCTTCCGCGATGAGATGACGCCGCATTTCAAGGAGCAGTTGATCGACCTCTGGAACGGGCGGCTGTTCCAGCGGCGCGAAGTCATCAACTATTCGCTGGCCGGTGAGCCCGTGCATGTGCTCATGCAGTTCTCGGTGCTGCCGGGCCACGAGAACGACTGGTCGCTGGTGCAGGTGGCGCTGACCGACATCACGGCGCGCAAGAAGGCCGAGGCCTATCTCGAATTCCTTGGCAAGCATGACGTGCTGACCAAGCTTTACAATCGCTCGTTCTATGTCGACGAACTCAACCGCATCGACAGAAAGGGCGTCGGGCCCTTTTCCGTGGTCATGGTCGACGTCAACGGCCTCAAGGCGGCCAACGACCTTTGGGGCCATGCGGCGGGCGACGGTTTGTTGCGTCGCGCCGGCGAAGTGCTCGGCAAGGCGGTGGAAAAGCCCTGCTGCGCGGCGCGGATCGGCGGCGACGAATTCGCCTTGCTGCTGCCGGGCACCGACGAAAAGGGCGCTGAAGCCGTGATCGCCAATATCGAGAAACTGGTTGGCCTCAACAATCAGTTCTATCCCGGCCTGCCGCTCAACCTTGCCGTGGGCCAGGCGACGCGCTTCGTGGACGAGGCCATCGAAGAGACAATCAAGCGCGCCGATCTCATCATGTATCGCGCCAAGAAGGACTATTACGACAGCGAGCCGTCACTCCGCCGGGCTTAAAGCGCGTCGGTGAGATGCAGGCGGTCTAGCAGCGGATGGTCGTCGCGTTCGACCATGCCGACGAAGAAGCGCAAGATGGTACGGCGGGCTTCCGCAGGAAGGGGCGCCAGGGCCGATTCGATGCGGCTTGCCTGGGTTGCTGAGAGTGTTTCGAAGAACTGGCGGCCCTTGGCAGTTGGATAGAGCAGGCGCTGTCGCCGGTCCGAGGGGCCGGTTTTTTGCTCGATATAGCCGTTGTCGATCAACTGGCGCAGCACGCGGGCCAGGCTCTGCTTGGTGATCTTGAGCACGTCCAGGATCGTGGCGACGGGCAGGCCGGGCTTGAGGTTGACGAAGTAGAGCACGCGATGGTGCGCACGCCCGAACCCCTGCCGCTCCAGCAGGGCATCAGCGTCGCGCACGAAGTCCCGATAGGCGAAGAAAAACAGCCCCATGACATCGAGCGGCAGGTTGTCCGCGCTTACCGACGAATTTATGTCAGCCTTGTTGACATTTATTTTGTCGGGTGCCATTGTTTCTCCATCAGTTCCGCCAATGTTCCTTATCCCAAAGCCGTTCCAATTTGCCAAGGGCTTAGGGGTGATGCATGATCGGAACAGACCGGTTTAACGGCCTTGCGAGGGCCGTCTAGGGAAGAGATTTGGAGTAAGAAATGGCTTTGCCGATGGACCAGCGCGATGGCTGGATATGGTTCGACGGGGAACTCAAACCGTGGAAAGAGGCCAAGATTCACGTGCTGACCCATGGCCTGCATTATGCAAGCTGCGTGTTCGAAGGGCAGCGCGCCTATGGTGGTGAAGTCTTCAAGCTGCGCGAGCATACCGAACGCCTGATCGCTTCGGGCAAGACGCTGGATTTCGATATCCCCTATACTGCCGACGAGATCGACGATGCCTGCCGCAAGGTGCTCGAAGCCAATAACCTGGTGGACGCCTACATGCGCCCGGTCGCCTGGCGCGGCTCGGAAGAGCTGAGCGTTCCCGGCCGCCCGAACACGGTGCACCTGGCGATCGCTTCGTGGGTGTGGCCGAGCTATTTCTCCATGGAAGAAAAGCTCAAGGGCATCCGCCTGCAGTGGAGCAAGTGGAAGCGCCCGAGCCCGGAGACGATTCCCTACAAGGCCAAGGCTGCCGGTCTTTACATGATCTGCACGCTCTCCAAGGACGCGGCGATGGCCGATGGCTATGCCGACGCGCTGATGCTGGACTATCGCGGCTATGTCGCCGAGGCGACGGGCGCGAACGTGTTCTTCATCAAGGGCAAGGAAATCACCACGCCCACGCCCGATTGCTTCCTGGACGGCATCACCCGCCGCACCGTGATCGCGCTGGCCAAGGCCAATGGTTTCACCGTGACCGAGCGCCACATCATGCCGGACGAACTCGCCAATTTCGACGAGTGCTTCCTGACCGGTACGGCCGCCGAAGTGACGCCGGTTTCGCAGGTGGGTGAATTCACGTTCACGCCGGGCGAAGCATCGCGCACCCTGATCGCCGCCTATTCGGCCGAGGTCCAGCCCAAGCGCGCTGCCGCTGAATAAGTGTCGGGCGACGTAACGACGATTTTTACGGGGGCCGCTGGTCAATAGACTGGCGGCCCTTTCAGTTCGAGCTTGTTGCCGAACGGATCGAGCACATAAAACGAATTGCCCATGCCGCGGGCGCCGCCGTGGAAGGCTTCCTCGACGATCTCGACATTATGGGCCTTGAGATGGGCGCGCATGGCGTCGTGATCGAATGGGCTCAAGGCGATGCAGACATGGTCCATGTTGCGGCCGCCCTCGACGGGCGGCTGGGCCCAATCGCCTTCCGGCCGCGTGTAATCCTGCAGCACGATCAGAGAATTGCCGCACCAGACCTGCTCCATCCCGAGTTGCGGGTAGGAAAAACCGGGCTGGCAGCCGAGCACTTCGCGATAGAAGGCCATGGCCCTTTCGAGATCGGTGACGAGCAGGACCACGTGATCCAGCCCAACAAGTGAAAACGGCGGCTTGGTGGTCATTTCACTCCCAGCGCGCCTTGGCGGCGTCATCTTCGTCTTTGGCTTCGACCCAGCGCGCGCCGGCAGGCGTCACTTCCTTCTTCCAAAAGGGCGCATCGGTCTTGAGGTAATCCATCAGATATTCCGCACCTTTGAAGGCGGCTTCCCGGTGGGGCGCCAGCGCCATGACCTGCACGATAGGCTCGCCGGGACGTAACGTGCCGTAGCGGTGGATGGCGGTGGCCCGAATGAGCCCGAAACGCGCCACCGCGTCTGCGACAATGGCCGTGATCCGGGCGATGGCGAGGTCGGGATAGCATTCGAGCGTGAGGGCGGTGATCGGGTCGCCGGGCTGCGAGCGGACGAGGCCTGTGAAGGTAACAGCAGCGCCCGCGCCGGTATTGGCGGCGAGGAAAGCATTGGTTTCCGCGCCCGGATCGAACGGCTCCGTCTGGATGCGGACGGACATGGCTCAACCACCCGTCATCGGGGGGAAGAGGGCGACGGTATCGTTGGCGGCGATCGGGGCTTCATGGCCGACGATGCGTGCGTTTACCGCAGCCTTGATGAGCTTGCGGTTGGCGAAAGCGAGATTGGCCGCTTCGTCATTGGCCGCAAGCCAGGAAATGAGATCGGCCACCGTCCGCACCTCGGCGGGAGGATCGACGGTTTCCTCGCCCTTGTTGAGGCGTTCGCGCAGCCAGGCGAAATAGAGGACTTTCATCAGTTGCCTCTCAACGTTGGCCAGGCGCCCCGGAAGTAGTCGTAGCCGGTCCAGACGGTAAGGATACCGGCGATCCAGAGCAGAATCCTGGCAATGATATCGATTCCGGGCAGGAGGGGCATAAGTAGCAGGGCGCCAAGGGCGACGAGCTGGGCAGTGGTCTTCCACTTGGCCAGTTTGGTGACATGCACGACGATGCCCTTGTCGCCCATGAATTCACGCAGGCCAGAAACGAAAATCTCGCGCAGCATGATGGCGATGGCGGGGATCAGGTCCCAGGGGCCAAGGGTTCCGTCCCAGGCCAGGGCGATGACGAGCGCGCCGATCAGGAGCTTGTCGGCGATGGGGTCGAGCATCCGGCCGAGCGCCGAGGACTGGTTCCACTTGCGCGCCAGATAGCCGTCGAAGAAATCGCTTACCGCCGCGGCAACGTAGAGCGCGAAGGCGATCCAGCGCAGGTCGGGATAGCCCGAAATGGCGAGATAGACGACCACGGGAATCGCAACGATGCGGCCGTAGGTGAGGAGGTTGGGCAGGGAGGTGAGATTGCTCGACATGCCCGCGAGGGAACAGTGATTGTTGCGTCGGGTCAAGAGTGGCGCACCGGGGACGTGGCTTACCCCCACCCTTGTTCCCTCCCCACAAGGGGGAGGGAGACGTGGTGGCTTGATAGTGTCTCAGCGCCTCCGTCCCCTTTTGGGGGATTGAGGGTGAGGGCGGGCCGAGGGCGATCAGGCGACCTGCTGCTTGGTCACTTGGCGGCGGACTTCGACGGCTTTGGCCAGGCGTTCGAGGACGGAGACGGTGGCCTCCCAATCGATGCAGCCATCGGTGATCGACTGGCCATAGACCAGCGGGGTGCCCGGAACCAGATCCTGGCGGCCGGCGACGAGGTTGGATTCGACCATCACGCCCATGATGCGGTTGTCGCCGGCTTCGAGCTGGCGGGCCACGTCTTCCATCACCAGCGGCTGGTTTTCCGGCTTCTTGGAGCTGTTGGCGTGGCTGGCATCGATCATGATGGCCGGGCGGATGCCGGCCTTGACGGCTTCGGCGGCGGCGGCCGCGACGCTGGCGGCGTCGTAATTGGTGGTCTTTCCGCCGCGCAGGATGATGTGACAATCCTCGTTGCCGGTGGTGGCGGCGATGGCTGAACGGCCATCCTTGGTGACGGCGAGGAAGTGGTGCGGCTGGCTGGAGGATTTGACGGCGTCAAGCGCGATGCGGACATTGCCATCGGTGCCGTTCTTGAAGCCGACCGGGCAGGAAAGCCCCGAGGCGAGTTCGCGGTGGACCTGGCTTTCGGTGGTGCGGGCGCCGATGGCGCCCCAGGCAACGAGGTCGGCGAAATATTGCGGGGTGGTCATGTCGAGGAATTCACAGCCGGCCGGGAGGCCCATGTCGTTGATCTCGAGCAGGAGGCTGCGGGCGCGACGCAGGCCCTTGTCGATCTGGAAACTGCCATCGAGATCCGGGTCGTTGATCAAGCCCTTCCAACCGACCGTGGTACGGGGCTTTTCGAAATAGACGCGCATGACGATTTCGAGCGATCCGGCGAGGCGCTGGCGCACTTCCCAGAGGCGGGCGGCGTAATCGAGCGCGGCTTCCGAGTCGTGGATCGAGCAGGGGCCGATGACGACGGCGAGGCGGTCGTCGCGGCCGGCGAGAATATTGTGAAGGGCATGGCGCGCGCCGGTGACGGCGCGGGTGGCGCCTTCGGTGCGCGGGTATTCCCGGATTACTTCGGCCGGGGTGCTCAGTTCGCGCAATTCCCGGATGCGCAGGTCGTCAGTGGATTTCAACATCGGTCGGTTCCTTTGGTGGACCTCCCGGCGACAAAAAAGCCGCCAGGAAGCTGGCGGCTGTCGGGTATCTTGTTTGCTTCGTCTTCTATTCAGACCAAGCGCGACCCTCCGTCCGCCAGCGGCATCGGATAGCTAAAGTACCAAAAATAGAAGGCCGGGCGGATGGAGTTCATGGAGGGGTTATAGCGTGGCTTGGTGGGAGAGGGAATAGATTTTGTTTGTTTGGCTGAGATGGGCTTTGGGGTGAGGTCCGGGATGCGTATGTGTGGTTCACCCCCTCCCAGCCTCCTCCGCAAGGGGTGAGGTGTTTCGATCCAGTTGCTTGAGCACTGAGCGTCCCAGAACCACGGATAGCACCTTTCCCCTTGCGGGGGAGGCTGGAAGGGGGGCCGCAACAACTATTCCGTGCGGTTGAAATGATCGTAGATCAGTTGCGCCATCTGGGTGGAAATGCCCGGAATCGCCTGGAGGTCCGCCAGCGCCGCGCGGCTGACGGCCTTGGCGGAGCCGAAGTGGTTGAGAAGCGCGCGTTTGCGGGTGGGGCCGATGCCTTCGATCTCGTCGAGCGGGTTCTTGACCACGTCCTTCTTGCGGCGGGCGCGGTGGGTGCCTATGGCGAAGCGGTGGGCTTCGTCGCGCAGACGCTGGACGTAATAGAGCACGGGATCGCGGTGCGGCAACATGAAGGGCTCGCGGCCTTCCATGTGGAATTTCTCGCGGCCGGCATCGCGCTCCTCGCCCTTGGCGATGCCGATGAACGTCACCTCCTTGGGCAGGTTAAGGCCGGCAATGACTTCGCGCACGGCGTTGAGCTGGCCGGCGCCGCCATCGATGAAGACGACATCGGGCCAATCGGGCATGCCGGTGGCTTCATCCTCGGCGTCGTTTTCGCTTTCGGCGGCGAGGCGCGAGAAGCGGCGGGTCAGCACTTCGCGCATCATACCGAAGTCATCGCCGGGGGCGATGTCCTTGGATTTGATGTTGAACGTCCGATAGTGTTTTTTCGAATAGCCTTCTTCGCCCGCCACGATCATGGCGCCCACGGCGTTGGTGCCGGAAATATGGGAGTTGTCGTAGACCTCGATGCGGCGCGGTGCCTCATCGAGGCTGAAGAGTTCGGCGACGCCTTCGAGCAGCGTGCGCTGGGTGGCGCCCTCGGCGAGCTGGCGGCTGAGCGCTTCGCGGGCGTTCTTCAAGGCATATTCGACCAGGTCGCGCTTCTCGCCGCGCTGCGGGTTCTGCACATAGACGCGGTGGCCGGCGCGCGAGGACAGGGCTTCCTCGATGAGCTCACGCTCGGATGGCTCGTGGCTGGTGAGGACGAAGCGCGGCGGGGTGCGGGTATCGTAGAACTGGGTGATGAAGGCTTCGAGCACTTCGCCCTCGCTGAGCGAGGCGTCGGCGCGGGGGCGGAAGGCGTGGTTGCCCCAGTTCTGGTAGGAGCGGAAGAAGAAGACCTGCACGCAGAACTGGCCGGCTTCCTGCGCGATGGCGAAGATATCGGCTTCCTCGACGCTGTTGGAGGTGATGTCGCCCTGGCTCTGAATGAGGGCAAGGGCGGAGAGGCGATCGCGCAGGAGGGCGGCGCGCTCGAAATCGAGGGCCTCGGCGGCCGCGTTCATATCGGTCGAAAGCCGCGCCTGGACGGCCTTGGACTTGCCCTCGAGGAAATCCTTGGCCTCCTCGACCAGCTCGGCATAGTCGGGGATGGATATCTCGCGGGTGCAGGGGGCCGAGCAGCGCTTGATCTGGAATTGCAGGCAGGGCCGCGTGCGCGCGGCATAGAAACTGGCCGAGCAATTGCGCAGCAGAAAGGCCTTTTGCAGCGAGGTGATGGTGCGGCGCACGGCGCCGGCCGAGGCGAAGGGGCCGAAATAATGGCCGGGCCGGCGGCGCGTGCCGCGATGCAGCAGGATTTCGGGCGCTTCGTGGTCGGTGGCGATGAGGATGTAGGGGAAACTCTTGTCGTCGCGCAGGGCGACGTTGAAGCGCGGGCGCAGGCGCTTGATGAGATTGGCTTCGAGCAGAAGCGCTTCGGCTTCCGTCTCGGTGCGCACGAATTCCATCGTGTGGGTGGCCGAGATCATGCGCTGGGTGCGCACGGGCAGGCCTTCGGGCCGCGTGTAGTTGGTGACGCGGGCCTTGAGGCTGCGCGCCTTGCCGACATAGATGACCTCGCCCTCGCCATCGAGCATGCGATAGACGCCGGGGGCGGAGGGCAGGGTCTTCACGAAGGCCTTGATGACCTCGGGACCGGCTTGCTTGGGCAATTCGTCGTTCATTTTCGGGTTCTAGACCCTGGGCGTCTTGGCGCGGGCCGGGCGGTATTCGAGATGCTTGCCGCCGTCGAGCGCCAGCATCTGGCCCGTCATCGAGCGCGATTTGAGCAAAAACACGACGGCCTCTGCTACATCGTCAGGCGAGGCGGCGCGTTCAAGGATGGTGCTGGCCACGGATTGGGCAAACGCCTCGTCGGACTGGCGCTTGTGGGGCAGGGTCGGGCCGGGGCCGATGGCGTTGACCCGGATGCGCGGCGCCAGGGACTGGGCGAGCGTGCGCGTCATGTCCCAGAGGGCGGCCTTGGAAAGCGTGTAGCTGAAATAGGCCGGCGAGAAATGCAGCACGCGCTCGTCGACAATGTTGATGATGTTGCCTTCGGTTCCCGCCGGAAGCTGGGCGGCGAAATCGCGCGCGAGGAAGGCGGGTGCTTCGACATGGACGGCGAAATGCTTGTCCCAGAGTTCCTCGGTAAGGTCCTCGACGCTGTCCGGATCGAAAAGCGAGGCGTTATTGATAAGCACGCTGATCGGGCCGAAAGCGGCCGCGGCGCTGGCCATGAGGGCCTGCCGCTCGGCGCGCTGGCAGAGGTCGGCCTGGATGGCCACGGCCTCGCCGCCAGCGGCCCGGATGCCGGCTACCACCGCTTCCGCATCTGTGGCCGAGGAGCGGTAATGCACGACGAGCCGATAGCCCTGGCCGGAAAGCGTCCGGGCGATATTGGCGCCGATGCGCTCGGCAGCGCCGGTGACCAAGGCCACGGGAGAGGGTGCGGATTGATTCGACATGAATGCTTTGCTGATTTTGCCAGACCATAGGTTGGTTGCACGCGGGCGGCAATCTTGCATCGTCTTCTGCGACCGTGGAGAGGGCCGGCGCGGGCAATTGCCGTGGAATTTCAGTGATTATTGCCCGTTTACGCATTGTTTAGGCTCTTCCTCACGCCAATTCTTGCCGATAAGTTGATTGGGCGAGGCGGAGCCACGCGGCTCCGTGGAACGGACCTTGAGGGGACGCAAGATGGAAGCAATTGTAGCAATTATCGTACAGCTGCTCGGTGGAGGCATCGGCGGCAATGTTGTGGGCGGGGTAGCCAAGAATTTGAGCCTGGGCACCACCGGCAACTCGATCGCCGGGGCAATCGGCGGTCTGGTTCTGACCTGGATCGCCGGCAAGGTTCCGGGCCTGGATGCGCTCGTGGGGGCAGCGATGGACGCTGCGGCCACCGGCGGCACGCCGGGCGGCCTTGATATCGGCGCGCTGGCCGGGCAAGGCGTCACCAGCCTTATCGGTGGTGGTGTGCTGACCGCGATTGCCGGCGCCATCAAGAACGCGACGGCCAAGTAGCAGCGAGACGCAATATCCCGCGATCGCGAAATCTGCTAAGGCCCCGGTCAGGTCGGATCGGGGCCTTGGCTTTTGCCCATCCCGAAATTGCGGAAGGCTTCCATGAATACGGCGATCAACGGGCGCAGCGGGGCGGCTACCGACGACGTTCGGCTGGGCATCACGCTGGTGCTGATTTCGGTGGTGGTGTTCGGCATCCAGGATGCCGTATCCAAGCTCCTGGTGCAGAACCACTCGCCCTACCAGATCGCCATGATGCGCTATTGGGGCTTTGCCTTCTTCTCGCTGATCCTGGTGGCGCGGCAGGCGCCGCTGCGGCAGGCTTTCGTGTCGCGGGCGCCCAAGACGCAGATCTTGCGCGGCGTGCTGCTGGTCGGCGATATCTGGCTGTTCGCCATGGCGCTCCAGACCGTGCCGCTGGCCGAGTTGCAGGCGATCAGCCTGGTCTATCCGCTGCTGGTGACGCTGTTCGCCATTCCCATACTGGGCGAGAAAGTTGGCATCTTTCGATTCAGCGCCGTGGCCGTGGGCTTCGTCGGCGCCATGGTGATCGTGCGTCCCGGCGGACTGCCGCTCGACGCGGGCGTGTTCTATGCCATCGGCTCGTGCTCGATCTATGCGCTCTATCTGGTGCTGACGCGGCGCGTGGGACGCGTCGACACGACCGCGACCAGCATGGCCTATACGGGTGTTGTCGGTCTTGTGATGACGAGCGCCGTCGGCATCTTCCATTGGACGCCGATGGAGAGCAGCGAACTCGGGCTGCTGGCGGCGGTGATCGTCACCACGTGCCTGGCGCATGGACTGATGATCAAGGCGCTGTCGCTGGCGCCGGCCAGCGTGCTGCAACCATTCAACTATTTCACGCTGCCCTGGGCGATCGTGCTGAGCTACGTCATCTTCAACCACCTTATCGATCCGATATCGCTGATCGGGGCGGCGATCATCGTGGGGGCGGGGCTGGTGGTGATGGCGCGCGAAAGGCTCAGGGGCTCGGCCAGCGCCGCCGCCGAGACGCCGATGCCGGGCAAGGAATAGCGCGACGCCGCAATTCGGCCTTGATGGCGGCGCGGGTTTTGTGCCCACATTCAGCGCGACAGGCGAAGGAGAGGCCGTGCTATGCGTTTCGGTTCGATAATCCTGGGGTTTGCTGTTGCCGTCATGATGGCGGTGCCCGCGCAGGCGCAGACAGCCGACAACATGCTCGATCTGGCTTATTCCACCTTCCTCGACCGGCCCGGCTGGACCGAGATGGATGCCGGCAAGCTCGAAGACGAGGCACGGGCCAAGCTGAGTGCCGTGGACGGCGCCCTGGCGGATGCGCGCATGTCGCCGCTCGAAAAGGCGCTGTTCTTCGTCGATATCAGCGAGCCCGAACTGGCGCGGTCGCGGACGTTGCTGCGCTACGGCCAGGTGACGACCACCGGCGCCGACGGCGCGCCCGTGCCGGTGTCGTTCATCGAGGTGGACCGCTACAACCTCACCACGCAAGAAGTGCCGCATGTAGCCTGGAGGTTCAACTTCCAGCCGGCCGAAGGCATGGCGGCGCAATTGCAGCATGCATTGCGCCGGGAAATCCCCACCGACGAAGCGACCGCCACCGATTGCCTCATCGCCGAATGCCTTGAACCCAAGGCCTCGACCGATGGCAGTTTCGCGTGGAAGGAAAAGGAGGCCCCGGCCGGCGGCTGGAACGTGCCCTATCCCAAGGCCGGTGCCAGCGGCCATGCGGCCAGTCCGTTCGCGGCGGCCGAGATGGCCGTGGCGCTCAACATCGCCAGCGTCGAGGGCAGCGATTTCCGCTGGCGCGGGCCGGAGCAGCCGGAATCGATGACCGATGGTTCTCCGTTCCTGTTCTTCCTCGACGACCGGAACATTTCGGGCAACGACACCAATGACGCCATCATGGGGATGATCCGGCTCAACGATCACGCCATCTCCGAAATGTGGGCGCGGCGCACCGATGACGGCAAGAGCGTCAACTGGGCCAACGCGGTGGTTTCCCGATCCGGTTCACCTTGAACTCACCGCGCATGAGGGGCATTTCTTTTTTTGTGATGATTTGCCCCGAAGCGAGGTAAGGCGAGAATGGGTATTCTGCTCGAGATCGGGCTGGTGCTGCTGGCGATCGGCCTGGTGTTTACGGCTGCCACCCGCGGGCGGAACGCCGATCAGCGCGAAACGCTGACCGAGCGCCGGGTCGAGGCCTATATGCAGACTATCCGCCGCGAGCGCACCAACGCCGAACTGGCGGCAATGAGCGACGTGGAACTGCGCGATCTGCTGCTGTCGAGCGCCCGCAACCTCAAGATCGAAAGCGATCGCAAGACCTGGGTGCTGATCGGCATCGGCGTGGTGGCGTTGGTCGCCGGCATTATCTTTGCTAATCAGAACGGGCTGACGGGTTTTGCCGTCGCGCTGGCGATCGGGGCTGTGGCGATCTATGGGCTCAACGAATATTGGAGCCGGAAAATACGCGATCCCCTGGTTGCCCGGGGGATCGACATAGAGCGTCTGAAGGTCGAATAGACCTCAATTTCCCATGCAGAAGAAGCCGTTGGGGCCATTCATGCAGAAGCTGGCGCCGGGGCGCGGCGGCGGGGGGCGATGGCCCCAACCCGGACCCCAGCCAGGCCCGGGCCCCCAACCGGGGCCGGGGCCCCAGCCGGGATGTACCGGCGGGCGTGGCGGCTGGATCGGATAAACCGGCGGGCGCGGGCGGTTATAGCCGCCGGAGGAAGAAAGGAAGCTGGCCGAAACCCAGCCATCCGGACCCGGCTTGCTCACGAAACACCAATTGCCGCGGCACTGCTGCACATCCACGCGGTCGCCGCGCTGGAGGACATCGACGGCGGGATAGCCGGTGCCCGGGCCGGAGCGGACGTTGACATTGCTGGTGGCAAAGGCCGGAGCCGCCATGGCCGCGCCGGCGGTGGCCGCAAAGGCGAGGGCGGCGAGGCCGCCTGCCAGGATCTTGGTACGCAAAGCAGACATTTGGCGTCTCCTCGGTAGTCGCTTGTTTGCCGGTTGCCGCTTCCAGCAACCCTTCATGACGCCGTTCTAGCCTTCCCCGTCTGAACGCAGGCTGAACGGGAGGTTCAGGTTTTTAAACATGCCCTCTCAAGCGGATAGCCCTCCCGGTGGGGAGGGCCTGGTGCGGTCGATCAGCGCGGCATCGGCCGTGGGCCGGGCGGACGCGGGCCGGGGCCGGGGAAGGGCGGGCGCGGCGGCGGACGGTTCCAGCCGGGGTGGAAGATGGGCGGCCGTACAACCACGGGCGGCCGCACGATCACGCCGCCGCCGCGCGAGAGATAATTGGCCGACACCCAGCCATTGGGGCCGGGCTTGGACACGAAGCACCAAGAGCCGCGGCATTGCTGGATATCGACGCGCTGGCCGCGCTGGAGCACGTCGACGACGCGATAGCTGCTGCCGGGGCCGGAGCGGACGTTGACATTGCTGGTGGCAAAGCCCGGCGCCGCGAGCGCCGCGCCGACGGTAGCGGCGAATGCCAGGGCGGCGAGTCCTCCCGCCAGTATCCTGGTACGCAAAGCAGACATTGCCTCTCTCCTCATTCAGATGGGTTTGGTTGGAGAAGAAACTCTTCAGAGCCGCATTTGGATGCCTTGCGCAATGCAGGGCAGGCTGAAAAAGCATTCAGCCTGCCCGAGGGTTAGCGGGCATCAGCCCGTCTTGTGGGTGGAGGAAACGGCGTGGTGAGCGTGGCCGCTCCCGGCGCCGGCGATGTGATGAGGCCGATGATGTCCACCATGGCCGCCATGGTGGAAGAAGTGGTGGCTGTTGTCGTTTTCCTCGTCGTCATGGGTGAGCGAGTAGCGCGAGCTGAAATTGGGCGCGATGGTGGGATAGGGGAGCAACGCGCTGGTATCGGCGGAGAGGTAGGACGCCGAAGCCCAGCCGGTGGCATCGTTCGTCGCCACCTCGCACCAGGCGAACTGGCATTGCTCGATATCGACGGCCTCGCCGCGCAGCAGCGTCTCGATGACGCCATAGCCGGTGCCGGGGCCGGTGCGCAGGTTGACGTTATCGTCGGCATAGCCCGCCTCGGCGAAAGCCGCACCGGCCGAGGCGAAAAGCCCCGCCGCCGCCAGCCCGCCCGCGATGAGCGTTTTGTGCAATCTGATCATGGCATTTCTCCATATTCTGATTGCAGGAAAAACGCGCCAGCAGGGGCAAATGCTGCGCGCCGGACCCGTTCCCGCAGTCGTGACCGGAGGCCCTCCGAACGGCCGAAATGCGAGCGGCGGCAAGGGCATGGTCCGTGAGCGGCGAACGTGGCGGGCGGCTTAAATTTCGGACATCCGGCGCCGCTGCCGAGCCGCCGCCAACACGAAAACCCGCAGGCGCGAAAGCGCTGCGGTTCGAAGGGTAGACGGGCCGGGGCAAGGTCTGCCTCATCAATAGTTTAGTAGTAGCGAGGCTCGCCTCACCCCAGCGCGACAGGATTTTGCGAACCCGTACACGCAAGTTGCCCGCGAGCGCACCCCGGGCCGGTCACGTCACACTTAGGCCGGGAACGGGGCGACCCCCGCTCCACCTGTCTCCCAGAACCCGGCGAACGCATCGGACGCTTGCGGCGCCCGATCCGCCCACCAGCCGCCGACACCTCGTCAGTGCCGCGCCTTGCGGAGGGATGGGGCCATGTTAGCGCGCACGGCAAAAGCGGGGATAAGTCTGCTTCAGCGCCGATCAACCATCATCGTCGTCATAGCCTTCGCCCGCCCGTTTCTCGACGAAAACGCGCTCACCGGGAAGCACCCATTCCTGCACGTCGCGATCGAAGTGCCCGTAGCGCTGCACGAAGGTCTTGATGGTTCCATAAGCCAGCACGACAGCCAGACGCGCCCCGGCGGCGGTGACCGGCCGCTCGGGCACAAGCAATTGCACGAAAGCCGCAGTTTTCTCGCGCGAGACCAGCTTGCGGGCGAGCAGCAGAACGTCATTGATCCTCACGATGTCGTGGACATCGAGGACCTGATCGGGCGGTAGCTTCTCGGACCACCAGCCAAGCTCGCGAAGTTGGTTCCGCGCAGCTTGCAGGCGGGCGAAGAAGTTGTCGGTGAATGGGGCAGGCATCGAACCCTCCGGGAATGGTCGGAGGGAATTGTGGGGCGAGCGGGAGGGGCGGGGATAAGTGGCAGCCCACCAGGTGCCAGGAACGACGGCCTGATCTCTACGCTGCGAGCCCCCTGCATCCGCTAGGTTCGTACTTAATAAATCAGGGCGGCCCCAGAGGCCTTTATCTTCCCTTCGACGGATTCCAACGGAAGCGCCGGCTGTCTGCGGCGCCTGAACTTCCCGGCCACAGAGCCGGCCCACGGATACCTCCGCTCGGGCAGAGGGTGGCAATGGGCCCCGGATCAAGTCCGGGGGAGTCCAGTGGGTGGGGCGGGTGTCGCAACCTCATTTGCCGACGTAATCGAGTGCGGACCCTAGCGGTTCTCCCACTCCGGATTCACCAGGAACTGGAAGGGGGTTACTCGAATTTTGGCTGCCATTCCCACCAGATACCCCGCCCTTACCCAGCCGCCGGCCAGATCGGGTGTCAGGTTGCCACTGAGCTGGCACCAATTGCCGTTGCGGGTGCAGTATTTGAGCGTGACCTGCTGGTCCTTGGCGAGCGTGCCCATGACCGGGGCGTTCCAGCCAGGAGCGGTGCGGACATTGAGGATGGCTGTGGCGCGGGCGGTGGGTTCGGCAGCGAGAGCCGGGGAGAGGAAAGGGGTTGTGGAGAGAAAAGCGAGGGCGGCGAGAGCGAGGGGCTTGGGATTTTGCGCGCACATGGCGGGGCTCTGGGTGGGGTGTTTGGGAGCAAGGATTTGAGGGGCGGATTGGTTCCGGGTCAATTGGGGAATGGGGAGGTTGGGGCACCCCCCTCCCAACCTCCCCCGCAAGGGGGGAGGTGTTTCGATCCAGTTGCTTGGACACTGAGCGTCCCCTAGCCACGGTCAGCACCTCCTCCCTTACGAGGGAGGCTGGGAGAGGGAGCCTAGGTCAGTCGGCGCTGAGGTCGGCGCCTTCGAGGGTGTCGAGTTCCATTTCGCGCAGGCGCTTGATTTCGTCGCGCAGGCGCGCGGCGCGTTCGAATTCGAGGTTGGTGGCGGCTTCGCGCATCTGGGCTTCGAGGTCCTTGATGACGGCCGCCAGGTTGGCGCCGACCTGGACCTGTTCCTTGCCGTCCTTGCCCTTGCCGATGGAGACCGTGACGTGGTCGCGCTCGGCCACCGAATCCACGATGTCGAGGATGTTGGAGCGCACCGATTGCGGGGTGATGCCGTTGGCCTCGTTATAGGCCACCTGCTTTTCGCGACGGCGGTTGGTTTCGGCCAGCGCCCGTTCCATCGAGCCGGTGGTGTTGTCGGCATAGAGGATGACGCGGCCATCGACGTTACGCGCGGCGCGGCCGATGGTCTGGATGAGGGAGGTTTCGCTGCGCAGGAAGCCTTCCTTGTCGGCGTCGAGAATGGCGACGAGCCCGCATTCGGGGATGTCGAGGCCTTCGCGCAGCAGGTTGATGCCGACGAGGACGTCGAAAGCGCCCAGGCGCAGGTCGCGGATGATCTCGATGCGCTCGATGGTGTCGATATCCGAGTGCATGTAGCGCACGCGAATACCCTGCTCGTGCATGTATTCGGTAAGATCCTCCGCCATCTTCTTGGTGAGGACGGTGACGAGCGTACGGTAGCCGTTTTTCGAAGTCTGGCGGATCTCGTCGACGACGTCGTCCACCTGGCTCTTGGCCGGGCGGATTTCGACGGGCGGGTCGATGAGGCCGGTGGGGCGAATGACCTGCTCGGCGAAGACACCGCCGGTCTGCTCCATCTCCCATGAGCCGGGCGTGGCCGAGACATAGACCGATTGCGGGCGCATGGCGTTCCATTCCTCGAAGCGCAGCGGACGGTTATCCATGCAGGAGGGGAGGCGGAAGCCGTATTCGGCGAGGGTCGCCTTGCGGCGCAGGTCGCCGCGATACATGGCGCCGAGCTGGCCGATGGTGACGTGGGATTCGTCCACGAACACCAGCGCGTTGTCGGGCAGGTATTCGAAGAGCGTTGGCGGCGGCTCGCCGGGGCGGCGGCCGGAGAAGTAGCGCGAATAGTTCTCGATGCCGGCGCAGGAGCCGGTGGCTTCCATCATCTCGAGATCGAAGAGCGTGCGCTGTTCGAGGCGCTGGGCCTCGAGGAAGCGGCCGGCGCCGTTGAGCTCCTGCAGGCGCGCCGCAAGCTCCTGCTTGATGAGCTTGATGGCCTGGTTCATCGTCGTGCGCGGCGTGACGTGGTGGCTGTTGGCGAAGACGCGGATGAAGGTGAGGTCGGACGACTTCTTGCCGGTCAGCGGATCGAATTCGGCGATGGATTCCACCTCGTTGCCGAAGAGCGAAATGCGCCAGGCAGCGTCTTCATAGTGGGCCGGGAAGAGTTCGATGGTGTCGCCGCGAACCCGGAAGGTGCCGCGGACGAAGCCGGTGTCGCCGCGCTTGTACTGGAGGGCGACAAGCTTGGCGAGGAGCTCGCGCTGGTCGATCTTCTCGCCCTTCTGCACGTCGATGGTCATGGCCGTGTAGTCTTCGACCGAGCCGATACCGTAGATGCAGGAGACCGAGGCGACGATGATGACGTCGTCGCGTTCGAGCAGGGCGCGAGTGGCCGAGTGGCGCATCCGGTCGATCTGCTCGTTGATGGTGGATTCCTTCTCGATATAGGTGTCGGTGCGCGGGACGTAGGCCTCGGGCTGGTAATAGTCGTAGTAGGAGACGAAGTATTCGACCGCGTTCTCCGGGAAGAAGGACTTGAACTCGCCATAGAGCTGGGCGGCCAGCGTCTTGTTGGGGGCGAGGATCAAAGCCGGGCGGTTGGTGCGGGCGATGACCTGGGCGGCGGTAAAAGTCTTGCCCGAGCCGGTGACGCCGAGCAGGACCTGATCGGTCTCGCCGTTCTCGATGCCTTCGATGAGCTCGCCGATGGCCGTGGGCTGGTCGCCGCGCGGCTCGTAATCGGTGACGAGCTTGAACGGGATGCCGCCTTCGCGCTTTTCCGGGCGCTCGGGGCGGTGGGGGACCCAGGGCGCAGAGCCTTCCACTTCCTTGCGGCCATGCAGGATGATGTCTTCGAGCGCCCTGACGGTGGCGCTGATGCCAACGGTGGCGGCGCCTTCGAGGGACGAGCCGCGCTTCTTCTTCGCCTTGTCGACGGTTTCCTGCAGGCGTTCGCCGATATCGGTCATGCCGTCACGGACGGAAGGCGAGGGCATGTGGTTGAAACCGGCCTGGATGCCTTCGCCCAGGCCCGGCAGGTTGGTGGGGCGATCCACCGAATTGGCCTTGGATTTGGGGGCCTTGAGGGCCATGCCGGTGGCGGTGTCGCGCTTGGACTGGGTGGTGCGGCGCTTTTCGAGCGCGGTCTTGGGCGCAGGCCGGGCGGCCTCCTCGGCGGCGGCGCGATCGGCACGGTCGAGGGCGCGCTTGTTGCGCAGGCGCTCCTGGGGCAGGGGCTTGCTCGCGGCCATATCCTCGGCCTTCTCGATCTCGCCCAGGAAGTCGTCGATGGAGAATTCGGCTTTGCCCGGACGGGCGGATTTCTTCTCGGAGGCCATGGTCGATCCGTCTGCTGGCGCGGAGGCAGTTCCTCCCACGCTCCCACGATAGATAGGGCTCGTGACAGGTAATGTCAGTAGTGGCGTGATGGGTTGCCTCTGCTTAGCACGCCATGAACGTAAAGGGAACAGGCGGACGATGCAGGGATGCTAGGCGTGGAGCGCGGCGGGAGGGTGCGGCTCGGCGGCTGGTCGGGCCTGGGCCTGCGCGTGCAGGCGCGCGTGATAATCGGCCTGCAGGCGGTTGAGGCGGACGACGATGCGGACGAGGGCGAGGACCAGCAGGATCGAGAAGAAATCGGCCACCAGGCGCAGGAAATTGCCGGTGAGGAGGGCGGCGATTTCCTCGTGGCGCAGCAGGAACGGGATGGCCAGCAGGTGCAGGCCGCTCGACGTCAGCCAGAGGAACCACCAGAGCGCCAGCATGTCGGTGCGGCGCTTGCGATAAGGCGCATCGGGATCGGCGCTGACGGACCAGAGCTCGAAGAAGGCTTGGTAGGGGCGGAAGATGTTGTAAATGGGCACGAAATACCACCAGACGGCGCTGCCGGCGGTGAAGCGCATCGGCCTGATGGTCATGGCATGGGCATTGCGGGCGACGCGATAGACCCAGACGAGGAACAGCACGGCGACGATGGCGCCGATAGCGAAATGGACGAGGCTGACGAGGTTGTGGCGCGTCTCGTTGGCGAGCACGGCGGCGATGACTTCGTCGGAGGCCAGCCCCCTCTGCAGGCGGACGAGCGGAAAGCGGGCCATGAAGCCGGTGACGAGAGCGACGGCGGCGGCCAGAAGGTCGAGCAGCAGGAACAGGATCAGGAAGCGCGACAGGCGTTTGGGCAGCCGATAGGCCGGCCGGACATTCTCGTTCATCTCTCCTCCACCGCGCTTTGCCGCGCTATTGTGTTGAAGACAATTGTTGTCAGTTTCGCGAGCCGGTGTCGAGACTTACCAAAGTAGAACGCCGCCCGGAGGGGGCGGCGTTGTTCACGGATGGCGCGGCGGCGCCATCAATTGACTTTGTAGGACGAGATCACGTCATTCCAGTTGCCGCCGACATCGGCCTTGGAATTGACCCAGACCGAGCAGCCGCCGGCGAAGAGGGCATCCTTGCAGACCGTGACCTTTGCGCCGCCATAGAGACGGACCGAGGAAATGCGGTCGTTCCAGGCCGGGTCGATCATGCTTTCGCTGGTGCCGGCAACTTCGCAGAAGGACGCGCCACCGAAATTGACATGCTCGAAGAAGCAGGCCTGCGGCTTGGTGGCAGGCGGCACCACGGGATGGGGACCGTTGCCGTTGCCGACGCCGATGGAAACATGCGGGCCGCCGGGGCCGACCGAGAAGCCGAAGCTGAACGGAACGCGGCGCTTGCCCTGCTGGGTGGCGAGATAGGTCTTGCTGACCCAGCCATCCGGGCCAGAACGCTGGACGAAGCACCAAGAGCCCTGGCAGGTGGTGACGTTCACACGCTCGCCGGCCTGGACGACGCCGATCTTGGCACCGCCCGGAGCGTTGCGCAGATTGACGTTGGTGGTGGCAATCGCAGGGGCGGCGATGGCTGCGGCGGCCGGCAAAACAATGGCGGCTGCGGCAAGGGCGACGATAGCGAGCTTGCGGGTCAGCATGATAGTTTCCTCTCGTGTTTACAGCGACTTGCGTGTCACTGCTTCTGAGGAAGAGAAAACGATATGGCGGCTGAACCGCTCCTGAACGTCCCGTTTAGACGGGGCGGCAATTCCGTTCAGAAATGCCGCCCGCGGGATTTTTAGTGGACGCGGAACGAAGATACCGCGTCGCGCAATTCATCGGGCATGTAGGGCTTGCTCAGGACGATGCGGGAGCAATAGCTGGTCAGGTCGAAGTCCCGGCAGACGGTGGCCGAGGCGTTGCCGACGATCTTGATCGAGCCGACGGCATTGTCGCGGCCATAAAGCTTGAGATCGCGTACATGGGTGCCCGGGGCGGCGCAGTATTCGGTGCCGGCGAAATTGGCCTTGCTGTAGAAGCAGACATAGCCGGGGCCGCCGCCGAGCTGGTTGAAGCGGATGGGGGCGTTGCCCGGCGCCTGGCCGAAATCGAGATTAGAGAGCGGATGCCAGCCCGATTGGCTGCCGGCACGGATCTGGCACCATTGGCCAGTGCAGCGGTCGACGGAGATGCGGATCTGCCCGTCGACCTGGCCGACCTGCCCATAGACGGGGCCGGGGCCGCCATAGAGCGGGCCGGGCGCGCTGGTCCAGGCATTGGAGCCGTAAAGATGCCCGGCAAAGGCATCGGCCGGCAGCAGGGCGAGCATGGCGCCCAATAGTGCCGCGGCGAGGGTGGTCAGGGTCATGTTCTTGAGGCCAAGCATCGTCAAACTCCTAAACCAGCGGTCTGACGGGGAGGCTAGCGCGCCGCGTCGAGGCTTCCAAGTGCGGAAATACCTGACGGGGCCTCAAAAAAAACGAAACGCCGCACCCGAGGGCGCGGCGTTCGCAATCAGGCGATGCAGGCTTTAGTTAACCTGGATCGAGGAGATGGAGCCATCGAAGCGACCGAGGTTGAAAGCGTCGGTCGTATAGACGCGGCAGTCACCGCGGAAATTCGGGCGGGTGCAGACGCGGACCTGCAGGCCATCCCGGTTCTCGATGGAGCCGATGCGACCTTCCCAGCGGCCGAGATTGGCGATGCGGTCACCCGAGTCGGCGCAGAAGCTGGCGCCGCGCATGCCGGCACGCTCATAGAAGCAGGCCTGCTCCACATGCGGACGCGGGCCAGGACCAGGGCGCGGACCAGGGCCGGGGCCCGGCGGGAAGGGGCCAGGGCCCGGGTTGGGACGCGGCGGGGGCGGCGGCGTGGGGCGCGGCGGCTGGCCGACGCCGATTGAAACGCCACCGGGGCCGACGGAAATACCGAAATTCGGGGCCGGATTGACCGGGCCGATCACCTGGTTGCCACCGCCGCCGCCAGCGGCCAGATAGCTGGACGACACCCAGCCGGAAATATTGCTGCCGACCACATAGCACCAAGTGTCCTGGCACTGCTGCCGGTCCACGCGCTGACCCGAAGCCAGCACGCCGACGATGGCGCCACCGGGCGTGGCGCGGACATTGACGTTGCTGGTGGCCGTTGCGGGCGCCGCCTCGGCCAGGGTGGGCAGCAGGGCTGCCGCCGCAACGGCGACGGCTGCCAAGGCCCGGCGCAGATGCTGGGCTGTCTGACGGTTCATAGGACGCTCCTCGTCTTATTTGACAGTAGACTCGAAACAGGAACGAGGCGCGAATGTCTTGAGTTCCGCGGCGCGTTTGCTCGTATCCATGAGCTAACCGAGGACAGATGAACGCCGTCTGAACGAAGTCTTCAGGCGCGTTGCGATCGCTCAGGGCGCGATGGGGCGCTTCCTGCCGTCCTCGCCCATGGCGACATAGACGAACTTGCCCTCGGTGACCTTGTCGTGGCCGCCGATGCGGTTGCGACGGGCCCAGGCTTCCATGGCGATGGTGATGGAACTGGTGCCGATGCGATCAACGCGGGTGAAGATTTCGAGCACGTCGCCGACCTTGACCGGAGCGATGAAGGTCATGGCCTCGATAGCGACGGTGACGACGCGGCCATGGGCGCGCTCGACGGCGGCGATGGCGCCGGCAATATCCATCTGCGAGAGCACCCAGCCGCCGAAAATGTCGCCGGCGGCATTGGTGTCGGCCGGCATGGCCAGGGTGCGGATGGTGAGGATGCCGTTGGGTTCGAGCGTCTGGTCAGTGGTCATGGTCATGTTCCGAAAGCGGCCAGCGGCCGGTTGCTTCCTCCCAGTGGCGACGGCAGAGGGAAACATAGACGGCTTTTTCGATCGAGACCTGATCGCCCTGGGTAAGGGTGTGTCCCTCGGCATCTTGTCGCACGACCATGGTGGCCTTGGCGCCGCAATGGCAGATGGTGCGCACCTCGCGCAGCACATCGGCAATGGCGAGGAGTTCGGAGGAGCCGGGGAAAAGCTGACCGCGGAAATCGGTGCGCAGGCCGAAGCACATGACCGGAATCTTGAGGCGATCTGCGACGCGGGCCAATTGCCAGACCTGGCCGGGGGTGAGGAACTGGGCCTCGTCGACGAAGACGCAGCTTATGTTGGCCGCAGCATGGGCAAGGCTGACGCGCTCGAAAAGGTCGGTGCCCTCGTCATAGACGTCGGCGTCGGCGGAGACGCCCAGGCGCGAGGAAATGCGACCCACGCCGCCCTCGGTATAGAGCGAGGAGGTGAAGAGCAGCGTGTTCATGCCGCGCTCACGGTAATTGTAGGAGGCCTGCAGCAGGATGGTCGATTTGCCGGCGTTCATCGCGGCGTAGGAGAAATAGAGCTTAGCCATCGGGCGCCTTCTGGAGGGATCGCCCCGTTGTGCCGCAGCCGACGGGCGGGCGCGACCGCCAATTGCAGGAAGCGCACAAAAAAAGACCGCCGGGCGAGGGCGGCCAAAAGCCGGCTTGGACCGGCGAATGGGAACGCGGGGTTGGCGGCCGCGTCCAGACCCGATGCTCACGGATAGGGCGGGGTGAGCCGGGGTGTCGGCACCTTTGGGGGTGGTGCGGACATCGGCGACGATATTTGCGTTGCGTGACAGGGGTATGACGAGGGTGTGACGGTGTGGGATGGAGGGATGCGTGGTTGGGGCTCGCCCCCCTCCCAGCCTCCCGCAAAGGGAGAGGATGGGAAGGGGGGAGCCGAGGGCTACTTCACTTCGGCGATGCGGCCGTCGGTATAGGGGGCGTAGTCGCCGCCCTGGGCGGCGATGAAGTCGGCGAGGACTTGTTCGAGCGGCGGGCCGAAATCGTAGGCGTTGGTGCCGGCGTCGTTGAAGACGGCGTAGCCGTCGCCGCCGGTGCGCATGAAGTTGTTGGTGACCACGCCATAGGTCTTGGCTGGATCGATGGCGACCCAGTTGTCGCCGTCCTGCGTCTCGACCTTGATGATGCGGCTGCCGGCGGGCTTGTCCTTGGTCCAGGTGAAGCGCAGGCCCGCGACCTGCGGGAAGCGGCCGGCGCCGTTCTCGACATCGGAGACGCCGTTCTCGAGCGCGGCGACCACGTCCGAACCCTTGAGCTGGAAGGTGGCAAGGGTGTTGGAGAAGGGCAGGACCGTTAGGACTTCGCCCATGGTGATGTCGCCCTGGTCGATCGAGGCGCGCAGACCGCCGCCGTTCTGGATGGCGATGCTCACGCCCTGGCCCTTGACGCGATCGAGCATGGCGTCGGCGAGCAGGTTGCCCATGGTGCATTCCTGGGCGCGGCAGACTTCGCGCGAACCGTCAATGGCGGTGGTGGCGTTGCCGATGACCTGGGCCTTGAGCTCCTCGATCGGGGCGCCGAGTTCGGCGACCTTGGCGATGAAGGCTTCATCGGGCTTGATCGAGGCGTCGAGCAGGATCGGATCGCCCTTGGCGGAGATGACGTTGCCGTCGTCGTCCCAGACGACCTTGATGTCACCCAGATACTTGCCGTACTGGCCGGCGGTGACGATGGGAACATCCTTGCCGTCTGGCGACTTGACGATAGTAGGATAGGGGCCGGCGGCGTGCTCGTCGGTATTGGAGAGCAGGGTGTGCGAATGGCCGCCCACGATGACGTCGATGCCCGGCACGGCCTCGGCCAGCGCCTGATCGACGGTGTAGCCGATATGGGTGAGCACGATGTTCCTGGTGATGCCCTGAGCTTCGAGCGCCTCGATGGCGCCGCGCACATAGGTCACGGCCTTTTCGAAGGCGACGTTGGGGCCGGTGGTGGAGATTTCGGGCGTGTCCTCGGCCAGCGCGCCGACGATACCGATCTTCTCGCCGCCGACATCGAGGATGTGGACGCCCACGATCTTGCCGGCGAGCAGCGGCTCCCTGGCGACGTTGAAATTGCCGCCAACGATGGGGAAGGACGCCGTTTCGATGAATTTGGCGAACTCTTCCGGCCCGTCGTCGAATTCATGGTTGCCGGTCGCGGCGGCATCGAGGCCGAGCTGGTTGAAGAAATCGGCCACGACCTTGGACTTGTAGGTCGTATAGAACAGCGAACCCTGGAACTCGTCGCCGGCCGAGAGGAAGACGACGTTCTCGCCCTTGGCCTTGAGGTCGTTGCGCGTCTGTTCGAGCGCCGTCTTGAGGCGGGCGATGCCGCCGAAGCACTCACCCTTGGATTCACCCTCTTCGTCGCAGGTGGAATCGCTGCCGGTAATGGATTCGAAGCGCGAGTGGAAATCGTTGATATGCAGGATATTGAGCGTGAAATCGGCGCGCGCCGGGGCGGAGAACCCGAGCGCCAGCGACAATGCCGTCGCGCCTAGAACGAGCTTTTGCATTGGTGACTATCCCTTTTGCTGACTGTTCCGTCGGCGGTTTTCTTCCACGGCTTGGTGACGTCCCTATTACGGAGGCCCGCCTCCCCCTGCGCCTGCCGGGTTGTGAGGAGAGTTAACCAGCATTAACGCTTTGGCAAAAGAGGGCGGTCAGGGCTGTGGAATATTGAAGGCGGCGCGGAAATGGGCGAGGCCATCGGCGGAGAAGGCCAGGGCGCGGCCGTTGTCGCGGCGCACCCAGCCACGCTCGAGCAGGGAATCGAGGATGGCAGCCCCAAGCGCGCCGCCCAGATGATGGCGGCGCTCGCTCCAGTCGAGGCAGGCGCGGCAGAGCGGGCGGCGGCCGCGCGTGAGGCTGTGCGTGTCGATGCCGAAATCGGCGAAGAAGGCGCGGCCCTCCTCGGTGAGGAGCGGGTTGTCGCGATCGGCGACATAGCGGTTGTCGGCCAGGGCGCCGAGCAATTCGACGCCGCGCTCGCCCGCGAGATGATCGTAGCAGACGCGGGCCTGGCGCAGGGCCGGATCGTTGGGGCCGGTGCGGACGCGGACGGCGCCGGTGCGCTCAGCCAGGCCCATGAGACCTTCGAGCACCTGGGCCACGTCGCCGCCCGAGAGGCGGTAATAGCGGTGACGGCCCTGCTTTTCGGCAGTGAGGAGATTGGCGGCCTGCAGGCGGGAGAGATGCCCGCTGGCGGTCTGGAGGGTGATGCCGGCGGCATTGGCCAGCTCGCTCACCGTGAGGGCGCGTCCGTCCATGAGCGCGGTCAGCATGTTGGCGCGGGCGGGGTCGCCGAGCAGAGCGGCGACACTGGCAATGACGGGTCCGTCTTTCATACTTCGATGCTAGCCGAAGCATGGATGGCCGGCAAGGCGCTAGAACGGAGCGGTGTTCACAATCAAGGAGCGAGCCATGCTCACCTGTTTCATCCGCTACGAAATCGACCCCAACAAGGTGGAGGCCTTCGAGCATTATGCCCGCAACTGGGGGCAGGCAATCCCGCGCAACGGGGCCGACCTCATCGGCTATTACGCGCCGCAGGAGGGTTCGACGACGCTGGCCTATGGCGTCTATAACATCGAGAGCCTGGCGGCCTACGAGGCCTATCGGGCGCGACTGCGCGAAGACGTGCTGGGGCAGGAGAATTATGCCTTTGCGCGGCGGGAGCGGTTCATCCTTCGCGAGGATCGGGTGTTCCTGCGGCAGGTTTCGGCACCGCATGCCGGGCTGGTGCGGCCATGATCGCAGTGATCTTCGAGGTGGTGCCAGCGCCGGGGCGGCGTGGTGACTACCTGGCGCTGGCGGCTGGGTTGCGGGACGAACTGATGGGCATGGACGGCTTCATTTCCATCGAGCGCTTCGAGAGCCTGAGCGAGCCGGGCAAGGTGCTCTCGCTCTCGTTCTGGCGGGACGAGGACGCGGTGGCGGGCTGGCGCCGGATGGCGGCGCATCGGGACGCGCAGCGGCTGGGGCGGGACGGCGTCTTTGCCGATTACCGGCTGCGGGTCGCCGGCGTCGTGCGCGATTACGGCTTGCACCGTAGGACCGAGGCGCCTGATGACAGCCTGGCCGCGCTCGGCTAGCGCGGCAGGGTGATGGTGGCGCGCAGGCCGCCCAGATCGCTTTCGTCCAGGCTCAGCGTGCCCTTGTGCCCGCGGGCGATGGCGGCGGCGATGGCGAGCCCCAGGCCGAATCCCTCGTGGGAATCGCCGCGCGCGCTGTCGCCGCGCATGAAAGGCTGGAGCATCTGGTCGCGCTGGTCGGGCGGAATGCCGGGGCCATTGTCCTCGACATCGATGACGAGCGGGCCATCGACAAGCGGGGAAAGGGTGATGCGGCAGCGGGTGCCGAAATGCAGGGCGTTCTCGACGAGATTGGTGATGGCGCGCCGCAGCGCATCCTCGCGCACCTGACTGGTGACGTGGGTGGGGCCACGATATTCGACCTGCTCGCCGGTATCGGCAAAGTCGTCGCTCAGGGTCTGGAGGAACGTGGCCACGTCAATGCGCTCGGGCGGCGGCAGCGAGGCGGGATCGCGCAGCAGCGAGAGCACGGCGTCGATCATGTCGGTCATCTGGCTGAGATCGCGCAGGATGGCGGCGCGGATATTGTCGTCGGCTATGAACTCGGCGCGCAGGCGCATGCGGGTGACCGGGGTGCGCAGGTCGTGGCCCACGGCGGTCAGCATTATGGTGCGGTTCTTGACCAGCGTGTCGATGCGGTCGCGCATGCGGTTGAGCGCCGCGGCGACGGTGCGCAATTCGGCGGGGCCGGTTTCGGGCAGGGGGTCGTGGTCGCCGTCGGGGCTGTAATCGGCCACGGCCTGAGCGAAATTGCGCAGGCGCGTGGAGAGCACGCGCGTGGCCCAGATGAGCAGCGCCACCGCGCCGATGGCGGCGAAGATCAGCGTGTTGGTACGCGGATTGAGCAAAGGCGGGGTCGGCGTGTTGAAGGGCAGGCGCACGCGCAGATGCATGAGATCGGGCAGGGCGATGGTGAGGGTGCGCGGTTCGTTGCCGATGCGCGGATCGACGGTGGCGATGATGTCCGAGCCCAGATCGCGGGTGACGAAATCGGGCGCGGGCGTGCCGTGGCTAAGATCGAACGTGGTGCCGGGCGCGGCGACGATACGCAAGTCGATATCGGGATTGGAGCGGTTGGCGGCGGCGACGATGAGGGCGCGTTCGTCGGTCCCCGGCGCATCGGCGATGAGGCGCACGATCGAGGCGATGGAGCGCGATTGCATGCGCAGGCTCTCGTCCGGGTCGTGCCGGGTATCGGTGAGATTGACCAGCGAGAGCGCGATGAGCTGGCTCATGGCCACGGTGGCCAGCAGCAGCAGCACGATCTGCCCGGAAATACCGCTGGGCCAGAGGGACTTGAGCGCCTTGATCATAGCTCGGAGACGTCGGGGGCGAAGCTGTAGCCGGACGAGCGCACGGTGATGAGCATGATCGGGTCGCGCGGGTCCTTCTCGATCTTCTGGCGCAGGCGCGAGACGAGAATATCCACCGAGCGGCCGGAGGAGCCGTTCTCGCGGCCCTGGGTGAGGTCGATGATCTCGTCGCGGCTGAGGACGCGGCCGGCCTGTTCGCAGAAGACCTGGAGCAGGTCGAACTCGGCCGAGGTCAGCGCGACGCGGGCGCCGGAGGCATCGAGCAGGCGGCGGGCCTGGATGTCGAGCTCCCATCCATTGAAGCGGTAGCCGCGGACGGTGCGGCTGGACGGCGCCTGGTCGCCGGCATGGCGGCGCAGCACGGCGCGGATGCGGGCCAGCAATTCGCGGGGATTGAAGGGCTTGCCCACATAATCATCGGCACCCATTTCGAGGCCGATGATGCGCTCGATATCGTCCGAGAGGGCGGTGAGCAGGATGACGGGCATGTCGGAATTGGCGCGCAGGCGCCGGCAGATGGACAGCCCATCCTCGCCCGGCAGCATGCGGTCGAGCACGACCAGGCTGACCGCCTCGTCCTTGAGGGCCCTGTCCATCTCAATTCCATCAGTGACCGCAGTCACGGTGAGCCCGTTGAGCTCAAGGAACTGGGCGACGAGGTCGCGAATCTGGCGGTCGTCCTCGACCACGAGGATGTGCGGTGTTTTCATGCCCTCTTGGGTAGCGCAGGGGAGGCGGTTTGATAAGGGGTATTTGCCTCAGCCGGCCTGCGCCGCCGGCTGGCGCCGGACGAGGGCGGGGACGGTCTCGACGATGACGATGGCTGCAAAGATCATGGCGGCGCCGGCATAGCCGACCGGCGGCAGGCGCTCGCCCAGGATGAGGAAGCCGCCGAGGGCGGCAAAGAGGCTTTCCGAGGAGAGGATGATGGCGGCGTTGGCGGGCGGCACGTGACGCTGGGCGACAGCTTGGAGCGTGAAGGCCACGGCGGTCGAGAGGATGCCGGCATAGAGAATCTGCACCCAGCCATCGGCCAGAGCGGCCCAGGTCGGCGTTTCGAAGGCGAAGGCGCCGCCGGTGGCGACGAGCCCCGAAAAGATGAAGCAGAGCGCCGAGACGAAGACCGGCAGGCCGGTGCGGTTGGCGACGAAGCCGAGCATGAGTACCTGCACGGCCCAGAAGAAGGCGCTGCCGAGCACGAAGGCGTCGCCGGTGTTGAAGCTGTCGAGCCCACCGCCATTGAGGTAGTAGACCCCGATCAGCGCCAGCGGCATGCAGAGCCAGACGATGGGGTGCGGCCAGTGGCGCAGGGCGAGGAGGCCGATCAGGGGCACGAAGAGCACGTAGAGGCTGGTGATGAAGCCGCCATTGGTCACCGTGGTCATGGTGAGGCCCCATTGCTGGAGCCAAGAGCCCATGAAGAAGGAGACGCAGAGCACGAAGACCAGCAGCCAGTCCCGGGCGGAAACGTTCTTGCTGCGACGCGAATATTCCCAGAGGGCCAGCGGCAGGATGACGAGGCCGCCCAGCAGGTAGCGAGCCGAGGTGAAGGTGAGCGGGCCCATGGAATCCATCGCCGACTTCTGCGCGACGAAGGCCATGCCCCACAGGAGCGTGGTGACGAGGAGGAGGAGAACGGCGATGGGGCGGGGCATCAGGTCAGTTCGGCGTCTAGAGCTTGGATGAGGCGGCTGATCTCCTCGGGCGTGGTGTAATGCACGAAGGAGAGGCGCAGGACGCCGTGGTTGGGATCGATGCCCAGGGCCTTGAGCAGGCGCCAGGCGTAGAAATTGCCGCCCCCGGCCATGATGCCGTGGCGGGCGAGACGGGCCGCGACGACGGCACCGGGTTCGCTCAGGGCAAGCGAGACGGTCGGGGCGCGCAGTTCGGGATCGGTGGGACCGATGACGCGCAGGTCGTTGCGGGAGCGGACCCAGTCGAGGAGCGGGCGGAGCAGCGCCACTTCCTGGCTGCGCATGGCCGCATGGGCGCGCTCGAAGGGCGTGGCGCCTTCGATAGCGGCGTCGGCAATGCCGTCTACGGCCTCGAGGTAATCGGCGATGCCGGCGCAGGCGGCGATCTGGGCATGATCGGGGCCGGCGGGCGTCAGGCGATAGCGCGGCTTGGCATCGTTGAAGAAATGGCCCTGGTTGGGAAGGCGCGCCGCCAGCGACGGGCGCACGGCCATGATGCCCTGATGGGGGCCGAAGGTCTTATAGGCCGAAAAGAGATAAATGTCGGCGCCGAGCGCAGAGAGGTCGGGCAGGCCGTGGGGGGCGTAGCTTACGCCATCGATGACAGAAACCGCGCCAACTGCGTGGGCGCGCGCGGCGATCTCGGCCACGGGGTTGATCTCGCCGGCGATGTTGGAGCAATGCGGGGCGGCGACGAGGCGGACCTTGTCGTCGAGAAGGGCGTCGAGGCCGGATAGAGCAAGGCGCCCGGTCTGCGGATCAACCTGCCATTCGCGCACTTCGATGCCGCGATCCGCCAGCTTGCGCCAGGCGCCGGTATTGGCTTCGTGATCCTGGTTGGTGACGATTACGGCATCGCCCGGCTTGAGCCAGCCGGCGAAGGCATTGCCGAGCACATAGGTGTTGGCCGAGGTCGACGGGCCGAAATGTATCCAGTCGGCTGTGACGTTGAGGGCGGCAGCGATGCGGTCATAGGCCAGGTTCATGGCCTCGCCGGCGGCCTGCGAGGCCGGATAGACGCCATAGGGCTGGACCTTGAGGGCGCGGTAATAGCTGTCAAGCCGATCGAGCACGGGGGCGGCGGTATAGGAGCCGCCGGCATTCTCGAAAAAGGCCCAGCCGTCGAGGGAGGGTTCCGAGAAAGCCGGAAACAGGTTGCGGATGCGCGCGGGATCGAGCGGGAGCACGGAAATTGCCTCGGAGGGAGCTGCCCGCCGTTAGTATCCCGTTGCGGGAAAGGCGGCAAGCGGCGGCGCGCGGGCAAAAAGAAACCCCGGCGGGACGACCGGGGTTTCGGGGACGAGAGCGGACTGGGGCTTGGCGAGTGGGGGGACTCTTGGTGCCGCCCTCGTTCCTTTGGGGTCAGCCCTGCGGCGCGGCGGGAGTGTCGCCGCCATCGTCGCTGTCGGCACCATTGTCCGGGGCGGTCTGCGGCAGAGCCCGCATGCCGCCATTATGCTGATGCTGGCCGGGGCCCATATTCGGGTTGCCCATGCCCTGACCGCGTATCCCGACATGCCCGCGCCTGGGCATCAGATCGGCCTTCTGCTGGTCGCTCAGACTGTTCATGAAAGCCTCGAGCTTGGGCAGGACGGTATTGATGGCTTCAAGGCGGGCAGTATCGACTGCGACGCGAGCCTTGAGACCGGTGACGAGGTCGGGGCGCTGGTTGTTGGCCGTCAGGGATTCACGGGCGGCCTTGGCAGCGTCGGCGAAGCTCGATTGTGCGGCGAGCGCGGTGGTCTTCAGGTCCTCGAAGAGCGGCTTCTGGGTATCAGTCAGGTCGATGCGGTGCGAAAGCCTTACGAAAGCGATTTCGAGCGCTTCGGCGCCGCGCGGCGTCCCCAGCAGGTCGATGATGCCGCGCGAACCTTCCGGCCGCTGGGCGTTGAAACGCATATTGTTGTGCTGGCGCCATTGGCCGGGCCGCTGCACATCCTGGGCAGCGGGACGCTTGGGGCCTGCATTGGGGCCAGCATCCTGCGCGAAGGTGGCCGGGACGGTAGCGACCAGACCGAGCGTACCTGCCAGAGTCGCAACGAGTGCGGTCTTGGTGAGCTTGGGGAGGTTCATAATAAGCGGTTCCTTGCATGGGATCTGCGTGACTGGAGGATCACAACAGGAAACCTAGCAAGGCCAAGCTCTCAGCGAGCTTGCGGCCCGATGAAAGATTGGTAGGGCTGGTAAGGTGGGCCCAACTCACCCGGCGATGTAGTCGCGCAAGGCGTCGGCTTCCTGCTGGGTCTCTTCCAGCTTGCGCTTGACCACGTCGCCGATGGAGACGATGCCCATGAGCTTGCCGTCTTCGAGCACCGGGATGTGGCGGATGCGGAACTCGGTCATGCGCTCGGCCAGCATCGCTACCGTGGTGGAGCGCGTGCAGGTAATGATGGCCGAACTCATGGAATCCCCGACTTCCTGGTCGAGCGCATTGGCGCCATGAACGCCAAGCTGGCGGACGACGTCTCGTTCCGAGAGGATGCCGATGACGGCGCCGGAGCGATCGGTGACGACGACGGCGCCGATATTGTGGGCATTGAGGACGTCCACGGCCTCGCTCACCCGGGCATAGGCGGGAATGGTGTAAACGTCCGTTCCCTTGGCTTGAAGGATATTGTCGACGAGCATGCTTGCCTCTCCCTTCTCACACTGGAATGGCAGTTTGCACCTTCGGGTTCCTTCAAACAATACGCCCAAGGGCCAATGCCGATGCGCAAAAAGAAAGGCCGGCAGGAGCCGGCCCGTGAGGGAGGATCACTCTTGTGGGGGTGATTGAGGCATGAGGAAAGTATCTAGGCTTCGCTTCCATCCTGCCAGCGCAATTGCCGTACCGGGAGCTGGTCGTCCCCCGGAATGGGCCCGCGAAGCGATACTCGGATGACTTCCCCGATGGTTGCCAGCATCAGCAGCGCCAAGGGCACGACAAAGGCCGCGACGCGGGTATCGACACCACGGGTCAGGGCCGCCGCGCGATCGGGCGAAATGCCGGCAAAGATCGTCAAGGCGGAGGTCAAGGCTACCGCGATGAGCGCGAGGACATAGAAGACTTTGAGACTTTTCGGCTTGGCCGACAGGATTCTAGACAAAGACGGCGCTTCCGTACGCATCACAACGATGGGAGGAATGCCCGCCGAATGCGGGCGCAATTTGAGCGCAAAGCGGAAAACCGGGTACGATTTCGCGGCGCAAAAGTGGCGGAAGGACCCGAGCGCGGCGCAACGCGATGTTGTTTCCGCCGGCGGCTGCCCTTATCACTGTCACCCGGTTTTTCCGCGGAGGTGAGTTATGGGTTTCCTTTCCGATGCGCTTTTGCGCGTGCAGCCGTCCGCGACGGTGGCCATTACGCAGAAGGCGCGCGAGCTGGTGCGGGCCGGACAGGACGTGATCGCGCTTTCGGCCGGCGAGCCGGATTTCGACACGCCCCAGCACGTCAAGGACGCGGCGATCCGCGCGCTGGCGGAAGGAAAGACCAAATATACCAATGTGGAAGGCATTCCCGAGCTCAAGGCAGCGGTGGCGGCCAAGTTCCGGCGCGACAACGGACTGGATGTGACGGCCGACGATTGCTTTGTCTCGGCGGGCGGCAAGCAGATCATCTTCAACGCGCTGCTGGCCACGCTCAATCCGGGTGACGAAGTGGTGGTGCCGGTGCCGTTCTGGGTGAGCTACCCGGAAATCGTGCGCCTGTGCGGGGCCGAGCCGGTCTTCGCCCATGCCGATGCCTCGACGGGCTTCAAGCTGACGCCGGAGGCGCTGGCGCGAGCCATCACGCCCAGGACCAAGTGGCTGATCCTCAACTCGCCCTCCAACCCCTCGGGCGCCGCCTATAGCGAAGAGGAATTGCGCGGGCTGGCGCAGGTGCTGCTCGGCCAGCCGCAGGTGCACATTCTCACCGACGACATCTACGAGCCGCTGGTGTTCGACGGGCGGCGCTTCGCCACGATCGCCCAGGTCGCGCCGGCGCTACGCGAGCGCACGCTCACCATGAACGGTGTTTCCAAGTCGCATGCCATGACCGGCTGGCGCATCGGCTATTGCACGGGCCCGCGCGCATTGCTGGCGGGCATGAGCAAACTCCAGGGGCAATCGACCAACAATCCCGCCTCGATCTCGCAATGGGCGGCGGTGGAGGCTCTCAACGGGCCGCAGGATTTCCTCAAGGACTGGCTCAAGGTGTTCCAGGCGCGGCGCGATCTCGTCGTGGACGGGCTCAATGCCTGCGAGGGTATCGAGTGCCTGGTGCCGCAGGGCGCGTTCTATGTGTTCCCGTCCTGCACGGGCCTTTTGGGCAAGACCAGCGCGGGCGGGCGCAAGCTCGTCAGCGACGAGGATTTCGTCATGGCGCTGCTGGAGGAAACCGGCGTGGCGCTGGTGCATGGCGCGGCCTTCGGGTTGCCGGGGCATTTCCGCCTGAGTTACGCGACCGCCGACGCTGCGTTGCAGAGCGCCGTCGAGCGCATCCAGACTTTTTGCGCGGGCGTCAGATAACGTCCGCGCCGCAAGGCGCGATCAGCCGAGAAGCGAGGCGAGGCCGCTGAAGCCCGAGCTGGCGCTGTCGGACTGGGTGCTGCTGGCGAACATCTCGGCGATCTTGGCGGAGCTTTGGTAATTGGCCAGAGCGTTGTCGTAAAAGCTCTGCGTCCAGCCTACGGCGGTGCGCTCCTCGGCGGAAAGGCTGGAATAGGCGCTGATGAGGTTGAGCGCGAAAGCGGTGGGGTCGCCGCTGCTGGACGCACTCTTGAAGCTGGCGAGCAGGGCCTGGCCGGAGCGCGTGCGGATTTCGGACTTGGCGGCATTGACCTCCTCGACGCTGAACTTGTCGTCCTTGTTGAGGACGATGGCCGAAAGCGAGCGGCTGTCGAACTGGGAGAAATCCACCTGCTGGCCGTTCTTGCGGAACTTGGAGAAGACCAGTTCCTTGCCGGCAGCCTTGGCATCGGCGGCCTGCTTGTCGAGCGCGGCGCGCACATCGGTGGCGACATCGCCGAAATCACGCAATTCCCCGGTCTTGCCGGTCTCGGAGCGCCGCAGGTAATCGGCGACCGGATCATTGGCCACGTCGGGCAGGGTGGCGGGATCGGCGGCCAGTTGCTTCTGGGCTTCGAGGGTTGCGGCCTTGCGGGTCTTCCAGACGTCGGTGGCCTTTTCCTCGTCGGAGGCGCCATCGAGGAAATCGAGCGCGGCCTTGTAGAGCGTGGAACTGTCGCCGGTGACGCGGGCGACGGCGGCCGGGCCGGTGAGGGCGGCGTCGAAGCGGTTGGAAAGCTCGATGGCGGCGGCGGAGCGCTCGTCGTCAGTGAACTGGCCTTCGGCATTGGAGGCGATGGCGAAGAGGGCGCGCCTGTCGAGGCCGGACAGGTCGATGGCGAGCTTGCCGTCCTTGAGGGGAGAGGTGGCCTCGGCGTCGTCCAGCAGCTTGGTAAGGGCGGTGCGGGTTTCGGCGATGACCGTCGCATAGTCCTTGACCCCCATGGCCGACAGCGCCGCGCTCGAGAGCGTGATGGAGGTCGCCGAATTGCCTGATGACGAACTGCTATTGTCGCCGGCCCCGGAGGAAGAGCCGGCGGTGCTCGACGTCGTGGTCGCCGTGGCGAGGTAGCGATAGGCGCTATACTGGGTGGCGGAGGTAATGGTGGTCATGCTGGAACCCCTTGTTGCCGATGGCGATGCAGGGATTGTGCCAGCCTGAAAAGCCTGGATTTCCGGGCTTTTGCTGAATTGCGTTTTGCAACGACCCGGCAAATTCTGCCGGGTGGCGGCAGAAACGGCCGCGCCGGAAATGAAAAGGCCCTGCCCGAGGGGATGGGCAGGGCCGGTGGCCATCCGCTTGCGCGAAGGACCATTTACGGTGGCGGCCGGGAGGAGGAAGCCGCAATCCGTCGATGGCGCGCAATATCGTCGGAACACCCCCCGAGCACAAACGCAAAGCCAGAAGACCAGCCATGCGTGCAAGTGATAAGCGCCGGTTTTCAAAGGCAAAAAAAGAGGCTCCACTCGTGAGAGTGGAGCCTGATGACTTGGGCCGAAGCCAAAATCGAAAGTGTGGCAGATAAGCGAGGGAGGAGGATACGCCATCTGCCGATGGGTCCGCACCTAGGGAGGAGGATTAGGCGCTTTCCCGGTGTCGCGATGGGCAAGGCCGAGGGAGGAGGATACGGCCCGCGTCTCAGCGACAAGATGAATATGCCTATGCGCCGGTTTGTTCGCAATGCGGCAAAGTGCACCCCAGCTATGCGCCAAACGCAGGCAGAAACGGCGGATGCGCATTTCGTAGGCATTGGCGCAAAAAAAAGTGGCCCCGCTCGAGGGGAGAGCGAAGCCACGAGGTCGAGAGACAAAAGCCTCTCGAGGGAGGAAACAGCAACAAGGTGCAAGGGAGGGAGAACACCGTGCTGTCGAGCGGGGATATAGGCGGGTGCGGGTGCACCTACAACCCGGCTGGGGTCGGACCTGATATGCACGAAATGCATAGCCAGCGATGCGTCGTTCTTTATGTAATTTTAGTGACGCTAAAACGTATGAGATTGCAGGGATTTAGGTGATTTCGGGTGTGAAATCGGTTTCAGTCGAGGCGCGGGGCAAGACCTGAAAATGCAGAAGAAAAATCTGCGCGGGCGCGGGAAAGCGTGTGATTGAAGGCGCTTGGCGGGTGGGAGTGACCCCGATGAGGCGCTGCAAGCGGGGGGGATTCGCGGGAGAGGCCGCCCGTCGCTTGCGTGAAACGACGAACGGCCTCTACGATTCCGAGGGCGAAAGCTAGAGCCAGCCCTTGCGCTTGAAGAAGAAGTAGGGGAGCACGGCCGAAAGGGCCATGAGGCCGAGCGCCCAGGGATAGCCGAAATGCCAGTGGACCTCGGGCATGATGTCGAAGTTCATGCCGTAGACCGAGGCGACGAGCGTGGGCGGCAGGAAGACCACGGCGGCCACCGAGAAGATCTTGATGATCTGGTTCTGCTCCAGGTTGATCAGGCCCAATGTGGCATCGAGCAGGAAGTTGATCTTGTTGGAGAGGAAGCTGGCGTGGTCGGAGAGGGCCGTCGCGTCGCGCTGCAGGGTCTTGAATTCCTGCCGGATCTCGCGGGCGGCCTTGGTGTTGCCGGTCTCGGTGGTCTGGTGGAACGAGGTTAGCCGCACGATGGAGAGCAGGCTTTCACGCACCAGCGTCAGCATGTCGCCCTTGCGGCCGATCTGCTCGATCAGCGATTGCAGGTCGCGCGCCTTGGCGGTGGCGTTCTTGATCTTGTTGCGGAAGACTTCGCGCGAGATCGTGTCGATCTCGTCGCCCGTCGCTTCCAGTATCTGGGCGAGACGGTCGATGAAGGCTTCCAGAATCCCGATCATCACCACTTCGCCGGTCGCATAGACGCGGCCATTGACCCGGCGTGCCCGTGACTCGAACAACGCGAAGGGGCGCGGCTCGGCATAGCGCACGGTCACCAGCTTGCCGTCGCGCAGGATGAAGGTGACGGGGGTCTTGGCCGGATCGCCCGATTCGAGATGGGCGAAGGCGGTGATGGTCATGAACTCGCTGCCGGCCTCGTAATAGAGACGGGCAGACGGCTCGATGTCGGCCATTTCCTCCCGCGTGGGGATGGAAACGCCAAGGCAGGATTCGGTGAAGCGATCCTCGGCCGGGGTGGGGTTGAGCAGGTCGTACCAGACCGCGTCCGAGGTATGGGTGGCCGGATCGTTCTCATCGTACATGGAGAGTACGAGGCGATCGCTCTCGCGCGTGAAGATGCGCAGCATTTTTCGGGCTCCTGATAGTCCGCGCCGCCAGCGCAGAGGAGCCCCGCAAGGCTACCGATGCGCCGACGGCATCGAAGATCGACTTCGACTGTCGGGGTTCATCTCAATGGTTCCTTTGAAGCGATGCCGTCAGGGACGGCGTCAAAGAGGCAGGTGCGCCCTATAGCCGGAAAAGTCAAGGGCCGACGCGGGTTTGGACCCGCAGAGCCGATCAGTCCTTGAAGGCGTCGACCAGAGCCTCGGTAAGGCGGGTGCCGTCCTTGTAGATGACGTCGTTGATGCGCAGGCGCTTGTCCACGAAACTCAGTTCGAGCCTGTCGGACCAGTTGGAGGCCGAGTCATCGGGGAACTGGTAGAAAAGCACGACCTGCGGATGCTCGGCGGTGCCGCTCATGCCGACGACGGTGCATTGCGGGGCGTAATCGGGAAAGCTCTGCCACGGAATGCCGTCGCCCAGCGGCGGCTTGTCACCGGGCGCGGCCTTCTCGGCCGCATCGTTCCTGGCCTCGGCCTCGCTGATGGCCGCTTGCAGCTCGCTGGTGAGAATGGCCTCGACCGGAGCCATGTCGCCTGAAAGGCGGCCGGCGCAGAAGATGTCGCCGACCTGGACGCCGGTGAGCGAGACGGCCTGAGCCGGCGCTGCCGCCAAGGCGAGAGCGAGGAGAGAGAAAGCGAGACGACGCATCAGAACTGCCATTCACGGGCCTTGCCGACGATGAAATCCCGGAAGACGCCGACGCGCTTGGAATTCTTGAGGGCAGGTGGGTAGACGAAATAGGTTTCGTAGGCCGGCAGCTCGACTTCGGGCAGCACGATTTCGAGCTGGTCTTCGCCCTCGGCCACATAATCGGGCAGCATGGCGATGCCGATACCGACGCGCGCGGCCTGCATCATGCCGTAGATGGCGTTGACCTTGACGGCGGCGCGGCGCGGGCTGGAATCTGGCCGGCCCAGACGCTCGAGATAGTTGATGTCGCCCAGGAAGGACGGCACCGGCTCGCCGAACGCGATGATGCGGTGGTTGTCGAGATCGGCCACGTTCTCGGGCGTTCCATATTCCTGGATATAGGATTTGGAGGCGTAGAAGTGGTTGTGGACCGAGAACAGCTTACGCTGGATCATCTCGGACTGGTTCGGGCGGTGCAGGCGGATGGCGACATCGGCCTCACGCATGGCGAGATCGAGCTCGGCGTCGTTGAGCTTGATCTCGATCTGGATGCCCGGATAGAGCAGCAGGAATTCGTGGATGCGCGAGGAGAGCCAGGTGGAGCCGAAGCCCACCGTGGTCGTGACCAGAAGCGGGCCGGTCGGCACGTCCTGGCTCTCGCTCATCTGCGTCTCGACCTGCTGGAGTTCCCAGTGCATGCGGTGGGCGGTGCGGAAAAGCTGCTCGCCCACTTCGGTCAGCACCAGCCCGCGGGCATGGCGAATGAACAGCTTCAGGCCCAGGTCATCCTCGAGCGCCGAAATCTGGCGCGACACGGCCGACTGGCTCATGCCGAGCTTTTCGGCTGCGTGGGTGAAGCTCCCCGACTCTGCGGCCGTATGGAAGATGCGGAGCTTGTCCCAGTCGAGCATGCGTTCCCCGTTTTTACTCGGCGGCTTCGGCGAGTTCGTTGGCGGCAAGGAAGCGCTCGGCTTCCAGTGCGGCCATGCAACCCATGCCTGCGGCGGTTACGGCCTGGCGGAATACGTCATCGGTCACATCGCCTGCAGCGAAGACGCCCGGAATGTTGGTCGCCGTGCTGTCAGGCGCCGTCCACAGATAGCCGCCCGGCTTCATATCGAGCTTGCCATTGAAGATGGATGTGGCGGGAGCATGGCCGATCGCGACGAACACACCATCGGTTTCGAGCGTCGTGGTTTCTCCGGTATGAACGTTGCGGACAGTGGCCGCCTGCACGCTCGGCGGCATGGCGGCGCCATCGATATCCACCAACTCGCTATTCCAGATCACCTCGACCTTGGGATGCTTGAACAGACGATCCTGCAGGATCTTTTCGGCGCGGAATTCGTCGCGGCGATGGATCACGGTGACCTTGGAGGCGAAATTGGTGAGGAACAGCGCCTCCTCGACGGCAGTATTGCCGCCGCCGACCACGACGACCTTGCGGTCGCGATAGAAGAAGCCGTCGCAGGTGGCGCAGGCGGAAACGCCAAAGCCCTGGAACTTCTGCTCGGCCGGCAGGCCCAGCCACTTGGCCTGGGCGCCGGTGGCGATGATGAGCGAGTCGCAGGTGTAGCGGGTGCCGCTGTCGCCGACGAGGGTGAAGGGGCGGTGTTCGAGATCGACCGAAACGATGACGTCGGAAACGAAGCGCGTGCCGACATGCTCGGCCTGCGCCTTCATCTGCTCCATGAGCCAGGGGCCCTGGATGACATCGGCGAAGCCGGGATAGTTTTCGACATCGGCGGTGATGGTCAGCTGACCGCCAGGCTGCAGGCCCGAGATGATCACCGGTTCAAGCATGGCGCGAGCGGCATAGATCGCCGCGGTGTACCCGGCCGGGCCCGAACCAATGATGATGACTTTCGCGTGCATTGCAGCGCACTCCAGAATGAAAGCGGCCCTCCGATAGTTAAGAGAGCCGCGCACAATGTTGCAAGATCAAGACTGTCGCATCGGGCGAGCCAAATGAAATGACTCACCGAAAAGCCACAGCTTTTGAGATTTTCTGGCCGCCGACCCTGCGGTCAGACGAAGCGGATCTCAAGAATTTCGTAGCCGCGAGAGCCGCCTGGCGCGGAAACCTCGAACGAATCGCCAGCCTCCTTGCCCATCATGGCGCGCGCGATCGGCGAGGAGATCGAGATGCGGCCTTCGCTGGCATCGGCCTCCGGATCGCCCACGATCTGGTAGGTGCGCTCTTCCTCGCTGTCTTCGTCCACGATCTTGACGGTGGCGCCGAACTTGACCTTGGAGCCCGAAAGCCGGGTCACGTCAATGACGTCGGCCAGGGCGAGCATGGCTTCGAGTTCCTGAATGCGGCCTTCGTTGAGACTCTGCTGTTCCTTGGCCGCATGATATTCGGCGTTTTCCGACAGGTCGCCATGGGCGCGCGCTTCGGAAATCGCTTCGATGATGCGGGGCCGATCTTCGGCGGTGCGGCGACGATATTCTTCCGTCAGCCGGGCATGACCGTCGATCGTCAGCGGAATCTTGTCCATTCATACCTCCGTACCGGATCGGTGCGTTTTGCGCCGATCCGCGGGTCAAAACAGGAGCCCGCCAGAGTAGCGGGCAATAAACATACTCCCTGCCAAAGTCGTTCGGCGTAATTCGCGACTAACTTTCGGGGGAGAATTGCGGGCCAAGGTGCCCGTCCGGCGCCTGCCGGTCAAGCCGAAGATTTGCCGGCCTGTGGATTGCGGGCACCCATGTAAATGGTCTCGGAGACGCCGCAATTCAAGGTCGGTGCGCTTCCCGGCCAACCGTTGCAAAAGCGAAAGGCGCAGCCGAAGCTGCGCCTTTCGAAACGATCACGGTTCCTGGATCAGGCGGCCGGGCTGAGGTTGTCGGCTGCAGACTTACCGGTCCGCTTGTCCTTGACGATCTCGTAATTGACCTTCTGACCTTCATCCAGGCCATTCAGGCCCGAACGCTGGACAGCGGAGATGTGAACGAAAACGTCGGCCCCACCCTCGTCGGGCTGGATGAATCCATAACCCTTTTGACCATTAAACCATTTTACAGTGCCGGTAGCCATGTAGAGTCCCTTGCGTCTCTGCGCCGGTCGAGACCCCCATGATCCCGACCTGTGCTATCGAATTATCGGATAGTGACGTCAGCAGGCGCGAGCAAAATCGCGAGGCAAGTCGTCGGCCGCAATATTCGATTGCGGTTTTCTAGCGTGAAATAATCAAAGTATCAATATCTGTTTACGAAAAGCAAAACGGCCGGGTCAGCGACGCGCTCACCCGGTTGTATACATATTGCATAAAATGCTCGCGCGGCCTTTCGGCGGCCATTGCGCTATCGGCGGGGAGTCTGTTCGGGAGAGCCCCAGATGCCTTCGAACAGCGACCGACACCATTAGTGTACCGGTTGCGTGGGGCAGATAGCAACCAAAAGTCACGTGCAGGCCGATGGGCAGTTTGCCGCACCAAGGGAGAAGTGCGATTGCTCAGAAGGGAACGGCGGGGCATGTTGCGCGCCTCAAGAATTTGCAGGCGAGACGGCCAATGTCCTCCATTCTCCATGACTTCCGCAGCGACACGGTAACCCGACCCTCCGCGCAGATGCGCGCGGCAATGGCCGAGGCGGAAGTGGGCGACGACGTGTTTGGCGACGACCCGACGGTCAACCGCCTCGAAGGCCGGGCGGCCGAAATGCTGGGCAAGGAAGCGGCGCTGTTCGTGCCTTCTGGCACGCAATCGAACCTGCTGGCGCTGATGGCCCATTGCGAGCGCGGCGACGAATATATCGCCGGGCAGGAAGCGCATTGTTATTCGCATGAAGCCGGGGGCGCCGCGGTGCTGGGCTCGATCCAGCCGCAGCCGATCGCACATCAGGCCGACGGCACGCTGGCGCTGGCCGACATCGAGGCGGCGATCAAGCCGGACGACATGCACTATGCGCGCACGCGGCTGCTGGCGCTGGAAAACACGCTGGGCGGGCGGGTAATCCCGCTCGACTATGTCCGGGCGGCGACGGCGCTGGCGCGGCGGCACGGGCTGACCACCCATCTGGACGGCGCGCGAGTCTTCAACGCCAAGGTGGCGCTGGGAGTGCCGGTGAGTGAGATCGCGATGCCGTTCGACACGGTTTCGGTATGCCTTTCCAAGGGGCTCGGCGCGCCGATCGGTTCGGTGCTGGTGGGCAGCGAGGCCCTGATCGCCAAGGCGCGGCGGCTGCGTAAGATGGTGGGCGGCGGCATGCGGCAGGCCGGGCTCATCGCGGCGGCCGGGCTTTATGCGCTGGAGAACAATGTAGCGCGCCTTGCCGAGGACCACGCCCATGCCAAGGCGCTTGGCGAGGGGCTGTCGCGCTTCCAGGCGCTGCACGTGGCGCCCGTCGAAACCAATATGGTGTGGGTGGATGTCGACCCCGAGATCGCCACCGAGTTCAACGCCTATCTGGCAGCGAACGGGGTGGGCATCACGCACGGCTATGCCGGCCGGCGCCAGCGCTGGGTGACGCATCTGGACGTGGGGCAGGAAGCGCTCGACGGGGCGCTGGCGGTGGTCCGCAAGTTCTTCGACTAAGATTTTCGCATTTGAGGCCCTGATGCGGGCGGCGCTGGGGTGACCGGCGGGTGTGGGGGCGAGTTTTCGATCGCCCCCACAGGATGTTACCGACTCAACTTCCAGAATTCATGCAGTCCGGCGATGTTCGTGCTGGTCATGAGCGGCATGGCTGCCTGCAGCATGTCGTCGGGCCAATCCCACCAGGCCATTTCAAGGAGGAGCGCGATGTCTTCCTCAGAGAAGCGCTTGCGGATCGGCCTGGCGGGGTTGCCGCCGACGATGGCGTAGGGCTCGACGTCCCTGGTGACGAGGGCACGGGTACCGATGACGGCGCCGTGGCCGATATTGATGCCGGGCATGACGATGGCCTCAGTGCCGATCCACACATCGTTGCCGATGACGGTGTCGCCGGCGGGCGCGAAGGCGTTGGCGGCGCCGGTGAAGTGGGGCACCTCGTTCATGAAGTAGAACGGGAACGAGGAGACCCAGTCGTAGCGGTGGCCCTGGTTGCCGGCCATGATGAAGGCGGCGCCCGAGCCGATCGAGCAGAAGCTGCCGATGACGAGGCGGTCGACACCGGGCTCGGTCATGAGGAAGCGGGCACAATCATCGAAGCTGTGGCCGTGATAATAGCCGGAATAATAGCTGTAGCGGCCGACGAGGATGTTGGGGTTGGTGACCTGACGGTCGAGCGTGATGCCCTTGAAGGGGCTTTCGAAAAAATTGGTCATGGATTGCATCATGAGTGGCGCGAGCCAGCGGCTGCGCAGGTGAAACTGTACGGGGGAGACCGGTGTTGCGGGCAGCAGCAAGTGCCCGGAGCGTGCCGGTCAGGAGGCGTCCAGTGGAGCGCGTGTCAGGCGCGGGTGGACACGATGGAGGTGGTACAGTGTGCCGACTTCATGGTGCGGCGTGTTTAGGCGGGGTGGGGCGGCGGAGTCAAACACGAAGCCGCCTGGTGGTTGCGTTGCGATCAGATCGCCAGCGCCGGCAGGGCTGGTGCTTCGAGACCGACGAAGGGGTCGTTCCAGGCTTGGATGGCGGAGAGACGCGCAAGCCAGGCGGTGATGTTGGGGTAGTCGGCGACGGGCAGGCCGGCAATGTCGGCGAAGGGGAGGACGCAGGCCATGCGGAAATCGACGTAGGAGATGCCGTCTTCGAGCAGCCAGTCCTGATTGGCGAGGTGGGCGTCGAGGATGGCGGCGGATTGGTGGAAGAGGGCTAGGCCGTCTTCGACATAGTGGGTGCGGATGGGGCCGTGGCCGTAGCGCTGGCGGGTGACGCGCTCGAAATGCACCTTGTCGCAGCCGGCGACGAAATCGCCATTGGCCCAACTCAGCCATTGCAGCATGCGGGGCTCTATCGCGCCGGTCCGCCAGAAGGCCGAGCCGGCCAGTTGGGAGAGGCGGCAGGCGATGGCGTCGGCTTCCCAGAGCGCGGTGCCGTCATCCTCGAGCAGGATGGGGATGCGGTGGTTGGGATTGAGCGCGCGGAAGTGGTCGATGTGGACCGGATCGAACGGAGAGGCGAACTCGAATTCGACCGGCACGCCGAGATAGCGGGCGGTGGCGACCGTGAGGCGCGGATTGTAGTTGCGGCTGAAGTAGAGCTTCATCGATCCCTCGCTTGCGGCGGCGCGAGGATTCTTAGCAATGTCGGCCGGCTGTGAACAGCCGTGGCGCGGGAAGCAGGTGGGACGCGCCGGGGCGTCGTCCCACCCAGTTCGGATTTAGGCCGCGAAATAGTCCTGCAGCGGGCGCACCTGGAGGTTGCCCTCGCGGTAGGCGATGATGCCCTCCACCGCGGCGATCGCGCCGGGGATGGTGGTGTAGTAGGGAATCTTCGAGAGCAGGGCCGTGCGGCGGATGTCGCGGCTGTCGGAGACCGATTTGGCGCCATCGGTGGTGTTGATGACCAGCTGCACGCCGCCGTTCTTCATCGAATCCACGATGTGCGGACGGCCTTCGAGCACCTTGTTGATCTTTTCGGCAGCGATGCCGTTTTCGACCAGGTACCGCTGGGTGCCGCCGGTGGCGAGGATCTTGAAGCCAGCATTTTCGAGGTGCCGCATCGGCTCGACGATGGCTTCCTTGTCGGCGTCACGCACCGAGACGAACACCGTGCCTTCCTTGGGAACCTTGGAGCCGGCGCCGAGCTGGCTCTTGGCGAAGGCGATGGCGTAGTCGGTGTCGAGGCCGATGACTTCGCCGGTCGACTTCATCTCGGGGCCAAGCACCGTGTCGACGCCCGGGAAACGGTTGAACGGGAACACGGCTTCCTTGATGGCGACGTGGTTGAGGACCTTTTCCTTGAGGTCGAAGCTTTCGAGACTCTCGCCGGCCATGACGCGGGCGGCAATCTTGGCGATGGGCTTGCCGATGACCTTGGCCACGAAGGGCACCGTGCGCGAAGCGCGCGGGTTGACTTCGAGGATGTAGATCGTGCCGTCCTTGAGGGCGTACTGCACGTTCATCAGGCCGCCGACCTTGAGGGCGAGGGCCATTTCACGGGTCTGGCGCTTGAGCTCGGCCAAAATTTCGTCCGAGAGGTGCTGGGGCGGAAGCGAGCAGGCGCTGTCGCCCGAATGAATGCCGGCTTCCTCGATGTGCTCCATGATGCCGCAGACGAAGACGTCCTTGCCGTCAGAGAGGCAATCCACGTCGATTTCGATGGCGCCCGAAAGGTAGCCGTCAAAGAGCAGCGGGTTGTCCGAGAGGACCGAGTTGATCTGGCCGGTCTTGTCGTTCGGGTACTTGGCGCGGATATCGGGCGGCACGAGGCTGGTCAGGGTGTCCTGAACATAGGCCTCGAACTCGTTGGCATTGTGGGCGATGGCCATGGCGCGGCCACCCAGCACGTAGGACGGGCGGATGACCAGCGGGTAGCCCAGGCGCTCGGCGACGATGCGGGCCTGTTCGAGGCTATAGGCGATGCCGTTCTTGGGCTGGGTCAGCTCGAGCTGGCGCAGGAGCTTGGAGAAGAGGTCGCGGTCTTCGGCGAGGTCGATGGAGGACGGCTGGGTGCCCAGGATACGGACACCGGCTTTCTCGACGGCTTCGGCGAGGTTCAGCGGGGTCTGGCCGCCGAACTGGACGATGACGCCGTGCAGGGTGCCGTTGGTCTTTTCGCGCTCGAGGATTTCGATGACGTCTTCTTCGGTCAGCGGCTCGAAATAGAGGCGGTCCGAAGTGTCGTAGTCGGTTGAAACCGTCTCGGGGTTGCAGTTGACCATGATGGTTTCATAGCCGGCATCCGAAAGGGCGAAGGCGGCATGGCAGCAGCAATAATCGAACTCGATGCCCTGGCCGATACGGTTGGGACCGCCGCCAAGGATGACGACCTTGTTGCGGTCGGACGGGCGCGATTCGTCGGAGACTTCACCGGCGAACGGGGTCTCGTAGGTCGAGTACATATAGGCGGTTGGCGAGGCGAATTCGGCGGCCGAGGTGTCGATGCGCTTGTAGGACGGCAGGACGTTGAGGTTGTGACGCAGGTTGCGCACGTCCTTGGCTTCCTTGCCGGCGAGTTCGGCGAGGCGCTTGTCCGAGAACCCCATGGCCTTGAGGCTGCGCAGGATGGCGGCGTCCTGCGGCAGGCCGAATTCGCGGACCTTGGTTTCGGTATCGATGAGGCCGCGGATCTGCTCGAGGAACCACATGTCGATGCGGCAGGCATCGTGGATGTCTTCGTTGGAAACACCCAGGCGCATGGCTTCGGCAACACGCAGCAGGCGCTCGGGCGTCGGGGTGCCCAGAGCGGCGCGGATGGCGTTCTTGTCGTCGCCTTCGCCGAGGCCCGGGATACCGATCTCGTTGAGGCCGGTAAGGCCGGTTTCGAGCGAGCGGAGGGCCTTCTGGAGCGATTCCTGGAAGGTGCGGCCGATGGCCATGGCTTCGCCAACCGACTTCATGGATGTGGTGAGGCGATTGTCCGAGCCCGGGAACTTCTCGAAGGCGAAGCGAGGAATCTTGGTGACGACGTAGTCGATGGTCGGCTCGAACGAGGCCGGGGTGGCGCCGCCGGTGATGTCGTTCTCGAGTTCATCGAGCGTGTAGCCGACGGCGAGACGCGCGGCGACCTTGGCGATGGGGAAGCCGGTGGCCTTGGAGGCAAGGGCCGAGGAGCGCGACACGCGCGGGTTCATCTCGATAACGATCATGCGGCCGTCCGCCGGGTTGATCGCGAACTGGACGTTGGAGCCGCCGGTCTCGACGCCGATCTCGCGCAGGACCGCCAACGAGGCGTCGCGCATGATCTGGTATTCCTTGTCGGTAAGGGTCAGCGCCGGGGCGACGGTGATCGAGTCGCCGGTATGGACGCCCATCGGATCGAGGTTTTCGATCGAGCAGATGATGATGCAGTTGTCCTTCTTATCGCGGACAACCTCCATCTCGTATTCCTTCCAGCCGAGGACGGATTCCTCGATCAGGACTTCGTCGGTCGGGGAGGCGTCAACGCCGCTCTCGACGATGGCGAGGAATTCTTCCTTGTTGTAGGCGATGCCGCCGCCGGTGCCGCCGAGCGTGAAGGACGGGCGGATGATGGCGGGGAGGCCGATGACCTCGAGCGCCTGCAGGCCTTCGATCATGTTGTGGGCGAGCATGGAGCGCGGGGTGGAGAGCCCGATCTTCTTCATGGCGTCGCGGAAGAGTTCGCGGTCCTCGGCCTTGTCGATGGCCTCGGCGGTGGCGCCGATCATCTCGACGTTGAACTTGTCGAGCACGCCCATCTTCTTGAGGGAGAGGGCGCAGTTGAGTGCCGTCTGGCCGCCCATGGTGGGCAGGAGCGCGTCGGGGCGTTCCTTCTCGATGATCTTGGCGACGACCTCCGGAGTGATCGGCTCCATGTAGGTGGCGTCGGCCAGATCCGGGTCCGTCATGATGGTGGCCGGATTGGAGTTGACCAGGATGATGCGGTAGCCCTCTTCCTTGAGCGCCTTGCACGCCTGGGTGCCCGAGTAGTCGAATTCGCAGGCCTGGCCGATGATGATGGGCCCCGCGCCGATGATCATGATGGATTTGATGTCGGTGCGTTTTGGCATGATCGGCTCTCGCAAATGGGCGCGCGGCAAGACGGCGCTGCCGCGCGTTGGTCAGTCGGATTCTTTAGATTAAGGCTGCTCTCTAGCCGAGAAGCGCGCTGAAGGGAAGCCCGGCGCGGCGAGTTAAGCTGCCGCAGTGTCCGTTTTGCGTTTTCCGGAAATGCGATCTCGGATCGCTACTTGCGGTCTTCGCGCCTACCTTCTATCGTTATTTAGCGATGGATACTGGCGGTTCGTCGCTGAACCTTTCCCCAGGCGGGGAGTTTCCCGCCAACATACCTGACACCTATTCGGCAATCGCGGGCGATCTTGATCGCCGCGAATATCTTTGTTGCAAGAACAACAGGAGGCCAGCAATGGCTGAGCAAACCAAGGTCACTCTTCGCGACGGGAACGTGATTCCGCAGATCGGGCTGGGCGTGTGGCAGGTCGACCCCGCCATCACCGAGCGCGTGGTGACCGATGGCATCAAGGCCGGGTATCGCTCGATCGATACGGCCGAGGGGTATGGCAACGAAGAAGGCGTGGGCGCGGCGATCCGCAATGCGGGTGTGCCGCGGACCGAGCTTTTCATTACCTCCAAGCTGCGCAATGGCGGACATGCGCGCGACCTGGCGCTGAAGTCATTCGATGAGACGATGAAAAAACTCGGAATCGAGCAGATCGACATGTTCCTCATCCACTGGCCGGTGCCGAGCCAGGACAAGTATGTCGAGGCGTGGAAGACCATGGTGGAGTTGCAGAAGCAGGGGCGGATCAAGTCGATCGGGGTGTCGAACTTCAACCCGGACCATATCGAGCGGATCGTGGGCGAGACAGGCGTGACGCCAGTGGTCAACCAGATCGAGTTGCATCCGACGTTCCAGCAGGTGAAGAACCGGCCGTTCTACAAGGAGCACAAGATCGCAGTGGAGAGCTGGAGCCCGCTCGGGAGCGGGTCGGACCTCAAGAATCCGGCGATCGGGGAGATCGCCAACAAGCATGGCAAGTCCATCGCGCAGGTGATCATCCGCTGGCACCTGCAGGAGGGATTCATCGTGATCCCGAAGTCCATCCATGCCGACCGCATGCAGGAGAATATCGACGTGTTCAATTTCGAGCTGGATGCGGGGGATATGACGCGGATACGCGGGCTGGATGATCCGAAGGGGCGCGTGGGCGCCGATCCGGCCACGGCGGCGTTTTTGTTTTAGGCGGACGCTCAGGCGTGCCCCGCGTTTGGGGCCGCCCCTCACCCGCCGCTATGCCGCGACCTCTCCCCGACGGAGATAGGTGAAGAGGAGGCGGAGACTCCTTACAGGAAGAGCTTGAAGCCTTCGTGGCTCTGGTCGAAGCCGAGGCGCTGGTAGAACCGGTGGGCGTCGATGCGCTTCTTGTTGGAAGTGAGCTGCACCATGCCGCAGCCGCGTTCGCGGCATTGCTCGACGGCCCAGCGGATCATCTGGCCGCCATAGCCCTTGGAACGCTCGGGCGGGATGATGTGGACGCTCTCGATGAGGCCGCGCCACATGCCCTTGCGGGCAATGCCGGGGAGGTAGGTGATCTGGAGGGTGCCGATCGGCTTGCCCTCGCGCTCGGCAATGATGAGCACCTGGTTGGGATCGGCTTCGATGGCTTCAAAACCTGCAACGTAAGCCGGGCCCGAGGGATCGGTGGGATCGTCCATGCGGACGTCGCTCACGTCGTCCTCCGCGATCAGGGCTACCATGAAGGGAAGGTCGGCCCTGGTGGCCGCGCGAAAGACAAGGTCTGACAAGTTGGTACCGCTCTAGTGCAACGGTTTCGCTTGTAGCGGAGCGGCAAAAGACGCGCCAGAACATTTCGGCAACATACGGAAATGTTCGGATGTGGTGCCGTCAGGCGTGAATCTTAGCCGCCCCTGGAGCCGGGTCGAGAAGCACTTCGCCCTGGCGGATGGCGAAGCCATTGTTGCGGGCGCTGGCAATAATGGAATCGAGGAAGCCGGGAAAGCGGCTGTCGAGATCGGCGCGACGCAGAGAGACGAGGCGCTTGGTTCCCACCGGCTGGACCTGCACGACGCCGGCCTCGCGCAGCTTGGCGAGGTGGTAGCTCAGGCTGGTCTTGGACCCCAGATCGAGGAACTGGCCGCAGGTCATGGCCTGTTCCTCGTTGCGCGCCAGATAGGCGATGATGGCCAGGCGCGTCTCATCGCCCAGAGTGGCGAGCACTTCGGGAAAGGAGATCTGGTCGGCGTCAGGGTGCGGCAGGCTGGTCATGCATTTCAGATAGCGGAGTCCTCGGGCTTTTTCAATTGTTCAATCATTATTGAACTTTCGCTTGACGGTGCATTCGCTGCGCCCATATTGTTCAACGTTCGTTGAACTAAGGAATCTCAAAATGGATTTTCGTCTTGTCTGGCTGGCGCTGGGCGCGTTCGCGGTCGGCACCGGGGCCTTCGTGATCGCCAGCCTGCTGCCGGCCATTGCGACCGAGACCGGCGTGTCCATGGCGCAGGCGGGAACGCTGGTGCTGTCGTTCGCCATCGCCTACGCCATCGGCGCGCCGGTGCTTTCAGCCGTCACCGGTGGCCTCAGCCGCCGGCCGGTGCTGGTGTGGTCGATCCTGGTTTTCGGGGTGGCCAATATCGCGGCGGGTTTCTCGCCCAATTTCGAGGGCCTGCTGCTGGCCCGTATCGTGATGGCGGCCGCTTCCGGGCTCTTTGCCTCCGCGGCGCAGGGAACGGCGGCGACGCTTTCCACCCCGGAAACGCGCACGCGGGCGATCTCGGTGATCGTGGGCGGCACGACGCTGTCGGTGGCGCTGGGTGCGCCGATCGGAGCGCTGATCGCGCAGACCATGGATTGGCGCAGCGCCTTCATGGCCATCGGCGTGGTGGCGCTGCTGGTGGCTCTGGCGCTGCAATTGATGCTGCCTAAGGGGTTGCCCGGCACGCGGCTATCGCTGGGTGAACGGGTACTGGTGGCGTTCCGGCCGGGGATCGGCAGCGCGCTGCTGGTGACGATCTTCGCCATTGCCGGCTCGTTCACGGTCTTTACCTATATCGCCAGCCTCTCGGCCGAGATCGGCCTGCCGCTGGGATTCATGCCGCTGGTGCTGCTGGCTTTCGGCGTCGGCGCGGCCATCGGCAACTACGCGTCGGGGCAGCTTGCCGACCGGTTCGGGGCGGCGCTGACGGTGCGGTGGGTGATTATCCTAGCAAGCCTCACGCTGCTGACCTTCTCGGCCATTGCCTATTTCGTGCCGGCGCCGCTGGCGGGCTGGGTGATGCTGGGGCTGATGGTGCCGTGGGGCGTGATCGGCTGGGGCTTTCCGCCGGCGCAATCGAGCCGGCTGGTGAGCCTGGCGCCGGAAGCGGCACCGATCTCGCTCGGGCTCAATGCCTCCGCCGTCTATCTCGGGGTAGCGTTGGGCTCGGTGATCGGCGGCGCCGATATCGCGCTGGCTTCGGCCAAGGACCTGGGTTGGGTCAGTGCGGCGCTGGGTATGGTGGCGCTGGCTATCCACCTCTACGCGACGAGAGCGCCGCAGACCTTGTCGGCGGTGAGGATGGGATGAATGCGAGGGTCGGGACTTCCCGGCCCTTGGCTTTTATTGGAAGCCGACGGGATCGACGATGCCGCTATCGCAGCCGCCATCGGTGGGAGAGGCGGCCGCGATCAGAGCGGCGAGATCGCCGTCCGGGCCAGGCTGGCCGGCGAGACCGATGGTGAGTTCGGTGATGAGGCGGCGGTCGCCGTCGCGCTGACAGGAGACGCGGACGCGCTGGCCGGCGCCGGAGCCGAAGCTGGCGTCGAAAGCGGCGCGGATCTGCTCCTGGGTGACGCGCTTGCCGATATTGGCCTTGAAAAGGTCGCGCACGGACGAGGCGTTGAGGCCGTCCAGAACCCAGAGGGCATTGCGGAAATAGCTGGCGGCATCGGTGCCGGCGCAGGTGCCGTGCTTGATCCATTCATGGCGCTCGAGCCCCGAGCGCGTGCCGGGCATGGCCTCATCGAGCCGCTGGCGCAGATCGGAGGGCAGCGAGACTTCGGGCAGAGCGGACCAGCGGCTGGCTTTGTCCGCCGCGACATCGCGGTCGGAGACGCCGCAATAGTCGGAGCGCTGCGGCCAGAGGCCGTGCAGGGTGAAATTGATGGCCTCGAAGCTCTTGCGCTGCTGGTTGCGGCATTCGCGCTTGTCGGGCTGGGTTTCGCAGAAACCCGGCTGCCAACTGGCGGCGAAGACGTAGTTCTGCGGGGCAGGGGTGAGCGTGGTCCAGGCAGTGGCGGCGGCGATCGCCAGCAGGCCGGCGATCGCGAGCGTGGTCTTGGGTATCGGCAAGGACGATCCTAGCGCTGGGTGACGTAGCCTTCGGGCACGCCGTTGGTGGAGAGGACGAACTGCCAGACCTGGATGGCGCGGGAGCGGAAGGCGCCGGCGCAGCAGAGCAGGTAATATTTCCACATGCGGTAGAAGCGCTCTTCCTCCGGATTGCGCTGCTTCTTCCAGTTGCGGTCGAAATTCTCGTACCAGGCAACGAGGGTCTTGTCGTAGTGGGGACCGATATTGTGGAGGTCGATCACCACGAAAAGATCTTCGATGGCCTTGCCGATCTGGGTCAGCGAGGGCAGGACGCCGCCGGGGAAGATGTATTTTTCCAGCCAGGGATCGATGGTCTGCTTGGAATCGGGCGAGCCGATGGTGTGGAGCATGAACAGGCCATTGTCCGAGATGACGCGGCGGGCGACCTCGAAATAGGTGCGGTAGTTCTTGTGGCCGACATGCTCGAACATGCCCATCGAGACGACGTGGTCGGTCTTGCCTTGGAATTCGCGGTAATCCTTGACCTGGAATTCGACCGGCAGGTCCTTGTAGCGGGCGCGGCCATATTCGGCCTGGTCGGGAGAGACGGTGACGCCGACGCAATGGGCGCCGTATTTCTCGGCCGCGAAGCCCATGAACGCGCCCCAGCCGCAGCCGATGTCGAACACGGTCTGGCCGGGCTTCACGCCGATCTTGCGGCAGACCATGTCGAGCTTGGCTTCCTGCGCCTGATCGACATTAGTGACGCCCTCGGGCCAGTAGCCGCATGAGCCGGTCATGCGCTTGTCGAGGCTGGCCTTGTAGGCATCGGTCTCGTTGTAATGCATCTTGGCCACGCGCCGGGAGCGGTTGATGGTCTGCATGTTGAGAAAGCGCGCCTGGACGTGCTGCCAGATGAGGTTGGGCGTGACGCGCAGCTTATCCTCGAGATTGCCGCGCAGGACCTTGTTGAAGAACTCGGCCATGTCTTCGACATCCCACCAGCCATCCATATAGGCCTCGCCAAGGCCGAGTGAGCCCTGGGCGAAGATGCGGTTCCAGACGTTGGGATTATTGATTTGCGGGTCCCATGGATTGGGGCCGTTTACGGTAATACCGGCCTGCGCGAGCAGGGACGTGAGTTGGGCTTCTTGGCTCATCTAAAAACTTCAAAATGTTGAGGAACTTAGGCGAGGATTTCATGCCGCAACGCAATGGTTACGATTGGTTACCAGATCAAGTTTGAGCCCATCTGGCAAGGGCCTCGGCACAAGGACGCGGGCAAGCGAAAGGCCGGGATCGCTCCCGGCCTGTGCAGGTCCCCTGCGTCGATCGGGACGATCAGACGGCGACGGAAAGCTTGACGTCGATATTGCCGCGCGTGGCGTTGGAATAGGGGCAGACCTGATGGGCCTTCTCGACCAGGGCCATGGCCTCGTCCTTGTCGAAGCCTGGCAGGACGACCTCAAGGGCGGCCTCGATGCTGAAGCCGACGCCCTTGGCATTCTCGCCGATGGAGACGGTGGCGTGAATTTGCGTGTCGTCGGGTATCTTGACGCCTTCATTGTGGCCAACCGCCTTGAGAGCGCCGATGAAGCAGGCCGAATAGCCCATGGCGAAAAGCTGTTCGGGATTGGTGCCCGGCCCATCATTGCCCCCAAGCCCCTTGGGCGTGTCGAGCGTGACGGCGAGGCGCCCGTCATCGGTGCGGCTGGTGCCGGTACGGCCGCCGGTGGAGGTGGCGTGAGCGGTGTAAAGCGGAGACTTGATCATCTTTCATCATCCCATGGAGGCATCACGCCAAGAACGTTATCGAACAATTCAATTGTGTGCAATTGAATTTTGAGCCATAAGAATCTTGCTCACGCGGTGGCGGCGTGCGACGCAACGGAAACAATGGGCGACATGCAGAACCCTCTCAGCCTCGACAAGCAATTGTGCTTTGCCATCTATGCGGCGGGGCATGCCTTCACGCGCTTCTACAAGCCCAGGCTGGACGCGCTGCATCTCACCTATCCGCAATATCTGGTGTTCCTGGTGCTCTGGGAGCAGGACGGGCCGACGGTCAAGGAACTGGGGGAGAAGCTGTTCCTGGATTCGGGCACGATCACGCCGCTGGTCAAGCGCCTGGAAGCGCGCGGACTGGTGATGCGCCGCCGCGACAAGGACGACGAGCGGCAGGTGCGGGTGCTGCTGACCGCGGAGGGCAAGGCATTGCGCGAACAGGCGCAGGCGGTGCCGCTGGCGGTGATGGGTGCGACGGGGCTGGATGGAGAGGCGATGGTCCAGCTCAAGGCGGAACTCGACAGGCTGCGCGAGCGGCTGGGCGCGGCGTAGGCAGGGCGGAAAGGGAGGCTCCGGAGAGCCTCCCTCCCAAATGCATCAGAGCGTGATGCGATAGCTGCCGAAGCCATCGGCGGCTTCTTCGACATATTCGATCTTGACCGCGGTGACGTCCGCGACGTGATCCTTGGCCTTGGGGCCGGTCTCGAACAGCACGGTCGTGCCCGGAATGGGCGCGAGCGACCAGTTGCTGTCGGCCTTCGGGTTGATGGTCTTTTGGTCCACGATGTAGCGAATGATGATATCGCGGTTGGTATCGGGACCCTTGAAGACGATCTTCTCCGAATTGATGCCGGGGAAATTGCCGCCGCCACCGGCGCGGTAATTGTTGGTGGCGACCACGAATTTCTGGGCCGGATCGATCGGCTTGCCTTCGAATTGCAGGTCGACGATGCGGTTGGCATCCGGGTTGGCGACGCTCTTGCCGTCGGCCGAATACTTGCTCGGCTGGGTGAGGTCGATCTTGTAGGTCACCCCGTCGATCACGTCGTAATTGTAGGACGGGAATTCGTTGTTGATGAGCGGTTGGTCTGCGCCGCCGGCGGTGACCTGATTGAAGATGCCGGCCGAACGCTCCAGCCATTCCTTGACGTCGGCGCCAGTGATGGCAACGGCCTGGATGGTGTTGGGATAGAGGTAGAGGTCGGCGACGTTCTTGATGGCGACCGGGCCCACGGGGACATCGGTGTAATAGTCCGGGCCGCCACGGCCACCGGCCTTGAAGGGGGCCGCAGCCGAGAGAACCGGCAGGTTGTCCCAGTCGGTGCCCTTCTGCATCTGCTTGATATACCAGGTCTGGGCGAGGCTCACGATCTGCACGGACGGATCGTCGGCCACCAGGGCGAAATAGGAATGGAGCGGTGCCGCCGTCTCGCCGACTGGGCGACGGACATATTCGAGCGTGGCGTCATGCTCGGACTGGATGGAATCGGTGACCTTCTTTTCGTTCTCGACGAGGGCGATGACCTTGCCGTCCTTGCGCTCATAGATCGGGCGCGCTTCGGAGGCGAAGGAGGCGATGGTCCACTTGCCATCGGCATCGGCTTTGAGCAGCAGATCGATCAGGCCCATATGCGAGCCCCAGAAACCGGCCATGACGGCAGGCTTGCCGGCCAGCGTGCCCTTTTCGATGTCGGCGCCTTCGAGGTCCTTGAAGTCGGGCCCCGGGAAGACGAGGTGCTGGTGGCCGGTGAGGACCACATCGATGCCGTCAACGGCGGCGAGCTGGAGCGAGGCGTTTTCCGATTTCGGCCCGCCATCGGGCGCGATGCCCGAGTGGGAAAGGGCGACGATGATGTCGGCGCCTTCAGCCTTCATCCTGGGCACGTAGGCCTGCGCGGTTTCCACGATATCGCGCGTGTTGACATTGCCCTCGAGATGCCCGGCGTCCCAGGTCATGATCTGGGGCGGCAGGAAGCCGATAAAGCCGATCTTGAGCTTGTGCGCGTTGCCGGCGCCATCGACGATGTCTTTTTCGACGATGCGATAGGGCTCGATATAGGTGGTATCGCTGAGCGGGTCCGCGGCGAGATCGCCCTTGACCAGGTTGGCCGAAACGAACGGGAAGTTGGCGCCCTTGCGCGCGGCATCGAGATATTCGAGGCCGTAGTTGAACTCGTGGTTGCCGAAGGTAGCGACTTCGTAGCCGAGCGTGTTCATGGCGGCGATGGTCGGGTGCAGCTTGTCGCCATCCAGGCCGCGTTCATAGGCGACGTAATCACCGAGCGGGTTGCCCTGGATGAGGTCGCCATTGTCGATGAGGATGGAATTGCCGGCCTCGGCGCGGATGCCATCGATCAGCGTGGCGGTGCGCGCCAGGCCCATCGTATCGTTGGGGGCATCGGCGAAATAGTCATAGGGGAAGACGGCGACATGGATGTCGGTGGTCTCGATCAGGCGCAGATGCGCTTCATTGGCCTGAGCGAGAACGGCATAAGGATGGAGGACGATGGCGGCACCCGTGGCTGCCGACCCCGCCAGGAAGGCACGACGCGAAATACTGCTACCAAACTTCATGGAAATGCTCCTTGTCCCTGAATTCGAGCAAGACTAACCCTTGCGCCCGCAATGATATTTTCATGCGGTCGCTACGTTTTCGCAGTTCTGACGTTCTAACGTGACGAGAGCACGACACTTTGACCAAATGGTCAAGAGTGTCCGGCGAAATTCGTGACCGCTGCAGCGGCTTGGTGCTAACATCGGCGCGGGCGCCGGTAAGGAGATCGTATATGAAGTGGCAGGGACGCGAGCGCAGCTCCAATATCGAGGACCGCCGGTCGCAAGGCGGTGGCGGGCTGGGCGGCGGCTTTGGTGGTGGCCTGGGCGGCGGCGGTCTTGGCGGCGGCGGTTTCCGCATTCCGACGAGCGGACGCTCGGGCGGCATTGGCGGGATCGGCCTCATTGTCGTGGTCGGCATCATCTGCCTGGCGCTGGGGATCAACCCGCTCAGCCTGCTCGATGGCTCGCTGTCGAGCGGCGGCACGACCTTCACGCAGTCGCGCCCGCTGCCCGATGCCGGGCAGGATCAACTGGCCGATTTCGTGGGCGTGGTCGTCAAGGATACCGAGACGGTCTGGACCGATATCTTCAAGGCCAACGGCCTGACCTACACGCCGCCCAAAGTGGTGCTCTTCACCAGCCAGACTCAATCGGGCTGCGGGGTGGCGGACGCCAATAGCGGGCCGTTCTACTGCCCGAACGACCAGAAAGTTTACATCGACCTTTCCTTCTACGACCAGCTTCGCCGCCAGTTCGGCGCGCCGGGCGACTTCGCCCAGGCCTATGTGCTGGCCCATGAAGTGGGCCACCACGTCCAGAACCTCACCGGCGTGCTGCCCGAATTCAACAAGCGCCGCCAGACCATGAGCGAGGCGCAGGCCAATGCCTATTCGGTGCGCGTGGAACTGCAGGCGGATTGCTATGCCGGGGTCTGGGCCAACCGCATCGGCCAGGAAAACCTGCTCGACCAGGGCGACGTGGAAGAAGCGATCACGGCCGCTAATGCCATCGGCGACGACACGCTGACGCGCGGTACTGTCTCGCCCCGTAACTACACCCACGGCACTTCGGCCCAGCGCATGGCCTGGCTCAAGCGCGGCATACAATCGGGCAATCCGGGAGATTGCGACACGTTTTCGGGCAATATCTGAGGACGCTGTCGAAGACAGCCAGCATTTTCCGAGTTGAATTGCGGCCGCTCATGGGTGATTGAGCGGCCGCAGCATTTGTAGTGGATGGACCGATGATCCCCAAGATCGTGCATTTCACCTGGAAGACCGAAGACTTGCCGAAGGTCATGGGCCGGTATTTCGCACGGTGGAAGGAATTGCATCCGGGCTGGGACATCAGGCTGTGGACCGATGCCTCGATGCGCGAGTTCGTGGCCAGGGAATATCCCGAGCTTCTCGCCATCTATGACGGCTATCCGCGCAACATCCAGCGAGCCGACAGTTTCCGGTACATGGTGCTCAATCATTTCGGCGGGATCTATTCCGATCTCGATGTCGAGCCGTTCAAGCCGGTCGACGAATTGCTTCAGTATGAAGCTTTTACCGGGGTCGAGCCCGACGAGCATATGGGCACGGACCGCCTCCATGCCGGCGTGCCTTATCTTTTCACCAATGCCTTCATGGGCTCGGTGCCGGGGCATCCCTGGTGGCGCGAGGTGCTGGGGATGATGCCCAGGGTGGCCAAGCTCGATACTTTCTATGCGACCGGACCGTCGCTGATCACGGCTTCCATCCTGCGTCTGCCCAAGGAGCAGCGCCCGGTCCTGCTGATGCCGCTGGTATGGTCGCCGCTGCGCGATGGCGGACTGAGAACCCGAAGGGATGCCAAGGTTGCCAAGATGGTCGGGCACCTGGCGCCGATCATCGAGGGCAAGGAAGGGGAGGCTCTGGTCTCGCATCTCTGGCTCACGACCTGGGTGCCGTGGCACAAGCGCTCGTCGCACCTGGCCGCGCCGCTGCAGATTCCGACCCATATCAAGTGGTGGCTGCGCAAGCGGCGACACCCGGAACTGGCCAAGATGGTCATTCCCGAGCCGCTGGAAATCTATGACCGACAGAATTTCGGACCGGCGCAGCCGGTTGCCAGGATTTTCGTGGGCGTACGTCTCGATGGTGGGGCAGGGCTGAGCGCGGAACTGGCGGGTGCGCTGGACGGATTGAGCTATCCACGCGAATTGCTGAGTTTCGGCTTCTGGTCCGATGCCAAGGGCGCCGAGGAGCGGGCGACGGTAGAAAGGTCGGCGGCGGCTTATTCGGGCACCGTGATCTTTGGCGATGTTCGCGCCGAAGCCGAGAACCTGTTGCTGGAAGCCGGTGCAGGGAGCGCGGACAAGGTGCTGCTGGTGGGGGGTAATGTCCGCGACATTCCGGCCGACGCCATCGAGCGGATGCTGGGTGCGCCGCAGCCGGTAGTGGCGGCCAATGCGGTTGCCGAGGCCGGCGAGTCGGGCGATGACGAGCTTTTCCGCTATCGCTACGGCGGCGGTTTCCGCTTTCTCTACAAGGCGGGAGCAGCGTGGGGCATGGCGCAATCGACGCCCGAACTGCGGACGCGGTTGAGCGATCAGGCCGTGTTCCGGGTGGTGCCGGTCGATGGCGTGGGTGACACGTTCGTGCTGGTGGACCGTGCCGTGATCGAGGCCGGCGCGCGCTATTCGGAGGACTACAAGAAGCACCGCGGCGGAGCGGCGTTTGCGATCAAGGCGCGCGATCTAAGCTTTGAAGCGGCGGGCATGCCGGACGTGATCGTGCACGTGGCGGAATAGCGCCGCCATTCCCCGGCCGACAAGGCCGAGGAAATGGGAGGAAGCTCGTCCGTTTAGAACTTGGGGTGTTCGGGCTTCTGGTCCAGGCCCTTCTGTGCGCGGACGTGGTTGAGGAAGCGCGTGAAGAGGTAGTGGCTGTCGTGGGGGCCGGGGCTCGACTCGGGGTGGTACTGGACCGAGAAGATCGGCTTGCCATCCACTGCGAGGCCGGCATTGGAGCCGTCGAACAGCGAGATATGGGTCTGGGTGACGCCGGAGGGCAGGGTGTCCGAATCCACGGCAAAGCCGTGGTTCATCGAGGTGATCTCGACCTTGCCGGTGGTCAGGTCCTTGACTGGGTGGTTGGCGCCGTGGTGGCCCTGGTGCATCTTGGACGTCTTGCCGCCCAGGGCGATGCCGAGGAGCTGGTGGCCCAGGCAGATGCCGAAGATCGGCTTGCCGGTTTCCATCAGCTTCCGGATGGTCGGCACGGCATAGGCGCCGGTCGCGGCCGGGTCGCCCGGACCGTTGGAGAGGAAGATGCCGTCCGGATTGTGCGACATGATATCGGCCGCTGTGGCGGTCGCCGGGACGACGGTGACGCGGGCACCCTGGTCGGCCAGCGAGCGCAGGATATTGCGCTTGGCGCCGTAATCGACGGCCACGACGTGAAATTCCGGGTTCTCGAGCGTGCCGTAGCCCTTGCCCCATTCCCAGCGGGTCTGGTCCCAGTGGTAGGTCTGGACGGTGGTGACTTCCTTGGCGAGGTCGAGACCTTCGAGGCCAGGAAAAGCCTTGAGTTCGGCCATGATCGAGGGCTCGTCGAAATAGCCATCGGGCGCGTGAGCGATGACCCCGTTGGGCATGCCATTTTCACGAATGCGGGCGGTGAGGGCGCGCGTGTCGATGCCGGCGATGCCGACGATGTTGCGGGCCTTGAGCCAGGCATCGAGCTTCTGGACGGCGCGATAATTCGAGGGATTGGTGATGTCGGCCTTGAGCACGACGCCGCGCACGCCCGAGAGGGCGGCCATGTTCACCGTCTCGATGTCTTCGTCATTGGCGCCGACATTGCCGATATGGGGGAAGGTGAAGGTGATGATCTGGCCGGCATAGGAAGGATCGGTGAGGATTTCCTGGTAGCCGGTCATGGCGGTGTTGAAGCAGACTTCGCCGGCCGCGTGGCCAACGGCGCCGATGCCACGGCCCTCGAGGCGCGTCCCATCCGCCAGGATCAAGAGTGCGGTCGCGGGGGATTGCTGCCAGCCGGTCACGGTGGGTCTCCAAAGTTCTGCGCAGATGTCGATTGAGGCTTCCTCTTAGAAGCCGGCACACGGCCGCGCAAGTGGCAATGCGTCGCTATTGCGCTATATGGTGCGTGAAATCGTCGTGAGAAGGGGTGAGCAAGAGCTGCCCGCACGATGCCTGGCGCGTCTTTCGCCGCAGGGCGAAGACATGGCGCGTCTGCAACTATATCCAGGAGTTAACCCAATGCGCGATCAGATCAGCGAAAGCCTCAAGCAGGCACTCAAGGCGCGTGACGCGCGCCGCACGCAGACCCTGCGGCTGATCAATGCGGCGATCAAGGACAAGGACATCGCCATCCGCCAGGAGAATCGCGGGCCGGCGACGAACGATGAAATCCTCCAGATCCTGCAGAAGATGGTAAAGCAGCGCGAAGAAAGCTTTGCCATCTACGCGCAGGCCGGCCGCAATGACCTGGCGACCATCGAGAAGGAAGAGATCGACATCCTCAACGAATTCCTGCCCAAGGGACTGACCGACGACGAGGTCGATGCGGCGATCGCGGCCGCCATCACGCTGGTCGGCGCGGAAGGTCCCAAGGACATGGGCAAGGTGATCGGGCAGCTCAAGATCGACTATCCGGGTCGGATCGACTTCGGCAAGGCGAGCGGCAAGGTCAAGGCGGCGCTCAGCGGCAACTGAGCGTCCGGTTTTCAGCCCGGAACGGTCTCGGCCCTGGGCTGGCCGGCATTCCAGGAAATCAAAGCAATGACGACGGCAGCGGCGGAAACGGCGCTGCCGATCCAGGGCAGGCTGGCATAGCCCCAGCCCTGTTCGAGCGCGGCGGCGCCAATGGAAGCGCCCAGCGCGATGCCAAGATTGAAGGCCGTCGGGATCAGCGGGGAAGCCAGGTTCGGGGCATCGGCGGCTTCCCGCAGGATGCGCGTCTGCACGGGCGCGCCGAAGCCGAAGCTCAGGCCCGACCAGAGCAGGATACAGATGCCCATGGCGATGGCGTTGTAGCTCGAGAGCGCCATGGCGGCGTAAACGATGGTGAGCGCCACCAGCATGCCCACCAGCGAGGGCATGAGCTTCCAGTCGGCAAGACGCCCGCCGACCAGCACGCCGATCGTCGAACCCAGCCCGAAGAGCAGCAGCAGCCACGGCACCAGGTCCTGCGGCACTCTGGTGAGGGTGATGAGGTAGGGCGCGATATAGGTGAAAACAGCGAACTGGCCGATCATCGCCACGATGATGATGACGAAGGACAGGAGGATGACCGGACGGCCCAGAACCTTGAACTGGGCCGCGAGGCTGGTGCGCTCATGGGCGGCCTCGGGCTTGTCGGCGGGCAGCAGCACCATGATGGCGAGAAGCGAGACGAGGCCGAGGACGCCCACGGCCCAGAACGTCGCGCGCCAGCCCAGCGCATTGCCGATCGCGGTGCCGCCGGGTACGCCCAGGATATTGGCCACGGTAATGCCCGCCAGCAGCATGGCTACGGCGCTGCCTGCCTTTTCGGGCGGCACGAGGCGGGTGGCGACGATGGCGGCGACGCCGAAAAAGGCGCCGTGGCCGATCGACACCAGCAGCCGCGCCGCCATCAGCAGCGAATAGGTGGGGGCGAGGGCGCAGAGGGCCTGGCCGATGGTGAAGGCGGCGATGAGCGCCAGGATGGTGTTGCGGCGTGAAAAACGGCTGGTGAGCAGGGTCACGATGGGGCCGCCCACGGCGACGCCGATGGCATAAGCGGTGATGAGGAAGCCGGCCGTGGGGATGGAGACACCGAGATCGGCCGAGACTTCGGGCAACAAGCCGGCAATGACGAACTCGGCCGTGCCGATGCCGAAGGCGGCGAAGAAAAGCGCGATCAGGGGAAGGGGCATAGACTCTTGCGTCCGCCCGACGGCGGGTTCCTATAATGAGATAAAGATGTCTTTATATCTCTTCTCGGGGCCCTTCAATGGCCACGTCGTCCGGCGTGAAGGCATATTCGATCTGGGCGTTGACGATGGCTCCCATGACCAGGATCAGGATGGAATTATAGAGCCAAAGCATGAGGATGACCGCGGCGGTAAGGGCGCCGAAGGTCACGTCGTAATGGCCGAAATTCTCGACATAGAAGGAAAAGACGGCGCTGACCACGATCCAGGCCAGAGCCGCGACGATGGCGCCGGGCCATATCCAGCGCACCCGTCGTGGCCGGCGGTCGGGCGCGAAGCGATAGAAGAAGGCAAAGCCGAGCGTCGAAAGCACGAACAGTACCGGCCAGCGGAAGAACAGCAGGCGGCTGGGATCGGCAACGATGAAGGGCAGGCGGAAAATCGCGGGCATGGCCGCGATGGCGGTGAGGCTGGCGATGAGGCAGAAGCCGCCGATCAGCGTCACCAGGAAAGAGGCGAGAATGCCGCCGATGAAGGAGCGGCGATCCTGGCTTTGATGGGTGCGCGAGACGGCATAGAGCAGGGCATTGATGCCGCGCGATCCGCTCCAGAGCGCCACGGCGGCCGAGATGGCAAGACCGATACTCAGGTTCTGCGTGGGCTCGCTCACCAGCTTGAGCAATTGCCCGTGGATGAGGTCAAGTGCATCGGACGGCACCAGTCCGCGCAGGCGTTCGACTGCCCCCGCGATAAAGTCGCCCGTGACCAGCAGGCCGAAGGCGAACACGATGATGGCAAGCGCCGGGAACAGGGAGAGAAAGGTGAAAAATGCAGCGCCGGCGCAGCGCAGCGAGGTATCCATGTCGAAGAGTTGCAGGAGGATACGCCAGCAGATTGTCGCCCATTTCCGGCGCCGGATCAGGCGCGGCACGGGGATAGGGGGAGGCGCGGTCAAGGCAATGTTCCTCTCTCGCCGGCGGGACGGTCATCGCAAATGTAGCGACTTTCTGCGATGGTCAAAATGCGAATCCGGCATATACTGCAACGCAATACTAGGTCGGAGGGTATTATGACGGATATAGTCGACGGCCAGTCTTCTGGCTTCTGGGCAATTGCCATTCGCGGCGCGATCATGGTGATCGCCGGGCTCGTGGCTCTGTTCGCACCCATTCAGGCTTTGGCGACTCTCGTCATGATCGGCGGCGCGCTGATGATCATCGACGGGGCGCTCGGGCTGTGGGGGCTGCTCTTCGGCGGCAAGCGCACCGAGAGCTTCTGGGCCTCGGTAACGCGGCAATTGCTGGCGGTCATCGCCGGTCTGCTCGTCGTGTCGTTTCCGGTGGTGGCGACCTCGATCGGTGTCTCGACGATGGTCATCATCGTGGGGATCATCTCGATCCTTGTCGGCGCACTCGAAATCTACGTGGCCTATATCAGCCGCAAGATCATCCGCCAGGGCACCTATTGGCCTTCCGTGCTGAGCGGGCTGGCCTATATCGCGTTCGGCATCTTGATCATGGTGATGCCGCTGACCATGGCCTCCATCGTGATCCGTCTCGTGGGAGTGCTGGTGCTGCTCTATGGGCTGTTCCAGCTATTTCTCGCCTGGCAATTACGGCGCGTCTGAAGTTTGCCGCGGGAGGATGGCCTCCCGCCTTTTGCCGCCGGGCATTCGTGCGGTGCTATTCACCGCGCGCTATCGAGAAAGTCGGCATGGCAGCCTCGTAGACGTGAACAGCGGGGATAACTCGGGCGACCTTGAACAAAAACAGGGCGGGGCGCGGATGACAATCCGGCCTGTGAGCCTTACTTATCCTCCATGCGCTTTTCCGACAGCTTTCTGGATGAGATCCGCCAGCGCCTGCCCATTTCGCAGGTGGTGGGTGAGCATGTCCTTTGGGACAAGCGCAAGAGCCAGCCGGGGCGCGGGGATTTTTGGGCCTGTTGCCCGTTTCATGGCGAAAAGAGTCCGAGTTTTCATGCGGACGACCGGCGCGGCATTTATCACTGCTTCGGTTGCGGGGTGCATGGCGACCATTTCCGGTTCCTGACCGAAAAGACCGGGATGAGCTTTCCCGAGGCCGTCGAGCGACTGGCGGGAATGGCCGGCGTGCCGATGCCGGCGCGCGACGAGCGGGCCGAGCAGCGCGAGGCGGCGCGGCGTTCGCTCTATGACGTGATGGAGCTGGCCACGAAGTATTTCGAGGCGGCGCTGGCGCATAATATCGGGGCGCGGGCGCGGGGATATCTGTTCGAGCGCGGAGTTTCGGCGCAGGCGCAGTCGCGGTTCCGCATCGGTTTTGCGCCCGACAGCAGCAACGGACTCAAGGAGCATCTGGCGCTCAACGGCGTGACGGCGCAGGAAATGGTCGATACCGGCCTCGTGGTCGTGCGCGAGGACAGCCCCTTGCCCTATGACCGCTTCCGCAACCGCGTGATGTTTCCGATTACCGATTTTCGCGGGCGCGTCATTGCCTTTGGCGGGCGCGCCATGGCGGCGGACGTGCCGGCCAAATATCTCAATTCGCCGGAAACCGAGCTCTTCCACAAGCGGCAGACGCTTTACAACGGCCAGTCGGCGCGGCAGGCGGCGCATGACGGCAAATCGGTGATCGTGGTCGAAGGTTATCTCGACGTGATTTCGGCGGTGATGTCGGGTTTCGAGGGCGCAGTGGCGCCGCTGGGCACGGCCATGACGGAGGAGCATGCAGCACTGCTCTGGAGGATGAGCGATAGCCCGGTTCTCTGCTTCGACGGCGATTCGGCCGGCCTGCGGGCGGCGGAGCGTGCGGCGGGGATCGTGCTGCCGCTGCTGCAGCCGGGCAAGACGGTGCGCATTGCCACGCTGCCCGAAGGGCTCGATCCGGACGATCTGATCAAGAAGCATGGGCGCGATGCTTTTTCGGATGTGATCGAGCGCGCAGCGACGCTTTCCGATACCGTCTGGAATATGGAGACGCGCGGGGTGATGCCCGAGACGCCCGAGGCGCGTGCGGCGCTTGAGGCGCGGCTGCGCGAGCGTGCCAATTCCATCGCCGATGCTTCCGTGCGCCGCCACTATATGCAGGCGTTCGACGAGAAACTGCAGGCCTTCTTCGCGCCGCAGCGCGGGGCGCGGTTCGAGGGACGACAAGGTGGATACCGGCAGGGCGGGCGCGGCGGCGCGATCTCGTCGCGCGGTACGCCGCGGCTGGTGGTTTCGGACACTCTGCGCAATTCGCGCCTGCTCAAGCCGGGGCTGACGGCCGATGCGACGCCGCGCGAGGCGACGATCATTCTCAGCATCGTCAACCACCCGCATCTGGCCGAGGCGCGGCTGGAGGCTCTGGCGGCGCTGGATTTCGAAACGCCGACGGCGCGCAACCTGCTGACGACCGTGCTCGACGTCATTTCGGCCGATCACGAAATCGGTCGCGAAGCGTTGATCGAGGCGCTGGGCCTGCGCGGATTCGCCGAACCGCTGGAGCGAATGGGGCGGCTTTTGGCGCGTCAGGGCGTCTGGCAGATCGGAGAAGAAATCGCACAAACCGACGCGGAAACCGGCCTTACGCACGCGCTGGCCTTGCATAACAAGAAAGTTCAGCTAAATAGGGAACTGAAAGCAGCCGAATTGGCGCTGGGCGAAGACCCGAGCGAAGAAACATTCGAAAGGCTGCGGGACATCCAGAACCAGATAACCACTGTCGATGGCACAGAGGCATTGATCGAAGGATTTGGTTCGCTATCGGGACGTGCAACACGCGGTTTCTAGGAAAAATCTCCTGGAGGCGGCGGGTCGCACGATTTCGCTTATGAGCGAATCACCCTGACTGGCGAACCCGGAGCCGGCACCGTTAACTGCCGGTTTACCACTCCTTTATCTTTCCTTGAGCTATCCCCACGTAAGAGCATTGCCGGCACCCGACGAACTCACGGGGCCAGGGAGCATCAGATGGCCACAAAGGCAGCGAACGCAAAGCAGAAAGAGACCGAGAAGCCGGAAGGCGGCGCAGCCCCCGAGGCGCCCGATACTTCCCCTCTCGATCTTTCCGATGCCGCGGTCAAAAAGCTGATCAAGGTCGCCAAGAAGCGCGGCTATGTCACTTATGAAGAACTGAACTCGGTCCTGCCCTCCGAAGAAGTTTCGTCCGAGCAGATCGAAGACATCATGGCCATGTTCTCGGACATGGGCATCAATGTCGTGGACGAGGACGAGGTCGAAGAGGCCGAGCCCGAAGGCGGCGACGAGGAAAGCACCGAAGTTGCCGAACGGACCGGCACGGCGGTGGCCAGCAAATCCAATACCCGCGAAGGCAGCGACCGCACGGACGATCCGGTGCGCATGTACCTGCGCGAAATGGGCTCGGTGGAACTGCTCAGCCGCGAGGGCGAAATCGCCATCGCCAAGCGCATCGAGGCCGGCCGCGAGACCATGATCGCGGGTCTGTGCGAAAGCCCGCTGACCTTCCAGGCCATCATCATCTGGCGCGACCAGCTCGCCCAGGGCGAAATCCTGCTGCGCGACATTATCGATCTTGAAGCCACCTATGCTGGCCCCGATGCCAAGCAGGCGGCGCCGGTCGTGCCGGCCGAGATGATGGAAAAGGCGCCCGCCGCCGACGCCAAGGCCGCCAAGCCGGCCAAGGAAGCTCCCAAGAAACGCGCTTCGTCCGGCGACGAGGAGGACGACTACGTGCCCGAGGAGCCCGAGGCTCCGCAGGACCCGGTGGAAGAGGAAGACGACGACTTCGAGAATTCGCTGTCGCTGTCGGCCATGGAAGCCGAGCTCAAGCCGCAGGTGGTGGAGACGTTCGACCGCATCGCCGAGGCCTATGGCAAGATGCGCTCGCTCCAGGATCAGCACGCCGAGGACCGCGCCGCGCACAAGGTTTCCAACGCTGCCGACGTCAAGCAGGTCGAGGCGCTGCGCAGCGACGTGATCGCGGACGTGAAGTCGCTCTCGCTCAATGCCAGCCGTATCGAAAGCCTGGTCGAGCAACTCTACGATATCAACAAGCGCCTGGTGCGCCTGGAAGGTCGTCTGCTCCGCCTGGCCGAAAGCTATGGCATCAAGCGCGACGTATTCCTGCAGGCCTATTACGGCACCGAAGTCGATCCGAACTGGAGCGCTTCCGTCGGCCAGCGCGACGACAAGGGCTGGGCGGAGTTCATCAGGCGCGAACTCGACACGGTCAACGAAATCCGCGGCGAGATTTCCACGCTTGCGACCGAGACCGGCCTCGATATCGCCGAATACCGCCGTATCGTGCACAAGGTGCAGAAGGGCGAGCGTGAAGCCGCCATCGCCAAGAAGGAGATGGTGGAAGCCAACCTTCGCCTCGTGATCTCGATCGCCAAGAAGTACACGAACCGCGGCCTGCAGTTCCTGGACCTGATCCAGGAGGGCAATATCGGTCTGATGAAGGCCGTCGATAAATTCGAATACCGGCGCGGCTACAAGTTCTCGACCTATGCGACGTGGTGGATTCGCCAGGCGATCACCCGCTCGATCGCCGATCAGGCGCGCACCATCCGCATCCCGGTGCACATGATCGAGACGATCAACAAGATCGTGCGCACGAGCCGCCAGATGCTCCACGAAATCGGCCGCGAGCCGACGCCCGAAGAGCTCAGCGAGAAGCTGCAGATGCCGCTCGACAAGGTCCGCAAGGTCTTGAAGATCGCCAAGGAGCCGATTTCGCTCGAAACGCCGATTGGCGACGAGGAAGACAGCAACCTGGGCGATTTCATCCCGGATGTGAACGCCATCCAGCCAATCGACGCCGCTATCCAGTCGAACCTGCGCGAGACGACGACTCGCGTGCTGGCTTCGCTGACCCCGCGCGAGGAACGCGTGCTGCGCATGCGCTTCGGCATCGGCATGAACACGGACCATACGCTCGAGGAAGTGGGCCAGCAGTTCTCGGTGACGCGCGAACGTATCCGCCAGATCGAGGCCAAGGCCCTGCGCAAGCTCAAGCACCCCAGCCGTTCGCGCAAGTTGCGCAGCTTCCTGGATAACTGACGCCTGCCAGTGCAAATAACTACAAAGGCGGCCGAGGCCGCCTTTGTCTTATGGAGGAGAACCCAATGTCGTTTCTGAAGTCCCTGTTCGGCGGTGGCAAGGCCGCAGCGCCCAAGGGTGACCAGGCTCTCGCCCAGGAGGACTACAAGGGGTTCGTGATCAAGGCGATCGCCATGTCCTCGGGCAGCGAGCACCAGCTTGCGGGCGCGATCGAGAAAGAGATCGGCGGCGAACTCAAGAGCTACAAATTCGTGCGGGCCGATAAGTTCACTTCGCGCGAGGACGCGACGACGCTGTCGCTGGCCAAGGGCCGGCAACTCGTGGACGAGCAGGGCGACAAGCTCTTCAGCTAGAGCCGTTCGTCGTTTCAGCGAAACGGCGGACGTATCCAGCTCTTTGTTTCGGTGCGCTTTCGGGAAAAGTGAACGCCACTTTTCTCGAAAGCAGCCTTCAGGCTGCCGTTTTCAGGCAGCGGATTATCAGGACAGGAGGCCCCCATGGCCAAGAAGCCGACTGCACGGCAGGAATTCGTATTGTTCGACGTCATCTATGAAGATGGCAGCCAGCGTTCAAATCGGCGTGTGCCCGCCGACGTGCTGGGCGGCCTGGATGGAGACGAGCCGGCCCGTGAGGTCATCATGGAGCAGGATCGCGCCATCGCCGAGAAATCGGGGCTTCCGCCGCTCCAGATCAAGTCGTTGACGCGCTCTTCGGGCAAGTAGTTTCCCGCCGGGGTATAGAAGAAAGCAATATTGAATTTAGTTTCCTTGAAACAGCGGTAATTGCTATAGGAGGCGTCCAATCACCCGGGGGAGATTGGGCAACCCTATGGTCAAGTACAGTCTGAGTGCCAGGCGCACCGCTGAACAAGGATCGTTGGCCAGATGCAAGGACGCGGCGCTGAGCTTCAGCACCGATCCGGGCGGCACCGTGAAGAGCTTCGGGGCGGTCGACCTGCTCCTGGCCTCGGTTGCCGCGTGCCTGCTGAGCGGTATCGAACGCTACGTGCCCGATGCCTGCCAGCACGACGTGACGGTGGACGTGCGCGCCCTCAGCCAGTCATTCCCATCCGAGATTGTCGCGATCAGCTATGAGATCGTGATGGACACCGAGGAGACGCAGGCGATGCTCGATCGCCTGCATTCGCAGTTGCGCAAGTATGGCGAGGTGGTCAACACGCTCGCCTTGGCCGTGCCGATCAGCGGCACCATCCGGCGTCGCGACCGTATGGAAGCACTGGTCTAGTTCGGCTTGCCAAGGGCCTTGTCGATTGCGGGCTTCACTACCGTTCCGAAAAGCTCGATGGCCTTCATAACCTTGTCATGGGGGACGGTGCCGACGCTCAACTGCAGGCCGAAACGGTCGTGGCGGAACCATTCGTGCTGCATGAGGATCTTGTCGATGACCTCCTGCGGGCTGCCCATGAAATAGGCGCCCTCGGGGCGCGCACCGGCGACGAACTGCTCCTTGGTTCCGGGCGCCCAGCCACGTTCGCGGCCGATACGGGCCATGGCGGCGTGATGGGATGGGAAGGAGATGTCGATGGCGTCCTGCGAGTTCTCGGCGATGAAGCCGTGCGAGGAAATGCCGACAGGCAGGGTGGATGGGTCCTTGCCGGTCTTTTCGGCCGTCTCGCGATAGAACTTCACCAGTGGCGCAAACTGGCGCGGCTGGCCGCCGATGATGGCGATCATCAGGGGTAGGCCGTAATAGGCGGCGCGGGCGACGGAATTGGGCGTTCCGCCCACGGCGATCCAGAGCGGCAGCGGGTCCTGGATGGGCTTGGGATAGATCTCGATGCCCGGAATGGGCTTGGTGTGGTCGCTGCCCGGCCAGCGGACCTGGCCGCCCTTGCGGATTTCCAGGAGCTCGGCCAGCTTTTCCTCGAAGAGCGCATCGTAATCATCGAGGTTGTAGCCGAAGAGCGGAAAACTTTCGACGAAGGAGCCGCGGCCGGCCATGATCTCGGCGCGGCCGCCCGAGAGCAGGTCGAGGGTCGAGAACTGCTGATAGACGCGGATGGGATCGTCTGAACTGAGCACGGTCACCGCGGTCGAGAGGCGGATATTGCGCGTCCGCGCGGCAGCGGCTGCCAGGATGGTGACGGGCGAGGAGGCGACGAAATCGGGGCGGTGGTGCTCGCCCAGGCCATAGAAATCCAGCCCGAGCTGGTCGGCGAGTTCGATTTCTTCCAAGAGGTCCTTGAGCCGTTCGGCGGGGGATTGCAGGCGGTCGCCATTGAGAGGGTCGGGCGTGTTTTCCGCAAATGAATAGAGGCCAAGCTGCATGGCGGTTCCTTTCGAATTTCGCCAGACATGGCGTTTCGCGTCAGAGCCATCAAGACGGCACAAGATGGTAACCACTCACTCCGCGCGCAAAGAAAAGCCCCGGTAGGAAGACCGGGGCTCAGGAGCTTCAGAGGGAGGGGCTGAAGCGAAGTTCTGTCTTTACTGCGCCGGGGTAGCCGGAGCCTCCGGGGAGGCGGGCGTAGCCGGTTCATTGGCCGGGGCAGCCGGTGCCGGAGTCTCGCTCGAAGGTGCAGCCGGCGTCTCGGTGGGCGCAGCAGGCGCCTGAGTCATCGGGCTGGCATTCGGAGCGGCCGGGGTTTCAGTAGCCGGCGGCGTAGCTTCGTTCGACGGGGCCGGAGTGGCCGGGGTCGTGGGGGCCGGCGCCATCGGAGTCGTGGTCGTATCGGGCGTGGTTGCCGGCGACGTCACTTCAGGATTGCTCGTCGCGCCGCCCACGGTCGAGGGACCGGAATTGGACGAGAAGACGAGGTAGCCGATCGCCAGAAGGGCGAGAACGACGATGATGCCGATGAACCAGCCGGTCCCGTTCCCTTCGCGCGTATAGGTGGTGCGATTGGCATTAGTGCTATCGCTATAGAGCGGATCGCGGTCTTGGTTCGCCATAATGTCTCTCCATGTTGTAATCGCTCGGGAAAAGAAACGTCAGCTTGTTCAAATCGTTCCGCTTTTCGTGATCGGGAAGATTCTACGTTTTGCGCCAGTGCCTTACGCGAGTGGCCGCAGTGGAAATCCTGGCTGAAATAAGGTGTTTTCGCGAAGTTGGCGTGGCGAAGGGGATCAGGGCCGGTCTTTTCGTGGCCGGATGGCAATGCCTGTGAGCAAAGCGCGGAGAAAGCTGAGGAGCGCCTTACGGCGGCCAGTTTGTCGTGTTGCCTTCGCGCCCTGGGGTGAGCAGATTGCTGCTCGGGCAGAGGGGAAGAGATGGCGAGTCCGGAAGCGCATATCGAGATCGCGCGGCTGTTTGCCGAGCGCCAGGAAGAGGACGTGCCGCTGGCCGAGGCCCGGCGCAATTGGGAAAGCGAAGCTGCCAAGCTGGCCCTGCCGGAAGGCGCGCGGATTAGTCCGGCGATCGCCGGCGGCGTGCCGGCCGAATGGATGGACATGCCGCAATCCAACCCGCGACGGGTCTTCCTGTTCCTGCATGGTGGCGGCTACAATGCCGGTTCGCCCAAGACCCATCGCAAGCTGGCGGCCTATCTGGCCCGTGAAACCGGCACGCGCATATTGATGCCCGATTACCGGCTGGCACCCGAACATCCGTTTCCGGCGGCGGTCAAGGACGCGCTGCTATCCTTCGGCTGGCTGCTGAGCGAAGGGTTCGCGCCGCGCGACATCGTGGTCGGGGGCGATTCAGCCGGCGGCGGGCTGGCGCTTTCCATGCTGCTGGCCATGCGCGAGGCCGGGGCCGAGATGCCGAGGGCAGCAATATTGCTGGCGCCCTGGACGGACCTTACCGTTTCCGGTCCATCCTATGAACGCCTGCGCGACAACGATCCGATCATCAACCCCGAGCGCTTGCGGCGGGCCGGCACCTGGTATGCGGGCCGGCGCGATCCGCGCGACCCCATGGCCTCCCCGCTCTTTGCCGAACTTTCGGGCCTGCCGCCGCTTCTGATCCATGCCGGCGGGGGCGAGGTGATGCTCGACGACAGCACGGTTTTCGCCGAACGCGCCGCAGCCAGCGGCGTCAGGGTGACGCTCAAGGTGTGGCCGGAACTCTGGCATGTCTTTCACCACGCGGCGCCCGACGTACCCGAGGCGGTGGCGGCGCTCGGTGAAATCGGGGACTACGTACGCAAGGCGTTCGAAGCGGACAATGAGTGAAAGCGATCGCCAGGCCATCTTCAGCGCGCTGGCCGATGCCAGCCGGCGGCTGATGCTCATGCGGCTACAGGCGCGCAACGGCCAGACCCTGACCGAACTAGGCGAGGGGCTGCCGATGTCGCGCCAGGCCGTCACCAAGCATCTGCGGTTGCTGGAGGACGCCAACCTCATCTTCAGCGAGCGGCGCGGTCGCGAGAGGCTGCACTTCCTCAACCCCGTGCCGTTGCGCGCGGTGGCGATCCGCTGGCTGGAGCGCTTCGATTCGACGCCGCTCGGAGCGCTGTCGGAACCCGACAAGCCATTGCGATAGCGGGGTTCTGGCTGCATCGCGAGGATGCTAGGCTCAGCCCCGTTGAAGCAATGAGGGCCTTCCATGCTTGAAAAACTACTCAGGTTCGACGAGTTCATTTTCCCCCAGGTCGCCAAGATCATCTACTATATCGGGCTGGTGCTGATCGCACTGTTCACGGTCGTAGGCGGGCTGGGCGCGCTATTTGCAGGGATTTCGCAGAGCAACTTCTTCGGTGGGCTGATCGGGCTCATCGGTGCGGTGATCGGTGGTGCCGTGGGCATCCTCGTCTGGCGCATCACGGTCGAACTGTGGACCGTCATCTTCTCCATCCACGATGTCCTCAAGGACATAAGGGACCGCAAGAGCGGGCTCTAACCAAAAGAAAGGCCGGACATCTGTCCGGCCTTTCGCTTTTCGTGGTCGCGACTCCGCGTCAGCGGCTGGCGACGGGGGTGATCAGCGGCGTGATGCGGCGGATCGTGACGCGGCGGTTCTCGCGCTCGGCGGCCTGCGTTTTGATCTTGAGGTAGCGCTCGCCATAGCCCTGGGTGACGAGGTTCTCCGGCGGGATGTCGTAGAAATCCGTCAGGATGCGGGCCACGGTGTTGGCGCGCAGGTCCGAGAGCTTGAGGTTGGAGAGGTCCGACCCCACGGCATCGGTATGGCCTTCGATGAGGAAGGTTTCACCCGGATTGCGCTGGAGCAGGGTCTGCATCGCCGTCGCCACCTGGCTGAGCGAACCGACCTGTTCGCGCGAGATAGTGGCCGCACCCGTATCGAAGGTCAGGTTGCCGACTTCCAGACGACGCACGCTGTCGCGGATGCGGGCGGAGCGCTTGACCTCGTCGATGGTGTAGAGGCGGCGGACCTGCTCCACGGGCGGCTGCTCGAGGAAGTTGACGATCTGCTGCTCGTTAGAGCTGCGCGCATCGATCACATACTGATTGACCGGGATATTGAGCCGCAGCGGCGGGAGATCGGCACCGGGGTCGCGGTAGAAGATCTCGTCGTCCTCGCGGTCCGCACGCGGATCGTAATAGGCCAGGATGTATTCGCGGCCATCGCTGGTGATCCGCGAACGCTGCAGCACTTCGCCGAAGCGGTTGCGGATGGTCACGACCTTGCTGCCATCGGGGCGTTCCACGGTTTCTCGAACGCGGCCGCCGCTCAGCTCCTCGTAATAGACCTGGTCGTCGCGCTGCAGGAAGCGGTCACGCTCCTGCTGCGGGTTGGTGATGACCAATTGCGAGCCGATCTGGAAGATGATCTGCGAACCAGCATCGCCCCCCGGCTGCGGACGGCCACCAGGCTGCTGCGGACGACCGCCCGGCTGGTTGCCGGCGCCCGGAGCGTTGTTGTTGGTAGTGTTCGTGGTCGTGTTGGTGACGTTCGTCGTCGTGTTGTTGATGATGGTGACGTTCTGCGGCACCTGCACCGGCGGAGGCGCGGAGAGCTGCTGGCCCTGCTCGGCGGTGGTCGCCTGAATCTCCTCGGGGGCAATCTTGAGGGCTGCCTGCGCGCCGGCATCGTCGGTGGGCGGAGCGGCCTGTTCGGGCGCGGGGGCAGCGATCTGGCTGGGGCCGACACCGGTTTCGATGTTGGTCACTTCATCCTTGGCGCTGTCGAGCAGCGGGGCAACCTCTTCCGGCTTCACATTGGCCGGCAGGTTCTGCACGTCCTCGGTCGGCTGATCCTGAAGGACCGGACTGGCCGAGATTTCCTGCTGCACCTGTTCAGCCGAAGGCGGAACGGGCTGCTCGGCAGGCGGCGCGGGCTGTTCAGCCGGAGCGGCCGGCTGTTCGGCCGGGGCTGAGGGCTGCTCGGCGGGAGCCGCAGGCTGCAGGTTCTTGGGCACACGCGGCAAGGTCAGGCCATAGCTCGACAGGCACGAGTCGCGCGAGGTGAAGCCGGCCTGGCCGCACAGGGCATCGATACGAGCCTGAGCGTCGGCAAGCTGGCCCTGGGCCGCGGTCGGATCGCCGCCGCTGGTCTGGGCTTCGATGAGGGCGGCAACGGCAGCCTGGTAATCGGCAGCGGCCGCGTCGAGGTCAGCCGAGATATCGGCGCCGGGAGCAGGCGCTGCCGGCTGCTGGGGAGCGGGCTGCTCCTGAGCGGGCGGGGCAGGCTGTTTGGCCGGGGCCGCCGGTTGCTCGGCGGGAACTGCGGGCTGCTGGGCAGCAGGCTGTTCTGCGGGCGCCGGCCTGGGCTTGGGCGCGGGCTTCTGCGGGGCAGGAGCGGGCTCCTCGGGAGCCGGGGCAGGCTGTTCGACCGGTGCAGGTTCGGGCGCCGGAGTAGGCTCAGGGGCAGGAGCCGGTGCAGGCTCTGGAGCCGGGGCGGGTTCCGGCGCGGGGGCAGGCGCGGGCTCTTCGGCCGGCGGCGGAGCGGGCTCTTCAGCCGGCGCCGCTTCGGGGGCAGGCTGCTCGGCGGGGGCAGCGGCAGGCGCGCCGCCATTGCGGATAAGCTGGACGCATTCCTTGATGCTGCCGATGCCGGCGGCTTCACAAGCGGCCTGGAATTCAGCCTCGGCGGCGGCCTTGGCTTCGGCATCGTCGGAGGAGGCGGCGGAAACGTAATTCTCGTAGGCGGCCTGAAGCGCGGCATCCTGCGCCCGGGCCATTCCGGTCGGGGCCAGGGCGAGGATCCCGAGGCTTGTGCCGGTCAGGAGCCAGTGTCGGAGGCGCATAGGTATCATCCTTTTCCTAGGACTGTTCTTCAGTCCGTGAGTATTTCCGGGCGGTCATGAACCGAACCTGAACGAATCGCGGGCTCGCATGCTACCGGTTCGGTACCCGATTTCATGCAGCCAACGCAGGGCCTTGGAGCAGGTTCCGGTTGCCGGCGCTGGCACGCACCGGACGTTGCAAATCAGGCACGAGTGCGGCGCGAGCGGAAGGGCGGCAGATGCAGCAGGACCAGACACTGATCGAATTGCGCACCGGCGGGCAGGGATTCTACGAGTTTTCCGAGCAGCTTCGCCAGTTCGTGACGCAATCGGGCATCGGCACGGGGCTGGTGACGGCGTTCTGCCGGCATACCTCGGCTTCGCTCGTCATCCAGGAGAATGCCGACCCGGACGTGCAGGTCGATCTCCAGGGACTTTTCGCGCGGCTGGTGCCCGAGAACATGCCGTGGATCACCCATACGCTTGAGGGGCCGGACGACATGCCGGCCCATATCAAGGCGGCGCTGACGCAGACCTCGATCGCCATTCCGGTCAGCGATGGCGTTCCCGTGCTGGGCACCTGGCAGGGGATCTACCTTTTCGAGCACCGCTCGGCGCCGCACCGGCGGCTGGTGGTGCTCCACATCATCGGAGAGCGTGCGTGACCGTTTCGGACCTGGCGGCCTATTGGCCGTTTGCCGTGGGGCTTCTCATCACCGGGGTTTTCTCAGGCGTGTTCGCCGGGCTGCTCGGCATCGGCGGCGGAGCGATCATCGTGCCGGCCCTGGGCTGGGCGCTGGGGCTGATGGGCTATGACAGCGACCTGGTGCAGCACGTGGCGGTAGCGACCTCGCTCGCCATCATCATTCCCACCGGGATCATGAGCGCGCGCTCCCATTACCGGCGCGGGGCGGTGGACATGCGGGCGCTCAGGCTCTGGGTGCCCTTCATCTTCCTGGGCACGCTGATCGGCGGGCTGATGGCCGGGTATTTTTCGGGCAATACGCTGCGCATCATCTTCGGGGTGATGGCGATCTTCATCGCGGCCAATATCGTGCTGCCGTTCCAGACGCGGCTCATGGGGCATCTGCACAATTCGGCGACGACGCATAGAATCTCGGCCTTCGTGGTCGGTTACATCTCGGCGCTGATGGGAACGGGCGGCGGCTCGCTGAGCGTGCCGACGCTGGTGGCGTTCGGGGAAACCATGCACAAGGCCGTGGGCACCGGCGCCGCGATCGGGGTGGCGATCGCGGTGGGGGGCACGATCGGCTTTGTCGTCTCAGGCTGGGGCGCCAGCGACCTGCCACCGCTCAGCCTGGGCTATGTGAACCTGGTGGCGTTGGTGATCGTGGGGACGATGGCGGCGCTCTGCGCGCCGATCGGGGTGGCCATCGCCCATCGGCTGGACCAGAAGACGCTCAAATACGTGTTTGCGGTCTTCCTGACGCTGGTGGGTTTGCAGATGATCTGGAAGGCGCTGTTCTAAGGGCGAGAAGGGGAGCTTTCGCTCCCCCGAAGTCTTACTTCGACTGGTTCAGTTCCCACTGCACCGAGACGTTTACCGAGAAGCTCATCTCACCGGCCTGGACGGGGACCGCGGAGCCGGCGGAGTCGGCAGCCATGGTCTTCATCATGTAGGGCTGGGGCGGCTGGCTGATGCTCTGGTTCTCGGCGATCGAGAGGATGCGGTCGAGCGACACCCCGGCGACGCCGGCATAGAGGTCGGCTTTTTCCTTGGCATCGGCGAAGGCGGCCTTGCGGGCTTCGTCGTAGAGCTTGGAAGGATCGGCGACGGTGAAGCTCACGCCGTTGATGGTGTTGGCGCCAACGGTCACGGCCTTGTCGAGAACCTGGCCAAGTGAGGGCAGGTCGCGGACGCGGACGGTGACGGAGTTGGAGACCTGGTAGTTCGCGATCCGGGGCGGGCGGGTATAGCCGTTTTCGTCGCGCTCGTCGGAGAAGACGTAATTGGGATTGACCGAGAAGCCCGAAGTCTGGATGTCGCGCTCTTCGATGTTGGAAGCCTTGAGCGCGGCGACGAGTTCGGCCATGGCCTTGGTGTTGGCATCCAGCGCTTCGCGGGCGGTCGCGCCCTGGGTGGTGACGCCGGAGGTGACGAAGGCGGTGTCGGGAGCGGCGTTGATTTCACCATGACCCTCGACGGCGATAGTGCCGGGGCGCGGGGCTTCCTGCGCCAGGGCAGGAGCGGTGAGAGCCGTTGCGAGAGCAAGGGGCACGAGGGCGGCGGTGAACGGACGCATGGGTCTCTCCATTTTGAAATACCAGCAGAATTCGCTGCTCAATGCGGTGTTAGTTGGGCGTAGATGAACGGAAGTTGAACGCCCTTTCGGTGATTATGACGATAGCCGATGCGAAGTCCTTGGGGTGAGCCCCGGAATTTTTTCGAGGGCACTTCCGACGAAGGGCTGATGTACGTTGCGCAAGCCGCGCTGGATTTATCCGGTCCGGCGCGCTAGCAAGAGGCGCGTTCTTTACGGCCTTGAATTGCGAGGGGCATCCAAAGCCATGACTGCAGCCATCGTTCCGTCATCGGGAGTCCTGCTCGGGCGCGCGCGCGTGCCGGGGTTCGACCATCCGCGCGTCGTCACATTGCGCGACGGCGTCGTGCACGACATTACCGCCAGGATGGCGCCGACTTCACGCGATGTGTGCGAGCGGGCCGACCCGGCGGGCTATGTGAAGGCTGCGGCAGGGATGGCGATCGGCACGATCGACGACATTCTCGCCAATTGCTGGGCGGAAACGACCGATCCCGGCAGGCCGTCGCTGCTGTCGCCGATCGACTTGCAGGCGGTGAAGGCTTCCGGCGTGACCTTCGTGGTGTCGCTGCTCGAGCGCGTCATCGAGGAACAAGCGCGGGGTGACAAGTCGAAGGCCGATGCGCTGCGCGAGGATATCCTGACGCTGGTGGGCGCCAACCTTTCGGATCTCGTGCCGGGTTCGCCCGCCGCGATGAAGGTCAAGGAATCGCTGATCGCGAAGGGCGTCTGGAGCCAGTATCTCGAAGTCGGCATCGGGCCGGATGCGGAGATCTTCACCAAAAGCCAGCCGATGTCTTCGGTCGGCTGGGGCGCCGATGTCGGGCTGCATCCGATTTCGAGCTGGAACAATCCCGAGCCGGAAGTGGCGGTGGTGGTGACGAGCGATGGCCGGATCGTCGGGGCGACGCTGGGCAACGACGTCAACCTGCGCGACGTCGAGGGGCGTTCGGCGCTGCTGCTCGGCAAGGCCAAGGACAATAACGCTTCCGCCTCGCTGGGGCCGTTCATCCGGCTCTTCGATGGCGATTTCACCATCGAGACAATCAAGAATGCCGAACTGACGCTGCGCGTCGAGGGCGAGGATGGGTTCGAGCTCGATGGGCATTCGAACATGAGCCAGATTTCGCGCACGCCGGAATCGCTGGTGGCGGCAACCATCGGGCGGCATCATCAATACCCTGACGGACTGGTACTCTATCTCGGCACGATGTTCGCGCCGGTCAAGGATCGCGATGGGGCGGGAAAAGGCTTCACCCACAAGATCAACGACGTGGTATCCATCTCCACCCCGAGCCTGGGCACGCTGAGCAATCGCGTCCGGCTATCCACCGAATGCCCGCCCTGGACCTATGGCGCCAGCCACCTGCTGCGCGACCTGGCCAAGGCGGATTTGCTGTAATTTAGGAGAGACATGATGGGCGAAATCTTCAAGAACCTGATCGACGGCGAATGGACCGGCGGCGGCGAGAGCCAGAACATCAATCCCTCCAACACCGCCGACGTGGTCGGCATCTATGCGCAGGGCACGGTCGAGGACACCAAGCAGGCGATCGCGGCGGCCAAGGCCGCTTTCCCGAAATGGTCGCGCTCGGGGCTGCTGGAGCGGCACTCGATCCTCTCCAAGACCGCCCATGAAATCCTGGCGCGCAAGGAAGAGCTCGGGCGCCTGCTGAGCCGCGAAGAGGGCAAGACGCTGCCGGAAGGCATCGGCGAAGTGACCCGCGCCGCGCAGATTTTCGAATTCTTCGCTGGCGAAGCGCTGCGGCTCAATGGCGAGATCATTCCGAGCGTGCGTCCGGGCGTCGGCGTCGAGATCACCCGCGAGGCGGTGGGCGTCGTCGGCATCATCACGCCGTGGAATTTCCCGATCGCCATTCCGGCCTGGAAGATCGCCCCGGCGCTCTGCCACGGCAATACCGTGGTCATCAAGCCGGCCGATCTCGTGCCAGGCTCGACCTGGGCCATCGTCGACATTCTCCAGCGCGCGGGCCTGCCCAAGGGCGTGCTGAACCTGGTCATGGGCCGCGGTTCGGTGGTTGGGCAGACCCTGCTCGACAGCCCCGACGTGGACGCCGTGACCTTTACCGGTTCGGTGGGCACGGGCAAGCGCGTGGCCGAGGCTTCGGTCAAGCTCATGCGCAAGTTCCAGCTCGAAATGGGCGGCAAGAACCCGACCATCGTGCTCGATGACGCCGACCTCAACGTCGCCGTCGAGAGCGTGGCGCAGAGCGCCTTCTTCTCGACCGGCCAGCGCTGCACGGCCTCGTCGCGCGTGATCGTGACGGAAGGCATCCACGACAAGTTCGTGGCGGCGCTCGCCGAGCGCGTGCGCAACCTCAAGGTCGACGACGCGCTCAAGGCCGGCACCGAGATCGGGCCGGTGGTGGATGCGAGCCAGTTGAAGCAGGACACCGACTATATCGAGATCGGCAAGGGTGAGGGCGCCAAGCTCGTCGTCGGCGGCGAGCTGGTGAAGCGCGAGACGGAAGGCTTCTACCTGCAGCCGGCTCTGTTCACCGAGGCGCACAACCAGATGCGCATCGCCCGCGAAGAGATCTTCGGGCCAGTGGCGGCGGTGATCCGCGTCAAGGATTACGAGGAAGCGCTGGCGACGGCGAACGACACGGAATTCGGGCTTTCGGCCGGTATCGTGACGACCTCGCTCAAATATGCGACGCATTTCAAGCGCAACGCGGAAGCGGGCATGGTGATGGTCAACGTGCCGACGGCGGGCGTCGATTTCCACGTGCCGTTCGGCGGGCGCAAGGGCTCGAGCTATGGGCCCAAGGAGCAGGGGACCTATGCCAAGGAGTTCTTCACGCAGGTGAAGACGGCCTATACCGCCGCCGGCTGAATCGATAAAATTTGAATGAAATTCGGAGGCCTCGGAGCGTTTGCTGCGGGGCCTTTGCGCTTGCACTGGACAGGTCGGAAATTCCGTGGTCGAGAAAGGCGGTCGCGCCGTTCAACCGCAGGATTTTCCATGACGATCTCGCTCAAGCAAGTTGCCCTTCCCGATTTCGGACCGCTGGGTGACCAGCCCGCAATTCCCGCTGCCGTCCATGAGGCACGGGTGGCGGCTGCCTATGGGGCGGCGGGCGTCGACTGGCTGGCGGTCTATGCCGACCGCGAGCATTTCGGGAACATCGCTTTCCTCTCCGGGTTCGAACCGCGCTTCGAGGAGGCGTTCCTGCTACTGGGGCCGGGCGGGCGGCGCGTGCTGCTCACCGGCAACGAATCGGAGAGCTACGCGGCCCTGGCGGTGCTGCCGGGGCTGACTGTGCTGCGCAGCCAGTCGCTGAGCCTGATGGCGCAGGACCGCACGCAGGAGCCGCGGCTGGCCGATCGGCTGCGCGATGCCGGGATCAAGCCGGGCGACAGTGTCGGGCTGGTGGGCTGGAAATATCTGGAGGAAGAGGAAGACGAGGACGCAGCGGCGGGGTTCTACGTGCCGGCGGTCTATTCGCGCATGTTCGAGCGGATCGTGGGCGCCTCGGGCAGGGTAGTGGACGCGACGCGCGTGCTGATGCACCCGGAAACCGGACTGCGCGCCGCGATCGACGCCGACCAGATCGCGGCCTTCGAATGGGCGGCGACGCGCTGCTCGCTCATGCTCTGGAACATCGTCAGCGGCGTGCGCGAGGGCGACAGCGAATTTGATGCGGTGGCGCGGATGGGCTATGCGGGCGATCCGCTCAACGTCCACACCATGTTCGCCTCGGCCAGTGCCGGCGAGAACATTATCGGGCTGCGCAGCCCGACGGGGCGCCGGCCGAAGCGCGGCGACGGGGTGACGACGGCCATCGGCGTCTGGGGCGCGCTGGCTTCGCGCGCCGGGCTTTTCGACAGCGGCAACGATGATTTCCTCGTGCCGGCCAAGGCCTATTTCGAGGCGCTGGTCACCTGGTACGAGACGGCCGATGTCGGAGTGGCGGGCGGCGACCTGCATGCGGCGGTGGTCGGCAAGCTGGCGCAGGGCGGGCTCAGGTCGGCGCTCAATCCGGGGCACCTGACGGGGCATGAGGAGTGGATGCATTCTCCGGTGCGGCCCGGCTCGACCGAAAGGCTGCGCTCGGGCATGCCGTTCCAGATCGACGTGATCCCGACCCCGCTCAAGGCCGGCTGGGCGCTCAATTGCGAGGACCCGGTGACGTTTGCCGATGCGGCGCTGCGGGCGGAGCTTCAGACCAAGCACCCGGAGGCGTGGGCAAGGATCGAGAAGCGCCGCGCGTTCATGCGCGATGCGCTGGGGGTGTCGGTGAAGGAGAGCATCCTGCCGCTGTCATCGACGCCGCTTTATCTGCCGCCGTTCTGGCTGCGGGCGGATCATGTGCTGGTGAGGGAGTAGGTTCCCCTCACCGCCCTGCCGGGCACCCTCTCCCCGACGGGCGAGGGTTTTCGATCACAGGACAGGGCCAAGCATGGCGATGGTGTTGTTCCATAGCCGGCGGCGGCGGGGCCAGCGGGCGACTTCGGTCGCGGCGATGGGGATCGAGGAATCCAGATAGGCCTGCTGGCGGGCGCGGATGCGCGCCGTCAGAGCCGGGTCGTGGAGCAGGATGTTGTTTTCGAAATTGAGCTCGAAACTGCGCCTGTCGATATTGGCTGAACCGATGAGGCTGATATCGCCATCCACGGTCATGGTCTTGGAGTGGAGCAGCCCGCCGACATATTCGTAGATCTTGACCCCGGCATCGAGCAGCTCCTCGTAATAGGAATGGCTGGCGGCAGCCACGATCCAGGAATCGTTGCGCTGCGGCACGATGAAGGTGGTGTCGACGCCGCGATAGGCGGAGGCGCAGAGGGCGGCCTGAATGGTTTCGTCGGGCACGTAATAGGGCGTGGTGACGACCAGTTCGCGCCGCGCCGCGTTGATGACCGAGACGAAGATTTCGGGCATGGCCGAGGGGCGCACCATGGCGCCGGTGCCGATGACCTGGGCGACGATGCCGCCGGGCGCCGCTTCGAGCGGAGCATCGATGAGGGCGCTGATGTCGTCGTTGCCGTGGCCCATCCAGTCGGTGGCGAAGAGGTGCTGGTTCTGGCGCACGACCGGGCCTTCCCAGCGCGTCATGATATCGACCCAAGGCGCGAAGCGCGGTTTGACGGCGAAGGCGGCATCGGCGCAGTTCTGGCTGCCGCAATAGGTGATGCGGTTGTCGATCACCACGATCTTGCGGTGGTTGCGCATGTCGATGCGGCCCCAGAGTGCCGAGATGGGCGGGTTGCTCACCGGCATGGCGCGCGCCAGCACCACCCCGGCGGCGGCCATGTCCCGCCAGTGCTGCGAGCGGATGAAGGCGCGCGAGCCGAAATCGTCGGCCATGACGCGGCAGGTGACGCCACGGGCGGCGGCGCGCTTGAGGGCTTCGGCGACCTTGAGCCCGTTGGTATCGGCCAGCCAGATGTAGAACAGCACATGCACGTTTTGCTGCGCCGCATCGATGTCGGCGACCATGGCGGCGATAGCGGCGTCGGAATCGGCAAGCAGCAGGGCGCTGTTGCCGCCGACCGGCGGGTAGAAGTTGACGGAGGCGCCGGTGCGGAAGAGCGGCTGGTAGCGCTCGGGCAGGTTGCCGTCATGGCCGGGCGGGCTGGGCAGTTCCTCGATGACGCGGCGTTTACGCTCGGTGCGGCCGCGGCCGATATTGGTTTCTCCCACCAGCACGTAGGCGGCCATGCCGACGACGGGGGCGATCAGCATCACCATGACCCAGGCAAGCCGCGAGACCGGCTGGCGATAGGGCCGCAGCAGAGCGCGGCAGATGAAGAAGACCTGCAAGGCCAGATAGGCGAGCGCGGCCGCGGTGGCGAGGAACGGGGTATCGAAATTCATCGGGCGGCAGCCAAAGCCCGGCTTATGGTGCCGCGCAGCACCAGCGAGGAAAGGAGGGCGCCCAGGATCATGCCGATGGCCAGGCCGGCGCCGATGGCGAGGGCAAGGTAGAGAACGGCCTTGCCGGCAATGTCTTCCACCACGCGCTCGGCGCCTTCGATTTCGCGGGCGAGGTTGGTGGAGACGGTGATGCCGGCATCGTTGATGGCGCCGACAAGGGCCTGGCTGATGGTAGGCACGGTTTCGCTTTGTGCCGGCGCGGGCTCGGGAGGCGCCTGTTGTGCTGCCGCCGCGAGGGGCCAGGAGAGGGTGATGAGGGCGAGAAGGACAGGGAGGCCGCGAGCGAACGTCATGTCAGTCCTCATTGGTTGGCCCGGTCGGGAGCGTCCGGGAGGCGCAGGATAACCAAGGGCCCGGTTCGGGGGAAGGCGCGGATTTTCGTCGGGCTGGCGGGACCTTGCCGTCGATCAGGACGGCAGGAGGCGGTTGGCGAGGAAGTTGACTACCAGGCCCGCCGCGATGCCGAGCATGCCGCCGCCGATCTTGACCAGCGCATCCATGAGGCGGGCGTGGCGCGAGGGCGAAAGATATTGGGCGGCCTCGAAGCCGGCGGCCGTGGCGAGGACGACCAGCAGCACCAGCCAGATATGGCGGGGATAGCCCATCGCGAAGAACAGCCCCAGCAGCCCATAGGCGAGGAGACGTTCGAAATTGGGGGAATCGGCGATGACCGGTCGTGCCTCAATGGGCGAGACGGTGACCACGAGAATGGCAAGCAAGACCAGCCAGCCGAGCACGCGGGCGGTCAGCCGCAAAATATCGATGTCGAAAGTGCTGGGAATGGCTGGCATGGGTTCCTGGCCGATGGACGAGGCAGCCTAACGGCTCGGCGCGGCAAGGCCAAGGGAAGCCGACACGATCCTTGGAGCTATGCCCGGCAAATCGACGCTTGGGATGCATCCGGCGCTGCCGGTTTCCTGCGCGGGGGGTAGCCGGGGCGGCGGGGTTGGATTATTGGGGAGGGCTTCTTGCTTTCCGGCTGCCGCATTCGATGACAGATATCAGCGGGACATCCGACACGACCCTGTCTCGGATCGGGGAAATGCTTCGGCTTTCGAGGCTGCGTCAGCTCGTGCGGCGCAGGGAGAGCTGGCTCGTGGTTATCGCCGTCGGAGTCGGCGCCGCGGCCGGGCTGATCGTGCTGGTGCTGCGGGACCTGGCAAACCTGTTGCAGGAAACGCTTTACGGCCTGCCACCGGGCGTGCGGCTGAGCGCGTTGACCGAACTGGCCTGGCCCTACGCGCTGATACCGGCGGCGGGCGGGTTGCTGCTGGGGCTGGCGGCTTTGCTGCTGCGGCGGCGCAACGCCAAATATGTCGACCCGATCGAAGCCAATGCGCTGCATGGCGGCAAGCTTTCCATCCTGGATTCCCTCATCATCACCGGCCAGACGCTGCTTTCCAACGGGTTCGGCGCCTCGGTGGGGCTGGAGGCGGCCTATACGCAGATGGGCGGCGCGGTGGCGTCCAAGCTCGGCGATCTCTTCCGGCTGCGCCGGGCGGACATGCGCAAGCTGGTCGGCTGCGGGGCGGCGGGCGCCATCGCGGCGGCGTTCGGCGCACCGCTGACAGGGGCGTTCTACGCCTTCGAACTCATCATCGGCACCTATACGATTTCGACGCTGGCGCCGGTGATGGCGGCCTCGATCGCGGCGGTGCTGGTGATGGCGCTGTTCGGGCACGGCGAGACCATCGTCTCGATCACGCGCCAGACCGAAATCGGCTTCATCCATGTGGCGCTCATCGTGCTGATGGGGCTGGTGACGGGCGGCATCGGCATCGTCATCATGCGGCTCGTCGGTCTGGTAGAGCTGGCTTTCGTCAAGCTCAGGATCGGCATGCCCTGGCGGCCGATGATCGGCGGGCTGGCGGTGGGCGGGCTGGCACTGGTGAGCCCGACGGTGCTCTCGGCAGGACACGGAGCGCTGGAAGCCGCGTTCGCGGCGCCGCCGCTGCCGGTGCTGGCGGCGTTGGCGCTGGTGCTGCTCAAGATCGCGGCTTCGGCCATTTCGCTGGGCTCGGGCTTTCGAGGCGGCCTGTTCTTCGCTTCCCTGTTCCTCGGCGCCCTGATCGGGCAGGCCTTCTACTGGCTGATGCTGATGATCGACCCGACGCTGTTCCCCGACCCCAGCGTGCCGATGCTGATCGGCATGGCCGGGCTGGCGGCGGCCATTGTGGGCGGCCCGCTGACCATGGGGTTCCTGGCGCTCGAAACCTCGGGCAGCCTGCCGCTGACCACGGCGATCCTGGTGGGGGCCATCGTTTCCTCGATGCTGGTGCGCGAGGTGTTCGGCTTCTCGTTCACGACCTGGCGCTTCCACCTGCGCGGCGAGACCATCCGCAGCGCCCACGATATCGGCTGGCTGCGCAATCTCACCGTGGGCAAGATGATGCGGCGCGACGTCAAATCCGTGCCCGAGCGCATGACGATGAAGGAGTTCCGCCGGCTCTATCCGCTGGGCTCGGCTTCGCGCGTCATCGCGCTGCGCGAGGATGGACGCTATGCCGGGCTGATCGATGTGCCGGATGCCTATGGCGAGCGCGCCACCGACGAGACGAGCCCGGTCTCGTCCATCCTGACGCTGCAGGAAGTGATGCTGCATCCCTCGATGGGGGTGGAGGATGCGTCAGATGTCTTCGACCGCTCCAATGCCGACGCGCTGGTGGTGGTGAGCGACCTGGCCGAACGCAAGGTCATCGGCACCCTGACCGAGGCGCACCTCCTGCGCCGCTATTCGAGCGAATTGCAGAAGGTGCAGTCGGATCTGACGCATTAGCGCTATTTGCCGGCCAAGGCCTTGCCGAGCATGAAACCGGAGCCCGCTCCCGTGCCGGCACCGGGCCAGGTGGAGGCGCCGACCATGTAGAGATTGCGGATCGGGGTCTTGTGGCGCGACCAGCCGCCGGCGGGACGGAACAGGAAGTTCTGGTCGAGGTGGTGGCTGCCCGAGAGGCTGTCGCCGCGCACGAGATTGGGGTTGGCGCGCTCGAGATCGAGCGGGGAGAGGATGTGGGCATCCTCGATTTTGCCACGCAGGTTGGGAGCATAGCGCTCGATGATCGAGAGGATGCGATCGGCATAGGCCTCCTTGGCGGAATCCCAGTCGCGGGCGGCGATGGTGCCGTCGGCATCGCCCTGGATGTCGTAGGGGACGACGCGGGCCTGGACCCAGAGCACGTGCTTGCCCTCGGGGGCGCGGGAAGGATCGACGGCCGTGGGCTGGCCGACGACGAGGGCGGGCTCGGAGGGCAGGAGGCCGGAGGTCGCCTGCTGATAGGCGCGCGACATCATCTGGTAGTCGGGAGCGAGGTGCACATAGGCGAAACGCCTGAGCTCGGGGCTCGCCGACCAGTCGGGGAGATCGGACAGCGCGAAATGCAGCATCATGGTGCCGGGGCCGGGGCGGAAGTTCCGCACGGCGTCGGTGAGGGTTTTCGCACCTGTCGAGGGGGCGAGGAGCTTGTTGGCGAGAAGCTGCGGGTGAACGTTGGAGATGACGGCGCGGCTGGCCGCGAGACGGGTGCCGTCATCGAGTTCGACGGCGCTGGCGCGGCCGTTTTCCTCGATGATGCGGGTGACGGCACGGCCGAGATGGATTTCGCCGCCCATGGACTGAAGGTAGGCCGACATGGCCTTGATGATGGTGTCGGCGCCACCCTTGCCGATGACCATGCCGAAATTCTGGTTGGCCATGGATTCGAGATAGGGGAACACGGCGCCGCCGGCGATATCGGGGCCGAAATCGAGATGGAGGCCCCAGGCGGCCATCAGCGCACGCACTTCCGGACTTTCGAAATTGGCGTCGAGCCAGGCGCGGGGCGAGGAGATGAGGAGCTTCACCATATCGCGCACCCAGGCATAGCCCTTCTTGCGCAGCGCCTTGACGAGCAATTGCACCACTTCGACCGACGGCATGGGCGTGCCCATGACGCCGCCGATATAGGCGGCCTCTTCGGGGAAGGCTCGCGCCATCTTGCGCCATTGTTCGGCATCGGCTTTGGAGAACGCCTCGATGCGGGAGGTGGTGGCGTTGAGGTCGGTGCTGACGCCCAGCCATTTGCCATCGAGGAAGGCCGAGGCGAAGCTGTCGGCGACGGGAACGAAGTCGAGGCCGTGGCGGAGGAGGCCTTCCTTGTGGGCGGCGTAGAAGGCGGAACCGGCGAACATGGAGAGGTTCATGGCGAAGAGGTCGTGGCGGTAGCCGGGAAGCGTGACTTCCTCGGTCTTCACTGCGCCGCCGGCTGACTTTTCGCGCTCGACGACGGCGACTTTCCAGCCCTTGCTGGCCAGGTGCACGGCGGCGGCCAGGCCGTTATGGCCGGCGCCTACCACGATGGCATCGTACGACAATGTTCCCTCCGAAATGCCCCGGATCGCGGGCGCCCAAGCTGTCCTCGCAGCGCTTTTCGCCCACAATCAATAAATATGCATCTTGCGATATTTTGAACCTAAAGTATCGTGCATCCAACCGCAACGCAGCTGAAGAGCTTATTTGCACATGCATGTGAGTGGTCTAGCGTTGGGCTAAAGGGAGGCCCCTCGGGCCTCAGGGACCTGAAGGAGAATTTTGTCATGACCGCTACCCAGACGCTGGCATCGGTTGCCGGTGCGCTCGCCTCGGGCGATGTGCAGATCGTCGACCTGACCGCGCCGCTCGGCCCGAATACGCCGGTGCTCTACCTGCCGCCGGATTTCGCCAAGAACACCCCCAGCTTCAAGATGCACGAGATCTCCAACTACGACAGCAACGGCCCGTGGTGGGCGTGGGGCTGGATGGAGCTGGGCGAGCATACGGGCACCCATTTCGATGCGCCGATCCACTGGGTTTCGGGCAAGGACGTCAAGAACAACACCACCGATACGGTCGCGCCGCAGACTTTCGTGGCCCCCGTCGTGGTGATCGACTGCCACGCCGAAGTGGCCAAGGACGCCGACTTCCTGCTGACCGCCGACATGGTCAAGGCCTGGGAAGCCAAGCATGGCGAGATCAAGAAGGGCAGCTGGGTGCTGATGCGCTCGGACTGGTACCACCGCAACGGCTCGACCGAGACCTTCCTCAATGCCGACGAGAACGGCTCGCATACGCCGGGCCCGAGCGTCGATTGCATCGAGTATCTGGTTTCCAAGCAGGTGCTTGGTTGGGGCAGCGAATGCGTGGGCACCGACTGGGGCAATGCCGCCAGCCTCAACCCGCCGTTCCCGGCGCACTCGCTGATGCTGGGCGCGGGCGGCTATGGCCTGGCCAGCCTCATCAACCTCGACAAGCTGCCGGCCACCGGCGCGCTGCTGGTCGTGGCCCCGCTCAAGATCGTGGGCGGCACGGGCAGCCCGGTCCGCGCCTTCGCGCTGGCGCCGCGCGCCTGACGCAGACAAGAGGGGACGAGGGATGGCCGACGCCGACTACATCATCGTGGGGAGCGGCATCAATGCCCTCGTCGCCGCTGCTATGCTGGGCAAGAAGGGCCGCAAGGTCCTTCTGCTCGAACGCAATCCGGTCGCGGGTGGCTGCATCCGCACCGAGGAGATCACCGAGCCGGGCTTCATCCATGACGTGATGGCCACGACCTTCGTGCTCTTCACCACCTCGCCCGCCTTCGGTGCGCTGGGCGCGGACCTGGCCCGGCACGGGCTCGAATTCGCCAATACCGACGATCCGACCGGGGTGCTGTTTCCCGATGGGCGCAGCCTCGTGCTGTCGCGCGACCGGGCGCGGAACGTGGAAGCCTTTTCCAAGGCGCATGCCGATGACGGCGCCGCCTTCGCGCGGGAAATGGCGCGGTTCGGCAAGAATGCCGATTTCATCTTCGGCCTGCTGGGCGGGCGGCTGTGGTCGCTGGACATGCTCAAGGTGGTGGGCAAGCAGGCGATGAAGCGCGGCCTGCGCGGGTTGGCGGCGTTTTTCGGCGAAGCGCTGGTTTCGGCGCGGCCATATCTCGAAACGCGCTACAAATCCGAGGAAGTGCGTGGGCTTTTCGCGCCGTGGGTACTCCATTGCGGGCTCAACCCGGACAACACCTATTCGGGCGAAATGCTGAAAGTCATCGGCTTCGCCATGGAGGCGGCCGGGGCACCGATCGTCAAGGGCGGGGCGCATAACGCCATCAGGGCCTTCGAGGGGCTGATCCGCGAGCAGGGCGGCACCATCCGCACCGGAGCCGATGTCGAGCGCGTGACGCTCGACGATGCCGGGCGGGCCATGGGCGTGCGGCTGGCCGGCGGCGAGATGCTGTCGGCGCGGCGCGGGGTCATCGTATCGGTCACGCCCAACCAGCTCTACGAACGGCTGCTGGGCAGCGAGAAGCTGCCGGAGACGGTGCGGGAGGGTGTCGCCAACTACCGCTACGGCAAGGGCGACATGCAGATTCATTATGCGCTCAGCGAAAAGCCGAAATGGCGCAGCCCGGGGCTGGAGAATACGGCGCTCATTCACCTGACGCCGGGGCTGGACGGGGTCTCCAAGGCCACAAACGAGGCCGAGCGCGGCATGCTGCCGGCGGTGCCGACCATCTGCGTGGGCCAGCCGACGGCGCTCGATCCGTCGCGCGCGCCGGAGGGAAAGGCCATTCTCTGGCTACAGCTTCCCGAAGCGCCGCGCTTCGTCAAGGGCGATGCGGCGGGCGAGATCGCGACGTCCGCCAACGGGCGCTGGACCGACGATGTGCGCGAAAAATTCGCCGATCGCGTCGAGGCGATCCTGCGCAGCCATATCGAGAATTTCGACGAGGTGGTGATGAAGCGGCGCGTCTATTCGCCTGCGGACCTCGAGGCGATGAACGTCAACCTCGTGGGCGGGGACCCCTATGGCGGCTATTGCGGCATCGACCAGTTCTTCATCTGGCGGCCCTTGAAGACCTCGATCAACCACACTACCCATGTGCCCGGCCTCTACCATATCGGGGCTTCCAGCCATCCGGGGCCGGGTCTGGGCGGCGGCTCGGGCTTCCTGCTGGGCAAGGCGCTCAGCTAGGCCGGCGGCATTCAGCGGCAAGCGGAGGTCAGCATGGCCGACAAATACTTCCTGGGGACCTCTCGCGAGGCATCGGACAATAACCGGCTGCCGAGTTTGGGCGAGATCGGGCTTTCCCGCTTCGCGCCCCACCTCATCAACCGGCTGTCGGCGAGCTACAACGCGAACCTGCAGGAAGTGCTCAAGCCGCATGAAATGACGACGGCCAAGATGCGGGCGCTCTCGCTCCTGACCATCGCGGCCGGGCTGACGGTCAACGAGCTTTCCTATCTCGCTGTGGTCGAGCAATCGACCATGAGCCGCACGCTGGATTCGCTCGAAGAGCAGGGCTATGTGCGCCGGCAATCGCGGCCCGACGATATGCGCGTGCGCGAGATCCATATCACGGAAGCCGGGCGCACGGCGTTCCAGGCGTTCTGGCCGACGCTGTTCGGCATTTTCTCGCAATTGTTCGAGGACGTGAGTCCCGAGGAATACGATGCCTTCGTCAATACGCTCCACAAGGTGCTGCGCAACATGGACAAGCACGGAATTTCGGCGCCCGGGCCGGGCGGACGGAACGGGGAGAAGTAGGGGGCGGGTAGCTCACCCCCCTCCCAGCCTCCCCCGCAAGGGGGGAGGTGCTGATCGTGGATGTGGGGCGCTTAGCGTTCAAGCAACTGGATCGAAACACCTCCCCCCCTTGCGGGGGAGGATGGGAGGGGGGTAGCGCGGTGGCGCTCTCGACCCCCTCACCGCCCTGCCGGGCACCCTCTCCCCTACGGGGCGAGGGTTTTCGTTGGGGCGGAGGCAGAGCTGCATTTAGTTAGTTCGCGAAACTCCGGATCGTCGCCAGAGCGCCGTCGAGCGCCTTGCCCTTTTCGTCGTGGAGGGCGGCTTGCACGAGGCGCTTCAGCCAGGTGCCGCCGTCCTCGCGGGGTTCGAGCATGGGGACGGCGCTGAGGACGCGGTCGAACTTGGCTTCGCCGCGGCTATGGGTATCCGAATAGCCCTTGATGAGGCGGCGGGTGCCGATGACCGAGGTGGCGAGGTCGTAATTGGTGGAGAGGAGGCGCGTGGCGGTGGCCAGCCAGTGCTCGACATGGGCCATTTCGCGCTTGTGGCGCAGCATGGTGCGGCGCATGGGTTTTAGGGCCGAGACCATGTAGAGGCCGGCGAACCAGAACACCGTGCCGGTGCGCACGCGCCGGCCCTTGTTCACGAAGCGGTCCATGAAGGCGTAGAGCCCCTTGCGATCCTCGATGAACTGGCCGAGGGCGGCGGGCATGGTGCCGCAGACTTCTTCCATGCGCGGATGCATGTATTCGGTGGTGTAGACCAGCTGGTCCTTGCCGGCGCCGACTTCCTTGCGCACGCGCTCGAAGCGGGAGGCGCGAGTCTTGAGGTCGGCGACGCGGACGACGTCGTCATAGGCCATGGCGTTGGCGAGATATTTTGCCACTTCCTGGCTGAAGGCCAGTTCGTGGGCCTCGCCATTGGCCTTGCGGTCGAGCGCGAGCAGGTCGCGGGCGCGGTCGAGATATTGGTTGGCGTAGCGCACGTCCTGGAAGTCGACGAGCTTCTTGATGCCGGCGAAAAGCATGGGGCCGAGCGCGGCCGGGAATTCGGAATGGATGCGGCCGAGCAGGGCGTCGAGCTGCGGCTGGCCGACCGAACGCGGCGGCTCGGGCAGGTTCTTTTCCGGCTTCTTGGCAACCTTGTCGGGCTTGCCCTCAGTGGCGCGGTCGAAAGCGGCGCCGAAGGCCTTGAGACTCGCTTGAATACCCTTGCCGCCGGCCTTGATAGCGTCTTCGAAGGCGTCGCGGCCGAAGGGCAGGGTACCCGAGCCGGCGAGGGCGCCGAACATGGCCGAGGAGATCACCGAGCCGTTCTTTTCGGCCAGGGTCTGCATGTCAAAGACGATGCTACGCTTGGCGGCGACGCCAAAGGCTTCGACAACAAGTTGCGGGTCGGCGGTGCCGTCGCCCGGCATCTCCTTTTCGCCCACGGCATAGGAGCGGTGGGTGGAGGCGATAAGCGTGGTCTTGTCGGGGGTGACGATGCCGCGCAGCATCGAGCGGCCGGCTTCCATGAACTCGGCGGCGAGCACGATATCGACGTCGCCGGGCGTGGGCATGAGCGAGAGGACCGGCAGCTTGCCGTCCTTGGGCGCCAGCATTTCCACGTAGTAGATGGTGGCGCCGGTACGCTGGGCGACGCCGGGGACCGAGGTCGACTGGGCGATCCAGCCCTGCTGCTCGGCCATGGCGACGATCCAGTCGGCGAGCACGCCGCCACCCTGTCCGCCCATGGCGAGAATGGCGATGGAGATCGGTTTGTCGAAGGAGGGTGCGGTAAGGGTCGAGGCCATGGCGATCACGCGAAAGCGATGCGGCGCGCCTGACGGCGGCGCTGGAAGAAGCCGATCACGGCGGTGCGGACGCGCGCCATGAAGAGATCGGTTTTCGACGGATTGTAGATGATGTCGGCCCGGTAGAAGGAGGGGCAGAGCACGGCGGCTTCCGAGACTTCGCCGCAATTGCCGCAACCAACGCAGGTATTGTCGATGGCCACGACGGGATCGTCGCGCAAGGGATCGTTGGTGTGCTTGAGCGAGAGCGAGGGGCAGCCCGAGAGACGGATGCAGGCGTGGTCGCCGGTGCAGGTGTCCTCATCGACGCCGAACCGTTCGCGCACCATGCGCTTGCCGTCCTTGACGCTTTTCGAGAAGAGCGGTTTTTCGCGGCGCTGCTTGTTGAGCATGCACTCGGACGAAGCGACGATGATCTTTGGGCCTTCCTCGTTGGAGGTCAGCGCTTCCTTCAAGGTGTCGCGCATCTTGCCGACATCGTAGGTGCGGTCGATCTGGCGCACCCACTTGGCGCCGATGCCCTTGACGGCCTTGGTGATGGAATTGTTGGTGGAGCGCAGCGGGTTGAGGGCGCGCGAGGAGAGGATGTCCTGGCCGCCGGTGGCGGAGGAATAGTAATTGTCCACCACCATGATGACGCCGTTGTGCTTGTTGTAGACGGCGTTGCCCACGGAAGTCGAAAGGCCGTTGTGCCAGAAGCCGCCATCGCCCATCACCGAGATGGAGCGCTTTTCGGCGTCGACGTTGAAGGCTGAAGCGGAGGCGGGGCCGAGGCCATAGCCCATGGTCGAGCCGCCGATATTGAAGGGCGGCAGGATCGAGAAGAGGTGGCAGCCGATATCGGCCGAGACGTGGTGCTCGCCCAGCTCCTGCTCGACGAGCTTCATGGCCGCAAAGATCGGGCGCTCCGGGCACCCGGTGCAGAAGCCGGCGGGGCGGGCGGGGACCACATCGGCCAGCGCCTTGACCTTGGGGTCGGCGAGGACGGCATCGGCGCTGGGGAGCGGCGGGCGGTTGCCCAGATATTGCGGGGCGTGTTCGCCCAGGAACTTTTCGACACCCTTCATGAGGACGGCGGCGGTGTAGTCGCCGCGGATCGGCAGCGTGCCCTTGCCGGCAAGGACGGTCTGGATGTCGCGGCGGCGGAGCGCCGTGGCGACCGCCTGCTCCAGATATTCGGGGTGCCCTTCCTCGACCATCAGCACGGCCTGCTTGCCGGCGCAGAAGGCGACCACTTCGTCATCGACCAGCGGGTAGGTGACGTTGAGGACATAGAGGGGAATGGCGGAATTGCCGTAGGAATCGGCAAGGCCGAGCAGTTGCAGGCCACGGATGACGCTGTTGTACATGCCGCCCTGGAGGATGATACCCACCGGGCCTTCCTCGGGGCCGAAATGCTCGTTGAGCTTCTTGTCCTTGATAAACTGGAGCGCGGCAGGCCAGCGCTTCTCGATCTTGTCACGGTCGTGGACCGTGATCGATTGGGGTGGCAGCACGATGCGATCGAGCTCGCGCACGGGGTTTTCGAGCGCTTCCTTGATGGTGTATTTCGGCTTCTGGTTGTCCTTGGCGACGAACTGGCCGTGGACGTGGCAGGCGCGGATGCGGACCTGGAGCATGACCGGGGTGTTTGAGGCTTCGGAGAGTTCGAAGCCGTCTTCGACGGATTTGACGATGGATTCGAGGTTCGGGCGCGGATCGAGCAGCCACATCTGCGATTTCATCGCAAAGGCGTGCGAGCGTTCCTGCGGGATCGAGGAGCCTTCGCCGTAATCCTCGCCAAGGATGATGAGCGCGCCGCCGACGACGCCGGAGGAGGCCAGGTTAGTGAGGGCGTCCGAGGCGACGTTGGTGCCGGCGGTGGACTTCCAGGTGACGGCGCCGCGCAGCGGATACATGACCGAGGCCGAGAGCATGGCTGCTGCGGCGGCTTCGGAGGCCGAGGATTCGAAATGGACGCCCAGTTCATCGAGCACCGGCTTGGCGTCCGAGAGGACATCCATCAGGTGCGAGATCGGGGAGCCCTGGTAGCCGCCGACATAGGCAACGCCCGATTGGAGCAGGGCCTTGGTGATGGCGAGGATGCCTTCGCCGCGAAACAATTCGCCTTCGCCGAGCTTCAAATCCTCGACTTCGCGCGCAAACGACCGCTCAGCCATGGCGGCAGCCTCCCTTGAAACAATGTCAAATCCGAGCGGCGTTTTCCCTCTGCCGATCAGATTTATGCATTTGCATAGTTATCCAATCACCCGGTGCTGTCAATCAGCGACTTCAGGATGAGCCGAAGCGCGCCAGCTGTAAACAGCGGGGAATAGACGACTTTCGGACTCTGGTTTTCCCGCGCTTCCTGCGCCTTTCTTGTGCATTATGCCGGACTTAGCGGCAAGGCGACGGAGTTTCGGGCAGGCGTCGTGCGGCACATTTCCACGCGGTGCTTCAATCCTAAAATATCATCTAGATGCATGAGCAAGGATATGTTTAAGTATAAAGTATCCGGGTTAAGCGCGTCCGGGGTTCCGGGGAAAAACCAAAGCGCAAAGAGAGGGAACGAAATGACTATCTCACGTCGCAACTTTTTGGCGGGGGGCGCCGCAGGCGTGATCGGCGCGATTCTGGCCGGGCAGATGCCTGCCTTCGCGCAGAACAGCGATACGCTGACCATCGCCTTCAACGTCAACCTGCCGGGCTTCGATCCGACCACCGGCGCATCGGCCGTCAACCCGACCGTGCAGGCGATCTACCGCTCGGTGTTCGACCAGTATATCGGCCAGCGCCCGAACCTCGAGTTCGAGCCGGGCCTGTTGACTGCCTGGGGCTGGAACGAAGACAATACCAAGGTCTTCATGGACGTACGCGAGAATGCCACCTGGCATGACGGCTCGCCCTTCACGCCCGAAGACGTCAAATGGTCGATCGAGCGCGCCGCCGATCCGGCGACCGGCAACCCGGTCTCGTTCGTGTGGGCCTCGATCAAGAACCTCACCATCGATGGCAACCGCATCACCGCCGACATGCCGGTCTATGAGCCGACCTTCTTCAAGTGGATGGCGTTCCTGACGGGCTATGTGCTGCCCAAGGCCTATTACGAAAAGGTCGGCGTGGAAGAATTCAACCGCAAGCCCGTCGGCACCGGCCCCTATATGGTCGACCAGTACGAGGCCAACGCTTTCCTGCGTCTCAAGCGCAACCCGAACTATTGGGGCATCCAGCCGGCCTTCGAGACCGTGGTGTTCAAGTTCGTGACCGACGCCACCAGCCGCGTCGCGGAAATCGAAAGCGGCTCGTCCGACCTGACGCTCGATATCTCCTACGAGGACTATGACCGCCTCAAGGACAAGCCGGGCCTCAAGGGCGTGGCCACGCCGATCTCGGACGTGGGCATGATCTTCATCACCAACATCGACCCGATGCTGGACAAGAACGTGCGCCTGGCCGCGATCTACGCGATCGACAAGCAGGCGATCGTGGACCGGTTGCTGCGCGGCTACGGTGTGCCGCTCGACACGCTGCAGACGCCCGAATACACCGCCTACGATCCGACCATCAAGGTGCCCTACGACCCCGAGCTTTCCAAGACGCTTCTGGCCGACAGCGGTTTCTCGACGGACAACCCGGTCAAGTTCAAGATCCAGACGACGCGCGGCTTCAAGCCGAAGGATTACGAGATGATCCAGGCGATCGTGGGCATGTGGCGCAAGGTCGGCATCGAGGCCGAAATCGAAGTCTACGAGATCGCCAAGCACTACGAACTGCGCGCCGCGCACGAGCTGGCTCCTGCCGCCTTCTACAACTGGGGCAATGCCATCGGCGACCCGCTGACCTCGACCGGCCATTCCATGTTCGGCCCGTCGCCGAACTCGGCCTGGAAGACGGAAGACCTCGACGCCAAGATGATCCCGCTCATGACCGAGCAGGACGAAGAGAAGCGCATGGCCGGCTGGCGCGAAGTGGACCGTTACATTGCCGACGAGGGCTATGTGATCCCGCTGCTCCAGTACGTGCAGCCGATCGTCTTCAAGACCTCGCTGGCCGTGCTCCCGAACGTCTCGGGCGCCATGCAGCCGACGCTGGTCGCCAAGGCCTGATGCAAAAGGGGACCGGGCGTGCTAGCCCGGTCTCCATCCAACGCCGATCCCGGACGGGGAACCGGATCGCGCGCAACTAATCGCAGTGCAGCAGAGGGAGCGTGCGACCGATGATCTCGGCCATTCTCAAACGCGTCTCCATGGGAGTGATCACTCTCCTGGGCGTCGCCATCGTGGTTTTCATCCTGCTGCGGGTCGCTCCCGGCAATCCGATCGCCATGATGATCGGGCCGGGCGCCAGCGAATCCGACATCCTGGCCCTCAAGGCCAAGTACGGGCTCGACCAGTCGCTGCCCATGCAGTTCTGGATCTGGCTCACCAATTTCCTGCAGGGCGATTTCGGCACCTCCATTTCGCGGCAAGTGAGCGTGATTTCGCTCCTGGCCGAACGGCTGCCGGCAACGCTGGAACTGGCCACTGCCGCCCTCGTCATCGCGGTGCTGCTGGGCGGGGTGATGGCCGTGGCTTCGACGCTGCTGCGCAAGAGCTGGGGCGCTTCGGCGCTCGACGGCGCCAACAGCCTGCTGCTGACGGTGCCAGAATTCGTCTGGGCGCTGGCTTTCGTGCTGCTGTTGGGCGTGGCGTTTCCGATCCTGCCGCTTTCGGGCCGGAACGATCCAGCGGCGGGGACGGTGTTCGTCACCAATTTCTACCTCATCGAGGCGCTGGTCACCGGCCGGTGGGGCGTGGCGTGGGATGTGTTCTCGCACATGCTGATGCCGGTTTTCGCGCTGGCGCTGCCGCTGGCGGCGATCATTGCTCGCGTGCTCAAGGAAGCTCTGGGCGAAGCCATGATGCAGGACTACGTCGTGCTCGCGCGCGTGAAAGGCATGAGCGAGCGCCGGCTGGTGCTGGGCGAGGCGCTACGCAACGCGGTGGGGCCGACCCTGGCGCTGACCGGCGTGCAGTTCACCTTTCTTATCGGCGGTACCGTCATCATCGAGAAGATCTTCTCCTATCCGGGCCTCGGCAACATGGCCATCGACGCGGTGATCAACCGCGATTTCCCGCTGATCCAGGGCCTGATCCTGATGTTCGGCGTGCTGTTCATTCTCATCAATCTGGCGGTGGACCTCTTGGTCGTCGCCCTCAATCCGAGGCTCAGCCGTGGCTGACGCTGTGCACATGACCAATACGGCCGCATCGGCCATTCCGACCAAACGCGCTTTCGGGCCGACCTTGCGCGCGCTGCTGTGCGACCCGAAGGTCATCATCGGCGGCGGCTTCATCCTGGTGCTGATCGTTCTGGCGATCTTTGCGCCCTGGATCGCGCCGCACGATCCGCTGGAGCAGGACCTGATGCTCGGGCTTTATCCGCCGGCCTGGATGCAGGGCGCGGAGCCGGGCTATTTCCTCGGCACCGACGATCTCGGCCGCGACGTGCTTTCGCGCTTCATCTTCGGGACACGGATTGCGCTGACCGTGGCATTCGCCTCGGCCATCATCGCGGCGGCACTCGGCACGTTTGTCGGCCTGCTGGCCGGCTATTTCGGCGGCTGGGTGGATGCGGTGGTCTCGCGCCTCATCGAAATCTGGATGGCGTTCCCCGCCGTGCTGCTCTCGATCCTCATCGTCGCCATTCTCGGCTCGGGCGTGCATTCGGTGATCTTTGCCATCGCCATCATCGACTGGACGCGCTTTGCCCGTGTGGTGCGCGCCGAGACGCAGGCGCAGCGCAATGCCGACTATGTGACGGCAGGCCGGGTGCTCGGTTTCAATGATTTCCGTATCCTGGCGGGCGAAATCCTGCCCAACGTGCTCTGGACCGTGCTCGGGCTGTTCACGCTCGAACTCGGGCTGGCCGTGGTGATCGAGGCCATCCTTTCTTTCGTTGGCCTTTCGGTGTCGTCCGATACGCCGACCTGGGGCGGCATGATCGCCCAGGGCCGCACCATCATCTACCAGGCCTGGTGGGTGTTCGCGCTGCCGCTGGTCGGGCTCTTTGCCACCGTCCTTGCCTTCAACCAGCTCGGCGAAGGATTGCGCCGCACGCTCGACCCGGTGATGCAGCGATGAGCAAGCCGCTTCTGACGATTTCCAACCTTTCGGCGGTGTCGCGGCGCGACAACAAGCCGATCCTGCGTGACGTTTCGCTCAGCCTCGCCAATGGCCGCATCCAGGGGCTGGTGGGCGAGAGCGGGGCGGGCAAGTCGACCATCTCCAAGGCGATCCTGGGCATCCTGGCATCGAGCGTCACCGTCACGGAAGGCAGCGTGCAGCTCGACGGGCATGATCTCATCAACATGCCCGAGCGCGAAAAGCGCCGGTTCGTGGGCTCGCAGATCGCGCTCATTCCGCAGGACCCGCTGACGGCGCTCAATCCGGGCCGCAAGATCGGGGACCAGCTCACCGATGGCCTCAAGATGTGGAAGGGGCTGAGCGGGCGAGCCGCGGCGGCGCGCGGGCTGGAACTGCTCGAACAGGTCGCCATCCGCGATCCGAAGCGGGTGATGGAGAGCTTTCCGCACCAGCTCTCGGGCGGCATGCGCCAGCGCGTGCTCATCGCCTCGGCCTTTGCGCTCGAGCCGCGGCTGCTGATTGCCGATGAGCCGACGACGGCGCTGGACGTGACGGTGCAGAAGCAGGTGCTCAAGCTCTTGAAGACCATGCAGGCCGAGCACGGCACCGCCGTACTGTTCGTGACGCACGACCTGGGCGTGGTGGCGCAGCTTTGCGACGAGGTGACGTTGCTGTTCCAGGGCAAGGTCATGGAGCAGGGCACGGCCGAGCAGATTTTTTCGGCGCCGCGCCACGTCTATACGCAGGCGCTCATTGCGGCGAGCCCGCGCTACGACAATCCGTCGGCGGGGCTGCACCCGATCGACGATGCGGTGATCGCGGCCTGCCGCGCCGAAATCGCCAGTTTCGACAACCAGGGGGCTCGCCATGGCTGACAATCTTCTGGTCGAGACGCGCGACCTCATCGTCGAATTCGGGCAGCGCCGGGCCTTCCTCGGTCGTCCTCCGCAGCCGCTACGGGTGCTCAAGGGCATCAATGTGGGCATCGGGCGCGGCGAGATCGTCGGCATCGTGGGCGAATCCGGTTCGGGAAAGACGACGCTGGGCCGGGCGCTGCTGGGCCTGCAGCCGGCGACGGGCGGCGAGGTGCTGTTCCAGGGCAAGCCGCTCAAGGAGTTTCCGGGTGGCGAAATGGCCCTGCGCCGGCAGATGCAGATGATCTTCCAGGACCCGATGTCCTCGCTCAATCCGCGCCAGACCATTGGCACGATCCTTTCCAAGCCGATCCTTTTGCACGGCATCGCGCCGGACAAGCGCACGGCGCTCAGCCGCATCGCCGAGGTGCTGGAGCGCGTGGGGCTGCCGGAGGTGGTGCTGGGGCGTTATCCGCACGAATTGTCGGGCGGGCAGCGGCAGCGTGTCGGCATTGCCCGCGCGGTGATGCTCAAGCCGAGCTTCGTGCTGGCGGACGAAATCGTTTCGGGGCAGGACGTTTCGACGCAAGCGCGCGTGCTGCAATTGCTGCGGGAATTGTGCGCCGAAATCGGGCTTTCCATGGCTTTCATCAGCCATGACCTCTCGGTCATCCGCGCACTCTGCAACCGCGTCTATGTGCTCAATGGCGGCGTGGTGGTGGAAGAGGGCGAGTGCGAAAAGGTGTTCGCCAACCCTCAGCATGCCTATACGCGGGCACTGATCGATGCCATTCCTTTGCCCGTGGTATCGCAGGACTGGTTGCAATCCAGCGCCGCCTGAGGAAAATAACGGGATGCGCGGGGCTCGATCACCTGGTCGCCCCGCGCAGAACGGACCGAACGGCGGGGGCGCGTTCGGTCCGTTCACTTTTTCAGGGGTTCTCAGAGGAAGACGAGGCGGGCGGCTTCGCGTCGGCCCTGGGCGAAGCCGGCGTGGGCAGAGGGGATGCGGGTGGCCAGGTCCATCTGGTTGCTGCCCATGGCGAGCCGGGAGTCGGCATCGGGCGTTATGAGTTCGACGCGGCTGCCCTGCTGGTGCAAGGTGGCGAGCTGGGCGTCGAGATCGGCGCCGGGAAAGCGGCGCAGGCCCTCGAACTGGCCGGCGGGCTCGGCGTTCGGGTCGCGGCCGGCGAGCGGGGAAATCACCACGACATTGGCGTAGCCAGAAGCGAGATCGGCATTCTCGTTGGAGCGGATGCCGCCGGAAATGTAGCGCGTGCCGTTGATGCTCTGCGTAGGCGCCATGCCGGGCAGGGCGGTGCTGGCGGCGATGGCGGTAGCGAGATCGGCGCCGGAATTGCGGTCGAGCAGGGCGATTTCGCCGGTTTCCGCGTTGAGGGCGACGACGATCATGGGGCGCTCGGGCCAATCGGGGCTGGGCAGCCGGGAGGCGACGAGGGCGCGGCGCCGCGCGGCGGCATCGGGGCCGAGCGACGCATCGCTTTCGAGGCCGAAGGCGGCCATGGCGCGTTGCAGTTCGGCGGGCGAGGTCGCGGCGGCGGAGATGGCCCGCATGCGCGCGAAGACGGTTTCCATCGGCAATGATGGTGGCGGCGGGCGGCGAACTTGGCCCGGCTGTGGCGGGGAGAGGGTTGAGGCCAGAAGCTCGGCGGGCGGAATGCCGCTGCGGACCTGCGCGGCGGCAGTGGCGCCGGCGGAGGTGCCGATGACGAGATCGGCGGTTTCGGTGAGGTCGATACCGACCTCGGCAAGGCCGGCAATGATGCCGATCAGCCAGGCATTGCCGGCTGCGCCGCCGCCGCCGAGGACGAGTGCGATGTGTTTTTGAACCATGCGGCGACTATTTCAGCCGGCAGATGGGGTGTCTATGGGGATGGAGATTGCGAGTGTGGGGCTCGCCCCCCTCCCGGCCTCCCCCGCGAGGGGGGAGGTGGTTCGATCGAGGTGCTGGACCGGCTCGTGCTCTACTGCGCGGTCGGGGTCATACCTGGCGGTGCTATTGCGCGGCAACTGCCGCAAAACCATCCTGCGCGGCCTCATAGCGGATGAGGGCGGTTTTGATGTCGTCGGGCATGGGGACGGGCTTGTGGGTGACAAGCGAGGTGGTGACGGCGACGAATTCGCCGCGCACGGCTTCCTTGCCGCCCTTCATGGCGTGGAGGTTGAGCGTATAGGAGGCGTTGCCGACGCGTGTGACGATGACGAAGACGTCCAGCCGTTCGCTCATGAGTACGGGGATGAAGAAGTCGGAGGCGGCGTGGGCATAGCCCATGCCGATGCGGCGATCACGGATGATGGCGTGGTAGTCGATGCCCAGGTGCTGGGAGAACCAGTCCTCCATCACGGTGTTGAAGATGTCGAAGAAGTTCGGCGTATAGACGATTCCGGCGGGATCACACTGGCCGAAATGGATCGGCACGACGGTACTCCAGGCGCTTGCAGGCAACTGGTCCTGGGTGATGGGAACGGCACGGCTCATAACGCATTCAACTCCGATAGGCTCAGTGCTGATTTCTCTCATCTTTAGCTTATTACTTCAAGTCTAAACTAATTAGAAAGTCCGGTGGAAACGGACCTTGGGCGTTGCGTTGGCGGCGGGGAGGCGAGATTGTTGAAGCTTCAAGCGTACCGGCCTATGTCAAAGGCGGGTGACGACATCTTGCGGGAAGCTCTTTCATGGCCAGCAGCGCCGACAATCAATGGATCGATGCGGAGACCAAGATCGTGGACGCGCCGGCCGATCATCACGATCCGCTGCGGCTGTGGCTGCGCCTGTTCTCGGTCTCGCGGCTGGTGGAAGCGGAAGTGCGCCGGCGGCTGACGCGAGAATTCGACATCACGCTGCCGCGCTTCGATCTGCTCTCCCAGCTCTATCGCGTCGAGGACGGGCTGGTGCTGGGCGAGATTTCCAAGCGGCTGATGGTGTCGGCGGGCAATATCACGGCGATCGTCGAGCGGCTGGCGAGCGAGGGCTATATCACGCGCACGCCCGACCCCAAGGACCGGCGCGTGCAGATCATCCGCATGACGGCGGAAGGCCGCGCGTATTTCGCCAGGATGGCGGCGGCGCATGAGACCTGGATCGGGGAAATGTTCGCCGGGCTGAGCGCGGAGGATACGAGGGCGCTGCTTGGGCTATTGGGCAAGGCGAAGGTTTCGGCGCGCAAGGCGTTGCGCGAGGAGGAATAGAAGCAGGTTTGGCCGACAGGTACCTCCCCCTTGCGGGGGAGGTGAGATGAGGCACCGTCGTGGCCTCCCTCAATAAGGCTCAATACCTGCCCGAAAGCAGCGCCCCGGCATTCGGGATGCGGGTTTCGAGGTTGAGGCTCTTGAGCATCTGGTAGGTGGTGGCGATCGAGGCGGAGAGCACAGGGATGCCGGCTTCCCGTTCGATCTGGGCGATGGCCGGGAGCGAGGGCATCTGCACGCAGGCAGAGAGGACCAGGGCGTCGACGCCCTTGAGGTCGAGACGCTTGTAGATTTCGAGGAGGTTCTTGGGGTCCTGGATGCCGACTTCGAGATTGTCGGGGATCTCGAGGGCCACATAATCCTTCACCGCGATGCCTTCGGCCTCGATGTAGTCGACCACGAGCTGGGTCAGCGGCTTCAGATACGGGCAGACGACTGCGATCTTCCTGGCGCCGAGCGTGTGCAGGCCCTCGACCAGCGCGCCGGCGCTGGTGACGACCGGGGCGTCGGCGCCGTTATCGGCGGTGACTTTTCGCAGGCGGGCCTGCGAGGTGCGGTGGTAGCCGTGGCCCATGCTCATGATGGCGACGAGACAGGCATAGCCGAGCACGTCGACGCGGGCATCCGAGAGTTCGGCGGCGCAGCGGTCGCTGTCGCGGTCCATCGCCTCAAGCTCTTCCTTGACCACCTTCTTCATGCGCATGCGCGAGGAGTGGAGGGTGAAGCGCTCGGGGAAGTCGAGCATGCGGGCGTTGAGCAGCGCCGGAATCTCGGTTTCCATCGTGGTGTTGGACGACGGCACGATCTGGCCGATGCGGTAGTTGAGTTTTGACACTTGGGAGTGCTCCGGAAAGGAAGGATCAGGCTTCGTCGGGCGCGGCTTCGCCATTGGCGAGGCGCCAGTCGGCGGCGGGTTCGCCCGACCAGGAGACGCGGGAATTGGTGCGGCGGTTGACCCGCAGGTCAAAGACGTCGAAGCGGTTATAATGGCCGGTAATGTCGTGCATCTGCTTGGGCTGGATGCACTTGTTGAGGTCGATTTCGGCATAGACGATGCCTTCGTCGTCCACGAGCCCCTCGCCGACCACGCGGCCATCGGGACCGAGAATGCCCGAGAAAGCGCTGCTCTTGCGTTCGAGGAGCGGGCGGGCTTCCGAGTGGTTGACGGTCACGGCCTCGATGATCTCCTCCGAGATCGTCGAGCAGGCGACGACGGTGAAGACCTTGCCCTCGAAGCTGTGGGCAGCGGCGCGCAGCTTGATGGCTTCGGCCATGTCGTAGTCGGGCGGGGCGACCGGCAGCGAGATATAGCTGGCCACGTGCACCATCTCGCCCTGGGCGAGAAGGGTGAAGCGGGCGAGCGTATTGGTGTTCTCGCCGCAGGCGAGGGAGCCGAGGCGGCCGATATCGGTGTCGTGGACCTGGAGGGTCGAGCCGTCTCCGCCCGCCCAGCTCAGCTTCTCGGCCCAGGTGGGCACGAGCTTGCGGTGGCGGTTGAGAATCTTGCCGTCCGAACCGATGGTGACGAGGGTGTTGTAGAGCGTGCCGTGGCTCTCACGGGTGCGCTCGTTGACGCCGATCACGACGTTGACGCCGCATTCGCGCGCGGTGGCGGCGATGGCCGCGATTTCGGGGCCGGGGACTTCGACCGAGCCTTCATAGAGCTTCTGGAACCACGGGCCGCCTTCGATGGGCGACATGATCCAGCTCCAATAGGGATAGGCCGAGATAAAGACCTCGGGGAAGGCGACGAGCCTAGCCCCGTTGGAGGCCGCCTCGCGGATGAGGGAGCAAGCCTTTTCGGTCGTGGCCGCCGGGTCGAGGAACACCGGAGCGGTCTGGACGGCGGCGGCGGTGAATTTGGGAAAGAGGCCCATTTCAGCTTGTCCTTGTGTTTGCGAGGCGGCGATGCGTCAGACGGCGATGATCGAGTGGCGCAGCTTGCCGATGCCGTCGACGCCGGCTTCGACCACATCACCGGGCCAGAGCCATTCCTGCGGGCTGCGGCCGGCGCCGACGCCATCGGGCGTGCCGGTGGCGATGATGTCGCCGGGCTCGAGCGTCATGCCCTGGCTGATGTCGGAGATCAGGGTCGGGACCTTGAACAGCATGTGCCTGGTGTTGGACGACTGCTTGGTGATGCCGTTGACGGTGAGCCAGAGGTCGAGATCGTGCGGGTTCTCGATCTCGTCGGCGGTCACGATGCAGGGGCCCATCGGGGCATAGGTGTCCTGGCCCTTGGAGACGATCCACTGGCCGGCACGGCGGCAATCGCGGGCCGAGAAGTCGATGAGAACGGTATAGCCGAAGACGTAGTTGAGGGCGTCGGCTTCTTCGACGCGCTTGGCCTTGCGGCCCATGACCACGGCCAGTTCGACTTCCCAATCGAGCTGCTGGGTGAGCTTGGCATTGTGCTCGATGGAATCGCCGGGACCGCAAACGGCGGTCGGGGGCTTGGAGAAGATCACCGGCTGCTTGGGCAGGTCCTTGGAGGTATCGAGCGAGCGCGCGGATTCGGCGACGTGCTCGACGTAGTTCAGGCCAATGCCGAAGATGTTCTTGCGCGGGCGCGGAATGGGGGCCAGCAGCTTGACGTTCGAGGCATAGAAAGCGGCGCCAACCGGCCAGTCGTCCTCCGCATCTTCGAGCAGCTTGCGGGTCGTATCGAGCGCAGCAGGGCCCAGGTCGATGAAGGAGAGCATGTCGCTGGGCAGCACGATTTCGTAGGCGGCGCCCAGGGCTTCGATGTCGATGACCAGATCACCGACGAGCGCACCAAGGCGGCCGGCGGCGGCCGGGCCGCTGCGGTAAGTAACGAGACGCATGTGTTTGGACCTTGTTCTTTTATCGGGGCAGGGCCTCGCAATGCCCCGGTCGTCCCCTTGGATGTCTAGGGCACCTCCCCGAAGGGAGGCGCCCATGGATAGGTGTCTTAGGCTTCGATCTTCTGGTGGCCGCCGTTGTCGCCATAGGCTTCTTCGCGGTAGAGGCCGAGGGCGTTCATCACCGGGAAATCGTTGAAGGCAAAGAGGCACGCATCGTCGCTGGCCGAGCCGTTGGCATGTTCGTGGAACATCCAGGCCGGGACGCAGAAGATGTCCTTTTCCTGCCAGTCGAAGCGCTTGCCGTTGATGATCGAGGTGCCCGAGCCCTTGGCCACCTGGTAGATGACGTTGCCGGTGTGGCGGTGGGCTTTGGTCTTTTCGCCCGGACGCAGGAGCTGCATCGAGGCGCCCAGGGTCAACATGACCGGGCCGTTGTTGAGCGGGTTCACGTAGTTCATCAGGATGCCGTCATAGGGCGATCCGTCGGTGACCTTGGAATATTTCACCAGCGCTTCGTAGGTCGGACCCCACTCGTACTTGTAGAGCGGGGAATAGCGCTTGTCCCAGGCGACCTGGGGCTGCAGGCCCGGCGCGCCGAAGGTGTATTTGGTATCGTCCACGGCATAGCCGACCTTCTGATGCAGGTCCGGGTGGACGGCGTAGAAATTGGCTTCGAGCGAATTGACCAGCGGGATATCCAGGCAATCCTGCCAGATGCAGGTGGTGCCGTCGGGATCGATGCCGTGCTCGTGCCAGGTGCCGTTGGGGGTGAGGACGAGGTCGTTGGCGCCAAGCGTCATCTTGTGGCCGTCGACGATCGTATAGGCGCCCTTGCCCTCCATGATGAAGCGCATGGCCGACGTCGAGTGGGCATGGGCCGAGGCGGTTTCGCCGGCCTTCATGGTCTGGAGGCCCGAATAGATGCCGCCCACGCAGGCGGCGCGGTCGCCGGCACCGGGATTATTGAGATAGATCACGCGGCGGCCGGCTTTTTCCGGCGTCACCAGATCGATGGCGCGCAGGACGTGGCCGCGCATTTCCTTATAGGGCCAGAGCACGGGCGAATATCGGGAGACAGGCTCCCACGGCTCGATCTTGTTGGCGATGGTCCACAGCGCGCCAGCCTTCAGGCGCTCCAGATCCTCGTAATAGGCGAGGAGCTCGGCGGTATCCTCGACGTCCGAACGGCCGGCAACGGCCTCCCGGTGGTTCTCTCTGGTAGCAGTCATGTGCGGTCTCCCTTGCTGACCTTGGGTTCAGAATAGAGTTATCGTTTCGAACGTCAACAGGATTTTATAAAATCCGTTGACTTGCGGAAATTCGGGGCGATCTAGTAAATGCCAGCAGTGCCAATAGCGACGCATCGAACCATGGCCATGACCGAGACCGCCCGCGACGACGACGCCTCCCTTGCCGACCGGGCCTATCGCCTGATTCAGGATGACATTCTCAACGGCGTGTTCTCGCCGGGCGAGCCGTTGCGGCTGGCGGCGCTCAAGGATCGGTACGGCCTGAGTTTTTCGCCGCTGCGCGAAGCGTTGACGCGGCTGTCGGGCGACCGGCTGACCGAGCTCGCTTCGCTGCGCGGTTTCCGCGTGGCTTCGGTGTCGCTCGATGAAATGTGGGACCTGATCGGCATCCGCACGCTGGTCGAATCGGAAGCGCTGCGGCGCGCGATTGCGGGTGGCGACGTCGACTGGGAAGCGCGGGTGGTGGCGAGCTTCCACGCGCTGAGCAAGGCGGTGGAAAAGCACGAAGCGGTCGAGGGGCAGTTCGACAAGGCGCTGGAGGACCGCCATCAGGCGTTCCATCATGCGCTGATCTCGGCCTGCGGCTCGCCCTCGCTGCTGCATATCGCCGGCCAGCTCTATACCCGCACCGAACGCTATCGCCGCCCGACGCTTTCGGGCGAATTGCGCGGTGCCGGTGGTCCGCGCGACGTGATGAAAGAGCATGCCGACCTGATGGATGCCACGCTCAAGCGCGACGCGGATTTGGCGATCGCGCGGCTTGCCGAGCATTACCGGCGCACGGGCGAATTGATCGAGGTCGGCCTCCGCCGCGCGGCAGCCGCCGAGTAGAAGGCGCGGCGCACCTTCAATTATCGGTGCCGACCCAGCCACCGAACCTGCCCTTGAAGAAGACCAGCGGATCGCCGTCCCCCACCCGTGCCGCGACGGCGCGGCCGAGGCAGATGGCGACATTGTCGCGCTCGATGATTTCGAGAAGCTCGCAATCGAAGGCGCCGATGGCGTCGTTGAGCACCGGCGAGCCGGTCTTGAGCTGGCCCCAATGAGTATCCTCGAAGCGCGCCGCACCCTTGATGCCGCTCTTGGGATGGAAGCGGTCATGCACCGGGCGGTCGATGCTGGCGAGGAAGTTGATGGCGAAGGCCCCGGTGTCGCGGATGGTGGCGAGGGCGGACGTCGAGCCTTCGATGGAGGCCAGGAGGGTAGGCGGCGCCGCGCTGACATGGGCGGCCGAGAGCGCGATGAGGCCGGCGCGGCTGTCGCCTTGTCCGCTCGTCACCAACGTCATGCCGATGGCGCGGGAGCCGAGGACACGCCAGAACGTGCCGGGATCGAGTTCGGAAAAGTCCTGCATCAGCTTTTGCCTCCAACACTGTCGTAAATGCCCTGACCATAGACAAGGGCAGGGGCATCGGCGCGGGTGCGCAGTTCGATGACCTTGGCGATGACGATGGAATGGGTGTGGCGGTCGATGCGCTCTTCGAGCTCGCAATCGAAGGCGACGAGGGCGTCGGCGAGGATCGGGGCACCGGTCGAGAGCGTCAGCCAGTCGGCATTGGCGTAGCGGGCAGCGCCCTTGGCGCCGTCGCGTCCGGCGAAACGATCGGCAATGTGCTGCTGCTCGCTCGCCAGGGCGTTGATGCCGAAGCGCTTGTACTTGTCGAGCAGCGGCCAGGCCGAGGCCGAGCGGTTGACGCAGAAGAGCATGCGGGGCGGCTCGGCCGAGAGCGAAATGACCGAAGTGGCGGTGAGGCCGGAGCGCTCCTCGCCCTCGCCGACCGTGATGACGCAGACGCTGCCGACAAAGGCGCGCATGGCGCGCTTGAAGTCGTCGTCGGGGACTTCCCAATCCACGAGATCGCGGATGTTGAACAATTCGTCGAGAACCATGACGCCCTCCGCGTACGGTTCGGGAACCGGCCCCCTCAGGCACGATTCCCGGTGAGGTTTCCATCTGGAAGCGAAGAAGCCGAGCGCGGGACAACCGGCATTGCCGCGCTCGGCCGGGGGCGCGCTACTGCCGAACGAACGGCTTGCGCAGGCCCTTTTCCTCGAGGATCGGCAGCACGTTGTCGCGGAAGTACGGGAACTCCTTGTTCCAGTCGAGGAACGCGATGGTCGTGCCGGAGAAACCGGCCTCGGCAAGATCGACGAAGCCCTGCGCGACCTGCTCGGGCGTGCCGATCAGCGGATAGGCGCCGTGGCCGGAGGCCATGCGATCGCGGATGAGCTTCAGGAGATCGTGCGGGAAGGACTGGGCGTGGGCGAATTGCAGGTTGACGAGGTTGTCGACCGCTTCCCAATCCGAGTTCTCGTAGAAGTAGTTGTAATGGTCCTGCGCTTCCTTTTCGGTCGGGGCGCAGGAGACGAGAGCGATGGTGAGGATACCCACGTCGCGCCCGGCTGCCTTGGATTGCTCCTTGAGCTTGGCGGTCTCGACCTTGGAGCGTTCGAGATCGATGGCCGGGGTGAAGAGGAAGTTGGCGTTGCGCACGGCGAACTCGCGGCCTTCCGAGGAACCGGCGGCGTTGAGGATGGGGACGTTCACCTGCGGCTTGGGATCGGAGTGGACGGCCTTGAGCTTGAAATACTCGCCTTCCCAATCGAAGGTGCCGTCGTGCGACCAGAGCTTCTTGATGACGTCGAACCATTCCTGCGCGTAGCCGTAGCGCGAGATGTGGTCCTCGGGGAGGTTGAGGCCGAGCGCTTCGTATTCCGGCTTGTTCCAGCCTGCCACGATGTTGAGGCCGGCGCGGCCCTTGGAAATGGCGTCGAGCGTGGCGATCTGCTTGGCGACGACGACGGGCAGGTTGGCGACGGTGTGGATGGTCGAGAAGACCGTGAGGTTCTGGGTATTGGCGAGCAGGCCGGCGGCCCAGGTCATGGTTTCGAGCACGTGGCCGTGGAAATTGGTTTCGCCGCCATAACCGATCCAGCGGGCGATCGGGAGCATGAAGTCGATACCGGCTTCATCGAGCATCTTGGCGAGGGTGAGGTTGCTTTCCCAGCTAGCGTCCCAGCGATCCGGAACCTTGGTGACGGACATGCCGCCCGAGCAGTTGCTGGCGAACGAGCCGAGCAGGAATTGATCTCGTTCCAGAATCGGGGGATTCTTCTTTGTTGTCATTACGTTCTCCCTCCAAGAAGAATTTTATGATAGAAAGTCTATCGTAAATTCTATTGGATCGCAATGCGACTTTGGGCGAGAAGCGGACGACTTCGCGGAGAGATAGATTGGCGCGGCGCGATACCGGCAAGAAAAGCCCAGACAATTCAGAGGCTTCGTTCCATCCTTGGCACCTGGCGCGTGACACGCACGAGTCGGCGCTGGCGGAGCTGGAGATTTCCATCATGGCGGCGTTCGAGAGTTTCGGGCGCTGGCAATCGGCCTGCCTGTCGGCGGTCACGGACTTTTCGGCGACCGGCCCGGAGAATGCGCTGCTGCACATGATCCGCATGGACGACCGACCCAAGAACATTCACGACCTTGCGGCGATCGGCAACCGCACCGATATCGCCAATATCCAGTACAGCCTGCGCAAGTTCCTCAAGGCGGGATTGGTCTCGCGCACGGGCAGCGGGCGCTCGGGTGTGCTCTACGAGGTGACGGAGCTGGGTCGGCAGGTCACCGATGCCTATGCCGATGTGCGCCAGGACGAGATGATCCAGCAATATGTTGCCGATCCGGCGCTGGAGGACGACGTGCGCAAGGCGCGCGACACGCTGATGAAGGTGTCCGAGATCTATGAGCGTGCGGCGCGGGCCGCCGATGCGCGCCGGCTAAGGGTCACGCGCGGCTGAGTTTTCGTTCATCGCTGGGGCTTTGGCGTCCGGTCCGCAAGGGCTGGACGCTTTTCGTTTCAAACCTAAAGAGATGGCTTGATCGGAATATAGTTTAGACTTAAAGTAATTGACATCGACCCATCCGGAACGCGAGTCTCGAACATGAAGATCACCATCGTTGGCGGTGGCCCGGGCGGCCTCTATTTCGCGCTGCTGACCAAGCGCGCACGGCCGGACTGGCAGATCGAAATCTACGAGCAGAACCAGCCGCTCGACAGCTTTGGCTTCGGCGTGGTGTTCTCGGACGAGACGCTGGAAGAGTTTCTTTCGCGCGATCCGAAGTCCTACGAGCGCATTCGCGACGAATTCTCGTACTGGGACGACATCGGCATCCACTACAAGGGCAACGAAATCCGCTGTTCGGGCAACGGCTTCTGCGGATTGTCGCGCAAGAACCTGCTCAAGACGCTCCAGGAGCGCTGCGCCGAAGAGGGCGTGCTGCTGACGTTTGGCGAGCGGGTAAACGCCTCCCAGGTCAAGACGCGCTTCGCCGATTCCGACATCATCGTGGCCGCCGACGGCATCAATTCGCCGATCCGCGAGCACTACAAGGACTTCTTCAAGCCCACGCTCGAATGGAAGGCCAACCGCTTCGTGTGGATGGGCTCGACCCGTCCGATGGACGAGTTCAATTACTTCTTCAAGGAAACCGAGCACGGCGTCATCTGTGCCCACACCTATGAGTATGAGGAAGGCCGCTCGACCTGGATCTTCGAGATGGACGAGGCCTGCTGGCAGGGCCACGGCTTCGTCGAGACCGACGAAGAGGATTCCAGGGCCAAGCTCGAAGCGATCTATGCCGACGAGCTCGAAGGGCATCCGCTGCTGCTCAACCGCTCACACTGGCGCAAGTTCCCGCGCATCTTCTGCGAAAACTGGTACCACGAGAACATCGTGATCCTGGGCGACGCCAAGGCCTCGGCGCATTTCTCGATCGGCTCGGGCACCAAGCTCGCCATGGAATGCGGCATCGCGCTTTCCGACGCGGTGGTGGCGCATGCCGAGCAGAATGTCGAATCAGCGTTCGAAGCCTATGACAAGGCGCGGCGCGCCCAGTGCCAGATCACCCAGCACAATGCCGACGTGTCGCTGGCCTGGTTCGAGCATATGGGCCGGTCGTTCGACATGGACCCGATGCAGTTCGCCATGGTGGTGATGTGCCGGGCCAAGGCGATCACCTACGATAACCTCCAGGTGCGCGACCCCGACTTCATCCGCGAAGTCGATGATGCGTTCTATGCGCGGTTCAAGGCCGAGGGCGGCGGCGACTACGCACAGACGCGGCCGACGGCGATGTTCACGCCCTATCGGATCGGCGAACTGGAACTGGCCAATCGCGTGGTGATGTCGCCCATGGGGCAATATTCGGCCGACGAGGCCGGCAACCTCACCGACTGGCACCATGCCCATTACATGTCCCATGCCCTGGGCGGGGTGGGGCTGATGCTGGTCGAGACGACGGCGCCGAGCCCGCAGGCGCGTATCACCGCCAATTGCCCTGGGCTATGGACCGACGAGCACGAGGCTCAGTGGAAGCGCGTCGTGGATTTCGCCCACGAGCACACCGACACCAAGGTCGGTCTGCAACTCGGCCATGCCGGCCGCAAGGGCTCGACCCAGCGCGGCTGGGAAAAGCCGTTCCATCCGCTCGACGACGGCAATTGGCCGCTGGTTTCGGCTTCGCCGCTCCCCTGGATCGAAGGCGTGAGCGATGTGCCCGCCGAACTCGACCGTGCCGGCATGGATGCCATCATCGCCGATTTCGTACAGGCGACGGAGCGCGCGGCGCGGGCAGGGTTCGATCTCCTCGAACTGCAGGCGGCGCACGGGTTCCTGCTGGCATCGTTCCTCTCCCCGCTCACCAATCAGCGCACGGATGAATATGGCGGGCCGATCGAGAACCGGCTGCGCTTCCCGCTGCAGGTATTTGCGGCCATGCGCGCGGTGTGGCCCAAGGAGCGGCCGATGTCGGTGCGCATCTCGGCCTCCGACTGGGTCGAAGGCGGCATCAGCGAAACGGACACGTTTGCGATCGCGCTCGCCTTCCAGGCGGCGGGTTGCGACATCATCGACGTGTCGAGCGGCGGCACGGTGTCCAGGCAGCCGCCGCTGCGCGGGCGCATGTACAACATGCACCTCTCCGAGGCGATAAGGAATGTCACCAAGGTGCCGACGATCCTGGTAGGCGGGGTGACCGAGCCGGGGCAGATCAACACCCTGATCCATACCCGCCGTGCCGACCTCGTGGCCTTGGCGCGAACGCTGCTCTGGAGCCCCTATTTCGTGCGGCATGCGCAGGCCTGGTACGGCGCGCATGGCCAGCGCTGGCCCGAGCAATATCTGCGCAGCCGCGACATCGCCTTCGGCGAGGTGGGCAAGAATCGCTCCAAGCAGGTTCTGGCACAGCGCAAGCTGCGGCCGGCGCGGCACTCCAAACAGAGCGCCTGAGAATAGAACCGATTGCTTCGAGCGCGAGCGCCCTTTGATCCGGGGCGTTCGCCGCTATGAGCGTATGTTGTTGAGTTATGGAGCTGCCGGTATCTCGCCCATCTTCTTTCCGGCCGAGGTAATGAGTAGATGCTTACCCTCGCGCTCGGCCAATCCTCTTGAGATGAGGAAGAAGACCGCTGCCTCGTCTTCCGTGCCGAACAGGGTGCGGTGCTCGACGGGGCCTTGGCTCAATGCGCGCAACAAATTGTAGGAATAGACCGGGACATGCTCGAGCCTTTTGGGCCAATGCGCCGTTCCGCTCTCGGCTTCGGTGAGCGTTGGCCGCATGTCGTCCGACGCCTCGTGAGTGAAGCTGAGCGCCTCGATCCACGAGCCGACATTGGTGGGAATTTCCTCGGTCTCTGCCAGCCATCCCTCGATCACGTCATCGCTTACCTGCAAGCTGTTGGCCAGGGTGGACGGCGACCATCGGATTATCTTGAGGCATTCTGCCAGGCGGTTCGCTCTCATGGCACGGCCTCACCAGTCGGGGCGACCAAGATGCCTGGGCTTTGCGGGCGCCTCCCCATCGAAGTGGATGTCTCTTCCCAACGCCACGGAAACGGCGGCGATTATATTCGTCAGATCAGCCGACGACGTGGTGAGTTTTGGGAGGCGTTGCCGCACGTGTTTGGACATCTCCAGCATGGAGATGGATTTGACGGCCTTATAGGGCGCCACATGCGGCGCGTTACGCGCGGCATGGGCCGGATTATTGGCGAAGGTCATGGGGAACTCCTTAAGGCCACACCTTGCGCCTTTCTGCTGCAAGAAGCGAACTTAATTGCCCTCATGCCGGACAAGTGATGCCAGTTGGGGCAGGAGAACCGCCGACGGCAACGAACTTGGGGGCTTGCGCCGCCGGCAGCTCAACACACGCTCGAAGTGCGTGCAGACATTCATAACATGCCGCCAGCTACCCCGAGCGGCTTATTTCACGCCCGACCGGGAAAACTCTGCAGCTCGTTTTTCAATGTCGATGGTGATTGAAAATATTGGTGGGCCCACCAGGACTCGAACCTGGAACCAGACCGTTATGAGCGGTCGGCTCTAACCATTGAGCTATGGGCCCTCGCACGCCTCATAGCAGGAGCGGGCACGGTGTCAAACGCGTTGTTGATGTTGGCCACGGTTGCGCGACGCATCTTGTCTGGGCACAGTGGGTAACCATCTTTGCTTCGGGCGGTCGTGGCCGCTCTCTTGCTTCAGCACGGAGGAGCGGCGCCAGTCATGATCTCGGTCGCCTCTTACAATATCCAGAAATCCATCGGCACCGATTTCAGGCGCAGGCCGGAACGCATTCTCTCCGTACTCGGCGAACTCGATGCGGACGTGGTGGCGTTGCAGGAGGTCGACCGGCGGTTCGGGGCGCGGGTGTCCTCGCTCAGCGCCGAGGTGCTGGAAAAGGAAACCAGCTACCGTCCCGTACGCTTCGGCGTGCGGCCGGGAAGCCTCGGCTGGCATGGCAACGTGATCCTGGTGCGCAAGGGCGTCGAGGTGCTCTCTCAGCGCGCCATCACGCTGCCAGCGCTGGAGCCGCGCGGAGCGGTTTCGGCCGACCTCAGGGTCGGGGACGAGCGCGTGCGCGTGGTGGGCATGCATCTGGGGCTGGTGGGACTTTGGCGCAAACGGCAGGCGCAGGCCGTGCTCGATGCGCTTGAAAGGCTCGAAGAGCCGCTGCCCACTGTGATGATGGGGGATCTCAACGAGTGGAGCGTGGAAGGGGGGTGCCTCAAGCGCTTCGCCATCGACCATCATGTCGGCCAGCCGGGACCGAGCTTTCCCTCGGTGCGGCCGGTTTTCGGCTTCGATCGCATCATCACGAGTTCCGAGCTGGCCATAGTGGCCAGTGGCGTGCATGGCACGGAGCGGGCCAAGACCGCCTCCGATCATCTGCCGGTCTGGGCCAGGCTGTCGTTGCGCGAGGCGCAGGAGGCGGCGGCGGCGCAATAGCCGATAGCCTGAATTGGCTAGCTTCGGGCGCGCCGACGCCTCGACTATCCTCTGGAGGATAGCGACAGAGGCAGAGCATGGCCGGTCTCCAAAGCATACGCGATATCGTCCGCGTCGCGCGGGCGCGTCAGCGCAGGGCATTTCGCCTGCGGCGGTCGGAGACGACACGGGGAACGCCGTGCGTCTATTTCCTGACGCCCGACTATGCCGCGCCATCCGGGGGCGTGCGGGCCATGTACCAGCATGTCGATATCCTCAACGAGCAGGGTATCCGTGCGGCCGTGCTGCACCATCGCGCCGGCTTTCGCTGCCGCTGGTTCGCCAACGATACCGTCGTGCGCTATGTGGGCGCGACGGTGCTGGGGCCGGACGATGTGGTGGTGGTCAGCGAACTCGATATCGACCTCCTGGCAGGGCTCGGTCACAGACAGCGCTATGTGATCTTCAACCAGGGCGTGCATCTCACCTGGAGGTGCGGGGACACGGTGCGGCAGGCCTATGAATCGCCGCGCCTTCTGGGGCTGGTGACGGTTTCCGAGCATAGCGCCGAGTTCCTGCGCTACGCCTTTCCGCGATGCGTGGTCCATGTGGCGCATAATTCGCTCGACGTGGATGTCTTCAAGCCGGGCGCTGCCGAAAGGGAACGTGTCATCACGTTCGTGCCGCGACGGGGATATGATGATGCACGGCTGGTGCTGGGAATGCTGGAGGAGCGCGGCGCGCTTGCCGGCTGGTGCGTGCGGCCGTTGCAGGGATTGTCGCAAGCCGGGTTCGCCGAGGCGCTGCGCGAGAGCCTCATCTACCTGGCGCTCTCGACCCAGGAGGGGTTCGGGCTCCCGGCGCTCGAGGCCATGGCCTGCGGCAATTACGTGGTCGGTTACGACGGGTTCGGGGGCCGCGAGTTCTTCAGGCCGGAATTCTCGACCCGGGTGGAAACCGGCGACGTGCTGCAATTCGCCGGAAGGCTCGAGTCCCTGCTCGGTGCCGACCCGGCGGCATTGGCGAAGCAGGGTCAGGAGGCTTCGCGCCACGCGCATCGCCGCTACAGTGTCGCCAATCAGCGCGGCGAAGTGCTGGCGGCATATCGCGCCATGCTGCAACTGCCGGCCGGGGCCGGTGAACGGCTATTGGTTCAGGCGTAGCGGCGGGCTGGCGCCGTTTCGAACAATCCCGAAATGATGCGGCTGCTGACCTGCTGCCAGGTGGAATCCGCCGATTTCTGGAGAGCGGCCTGACCCATCCGACTGGCAGTCGCGCCATCGGCGAGGCGAAGCATGGCCGCCGTCAGGGCGTCGAGATCGTGGGGCTCGACGCTCAGGGCGGCTGCGCCAAGGAGCTCTCCGGCCCCGCCGCAGGTGGTGGCGATGACGGGCAGGCCGGCGGAAGCCGCTTCGAGATAGGCGATGGGCGACGGGTCGAAGAGGCTGGGAAGCACGAAGGCGGTGGACTCGATAAAAAGCCGATCAAGCAATTGCTGCGCCTCGGGGACGTCACGCGGAAGGAAGCCGTAGCCGGTGACGCCGGGCAGGTCGATGGGCGGATGGTCGCCGACAACGGCAAGAGTCGCATCCGGTATCTGGCGGCGGATACGCGAAAAGGCTTCGAGCACGGCGGCGCCGTTCTTGCGGCGCCATTCGACGCCCACGAAAAGGAAGCGGGGCACCGAATAGTCGCGGGGCGCCGTTGGCGGATGCTTGGGCCGGTGTCCCATGCCGACGACCCGGACGCGGCTTTCCGGCAGGCCGAAATCGCTGACGATCGAAGCTTTGGCCCATTGCGTGCTGACGCAGGCAAGCGTGGCGGCGTTGCAGGCGCGGCGTTGCAGGTCGACCCAGTTGCGCACCTCGCGATCGGGCAGGCCCAGCGCGCTAATGTCGGAATCAGGGTAGCGCAGGAAGAGCGCAAAGGTGCCGTCGTCATAGGTGGCGACCGGGATCGAGAGGCCATGGATGGCGAGGTCGAGATCGTAAAGATCGGTACCCATGGCGAGGATGCCGTCCAGGCGCCCGGCAGAGGCGATGGCTTCGGAAATGGCGAGCGAACGCGCGCGGGTAAAGCCAGGCTGGCGGTGCATGGTCATGTAGCCAAGGGCGGGCAGGCGCCTGCGGATGCCGACGGCGACGCGCCGGGGCAGGGGCAGATGGCAAGGGATGGGCACGACCTCGATGCCCTGCGCCTGCATGCCGGTGGCAAGTCCGTTGGGAGTGCCCGACCAATTGCTGGGCGAGAGCGGGTCTGTGCTGGGATAGAGCAGGCCGATGCGCAAGGCGAGGCTCCGTTGATTTGCCATCGGCCTTCAGGTTGCCTGCGCCCGTGCGTGAGGCCGATAGCTAGAAGTAGCTAACGGGCGCTGCTTTGCGCCGTCAGGGTGCGTGCTAGCCTTCCGGCATGGAGAGACCCACCTCACAGAAGATGCCGGCCACGTTCGATGTCGTGGTGCCGTGCTATCGCTATGGCCATTTCCTCAACCAATGCGTGCACAGCGTCCTGGATCAGGAGGGCGTAGTTGTCCGGGTGCTGGTGATCGATGACGCTTCGCCCGATAATTCAGCGGCGGTCGCTCGCGGGCTGGCCGAGGCGGATAGCCGGGTGACGGTTATCGAGCACAGGCAGAACAAAGGCCATATCGCTACCTACAATGAGGGGCTGGCCCGGGCGCGGGGCGATTTCGTGGTGCTGCTCTCGGCCGACGATTACCTGCTGCCGGGGGCGCTGCAGCGGGCAGCGGTACTGATGGGGGCGCATCCGCAGGCAGGCCTGCTTTTCGGCAATGCCTTCGCCCATTTCGACGACGGGGCGATGGAGGCGATGAACTCCATGCCGCACCTGCAAGAAGACACCATCCTTTCAAGCGCGGACTTTCTCGCCGCCTGCTGTGGACGCAACGTGGTGACGACGCCCACGGCGGTGGTGCGCACCGCGCTTCAGCATGAGGTCGGCTATTACGACCCCACCTTGCCCCATAGCGGGGACATGGAAATGTGGCTGCGGCTCGCCGCGCGCGGGTCGGTGGGATTTATCCACGCCCCCCAGGCGGTCTATCGACGTCACCGGCAGAACATGTCGCTGGCCTATGACGATACGATGCTGCCCGACATCCTGCAGCGCGAAGCGGCGATCAGGGCGTTCATCGCCAGGAGCGATGGCTGGCTGGCGGACAGCGCCGACATGCAGGCGAAGATGCTGGCGGCGCTGGCGCGCGAGGCGGCGCACTGTGCCAGCGCGGCGTTCAACCGGGCGGATACGTCCCTTGGCCGGCAATTGGCAATGACGGCGCGGCGGCTCTCTCCGCAGGTGGTCTCGACGCGGGAGTGGAAGCGGCTTGCGCTCAAGCGCAGCGTCGGGCCGGTCTGGCCGGCAATCCACCGGCTGCGGCAGCTCCTGCCGCAGCGCTAGAACTTCTTGCTCAGGAACGGGGAATTGGCGACGCCGAAGCGCCAGGGTTTTTCGACGGCCTTGGTGATGCCGATGCGCGGGCCAATGGCGACGGAAATGGCGGGCGTTTCGGGCGCGGGGCGGAAGATGAAGGGCTCGGCGGCAAGGGATTGGCCATCGAGATCGCGGGTGACGCCCATCGCCTCGCAGAGCTTGCCGGGACCCGAGCAGAGCTGGCGCGCGTTCTCCATGCCGCGGCGGAGCCGCATCCGATCGAGCCCGGATACGGGTTCGATGGCGCGGATGAGGACGGCGCTGGCATGGGCACAGACCATGTTGAGGCACCAGTGGATGCCATAGGAGCGATAGACGTAAACGCGCGCCGGCGGCCCGAACATCGAGGCATTGCGCGGCGTGGGGCCGCGATAGGAATGGGAGGCGGGGTCCTCGGGGTGATAGGCCTCGGTTTCCACGATCAGCCCGCCGACGCCATCCACGAGCAGGGTGGCCCCCAGCAGGGCCGGCGCCACCAGCGTGGCTTCGCGGTCGAAAAAGGCGCGGAGGGCTTCGGGCGACACGATGGCTCCTTTCGGGACGTCGAAACTTGCTTTTTGGGTTATGGCCGTGCGACTGCTCGCGCGCAACGAGGGTTTTCGGACATGGCCAGCGACAGCCTCAAATTCGGCACGAGCGGTTTGCGCGGCCTGGTCGCCGATCTCGTTGGAGCGGCCAGCCTGCGCTATACGCTGGCCTTCATCGATTATCTCAGGGGCAAGGGTGAAGTCGCCGAAGGCGACATCCTGCTGGTCGGACGCGATCTGCGCGATTCCAGTCCCGCCATCGCAGGCGCGGTGATCGCTGCAGCGCGCCATGCGGGCCTCGACCCGGTCGATTGCGGCGAATTGCCAACGCCGGCGCTGGCGCTGGAAAGCCAGAGGCTGAGAGCCCCGGCGGTCATGGTGACGGGCAGCCATATCCCAGCCGACCGCAATGGGCTCAAATTCTACGTCGCGCGCGGCGAGATCGACAAGGAGGACGAGGCGGGGATCGCCGCCGCGCTCGCGCATGTCGGCGATGTCGAGGATATCGAGGTGAAGCCGGTGTCTTCGGGCGAAAGCGCGGCGCTGGCGCGCTACGAGCAGCGCTATGACGATTTCCTTGGTCCGGAAGGGCTGCGCGGGCTGCGGATCGGGGTGTTTCAACATTCCTCGGTCGCGCGGGATACGCTGGCGCGCGTGCTGCATGCGCTGGGTGCCGATGTGGTGGAACTGGGGCGCTCCGATATGTTCGTCCCCATCGATACGGAAGCCGTCGATCCCGAAAACAGCCGTCGGGCCGGCGTCTGGACCAAGGACCTGGTACTCGACGCCATCGTTTCGACCGATGGCGATGCCGACAGGCCGCTGGTGATCGACCAATGCGGCAGCTTCGTCCGCGGTGATGTCGTGGGGCTGCTGACCGCGCGGTTTCTGGACGCGCGCGTTGTCGTGACGCCGGTAACCTCCAACTCAGCCATCGAAGGCACCGGCTGGTTCGACCGCGTGGTGCGCACCCGCGTCGGCTCGCCCTACGTGATCGCCGGCATGGCGGGAGCCGGCGAGGGCAACGATGTCGTCGTCGGGTTCGAGGCCAATGGCGGCGTGCTGCTAGGTTCGGCGGCGCGCGGACTTTCGGCTTTGCCGACGCGCGATGCGCTGCTGCCCATTCTGGCGGTGCTCGGGCTGGTACGATCGGAGGGACGACTGCTTTCCGAGATCGTGGCGGCGCTGCCGCCGCGCTTTGCGGGCAGCGGACGGCTCGAGGCGGTGCCGGCGGAGCGCTCTGCCTTGCTGTTCGAGCGGTTGCGGCAGGATGCGGCGGGGTTCTTCGCGCCGCTGGGGGCGGTAGTTGAGGTGTCAGATATCGACGGGATGCGCTTCGTGCTCGGGAATGGCGATGTCGTCCACTACCGCGCTTCTGGCAACGCGCCGGAGCTGCGCTGTTACAGCGAAGCCGCCAGCACCGAACGCGCCGAGAACTTGGTGAACTGGGGCCTTGAGGCTGCCGAGCAGGTCGTCAGGCCGAACTAGACGCGGAAGGCGACGAAGCCAGCGGCGGTGGCCATCATGATTCCGGCCGTGCGGTTGAGGCGGCGGATGGCGCGCGGGCTGGTGAAGAGCTGGCGGGCGCGGGCGGCAAGAAAAGCGTAGCCACAGCCGATGATGAGCAGCACTACGATGACGATGGCGGTAATCTCGGCGAAGGCAAGCGGCGTCATGCGATCGAGCGGGATGACTGTGGGCAGCAGGGCCAGGTAGAAGACGATGGTCTTGGGATTGCCCAGGGTCAGCGAGAAGCCCGAAAGGAAGGTGCGGCTCCAATGCTCCTCGGCGCGGGGGCCGATCTGCTCTGAACCCGGCCGGGCGCTCCAGAACGTCCAGGCGATGTAGAGCAGGTAGAGTGCGCCCAGGATGCGCACGATCTCGAAGACCGCATTGAAATAGTGGGCGATGGCCGCCAGTCCGAATACGGCGAAGACCAGATAGAGCAGGTCGCCTGCCAGAATTCCCAGCACCATCGGAAATGCCGCCTTGAAGCCGCCTCCAAGTGCCCGCGCCACCACGGCGGCGACGCCGGGGCCGGGTACGAGGACGGCGATCGCGTAAGCGATGGTGAAGGCGAAAAGGGTGAATAAATCCATGAGGCGGCGCTCCGAAGGAGACGGAGATTAGGGGATTTTGGGGTGAGGGAGAAGGGGGCAGAGTCCGGGCCCCCCCTCCCGTCCGCCCCGCAAGGGACGGGCCGGGAGGGGGAGCCGACACCTCTTACGGCAGCCGCGCCAGCCGCTCGGTCAGCAGCGCGTAAAAGCCCTCGGCGTTGCCGTTGCGCATGAAGGTGGCGTTGCGGGGTTTGTCGGTGACGTGCCAGTAATCGGCCACGGTCATGCCCACGGTCAGCTCGCTGGCGCATTCGATGGAGACGTTGCAGAGGCGGCCTTCGAAGAGGTCGGGGCGCAAGAGGTAGGCGGTGACGCAGGGGTCGTGGAGAGGCGCGCCGGCCCAGCCGTATTTCTTGAGGTCGAAGGTCTCCGAGAAGGTGAGCATTTCGGCGACGGCGAGACCGGCCTTGTTGCCGAGGGCACGCAGGGCATCGATGCGCGGGCGCGTCGACTGGATCTGGTGGGTGACGTCGAGCGGGATGATGGTGATCGGGGCGCCACAGCGCAGCACCACGTCGGCCGCTTCCGGATCGACATAGATGTTGAATTCGGCAGCGGGCGTGATGTTGCCGACCTCGAAATAGGCGCCGCCCATCATGACGATCTCGGCGATGCGTGAGGCGATTTCTGGGGCCTTGTTAAGCGCCATGGCGATGTTGGTCAGCGGCCCGAGCGTGCAAAGGGTGACCGTGCCGGGTTCGTGGGTGAGCAGGGTTTCGATGATGAAATCGACGCCGTGCTGCTTCTGAAGCGCAATCGCGGGCTCGGGCAGGTCCGGGCCGTTGAGGCCGGTGTCGCCATGCACGTGCTCGGCGGTGACGAGCGCGCGGCGCAGCGGGCGCGCGCAGCCGGCATAGACCGGGACATCGGTACGGCCGGAGAGTTCGACGACCTTGAGCGCGTTCCTGGAATTGTTGGCGAGGCCGACATTGCCGGCGACGGCAACCACGCCAAGCACGTCCAGTTCCTCGGGCGAGGCCAGTGCAAGCAGGATGGCGACGGCATCGTCCTGGCCGGGATCGGTGTCGATGATGATCTTTCTTTTCATTATTGCCCCACGAGCGAATGAGAATCCGGGGCGGACAATAAAGGGGCTTGCGAGCGCCGTCGATTGGCCGCGCGCTGGAACAATTCGCCCCCCGTGCCGTTGATGCGGCTTGGAGGACACCGCCTTGGCGCAAAACGGTTCGGGGCAACGGACGCCACTGGAGGCCGGTCCGCAGAACACGCAGTTCGAGCGGCTGCTCAACAATTCGGCGCGGCTGGGCATGATCGTCATTGCCGCCATCATCCTCTTCGCTGCCGTCGATACGGCCCAGGTGCTGCTGGCGCCGGTCTTCCTGGCCGTCACCATCGGGCTCATGTTCGGACCGCTGGCCGACAGGTTCGAGAAAGTGGGCGTGCCGGCCGGCCTTTCGGCGGGCATGGTGGTGATCCTCTTCATTGTGCTGCTCGCCATGGGCACGACGCTGTTCGCGGTGCCGCTTTCGGAATGGGTGGCGCGCATTCCGGCGATCTGGGAGAAACTGCGATTGCAGGCCATGGCCCTGCGCGAGCCGCTTTCGGCCATTTCGGCGCTGCAGGATCAGGTGCGCGACATCGTCGGGGGGACCAGCGGTATGTCGGTGACGCTCGAAACCGGCAATCCGGTGACGGCGATCGCCTTCCAGGCGCCGGCGCTTGGGGCGCAATTCCTGGTCTTCCTCGTCAGCCTCTACTTCTTTCTCGCCACGCGGCACCAGATCAGGGCGGCGGTGCTGTCGGTCTGCGTCACCCGAAGGATGCGCTGGCGTACGGCCCATGCCTTCCGGGATGTCGAGACACGGGTGTCGCGCTTCCTGTTCTCGGTGACGATCATCAATTTCTGCGTCGGCGTGGCGGTGACGATCGCGATGTGGGCCGCTGGCATGCCCTCGCCGGTGCTGTGGGGCGCGCTGGCGGCTATGGTCAACTACATCCCCTATGTCGCGCAGGCGGTGATGGTGACGGTGCTGTTCATCGTCGCCATGGGCACGCAGGACGATCTTCTGCACGTGTTGCTGCCGGTGGGGCTCTATCTCGCCATCAGCTTTTCGGAGGGACAGGTGATCACGCCCCAGATTCTGGGGCGGACGCTGACGCTCAATCCCTTCATGGTGTTTCTCTCGATCGGCTTCTGGATCTGGATATGGGGGCCGGTCGGGGGCCTCGTGGCGGTGCCGTCATTGCTGATGCTCACCTCGTTCCTCGAACATGTGCTGCCTCAGGGCGTGGGCCGCGAAGCGCCCATTCCGGCCAGCATCAGGCGCCGTGTCGTGCGCGAGGCCGGCGAGGAAATCGCGGCCAGACGGCGCGGAGAAGAGGGCGAAATCGAAAAGCCCACAATTGCGGCGGAGGCGCAGCTTTCGGCACGCCCCGGCCGCAAACGGACGGGCAAGACCGCGGCGCCAGGCGGCGCCGGCGCTTGACGGGCTTGGCGACGACAGCACAAAATCCGTTCCCCACGCGATTGCGGTCAGTCAGGATTCTCTATGGAAAGCGCAGGAACTCACGCAGCCGAAATGGCCGCGCATGGCGGCATTGATCTCGTTCAGGTCGTGGTGCTGCTCGCGGCCGGCGTGATCGCGGTGCCGATATTCCGACGCCTCGGGCTGGGCTCGGTGCTCGGTTATCTGGCTGCCGGACTGGTGGTGGGGCCGTTCGGCCTCAAGATCGTGAGCGACCCGCAGGCCATCCTTCACGCCGCCGAATTGGGCGTGGTCCTGTTCCTCTTCATCATCGGTCTTGAAATGGAGCCGCAGCGGCTCTGGGGGCTGCGCAAGCAGATTTTCGGGCTGGGCGTGCTGCAGGTAGTGACCTGCGGCCTGCTGCTGACGGGCGTGGGCATTGCACTGGGCTTTACGCCCGCCGTGGCTTTCGTCTTCGGCATGGGCTTCGTGCTGACTTCGACGGCGATCGTGATGCAGGTGCTCGAAGAGCGCGGCGAACTGGCGACTTCGGGCGGCCAGAAGATCGTTTCGATCCTGCTGCTCGAGGACCTGGCCATCGTGCCGCTGCTGGCCATCGTCGCCATCATCGCGCCGACGGGGGAGGAGGGAGATTTCACGTCCCGGCTCGTCGGCATCGGCGTGGCATTGGGCACGGTGATCGCCCTCGTTGCGGTGGGCCGCTGGATTCTCAATCCGGTGTTCAAGTTCCTGGCTGATTCCAAGGCGCGCGAAGTGATGACAGCCGCGGCATTGCTGGTCGTGCTGGGTGCGGCGCTGTTGATGGAAGTCGGCGGATTATCGATGGCGATGGGTGCTTTCCTCGCCGGCGTCTTGCTTTCGACCTCCATCTTCAAGCACCAGCTCGAAGCCGATGTCGAGCCCTTCCGCGGGCTGCTGCTGGGGCTCTTCTTCCTGGCTGTGGGCATGGCGCTCGACGTGGCGACCGTGATCGCCAACTGGCAGGTCATCGCGCTCAGCGTCATCGCTTTCATGGTTGTCAAGGCCGGGGCGATCTATGTGATCGCCCGCCTGACGCGCTCGAGCCATGGCGAGGCGTTGGAGCGGGCGACGATGATGGCGCAGGGCGGCGAATTCGCCTTCGTGCTCTATACCACCGCCGCCTCGGCAGGCCTGATTTCCGGACCGACCAACGACATCTTCACGGCCACCGTCATCGTCTCGATGGTGCTGACGCCGTTCACGCTGATCGGGCTGCGCTACGTGATGCCGCGCCAGGAACAGTCGATGGACGGCGTCGAGCAGATACCGGACGGGCTGCATGGACGGGTGCTCATCATCGGCTTCGGCCGTTTCGGGCAGATTGCCTCCCAGCCGCTGCTGGCGCTCAAGCATCGCGTTTCGATCATCGACAACGACACCGAGATGATCCGCGCCGCCACACAACTGCGATTCAAAGTCTATTACGGCGACGGCACGCGGCTGGATATTCTGCACGCCGCCGGCGCCAGCACCGCCGATATCATCATGATCTGCGTGGACAAGAAGGAAGCGACGACCCGGATCGCCGAATTGCTGCGCGACGAGTTTCCCCTCGCGCGCGTCTATGCGCGGGCCTTCGACCGCGGGCATGCCATCGAACTGCTCAATTCCGGCGTCGAGTTCGCCATCCGCGAAACCTTCGAATCAGCGCTGGTTTTCGGCGGCAAGGTAGCCCAGGCGCTGGGGGCCAGCGCCGAGGATGCGGCCGAGGTTCTGAGTGGTGTCAGGGAGCGCGACGGGCGCCGTTTCGAGTTGCAGCAGATGGGTGGCGGCATTACGGCGGGGCGAGACCTGCTGCTCAGCAATGCCGGGGAACAGGCCCGCGAAGGCGGCGTTTCGGGCCCCGTGGAGGATGCGACGGGCGAGGGCGATCAGCAGAAGGCCTGAGGATTTATCCGGCTTTTCATCTGGTATCCCAGGAGGGCTTTTCATCCATATCGTTTGCGTGCCACAGTGCTGGTCGAGGGGACATTGCGATCAACGTGGAAGAGCGAAATGGCAGAGCAGCCACTCGTCATCGATTCCAATGCCCCGCGCCCTGAGCCGCGCATATCATCGGTAGAGACGCTCCGGCAGGAAATCCTGGAGCGCCTGACCTATTCGGTGGGCAAGGACCCGGCGGTCGCCCGGCCGCATGACTGGCTGACGGCGACGATCCTGACTGTCCGTGATCGCATCATGGACCAGTGGATGGAATCCTCGCGCGATACGTGGCGCACCGGCAAGAAACGCGTCTATTACCTCAGCCTCGAATTCCTGATCGGACGGCTCATGCGCGATGCCATGAGCAATATCGGCATCATGGAGCAGGTGCAGGCGGCGCTGAAATCGCTGGACGTGAACCTGGGCGAGCTCATCAATCTGGAGCCGGATGCGGCTCTGGGCAATGGCGGGCTGGGCCGGCTGGCGGCGTGCTTCATGGAATCCATGGCGACGCTCAAGATTCCGGCCTATGGCTACGGCATCCGCTATGTCCACGGCCTTTTCCGGCAGGAAATGAGCGAGGGCTGGCAGGTCGAGCTGCCCGAGGAATGGCTGGCCCACGGCAATCCGTGGGAATTCGAGCGGCGCGAAAGCTCCTATGAAATCGGCTTCGGCGGCCATGTCGAGGCAGTGACCGAGCCCGATGGCTCGGTGCGGCAGGAATGGCGCCCGTCCGACCATGTGCTGGCGGTGGCCTTCGATACGCCCGTGGTGGGCTGGCGCGGAGCGCGGGTCAATACGCTCCGCCTCTGGAGCGCGCAGCCGATCGATCCGATCCTGCTCGACAAGTTCAATTCGGGCGACCATATCGGCGCGCTCGAGGAAAGCGCGCGGGCCGAGGCCATCACGCGCGTTCTCTATCCCGCCGACGGTACGCCGGCGGGCCAGGAATTGCGGCTGCGCCAGGAGTTCTTCTTCTCGTCGGCCTCGCTGCAGGACATCGTGCGCCGGCATCTCCAGCAATATGGCGATCTCGGCTCGCTGCCCGAAAAGGTGGCGGTACAGCTCAACGATACCCATCCGGCGATCTCGGTGGCCGAGCTCATGCGCATCCTCATGGATACCCATTCCATGAAGTTCGCCGCGGCCTGGACCATCTGCCGTGGCGTGTTCGGCTATACCAACCACACGCTGCTGCCGGAGGCACTCGAGACCTGGCCGGTGTCGCTGCTCGAACGCATGCTGCCGCGGCACATGCAGATCATCTACGCCATCAATGCCGAAGTGCTGGCCGATGCCCGCAACCGCGCCCATTTCAATGACCAGCAGATCGCTTCGATCTCGCTGATCGACGAGCAGGCCGGGCGGCGCGTGCGCATGGGGCAACTGGCCTTCGTGGGCGCGCATTCGATCAACGGCGTCTCGGCGCTCCATACCGAGCTGATGAAGAAGACGGTCTTTAAGGACCTGCACACGCTCTACCCCGACCGCATCAACAACAAGACCAACGGCATTACGCCGCGCCGCTGGTTGCTGGAGTGCAATCCGGGGCTGACCAAGCTCATCGGCGAGCGTATCGGAACGGACTTCCAGGACGACGTGACGCTGCTCAAGGCGCTCAACGCTCATGCGGACGACCCCAATTTCCAGCAGCAATTCGCGGCGGTGAAGCGCGCCAACAAAGTGGAGCTAGCCGAACTTATCCGCGAGCGCATGGGGATCGTGGTGTCGCCCGACGCGCTGTTCGATGTGCAGATCAAGCGCATCCACGAATACAAGCGTCAATTGCTCAACATCATCGAGGCCGTGGCGCTTTACGACGACATCCGCGCCCATCCCGAACGAGACTGGGTGCCGCGGGTAAAAGTGTTCGCGGGCAAGGCGGCGCCGGGCTACTGGAACGCCAAGCTCATCATCAAGCTGATCAACGACGTTTCCAAGGTCATCAACAACGACCCCTCCGTGCGCGGCCTGCTCAAGGTCGTGTTCCTGCCCAATTACAACGTGTCGCTGGCTGAGACCATCATCCCGGCGGCGGACCTCTCAGAGCAGATTTCGACGGCCGGCATGGAGGCGTCGGGCACCGGCAACATGAAGTTCGGGCTCAATGGCGCGCTGACGGTCGGCACGCTCGACGGCGCCAATATCGAGATGCGCGACAATGTCGGGCCGGAGAACATCTTCATCTTCGGGCTGACGGCCGAGCAGGTGGCCGAGCGCCGCGCGCGCAGCGAGGTGCCGCGCAGCGCCATCGACAATTCGCCGCGTCTGCGCGAGGCACTGGAGGCGATCGCCTCGGGCCTGTTCTCGCCCGATGACCGTAACCGCTATCGCGATCTCATCGGTGGTCTTTACGATCATGACTGGTTCTTCGTAGCGCGCGATTTCGACGCCTATGCCGCCAAGCAGCGCGAGATCGATAGGCTCTGGAACAACCCCGGGAAATGGTATTCCATGGCGATACGCAACACGGCGAACATGGGTTGGAGTTCGTCGGACCGGACCATTCGGCAATATGCCGAAGACATCTGGAGCGTGCCGGTTAGCGGGGGCGAGTAACGCGTGGCAAAGGCGAGTTGGCAGGCGGACCCGAAGGACGTCGAAGCGGTCGTCAGAGGTACGCATAGCGATCCGTTCGGTTTCCTGGGGCTTCAGAAGATCGGCAGCGACTGGGTGCTGCGCACGTTCATTCCGCATGCGGAAACCGTGTCGGCCTATACGCTGGACGGCAGGGAACTGGGAGCGCTGATCCCACGCCATCCGGCCGGGTTCTTCGAGGGCAAGGTCGATATCGATAAGCGCGGGCCGATCCGCTACCACGCCGCCAATACCGGCGGGGAATGGGACGTTTTCGATCCCTATAGCTTCGGGCCGGTGCTGGGGCCGATGGACGACTATTATATCGGGGAGGGCAGCCATCTGCGCCTCTTCGACAAGCTCGGCGCCCACGAGATGGAGTTCGAGGGCATCCACGGCACCCATTTCGCCGTCTGGGCGCCCAATGCGCAGCGCGTGAGCGTGGTCGGGCCGTTCAATGACTGGGACGGCCGCCGCAACCCGATGCGCTGCCGCTTCGACACCGGCATATGGGAAGTGTTCATTCCGGTGCTGGGCACCGGCACGCTCTACAAATACGAGATCGTCGGCAAGAACGGGCAATTGGTGCCGCTCAAGGCGGACCCCTTTGCGCGGCAGTCGGAGTTGCGGCCCAAGACCGCTTCGGTCGTACCCGATCCGAGCCCCTTCGTGTGGACGGACGACGACTATATCGAAGCGCGTCGCAAGAAGGATTGGCGGCGCGAGCCGATGTCGATCTACGAGGTGCATCTGGGCTCATGGCGCCGCCGTCCCGATGGCGGCTTCCTGAGCTATGACCAGCTTGCCGAGCAGCTCGTGCCCTATGTGGCCGACATGGGCTACACCCATATCGAGATGCTCCCGGTGAGCGAGCATCCGTTCGACCCGTCCTGGGGCTACCAGCCGACGGGCCTCTATTCGCCGACGGCGCGGTTCGGTGATCCGGCTGGGTTCGCGCGGCTGGTCAACGCCGCTCACGAGGCCGGGCTGGGTGTGATCCTCGACTGGGTGCCTGCGCACTTCCCCACCGACGAGCACGGGCTCGCCCGGTTCGACGGCACGGCGCTCTACGAGCACCTCGACCCGCGCAAGGGCTACCACCCCGACTGGAACACGGCGATCTACAATTTCGGGCGCAAGGAGGTGGTGAGCTACCTCGTCAACAACGCCCTCTACTGGCTGGAATATTTCCACATCGACGGGCTGCGCGTGGATGCGGTGGCCTCCATGCTCTATCTCGATTATTCGCGCCGGCAGGGCGAATGGGTGCCCAACAAGCATGGCGGCAACGAGAACCTGGAAGCCGTCGAGTTCATCAAGCGGGTGAACAAGGAAGCCTATCGGCTCTATCCGGGCACGTTCATGATTGCCGAGGAATCCACGGCCTGGCCGGGGGTCAGCCATCCGGTCCATACCGGCGGGCTGGGTTTCGGCTTCAAGTGGAACATGGGCTTCATGAACGACACGCTGCGCTTCATGAGCCGCGAGCCGGTGCATCGCAAGTATCACCACAACGACATGACGTTCGGGCTGATCTACGCGTTCTCGGAGAATTTCGTCCTGCCGCTCAGCCATGACGAGGTGGTGCATGGCAAGGGCTCGCTCCTCAACAAGATGCCGGGCGACGACTGGCAGCAATTCGCCAATCTGAGGGCCTATTACGCCTTCATGTGGGGGCATCCGGGCAAGAAGCTCTTATTCATGGGGCAGGAATTCGCGCAGCGCGAGGAATGGGACGAGAGCAAGGCGCTCGACTGGTGGCTGCTCGATTCCCCGCCGCACGAGGGTATCCGGCGGCTGGTGACGGACCTCAACCTCGTCTATCGCGAAATGCCGGCGCTTCATGCGCGCGACTGCGAGCCGGAGGGGTTCGAGTGGCTGATCGGGAACGATCACCAGAATTCCGTGCTCGCCTGGGCGCGGCGCGCACCCGGCGAAGATCCGGTGGTGGTGATCTCCAATTTCACGCCAGTGCCACGCGACAATTATAAGGTGCCGATGCCGCTGGCAGGCCGCTGGGTCGAGCGGATCAATACCGATGCCGCCTGGTATGGCGGATCGAACAAGGGCAACCAGGGCGCGGTGATTGCGCAGAAGAATGCAGGCGAGGGGTGGCCGGCGACCGCGACGCTCTACCTCCCGCCGCTGTCGACTCTGATCTTGAAATACGACCCGGAATAGCCGGGCCTCGGGAGGGCTTGAGAAATGGCAGACTACCGGACTCCATCGCCGCTGGCGCGCGAGGCTATGGCCTACGTGCTGGCAGGCGGTCGCGGCACCCGGCTGATGGAACTGACGGATCGGCGCGCCAAGCCGGCGGTATATTTCGGGGGTAAATCGCGCATCATCGATTTCGCCCTCTCCAACGCCCTCAATTCGGGCATTCGCCGCATCTCCGTCGCCACGCAATACCAGGCGCACAGCCTGATCCGGCACCTCTCGCGCGGGTGGAACTTCCTGCGGCCGGAACGTAACGAAAGTTTTGACGTCCTGCCGGCGAGCCAGCGCGTGTCCGAGGACATGTGGTATGCCGGCACGGCCGACGCCGTTTACCAGAACATGGACATCATCGAGGATTACGGTCCGCGCTATGTCGTGATCCTGGCGGGCGACCACATCTACAAGATGGACTACGAAATCATGCTGCGGCAGCACGTGGATACGGGCGCCGACGTGACTATCGGGTGCCTCGAAGTGCCGCGCATGGAGGCGACGGGGTTCGGCGTCATGGCGGTGGATGGCCGCGACCGCGTGACCAACTTCGTCGAGAAGCCCAAGGACCCGCCGGGTATCCCCGATCGCCCCGATTATGCGCTTGCCTCGATGGGCATCTACGTTTTCGAGACGCGCTTCCTCATGGAGCAGTTGCGCCGCGATGCGGCAACGCAGGGCTCGAGCCGCGATTTCGGCAAGGACATCATCCCCTATATCGTCAAGAACGGCACCGCCTGGGCGCATCGCTTCACGCGCTCCTGCGTGCGCTCGTCCAAGGAGGAGGCCACCTATTGGCGCGATGTGGGGACTGTCGATGCCTATTGGAAGGCCAATATCGACCTGACCGACGTGGTGCCCCAGCTCGATCTCTACGATCGGGACTGGCCGATCTGGACCTATGCCGAGATCACGCCGCCGGCCAAGTTCGTGCATGACATCGACGGGCGGCGCGGTTTCGCCGTGTCCTCGCTGGTTTCGGGCGACTGCATCGTCTCGGGCGGCATGCTGCACCGCACGCTGCTGTCGACCGGCTCGCGCGTGCATTCCTATTCCGAGCTCAACGAGGCGGTGGTGCTGCCCTATTGCTCGGTCGGGCGGGGCGCGCGGCTACGCAAGGTGGTGATCGACCGCGGCGTGCAGATCCCTGAAGGGCTGGTGGTCGGGGAGGACCCCGAATTCGATGCCCGCTGGTTCCGGCGCACGGAAGAGGGGGTAACCCTCATCACGCAACCGATGATCGACAAGTATCTGGCGGGACGATGATCGAAGTTCTTTCGGTGGCCTCGGAGGCCTACCCGCTGATCAAGACGGGTGGACTGGCCGATGTCGCGGGTGCGCTGCCCGGCGCCCTGGCGCCCCGTGGCGTCACCATGCGCACCCTTCTGCCCGGCTACCCGGCCGTCAAAGGCGCGCTCTCGGGCGGCCGGCAGGTGGCCGAGATGGGCGATCTCTGGGGCGGCCCGGCCAGGCTCATGGCCGGACGCGCCGGTGGGCTCGATATCATCATGATCGATGCGCCCCATCTCTATGATCGGCCCGGCAACCCCTATATGGGCCCGGACGGCTGGGACTGGCCCGACAACTGGAAGCGCTTCGCCGCGCTCTCCTGGGTGGCGAGCGAGCTGGGACTGGGCATGGTTGAGGGCTACCGGCCGCAGGTGCTGCATTGCCATGACTGGCAAGCCGGCCTCACCCCGGCCTATGTCAAGTTCGGGCCATCCGACCGCCTCAAGACGGTGATGACGGTCCACAACATCGCCTTCAAAGGCTCGTTCGGCGCCGAGATCTTTCCGCAATTGCGTCTGCCCGCCCATGCCTATGGGCTGAGCGGGGTGGAGTATTTCGGCGGCGTCAGCTTCCTCAAGTCGGGTCTGGAATGCGCTGACCTGGTGACGACGGTGAGCCCCAATTATGCCGACGAAATCCGCACGCCGGCTTTCGGCATGGGGCTGGAAGGCCTGCTCAATGGCCGGGCCGATACGGTGTTCGGCATTCTCAACGGCATCGACACCGATGTGTGGAATCCGGCGACCGATACGGCGCTGGCGCAGAACTATACGGCTGCGACCGTGCATATGCGCCGCGTCAACAAGGCGGCGCTGGTCGAGCGGTTCGGGCTGGATGGCGAGAACGGCCCGCTCTTCTGCGTGGTGAGCCGGCTGACCGGGCAAAAGGGCATGGACCTGCTGCTACAGGTGGTCGATGGCCTGGTGGCGCAGGGCGGGCGGCTTTGCGTGCTGGGTTCGGGTGAGCCGCATCTCGAGGATGGCTTCCGCCAGGCCACGGCGCGCCATCCGGGCAAGGTGGGACTCGTGACCGGCTATGACGAGCCGCTGTCGCACCTGATGCAGGGCGGCGCCGACGCCATTCTCATCCCGTCGCGCTTCGAGCCCTGCGGGCTGACCCAGCTTTACGGCCTGCGTTATGGCTGCGTGCCGGTGGTGAGCCGTATCGGCGGGCTGGGCGACACGGTGATCGACGCCAATCCGGCGGCTCTGGCCGCGGGCGTGGCGACCGGCTTCCAGCATGACGCGGACAATGCGCATGCGCTTTACGAAGCCGTTCGCAAGGCCATCCACATGTTTGCCGACGAGAAGACCTGGCGCAAAGTGCAGCGCCGGGGGATGAAGTCCGATGTTTCCTGGGCGGCGAGCGCCGAGCGCTATGCCGACCTTTATGCCATGCTCGTTGGAGTGAAGCGCGATGACGATCAAGACGATTGAGACCCGGCCGTATTCGGATCAGAAGCCGGGAACATCGGGCCTGCGCAAGCGCGTCACGGTCTATCAGCAGCCCAATTATGTCGAGAACTACATCCAGTCGATCTTCGACGTCCTGCCCGACAGGGACGGCAAGACGCTGGTTATCGGCGGCGATGGCCGCTTCTACAATGACGTGGTGATCCAGAAGGCCATCAAGATGGCCGCCGCCAATGGCTTCGGCAAGGTGCTGGTCGGCCAGCACGGCCTGCTGTCGACGCCCGCTGCCTCCAACCTCATCCGCCATTACAAGGCGTTCGGTGGCCTCGTGCTTTCAGCCAGCCACAATCCGGGCGGGCCCGACGGGGATTTCGGGCTCAAATACAATATAGCCAATGGCGGGCCGGCGCCGGAATCGATCACCGAGGCGGTGTTCGAAAAGTCCAAGGTCATTACGCAATATCGCATTGCCGATGTGCCCGATGTCGATTTGGCCCAGATCGGCACGCAGCAATCGGGCGGCATGGTGGTCGAGGTCATCGATCCCGTTGCCGATTACGCGCGGCTGATGGAGAGCCTTTTCGATTTCGACGCCATCGCGGCGCTCTTCAGGAACGGCTTCCGCATGCAGTTCGATGCCATGCATGCGGTGACCGGCCCTTACGCCAAGGCCATTCTCGAAGACCGGCTGGGTGCTCCGGCCGGCACGGTCATCAACGGCCAGCCCTTGCCCGATTTTGGCGGCGGCCATCCCGATCCGAACCTCGTTTATGCCAAGGACCTCTATGATCTGCTGATGTCGGCGGACGGGCCGGATTTCGGCGCGGCCTCGGATGGCGACGGCGACCGCAACCTCATCATCGGCAAGAACCGGTTCGTGACGCCTTCGGATTCGCTGGCTTTGCTGGCGGCCAATGCGCCGCTGGCGCCCGGTTATGCCTCGGGGATAGCCGGCATCGCGCGCTCCATGCCGACGAGCGCGGCAGCCGATCGCGTGGCCGAGAAGCTGGGCGTCGAGATGCACGAGACGCCGACCGGTTGGAAGTTCTTCGGCAACCTGCTCGATGCCGGGCGCGTCACCATTTGCGGCGAGGAAAGCGCCGGCACCGGCTCCAACCATGTGCGCGAGAAGGACGGGCTCTGGGCGGTGCTGCTCTGGCTCAACATCATCGCGGCCCGCAAACTGAGCGTGAACGAGATCGTGCGCGACCATTGGGCGACCTATGGGCGCAATTACTATACGCGCCATGACTACGAGGAAGTCGATAGCGCCATCGCGAACACGCTCGTGGACGACCTGCGGGCCAAGCTGCCCGGTCTCGTCGGCCAGAAGTTCGGCGACCTCGAAGTCTCCTATGCGGACGACTTCACCTATCACGATCCCATCGATGGTTCGACCAGCGGCAAGCAGGGCATCCGCATCGGTTTCACCAATGGCGCGCGCATTGTGGTGCGCCTGAGTGGAACCGGAACCGTAGGGGCGACGTTGCGGCTCTATCTGGAACGTTACGAACCCGCGGATGGACAACACGAACTTGACACTCAAGCCACCCTCCAGCCGCTCATCGACCTCTCCGAACAACTCGCGGGCATCAAGGGACGCACAGGCCGAAACGAGCCAAGTGTCATCACCTGAGAGCCCTGCCGACGTGAAACCCCAATTTGTGCCCAATGGCGGCAGTGCCGAAAAGCTCGGCGCCACCGTCACCGCCGAAGGCGTGAACTTCGCCGTCTATTCGGAGACGGCCTCGGCGCTCTACATGTCGCTTTATGACGAGCTGGATCGCGAGATCGAGCGCTTCGAGCTCGATGGTCACGAGAACCACATCCATACAGGGCTGATCGCCGGCATCGGGGCAGGGGCCAAATACGGTTTCCGTGCCGACGGGCCTTACGACCCGGCCCAAGCTTATTTCTTCGATCCCAACAAGCTGCTTGTCGATCCCTATGCCCGCCGCATCGACAGGCCGTTCGTGCGCAGCCCGCGCCTGCGGCTGCCGCGCGAGGATGCCGAGGATACGGCGCCGCTGGTGCCTAAGGGCATCGTGGTCGGGGCGATTGGCGAGCCCGCGCATCCGCGGCGCAAGGCGCCGAGCTTTTTCTACGAGCTCAATGTGCGCGGCTACACCATGCAGCATCCGAGCGTGCAGGGCGCGCTGCGCGGTACGGTGGCGGGGCTGACGACGCACCAGATCATCGATCATCTGCATTTCCTGGGCGTCGACACGGTCGAACTGATGCCGGTTGCGGCCTTCATCGATGACGGGCACCTGCCGATCCTCGGGCTCACCAATGCCTGGGGCTATAACCCCGTGACCTACAGCGCGCCCGATCCGCGCCTGATGCCGCGCGGCATCCAGGAATTGCGGAACATGACCGATCTTTACCGCAAGAACGGCATCTCGGTGATCCTCGACGTGGTCTACAACCATACCGGGGAGGGCGACGACAAGGGACCGATCCTCAGCCTCAAGGGGTTGGATGCGCGCAGCTATTATCGCTTCGTCGAGGCGGACGGGCAGCAGCATCTGGTCAACGATACCGGCACCGGCAACACGCTGCGCTGCGACCATCCGGCCACGCAGCGCCTGGTGATCGAAAGCCTGCGTTATTGGGTCGAGGTTGGGGGCGTTTCGGGTTTCCGTTTCGATCTGGCGCCGGTGCTCGGGCGCGAGCCGGGGTTCAACCCCAATGCCGAAATGCTCCAGATGATCAAGGCCGATCCGGTACTGAGCAAGGCGATCCTTGTTGCCGAGCCCTGGGACCCCGGTCCGGGCGGCTATCAGCTCGGCCAGTTCGGCAAGGAATTCCACGAGTGGAACGACACCTATCGCGACGAGGTGCGTAGCTTCTGGCGCGGTGATGACGGGCGCATCGGCGCTTTGGCCGGAAAGGTTTCGGGCTCGGCGGAAATCTTCAACTTCGCGGGGCGCAAGCCGTCCGCGGGCGTCAATTTCCTTGCCGTCCATGACGGGTTCACGCTGGCCGATCTCGTCTCCTATGCCGACAAGCACAATGAGGCGAACGGCGAGGAGAACCGGGACGGACACAATAACAATTCGTCCTGGAACAATGGCGTGGAAGGCCCGACCGACGACGAGGCCATCATCGCTGCGCGCAAGCGCGACGTGCGGGCCTTGCTGGCGACGCTCTTCATGTCGCGTGGTCTCCTGCTGCTGCAGCAGGGCGATGAGCTCGGGCGCTCGCAGCGCGGCAACAACAATGCCTATGCGCAGGACAACGAGATCACCTGGCTCGATTTCGACAATGCCGATGGCGATCTCGTCAAGTTCGTCTCCGCGCTCAACGCGTTCCGGCGTGCCCATGGGGCGTTGACCAGCGATCATTTCCTCATCGGGCAGGAGCGACATGGCCTGCGCGATGTCGTCTGGCTGCACCCGGAGGGGCGGGAGATGAATGAGGGCGACTGGAACGCGGCCGGTGCCTCGGTGCTGGGGATGCACCTCAATATCGGTGGCGACGAAGTGCTCGTCTGGTTCAACCGCATGAGCGAGCCGGTCGAGGCCGTCTTGCCCGATGGCGCCTGGTCGATGGAATTGTGCTCGGACCCGGCGGCCGAAACAGCCCTCGCCGACGGCAAGGCGACGCTGCCGGCGCGGTCGGTGGTCGCGTTGGTGCGGCCTACCGAACAGGCGATGGACGAGCCTTCTGCGCAATGAGACATTAGCTTATCGACACCAGCCGGGGAGCCGACGTCATGCTGATCGCCCAGATAAGCGATATCCATGCCGCCAGGGGCTCTGCCTCGCTGACCATGCTGGACCGTGCCATGCTCTGGCTGGGCGGCCTGCGTCCCGATGCGCTGATCGTGAGCGGCGACATTGCCAACCGGCCGCATGAAGAAGGCTATGAACTGGTCAAGCGCGCCCTCGCCGGCGTGCGGTTCCCGATCTACCTGGTGCCGGGCAATGTCGATGATCCGGCAGCGATGCGGAAGGCGTTTCCCGAGCATGAATACTGGCCGGACGAGGGGCCGCTCAATTTCACGCATGATTTCGAGGAGGGCGTTCGGCTGATCGGGCTGGACGTGACGGTGCCGGGCGCGGTGTATGGCGATGCCGGGCCGCATCTGGACTGGCTCAGGGAGCAGCTCAATGCAGGCGATACCGCGCCGACGCTCATCGTCATGCATCAGAATGCCTTCGCCACCGGCATGAGCGCCTTCGACAGGAACATGTGCCGCAATTCCGATGGTTTCGCCGCCGTGCTGGGCGAGGCGAGCGATCCGGTTTCGGCGGTAGTGTGCGGGCACGGGCATCGCGCCATGTATGGGCGGATCGGCCAGGTGCCGGCGATCATGTGTCCCTCGCTGACGCAGGCCAATCCGTTGGTGATCGACGGCAGGGGCGAGCCGGCAAGCGTGGATGCGCCGGGGCTGATGGTGCACCATTTCAATGGCGACGGGCTGGTCAGCCACGTGGTGTCGCTGGCCATTTGAGAAACGCGGCCTTCCTTCTCACAAGTACGTGATTTCAAAGCGCTTTTTGTGGCAGGTTTGCCACATTCCACCCCTTCGGATTGTGGCGTTTGCGGCCGTATTTTGACCGTTTCCAAAAGGCGCAAATCCGTCGCTATTGTGTCTTGAACATTTCCAGATGTGTCCGAAATTCCGCCTCCGAGCGAGCGCTTCATCCTGCCCGTCGACGGTGTTCGCCGACGACCGCCAGCATCCAAAAGCCGACGGCTTAACCGAAGAAATATCCTGGAGTTCGAAAGATGAAATCCCTCCTCAAGGTCTCTGCTGCCCTCCTCATCGCTGCCGTCCCGGCCACCGTTCTCGCCGCCGCGCCCGCGCTCGACTACACCAAGATCGACACCGCCAAGACCGGCAAGGTCACGGAAGCTGAGCTCAAGGCTGCTTATCCCACACTGACCGATGCACAGTTCAAGACCGCCGACACCAACCATGACGGCACGCTGTCGAAGGCCGAATTCGATGCCTGGATGAAGACCCTGGGCTGATCCGGCAAGCCGGTCGTCGGTGGCGGCGATCCTCGTCCCCCGGGGTCGCCGCCATTCGCCCGGCACCCAATCTGGAGCGCACGAAAATGACTATCTGCATGAAGGCTGCATCGGCAGCCGTGATCGCCCTTGTCATCGCATTGCCCGTCGGCGGCGCCATGGCGGCAGGGCAGAGCGGTGCCAGCGCCACGATGACCAAGGCCCCCGTCTCCTCAATGGCCAAGCCCGCAATGGTCAATGATCCGAGCGGGATTGTCGGACACTGGACGCTGGCCGACATCTCGGGCATCGACGGTGCCAAGTCCGTTAAGATACTCGACCTGCGCAAGACCTATGGCAGCAAGGCCCGCGAGCAGATCGCGGCCGTAGAGAAGAGCGACAAGGCAGCTCTCGCCAAGCTGCATACCGCTCTCAACGGCGACGCCAAGTTCAAGGCATGGGCCAGGAAGAACCACGTCAACATCGATCGTGTTGTCGGCGTATCGAATGGTGAAGTGGCCGTCTTCTGACCCCGGCCGAGATGAGGGAGGCGCCGGGTGCCGCAAAGCACCTGGCGCTTTCGTTTGCCTATTCGGCGGCGCGTGGCGCCGTCAGGCCACCCGCATGCTCGATGAAGGCGATGATCTCATCGAGGCTTTCGCGGCGGAGCAGGTCGGTGAAGACGTATGGGCGTCCCTCCCGGACCTTTCGGGTATCGCTTTCCATCACGTCGAGGTCCGCGCCGACATAGGGAGCCAGGTCGGTGTGTGTGATGACGAGAAGGTCGGAGCGCGAGATGGCCGGGCCGCCCTTGCGCGGGATTTTCTCGCCCTGTGCTACCGAGATGACGTAGAGCGTGATGTCGGCGAGGTCCGGCGAGAAGGTCGCGGCCAGGTTGTCGCCGCCGGATTCGATCAGGATGACATCGAGATCGGGGAACTTGCGGTTGAGCTCGTCGATAGCGGCGAGATTGAGCGAGGCATCCTCGCGGATGGCGGTGTGCGGACAGCCGCCGGTCTCGACGCCGACAATGCGGTCTTCCGATATGGCCTGTACGCGCGCCAGGATCAGCGCATCTTCCTTGGTGTAGATGTCATTGGTGACAACGGCCATCGAATAGCGGTCGCGCATGGTCTTGAGCAGCATTTCGCAAAGGGTCGTCTTGCCGGAGCCGACCGGCCCGCCGATGCCAATGCGCAGGGGCCCGTTTTGCGTGGTCATGCATACCTCATGAGAACCAGGGCGAGAAAGCCGATGCCGATAAGCAGGCACAGGGGAGAATAGACCCGGAAATCGTTGGTGCGGAAGGGCTCTTCGGGTGTCAGCCGGCGCCAGAACGGCAGGTAACCGATAATCCCGCGCACGAGGAAGATCAGGCCGACGAGTACGCCGAACAGCGACATGTTCGGGCCGCCGCTGTCATGGTCGGCCAGCGCCAGCACGAAGACCGAGGCGATGAGGGTGAGCACGGCGATGGCCAGCGACCTATACCAGGGCGGCATGGTGTCGACGCCCGCATAGCCGATGACCGTCCGCGCCAGAATGCTGGGGTCCTTGATTGGCCAGCGCCGCCCGAAAGCCCACATGAAATGGGCGAGCGAAATGGCCAGCAGCGCGATGCAGACCAGCGAGGCGATGAGCATGTTCATGAGCGAAATATCCTCGTGCGCAGGGCTTCGTGATGCATCTGCGCGATATCGGTCGCATAGGCGATGCCGCCGATCTGCGCAAGCTCGGCGCACGCGGCCGCTTCGGCGAGCTGCGTGATCTGTGGCTCCAGCGCGGCAAGGATCGAGAGGCCCGCGTTCTGGCCAAGGGGGACGAGGCGGATAGCGACGGAGACCTGTCCGTGGGCCAGCGCGGTAAGATAGGCGGGGAGCGTATCGGCCAGTTCGATGCCATTGGCGGCAGCTACGGCACCGACCGCGATCGGATAGGGGCAGGGACGCGGCAGGTTGGCGTAGAGCGGGGAGGGCCAGGCCCGCGCGGCGATGACGAAGGACTCGCCGATATTGAGCGTTTCCTCATGCCGCTCGCGAGCCGGTGTCAGAGCGAGGCAGAGATCGGCGAGCTCGCGCAGTGCCCCGGCATCGGCTATCGCACGATGGGCATGGGCAAGGAGGATGGCGTCGGTGCGAGAGCCGCCGTGATGGAGGTTGCCCTCGATCCATTCGCGGGTCGTGGCATCGTCGCGCACAACGCCTTCGGCTATCGCGGTTTCAAGGCCGGCGGACCAGGCGAACGCGCCCACGGGAAAAGCGGGCGAGAGCCAGGTGAGGAGGCGCTGGAGCGCCTGCGGGCCGGTCATTTGCGGTTAAGCAGCGCGTGGCCCTGGGCGGCGCCGTGGCTGTGATCGTGGTAGGCGCCGTGTTCGGGCGAGAACGGCGCCTTGATTTCGGCAATCGTGGCGCCCAGGCCGCGCAGCATGTCGGCGATGACGTGATCGCGGCGGATGAGGATGCGGGTTTCCTCGATCTGGGCAGGCAGGTGGCGGTTGCCCAGATGCCAAGCCAACCGCACCAGATGTGCTTGGTCGCGTGCGCGGACTTCGTAAAGGATTTCGTCGGCTGCAACTATGCCCGCAAGGCGGCCGTCTTCGAGCAGGAGCGCGTCCCCATGGCCGAGGGTGATCGCCGAAGGAAAGTCGATGAGAATTTCATCACCTCCGGCAAGACGCAGCAGCTTGCGGCGCAGGCGCCGCTCGTCGGCCTCCAGCGTCACGGTGTCGTAAGGCGCGGTCTTGACGTCTCGGGCGGGGATGTGGGCGGTGACGCGAAGCATCAGGTTCCTTGATAGGCGAAAGCCGAAACAGGGGCGGCATAAAACAGCCGCCATATCCACCAGAGCTGATAGGCCAGGTGCACGGAAACGAAAGCCGTGTGGTAGAGGCGGTTCGTTGTCCACACGGCGATCATGCAGGCGATCAGGCCGATCGGCACCTGGATGTAATATTCGTAGCCGAAGCGGGCGAAATAGGCCGGGCCCTTGATGGCGCTGTCGATGAGGTCGCAGATGAAGGTCGAGGCGAAGAGGGTGAAGAACCAGCCGCGCCGCGAGATGAAATAGCCCTCATAGCCGCCGAAATCGGTGACGTTGTCCGGGAAGAGCAGCGCACACATGAAGTAGAGGATAATGGCGTAGCCGATGAGGAAGACGAAGAGAATGAAGGTCCAGTTCTCGACGCCATAGAGGGCGTATTGCCACCACCAGAAATGGATGAGTTCCAGCAGAAGCGTCGCCGCCCAGAGCAGATGAACCGCGTAGGGGCGATTGCGGCCGGGATGCTGGATGAAGGTGGCAACGCCCGTCAGGAGCCGCGTGATGCTGAGACCCACGACCATCCCCATGACGATGCGGACATGGGGAAACAGTTCGACCGGAATACGAGAAGGGTCCATGACACTCCAGCAGACTAAGGCGTTTCGTTGATTTCCTCGCAGGAAGCCGGCGGAGCGTCGGCGCCCTTGGTTTCGTCATAGAGGTCGGCCGTGGCGCCCTTGGTCCACCAGACATACTGGCCCGACGCATATTTTGCGCCGGAGGCGGCGATCACGTTGACGAAGATAAGCTGCTGGCCGTCGACGGGGACGAAAGCCAGGAAGATCGGATTGGCATTGATGTATTCGACGGTGAGGGGCTGTTCGATTCCCTCGCACTGATAGGTCTTCACGTCCTTCTGGGCATTTCCGGGGAGCGGGATGACCACCTGCATGGTCGGCTCGACGGCAAGAGCTGGAACGGAAAGAGCCAGGGTCATCAAAGTGGCGGCGGCTGCGATGCGCATGTCGGTCTCCTTGCTGAGATGTCCCAATATTATCAGTGGCTTCCGGCGGAACTGTGACGATTTCAGAGGATCACCCAGACGATGAGGAAACCGCCCAGGATGGCCACCGCGTCCTCGATGAGGGCGGCAGGGCGATCCGAGCCGAGGCCGCGGGCCAGCGCGCCGCGAGCCCAGGCGCCGCCGTAAGTGCCGATCGCCGCGCCGATGACGCCGAGGACCAGTCCCAGGGGCCAGTTACCGGCGGCCGCCCCCAGCACGGCGCCGCAGAAGCCGCCGCTTACCAGGCGTGCGCCGAACTGCATCGGCACCTTGCGGCTGGGCGTATTGGGCAATTGGTCGGTAACCAGTTCGACGATGGCGAGGATCGAGAAGATCCAGGGCGTGACCGCCGCGCCCATGAAGCCGGCCCAGGTCTCGGACAGATCGATCCATCCGAGGAACGCGGCCCAACTCACAACGGCTGGCGCGGTAAGGGCGCGCAGGCCGGCGACGACACCAATCAGTAAGATGAGAAGGTAAACCATGTTGCGGCCTCCCTGGGCGAGCAAAGCTGGTCAGAGGGGGCGAGGATGGCCAGTTGCCTATGCCCGCGCTCCCCCCGAAGCAGGCATGCATGCCATTGGTAGCAGCTTGTTCTCCAAGACGGAATCCTTTCCTCGGGGCCTAGAAAAGGAAATATCGCTGCGCCATCGGCAGGATGGCGGCGGGTTCGCAAGTCAGCAATTCGCCGTCGGCGCGAACCTCGTAGGTCTCCGGATCGACCTCCAAGTGCGGCGTGGCGCTGTTATGGACCATCGCGGCCTTGCCGATGCCGCCACGAGTGTTGACCACGGGCAGCATGCCCTTGGCGACGCCAAGCCGGGCCTGAAGACCGCTATCGTAGGCCGCCTGCGAAACGAAGGTGATCGAGGAATTGGTGCGCAGCTTGCCGTAGGCGGCGAACATCGGGCGATAGTGCATGGGTTGCGGCGTCGGGATCGAGGCATTGGGATCGCCCATCGGCGCGGCGGCAATGGAACCGCCGAGCAGCACCATTTCCGGCTTCACCCCGAAAAAGGCCGGGCTCCAGAGCACGAGGTCGGCGCGCTTGCCCACTTCGATCGAGCCGATATGCTGGCTCATGCCATGGGCGATGGCGGGGTTGATCGTGTATTTGGCGATATAGCGCTTCACCCGGAAATTATCGTTGTCGCCGGTTTCCTCGGGCAGCGCGCCGCGCTGGCGCCTCATCTTGTCGGCGGTCTGCCAGGTGCGGATCAGCACCTCGCCGACGCGGCCCATGGCCTGGCTGTCCGACGAGATGATGGAGAGCGCGCCCATGTCGTGCAGGATGTCCTCGGCCGCGATGGTCTCCTTGCGGATGCGACTTTCCGCGAAAGCCACGTCCTCGGGAATGGAGGGCGAGAGGTGGTGGCACACCATGAGCATGTCGAGATGCTCGGCAATGGTGTTGTGCGTGTAGGGCCGCGTCGGATTGGTCGAGGACGGGATGACGTTGGGGAGGCTTGCGACCTTGATGATGTCCGGCGCGTGCCCGCCGCCCGCGCCCTCGGTATGGAAGGCGTGGATGGTGCGTCCCTTGAAGGCCGCGATAGTGTCCTCGACGAAGCCGCTCTCGTTGAGCGTATCGGTGTGGATCATCACCTGCACGTCGAAGGCATCGGCGACCGAAAGGCAATTGTCGATGGCGGCGGGCGTGGTGCCCCAGTCCTCGTGCAGCTTGAGGCTGGAGGCGCCGGCCAGGATCATTTCCTCGAGCGGAGCGGGCAGCGAGGCATTGCCCTTGCCGGCCAGCGCCAGGTTCATCGGGAAAGCATCGAAGCTTTCGATCATGCGGTGGATGTGCCAGGTGCCGGTGCAGGTGGTGGCGAGCGTGCCGTGGGCCGGGCCGGTGCCGCCGCCAAGCATGGTGGTCACCCCGCTCATCAGTGCTTCTTCGATCTGCTGGGGCGCGATGAAATGGATATGGGCGTCCATGCCGCCGGCGGTGAGGATGCGGCCCTCGCCGGCAATGATCTCGGTCCCCGGTCCGATGATGACGGTGACGCCGGGCTGCGTGTCGGGATTGCCCGCCTTGCCGATGGCGGCGATGCGGCCGTCGCGCAGGCCGATATCGGCCTTGTAGATGCCGGTGACGTCGACCACCAGGGCGTTGGTGATGACGGTATCCATCGCGCCTTGGGCGCGCGTCGCCTGGCTCTGCCCCATGCCGTCGCGGATCACCTTGCCGCCGCCGAACTTCACCTCCTCGCCATAGGTGGTGAAGTCGTTTTCGACTTCGATGAAGAGTTCCGTATCTGCCAGCCGCACCTTGTCGCCGGTGGTGGGGCCGTACATGTCGGCATAGGTGGCGCGTGAGATACGGGCTGGCATGGCGGCTCCGGGTCAGTTTTTGGGTTTGGCGTGCTTGCGGTAATTGCCGATGGCGGTGTCGATGACGATGTCGAGCAGCACTTCACCCGATTTCACCTGCGGATCGGCCTGGGTGCGGGCGACCAACGACATGGCGAGCGCCTGCAGCGCATAGGCAGCCTTGAGGTTGCCTTCGCGATAGAGGCGATTGCCCTCGGTCTCGAATTCCTTGAGCAGGCGGTCGTAGTCGGCGGTAGTGATGACGTTCTTCACGTCAGTCCAACCGACCTTCTTGACGCTATCGCAAACGCGGGTGGCGAAATTGCCCAGGAAGAACATGGCTTCGCCGTCTTCCACGCCGCTGACCTTGAGATCTTCGAGAACCGCGGCCAGGCGCTGTTTGAATTCGGCCTGACGATCGATGGGAGCGCTCATGGGATTCCTCTCTGCTGATTGGGAGGGCAAAGACGGCGCGGCGCCGCGTTAGTCAAGCGCGGCGGACGTCCCATGAACGAAAAGTAACGCAACCGTTGCACGTGGCTAACAGTTTCTAGTGTGAAGCGAAGCAAAAGTGCGGCGCTCCAAAGTACTAATCTCAAGGTCAACCTAGCCGATGACATGTGGTTCACCCCAACAAGCCTGGTGAGCAAGCAAAATCGGCTATCATCGACAAAGGCGATAGTCATGAACAAATTAGCAATTGCCGGACTCGTAGCTGTTCTTTCCTTCTCGATGCCGATTGCGAGCTATGCGCAGGTTCCATTGACGGGAGCGACGCTGGACGAGAGCATCGGCGGCAACCAGTTCGAATCGGCCCTTGGCCACCTGGACAGCGCTACTCACATCGACGTCTTCAAGCTCTCCGGCCTCGGCGACATCGACAAGGCCGCGCTGACCAAGACGCTGTCCGACAAGGCCGAGGAGATCAAGAGCCTCCATACGCGCCTCGAGGGCAACCAGGCTGCCGTGCAGGCTCTCAAGGATGCCGGCTTCACCGTCGACCAGGCCGTGAGCATTACCGGCACCAACAAGGATGACGTCACCGTTTACGTCGACGACCTCCAGTAAGTGTTGGGTCGAGACGACTGGCCGGGGGCTTTGGCTCCCGGTCTTTGGTTTCTGCGTGCCTGCGGGCGCGTTCACAGCTTCCCCATGATCTGGCCGTGAAACCCATAGACGGTGCGCGTTCCCGAAAAGGGCACGAGCCGGATTTCGCGCGTCTGGCCGGGCTCGAAGCGCACGGCGGTGCCTGCCGGAATGTCCAACCGCATGCCGCGCGCCTTTTCGCGGTCGAACCGCAGCCCGGCATTGGTTTCATAGAAATGATAGTGCGAACCGACCTGGATCGGGCGATCGCCGGCATTGGCGACCTCCAGCACTATCTGCGGCCTGTCGGCATTGAGCAGAATTTCGCCGGGCGGGGTGATGACTTGGCCGGGGATCATCTCTGGCTCCTAGCGGATCGGCTGATGGACGGTGACGAGTTTGGTGCCGTCGGGAAAGGTGGCTTCGACCTGCACGTCGTGGATCATTTCGGGGATGCCCTCCATCACCTGATCACGGGTGAGGACATGGGCGCCGGCCTCCATCAACTCGGCGACAGGCCGGCCGTCGCGTGCGCCCTCGACGACGAAATCCGTGATGAGGGCGATCGCCTCGGGATGGTTGAGTTTGACGCCGCGCTCCAGGCGCTTGCGGGCGACGATCGCGGCCATGGCGATCAGCAATTTGTCCTTTTCGCGGGGCGTCAGGTTCATGAAAAATCCTAGAGAGACCAGAGGCGCGGCACGGCGCCGGCGTCTGACAGCATCGCGATAATTGGAACGATGAGGCGGCGCAGTTCAAGGCCCGAATGCGCCATGGCGCGCACCACCAGCCGTTCCCCTAAAAGGCTGGCGCCGATCTCGGGGCGGTCGGGCATTTCGGCACGCACACGATCGAATTGTGCAAGGGCATTCGCCCCGGCATAAAGCACGGTGGCGAACGCCCTTGCACGGCGGAGCAGCGCAAGGCCCTCCCTTTCGCGCTCCGGTTCTCCGGAAAGTCTGGTGGCTTCGGCATGGATCAGCCGGCCGTCGCGGCGGATGCGCCAATCGTCGTTGAGCAGGGCCTGGCGCGCGCTCTCACCCATGGCGTCTCGGCCGAGCAGGATCGCCTCGACCGCGCAGAAACTGGCGTCGGCCGCCAGATCGACCTCGAGCGTGCGCGCAAGCCGGGAGTCTTCGAAGAGGATGGTTTCCTGCGGCAGCCAGTCGAGATGGGCGCCGGGGCCGGCGGCAAGGCGGGTGGTGACCCTGGCTGCGGGCCCCGTGGACCGGTAGATGCGCTCGCAGGCCTGCGTGGTGACGACGAGCCGGGCCCCGGCCGCCGCTTCGATCGACCAGCCGAGGTCATCGCCCCCGGTCAGGCCGCCGGCTGTATTGATGACCACGGCCTGAAGGCTGGCGTCATGGGTGTGGGGTAACCGTATCTTGGCGCATCCCTCCTGGTAGAGGGTGGCAAGTTCGGTCCGTCCGGCGCGCACGTTCGTCGTCAGCCGCCCCATGCCCCGTGCGCGTTGCATGACGGGAGCGTGAAAGGGGCCGGTCAGTTCCTGTTCGAGCGCTGTTGATTGCATCGCATCTCAATGAGCAAGGCGCGTGCCAACGATACCGGTTTCCCGCAGGGGGCTGAGTCTTCTGCTCTTTTATCGAGGTGGCACGACGGCGCCACGCTCGGGTTCTCGCCGAATGCCGGTTCCTTGGGCAGGGCCTGCCCAAAATATGGACGCCGGAACGACTGGCCGCCCGCCTATTGGGCGGCGGCGAAGGTCGCGACCGTTGCGCCGCCGGCATCGTGCAATTCGAGCGTGTTGCCGGCAATGCTGTAGGACCTGACCGTTTCCAGGGAGGTGAGGAGACCGTGTTCCTGCTGCATCGCTGCGTCGCCGCACGCCATCATGGTCGAGCGCATCTGCGAAAAGGTGAGGGCGCTGCCGTCGATGGTGGCGCTGCCGCCATAGCCGTTGCAACCGCCATTGCCGCTCACCATGCCGTCGCCCGCGATCTGCAGGGTCGACTTGACGCCGTCAGCGGAGGGCGTGCCGGCAAGACTGGTCAATTGCCAATTGGTGCCAACCAGAAGCGAGCCGCCATCGCCGTCGGCAAGAACCGGAGCGGAACTGGCCAGAACAAGGGCCGCAAGCAGAGGAAGTAAGGCGCGTTTCATCAGCATTCTCCCTTAGGAATATGGTTAGCATAGCTCGAAATCATGGCCTGATCGCGCATAATACGCATCAAATGCATAAAAACACGCGCAAGGATTGCTTCATTTATTTCATGGTGCTTGTGTTGTTTTCGTCAGAGGCCGATCCCGTAAAAAGAGATTGGATGCAAGATGAAAACAGTAATCGCTCTCTCCCTCGCCGCCGTCCTGGCGTTTTCTACTCAGGCCTATGCTGGCGGAAGTCACGGTGGCAGCCGTGGCCATTCCAACGGCAACTATAGCAGCACTGTGGTCAGCCAGCCGCTGCTATCGCCCAATATCGCGCTCTCGGTGGGCGGTATCGGCCTGCTCAACGGCAATACCGTTGCCGTCGGCAACAACAGCTCGATCCTGAGCGGCATTCTCAATGGCAATGCCAACGGCAACTCGTTGCTTTCCGGCATCGGCATCACCGGCCAGACCGGCCTGCTGAGCACGCTTCTCCAATCGCAGAAGAAGTCCTGGTAACCCTGACCTCCCAGTCATCCGTGGTAGCCCCGACCGGCGGATGCTTCTTCAGCGAGTAGCGGGGAGGGCATGACCTCCAGCCCTCCCCAAGCCCAATCCCGGCCTTTCCCAGCACGGGTTGCGGCGTGAGGCGCCAAGCGCCTCGACCTTTCCCGTTTCGCCAGCCGCGTGCTCCCTTTCGCGGCGAAGCGAAACGGGGAGGTTTTTGCTGCAATGGGTGGAAGAGGGCGGGGTTCAATTCCGTGATGCTAATCTATCAGACCGACGGCGCCCGGCAAGGTGCCTGGGCGCAGGCTGGTCATGCGTTGAGGCCGGATGGTGCTCTTCCGGGCTTCTCCTATATCGGAGGTGGAGAAGAGGGAGGTGCCGATGCTCAAGCCGACGACGTTGACCAAGCTGAACCGTATTGCCGGTATGTTCGGCTCCAGCCATGCCGGCGAGCGTGCCGCGGCGGCGCTTGCGGCGCATCGCCTGGTGGAGGGGCTGGGATTGACCTGGTGGGATATCCTGAGCGGCACACAGAAGCCGCGGCCGCAGCAGCAGCGGACCATACTACGCGCCCACGAGATCGGCGTCGATCATGCGCAGGCGGCGGAGTCGCGCATGCGGCAACTCAGGGCCGAGAACGCGGCCCTGCAGCACCAGGTGAAGGTCTTGCGGACCCGGCTCAATGCCCGGGCCGAGCAGGAACGGAAAGCGCGCCAGCAGGATGAGTGGCCGGAAGACGGCGGATGACGGGGCGCGAAAGCCGTACATCGTCGGGTTGCGGCACGAAGCGGATGTCGGCGAGGCAGATGCCGCGGCCTTCCACAGCGTAGATCGTCTTGCGCGACACCGCCTGCCAGGCGCGCCCCTGATGTTCGAAGGGGATGCGTAGCTCCATGCCGACGATGCCGCGCGGATCGGCCAGGGCATCCCAATAGGGGCGATGCACCTCTGCCAGCGCCGGGTTGCGGTCCTCGTCGAAAACCCAGCCGAATTGCTCGAGCGGGTTGCCGGGGTGCTGGAACGGCAGGCCGCAGGCCAGCAAGTCGCCACTATTGTCGACCAGCACCAGCGGCAGCTCCGAAGTCCTGACGAAGAACATCAGCGATTGCAGCGGATTGTTGGTGTCGCCCCAGAGCAGGGCGCGAATGGCCTCGATATTGTGCGGACGCGGGATTTCGCGGCCGCTTTCCCAGCGCGAGATCTGGCTTTGTGCCACGCCCAGCGCCCGAGCGATGAGTTCCTGCTTGATCCTGGCCTTGATCCGGTACGAACGAAGCGCCACGCAGACTTCATGGGGCTGATTCATCCTTGCCTCCTTGGCTTGTCCTTACTGGCAAGGTAGGGCGGGGCTGTGCTGAATTGACAGTTAACGGGAATGGTTAGCGGGGCGTTATCTAGCGAATCCATTAATCGAAATGGTTTCTTCTAGGTACCAATACGAATATTGCCGGCCGGACTTTGGTTAACACGGTCTCAATATCGTGAATTATCGATGTAATCTGATCGCGATTGACCGGCAGATGTGGAAAGATGTTCCTTACGTAGTTCTCTCTATATTGATCGGACTGGCCTTGCTGCTTCTGCATCTGCCGGTCCAGGGCGGCGAATTGAGCAATGGCGCGCGCGCCAGCTATTCCATCGATGCCGGCTACACCACCAACGGCACCGACAGCGCCATCGGCGGGCCGGATTTCTTCACGACGCATAGGGCGTCGCTCGAATTCGCTTCAGAGGAAGGTGGGACGGCCCTGCGTGGCTCCCTGGCGCTCGAAGATACGCGGTTTCTTACCCAGGAGATCGAGAACGACCAGTCGCTGGGCCTCGATCTTGCGATCGGCCGGCAGGTAACGCGTGCGCTGCTTCTGCGCGGTGCGTTTTCGGCTCTGGTGGCCAATACCGGTGATGACTGGAATCTGGGCGGCTTCTACATCGCCACCCGCACGGAATCCGTGGTCGGGGAAGCGCGGGTCGAGGCGGTGGTGACGGCTGAGCCGCTGACGCTGCGGCTTGGCGTTTTCGGCGGTTTCGGGCGGTATGGCGATGCCAGCTTTCCGGGCTTGGCTCTCCTGCCGCTCAAGATCCAGGCCGATACCAGCCGTGTGGGCTTCGATATCGCGGCGCGCTACGGGTTCGGCGGCGGGCTGGCGCTGCGGGCTGGGCTGGCGGGCGAAGCTGTCGATGTGCCGGTTGCCGATCGGCAAAATCTGGGACGTCTGCCCGCCAGCAAGCTCCGCGGCAGCTTCGGGCTGGAGGCCGAACGGGGCGAGATGCGGCTCGTCGCCGATGCGGGCGGAGAGCTTGCCTGGGCAGAGGGGGCCTCGGTATTGCGGCCTTATGGACGGCTGCATCTGGCGCTCCCCGTCTTTGAGGCGCTGGCGCTCGAGGCCGAACTCGGCTCGCGCGTCGAACTCGTCGATGCGCTGGATTATGCCGGCAGCTTCGAGCGCAGCGGCTCGCTGGCGCTTGCCTATAATTTCGATCCCGCGACACGGCTGGTGCTGAGCGGCCAGCATACCCGGCGCATCGGGCTGCTCGCGCCGGAAGTCGGGTCGCGCGAAACGGAGCTGGCGCTGCGATTCGAGCAGCAGGTGAGCGAGAGTTTTTCCTATCGCGCCCGCATTGCCCGGCTGCTGCACGAGGACAATGTCGAGCATTACCAAGCCGCTGAGGTAAGCCTGGGTTTCACCGGTTCGATCTGAGCAACCTTTCCTCCGAAGCGTCGTTTCCAAACCGAAGGCGCTTTGGCGCCGCATTGGGTCGGCTGGTGCGTCAAGGGCTGACGCTCCCTTGGTGACGCCTCCGATAGGGGCGCGGGATTTCGGTCTCGCGCCCTGTCAGTGTGAGAGGGGCGCACAGGAGACACCATGCTCCGCACGAAATTTCCGGGGCCGTACCAGCGACATGCCGGGACCAAATTTCTTCGGCTTGCAGGGATTTACGTAGTTACGTGCGTGGTTAAGAATTGACGACATAGCGGGTTATGCCTTATCGTCATATTCGCAGTAGTTTCTGCTGCTGGAACCCAGGATCGGTTCTAATGCGTCCCGAGCGAGCGGGGACAACATCAATATTTATTTCAAATTCTGAGTTCCGTCATGGCGCCATGCAGTGACGGTGTCGCTTGCGGCGGGCGTATTGCTGTCGTTGCCGTCTTTGTTAGGTCGCGATCAGGTCGCTACAGTACCGGTTGGCGGTGACGACAGCAGCGCGCTGCACGGCGCGGGCGGATTATTGCGGATTTGTCCGGTCTTTGAACATTGCCCCTCGGGAGCGTGGTCATCCTCCCGCCACGCTCCGGACCGCCGGCCTTCCCTCCGGCGAAAAGAGCCCGGTATCGTCCTCGCAAGAGGATGGTGCCGGGCCCGTTCGGCAATTGAAAATCCCGGCCTATCCCGCGGCCTTGGCGTTGGCGTCATAGGGCGTGACCAGCACCGAGCAATAGACCACCTGCGATTTGAGCGCGCCCTGGTCGTCGATGACCCCGCCTTCCACGCACCGATAGACTTCGGCGGCACGCTGGAGCAGATAGGTCACCGTGTCGTAGCGGCCGGCCTCGAGCGTTTCGGTGCTGGCCGCCATGCTCTTGATCTCGTAACCCTCGTCGATGAGCGTGCGCATGTTGATTTCGGGCGTGCGCCGCCACTGCAATTGCAGCGGCAATTCCTGCGCCAGGGTGGGTGCGGTGATCGTGGCGGCGAGGGCAAAAGCCGATAATGTCTTGCGCATGATGGACAAAAGCTAACATCGCGCCGAAAACCTGTCGACGCTGTTGGCCTAAGCCAATCGAGGGAGATGCATATGGTCCTGCGAGGTCTTTCGTGAGCGCTTTCCTGGGCTTTCCGCCGGAAACCTTCGCCTTCCTGCGCGGCATTGCCGAGCACAACGACAAGGCTTGGTTCGAGGAGAACCGGGGACTCTATGAAGCCGGCTATGTCGGGGCAGGTGCTGCCGCTGTGGCGGAGCTCGGGCCCCGGCTGCGCGAGATCTCGCCCGAGGTGCAGTATGCGCCCAAGGTCAACGGTTCGCTCTCGCGCATCTATCGCGACGTGCGGTTTTCCAGGGACAAGCGGCCCTACAAGAACCATCTCGATCTCTGGTTCTGGCATGGCGAGCGACGGAGCTGGGATTGCCCGGGCTTCTGGTTCTCGCTGACGGCGGAACGGCTTTATGTCGGCGGTGGCATGTACCGGTTCGACAAGGAAGAGCTCGATTCTTATCGGCAATCGGTAATCAATCCGCGGTCGGGCCGGGCGTTGCTGGCGGCGGTCGATGCGGTGAAGAAGGCCGGGCCTTACGAGATCGGCGAGAAAACGCGAAAACTGCTGCCGCGCGGGTTCGAGGCGGATGCGGATCGGCGGGAATACCTGCTCTACGAGGGGCTGACGACGATGATCGAACTGCCGGTGGAAGCAGCCAGCAGCCCCGATGTGATCGAGATTTGCATGCAGCATTTTCGGGCGACATGGCCGATCACGAAGTGGCTGCTGGATGAGGTGGTTTAGGGGGCTGGCTGGGACGGGGATGTTTCTTTCGCGGTCAGCCGGTTCTTCATAAATCCCGCCGCCCGCACTGCACTTCCCCGGCTCTGCGGCCGGGGAAGTGCGGTGGTGGGGAGGGATGGAGCGAGGCGGAGGGAATTCTTCCGCTTGTCCTAGAACTACCGCGCCAATCCCTCGGCAATCAGCCAGGCCGCCCCTTCGAGGATGCGGTTGTTGTCATCCAGTTCCAGCACCAGGCGCGGATTGGCTTCGGACTGGGCCAGCGCTTCGAAGAATGCGCGCCAGTTGAGGGTGCCGGCGCCCGGCGGCCAATGGCGGTCGGCGTAGCCATCGGCATCCTGGATGTGGACGTGGGCCAGGTGCTTGCCGGCGAGCTTGACGAAATAGTCGACCGGCGGAGCGCCGGTGGTGCCGTGGGCATAGTAGGCGTGGCCGGTGTCGATGGAGACGCCGACGGCTTCGGACTCGAAGGACCTGGCCAGCTCGACGCGGGCTGACGGGTCCTTGTCCTCGATGTTCTCGATCACCAGCGTGCAGCCGATAGTCTCGGCGCGGCGGACGGCATCGGCCATGGTGAGGTGGCAATATTCGACGAGTTCTTCGCGGCCGGTCGGGGTCTTGTCGAGGTTGTTGTAGCCCCAGGTGGTATAGGGGCTGTGGACGACCATATGCGTGGCGCCCAGCCATTCGCAGGCGTCGAGCCCCTGCCAGAGGCGGCGCTTGACGACGTCGCGGATCAGCGGGTCGCGGGCGTTGAGCGGCAGGTTGTAGAAGGGGCCGTGAATGCCCAGGCGCCCGGTGAAGCCGTCGAGGCGCGCCCTGGCGTCCCGGCAGAAGCCTTCGAGGTCGCCGTCGAGGATTTCGGGGAAGATGAAATCTTGGATTTCGAGATCGCGCTGGCTTTCGATGAGCCAATCGCGGTGGCGGTCGAGATCGGGCATGTAGAGGGCGGCGCCGATGACCGGCAGATTGTGTGACACCTGGAAAATTCCCAAAGCATGAGTTCAGCCAGACTTAGAAAGCCGATGTGACAGCACGATAACGCACGCCGCAAGGGGCGTTCCGGGGGCGCGACGTTTCAGTGATTGAAGGGCGGGGCGGGTTGGCCTACATAGGCCGCCAGCTTTCCGATTTGTCGCGATTTTCAAGAGGCACGCGCTTTATGGCCCGCCAATTCATCTACCACATGCACGGCATGTCCAAGGCTTACGCCGGTGGCAAGAAGGTTCTCGATAACATCCATCTCTCGTTCTACCCCGACGCCAAGATCGGCGTGCTGGGTCCGAACGGCTCGGGTAAGTCGACCCTGCTCAAGATCATGGCCGGCATCGATACCGATTTTACGGGCGAGGCCTGGGTCGCGCAGGGGGCCAAGGTCGGCTACCTGGCGCAGGAGCCCGATCTCGACCCGGCGCTCGACGTCATGGGCAACGTCATGACCGGCGTCAAAGAGAAGAAGGACATCCTCGACCGTTACAACGAGTTGATGATGAACTACTCGGACGAGACGGCCGACGAAGCCACCAAGCTTCAGGACAAGATCGACGCCGAGAACCTCTGGGATCTTGAATCCCAGGTGCAGATGGCTATGGATGCGCTGGGCTGCCCGCCGGCCAATGCCGACGTGACCAAGCTTTCGGGCGGTGAGCGTCGCCGCGTGGCGCTGTGCGCCCTGCTGCTCTCCAAGCCCGACCTGCTGCTCCTCGACGAACCGACCAACCACCTGGACGCCGAGACCACGGCGTGGCTGGAAAAGCACCTGCGCGAATTCGAGGGCGCGGTGCTGATCATCACCCACGACCGCTACTTCCTCGACAACGTCACCGGCTGGATTCTCGAGCTCGACCGCGGCCGGGGCGTGCCGTACGAGGGGAATTACTCGGCCTACCTCGAAGCCAAGGCCAAGCGCTTTGCGCAGGAGAAGAGCGAAGACGCAGCCCGCGCCAAGGTGCTCGAGCGCGAAAAGGAATGGCTCGGCCAGTCCCCGCAGGCGCGCCAGTCCAAGTCCAAGGCGCGTATCAAGGCCTATGACGAGCTGGTCAAGATCAACGAGGCGCGTACGCAGTCGCAGACTGCCCAGATCATCATTCCGCCGGGCGAGCGCCTGGGCCACAACGTCATCGACATCGACGGGCTCTCCAAGTCCTATGGCGATCGCCTGCTGATCGACAACCTCACCTTCAAGCTGCCGCCGGGCGGCATCGTGGGCGTCATTGGCCCCAACGGCGCGGGTAAGACCACGCTCTTCCGCATGCTGACCGGCCAGGAAATCCCGGATTCGGGTTCCGTGACGGTCGCCGACAACGTGCATCTCGGCTATGTCGACCAGAGCCGCGACGCGCTCAATCCGAACAAGACCGTATGGGAAGAAATCTCGGGCGGCGACGAAGTGCTGCTGCTCGGCAAGCGCGAGATGAACAGCCGCGCCTATGTGTCGGCGTTCAACTTCAAGGGCACCGACCAGCAGCAGAAGGTCGGCAATCTTTCGGGCGGGCAGCGTAACCGCGTGCACCTGGCCAAGATGCTCAAGTCCGGCGCCAACGTCCTGCTCCTTGACGAACCGACCAACGATCTCGATACCGAAACGCTGGCGGCTCTCGAAGAAGCGCTGGAAGAATTCGCCGGCTGCGCCGTCATCATCAGCCACGATCGTATGTTCCTCGATCGCCTTGCCACCCACATGCTCGCCTTCGAGGGCGACAGCCATGTCGAGTGGTTCGAAGGCAACTTCCAGGACTACGAAGCCGACAAGATCCGCCGCCTCGGCGCGGATGCCGTGAACCCCAAGCGGGTTACCTATAAGCCGCTGACGCGTTGAGTTTTTGAGGCCGGGCGAAAGTCCGGCCTTTGTCTTTTCAGGGGAACAAGCATGCAGGACTGGTCACCTTCCACCTACCGCAAGTTCGAGGACGAACGGACGCGGCCGGCGCGGGATCTTTTGGCGCAGGTGGCGGTCGAGGCGCCGCGTCTGGTGGTGGATATGGGCTGCGGGCCGGGCAATTCCACCGAGCTGCTGGTCGAGCGATTTCCCGCCGCGCAGGTGGTGGGGCTCGATACCTCGCCCAACATGCTCGAAGAGGCGCGCCAGCGCGTGCCCGGTGCGCGTTTCGATTTTGCCGACGCCAATGACTGGGTGCCGCAGGCTGGTACGGACGTGGTCTTTGCCAATGCCGTTTATCAATGGGTGCCGGACCATCTGGCGGTGCTGACGCGGGTTCTCGAAGCGCTGGAGCCGGGCGCGGTGATGGCGGTGCAGATGCCGGACAATATCGGCGAGCCCAGCCATGTCGCCATGCGCGAGGTGGCCAGTGATGGCCCTTGGGCCGGCAAGCTGGCGGGCGCGGCGCGTCCGGCCTTGCCGCCGGTGCGCGCTTATTACGAGGCGCTGGCGCCATTGGCGAGCCGGGTCGACATCTGGCACACGATCTATAATCACGTGCTGGCCGATGCCGACGCGGTGGTGGAATGGGTCAAGGCCACCGGCCTGCGCCCGTTCCTCGATCCGCTGGACGCGGCCGAAAAGGCAGTGTACCTCGCGCGCTACCGGGCGAGGATCGCGCAGAGCTACCCGCCGCTGGCGGGCGGCAAGGTGCTATTGCGCTTCCCCCGGCTGTTCATCGTTGCGCGGCGCTGAGGCGCGCAACTGGCTGGCTGCGCAGTTTCGAATGCGAGTTTTGGAGAAGACAAATGGCGACTCCCTTTGAGGTTCGTCTGGATGGTGCCACCTTTGCCGGCGAAGCCGATGGCTTCGGCCTGCCGGTGGTGTTCCTGCATGCCGGCATTGCCGACAGGCGCATGTGGGCCGCGCAGATGGAAGAACTCGCCAATGCGGGCTTTCACGTCATCTCCTATGACCGGCGCGGCTTTGGCGACACGACTTCGCCCGATGTGCCGTTCAATCACCTGGAAGACCTCGAGGCTATTCTCGATCAGTTGAGCATCCATGCCGCCGTGTTCGTCGGTTCCTCAATGGGCGGGGCGCTGGCCATCGATTTCGCCATCGAGAATCCAGAGCGCACGGTCGGGCTGGTGCTCGTCGGCACCGGGCTTTCGGGCGCGCCCGAAGCCGAGCTGCCGGAAGAAGCCGAGATGATCTACGACGCGCTGCATTATGCCGAGGAGCGTGGCAACACGGCCTCGGTCAACAAGATGCTGGCCCATCTCTGGCTCGACGGCCCGCTCAGCCCCAATGGGCGCGTCGATGGCCCGGCGCGCGAGCTCTTCCTCGATATGAGCGGCAAGGTGCTCGACAAGCAACCCAAGCTCACGCAGGAAGAAGAGGGCGACCCGGCGGAGGACAATATCGGCGCCATCACCGCGCCGACGCTGCTGGTGGTGGGCGAGCTGGATTTCCCCCACATCGTCGAGCGGCACAACGATCTTTCGGAAGAGCTGGAAAATGCCTTCGCGGTGGTGCTGGAGGATACGGCGCACCTGCCCAGCCTCGAACGGCCGGAGATATTCAATCCGCTGCTGCTGGAATTCCTCGATGCCGTCGCCGGCCATGGCGATGTCGGCGACGACGAGGATGAAGACCTTGACGAGGAGGACTGAGCCCTAGAGGGCGATATAGTCCTCGAACGTCTTGTCGAGTTGCGGACGCGGCACGTTGGTGAGCGTCTTGGGGATCTCGGCCACGATGGCGGCGCGTGTCGCCGGGGCGAGGGCCTTGCGCATGTCGCCCAGAGTGGTCGGGGCGGCGGCGATCACCAGCCGCTTGAAGGCCTGCTCGGTGTGCTTTTCATCGAGCATGGCCGCGATGCGGCGGGCGAATTCGGTTTCGCGGTATTCGGCGGGGTCGGTGCGCGGCTCGATGGCGCTGCGCCCATGCCCCACGGAGGAAAAGCTGCGGCCCTGACGGTCCGACATGATTTCGGAGGTCTTGAGCGCTTCTTCTTCGAAACGCAGCCCGTCGACGGGCTCGAGTCCCTTGCCGGGGCCGGCGTTCTCGAAGACACGTGCCTGCGTGCCGTCCGCGATGACGATCCAGGTCACAACCGGTTTCATCGGCTATTCCTCCTATTGCTGACGAATGGAACGCGCTGGCTTGGAAATGGTTGGAATTTATCGCCGATTCCAGTCCAATGGATCACAAACTGTCATTGGCCGCGTTAGACGGCGGCTGGTAGAGACAGTGTTCCAGAGAGTTGGCAGAAGGACAATATGGCTTCGATCGGCGGCACGCCCGCACAAAAGGCTACGGCAAGGGACGTCGTGACCATCGCCGACAAGCGCGGCGGCGTGCTCGCCGCCATCGCCACCTATGGAAGCTGGGGCGTGTTGCCGCTGCTTTTCCATCAGCTCTCCCCGGTCGATTCCGTACTCGTGGTGGCGCACCGGACGGTGTGGTCGCTGGTCTTTGTCACGGCGCTCCTGGGCTTTGCCGGGCGTTTCCCGGATGTGCGCAAGGTGCTGGCCGATACGCGCAGCCTGCGCATGATGTTCGTTTCGGCGCTGCTGCTGGCGGTCAACTGGCTGCTCTATGTGTGGGCGGTGCAGAGCGGGCGGGTGCTCGAGGCGAGCCTGGGCTATTTCATCAATCCGCTGGTCAACGTTGCCATCGGCATCGTGCTGCTGGGGGAGAAGCAGAACCGCTGGCAGACGGTGGCGATCGCCATCGCGGCCATTGCCATCGCCGTGCAGGGCGTGGCGCTCGGTACGCTGCCACTGGTTTCGCTCGGGCTGGCGCTCACCTTCGGGTTCTATGGTTATTTCCGCAAGATGGTGCAGGCGTCCTCCTCCGTCGGGCTGTTCGTCGAAACGCTGCTGCTGACGCCGTTCGCGCTCGGTTTCATCGTCTTCGACTGGTCCCAGCATGGGGCAGGGGCGCTTGCCGATCCCTACATGCTCGTCCTGGTTCTTGCCACAGGCCCGGCCACGGCCATCCCGCTGCTGCTCTTCGCCTATGCGGTGCGGCAGTTGCGGATGACGACCATCGGCATGTTCCAGTACATCTCCCCGTCGCTGCAATTCCTCATCGGGGCGCTGGTCTTCAAGGAAGAGCTGTCGAGCGTGGGCCTCTTCAGCTTCGCGCTGATCTGGCTGTCGCTGGTGATCTTCACCGTCGATAGCCTGCGCCGCCGCCCGGCCGCCGGCTAAGCGGCTTCCGCCCGGCCGGCGCGCAGCCGGTGGGCGTTGCGGATGATCTCGGCGATCTTTTCGTAGGTGGCGGCGAACGGAGTGGCCTCGCGCCAGACCAGCGACAGTTCGCGCCCGGCGCCGGGCGAAGCCAGTTGCCGGATGACGATACGCGGGTCGGTCGCTTCCTTGCGCACGGCGATTTCGGGCAGCAGCGTCAGGCCCTGGCCGTTGGCGACGAATTCCACGATGGTCGAAAGCGAGGTTGCCGCGAACGTGCGGGCCGAAGGATCGGCATCGATGGCGCAGGCGGCGATGGCCTGGTCGCGGAAGCAATGGCCCTCATCGAGCAGCAGGATTCTCTCGGGCGCCAGCGTCGACAGGCGCACCGGGCCATCAGGCGCCTCGTCCTGGGAGGCGGCGAGCACGAAGGGGTCGGCAAAGAGGCGCGCCATGGTCAGCCGCGGGCCGCCCGGCGGCGGGTCGGTGGCGATGAGCGCCAGGTCGAGTTCGCCTTCGGCCAGTGCCTTGAGCAGGGTTTCGGTGCGGCTCTCGCTGGCGCGGAAGGCAAGCTCGGGCAACTCGATCTGCAAGGCCGGAAAGATGTCGGGCAGGAGATAAGGCGCAACCGTCGGGATGAGGCCGAAGCGGATCGGGGCCGAAGGCGCGCCGGCATGGCCCTGGGCGAAGGCCAGCAGGTCCTCGGCGGCATCGAGCACTTTTCGCGCGCGGCTGACGAATTCGGTTCCGAGCGGGGTGGGGCGCACGGATTTGCCCAGCCGGTCGAAGAGTGGGGCGCAGCAAAAATCCTCGATGAGCTGGATCTGCTGGGAGAGAGCGGGCTGCGTGACGCGGCAACGCTCGGCGGCGCGGCCGAAATGGCCGGTTTCGGCGAGCGTGATCGCGTAGCGCATCTGCTTGAGAGTGACTGTCATGATAAGGTGACCTTATCATGATCCATAGACTTATCAATTTGCCTAATTGATCGCAGATGTCCTAGGCTGCGGATGTTGAGACAATTCCAGAGAGAGTATCACCATGGTCGATCGTCCCCGTATGACGACGAGTGCCGGCGCGCCGGTTCCCGACAACCAGAATTCGGAGACGGCCGGTCCCCGCGGCCCGGTATTGATGCAGGACTATCAGCTTCTCGAAAAGCTGGCCCATCAGAACCGCGAGCGCATTCCCGAGCGCGTCGTCCATGCCAAGGGCTGGGGCGCTTTCGGCACCCTCACCGTCACCAATGATATTTCCAAGTATACCCGTGCGAATATCTTTTCGCAGGTGGGCAAGAAGACGGACCTGCTGATCCGCTTCTCGACCGTGGCGGGCGAGCTTGGCGCCGCCGATGCCGAGCGCGACGTGCGCGGCTTCGCCATCAAGTTCTATACCGACGAGGGCAATTGGGACCTGGTAGGCAACAATACGCCGGTCTTCTTCGTGCGCGATCCGCTGAAGTTCCCGGATTTCATCCACACGCAGAAGCGCCATCCCAAGACCCACCTGCGCTCCAAGACCGCCATGTGGGATTTCTGGAGCCAGTCGCCGGAAAGCCTGCATCAGGTCACGACGCTGTTCTCGGACCGCGGCCTGCCGGTGGCGCCGATGTTCATGAACGGCTACGGCTCGCATACCTATTCTTTCTGGAACGATGACGGCGAGCGCTTCTGGGTGAAGTTCCACTTCAAGACCCAGCAGGGCCATAGGTTCTATACCAACGCCGAGGCCGAGAAGATCATCGGGGAGAGCCGCGAATCCTATCAGGAGGAGCTGTTCGGCACGATCGATCGCGGCGAGTTCCCGCGCTGGACGATGCAGGTGCAGATCATGCCGGAGGCCGATGCCGACAAGCATTGGTACAACCCGTTCGACCTCACCAAGGTCTGGCCGCATGGCGACTATCCGGTGATTGAGGTCGGCGTGGTCGAGCTCAATCGCAATGCCGACAATTACTTCGCCGAGATCGAGCAGGCGGCGTTCTCGCCTTCCAACAAGGTGCCGGGCATCGGCTATTCGCCCGACAAGATGCTGCAGGCGCGCGTGTTCTCCTATGCCGACGCCCACCGCTACCGGCTGGGCACGCATTACGAAGCGCTGCCGGTCAATGCGCCCAAGGTGCCGGTGCATCACTACCACAAGGATGGGGCGATGCGCTTCTTCCCGAACAATCCGAACCCGGATGCCTATTATGAGCCCAACAGCTTCGGCGGCCCGGTCGAGGACAAGTCGGTGCAGGAGCCGCCGCTGCGGATTTCGGGCGATGCCGACCGCTATAACCACCGCGACGGCAATGACGACTACCGCCAGCCGCGCGACCTCTTCAACCTCTTCGACGACGCGCAGAAGGCGCGGCTGTTCTCGAACCTGGCGGCGGCGATGGACGGCGTGCCGGACGAGATCATCAACCGGCAACTCGCCCATTTCGACCTGATCGCCAGGGAATATGGCGACGGCATCCGCGCGGCTCGCGCTGCTTTGGGCAACAAGCGCGCGGTCGATGCCATCTCGGACGAAGAGACGGCCGCGGCGCAGTAGGCCACCGGTTTTCGATAGTGGACGAGAGGCCCGGTCTTCTTCGCGGAGGCTGGGCTTTTTGTTGGACGCGAATCTGGCGCCGCGCCGGCGCGGCGGCATGGTTAATGAAGCTTTGGGAGAATTTTGCGCGAGGGCGATCGCAAGGCTAGATCGAACGGGCGACTTGCATCGGGAGAGGGCTGGTTCGGCTGGGGCGGCGAAAACCGCGAACCGGGTTTTTCACAGCAGCAATCGATAAAATTTGAATCAAATTTCGCCCTGCCGTTTTAGCGGGCTGCGAGCGCCAGATGTCAAACTCAGCGAAATCGGCGGCAGGTATTCGCCCGGAGGAACGACATGCAAGAGATGGAAGAAGGAACGAAAGCGTTTTCGACCTTCCGCGTGCTCAACGGCGAAGCCAATAGCATGGAGCGGGAGCAGTTGTTCCGCAACATGGCCCAGCTCTTCTCGTTCGTCTCGGACCGGTGCGACGACGAACAGGTCGTGCAGTATGACGAAGTCCTCTGCCAATTGGCCGAACTGGTGGAAGTGGAAGCGCGGGCGCATGTCGCCAAGCTGCTTGCGCCGCTGGACCGCGCGCCAGGCACGGTGGCCGTCAAGCTCGCCAATGACGTGATCGAAGTCGCCAAGCCGCTGCTGGAGTTCTCGAGCGTGCTGTCGGATGACGATCTCATCGACATCTGCACCAATCGCAGCGAGGATCATCGCCTTGCCGTCGCCAGCCGCTACGCGGTAGCCGAGCGCGTGAGCGACGCCATCGCCGAGCATGGCGACCGCATCTCGATTTCGCGCCTGCTGCGCAACGAAAAGGCCGAACTGGGCCAGACGGCGATTTCGCGCCTCGTGGCGCTGGCCGCTACCGATGGCGAGTTGGCCGACGACCTGCGCAACCGCACCGACCTCGACTGGAGCTCGTTGCGCGCCGAGATCGATAGCGCCTCCAACAAGGTGCTCGACGAGATCGGCCAGGCCGATCCGGTCACCGCCGGCAAGATCAATTCGGTCGTCTATAACCGCATGCGCAACCGCGCCGGCTTCAACAGCCAGGAGTGGAAGGTTGCCTATAACCAGGTGAAGGCGCTCTCCGACCGCAAGCAGCTCGACGAGAAGGCGCTGATCCGCTTCGCCCGCTTCGGTTATGGCCACCATTGCGCCGCCGCGCTCACGGTCATGCTGCGGGTCGGGCCGGAAGTGCTGGTCAAGTGGCTGGCCATGCAGGATTACGTCGCCGTCACCGTGGCCTTGCGCGCCGCCGGCATCATTCCCGATCTCTTCGAGGCGCTGGTCGCCACCATGCCCTGGCGCGACCTGCCGACCGAGGCCGACAAGGTCAATGTCCGTGCGCGCTTCGAGGCGCTGGGCGTGGAGGAAGCGGCCGATATTTTCGAACTCTGGCGTGCCCATGCCTTCCGCAAGCGCGGGGCGGCAGCCGGTTACTGGGTCGGCAACGCCTGACAATCTGCAAATGTAGTTGCCCCTTTGCCCCGGCCCTCGCGCCGGGGCTTTTTTCTTTCCCCTTGACCCGTCCCCTGGGGCCGCGCCGATAGATCGGTGCGGATAGCGAGCCAGGAGACGATTCGTGCATTCTTCCGCCCAGGAATTTCTCAGCCCGTCGCAGGCCGCCAGCCGGCTCGGCGTCTCGATCAAGGCTCTGCGCCTCTACGAGCGGCGCGGCCTCATCATGCCGCTGCGCACCGCCAGCGGCTGGCGCACCTATGGCCCCGAGCAGATGGCGCGCGCCGGCGAACTGGTGAAGCTGCGCCGGCTGGGGCTCAGCCTCGGCGACATCCAGCGGGCTCTGGCCGAGGAAGCGGCGGACCTCCCGCCGGAGCTGGCGCGGCATGAGGCGCGGATCGTGGGCGAGATGCGGGCGCTGGCGGACAACCTCATGGCGGTGAAGTCGTTGCGGGCGGAACTGACGGCGCCGGAAGGGATGGCGCTGGCGCTGGAACTGCCCCGGCCGTGGGAAGGCGAGCGGCTGGTGCTGCCGCGTATCGGGGCGCTCAACTTCATCACCGGGCCGTTGTTCAGCGGCAAGACGGGGCTCGCGCAGGCGCTTGCGGAAGTGTTGCCGGGCGGGCGGTTTATCGGACTGCGCCGCCACGCTTCCGGTCATCCTTCACCGGAAGCGCAGGCGCTCATGGATATGCTCCGTGCGGAGGGGGCGACGGAGAGCTCGGAACTGATGGCTTTGGCCGAGGCGCTTGCGGATGGAACGGGAGCGCTGGTTTTCGATCTGATCGAAGACAAGCTCGATCGCGCCAGCCAGATGGCGTTGATGGCCTATCTGCGCGGCCGCGGCGAAGGGGCGAGGACGGTGTTCCTGATGACGCGGTCGAACACCATTCTGGATCTGGAGCAGGTGGGAGACGGCATCGTCATCCACTGTCCCGGTGATACGGGCATGCCCGGCACTTTCCCCGGCACGGCGGATTTCCAGCGGCTGGTGGCGTGCCTCGATGAACCGGAGGTCGTGGCGCAAAGGACGCGCATCGTATCGGCGTGGCTGGGAGGGATACGCGGGTAGGGCGGGGAGGGCGCTTTGAGCTGCTCCTGTCATGGGAGTTCTCATCTCAGGGGCTTTATCCTCGGAGCGCCTTATCCTCGGAGATTTCATCCTCAGAGCTGCCCCTACCACAGGACTTCCCCGGCGAAGGCCGGGGCCCATGGATGACGCCACTCCTGAGGGACGGTGCAATGGGCCCCGGCCTCCGCCGGGGAAGTCCGGCGGGTTGGGAAGTTTCGTGGAATGAAAGTTCCGGAGGATAGGAAGTTGCGGAGGGTGGGAAGTTCCGTGACGTGAGCGTTCCGTAGAGCGCCTTGTCCTCGGCGCTTTATTTTCGGAGCCTCTTTATCCTAGGAGATGCCATCCTCAGAGCTACCCCTACCACAGGACTTCCCCGGCGAAGGCCGGGGCCCATGGATGACGCCACTCCTGGGGGACGGTGCAATGGGCCCCGGCCTTCGCCGGGGAAGTCTGGTGAGTTGGGGAAGTTCCGTGGAATGAAGGTTCCGGAGGGTGGGAAGTCAAGGAGGGTGAGAGGTTGCGGAGGATGAGAGGTTCCGCGGGCCGGGAAGCTCCTGGGTAGAAAAGCCTCCGTTCGTCCCCGGCGGATCCGCCCTGCACACCCGCCCCCACACACCGCCCCATACCACTAGACCGCGCGCTGCTCGTGATATAAAGATATCTTTATATGAAGTGTGAGGTGGCGGTTTTGCCGGAGCTGGATTGGCTGGTTGGGGTGCTCAAGGCGGCGGGGGAGAATACCCGGTTGCGCCTGCTGGCGCTGCTGGCCGAAGGGGAGCTTTCGGTCAAGGACCTGACGGAAATCCTCGGGCAGAGCCAGCCGCGCGTATCGCGGCATCTCAAGCTCCTGGCCGATGCCGGGCTCGTGGCGCGCAATGCCGAGGGCGCCTGGGCCTATTATGCGCTCGCCGATGATGGCGCGGCAGGGGAATTGTCGCGCTGGCTGGTCGAGCATCTGGATGCCGGCGACCCGGACCGGGTGCGCGATCATGAGCGGCTTGAATGGGTGCGCAATGCCCAGCAGGAGCAGGCGGCCTCCTATTTCGCCAAGATCGCCGAAAGCTGGGACGCACAGCGCAATCTCCACGTGCCGGAATCGGCGGTGGAAGGGGCTATCCTGCGCGCCGTGGGCAACCGCAAGGTCGACCTGCTGGTGGATCTGGGCACGGGCACCGGCCGCATGCTCGAACTGCTGGCCGAACACTACCGGCGCGGCATCGGGGTGGATTCGAGCCGCGAGATGATCGCCATCGCCCGCGCCAAGCTGGTGTCGGCGGGCATCAACCACGCGCAGGTGCGGCTGGGCGATATCGCCAATCTCGATCCGGCGATCGGGCAGGCCGACATCATCATCATCCATCAGGTGCTGCATTATTTCGACGATCCCGGCCGCATGCTGGCCGCGGCGCGCTCGGCGCTCAAGCCGAACGGGGAATTGCTGATCGTCGATTTCGCGCCCCATGAACTCGAATTCCTGCGTACCCATCACGCGCATCGCCGCCTCGGCCTGTCCGAAGCGCAGATGCTGAGCTGGGCGCGCGCCATCGGCATGAGGGTCGCATCCCTCACGGCTTTTCCGAACAACAGCGACGACGAGGGACTGACGGTCTGCCTGTGGCGACTGACGGTCGAGCACCAGACGGAGGCAGCATGAACATCCACGCGAGCGAGGCCCGGCCGAGCCGGCAATTGTCCGAGATCGAGTCCCGGCTGCAGGTCTCGTTCGAATTCTTCCCGCCCAAGACGGACGTGATGGAAGAAAAGTTCTGGGAGTCGATCGACAAGCTGGCGCCGCTGAAGCCGCGTTTCGTGTCGGTGACTTATGGCGCCGGCGGCTCGACGCGTGAGCGCACGCTGCGCATGGTCTCCCAGATCAAGGCGCGCACGGGCGTGGACGCGGCGGCGCACCTGACCTGCGTTGGTGCTTCGCGCGCGGAAGTGGATGCGGTGGTGCGCGGCTACAAGGATGCCGGGATTTCCCGCATCGTGGCGCTGCGCGGCGATCCGCCGGAAGGGGTAGGCAAGCCGTTCGTGGCCCATCCCGAGGGCTACAGGAGCGCGGCCGAGCTGGTCGAGGGCATCCGCAAGATCGGCGATTTCGACATTTCCGTCGCCGCCTACCCGGAAAAGCATCCGCAGAGCCCGGACTGGCAGGCCGATATCGACAATCTCAAGCGCAAGCTCGATGCTGGCGCCACCCGCGCCGTGACGCAGATGTTCTTCGATAACGACGATTACCGCCGTTACGTCGACCGCGTGCGTGCGGCGGGTATCTCCGCGCCGATCGTGCCGGGCATCCAGCCGATCCACAGCTTCAAGCAGATTTCAGGCTTTGCCGCCCGTTGCGGCGCCTCGATGCCCGATTGGGTGGCGGCGCGCTTCGAGGGGCTGGAAGACGACCCGGAAACCCATGCGCTTGTGGCTTCGGCCGTGGCCGCCGAGCAGGTGATCGAACTGCTCGACGACGGAGTGACCGAGTTCCATTTCTATACGCTCAACCGTTCCAACCTGGTGCTGGCGCTCGCGCGGCTGCTGGGTCGCCGCCCGAGCTGAAAGTGTCCCTCTCCCCGGCGGGGAGAGGGCGCGGCGGCACCTCGCTTGCCTCTGGGGGGACGAGGCTGGGGAGGCGCACCACGACGTCAGGCCGCAGGCGGCCATTGCCATTGACGCAGCGGGGGAGGCCGCTCGTCACGGGGATGGGCCTCGTATTCGGCCTGGGTCATGCCGTAGATGCAGCGATAGCCGTCGCTGGTTATCGCATAGCGCATCGGCGCGTCGGCCAGGCGTTCGGCCAGGCCGAGCCCGCACAGACGTTCGAGGGCCGGGCGGCCGAAACCGATAACGGTCTCGGCGCCCAGCTCCAGAGCCGGCACCTGGGCCAGCCGGCTCAACGCCGTCCGCTCGAAGGCGTCGAGCTTGCGGGTCATGGCAGCAGCGCGGGAAGCGCCGCTTCCAGGCGCGTGCGGTCATCGACCGAGCGCAGGCGCACGGTCATGCTGCTGGTGGCGATCGGCGCCTGCAGGGGCAGGTTGTAGTCGAGGCCCGGCAGGGCCTCGCTGACCCAGGAGCGGAAGCGCTTGATCTTGTGCGGGCCGGCGATGGGAACGGCGATGCGATACTTGAAGGTCATCGTCACTTCCTCTTCTGGCTGGAGAGTTCGGCGATGGAGGTCGCAGCCACCTGCTTCTTCTTGTCCTGCTTGGGCTTCTTCTTTTCCCGGTTCTTCTTGGCCATAATATTTCCTTTCGTCCCGAAGTTGCGTTCGGGTTGCGTAAAGACAGGTCAAGCCGTGGCTCAGAAATGAGCGAATGGCTTTTCGATGTTTGGAAAAGAGTTTCCTGGCCCGATTCTTGCCCAACGGGCAGGTAATCGAACCAGGTTAGCGGCTAATCTGGCGGCGCGTCGTTCTCATGGGGCCATGATTGGATAATAAACTGTTTTCGTCAAGGCCGCGGGGATAGCAGGAAATAGCGCGACTGCGCCTTGCCTCGACCACTGCCGCTCGGGCACCCTAGCGCGCCGGCTCGCCGCAAAGGGGCGCGCGGTGAAAACATCAAGAAAGAGGAAGCACCGTTGAAACTCGAAACGCTCGCCCTTCATCACGGCTATACCCCCGACCCGACGACGCATTCGGCGGCCGTGCCGATCTACCAGACCACGTCCTACACGTTCGACGACACCCAGCACGGCGCGGACCTCTTCGACCTCAAGGTGCCGGGCAATATCTATACCCGCATCATGAACCCGACGACGGCCGTACTCGAGCAGCGCGTGGCCGAGATGGAAGGCGGCATCGGTGGCCTGGCGGTGGCCTCGGGCATGTCGGCCATCACCTACGCCATCCAGGCGATCGCGGGCGTGGGCGACAACATCGTTTCGATCAGCCAGCTCTATGGCGGCACTTATAACCTGTTCATGCACACCTTCCCGCGCCAGGGCATCGAAGTGCGCATGGCGGCGGCGGACGATTTCGAGAGCATCGACAAGCTCATCGACAGCAGCACCAAGGCGGTGTTCTGCGAATCCATCGGCAACCCGGCCGGCAATGTGGTGGATATCGCGCGCCTGGCCGAGATCGCGCACAAGCATGGCGTGCCGCTGATCGTCGACAACACCGTGGCGACGCCGTATCTGTGCCGCCCGATCGATTTCGGCGCCGACATCGTGGTGCATGCGCTGACCAAGTATATCGGCGGGCACGGCAATTCCATCGGCGGCATCATCGTGGATTCGGGCAAGTTCGACTGGGTGGCCAACAAGGCCCGCTTCCCGATCCTGAACGAGCCCGATCCGTCCTATCACGGCGTGGTCTATACGGCGGCGCTGGGCCCTGCCGCCTATATCGGCCGCTGCCGCGTCGTGCCGCTGCGCAATACCGGCGCCGCGCTCTCCCCGCATTCGGCCTTCCTGTTCCTGATGGGCCTGGAAACGCTCGGCCTGCGCATGGAGCGCCATTGCGAGAACGCCGAGGCCGTGGCCAGGCACCTCGAGGCGCATCCCAAGGTCAAGTGGGTGAACTACGCCGCGCTGCCGTCGAGCAAATACAATGCCACGGCCAACAAGATCACCAAGGGCAAGGCCTCGGGCATCATTTCCTTCGGTATCGAGGGTGGGCGCGAGGCGGGTGGCCGCTTCATCGATGCGCTGCAGATGATCCTGCGTCTGGTCAATATCGGCGACGCCAAGTCGCTGGCCTGCCATCCGGCCACGACCACGCATCGCCAGCTCAACCCCGAGGAACTGGCCCGCGCCGGCGTCTCGGAGGACCTGGTGCGCATTTCGGTGGGCATCGAGCATATCGACGACATCATCGCCGATATCGACCAGGCCCTTGCCAAGGTCTGATCCTTCGTTCAGGCAGCGTTCATCTGGACTCGGGCATCGTCCGGGTCCAGATGGCCAACACAAAATGGCCATCAAATTCGGCTCCCTTCACGGATGAGGGGAGGAGTGGAACGAGGACTGGACTGATGAAGCTGAATTCGCGCGTTACCTGGGGTCTGGCATGGACCGGTCTTGCCCTGGTGATCGCCGTGCCATCGGCGGATATCCTCACCTCGCAGTTCCATCGGGACGCGTCGGCGCTGGTGGTGGACGACGCCGCGGGCGTCGCGGCGCCCGCAGCGCAGAAGACCGCCCTCGTCGCTCCCGTCCCTGCCACCCGTCATCAGCCGGCGGCCAAGCCCGCCGAAGCTGCCAAGCCTGCGGAAATCGCCGCCGCAGCCAAGCCTGCCACGGACGGCACCGTGGTCGACCGCTATGTGGCGAGCGGCAAGGAATTGCCGTCCTATATCACCGGCGCGCCGGCCACGACGACCGCGCAGGCGCCCGCTCCGGGCAAACCCGCCGCACAGCCGGCCACCGAAGTTGCCGCCGCCACGGACAAGCCCGTGACCTGGGGCGAATCCAAGTGGGCGACACCGGGCGGCAAGGACCCGGCCGCCGTCGCCGCGACCAAGCCGCAGGTGACGACGCCGGCCGTATCCGAGACCGTCACCGAGGTTGCCGCGCTGCCGTCGCAGCCCGAACTGGTGGCGCCGGTGCCGATGCCGGCTTCGATGCGCCCCAAGTCGCGCCCGGTCGTCCAGCAGCCGCAGGTGATCGATCCGCAGACGGTGGCGAGCTTCAACAGCAACAATGACCGCGTTACCGCGCGCGACCTGCGCGACTGGGAATCCGGTCCGCTCTCCGACTTCCTCGCCAGCCGCCAGCAGACCCGGCAATTGCCGCCGCCGTCGCAGCCGCAGGCCTATCAGCGGCGTTACGATCCGCGTGCGGATGGCGATTACATCGAATATGATGCCTCCCCGGAATATCTGGGGCCGGTGGACAATAGCGGGTCGTTCTTTATCTGGAACTGAGGGCGCGTGCTCTCATCGTCTTCCGGCGTCGGGTGACGGCGGGAACATGGCGGGGCCTCTCGCATTGATCCTGCATTAGACAGGGCCTGCAATCAGCAAGGAGCCGCCATGCAAAACTGCATGTGCCATGACGCTTTTCATTTCCAGCCGTGCCGCTATGCTCCGCGCGCTTTGGAGATGGTCGTGTCGATCTGGCAGCGCGTTTCAACACTGGTCGGTTCGTTCTCGCAGCGCACGGGTGTTGCGGGGCAGGTGGCCAATGCGCTCGATCCCGATAACTGGCTGCCGGGCGGGCGCGACGCCGCGTTCACGCTGGCGCTGATCGCGCTTTCGGCCAAGATGGCCGTGGCCGATGGCGTCGTCACGGCCTCCGAGATCCGTGCCTTCTACCGCACCGTCGAGGTGCCGGAAGGCCAGGAAGTGCAGGTCGAAAAACTCTTCGACATGGCCAGGCAGGATGTCGCCGGCTACGAGGCCTATGCCCGCAAGATCGGGCGGTTCTTCATGGACCGGCCGGAAATCCTCGAACATGTGCTCGACGGGCTTTTCGTCATCGCCTCGGCCGATGGCCTCGTGCATGAAGCCGAACTGGATTACCTCAAGTCGGTCAGCGACATTTTCGGGTTCGACGATGCGCGTTTCGAGCAGATCGCGGCACAGCATGTGCTGCTGTTCGACGAAGGCACCGATCCCTATCTGGTGCTGGGCCTGGCGCCGGGCGCCAGCCGCGACGAAGTGCGCAAGGTTTATCGCCAGCTCGTTTCCGAGCATCACCCGGACCGGCTGATCGCCAAGGGCGTGCCCGAGGAAATGATCGGGGTGGCGACGCGGCGCATGGCGGCCATCAACCAGGCTTACGCACAGATCACCAAGCAGGCTGCTTGACGCGCCGGCCCTCACGCCCCTACATCCGCTTGCCAGTTGACCGGGTGGCCGCTCCGCGCAAGCGGGGAGGAAAGTCCGGGCTCCATCGAAACGCGGTGCCGGATAACGTCCGGCGGGGGCGACCCCAGGGAAAGTGCCACAGAAAGCAAACTACCCCGGCTTCGGCCGGGGAAAAGGTGAAAGGGTGCGGTAAGAGCGCACCGCGGACCCCGCAAGGGGGACGGCATGGTAAACCCCACCGGGAGCAAGACCAAATAGGGACGACAAGGGGCTTGCCCCAGCCTGTTTCGTGGCCTGTCGTCCGGGTTGGTTGCTAGAGGCGTGCGGCAACGCACGTCCCAGAGGAATGGCCGCCACGCGGGGGCAACCCCGCCCTACAGAACCCGGCTTACAGGTCAACTGGCTCTTCCCTCCTTGACAGTCGGGGAAATGAGAGCCATCCTTCCGCCAAGGAACGGGAATGCTCGTTCGGCGTCGTGGCTCCGGGAAACCCTGGGGCCTTTCGCTTTTACGGGAACAGCTTGAGCCCATAGCCGAGCATCTTGCCCGTCTCGCTTCTCCGAAACTTCGGTTCTATCAGATTGTAAGCTCGGTTCGGCTGCTGCGGCGCGATAGCGTGGCGGCCGATCGGATGGGCGACCAGATCGGCGATCTGCAGCCCCGTCGAGTTGTGGCGCTTGTCCATGAACCGGATATCAAGATTAGGCATTGGCCCGACCGCATTGCGTCCACTCGCAATTCTACGGAATTCCAACTCGAGCGCGTCGTCTTCGCGGACACCGCGCCTTTCGACCACCACGTGGGTGATGCCCGTAACCGCATCATGCTCCATCAGCCAGCGCTGAAGGCGTTCGAGGCAGAAACCGAGCGCGATTTCGTAAGGATTGGCCGGCTGCGCGTAGCGAGCCAGATGCTTGGGTTTATCGATGACTGCGGCGATGATGGTGAAGGGGGCCCGATGGATGATGGCGTTCAGGGCCTGCACGAAGTCGGCACGAACCTGCGGATTTAGCAGGATGGAGAAATCTCCGCGTGCCTTACGAATGTCGTGTGCATGCAAAATCGCGCAGTCATGGCCCCAGAAGTCGAACTTCAGGCGCTGGATGACCGGCACGATCTCGGTTCGATAGGTATCTTTTCTAAACACACAGAAGCAGAGCGTGAAAACGGGATACTCGGGATTGATCTTTCCCAACCCGTGATCCCCGCTCTCATCGACATAGACGATGTAGTCGCTGAACCCCATACCTCGACACTGACAGGCGTGATCTGCGCCGCCAATTGTCACAAATCCCAAGTCCGTCGTCGGGGCGCCTGGCCATGGGAAACAGAATCTTAAAAGCTCTGTTGCAAATTGCACGCTTGAACCGCTTGAGCGGGTAGTTGGTGCCGGTGTCGAACCGGTTGGGAGTTGCGTCGTCGATGGGCCAGCGTATCGTGCCCGACAATCAGGAACCGCATGTGCCGGTTTTGCTCGCTGAGGTGCTTGAAGCGCTGCGGCCGCTGGACGGTGCGCGGATCGTGGACGGCACGTTCGGGGCGGGCGGGTATTCGCGCGCGCTGCTGGAGGCGGGCGCCAATGTGCTGGCGATCGATCGCGATCCCGGCGTGATGCCGCATGTCGAGCGGCTGCAGGCGGAGTTTCCCGAAACTTTTGAATTCGTGCCGGGCACGTTCTCCGAACTCGATCAGGCGGTTGGCGGGCGGCCGGTCGATGGCGTGGTGCTCGATATCGGCGTCTCCTCGATGCAGTTGGACGAGGCCGAGCGCGGCTTTTCGTTCATGCGGGAGGGGCCGTTGGACATGCGCATGGCGCAGTCGGGCGAAAGCGCGGCCGATCTCGTCAACGGGCTCGAGGAAGCCGATCTCGCCAACCTGCTCTATGCCTTTGGCGAAGAACGCAAATCGCGGCGCATTGCCCATTTCATCGTGGCGGGGCGGGCCGAGCAGCCCATTACCACCACCACGCAATTGGCGCGGCTGATCGAAAAGGCCATCGGCCGCAAGCCGGGCGACGCGCATCCGGCGACCCGCTCGTTCCAGGCGCTGCGCATCGCCGTCAATGGCGAGTTCGACCAATTGGTCGAGGGGCTGTTCGCGGCCGAGCGCGTGTTGCCCGAAGGCGGACGGCTGGCCGTAGTGACCTTTCATTCCCTCGAAGACCGCATCGTCAAACGCTTTTTCGAGCCCGAAAAGGGTGGCCCGGCGCAGTCGCGGCACCTGCCCATGACGGCCGCGCCCGAGCGGCGCTGGGTCGATATCGCCAAGGCGCGCAAGCCCGGGCCGGAGGAACTGGAGCGCAATCCGCGCGCGCGGTCTTCGATCCTGCGGGCGGCGCGCCGCTCGGCCGCGCCGGCGCGAGCGGTGAGCTTTGACGGGCTCGGCGTACCCACGGTGAGGGGGACCGCATGATCCGCACCATCAATATCGTGCTCGTCCTGACCAGCATCGCGGCGCTTGTCGGCGTCTATGGCCTCAAATATTCGGTCGAGGAAACGGCGAGCGCCAAGGCCGCCATCGAGCGCGACATCGCGCGCCAGGAAGGCGACCTGTCGCTGCTCAAGGCCGACTGGGCCTATCTCAACCAACCGTCCCATGTCGGGCCGATCATCGCCCGCCATCAGGAGCAGCTCGACCTGCAGCCGCTCAAGCAGGCGCAGATTTCCAGCTTCGACGTCATTCCCATGCGCCCGGCCGCGCCTGACTCCCAGGCTCTCGACGCGCTGTTCCAATCGCTCGAGACCGGTATCGATCCGGCCGATGCGCCGCTCGAGGGTCTTCAGTAATGGCCATCATCTCCGCTGACGCCAATGAGACGATCGCGTTGATCGGGGCGCGCAAGGCGCGCGCCAACCTGACGCGCGCCCGCATCCGCTGGGTCATCGCCGTGCTGGTGGCCGTGTTCGGCGTGGTCTGCGGGCGGCTGGTGCAACTGGGCTATACGGATACCGACACCACGATCGAAGGGCAGACGCGCGACATCATCTCGGCGACGCGCCCGGCAATCCTCGACCGTAACGGCATCGAAATGGCTGTCGATATCCGCGTGCCCTCGCTCTTCGCCGAGCCGCGCCGCATCATCGACGTGGACGAGGCCGTCGAGAAGATCCTCACCGTGCTGCCCGATCTCGATCCGGCGTGGCTGCGCAAGCGCCTGGACGGCAACAAGGGCTTCGTGTGGATCAAGCGCGAGCTGACGCCGGCCATCCAGGAAAAGATCATGCGGCTGGGCATTCCCGGTCTCGATTTCCTCACCGAGAGCAAGCGCTTCTATCCGGGCGGTACGGAAGCTTCCCATATCCTGGGCGCGGTCAATATCGACAACCAGGGCATTGCCGGCATCGAACGCTCGATGGACAAGGAGGACCTCGAACTCCTCCAGTCGATCGGGCTGGCGCGCGGGCAGGCACTGACGCCGGTGAACCTCTCGATCGACCTGCGCGTGCAGCACGCCATGCATGACGTGCTGGCCGATGCGCTGACGCGCTATCGCGCCGTGGCGGCGGCGGGAGCGATGATCGACGTTAATACGGGCGAGGTGGTGGCCATGGTGTCGCTGCCCGATTTCGACCCCAACGATCCGGCTTCCGCGCTTGTCGACGGCCGCATGAACCGCATTACCTCGGGCAAGTACGAACTGGGCTCGACCTTCAAGTCCATCGCCTTCGCGGCGGCGCTCGATAGCGGGGCGGTGCATATCTACGACAAGTTCGACGCCCGGTTCGGCGTGCGCTTCGGGCGCTATACGATCGACGATTTCCACGGCAAGCATCGCATCCTGTCGGTGCCGGAAATCTACAAGTTCTCGTCCAATATCGGCACGATCAAGATCATGCAGGCCATGGGCAAGGACAATTACCGTGCCTTCCTCACCCGCATGGGGTTCGACGATCCGCTGGTGACGGAACTGCCCGAACGCACCAGCACCAACGTGCCCAAGCAGTTCTCGGAGGTGGTGGCGGCCACGGCCTCGTTCGGCCATGGCCTGTCGATCACGCCCATGCACATGCTGGCGGCCTATGCGGCGCTGGTGAATGGCGGCAATTACATCACGCCCACCTTCTATCCGCGCACGCTGGAGCAGGCACAGGCGCAATATCGCCGTGTCGTCTCGCCGCAGACGAGCGCCGAATTGCGCTCGCTGATGCGGCTCAATGCCCTGGAAGGCTCAGGCAGCCGCATGAACAAGTTCTCCGACGGCTATCGCGTCGGCGGCAAGACCGGCACGGCCGAAAAGGTCGTCAACGGCCGCTACGTGACCAACGGACTTAACCTGAACGTCTTCGCCTCGGCCTTCCCGCTCGAAAACCCGCGCTATGCGATGGTCGTGCTGGTCGATGAACCCAAGCGCGAAAACGAGCAAACCGGCGACACCGCCGGCTGGAATGCGGGCGAGGCCACGGGGCGTATCGTCTCCCGCGTCGCGCCGCTGCTCGGGATTGCGCCAAATTTCGATTCTGTTATCGACGATCGACTCGTTCCCGCCGCAATGCGCTAGAGTTGCGCTAAACGATCCCCCGCCAGAAGGCCCAAGGATTTTGCCAAGAATGCTTCTAGAACTGCTCAAAGATGCCGTTGCGGTCGTGCCAGAAGGCCTGCCGGGCATAATCAAGGGCGTCAATGCCGACAGCCGCGCCATCCAGAAGGGTGAGGTGTTCTTCGCGCTGCCCGGCCAGACGGTGCATGGCGACAAGTTCGCCGCCGAGGCGATCAAGCGCGGCGCCGTGGCGATGGTCACCGATCGCGAGCCGCAGGCCGATCCGGGCATTCCCGTGCTGGTGGTCGATGACGTGCGCGCCGCCTATGCGCGCGCCGCCGCCCGCACGCTCGTGCCGCAGCCGGAAGTGGCTGTGGCGGTGACGGGCACAAACGGCAAGACTTCGGTGGCCTCCTTCGTGCGCCAGATCTGGGCGGCCAACGGCTTTGCCGCGGCGAGCGTGGGTACGCTGGGCATCGAGACGGAAAGCGGGCTGGAGCCGGGGCAGTTGACCACGCCCGACGCGCTCAGCCTCCACCGGAGCCTGATGAACCTGAAGGCCAAAGGCATCGATCACGTGGCGCTCGAAGCGTCGAGCCAGGGGCTCGACCAGCGCCGTGTCGACGGGCTGCGCTTCCAGGCGGTGGGCTTCACCAATCTCACCGACGATCATCTCGAATACCATCACGGCATGGAAGGCTATCGCGAAGCCAAGCTTCGCCTGTTCAAGGAATTGCTGGTCGAGGGCGGCTCGTCCGTCATCAATACCGACGATCCCGAGCACATGCCGTTCCTCTTCGCCTCGCTCGATCGCGGCGCGACGCTGCTGACGGTGGGCAGCGAAGGCGCGTTCTTCGAGATCAGCAAGGTGGTCAACAAGGGTTTCGGTCAATTGGTGACCGGGCGCCTCGTCGGCGAGCCGGTGGAATTCCTGCTGCCGCTGACCGGCGCCTTCCAGGTGAGCAATGTCGCGGTCGCCCTCGGCATGGCCATGGCCACCGGCGCGGTCAAGGAAAAGACCATCCCGGCGCTTTCCAAGCTCAAGGGCGCGCGCGGCCGGCTCGAGCTGGTTGCCGAGCATAATGGCGGGGCGATCTTCATCGATTACGCGCACACGCCGGATGCCCTCAAGAACGCGCTGCAATCGCTGCGGCCCTATGCCAAGGGCAAGCTCACGGTGGTGTTCGGGGCGGGCGGGGACCGTGACAAGGGCAAGCGCCCGCTCATGGGCGCCATCGCCAAGGACATTGCCGACCGTGTCATCGTCACGGACGACAATCCGCGCACCGAGGACGCCGCCACCATTCGGGCGGCAATCCTGGCCGCTGCGGGCAATGCCGAGGAAATCGGGGACCGCGCCGACGCCATTCGTGCGGCCGTCGCCACGATTAAGCCCAACGATGTGGTATTGATCGCCGGCAAGGGGCACGAGAATTACCAGATCATCGGTACGCTCAAGCACCATTTCTCCGACCACCAGGTCGTGATCTCGGCTCTCAAGGGATTGTAATGGCACCACTATTCACGGTTGGCGAAATCCTGTCCGCAACCGGCGGACGGGGCCAGGGGCTGACCGCGGAGGAGGTCTCATCCATCTCGATAGATTCGCGCGACATCGCGCCGGGGGCGCTGTTCGTCGCCATCAGGGGCGACCGGTTCGACGGGCATGATTTCGTCGGCACGGCCCTGGCCAATGGCGCAGCGGCGGCGCTGGTGAGCGCGGAACGGGCCGAAGCGGACGGGCAGGGGCTCGTCGTCGTGCCCGACGCGCTCGATGGCCTGCGGGCCCTGGCGCAGGCTGCGCGCGAGCGCAGCGCGGCGCGGATCGTGGCGGTGACCGGCAGCGCCGGCAAGACCACGACCAAGGAAGCCATCCGCACGGTGCTCGGCGCAGCCGGCGAGACGCATTACTCCATCAAGAGCTTCAACAATCATTGGGGCGTGCCGCTGATGCTGGCGCGCATGCCGCGCGCGGCGCAATACGGCGTCTTCGAGCTGGGCATGAACCATGCCGGCGAGATTGCTCCGCTCACCCGCCTCGTGCGTCCGCATGTGGCTGTGGTGACGACGGTGGCGGCGGCGCATCTCGAATTCTTCGATTCCGTCGAAGGCATCGCGCGGGCCAAGGCCGAAATCTTCGAGGGATTGCAGCCGGGCGGCGTAGCGGTGATCAATGCCGATCACGATCATGCGGGCCTGCTGATCGAGCTGGCGGAGGCGGCCGGCGCGGGCAGGGTCGTGACCTACGGCTATGCCGAAGGCGCCGACTGGCGCATCGAGCAGGCCGAGTCCGCGGGAGGGCACATGCATGCCTTGGTGCGCCACGAGGACAGCACCATTCCGCTTTCCATCGCTGCGCAGGGCCGGCACATGGTCGCCAATGCCGTGGCGGCGCTGGTCGTGGCCGACGCGTTCGGGGTCAACCGCGATACGGCGCTCACGGCGCTGGCGCAGTTCGGCGCGCCCGAGGGCAGGGGCATGGCGGTGCGGCTGGGACCGGCCGACAGGCCATTGCTGCTGATCGATGAGAGCTACAATGCCAACAGTGCCTCCATGGCCGCTGCTCTGGATGTCTTCGCCGGCCAGAAGGCGGCGGACGGGCGCAAGGTGCTGGTGCTGGGCGACATGCTGGAGCTGGGCGAAAAGGGCCCGCTTCTCCATGCCGCACTCAAGGATGCCGTGCTTGCGACGGGGGCCGAGGCCGTATATCTCGTCGGCCCCGGCATGGCGGCACTCGCCGATGCCCTCGGCCCCGAGATCGTGACGGGCCACAAACTTACCACCGACGAGATTGCGGACAGCGTTCTGGCCGATCTTGCCTATGGCGACGCGGTTATGGTCAAAGGATCGAACGGCGTGCGGCTTTCCGGGCTGGTCAAGCAGATTCGCGAACGCTTCGCGTAGAAGAGCCGGAACGAGGTTTTCGAAGCATGCTGTATTTCCTGGGACAGTTGGGCGAGCACCTGACCGCCTTCAACGTCTTCCGCTACATCACGTTCAGAACCGCCGGGGCCATGGTCACGGCGCTGTTCTTCGTGTTCCTGTTCGGGCCGGGCATGATCTCCATGCTCCGCATCCGCCAAGGGCGGGGGCAGCCCATCCGCGAAGACGGCCCGGCCTCCCACCTCGTGACCAAGAAGGGCACCCCCACCATGGGCGGCCTGATGATCCTTTCGGGCGCCGTGATCGCGACGCTCCTCTGGTCGAACCTCTCGAACGGCTATGTCTGGGTGGTGCTGTTCGTCACCATAGGGTTCGGCGCCATCGGGCTCTATGACGATTACCTCAAGGTCAAGCGCATGTCGCACAAGGGCTTTGGCGGTCGCCAGCGCCTCCTGATCGAGGCTGTGATCGGCATCATTGCCTGCTACGCCATCTCGGTGCTGGGCGACACGGCAACCTCGACCTCGCTGATGTTCCCGTTCGTCAAGGGGCTGGCGGTCAATCTCGGCTGGGGCTTTGCCATTTTCGGCGCCTTCGTCATCGTGGCGGCGGGCAATTCGGTGAACCTCACCGATGGGCTCGATGGCCTCGCCATCGTGCCGGTGATGATTGCGGCGGGCGTCTTCGGGCTCATCGCCTACCTCGTCGGCAACCAGAATTTCGCCGACTACCTCTTCATCAATTACGTGCCGGGCACGGGCGAACTCTCCGTGGTCTGCGGCGCGCTGATCGGCGCGGGCCTGGGCTTCCTGTGGTTCAACGCTCCGCCGGCGCAGATTTTCATGGGCGATACCGGCTCGCTCGCCCTCGGCGGCGCCCTGGGCTCGATCGCCGTGGCCACCAAGCACGAGATCGTGCTGGCGATCGTCGGCGGCCTCTTCGTGCTGGAAACCGTGTCGGTGATCGTGCAGGTGGCCTCGTTCCGCCTCACCGGCAAGCGCGTCTTCAAGATGGCGCCGATCCACCACCATTTCGAGCATCTCGGCTGGACCGAAAGCCAGGTCGTCATCCGCTTCTGGATCATCGCCTTCGTGCTGGCCCTGATCGGCCTGAGCTCGCTCAAGCTGCGCTAAGACGGCTCCTGCTCGCCAGCCAGCGCGCCTTTCCGCATGGCTCGACACCGCTCCACGCATGGATCTGCGGCGGGTTGGCGCGTTTCAACGGTGGTTGGCGATGATATAGTGCGGGTCTCGGTCGCCCCAAGGCGATTCCTCCCGCTAGGACATTCGAAAATGCAGGCTGCCGCCTCTTCGGCGCCGGTGCGTATTGCGCCCGTTCTCTTCGCTCTTTCGGTGGGTGGCTTTGCCATCGGCACCACCGAATTCGCCGCCATGAGCCTGCTGCCCTATATCGCGGACGGGCTGGGCGTGAACGAGCCGACGGCCAGCCATGTGGTCAGCGCCTATGCGCTGGGCGTGGTGGTCGGGGCGCCGCTCATCGCCGTGTTCGCGGCGCGGTTCTCGCGGCGGTGGACGCTGGTTTGCCTGATGGCGGCCTATGCGCTGGCCAATATCCTGAGCGCATTGGCGCCGAGCTATGAATGGCTGCTGGCCTTCCGCTTCATCAGCGGCCTGCCGCATGGTGCCTATTTCGGCGTCGCCGCCCTCGTCGCCGCTTCGCTGGTGCCGCCCGAAAGGCGCACGCAGGCGGTGGCGATGGTAATGATGGGGCTGACGGTCGCCAATATTCTGGGCGTACCGCTGGCTACGGCCATCGGGCAAGTGGTGGGCTGGCGTTTCGGGTTCGGCGTGACCGGGTTCCTGGCGCTGTTGACCTCGACGCTGGTGTTCGTCTTCGCCCCGCGCGATCCGGCGCGGCCCGAGGCCAAGCCGCTGCGCGAACTAGGGGCGCTGCGCCACCGGCAGGTCTGGCTGACGCTGGGCGTGGGCGCCATCGGCTTCGGCGGCATTTTCGCGGTCTATTCCTATACCTCGGCCATTCTCCTCAACGTCACGCAGGCGCCGCCTGCCGCCATTCCGGTGGTGATGGCGGTGTTCGGCATCGGGATGACGCTGGGCACGCTGCTGGCGGCGCGGGCGGCCGACAGGGCGCAGATGCCTACCGCCATCGGACTGATGATCGGCACGCTGATCGCGCTCGTGGTCTTCCCGTTCATGGCGGGCAATGTGGTGACGCTGGCCATCAACATCTTCGCCATCGGCGCGCTGACCAGCCTCGCTACCGTTCTCCAGACGCGGCTCATGGACGTGGCCCATGATGCGCAGACGCTGGCGGCGGCGCTCAACCACGCGGCCTTCAATTTCGCCAACGCGCTGGGGCCGTGGCTCGGCGGGCTGGTGATCCTTGCCGGCTACGGGCTGACGTCGGTGGCCTGGGTGGGGGCGGTGCTGTGTGCGCCGGGCCTGTGCATCCTGCTCTATGCCGGCTGGGACGAGCGGCGTGAATCGCAAACTGCAATTCTGGTTGGAAATCGGTAACCAACAGGCTGCTACATTTCGATTCAGTTTGTATCGAGTAGGGACCGGACCGCTCCGGCTCAGCCATGTTGTTTTCGCGTGCCAGAAAGACCCCGCTTGCCGAGTGGTGGTGGACGATCGATCGCGAATTGCTGGCTGCGCTCATCCTGCTCATGATCGCGGGCATGGTGCTCAGTTTTGCGGCCAGCCCGCCGGTGGCCGAGCGCCTCGGTTTGAGCCCCTGGCACTTCATCATCCGCCACGCCCTGTTCTGCATTCCGGCGCTGGGCGTGCTGGTCGCCACCTCGTTCCTCGGGCACCGGCAGACGCGCATCTATGCGCTCGTGGTGCTGGCGTTCTCTATCGTATTGCTCTACGCCACGCTCAAATTCGGCACCGAGGTCAAGGGGGCGCGGCGCTGGGTGTCGTTCGCGGGGCAATCGATCCAGCCGTCCGAATTCGTCAAGCCGGCCTTTGCCGTGATCGGGGCCTGGCTGTTCTCCGAAAGCATGCAGCTCAAGAACGTGCCCGGCCGCATCATCGCCACCGGCGTGGCCGGGATTATCATCGGCGGCCTGCTGTTGCAGCCGGACGTGGGGCAGACGGCGCTCATGCTTGCCACCTGGGCAGCCCTGCTGTTCCTTTCGGGCATTTCCTGGTGGCTGATCTTCGGCCTGATGGGAGCCGGCGTCTTCGGCGTCTTCGGCGCCTACCTGCTCTTCCCTCACGTGTCCAAGCGCATCGACACTTTCCTCAACCCCGATGGCGGCGGCAATACCTACCAGGTCGACAAGGCCCTGGGCTCGCTCCTCGAAGGCGGCTGGTTCGGACGGGGACCGGGTGAATCCATGGCCAAGAAGGTCATCCCCGACGCCCATGCCGATTATGTGTTTTCGGCGGCGGCCGGCGAGTTCGGCATTCTCTTCTGCCTGCTGCTGGTCTGCCTCATCGGCTTCATCGTGGTGCGCGCCCTGATCGGGGCGCAGCGGCAGGCGAGCCTGTTCCCGCGGCTGGCGGCCTCGACCCTCGCCATCCAGTTCGGTCTGCAATCGGCGATCAACCTCGCGGTGAATTTGAATCTGATCCCGCCCAAGGGTATGACCCTACCTTTCGTTTCCTATGGTGGTACCTCGATGATCGCGATCGCCTTCGGCATGGGGCTGATGCTGGCCCTGACGCGCGAAAAGCCCGAAGAGCGCATTGCCACGGGCCTGCCCGCCTATCGCAGCGCGTTGGCGCCCGCCGAATGAGCGTCTTCGTCCTTATGGCCGGTGGCACCGGGGGGCATCTCTTCCCGGCCATGGCGCTGGCGCAGGAACTGCGCCGGCGTGGCCACGTCATCCACCTGATGACCGATCACCGCGTCGGCTCCTATGGCAGCGATTTTCCCGCCGCCGATATCCATATCGTGCCTTCGGCGACGCCGTCGCTGAGCAACCCGATCAAGTTCGTGGCGGCCGGGTTCAGGATTCTCTGGGGCACAGGCGTCGCCTGGGGCAAGCTTGCCCGCATCAGGCCCGATGCCGTGATCGGCTTTGGCGGCTATCCGGTGTTTCCGCCGTTCCTCGCCGCCAGCCTCAGCGGCATTCCGGGTATCCTGCACGAGCAGAATGCCGTGATGGGCCGGGCCAACCGGGCGCTGGCGCGCTTCGCCAGGGTGCTGGCGCTCAGCTTTGCCGAGACGAAGTTCGCCGAGGCCAGCAAGACCGAAAAGGTGGTGACGGGCAATCCGGTCCGCGATGCCGTGCGCGCCGTGGCGGGTACGCCTTATCCGCAACTGGGCGAGAGAGACGGCATCCGGCTGCTGGTCTTCGGCGGCAGCCAGGGGGCGCGAGCCTTCGCCGATCTCGTACCGCCGGCCATCGCGACCTTGCCACAGGACCTGCGGCAGCGGCTGGTCGTCACCCAGCAATGCCGCGCCGAGGATCTGGACCGCGTGGCCGAGGCCTATCGGCAGGCCAAGGTGAACGTCGAACTGGCGGCCTTCTTCAACGACCTGCCCGTGCGCATGGCCAATAGCCATCTGGTCATTTCGCGCTCGGGCGCTTCGACCATTGCCGAACTCACCGTGGTCGGCCGGCCTTCCATCCTCATTCCGCTGCCCGGCGCCATCGACGCCGACCAGAAGAACAATGCGCTGTTCGTGGATCGGGCAGGGGGCGGCTGGATCGCCGAGCAGGCCACGCTTTCGCCGCTTTCGCTTGGCACTCGCCTCGCCTCGCTACTTGGTGAACCGTCGGCGCTGCAGGGCGCCGCGATCGCCGCCAAAACCCTGGGGCAACCGGCCGCCGTCGAGCGCCTTGCCTCGCTCGCCGAGCGCGTTGCCGGCAGGAAAGCTCCTGGAGAGACAACAGCATGAAGATGCCGCACAATATCGGTCCGGTCCATTTCATCGGCATCGGCGGCATCGGCATGAGCGGGATCGCCGAAATCCTGCACAACCAGGGCTATACCGTGCGCGGCTCGGACGCCTCGGCCAATCCCAATGTCCAGCGCCTGCGCGACATGGGGATCGCGGTCGAGATCGGCCAGAGCGCCGACAACCTCAAGGATGCCTCGGTGGTCGTGGTGTCGTCCGCGATCAAGAAGGACAATCCCGAGCTGGTCGCAGCCCGCGCCCGCTCGCTGCCCATCGTGCGGCGCGCCGAGATGCTGGCCGAGATCATGCGCTTCAAGAACGCCATCGCCATCGGCGGCACCCATGGCAAGACCACGACGACCACGCTGGTGGCAACCCTGCTCGATGCGGCCAATTTCGACCCCACCGTCATCAATGGCGGCATCATCAACGCCTATGGCACCAATGCGCGTCTGGGCGGGGGCGAGTGGATGGTGGTGGAGGCCGACGAGAGCGACGGCACCTTCGTCAAGCTGCCGGCCGATGTCGCGGTCGTCACCAATATCGACCCCGAGCATCTGGATCACTACCGGGACTTCGCCGCGGTCAAGAAGGCCTTTTTGAACTTCGTCGAGAACGTGCCGTTCTACGGCTTCGCCGTGATGTGCCTCGATCATCCCGAGGTGCAGGCGCTGGTGGGGGAAATCCGCGACCGCCGCGTCATCACCTATGGCCGCAACCCGCAGGCTGATGTGCGGCTTGTCGATCTCGAAAATACCGATGGCATCAGCCGCTTCTCGGTGGAAATCCGCGACCGCGTGCGCATGACGCAATTGCGCATCGAGGGGCTCGAACTGCCGATGCCGGGCGAGCACAACGCCCTCAATGCTACCGCCGCCATCGCCGTGGCCGACCAGTTGCACGTGCCCGCCGAGGCCATCCGCAAGGGTCTCAAGGGCTTTTCGGGCGTCAAGCGGCGCTTTACGCGCACGGGCGTGGTCGACGGCATTACCTTCATCGATGATTACGGCCACCATCCGGTCGAGATCGCCTCGGTGCTCAAGGCGGCGCGGCAATCGACGCGGCGCGATGTTATCGCCGTGGTGCAGCCGCACCGCTATTCGCGCCTCCACGACCTCTTCGACGAATTCTCGGCCTGCTTCAACGATGCCGATACGGTGCTGGTGGCACCGGTCTATGCTGCGGGCGAACAGCCGATCGCGGGCGTCACCAACGAGGAACTGGTGACGCGCATCCTCAATCGCGGCCATCGCGACGCGCGCGTGCTGGATGGACCGGAAAAGCTCGCCGGCATCATCGCGGAACGCGCCGAGAAGGGCGATTACGTCGTGTTGCTGGGCGCCGGCAACATCACCCAATGGGCCGCCACGCTGCCCGGCGAGGTGGCGGCGCTGACCGGGCACGAGGTCGAGGGGTGATGTCGGGCTCCGCGCTTGCGGCCCACCCCCTCCCCAACCCTCCCCGCACGGGGAAGGGTGCTTCGATCGAGTTTGCCGCACTGGCCATGCCCCAAATCACCTCCCCCCTTGCGGGGGAGGCCGGGAGGGGGGTGAGCCACACCGATAGTTTCGTGAGGAAGTCCTGATGACCAAACACGTCGCCGTCCTGATGGGCGGGTGGTCCAACGAGCGGCCGGTTTCTCTGGCGAGCGGCACTGAATGCGCCGGCGCGCTGCGGCGAGCCGGCTATCGCGTAACCGAGGTCGATGTCGATCGTGACATCGCCCATGTGCTCGAAAAGATTAAGCCGGATGTGGCGTTCAACGCGCTGCATGGCCCGTTCGGCGAGAGCGGGATGATCCAGGGCTTCCTCGAACTCATCCAGCTTCCCTATACGCATTCGGGCGTGCTGGCCTCGGCGCTGGCCATGGACAAGCACCAGGCCAAGATCATGCTCAAGGCGGCGGGCGTGCCGGTTACCGACCATGTGATCATGCACCGGGCCGAAGTGGCGCGGGCCCATGCCATGCCGCCGCCCTATGTGGTCAAGCCGATCGCCGATGGTTCATCGTTCGGGGTCTTCATCGTCAAGCAGGACCAGAGCCATCCGCCGCAGGAAATCCTGCGCGAGGACTGGAATTCGGGCGATGAGGTTATGGTCGAGCGCTACATTCCGGGGCGCGAGCTGACCTGCGCCATCATGGGCGACGTGGCACTGGGCGTCACAGAGATCGTCACGGACCTCGCCTTCTACAATTACGAGGCGAAATACGCCAAGGGCGGTTCTTCCCACATCGTTCCCGCGCAGATTTCACCGAATATTTACGACAAAGTGCAGAAGATGTCGCTCAAGGCCCATGCCGCGCTCGGCTGCCGGGGCGTGACGCGGACGGACTTCCGCTACAACGACAAGGCAGGCGAAGACGGTGAGCTCGTCTGCCTGGAAATCAATACCCAACCTGGCATGACGCAGACGTCACTCGTCCCCGAACAGGCGGCCGCCGCAGGTCACTCCTTCGAGGACCTGGTCGCCTGGATGGTGGAGGACGCGAGTTGCAACAGGTAAAGCCCAGTGTGATGACCGCCAATGCAGTGGTGGTCGATCCGCGCCGGCTGCCTGTGCCGATCCGCCGGCCGCGCGGCCGGCTGGCCGTGCGCTTCTCCCATGCCTGGGTGCTGCATCGCCGCCGCGTGCTGCAGGCCATCGCGCTGCTGTCCGTCGCCGGCATCGGCATCGCGCTCTATGAGGCGCGCGGCCCCATCGGCGCCAGCATCGAAACGCTGTCCGGCTTCGTTCAGGACGAAGTCGCCGAACAGGGTTTCGGCGTTGCCGCCATCGAGATCACCGGGCAGGCGCTGACGCAGGAAACCGATATCGTCAAGGCGCTTCAGCTCGAGCCCAAGGCGACGACCTTTGCCTTCGATGCCGAGGCGGCGCGCGCCCGCATCGAAAAGCTGCCCTCCATCGAACACGCCACCGTGCGCAAGGTCTATCCGGGGCGGGTCGTCGTCTCGGTGGTCGAGCGCGTGCCCGTGGCGCGCTGGCGCGTGGATGGCATCACCTATGTCGTGGACGGCAGCGGCCGCCAGATCGGCGAGGACAAGGGCGCCTATGGCGATCTGCCGCTGGTCATCGGCGACGGTGCCGCCAACGATGCGCTGGTGATGATCCGCGCCATGGACCGCTATGGCGAACTCAAGTCGCACCTGGCCGCGCTCTCGCGCATCGGCGACCGCCGCTGGGACCTCATCTACGATACCGGCCTGCGCGTGCAGCTTCCCGAGCAGGGCGTGGCGCAGGCGCTGGACCGGCTGAGCAGCTACCAGCGCAACTACGCTCTCCTCGACCGCGATGTGACGCTGATCGACCTGCGCGTGCCCAACATGGTGGCGGTGACGCCATCGGAGGAAGCGCAGAAGCAGATCGCCGATGCGCGCAAGGCCGCGGCCAAGTCCAAGCCGAAAACCAAGCTCAATCTCGACGCTTCCTACGAAACGCCAGCCGAAATCTCCGCCGGGAACTGACCGCAATGATGACCGATTCCATGACCGCGCGGCTCAAGCCTCTGCAGCCCGGGCGCACGTCGCTCGTGGCGGTGCTCGATATCGGCTCGACCAAGATCTGCTGCGTGATCGCGCGCCTGACGCCGCGCCCGGAAGGCAAGGCGCTCAAGGGGCGCACGCACGTGGCCGAGGTCATCGGCTTTGGCTATGGCCCGTCCTCAGGCATCAAGAGCGGCGTCGTCACTGATCTCGACAAGGCCGAGCAGGCTATCCGTTCGGTGGTCGGCATGGCCGAGCGCGCGGCGGGCCTGACGGTCGAATCCGTCATCGTCAACGTCACCGCCGGCCGGCTGGGTTCTGAGACGTTCTCGGCCACCGTGTCGCTCGGCGGCCAGGAGGTGGAGCGCGGCGACCTGCAGCGCGTGCTGCGCGCCGTCAATGATCGCTCGGTGCGCCCGGAGCGCTCGATCGTCCATGCGCTGCCCATCGGCTACACGCTCGATGGCCAGAAGGGCATTCGCGATCCCAAGGGCATGGTCGGCGAAAAGCTTTCCATCGATGTCGCCGTGATCAGCGCCGAGACGCTGGCCATGCGCAATATCGAACTGGTGCTCAACCGCTGCCACCTCGAGATCGAGGCGCTGATGGCGACGCCCTATGCCTCCGGCCTTGCCACGCTCGTGGACGACGAAGCGCATCTGGGCGTGGCCTGCGTCGATTTCGGCGGCGCCACCACCACGGTTTCGGTCTTCTCGGAAGGCCATGTCGTCTATACCGACGCCATCGCCATCGGCGGCCATCACCTGACGCTCGACCTGGCGCGGCAGCTTTCGGTTTCCGTGGCCGATGCCGAACGGCTCAAATGCTTCTATGGCTCGGTGCTGCCGGGTCAGGCGGACGAGCGCGACATGATCCCCATCCAGCCTGTCGGCGCCAGCCATGACGAAGCGCCGGGGCAGGTGGCCCGCTCGGTGCTCACCCGCATCATGCGCCCGCGTATCGAGGAAATCCTCACCGCCATCCGCGACCGCATGCAGGCGACCGGCATGATGGATATGTGCGGCCGCCGCTTCGTGCTGACCGGCGGCGGCTCCGAACTCACCGGCCTGCCGGAAGTGGCGCGGCGCGTGCTGGCGCGCAACGTGCGCAACGGCCGCCCGATGGGCATTGCGGGCCTCCCGGAAATGGCCAAGGGCGCCGCCTTCGCCACCGTGGCCGGCCTGCTTATCTATCCGCAGGTCTGCAGCCAGGAATATGCCGAACCCCGCGGTCGCCGCCTCACCGGCACCGACGGCTATTTCGCCCGCGTCGGGAACTGGCTGCGCACGAGTTTTTGACTCTCCTGCGGCTCTCGTGACGTTTCGCCGCGTTTACCATTGAGCCGCTGGCGCGCAACTACCGGGGCAATACCGGAGTGCCCCTTATCTTGTTTAATCTTCTCATCATCACCTCTTCCACCCGCCCGACCCGCAAGGGCCACGTTTTCGCTCCCTGGCTGCAGAGCATTGCCGAGGCGGACCCGGATTGGGCCGTTTCCGTCGCCGACCTGGGCGAAATCGACCTGCCCATGTTCGACGAGCCGCAGCATCCGCGGCTGGGCAATTATGCCGGCGAGCATACCAAGGCGTGGAGCCGGATGGTGGACGCGGCCGATGCCTTCGTCATAGTGACGCCCGAATACAATTACGGCGCGCCGCCCTCGATCGTTAACGCGCTCGACTACCTGGCGAGGGAATGGGCCTATAAGCCGGTGGGCTTCCTCTCCTATGGCGGCATCTCGGGGGGCATGCGCGCCGTGCAGATGATCAAGCAGTTCAACACCACCCTCAAGATGATGCCGATCCCCGAAGCGGTGACGGTGCCGCTGTTCACCGAGGTGATCGACGCGGACGGCAAGCTCAAGGCGACGCCGATCATGGAAACGGCCGCCGGCACTATGCTGGGTGAGCTCAAGAAGTGGGCCGGAGCGCTGAAGACGCTGCGGTAAGCGGGCAGGGGGCGAGCACTTGGCACCCCCCTCCCAGCCTCCCCCGCAAGGGGGGAGGTGCCGACGGTGGTTGTTGCGCTCATCGTTCACAAGCAACTGGATCAAAACACCTCCCCCCTTGCGGGGGAGGCTGGGAGGGGGGGTGCTACGGGCACGGATCCCCGCACCTTTCTCACCACACCCCACCCCCCCCATTCATGGTTAACGCCCCCCTAATTTCCCGCCGTTTCCCACTCGCAAATTGCCTCGCCGTTAACGAATTCGGTGGCTTTGTTAGGATGTGGTTAACGAATTGGCGCGTAAATCTTGGTCAAACGCCAGTATGGGGCCAAGCATGCCAATCAACCTCACCATCCCCGATATCCAGGAACTTAAGCCCCGCATCACCGTCTTCGGCTGTGGCGGCGCCGGCGGTAACGCCGTTAACAACATGATTAACTCCGGCCTGGACGGAGTCGATTTCGTAGTGGCCAATACGGATGCGCAGGCTCTGGCGCTCTCCAAGGCCAGCCGAATCATCCAGCTCGGGGTTGGCGTCACCGAGGGCCTGGGTGCGGGGTCCCACCCGGAAGTCGGTCGGGCGGCGGCCGAGGAAAGCTACGACGAGATCAATGACCATCTGTCGGGTTCGCACATGGTGTTCATCACTGCCGGCATGGGCGGTGGCACGGGCACCGGCGCGGCGCCGGTCGTGGCGCGCGCGGCGCGCGAGCAGGGCATCCTCACCGTTGGCGTCGTCACCAAGCCCTTCGCCTTCGAAGGCAACCGCCGTGCGCGGCTGGCCGAAGACGGCATCGATGAGCTGCACCGGCATGTCGACACGCTGATCGTCATCCCCAACCAGAACCTCTTCCGCGTCGCCAACGAGAAGACCACCTTCGCCGACGCTTTCGCGATGGCCGACCAGGTGCTCTACTCGGGCGTGGCCTGCATCACCGACCTCATGGTCAAGGAAGGCCTCATCAACCTCGATTTCGCCGACGTGCGCGCCGTCATGCGCGGCATGGGCAAGGCGATGATGGGGACCGGCGAAGCTTCGGGCGAGGATCGCGCCCGTCACGCCGCCGAGGCCGCCATCGCCAATCCGCTGCTGGACGATGTCTCGATGCATGGGGCCCGTGGCCTCCTCATCTCCATCGCCGGCGGCCCGGACCTCACCCTTTACGAAGTGGACGAGGCTGCCAGCCGCATCCGCGAGGAAGTGGACGCGGACGCCAACATCATCCTGGGCGCCATGTTCGATCCGAACCTCAATGGCACGATCCGCGTGTCGGTCGTCGCCACCGGCACCGATGCGACCATGGTGCAGGCCATGGAGCCGGTGAAGCCGAACGCCGCCCGCGCCATCGCCGTCAAGCGCCCGCACGTGCCCTACGAGGCTCCGGTCCAGCAGCAGGCTCAGCCTGCTCCGGCCCCGGTCGCCCGCGCCGTCGAGCAGATCGAGGAGCAGGTCGAGCACGCCATCGCCGAAGCCATCGTGACCCAGGAGCCGGCCTATGCGCTGGCCGCCGAGGACGACGGCATCATGGTCGAGCCCTATATCCCCTCCGCCAACGTTTCGCACGACGCAGTCGACGAGCCGGCCCATGTCGAGGAGGCGCCGATTCCGTCGGTCTACGTGCCCTCGAATGCCGCCCGCCCCGAAGTGCGCCGCATGCCGCGGACCGAGGAGCTTCCCGCTGTTGCACGAAGGTCACTGGACGCTCAAGAACGTCATGAGCCCGAGGCCAATCCGGCCCGTGCGCTGCTCAAGCGCCTGGCGTCCAATGTGGGCCTTTCGTCGCGCCCCCGCGCCGAGGAAGAGGAGCAGGCTCCCGCCACCCGCGATATGGACGACGCCGCGGCGCGCAGCGCCATAGAGGCAGGCGGATCAAGGGGTTCTGTTCCGAATCAGGGTGCTCGCGGCAATGCCGACGCTTATGGCCGCCCGCTGCAGCCGCAGCCCGCAAAAGATCATCTGGAAATCCCCGCCTTCTTGCGCAAGCACGGTTAAAGGCGCATATCGAGCGGTGCATAAACGAACCCGGCGCGGCTTTCGCACCGGGTTTTTTGCGAGTAAACACAGCGGGCCGGGCTGACGTGCCCGCTGAGGTACTGGAGTCCTCGAGTATGAAGAAATTGTCTGCGCGCCAGCGCACCCTGGCCGGGCCGGTCGAGTTCAGCGGGTTCGGCGTCCATTCTGCCCTCCCCGTCACCCTCACCATCGAACCGGCGCCAGCGGATAGCGGCTACCTCATCGCGCGACAATTCGAAGACGGACGCCGGGCCGGCCCCGTTGCCATCCATTTCTCCCGCGTGGCGCGCACGACGCTCTGCACCGAGCTCGACCTGGGCGACAGCGTGCGCGTCTCGACCATCGAACATGTCGTTTCGGCGCTTTCGGGCCTGGGCATCGACAATGCGCTCATTACGCTCAGCGCCGCCGAGTGCCCGATTCTCGACGGCAGCGCCGCCCCGTTCGTGAATGCCATTCTCAAGGCCGGCCTCCAGGTGCAGGGCGCCCCGCGCAAATACATCAAGATCATGCGCGCCGTGACCGTGCGCAACAACGACGCCTATGCGGCGCTTGAGCCCTATAACGGGCGCGCGCTCGACCTCGAGATCGATTTCGATTCCAAGGTCATCGGCCGCCAGCGCATGATTTTCGACTGGACCCCGCGCCATTATGTCGAGGAAGTGGCGCGCGCCCGCACCTTCGGCTTCGTGCGCGATGCCAAGATCCTGCGGCAGGCCGGCTACGCGCTCGGCTCGAGCCTGGATAATTCCATCACCGTGCATGAGGATCGCATCCTCAATCCGGGCGGCCTGCGCTACGAGGACGAATTCGTGCGCCACAAGCTGCTCGACGCCATCGGCGACCTGGCGCTGGGCGGGCTGGCCATCTACGGCCGCTTCCGCTCCTACAAGGGCGGCCATGCCCTTAATGCGCTTGTGCTTTCCTCGCTCTTTGCGAGCGAGGCCAACTATGAGATAGTGTCCGCCGAAGAACTTCCGTTGGCGTTCGATGCGTTGGACGACATGCCCGAAGGCGCCGTCGTCAATCCATATCTCCGGTCTGTCGGCTGACATCGCGACCGAATTCGCCACAGTTTTGAACGAATTGCTCCTTAGGCCGCTGCGCCTGGGCGCGGCTTGAAAAGGGACGGTATTGCTCGTGACGACGAATGCTTCTGCAGGATTTGCCAGTCGGGCTTTTCGCGCGGCCATTGTCGGCGCGCTGGTTGTGACGCTGGCGGCGTGCAACCTGTTCTCGCCGCCCAAGATCAAGGAAGAGACCATCGTGCCGGCGCAGTCGCTCTACCAGGCGGCGCTGAACGACATGGACGGCCAGCGGTACCTGACCGCGATCAAGACGCTCGAAAAGCTCGATCGCCAGCATCCCTATTCGGAATATACCGAGAAGTCGAAGCTGATGCAGGTCTATGCGAACTACCGCATCGGCAAGTTCGCCGAAGCCACGCTCGCGGCTGACCGCTACCTGGCGCTCTACCCGAACTCGAAGGAAGCTCCCTATGTGCTCTGGCTCAAGGGCACGGCGGCTTTCGCCCAGATCAAGGACATCACCCGCGACCAGCAGCTCTCGCAGGACGCGATCGATACCTATACCCTCCTGATCTCGAACTATCCCAAGTCCGATTACGCCAAGGACGCGCAGGACAAGATCAAGATCGCCTATGACCAGCTCGCCGGCAAGGAAATGTCGGTCGGCCGCTACTATCTCGGCAACGGCCAGTACCTGGCCGGCATCAACCGCTTCCGCGTCGTGGTCGAGAAGTACCAGACTTCCACCCATATCGAAGAAGCGCTCTACCGCCTGACCGAAGGCTATCTCGCCCTTGGCCTCGTCGGGGAAGCGCAGACGGCGGCGGAAGTGCTCGGCCACAATTACCCGTCGAGCGAATGGTACAAGCGCGCCTACGACCTGCTGGCCAAGCAGGGCCTCCAGCCCCAGATGGTCGCCGGCAACTGGATCGCCGAGTCGCAGAGCGGCAGGAAGAGCTGAGGCTTTCCCAGGTTTGAGTTCGAAGCGCCTGGCCGTTGGCCGGGCGCTTTGCTTTTGGGGGGCAGGAGTCTTGGGCGCCCCCCCTCCCGGCCTCCCCCGCAAGGGGGGGAGGTGTTTCGATCCAGTTGCTGGAACGCAAAGCGCTCAACAAGCACGGTCAGCACCTCCCCCCTTGCGGGGGAGGCTGGGAGGGGGGTGAGCAGCAAACTCCGCTCCTACCCTCAAACATCCCTTTGATTTCCCCTTGCCCCGGCTTTTTCGCCTCCCACTTTCCGGCTAGTGTGCGCGCATGCTCACTGCTTTGTCCGTTCGCAACATCGTCCTGATCGATCAGCTCGATCTTGGCCTCGACGCCGGTCTGACCGTGCTGACGGGCGAGACGGGCGCGGGCAAGTCCATTCTGCTCGATGCGCTGACGCTGGCGCTGGGCGGGCGCGGCGATGCTTCGCTGGTGCGCAAGGATACCGAGAGCGGGCAGGTGGTGGCGGTGCTCCAGCTTCCCCATGACCATCCGGCGCGCAAGGCGTTGCGCGAGGGCGACATCGCCGATGACGACGAGCTGATTCTGCGCCGCGTGCAGTTCGCCGATGGTCGCACGCGCGCCTTCATCAACGACCAGCCGGTTTCGGCGGCGCTGCTGCAGCGCGTCGGCGCGCTGGTGGTCGAAATTCACGGGCAGCACGACGACCGCGCCCTGGTGGACGTCAACACCCATCGCGACCTGCTCGATGCCTTTGGGGCCGACGAAGCGGCGGTCGCCGCCGTGCGCATGGCCCATGAGGCGCTGGCGGCTGCCAATGCCGCCGTCGCCGAACAGCGCGCGCTGGTCGCCGACGCGGCCGCCAAGGAAGAATATGCGCGCCATGTGGTGGACGAGCTGGCCAAGCTCGCGCCCGAGGCCGGCGAGGAAGAGACGCTGGCCGAACGCCGGCAGCACCTGATGCAGCTCGAACGCGCTGCCGAGGAAGTGCGAGACGCCGACGAGATCATCAATGGCTCGGCTGCGCCGGGCCCGATTTTGGCCCAGCTCATGCGCCGGCTGATGCGCAAGGCCGATACCGGCAATTCCATCTTCCAGCCGCTGGTCGAGGCGCTCGACGCTTCGCTCCTGGCGCTGGACCGTACCTCGGACGCGCTCGAAACGCTCAAGCGCGAAATGGCCTATGACCCGCAGGAACTCGAAAGGGTCGAGGAGCGGCTGTTCGCGCTGCGTGCCGCGGCGCGCAAGCATGGCGTGGGGCCGGACGAGTTGCCGGCGGTGCTGGAAAAGTATCGCGGTGATCTCGAAATGCTGGAGAATGGCGAGGCCTCGCTGACCAAACTCCAAGCGGCCGCCGCTTCGGCCCGTGCGGCCTATACGGATGTGGCGAAAAAGCTCAGCGCCGATCGCGCCAAGGCTGCCGTTGCGCTCAGCAAAGCCGTCGAGGCGGAATTGCCCGATCTCAAGCTCGGAAGCGCAAAATTCATCGTCGATCATCAGGTCGACGAGAGCCGGGTCGCCGCTTCCGGCTTCGACCAGATCGCCTTTCACGTGCAGACCAATCCGGGGACGTCGCCCGGTCCGCTGCTCAAGGTGGCGTCTGGCGGCGAGCTTTCGCGTTTCCTGCTGGCGCTGAAAGTGGTGCTGGCCGACCGGGGCTCTGCGCCCGTGCTGATCTTCGATGAAATCGACACCGGCGTCGGCGGCGCGGTGGCCGATGCCATCGGGCGGCGGCTGGCGCGGCTGGCGAGCAAGGTGCAGGTGCTCTGCGTCACTCATGCGCCGCAGGTTGCCGCGCGCGCCCACAGCCATCTCCTTATCGAGAAGCAGGCGGTGGAGGAGGGGGCGTTCGTGCGCACGCATGTGCGCGGCCTCGATGGCGAGAACCGCCGCGAGGAAGTGGCCCGCATGCTGGCGGGAGCCAAGGTGACCGAGGAAGCGCGCGCCGCCGCTTCCAAGCTGATTTCGGAGGTGTCGTGATCGAGTTCCAGGACGAGGTCGAGAACCTATCCGAAGCCCAGGCCAAGGCCGAGCTGGATCGGCTCCAGGAAGCGATCCTGCGGGCCGACATCGCCTATCACCAGAACGATGCGCCCGAAATTTCGGATGCCGAATACGACGCCATGAAGGTGCGCTACGGCGCGATCGAAATGGCGTTTCCGCAATTGCGCCGGCCCGACAGCCTTACCGGCAGGGTAGGGGCGCCGCCGGCGGAAGGCTTTGCCAAGGTGCGCCATGCCGTGCCCATGCTCAGCCTGGCCAAGGCCTATACCGATCAGGATGTGCTTGATTTCATCGAGCGCGGGCATCGCTTCTTCGAGCGCGACAAGGACCTCGTGCTCGAATTCGTCACAGAGCCCAAGATCGACGGGCTTTCGGCCTCGCTACGCTACGAGAAGGGAGTGTTCGTCAAGGGCGCCACACGCGGCGACGGCGTGGTGGGCGAGGACATCACGGCCAACCTCATGACCATCGCCGACATTCCCAAGCAGTTGCAGGGCACCGGCTGGCCGGACGTCATCGAGATCCGTGGCGAGGTCTATATGACCTATGCCGATTTCGAGGCGCTCAAGGCCCGTTCGGCGGCCGAGGGCGGGCAGGACTACGTCAATCCGCGCAACACGGCGGCCGGCTCGCTCCGCCAGAAGGACCCGACGATCACCGCGCAACGCAACCTCCACTTCTTCGCCTATGCGTGGGGCGAGGCGTCGAGCCTGCCGGCCGACACGCAATGGGGCATGATCCAGGCGATCAGGAGCTGGGGTTTCAAGGTCAACGAGCTGACCGAGCGCACGGCCTCCACCGAGGAAATGTTGCGGCAATACCGGCTGATCGAGGAGAAGCGTTCCTCGCTCGGCTACGATATCGACGGGGTGGTCTATAAGCTCGACCGGCTCGACCTGCGCGAGCGCTGGGGCTATGTGACGGGCGAGCCGCGCTGGGCTATCGCCCACAAATTCCCCGCCGAACAGGCCATGACCGTGGTCAGGCGCATCGACATCCAGGTCGGCCGCACCGGCACGCTGGCGCCGGTGGCGCGGCTCGAGCCGGTGACGGTGGGCGGCGTGGTGGTAGAGAACGTGACGCTCCACAACGAAGACTACATCAAGGGTTTCGACAGCAACGGCGAACCCATCCGTGACGGCATCGATATCCGCATCGGCGATACCGTCGTCATCCAGCGCGCCGGCGACGTCATTCCGCAGGTCGTCAGGGTCGTGGTCGACAAGCGCCCGGCCGATGCCGTGCCTTACGAATTTCCGCATACCTGCCCGGTCTGCGGCTCGCCGGCGGTGCGAGAGATCAACGAGAAGACCGGCAAGGAGGATTCCCGCCGCCGCTGCACGGGGGAGCTCATCTGCTCGGCGCAGGCAGTGGAGCGCTTGCGGCATTTCGTGTCGCGCGGGGCCATGGATATCGAAGGCCTTGGCGCCGAGAATATAGACCTCTTCTTCAACGCCGGCCTCATCAAGACGGCGGCCGATATCTTCACCCTCAAGGACCGCCGCCCCGAGGTGCAGCGTGCCTTGGCCGAGCGGCGCGAGGAGCAGGCGCGGCAGCGCGAGGCGGCGAGCGGCAAGACGCGCAAGAATGTGCGCGGCGTCGAGGACCGCAATTTCGAAGGGCTCGAAAAGCTCTTCGCCGCCATAGATGCGCGGCGCGAGCCCGAGCTGGATCGCCTCATCTTCGCGCTGGGCATCCTTCATATCGGCAGCACCACGGCGGCGCTGCTGGCGCGAACCTTCGGGACCATGGAAGAGCTGATCCGCGTGGGTAAGCTCACCGCCGAGCATGCGGACGATCCGCACTCCGTGTTCCCCTCCATCGACGGCATCGGGGATACGGTCATCGGCTCGCTCATCGCCTTTTTCGGCAATGAGCGGAACGACGAGGTGATCGAAAAGCTGCTCGCCGAGGTGCGTCCCAAGCCCTATGTCGTCACGGTTTCGGCCGACAGCCAGGTGGCGGGCAAGACCGTGGTGTTCACCGGCACGCTCGAGAAGATGTCGCGCAGCGAGGCCAAGGCCATGGCCGAGCGCCACGGCGCCAAGGTCGCCGGCTCGGTGTCGGCGGCGACCGATATCCTCGTGGCGGGGCCCGGCGCCGGCTCCAAACTCAAAAAAGCCGAGGAGTTGGGTATTCTGGTTCTCGACGAAGACGGCTGGTTCGATCTCATCGCCAAGTAGGCCCCCTCGAAGCAGGAGACTGCCGATGTTGCTGCGAAAGACCATGCTGGGCCCGGCACTGGCTGCCCTGCTGACCGTGCCGGCAATGGCCGGCGAGGCGGGGGATATCCTGCGCGACAATCTCTATGCCGGCACGCTGGCGCAGGGGATCGCCAGGCTTGAACCGATGGCGGCAAGCGACCAGGAGGCGAAGTTTGGGCTGGGCATGCTCCAGCTTGCCACCGGCGTCGAGCACCTGGCGCAGGCGCTTTATCGCCACGGGCTGGCCGCCCCCGATGCCGGCATGCTCGGGCCGCTGGGCGTCGTGCCGATTCCGCCCAACCCCGAGCCGGAGGCGCTCGATTACGGCAAGGTGCGCGCCATCGCCGCTGCCCTTGTCGAAGACATGGACACGGCCAGGGCGACGCTGGAACAGGCGGGGGAGAGCGGAGACTACGTCGTCCTTATCGATCCTCTGCAAATCCGCTTCGATATCGACGGCGACGGCGTCGCCAGCGAGAATGAGAGCCTGGGTTTCGTCGTGGAAGCGGCGCTGGGTATCCAGTTGCGGCCCGAGGTGGGCGCTGCGCCGGCCGGCGACAAGAATCCGCCGGCCAGTCAGCCCTCCGACACAATGATCGGCTTCGACCGCGCCGATGCGCTCTGGATGGCCGGTTACAGCCAGGTTCTGGCCGCGCATGGCGATTTCCTGCTGGCGCATGATTTCTCCGACCTCGTCAATGTCGCTTTCCATCGGCTTTTCCCCAAGGCGGGCCTGCCGATGCAGGATTATGCGGCGGGCGGGACGCTGTTCATGGAGCCGAGCACCGATGCGGCGGCGGCCGATGCGATCGCGGCCATCCACACGCTCAACTGGCCGGTGGTCGAGCCGGACCGGCTCAAGCGCGTGCTGGCGCGCCTCAAGGCCGTGACCGATTTTTCGCGCCGGAACTGGCAGGCCATCCTGGCCGAGACCGACGACGACCACGAATTCATTCCCTCGCCGCGCCAGAGCCCGACCCTGCCGGGCAGCGCGGTGACGCAGGACATGGTCGATGCCTGGCTCAAGACGCTGGATACGGCCGACGCCATCTTCGACGGCAAGCTGCTGGTGCCGCACTGGCGGTTCCGACAGGGCTTCGACCTCAAGGCCTATTTCGAAACCGCGCAGCGCACCGATCTGGTGATGATCCTCACCGGCTACGGCGCCTTGCCCTTCCTCAAGGACGGGCCGGTGGCCAGCGCCGCCGATTTCGCCGAGGCCAATCGCGTTTTCGGCGAAAACCTGCTCGGCTACGCCTTCTTCTTCAACTGACGGATTGCTTTCATGCGCCTCGCTCTCGCCGCCCTTGGCTTCCTCCTCGCTCTGGCCATGCCGGCCATGGCCCAGACAAACGACACGCCCCGGGGACTCCTCGAGGCGATCTACCAGTCCTATTCGACCGACATATTCCCCGATGACGATCTCGCCATCTATTCGAACCGCCTCAAGGCGCTGTTCGCCGCCGACCGCGAGCGCACGCCCGAGGGCGAAATCGGCGCCATCGACTTCGATCCCTTCGTCAACGCGCAGGATTATGACCTCACCAACCTCGTGATCGGCGAGCCAACGGTGACCGATGGCCAGGCCAGCGCGCAGGTGCGCTTCGTCAATCTGGGCGAGAAGAACACGCTGGTCATCACCATGGTCCGGGAAAGCGACGGCTGGAAGGTGGACGACGTGCAATCCACCGAAGGCGAGGTGCAATGGAAGCTGAGCGAATTGCTGGGCGACGTGCCGGCGATCACCAACTAGCCTTTGGGGCGGGGCGTCGGGCCGGCGGCGCGATTGACTTGCCCCGCCCAAGCCTGCAAGAACGGCGCACTTTCCCAATGCGAGCCCTTCCATGACCGTCGATCAGGTTTCCGTCGCCCTCACCAAGGAACAGGCCTATGCTCTCGTCGATGCGGTGATGGAACGCGACGACCTGGCCTTCACCGCCTCGGCCCATGAGGATACCGAGACCGGCGAATGGGTGTTCGAGGCGACGGTGGAAAGCCCGGCCGACGTCGAGGCCTTCGCCGAACTGGCGCGACAGACCCTTGGCGGCGACGTCACCTTCACGGTCGAGCCGATCGACCCCGAGATCAACTGGGTCGCCAAGTCGCTCGAAGGGCTCAAGCCGGTCACGGCCGGCGGCTTCTATATCTATGGCAGCCACGAAACCGATCCGGTTCCGGCCGGGCTGATCGGCCTGCGCATCGACGCCGCCCAGGCCTTCGGCACCGGCCATCACGAGACGACGACCGGGTGTCTCGAAGCCATCGACAATGTGCTCAAGCTCTATACGCCCCGGCGTATGATCGATATCGGCACGGGCACCGGCGTGCTCGCCATCGCGCTGGCCAAGCGCACCGAGGACAAGATCCTCGCCACCGACATCGACCCCATCGCCGTCGACACCACGGTCGAGAATGCCCGCGACAATGGCGTCGAGGACAAGATCATCGCCATCGTCGCCGAGGGGCTGGATCATCAGGATATCGCCGGCGGCGCGCCCTATGATCTCATCGTCGCCAACATCCTCGCCGGCCCCCTGATCGACCTGGCGCCCGGCGTCGCCGGCATCGCCGGGACGGATGCCTATGTGATCCTCTCGGGCATCCTCAACACCCAGGCCGACCGCGTCATCGCCGCCTATACCGATGCAGGCCTCGCCCTGCGCGACCATATCCAGCGCAAGGAATGGACGACACTGGTGCTGCAGAAGCCGTGAGGGCCCAATCATGCCCCTCGAGGAATACGAACACCTGATCGACGCCGCTTCCATCGTTGAAGCGAACAAGGTGAGCGAGGCGATTGCGCAAGGGCGCGATGAACTCGTGCCCGAGGCGGTGGTCGAGCGTCTGCTGGTGGGAGAAAATCCGGTGCGGGTGTGGCGCAGCCATCGCGGGCTTTCCGCGCGTGAGCTGGCGCTCAAGGCGGAACTGAGCGCGCCTTATGTCTCGGAAATCGAAAGCGGCAAGAAGGAGGGCAGCCTTTCGGCCATGAAGCGGATCGCTGCGGCCCTGGCGGTCGATCTCGACGATCTGGTCTAACCGCCCCGCAAAAAGCAAAATCCCCGGAGGGCAGGTCCGGGGATTGATAGTGTGCCGGGTTGCATGGACCCGGCTGGAGGTCTTCAGGCTAAAGCTTACGGGCGCTTAGCGAAGGAGCCGATGAGCTGATGCTGCATGCGGTAGCTGACCTGCCGCTTCGACTCGCGAGCGCGCGCGTCGATCAGGCCGTCCAGCGCTTTGCGAAAGTCGTTCTTGGTTTCGGTCATCTCGTTCTAATCCAGGCGTCTAAAACCGGCACCCGTTTGTGCCGATGGCGCTCAAATAACCATTGCAATCGGTTTGAGTTAGGGGCCATTTCGAAAGTCAGCCATGACGAAAATGCAGAGCGAGCCCACGAGCCCCTCCATGAACGCAAAGTCCTTCCCGCCCGCCGTGTTCCAGAGCTTTGAAGAAAAGTCCGATCCGCGCAATGTCGCGCCGCGTTTGAAGGCGCTGCGTGCCGAAATGACCAAGGCCGGAATCGATGGTTTTCTCATTCCGCGCGCCGATGCCCATCGCGGCGAATCCGTGCCGCCGGGCGAGGCGCGGTTGGCCTATGTGACCGGCTTCACCGGCTCGGCCGGCCTGGCGCTTGTCGGCCCGCGCAAGGCGGCGCTGTTCGTCGACAGCCGCTATACGCTCCAGGCTCCGGCGCAGACCGATACGAGCAAGGTTTCCGTCATCGAGGCGCTGCAAACGGGCATTGCCCAGCACATTCCCGATTTCGTGCCGAAGAATGCGCGTATCGGCTATGACGCCTGGCTGCATACGCCCGGCGAGATCAAGGACCTTTCCGAAAAGCTCGCCGGCAAGGCGGAGCTGGTGGCGGTGGACAATCTCGTCGATCGCATCTGGCCCGATCGCCCGGCGCCGCCGGCAACGGTGATCGAATTCCTCGGCCATAACCGCGCCGGCAAGACCGCCGAGGACAAGCTGGCCGAATTGCAGGCGAACCTGGCGCAGGAGGGGGCCGACGCCACCGTGCTGACGCTGCCCGAGTCGATCTGCTGGCTGTTCAATATCCGCGGGCGCGACGTGCCCAACACGCCCTTCGTGCTGGCCTTCGCAATAGTGCCGAAAAAGGGCAAGCCGACGCTCTATCTCGACAAGGGGCGCATCACGCCCGAGCTCAAGGCGCAATTCGCGGCCGTTGCCAATGTCGCCGACAGCGCCACGCTGGTCGCCGCCCTGCGCAAGCTCGGCGCCGGCGGCAAGCGCGTCTGGGTCGATCCGGCTTCGGCGCCCGTAGCGGTGCTCAACGCCATCGGTAGCGCAGGCGAGGGGAAAGTCCTCGAAAAGCGCGACCCCGTGCTGCTGCCGAAATCGCGCAAGAACGACGCCGAGCTGGCCGGCATGCGCGAGGCGCACCGGCTCGATGGCGTGGCCTTGGCGAAGTTCCTCGCCTGGTTCGACGTCGAAGCGCCCAAGGGGCAGCTCGACGAGATCGGCATCGTCACGGCGCTCGAATCCTTCCGCCGAGAGGAGCCGTCCTGTATCGATGCCAGCTTCGACACCATTTCGGGCGCCGGCCCCAATGGCGCCATCGTCCATTATCGCGTGACCGAAAAGACCAACCGGGCCCTCAAGCCGGGCGAATTGATGCTAGTGGATTCGGGAGCGCAATATCTCTCGGGCACGACGGACATCACCCGCACCATGTCGACGGGCATTCCCACGGCCGAGGAGAAGGATCGCTTCACCCGTGTGCTCAAGGGCATGATCGCCATTTCGCGCGTGCGCTTCCCCAAGGGCACGTCGGGTGCGCAGATCGATGTGCTGGCGCGGCAATATCTGTGGGATGTGGGGCTGACCTATAACCACGGCACCGGCCACGGCGTCGGCGCGTATCTGGGCGTACATGAAGGCCCCATCGGCATCTCCCCGCGCTACACGCTGCCGCTCGAAGCGGGGCAGGTGATCTCGAACGAGCCCGGCTATTACAAGGACGGCAGCTTCGGCATCCGCATCGAGAACCTGATCCATGTGGTGGAAAGCCCGGTGGGCGAGGGCAAATATCTCGAATTCGAGACCCTGACCCTGGCGCCGATCGACCTGCGGCTGGTGGACGACAAGCTGCTGACCCCCGACGAGCGCGACTGGCTCAATGGCTATCACCAGCGCGTGTGGAAAGAGATCGGGCCGGCAGTCGGTGGCACGGTCAAGGCGTGGCTGAAGGCGGCTACGCAGGCGGTGTGAGGGGCGCGGGGGCTCGTCAGCGCTCGTTGCTCACCCCCCTCCCAGCCTCCCCCGCAAGGGGGGAGGTGCCTATCGTGGTGGTGGGGCGCATTGTTCACAAGCAACTGGATCGAAACACCTCCCCCCTTGCGGGGGAGGCTGGGAGGGGGGTGACCCACACCCCCAAATCCCGCCACTCATCCCCGCAGGCTATCGCCCCCACTTCATCCGCATGTAAACCCCGCCAACCTCCAGCTCATCGAGCATCTGCTGCAAGCGCTTGAGCCGGGTTTCCGCCCGTTTTGCCCTCGATATCCAGCCCAGATAATCGTTGCGCTGATAAGCCGGACGTTCCTCGTATCTCGCCATCAGCCCGCGTTCCGCCAGCGCGGCGCGGACGAAATCCGGCATGGGCTGGAGCGGGCGGGTGAGGTTGTCGGTGGTGGGTGAAACACTCATCGGACGGCTGCCAGGGCCTCGATTTCGATGAGGAATTCGGGACGCGCGAGGCGCACGACGGTGAGGCCGGTTACCGAGGGCGGGTTGGTGCGCTGGCCCCAGCGGGTCATCCATTCGCCGAAGGCGGGGCGCAGGTCCTGGCCGTCGACGAGATAGATCGTGACCTTGAGCAGGTCATCGAGTGTGGCGTTGGCGGCGGCCAGGACCGTGGTGAGATTGTCGAGCGCCTGGGCCGTCTGCGCCCGCAGGTCGCCGACGCCGACGATATTGCCGGCGGCATCGACGCTGTTCTGGCCGCCGATCACCATCAGCCGGGCGCCGATGGGCAGGATGGTGGCCTGCGAATAGACCGGGTTGGAATGCATTCCGGCCGGGTTCACCCGCTCAATGCTCGTGGTGGTCATGGTTCTCTCCCTTGGTTTTGGCGCGGTGGCGGGCAACCTTGCTCAGGTTGCCGCATCGCCCCATCGAGCACCATTGGCGCCGGCCGGGGCGGGAATTGTCGATGAACATGAGCTGGCAATTGGGGTTGGCGCATTCGCGGAACCGTTCCAGCCGCTCGGTGCCGAAAAGCGAAAGCGCGTCGCGCGCCACGCTCGACAGCACGCGGCTGAAACTGGCGTCCTCCTGCCATTGCCGCCGGCCGGCGCGCCAGACGGGCGCGAGGTCGGGCGTGGCGGCGATGGTTTCGAGATAGGCGAAATCGGCGTCCGGCCGTGGCGTGTCTTCCACATGCGCCCGGGCAATGCGCCAGATGGCTTCGCGCAGCACGCGCGCCTCGGCCAGCTCCGCGTCGCTGGCGCTGGGGCGGATGCGCAGGTCCGGCTGCAACTCGGCCCAGTCCGTCAAATCCTCGGGCCGATGCCAGCCCTCCCAGCGCGCACGGTAACCCTCGCCTCCGGTCTGGGCGAAATCGATCGCAAGTGTGCCGCCGATAAAGGCGAAGCGGGGAGGCCAGCGCATGGGATTGTCCAGGTAACCGGTTATAACGGTTTCTTAGTTCGTTATTCCCGTTCAGGCAACCCGGAATTGCCGTTCAGAAACCGTTCATCGGCGTGGCGAGATTGTGGCAAAGAGCATCGCTCCCGGCTTGAGACGTTCAAGCAGGCGTCAAAGATTTCGCTGAAATCATAACGATGTAGCGGGGTTATCCCCTCACGCTGGGCGTTGCTATCCTGATGGCGGATCAGGTGAGGGGCATGACGGAAATTTTCGCGCAGCATCGAAATTCAGCCACGGCGTCAGAACGACCACCACCCGCTCGGAATTTTCCGACGGTGGCCAGCGGAGGCGGATCGCCTCACGCCTTGCGGATGAAGCTATCCAGCACCTTCTTGCGGCCCGTCTGGAAATCGATGGTCAGCTTGTTGCCTTCCAGCGCGGCGATTTCGCCGTAGCCGAATTTGTTGTGGAACACGCGGTCGCCGATTTTGTAGCCGGAGCCGGGGCCGAGATCGACCGAGCGGGCGACGAGTTCGCCTTCGATGGTCAAGGGGCCGGAGCCCTTGCGCTGGGATTGCTGGGCGCGGGCGCGTTGCCAGCCGGGCGTTTCATAGACGCTCTCGAACGGGTCGACGTTCTGGAAGCGGTTGGCGGTACGGCCGCCATAGCCATAGCCGCCATAGGAGGAGCCGGTATCCTTGACCTCGACCACATCGGCGGGGAGCTCATCGAGGAAGCGCGAGGGGATGGCCGATTGCCAGAGGCCGTGGATGCGGCGGTTCTGGGCGAGGCTGATGCGCACGCGCTTGCGGCCGCGGGTGATGCCGACATAGGCCAAGCGCCGTTCTTCCTCGAGCCCGGCCCGGCCGCCCTCATCGAGCGAACGCTGGTGCGGGAAGAGGCCCTCTTCCCAGCCGGGGAGGAAAACGGTGTTGAATTCGAGGCCCTTGGCCGAGTGCAGCGTCATGATGGAGACGGCGTCGTCGGCCTCGAAACTGTCGCGGTCCATGACCAGGGCTACGTGTTCGAGGAAGCCCCCCATGGTCTCGAACTCTTCCATGGAGCGCACAAGTTCCTTGAGGTTTTCGAGGCGGCCCGGACTATCGGCGGACTTGTCGTTCTGCCACATCGCCGTGTAGCCGCTCTCATCGAGAATCTGCTCGGCGAGTTCGGCATGGGGGATGGTGCGCAGGCGCTCGGACCAGTCATCGAACTGGCCGACGAGGTCGCGCAGGGTGGTGCGCTGCTTGGGCTTGAGCTCCTCGGTCTCGATCAGCATGCGCGTGGCCGAGAGCAGCGGCACGTTCTGGTGGCGCGCGGCGTCGAACAGGATTTTGAGGGTCGAATCCCCGAGGCCCCGCTTGGGCGTGTTGACGATGCGCTCGAAGGCGAGATCGTCGGCGGGCTGGGCGACAAGCCGGAAATAGGCCAGCGCATCGCGGATTTCCTTGCGCTCGTAGAAGCGCGGGCCGCCGATGACGCGGTAGTTGAGGCCCAAGGTAATGAAGCGCTCCTCGAACTCGCGCATCTGGAAGGAGGCGCGCACGAGAATGGCCATGGAATTGAGGCTTTCGCCCTGGCGCTGGTATTGCTCCAGTTCCTCCCCGATCTGCCGCGCTTCCTCCTCGCTGTCCCAGACGGAGGTGACGGCAACCGTCTCGCCCTTTTCGGCGACATCGGTATGGAGCGTCTTGCCCAGCCTGCCCTCATTGTGGGCGATGAGGTGGCTGGCGGCGGCGAGGATATTGGCGGTGGAGCGGTAATTGCGTTCGAGGCGGATCACCTTGGCCCCCGGAAAATCCTTCTCGAAGCGCAGGATGTTATCGACCTCGGCGCCGCGCCAGCCATAGATGGATTGGTCGTCGTCACCCACCACGCAGATATTGGCCTCGTTGGCCGGACGCCCCTGCGCCAGCAGGCGCAGCCAGAGATATTGGGCGACGTTGCTGTCCTGGTATTCGTCCACCAGCATGTATTTGAAGCGATCGTGGTATTCCTCGAGCACCTTCGGGTTCTCGCGGAAAAGCCGGATGCATTCGAGCAGCAGGTCGCCGAAATCGGCGGCGTTGAGGGATTTGAGCCGCGCCTGGTAGTCGGCATAGAGCTTGGCACCCTTGCCGTTGGCATAGAACCCGCTTTCGGCGGGCGTCACGTCCTTGGGCAGCAGCCCACGGTTCTTCCAGTCATCGAGCATGCCGGCGAACTGCCGGGCCGGCCAGCGCTTCTCGTCGATGTTCTCGACTTGGAGAAGCTGCTTGATGAGACGGATCTGGTCGTCGGTATCGAGAATGGTGAAGGCGGGCTTGAGGTCCACCAGTTCGGCATGCCGGCGCAGGATGCGCGCGCCGATGGAATGGAAAGTGCCCAGCCACGGCATGCCTTCGACCGAAGAGCCGACGAGATTGGCGATACGCTCCTTCATCTCGCGAGCGGCCTTGTTGGTGAAGGTCACCGCCAGGATTTCGCTGCCGCGGGCGCGGCGGGTGGAGAGAATATGGGCGATGCGGGTCGTCAGCACCCGCGTCTTGCCGGTGCCGGCGCCCGCCAGAACCAGCAGGGGGCCTTCCGTGGTGAGCACGGCGTCGCGCTGTTCCTCGTTGAGGCCCTCAAGGTAATCGGGCGCCCTCCGGCCGAGCTGGCTGGTGATCGGGCCCGCAGCAGGGCGGTCGAGGCGTTGTGGTTCTGCTGGCATCCGGGATTGACGAATCTCTTTTTGTTCTCATCGGCAATATAGGTGCGGCGGGCGCGAATGTATATGCACGGCCTGCCGCGACGGGCCGCAATCGGCGGATCGGCGCGTCCGGGTCCGCCTGCACAAATGCGTGAGAGGGCGCGCTGACGTGCCCGGCCGCTTCTATTTGGGGATCAGCGCCAAATTCTCGCCTTGCGCAGCGCTCATGCGGGGTGACGGAAGATGGCTACTTCCCTAAACTCCGCCAAACTTCAGGTGACTCGGGGCCGTGCTGAACCGCATTTTCATCGTCGTGGGCATCCTGGCGATCCTCGCCATCGGAGCGGCATTCGTCGTGCCGCGCTTTATCCAATGGGGCGATTACCGCGACCGCATGGAGGTGATGGCGAGCGAGGCGCTCGGCACGCCGGTCAAAATCGTGGGCGATATCCACTTCAACCTGTTGCCGGCGCCCCAGCTCGAATTCGCCGATGTAGCGATCGGCCCCCAGGAAAATCCGGTGGCGACGATCGGCAGGGTGAAGGCTGAATTCTCGCTGATGGACTTCCTGCGCGACCATTATGCGGTGACGGGCCTGGTGCTCGACCGGCCGACGCTCAACCTGGCGCTCGACAGCAACGGCATCTTCGTCAGCGGCCTCAACCTGCCCGAGCGGGTGACGACCTCCAATATTTCGATAGGCAATGCCACGGTGGTGGGGGGCGCGCTCAACGTTTCGGACGCAAGGACCAAGGAAACGTTCGGCATCGCCGAGTTGGGGGGCGAGCTCAAGCTGCAGGCTTTGCGCGGGCCGTTCGCGTTCCAGGGGCAAGGTCTCATCAATTCCAGCCGCTATGCCTTGCGGCTGACGACTTCGGCCATGGATGCCGAGGGCGGCACGCGCGTCACCGCCTTTGCGCAGCCGGAGAACAAGGCGTTTTCGGTGTCGACCGATGGCCTGCTCTCCACGGGGCAGGCGCCGCGCTTTGCGGGCGACATGACGGTGCGCATCGCGCCGCCGCCGGCCGACCGCGCCGATGGCGTGCGCGGCGATCTGGTGCTGGCCGGGCAGGTGGACGCCAATACCGATGTCATGAAGCTGGGCGCGCTGACGCTGACGCCCGACGAGAACCGGGCCGGTACGCGCCTGACCGGGACGGCGCTGGTGCGGCTGGGCGAGAAGCCGGAATTCGACGCCAGCATTTCGGGCGGCGTGGTGGCATTGCCGCCGCGCGACGCCACCAAGGAAGAAGGCGTGCAGCCGTATGAACTGGTGCGGCTGCTGGGCGAATTGCCTTCGCCGGTGATCCCGCCGCTGCCGGGGCGGCTGGCGCTGGACCTGGCCGAATTCGATCTGCGCGGCTTCAGCCTGCGCGACGTCAAGGTGGTGGCGACCAGCGACGGCGAGAGCTGGGATGTCACGAGTTTCCGCGGGCGGTTGCCGGGCGATACGCAGGTGGCGATCAGCGGCACGCTGCGGCCGGTTGAGGATCGCCCGAATTTCGAAGGCAAGCTCAGTGTGTCAGCCACGCGCCTCGATGCGCTTGCGGCGCTCTGGCGCAAGCCGGCGGAGAACAATCCGCTGTTCAATGTACCCGCCTCTCTTGCCGCCGATCTGGTGCTGGATGGCGATGACCTCAATCTGCGCAACGGCGTGTTCACGCTCGAAGACGAGCAGCATGGACTATCCGGCACGATCGGGTTCGGGCCGGAGCGCCGGCTCGATATCGCCGCTGATCTGGGAACGCTCAACGCCAACGACACGGCCTCACTCCTGGCATTGCTGCCGGAGCTCAGCGGCGGCGGCGCCTTTGCGGTGACGTTCCCGGAGGGACATCTGACGCTTGGCGCGGCTAATGTCGCAGGGTTGGCGGGACTCGACGGGCGCGACGTCAATGCCGAAGCAAGCTGGGGACCGCAGGGGCTGGAAGTGTCGCGGCTGGCCGCGGCCGACCTGGGTGGTGCTCAACTCGATCTGCGCGGAACGCTGGCCGGCACGCTGGCCGAGCCGCGCGTGGCGGCTTTGGGCAATATTGCCGTCGCCAAGCCGAATGCGCCGCTGCTAAGGCTGGCGCTCGATGCTCTGGGGGCAGGGCAGCCGGTACGAGACTTCCTTGCGCGCGCTTTGCCGGCCGATCTCAAGATCACGCTCGAGGAGCCGGGGCAGAACGGAGCACAGGTGCTGACGGCTACCGGGACGCTGGGTGTCGCCGAGCTGGGGCTTTCAGCGCAACTGGATGGCGGCATCGCAAAAGTGCTTTCGACGCCGGTGTCGATCACCGCTGAACTTGGTGCCGAGGATTCGGCGGGGCTGACAGCGCAACTGGGCCTGGGCGACACGCCGCTTTTCCCGCAGGGCGAGCCGGTGCGGCTGCGCGCGGTGGTCAAGGGTTCGTCGGCGGACAGTTTTGAAACCAATCTCACTGCCAGCGGTGGCGGCGACAGCATGGAATTTGCCGGCACGATCACCGCGCCGCAGGATGGGCCGGTGACGGGCAAGGGGCAGGTCAAGGTCGTGCTCTCGGATGCCTCGCCGCTGGCCGAAAGGCTGGGCGCGGGCGGCGTGCATGTGCCGCCGATCGAGGGCACGGCGGACTTGGCCTTTGCCGGCGGGACAAACCTCGCGCTCAACCGCATCGAGGGCAAATCGGGCGATGCTCCGTTCGGCGGCGATTTGCAGCTTACGCGGCAGGGCACGCTGGGCAGCGTGACAGGGCAGTTGCAACTGGCTTCGGCCGATGCAGCATCCCTTGCCGGCATGCTGGCCGGCCCGGCAGCGCTCATCGCCCCGGTGCAGGGCGTGTGGCCGGATGGCCCGATCGCGATCGGCGAGGCAGGGCGGACGACGCGCGGTGAAATCGCGGTGTCGGTGCCCAATGTGGCTGTCGGCGGCAAAGAGCCCATTCGCGATGCGCGCTTCACCGTTGCCTGGGACGAGAACAATGTGCGGATGCGCGATTTCTCCGGGCAATTGGGCGGCGGCAGGGTCGGGCTGGAGCTGGGGCTGTGCTGCAGCGGCGCGGCGGCCGACAAGCAGGCCAATGGGCGCGTGACGCTGGACAACGTGGCGCTGGATGCCCTCATGCCGGAAGCGGTGGCGGCGAACCTCAAGGGCACGATCACGGCGAGCGCGCAGTTCAGCGGAACCGGCGCGACCATTGCCGAAATCTTCGGGGCGCTCAATGGGGATGGCAGCTACAAGCTGAGCGGCTTGTCTATCGCCCAGCTCGATCCCCAGATGTTCCGCACGGTTGCAGGGTTGAGCAATATCCTCGATCTGGAGCCCGAGGCGCTGAGCATGATCGTGACGCAGGCCCTGGACAAGGGGCCGTTCACGGTGCCGGAGCTGTCGGGAGCTTTTACGATTGCGGGCGGCACGATCCGTACGCAGAACCTTTCGGCAGAGAGCGGCGGCGCCCAGCTTTTCGGCGGCACCAGCCTCAAGCTCGCGGACCTGGCGCTGGATGGCTCGTTCGCGCTGACCCCGATGACGACACTCGATGAAGCCGGGTTGATCTCGCCGACCACCTCGCAGGTGACCGCGCAGCTTTCCGGTACGTTGCTCAACCCCGAGCGGCGGGTCGATCCCGGCGCGATGGTCGATGCCATCAAGGTGCGGGCTTATGAGCTGGAAGTGGATCGGCTCGAGCAATTGCGCGCCGAGGACGAGGCGCGCCAGAAGGCGGCGGCCGAGGAGCGAGCGCGGCTGATCGCCGAGCAGAAGCGGCTGGCCGAAGAGGCCGCCGCCAAGAAGGCGGCCGAGGACGCGGCGAAAGCCGCCGCCGAGGAAGCGGCGCGCAAGGCGGCTGAGGATGCAGCACCGCAGACGCAGATCGCGCCGAGCACGGACATCACCAGCGACCCGCTGCCCTCGTTCATGGACCTGAACTTGCCGCAGGCAGCACCGCCGTCGCCGGTACGTTAGCTAAAGGGCTGCAGCCTTCTGCTTATACCAGCGGAGCACGGCGACGCGGACGGCCGAGGACAGGTTCGGCTCGTCGCGGCTTTCGTCGATGAAGCGGATGGTGGCGGCCAGCGGTTCGCCGCGTTCGGCGGCCAGGGCCTCAAGGCCGTCCCAAAATTCGGATTCCAGCGCGATACTGGTGCGGTGGCCGGCGATCGTCAGCGAACGCTTGAGCAATCAGGGCTTCTTACGGAAGGCGTCCAGGCTCACGACCTTTTCGGCCACGGCCGGCTGCTCGTCGCCTGCAACCGGCAGGGGCACGGGAGCATCGGCGGTATCCTGCTCTTCCTCGTCCTCGGTCGCTTCCGTGGCCAGTTCCGGCTCGAACTGCAGGCCGAACTGCACGGAGGGATCGAAGAAGCCCTTGATGGCCGAGAAGGGGATACCGAGCATTTCGGGCTGGCCGTCGAACGACAGACCCACCTCGAACGCGGTTTCGGTGACTTTCAGGTCCCAGAACTGGTTCTGGAGCACGATGGTCATTTCCTTGTCGTATTGCGCCAGCAGGCGCTCGGAGAGGCGCACGCCGGGGGCGCGGGTAACGAAGGAGATGAAGAAGTGATGCTCGCCGGGCAGGCCCGTCCGCGCGACTTCCGACAGCACTTTGCGGACGACGCCGCGCAACGCTTCCTGAGCCAGAATGTCGTAGCGGATGAGATCTTCGGCCATAGGCGCGCCTTGTGTTCCGGGAGAGATTCGCGGCCCCCATACAGCCCAAACAGGGGCGACAATTCAAGGGGAAACAGGGGCGCCGGCGCAAAACGAGAAGTGCAGGCTTCTGTTGCCAGGTGCCTGCGAACCCCGCCTATCGCCCGGCTAGGAGCGGAGGACTTAAATTCCCAGTGCTAGCACCGCATTACGCGGCGAGAGCGACCGGAGCCTTATGGTTGTCATTGGCAACTATAAGTTTTGGACCGATAACGGTGGTACCTCACCGAGCGAAAACACACCCTTTACGCCCTCGTCGATCCTGTTTCGCCCCCGTAGGCCCCCGCCGCAGCGGGGGAAATTGGTGGAGGCGCCGGGTACTGCCCCCGGGTCCGATGGGTTTATTACGATGGCCATTTATCGCCATAGCCGTTGCCGGCACGGTCAATATAGGGGGGCGGCGGGCAGGATGCAAATGGTGCTGCGCCACTTCCTGTTGAAGGCGGGCGCGGGCGCGGTAATCTCAGGCAGAATCGAATAGAGTGAGGCCATGAAAGCCTATCTCCAATTGCTCAGCGATATTCTCGAACGCGGCACGGACAAATCCGACCGTACCGGCACCGGCACGCGCTCGCTGTTCGGCTACCAGATGCGGTTCGACCTCTCGGAAGGCTTTCCGCTGCTGACGACCAAGAAACTCCATATCCGTTCGATCATCTACGAATTGCTGTGGTTCCTGCGTGGCGACACCAATGTGCGCTGGCTGCAAGAGCATGGCGTACGCATCTGGAACGAATGGGCCGACGAGAACGGCGATCTCGGCCCGGTCTATGGCTCGCAATGGCGAAGCTGGCCGGCGCCCGATGGCCGCCATATCGACCAGATCGCCAATGTGCTGCAATCGATCCGCACCAAGCCGGATTCGCGCCGGCATATCGTGACGGCCTGGAACCCGGCGGAAGTGGACGAGATGGCGCTGCCGCCCTGCCATTGCCTGTTCCAGTTCTACGTGGCCAACGGCAAGCTCTCCTGCCAGCTCTACCAGCGCTCGGCCGATACCTTCCTGGGCGTGCCGTTCAACATCGCCTCCTATGCGCTCTTCACGCATATGATGGCGCAGGTGACGGGGCTCGAAGTGGGCGATTTCGTCCACACGTTCGGGGATGTGCACCTTTACAGCAACCATTTCGAGCAGGCGCGCGAGCAGTTGACGCGTAAGCCCAAGCCGCTGCCGCGGCTGGTGATCAACGCCGAGGTCAAGACGCTCGAGGATTTCACCTTCGAGGACTTTTCCATCGTCGACTACAATCCCGATCCGCATATCAAGGCTGAGGTCTCCGTATGATGACGTTCCGATTTGGTCTGGCGCTGCTGCTCGCGGCCCTGCCGGGTGCGGCGATCGCCAATGACACCATGGCGGTGCTGGGCGCGGGCGGCCTGACCTTCCTTACCAATGACAAGGTCGAGATGACGTCGGAAGACCTCTCGATTTCGACCGAGCAGGTGCGCGTCGCCTACGAGTTCACCAATACGTCCGATCAGGACCAGCACGTGCTGGTGGCCTTTCCCATGCCCGATATTTCGGGCAGCGGAGACTTCATCGTGGATGTGCCCACGATGGCGCCGGACAACATCTTCGGGTTCAAGACTACGTTCGACGGCGAGCCCGTGGATGCGGTCTTGCACCAATATGCATTCGCGGTGGGCATCGACCAGTCCGATTATCTACGCGGCTTGGGCATTCCGCTGACGCCTTACGGCGAGGAAACCATCAACAAGCTCAATGCGCTGGCCGATGCGGACAAGCAGGAACTGCAGTTCCGCGGGCTGGTGATCCCGATGGAATACGATGCCGGCGAGGGCTGGCAGACGGACATGATCCCGGTCTGGACGCTCAAATCGACCTATAGCTGGGAAGCGACCTTCAAGGCCGGCAAGACGGCCGAGGTGGTCCACACCTATAAACCCAGCGTCGGCGGGACGGTGGCCGTGACGTTCCTCTCAGAGCCCTATGGGGACTATGACCCCGCGGCCGAATACAAGAAGAAGTATTGCACCGACGACAGTTTCGTTTCCGCCGTCAAGAAGACGCTGGCTGATGCCAAGGACCCCTATAGCGCCCCGTTCACCGAGACCTGGCTTTCCTACATCTGGTCGACCGGCAACAATTGGAGCGGGCCGATCAAGAATTTCCGCCTGACGGTGGACAAGGGCTCCAAGGACAATCTCGTCTCCTTCTGCGGCGAAAATGTCCGCAAGACCGGGCCGACCACTTTCGAGATGACGGCCACGGATTTTTTCCCGCCCTACGACCACGAACTGGATGTGCTGATCCTCACCCGGAACGCGGCACAGTGACCGAGCTGGCGGTACTCGCCGACAAGGTGGGCCAGGTATCGGAGCTTTATGCTACGCGCAATGCCATCGAGCGGGATGCGGACTGGTATGCGCTCAAGCTCCAGGAGGAGCTCGGGGAACTGGTTTCGGCCTATCTGCGGCGCGACGGGCGCGGGCGGGCCAAGGGCGAGGACGCCGAGGCTATCGCGCGCGGCCTCGCCGACGAGGCGGCCGACGTCTTCGCGCAATTGCTGCTGTTCTGTACGCACAACCACATCGATATCGAGGCAGCGCTGGAGCGCAAGTGGTTCAGCCGGCTCGATGCTCATCCTCAGAAGACCAAGACCGAATGACCCTCACCATCCGTTCCACCATTGCCGCCGACGCGCCGCTGATCATCAAGTTCATCGAGGACCTGGCCGACTACGAGAAGCTGCTGCACGAGGCCAAGGCAAGCGAGGCCGACATCCTGCGCGATCTCTTCGGGCCTTCGCCGAAGGTGTTCTGCGATATCGCCGAATGGGATGACGAGCCGGCGGGTTTCGCGCTCTGGTATTATACCTATTCGACCTTCCAGGGGCGGCACGGCATCTGGCTGGAGGACCTGTTCGTCGAGCCTTCCATGCGCGGCAAAGGCATCGGCAAGTCGCTGCTCATCCACCTGGCGCGGCGCTGCAAGGAGCAGCAACTGGGCCGGCTGGAATGGGCGGTGCTGGACTGGAACGAGCCCTCCATCGAATTCTACAAATCGCAGGGGGCGATCTTCCTGGATGAGTGGCGCCGCTGCCGCGTGACCGATGGGGCGCTGGAGGCGCTGGCGGCCAAATGAGCATCCGCATTTCGATGATCGCGGCTGTGGGCCGCAACGGCGTCATCGGGGCAGGCAATGCCATTCCCTGGCGGCTGCCCTCGGACTTCGCCTATTTCAAGCGCACAACGATGGGCAAGCCGCTCATCATGGGCCGCAAGACTTTTGAGAGCATCGGCCGGCCGCTGCCGGGGCGCACCAATATCGTGGTGACGCGCCAGAGCGGCTACCAGCCCGATGGCGTGCTGGTCATCGATGGGCTGGAAAACGCTATCGAGCATGCCCGTTCGATCGCCCAGGCCGATGGTGTTGACGAGATTTTTATCGGCGGCGGCGGCGACATCTACGCCCAGGGCATGGCCTGGGCCGACCGGCTTTACATCACCGAAGTCGATCTTTCGCCCCCCGGAGAAGCGCATTTTCCGGCAATTGACCATAGATTATGGGCAGTTGTGGACGAACCCGAGGTGCCGTTGACGGGGAAGGACACGGCGTCATTCCGCGTTAAGGTCTATGAACGACGCGCATAGCTCCGCATTGATCGCCTAAAGTGCCTTCCCTATATAGTTCGGCAACCTTTTGAAACGCGACCGGAAAGGAATGCGATGCCCTGGGACAACAATACGGGTGGAGGCGGCCGCAACAATAATGGCGGCCCGTGGGGGCAGGCCCCGCAGGGCGGCGGTCCCCGCCGCGGCGGAACTCCCAATCTCGAAGAGATTCTCAACCGCGGGCGCGACAGCCTCCAGGGCGGTATTCCGGGCGGCCGCTGGGCGCTGATCGGCGGCGTGCTGGTGCTGGCCGCTTTCTGGGTGCTCAATTCCGTCTATACGGTCGATCCGCAGCAGGTCGGCGTCGAGCTGCGCTTCGGCAAGCCGAAGCCGGATCTCGCCGGGCCGGGGCTGCATTTCATGATCTGGCCGATCGACAGCGTCGAGAAGGTCAACGTCACCGAAAACCAGACCGAGATCGGCACCGTTCCCACCTCGGCGCGCCGCAACGGCGCCCGCGACGAGGGCACGATGCTCACTTCCGACCAGAACATCGTGGACGTGAAGTTCTCGGTGCTGTGGTCGATCGCCAACCCGATCGATTACCTGTTCAACGTCCGTGACCCGGACGACATGGTGCGCAGCGCCGGTGAAAGCGCCATGCGCGAAGTCGTCGGCCGCCGTTCGGCCCAGGCCATCTATCGCGAGGATCGCGCCGGCATTTCCGTGGAAGTGCAGCAGATCACGCAGCGCATCCTGGACGACTACAATCTCGGTGTCCGCGTGAGCCAGATCGCCATCGAGAACGTGGCTCCGCCGGCCGAAGTGGCCGATGCGTTCGACGAAGTGCAGCGCGCCGAACAGGACCAGGAGCGCTTCCAGGAAGAAGCGCGGCAATATTCGAACACGCTGCTCGGCGATGCCCGCGGCCAGGCTGCGCAGATGCGCGAAGACGCCGCGGCCTATAAGAACCGCGTCGTGCAGGAAGCGGAAGGCCAAGCCTCGCGCTTTACCTCGATCTATGACGAATATGCCAAGGCGCCGGCTGTGACGCGCGAGCGCATGTATCTGGAAACCATGGAGCAGGTGCTCGGCGGTTCCCAGAAGGTCATCGTGGACAAGAGCGCCGGCTCCGGCGTGATCCCGTATCTGCCGCTGCCTGAGCTCAAGCCGAACACCAACGCGACTACACCCTCTACCTCGACCTCTTCGACGTCCAGCGGGCAGGGGAACTAAGCCATGAATCGCCTTATCGTTATCGTCGTCGCCGTTCTGGCTGTCATCTACCTGTTCCTCTCCTCGATCTACGTGGTCAACGAGCGCGAACAGGCCATCGTCATGCGCTTCGGCCGCATCACCGACGTCCGTACGGATGCCGGGCTCTATTTCAAGCTGCCGACCTCGCTGGTCGATACCGTGCAGACGGTCGATGATCGCCTGTTGCGCTATGACCTGGCCAATATGAGGCTGCAGGTTTCGGGCGGCCAGTTCTACGTGGTCGATGCTTTCGTCACCTATCGCATCTCCGATGCGCGCCTCTTCCGCGAGAGAGCGCAGGGCGACCTGCGCGTGGCCGAACAGCGTATCGCCACCCGCTTCGACTCCGCGCTGCGTCAGGTCTATGGCCTGCGCAACTTCAACGCCGCGCTCTCCGCAGAGCGGCCGCAGATGATGCGCGAAGCACGCGATCTCATCCGCCCGGATATGGCGGAACTGGGCATAGAAGTGGTGGACGTGCGTATCCTGCGTACGGACCTGACGCCGGAAGTTTCGGCGCAGACCTATGAGCGCATGAAGGCCGAGCGTCTCGCCGAAGCGGCGCTGCTGCGGGCCCGTGGCCGGGAAGCCTCCCAGACGCTACGCGCCGTGGCCGATCGCCAGGCGGTGGAGATCGTGGCGGCGGCCCGCAGGGACAGCGAAATCCTACGCGGCGAGGGCGATGGCCAGCGCAGTGCCGTGCTGGCGGAAGCTTTCGGCAAGGACCCGGAATTCTTCCAGTTCTACCGCTCGCTCGAATCCTACAAGTCCGCGCTCGCGGCTTCGGGGACGACCATGGTGCTTTCGCCCGATTCCGATTTCTTCCAGTATTTCGGAACCCCGGGTTCGAGCTCTCTGCCGGCCATCCCGCAGGTTGGCGCCACTCCGCCGGCCGCGGAGCCTGCGCCGGCTGTCGAGGCGCCCGCCGCGGCCCAGCCTGCCCAGCAATAAGCGCTATACCCGCTTTCCACAGGCTCGAAGCCGGCATCGCCCCGCGATGCCGGCTTCACTTTTCCTTGCGGGCCTTCCGGCTTGCGATCAGAAGCCACTTGTTCTCTTGTTGGCCGTTCCCGCGTAGAATCGAAGCTGCGGGGCTGAACGCCAGGGAGGTGAGTATGGGTTTTGCCCGGGCGAAAATCCTGAGGGCTTGTGCTGCCGCGGCCGTGCTGGCCATGGCGCCGTTGCCGGCTTTTGCCGTTTCTCCGCATGCGCAGGGGCCTGCTTCGGTGGCCCGGCTGGCGCAGCAGCTTTCTCCAGCCGTGGTCAATATCGGCACGTCGCGTCACGTGCCGGGCGGGCCGGGGCTGACCTTTCCGCAGGGGCCGGAAGGCTCCGATCTCGACCATATGTTCGATGACGTCAACCCCAACCAGGGGCAGGGACCGGATGCGGAGCTCGAGGCCGAGAGCCTGGGCTCGGGCTTCATCATCAAGGCCGACGGGCTGATCGTCACCAATAACCACGTCATCGACGGCGCCGAGGAAATCCAGATCTTCCTTACGGACGGCACACGTCTGCCGGCGCGGGTGGTGGGCACCGACAGCAAGACGGACCTCGCCGTGCTCAAGGTCGATGCCGGACGCCAGCTCCCGCACGTGGAATTCGGCGACAGCGATACCGCCGAGGTCGGCGACTGGGTGATGGCCATCGGTAACCCGTTCGGGCTGGGCGGGTCGGTGACGCTGGGGATCGTCTCGGCGCGCAATCGCGAGCTCAATTCCGGGCCTTATGACAGCTTCATCCAGACCGACGCGGCCATCAACCAGGGCAATTCCGGCGGGCCGCTGTTCGATATGGATGGCAAGGTCGTGGGCATCAATACGGCGCTGCTGGCACGCGGCGGCTCTTCCATCGGCATCGGCTTTGCGGTGCCGGTCAACCTCGCCAAGCCCGTGATCGATCAGTTGATCGAGTTCGGCGAAACCCGGCGCGGCTGGCTGGGCGTGGGCATTCAGGAGGTGACCGACGATATCGCGGCGAGCCTGGATCGGCGCAATACCAATGGTGCGCTGGTGGTGGACATCACCAAGGACGGCCCTTCCGATGGCGTGCTCCACGAGGGCGATCTGATCCTCGAATTCGACGGCAAGCCGATCGTGCAGATGCGCGACCTGCCGCGCGTGGTGGCCGAAACCGAAGTCAACAAGGCGGTCAAGGTTGCCATCCTGCGTGGCGGCAAGGAAATGACGGTAACCATCAAGCTCGGTCGCCTGGAAGTGGGCGAGCAGCAGATCGCCGAGGCGCAGCAGCAGGAACAGCCGCCGCAGCCGCCCGATGCACCCGATGCGCCGGTGGGACCGCCGCCGGGCCTGCCCGAACTCGTGGGCTTCGAGGCCGGGCCGCTCAGCGCGGCGGTGCGCGAGCAGTTCGGCATTCCCGAGGAGCTCAAGGGCGTGATCGTGACGACGGTGACGCCGCGCAGCGATGCCGAGGAGAAGGGCATCATTGCCGGCCTCGTCATCTCCGAGGTCAATCAGCAGCCGATCGAAACCGTGGTGGACGTGACCAATCTGGTAAGCGCCGCCAAGGAGGCCGGGCGACCGGCGGTGCTGTTCAAGGTGACCGATGCCACCATGGCCAGCCGCTTCATCGCAGTGCGGCTCAACTAGGGTCTTTTGATCCGATAGACGACATGCTGCCGGAGGGGATGCCCTTCGGCAATTTTCGGATGCGCGAAGTCGTCGGCTGGATCGCGGCGCATGCCGAGCTTTTCCATGACGCGCTGGCTCGGCGTATTGATCGCCGCCGTATAGGCGATGACTTCGGGCAGATCGAGGCTGGTCCAGGCATAGTCGAGCCAGGCCCGCGCGCCTTCCGGGGCGAGGCCATGGCCCCAATAGGCCTTGTCGAGCTGCCAGCCGATTTCGACCAGCGGGTGGCCGGGAATGGTTTCGACCATCAGATCGGAAAGGCGGCCCAGGCCGAGAAGGCCGATCAGCCGGCCATCGGCCTTGTGTTCGACAGCGCCGAGATGGAAGCCGAACTCGGCCGTTTTGGCGATGGCGTTGTCGATCTGGGCGTTGACCTCTTCGGGCGTTGCCGGGCTCGGATAGAAGCGCCGCACCTCGGGATCGCCGAGGATGGCGGCAAGCGGGGCGCGGTCGCGGTCTTCCCAGGGACGCAGGATGAGGCGGTCGGTTTCCAGCCTCATCGCACGAAGTCTTCGTCGGTATAGCCTTGCAGGTAGAGCAGGGCGGTGAGGTCGCCGTGGTCGATGCGGATCTGCGCCTGCTCGGCCACCACCGGCTTGGCGTGGAGCGCCACACCGAAGCCGGAGGCGCGGATCATGTCGAGATCGTTGGCGCCGTCGCCCACCGCCAGCGTATCGGCCAAAGCCAGGCCGCGCTCGGCGGTGAGGGTGTTGAGGCGGTTGAGCTTGGTGGTCTTGTCGACGATGGGGCGCTCGACCTTGCCGGTCAGGCGCTCGCCATCGAATTGGAGGACATTGGCGGTCGCCTCATCGAAGCCTATGCGCTTGGCGATGTAATCGGCAAAGAAGGTGAAGCCACCGGAGATGAGGGCGGTGTAGGCGCCGAAGGCCTTCATGGTGTGAACGAGGGCGCGGCCGCCGGGGGCGAGGGTGATGCGCTCGCGGCGGATTTCCTCGATGACGGCGCGCTCGAGTCCCTTGAGCAGCGAGACGCGGGTGTCGAGCGCCTGTTCGAAATCCAACTCGCCATTCATGGCGCGGGCGGTGATGTCGGCCACCTGCTCCTTGATGCCGATGGCGTCGGCGAGTTCATCGATGCATTCCTGCTCGATCATGGTGGAATCCATGTCGGCGATCAGGAGCTTCTTGCGGCGGTTCTCGCTGGGGACCAGCCCGGCGTCGATCGCACGGTCTTTGATGTGCAACCGAGCGGTTGCGAGCGGATCGGTTGACTTCGGCTCGATGATCTCGCAGGCAATGCGCTGGGTGAGCCAGTTGACCTCGCCGCCGGTCTCGCGTTGCACGGCGTTGACCAGAGCGCTGTCGAGCGCCGGATCGGAAGGATTGGCGATGAGGCAGAGGACCGGCATGTGAGACCCGACAAAGAGCAGGAACGGGAATGAACGAGACGCCCAAAAGGCGAGCGGTGTTGATAGCGGGTCCGACGGCGAGCGGCAAGTCGGCCCTGGCCTTGGCGCGGGCGCGGGCCGAGGACGGCATCGTGGTCAATACCGACGCCATGCAGGTTTACGACGTGCTGCGCGTGGTGACGGCGCGCCCCGACGCTGCCGACGAGGCGGCGGCGGACCACCGGCTCTATGGGTTTGTGCCGCCATCCGAGCGATTTTCGACCGGGGCCTGGGCGAGCGCAGTTGAGAAACTGATTCAAGAGAGCGCTCCTGATCGCCCGCTGATTTTCGTTGGCGGAACAGGACTTTATTTCGAGGCGCTCACAAACGGATTCGCGCAGGTGCCGGCGGTACCGGCTGAAATCGTTGCTGAAGTTGAGAAAGAGATTCAAGTGCTGGACGCCGAGGGGCGGGCGGCGTTGATCCTGGCGCGCGACCCAGAGATGGCGGCGCGGTTGCAGGCGGCCGATCCGCAGCGCGTGGTGCGGGCGCTGGCCGTGCTCAAGGCTACAGGCCGCTCTTTGGCGCAGTTTCAGGACGAAGCGCAGCAGGGGCTGCTGGGCGCGTTCGAGATCGAGCGCATCGTGCTCAACCCCGAGCGCGAGGCGCTGCGGCACCGGATCGCGCGGCGGTTCGAGGCGATGTTTTCCAATGGCGCGGTAGAGGAGGTGGAGGCGCTGCTGGCGCTCGACCTCGACCCGGCGCTGCCGGCGATGAAGGCCATCGGGGTGAGGGAGATCGCCGATGTGCTGGAGGGGCGGATGGCGGAGGAGGAGGCGGTCGAGCGCGCCATCATCGCCACCCGCCAATATGCCAAGCGGCAGCGGACATGGTTCCGCAACCGCATGGGTGATTGGCGCTGGGTCGTGCCGGAACTATAGCTCCGGCTAGCCCATTCCGGGTCAGGCGCTGATCTGCTCGCGGAGCTTGTCGAAGCGGATGAGGTTGAGCTTTTCGCGCATGGCGAAGCGAACCGAGAGCACGATGGCGACCAGGGCCAGTCCGGCGGCCAACCCGCTCCATACGCCGACGCCGCGCCAGCCCAGCGTGAAACCGCAGAAATAGGCCACAGGCAAGCCGACCAGCCAGTAGCCGACGATGGCGACGATCATCGGCACCTTGGTGTCGTTTAGACCGCGGAGCGCGGAAGCGGCGATGGCCTGCGTGCCGTCGACGAGCTGGAACAGGGCCGAGACCAGCAGATAGCTCGCGGCCAGGGTCATGGCGTGGACATTGGCGGCTTCGCCCGGATTGAGGAAGAAGCCGACAAGGGTGGCCGGGAACAGCAGGAAGACGGCGCAGGTGATGCACTCGAAGACAAGGGTGAGGGCGATCGCCGTCCAGCCGGCGGTGCCGATGCCGGAGCGGGAGCCGGCGCCATAGGCTAGGCCGACGCGGACAGTAGTGGCCTGCGACAGGCCAAGCGGCACCATGAAGGCCATGGAGGTGATCTGGAGCGCGACCACATGGGCGGCGACCTCGTCTGTGCCCAGCCAGCCCATGAGGATGGCGGCAGCCGAGAACAGGCCGACTTCGGCCATGACGGTGAAGCCGATCGGCGTGCCGATGCGGAAAATCTCGCGGAAGCGGGCCCAGTCGATGGCAAAGAAATTGCCGAAGATATGGTAGCGGCGATAGCGGCGGTGCCAGAGGATGTAGCCCAGCATCATCAGGAACATGATGAGGTTGACCGTCGCGGTGACCGTGCCCGAGCCTTTGAGCTCAAGGCGCGGGAAGCCGAAATTGCCCAGCATGAAGCAATAGTTGAGGCCGGCATTGATGAAGATGCCGAGGATGGTGATGATCAGGATCGGGCGCGTGACGCTATGGGCCGCGAGGAAGGAGCGCAGCACGACAAGGCCGAGCCCGGGCAGGAACAGCCAGGCGGCGTGATGGACGAAGTCCTGCGCCAGCTCGACCGTTTCCGGCTGCTGGCCGAGCGCGAGGAGAATCGGCTTGACCTGCCAGATGAACGGAATCAGCACGGCCGAAATGGCGACGACCACCCAAAAGCCGGTGCGCAACGTGCGCTGTACGCTGCGCAGGTCGCGGGCGCCGAGGGCCTGGGCGATCATGGGCGCGACGACGCCGACAAGGCCGATCGAGCCGATGAGGAACATATTCATGAAGGCGGTCGCCAGGGCGCCGCCGGCCAGGTATTTCGGCCCGAGCCAGCCCATCATGATGACATCGGACGTGAACAGCGCGTTCTGGGCAAGCTGGGCGAGCACCAGCGGCCAGGCGAGTGCAAACAGCGCCTTGAGCTCGGCGCTCCACTCAGCGCGCAGTCCTACGGGCGCCGCAGCGGCGCCTGATTCCATTTGGGCAGTCATGATTGGCTTCCTTTTCGCGATCCGACCTGTAGCCGAAGCCAAGCCGACCTGCTACCCCGACTCACGCATGGATGAGGTGCGTGGATGATGAACGATATTTACGGGCGGCTGACGCTGGCTGCGGGCGGATTGGCGGGCGCGGCGGGCGTGGCACTCGCCGCGGCGGCTTCGCATGGCGGGGACGAGCACCTGTTGGGGGCGGCGTCCACGATCTGCCTCGCACATGGGCCGGCGCTGCTTGCCCTGGGGCTTCATGGCTTGCCGAACAGAATGCTCAAGGCCTCCGCCGGCTTGCTGACGCTGGGCACTCTGATCTTCGCCGGGGATTTGATCACCCGGCACTTCACGGGTTCCGGGCTGTTTCCGGGTGCGGCGCCAGTGGGCGGCTTGGGCATGATCGCGGGGTGGCTGGCGGCACTTTCCTCCGCTTTTATGCGTTCCAAGTAGTTGCCATACCGCAACATATTGACGTCCGCCCCATTTTTGACTTGATTTAAGACGGAACCATATCCGGCGAGCGGCATTGAGCCCGCACCATCCTAGGAGGGTCAAAAATGAAGAAACTACTCGTGATCGCGGCGGCCGTGCTGTCGCTCTCGGCTTGCACCAGCACGCAGCAGGGTGCTGCCGTGGGTGCTGTCGGCGGTGGCATCATCGGTGCTGCAACGACGGGATCGGTTCTCGGGACCGCCGTCGGCGCCGGCCTTGGCGCTGTTGCTGGCGCTGCCATCGGCAAGGTCGCCGACCAGCCCGGCAAGTGCTATTATCGGAATTCCAAGGGCCAGGTGTTCATCGATACCTGCCCGCGCGGCTAATTCTAAGAGCCACGAAGGCTTACTGGTCCAGGCAATGGACGAAAAACACCCGACATCGGCCTTGCGCCGGTGCCGGGTGTTTTGCTTTCCGGGGCGCAACTTCCCGTGCCCGCAAGGAGTTCCTGTGGTGACCACCCATAAGGAGGCTCCAGATGGAAGCGCCAATCGAAGTCAGTTTCCGCCATTTCGAACCCAGTGATCGCATTCGCGCCAAGATAGACGAGCTGGTCGTAGGGTTGGACAAGTTCGATCGCGAAATAACCTCGGGGAGGGTGGTCATCGAGGGGCAGAACAGGATCGGCCACAAATCGGTGGTCAGCATCCATGTCGAACTGGCCTATCCGGGCGGCGTGGCCGTAGGGAAGCGCAGCGGGGAATTCCCCTCCACCTATGGCCAGCAGGAATTCGACAATGCGCTGGCCGATGCCTTCCACACCGCCTCCCACCAGGTTGTCACGCATTTTCAGAAGCTGACGCCGCAGGACGTCAAGCAGCCTGCGCACCAGCCAGAGCACGGGCGGATCGCAAAGCTGGATGCCGAGGAGCGCAACGGCTTCATCGAATTGCATAGCGGGGATACGCTGTTCTTTTCCGAAGCCGTGCTCAAGGGTGCGTTCGACAAGCTGGCTGAGGGCGACGAAGTGCTGGCGGTCGCCGCCGACGAGGACGGCCCCTATGGGCCGCAGGCCTCGACGGTCAAGGCCATCGGCCCGCTGGGTTGATGCTCGCCTATTCGGACACCCAGCTATCGAAGCCGCCCGACTTGTTGAGCCGGGCGATCATGAACCCGCCATGCGGACGCACGCGGATTTCATAATCGTATTGGCGGCCGTCGATGGTGCGCCAGGTCTTGAGGCTTTCTTCGGCGCTTTCGCGGCTGGTCCAGATCCGGGGCGGCTCCCCGCCTTCCCTGACGAATGCTGAGGACATGTGACACCTCCAACCCAGTTAATGGGCGGCGCGAGCGCCGGTTGCATTCTCGATACGGCGCATCTTGCTAACGTCACAATAGAAAGCGATAATGGCGGATAATACGTTCTCGTCTGACTTGCGCTAATCTGAACTGCCGGCTTGCCGGATTGCTTGGAAATCCCTGTCCTTGCGAACGTTGAACTGATCCGGCCTGCATGTTGCAAGCCGGAAGCCGCCGGGGGCCGCGTCGGTCTCGGCAAAAATGACAAGGGTTACCATGACCATCGGCACCGTGAAGTTCTTCAACACCACCAAAGGATACGGCTTTATCGAGCCCGAGGATGGTACGAAGGACGCCTTCGTTCACATCTCCGCGGTCGAGCGTTCGGGCCTCACCACGCTCAACGAAGGCCAGAAGGTCAGCTACGATCTGCAGGCCGGCCGCGACGGCAAGATGTCGGCGACCAACCTGAAGGCTCTCTGAGCCAAAGCGCATAGCGCAAAACAAAAGGCCCCGTTCGGGGCCTTTTTCATTTCCGGGTGGTGCCTGGCGGCGTCCCGATCTCAATTGTGCTCGAGGATCGGGTTCTGCAGGTCCATCAGGCGCTGTTCCATCTCATCGGCAGTTTCACTGTCGAACCGGCCCATGCGAAAGCCGGTGATGATCTCCGCGATCCGTGCAGCGCGCTTACGGTAAGTCTCGACGCTTTCGCCATCGAAGCGCTTGCTTGTAATGCGGGGCCAACCGTCCATGCCCAACCTCCGTAGTCCAGACCTCGCAACGCTACGACCCGCCAGGTTAGATGGAATTGAGAGAATGGTTAGAAAATGGAGAGAAACAGGCTCTCAGCCGCCTGACTCGCCGCCGATCATGTAGCCGACGCCGCGCACGGTTTCGATGAGCGAGGGGCCCTCCGGATCATCGATCTTGGAGCGTACATAGCGCACATAGACATCCACGATCTTGGTGCCCGGATCGTAGCCATATTCCCAGACGCTGTTGAGCAGACGCTGGCGCGACACGACCTTGCCGGCATTGACCATGAGATAGCGCAGCAGCTCGAATTCGCGCACCGTCAGGGCGATGGGCTTGTCGTTCTTGGTAACGCGGCGCGATTGCGGATCGAGCATGAGGGGGCCGATGCGCAGCACGCCGTCATGGTCGATATCGGTGCGGCGGCGGCGCAGGGCATAGATGCGGGCCAGCAATTCGTCAAAGGCGAAGGGCTTGGTGAGATAGTCGTCGGCGCCGCCCTTGAGGCCTTCGACCTTGTCCTGGAGGCTGTCCTTGGCGGTGAGCATGAGAATAAGCACCTGGCGGCGCTCTTCGCGCAGGATGCGGCAGACTTCCATGCCGTCGACATAAGGCAGCATGCGATCGAGAATAAGCAGATCGAAGCTGTCGGTACGCGCCCGTTCGAGGCCATCGCGGCCGTCCTGCTCGACAGAGACCTGATAGCCCTCGGCGGAAAGGCCGCGCTCCAGGAACGAGGCGATGCGGCGATCATCTTCTACGACAAGTATGTTCATGGTTTCTTTCAGCGTCCTGCCAGTGGCAGCGTCATCTCCAGCACGGCGCCGCCTTCGGGGCGGTTCCCAAGAGATATAGTGCCTCCCAGCCGATCGAGAATATCCTTGGCGATGGCAAGGCCGATGCCCAGGCCTTCATTGCCTAGGTCGCCTTCGTTGCGGCCGCGATAGAAGCGCTCGAACACGCGGGGCTGGTCCTCTTCGGAAACGCCGGGGCCTTCGTCGGTGACGCGGATCACGGCATTGTCGCCGCGCAGGGCGGTTTCAACCCCGATGATGCCGCCGGGCGGGGAGTGCTTGACGGCATTGTCCAACCCGATCATCAGCGCCTGCCGCAGGCGCCGGAAATCGGCATTGACGTGACAGCCTTCATCGCCCAGCGCCAGCACGATGCGGGCCTCGCGCGGCTCGGCCAGTACCTCGGCCTCCTCGGCAACCAGCGAAACGACTTCATCGAGCGGCCCTTCCTTGACCGCATAGGGCTGGTTCTCGGCATCGGCGCGAGCGAAGACCAGCAGGTCTTCGAGCAGACGGGCGAGATCGGCGGCCTGGCCCTGGATGCGCTCGACGGACTGGCGCAATTCGGCGGCGTCAAGCCGGCCGCGCAGGGCGATGTCGGCCTCGCCGCGCAGCACCGTGAGCGGGGTGCGCAATTCGTGGCTGACATCGGCCAGGAACTGCGTGCGGCGGCTGTCGATAAGGCGCAATTGTTCGCTGACATGCTGCAGCTCCTCGGAGCGCCGGGCGAGATCAACCTGATTTTTTTCCGCCGTGCTCGCCACCTGGTTGAAGGCGTTGGCGATGCCGGTGAAGTCGCCCTTGTCGGCGGGATCGAGGCGCTGGGTATAGTCGCCATCCGCCAGCTTGCGGGTGGCGGCAGAGACCGCCGCCAGGGGCTGCATGACGGTGCGGCGCAGGAATGTGCCCAGGATGAGGAGCGTGACGAGCGCCAGCACCGCGAGCACGGCGCCGGCTGTCCACAGCCGTGTTTGCCATTCGCCGATGGCATCGAGCTGTTCGCCGACTTCTGCCCGCTCGCTCTGGAGGGCGCGGTCGATCTGCGGCTGCAATTCATTGGAGAGGCGGAAAGCGACATCGCGCCCGAAAAGCTGCATGCCCTCGATCTGCCGGCCATCGCGTTGCAGCGCCAGGGCACGTGTCGCGCTGATGTCGATGGCGTGGTAGAGTTCGAGCATGCGCCGGTTCTCCTCGATCTCCGTCAGTTCGTTCTGCAATTCGCTCATCCCGCCAAGCGCGGCCAGTTCGTCGCGCGTTGCCTGATTGAGACGGGCGAAGACCTTTTCCATATCGAGGCGCGCGGTCTTGAGGTCCTCAAGCTTTTCGCGGCCAAGCAGCAGCGCGTTGGAAACCTGTTCGCCGTAATTGTTGGTGCGGCCATCCAGATCGGCCAGGGCCTCGAAGCGTTTGTGAACGCCCTCGACACGGCCGCCGTAATAGTCGGTCAGGCGCAGGGCGCCGGCCATCAGCGCGATCATGACGACGATGAAGACCAGGCTCGCGATTTCGAGGGCCAGGATGCGCCAGCGCACCGACATCTATGCATGTCCTCCCCAGGGCATTGCCAAATCACTATTGGCTGGAGCCGCTTGAGGGAAGGGGAAAGTGCGGACAAGGCAAGCCGCCGGCCGGCCAAGCCGCCGCCGCTTCCCCCTTGACACCCACTACCTCTCGCGCCTATCCCTACCGCGTTCAGATTTTTGGAGAGGTCCCGTGCGGGCACTCATTCTCGTAGTAGGCAGGCGCATCGGCAACGTGGGTTAGGAACCCGCGAGCAAGCTGGTGCGCCGAAGACAGGTCCCGAATGGGGCCTTTTTTATTGCCTTTTTTCGGCTTGAGGCGGAAAGGAGGCGTTGAAGGAAGTGGGTATTGGTGGGCGCGGCCCACCCCCTCCCCAGCCCTCCCCGCAAGGGGGAAGGTTGCAAGGCGGGACCTGGGTTTTAGGCGGTTCGGATGGGCCGTGGTGAGGAAGGAATTTTTGGCTATGGCTGAGAAGATGACGGGCGCCGAGATGGTGGTGCAGGCGCTGGCGGATCAGGGGGTCGAGCACATTTTCGGCTATCCCGGCGGCGCGGCACTGCCGATCTATGACGCGATATTCCAGCAGGACAAGGTGCAGCACATCCTCGTCCGGCACGAGCAGGGCGCGACCCATATGGCCGAAGGCTATGCGCGCTCGACCGGCAAGCCGGGCGTGGTGCTGGTGACTTCGGGGCCGGGCGCCACCAATGCGGTGACGGGGCTGACCGACGCGCTGCTCGATTCCATCCCGCTCGTCTGCATCACGGCGCAGGTGCCGACCACGCTCATTGGTTCGGACGCGTTCCAGGAATGCGACACGGTGGGCATCACGCGCTCCTGCACCAAGCACAATTACCTGGTGAAATCGGTCAAGGACCTGCCGCGCATCATGCACGAGGCCTTCCACATCGCCATGACCGGCCGTCCGGGCCCGGTGGTTGTCGATATTCCCAAGGACGTGCAGTTCGCCATGGGCGAATATACCAAGCCCGACCTCGAGAATTTCCGCCACGCCAGCTATCGCCCGAAGACGGAGGGCGATCTCGCCGCCATCACCGCGGCGGTCGATCTGATGCTCAAGGCCGAGCGGCCGGTGTTCTATACCGGCGGCGGCGTCATCAATTCGGGGCCGGAAGCGAGCAAGCATCTGCGCGAGCTGGCCGAGATCACGGGCTTCCCGGTGACCTCAACGCTGATGGGCCTGGGCGCCTTCCCGGCGAGCAATCCGCAATGGCTGGGCATGCTGGGCATGCATGGTTCGTACGAAGCGAACCTCGCCATGCATGACTGCGACCTGATGATCAATATCGGCGCGCGGTTCGACGACCGTATCACCGGGCGCATCGATGCCTTCTCGCCGGGCAGCCGCAAGGTGCATGTCGATATCGATCCGTCCTCGATCAACAAGAACGTCGTCATCGACATCCCGGTGATCGGGGACTGCGGGCTGGTCATGGAAGAGATGATCCGCATCTGGCGCAGCCGCACCAACCAGCCGCGCACCGAGGCGATCGCGCCGTGGTGGGAGCAGATCCAGAAGTGGCGCGCGGTCAATTCGTTCGGCTTCAAGCAGACCGGCAAGACCATCAAGCCGCAATATGCCATCCAGCGGCTTTATGAGCTGACCAAGGATCGCGAGGTGTTCATCACCACCGAAGTCGGCCAGCACCAGATGTGGGCGGCGCAGCACTTCCATTTCGACAAGCCGAACCATTGGATGACCTCGGGCGGCCTGGGCACGATGGGCTACGGCCTGCCGGCTGCGGTCGGCGTGCAGGTGGCGCATCCGGATGCGCTGGTGATCGACATCGCGGGTGAAGCCTCGGTGCAGATGACGATGCAGGAAATGTCGACGGCGGTGCAGTATCGCCTGCCGATCAAGATTTTCATCCTCAACAACGAGCGCATGGGCATGGTGCGCCAGTGGCAGGACCTGCTGCATGGCGGGCGCTATGCGCATTCCTACTCGGAAAGCCTCCCCGATTTCGTCAAGCTCGCCGAGGCTTACGGCGGCAAGGGCATCCGTTGCGACAATCCGGAAGAACTGGATGCCGCGATCAAGGAGATGCTGGATTATCCGGGCCCGGTGATCTTCGACGTGCTGGTCGAAAAGGACGAGAACTGCCTGCCGATGATCCCGTCCGGCAAGCCGCATAACGAGATCATCCTGCCGGATACGGCGAACATCGGTTCGATCATTGATGAGAAGGGGAAGATGCTGGTTTAGGCGCGGGCGGCTCACCCCCCCCTCCCGGCCTCCCCCGCAAGGGGGGAGGTGAAGAGGAGCGGGTTGAACGTTGTGTGGCCACCTCTTGTACCCTCCCCCTTGCGGGGGAGGGCTGGGGAGGGGGAGGCCAAGAAAACCAGCTTCGAGGAATCTATAGAATGAACGCAAATCTGTTGCCGACCGGATCGGCCTACTTTCTCACCCAGGAAACCGCAACGCCGGAGCGGCATACGCTCTCCGTGCTCGTCGATAACGAGCCGGGTATCCTTGCACGCGTCGTGGGGCTCATCACCGCGCGCGGCTTCAACATCGAGAGCCTGACCGTCAGCGAGACCGAACACGACCGGCGACTTAGTCGCATCACGCTGGTCACCGTCGCCGTTCCCAAGACGCTCACGCAGATCAAGCTGCAGCTCGAACGCCTGGTGCCGGTGCACCGCGTGCATGATCTCACCTCCGAAGGCCAGGCGCTGGAGCGCGAGCTGGCGCTGATCAAGGTCAAGGGCACAGGCGAGCATCGCTCCGAGACGCTGCGGCTGGCCGATGCCTTCCGCGCGCAGGTGGTAGATGCGACGACCGAGAGCTTCGTCTTCGAGGTGACCGGAAAATCGTCCAAGATCGACTCGTTCATTGCGCTTATGGTGCCGTTGGGATTGGTCGAAGTAGTGCGTACGGGCCTGGCCGCGATTTCGCGAGGCCCCGACGGCATGTAAGGAGACGACATGGCCGGTGAGGGAGCCTCGTTCCAGGGCGCCTATGCCGAAATCGGCGGGCGCAAGGTCTGGGTCAGCGAGCGGGGCTCAGGACCTACGCTGGTCATGCTCCATGGCGGGCTGGGCTATAGCGAGCAGATGCTCGAAGCGCTCGGCCCTATCCTCGGCCAGCATTATCGCCTCATCGGTTTCGACCGCATCGGACAAGGCCGCACCGCGGATGACGGGCGGCCTTTCGATTATGCGCGCATGGGCGAGGAGGTGGCGAGCTTCCTCGAATGGCTGGGCGGCGGGCCGCATGTGCTGGTCGGCTGGAGCGATGGCGGCATCGCGGCCCTGTTCACGGCGATGCAGCGGCCGGACCTCGTGCGGGCGATGGTGCTGATCGGCGCCAATTTCGACGCAGACGGGCAGGACAAGTTCGACGTGGCGCCGGGCTCTGACATCTACCGGATGCTCGAAACGGATTATGCGCTGCGGGCGCCGGAGGGCGGAAGCAATTTCCCCTCGGTTGCGGAGCGGATGTTTGCGCTCTGGTGGAACGAGCCGCGGCTGACGCCGGAAGACCTGGGCAGGATCAAGCAGCCGGCGCTGGTGATGCAGGGCGAGGACGATCACATCCATGTCGAGCATGCCGTTGCGATGTGGCGGGCGCTGCCCAGGGGACAACTGGCGATCGTGCCCAATGCTTCGCACGGGGTGATATTCGAAAAGCCGGACTTCGTTTCCTGGCTGATAGTGGATTTTCTGCGCGGGCTTGCCCAGAACTGAAATTCGCCGAAATCTCAATTCCATCTTGCAAGCGCAAGGCGTGATCCCCAGTTCAGCGGGGACCTTGAGATGGAGCTGCCGATGACGACCAGGACCGCCGTATTCGCCCTTCTGGCCATGTGGGGCGTCGGAACGTGCCTTCCCGCTATCGCCGAGGAGGGTGCCGGAGAGGGCAATCAGCTCACCGACCGCGTCTGGGTGCAGCAGGATACCGACCTGCCTGGCGCGATGCAGGTGTTTCTCTCCGACGGCACGCTGATCAGCGATTCCTGCTGGGAGACGCACCGGCTTTCGGCCTGGAAACAGGTGGATGAGACGCATGTATCCTGGGAAGAGGACGGAATGCCGATCGAGGCGGAGATCGTTTCGCTGACGGCCGATGAGCTGGTGCTGAAGTCGCCGGTAGGCGAGCAGCGGTTCAGGCCGGCGGATGTGCCGTTCGTTTGCCCGGATATGCCGAAGGATTGAGATAGTCGGGGGGCGCCGTCGGCCTTCCTGCTCCCCCTAAATCGTCAACTGCGTGCCGATCTCCACTACGCGGCCCGTCGGGATGTGGAAGTATTCCGTCGCGTCGCTGGCGTTGCGGGCCATGGTCATGAAGATGCGGTCGGTGATCGAGCGGATCGGACCGCGCTTGGTGGGCGAGGGTTTGAGGACGCGGCGGGAGAGGAAGAAGCTGGTCGACATGATGTCGAACTTCCAGCCCAGCTTGCGGGCGAGGCCCAGGGCCTTGGGAATGTTCGGCGTTTCCATGTAGCCGAACGTCACCACCACGCGCCAGAACAGCTCGTTATAGGCATCGATCCGCACTTTCTCGTCATCGGCCACGGTCGGCGAAGAGGAGGTGACGACGGTGAGGATGACATTGCGCTCGTGCAGCACCTTGTAGTGCTTGAGGCTGTGGAGCAGGGCGGTGGGTGCGCCCTCGATGTCGCTGGTGAGGAAGATGGCCGTGCCCGGCACGATGGTCGGCTTCTTCTTGGTGAGGTTCTGCACCAGGAATTCGAGCGGCACCTCGTCGCGGCGGGTCTTTTCGGCCAGACGCCGGCGGCCGGTCATCCAGCTCGACATGATGACGATGAGCACCGAAGCCACCAAAGCGGGCACCCAGCCGCCATGGGTGAACTTGGTGAGGTTGGAGACGAAGAAGCCCAGGTCGATGAAAAAAAGCGGGGTAACGATGGCGATCGACAGCGCCAGGCCCCATTTCCAGATGCGCCACATCACCACCAGCAGCAGCACGGCTGTCACCAGCATTTCGCCGGTCACGGCGATGCCATAGGCCGCCGACAGCGCGCTGGAATCGCGGAAAGCGACGACGAGCAGCAGCACCAGCACGAGCAGGATGGAATTGATCTGCGGAATGTAGATCTGGCCGGAAACGTTCTCGGACGTGTGCCGGATATCCATGCGCGGCAGCAAGTTGAGGTTGATGGCCTGCCGGGTCAGCGAATAGGCGCCCGAAATCACCGACTGGCTGGCGATGACGGTGGCGATGGTAGCCAGGATCGTGAAGGGCAGGATGGCCCATTCCGGCTGCATCTGGAAGAAGGGGTTCGAGGCCGCTTCGGTGTGGCCGAGCACGAAGGCGCCCTGGCCGAAATAGTTGAGCAGCAGGCAGGGGAAGATCAGCGCGAACCAGGCGATGGTGATCGGCTTGCGCCCGAAATGGCCGAGATCGACATAGAGCGCTTCCGCGCCGGTCACGGCCAGGAAGATGGCGCCCAGCACGATGGCGGCAATGTGTAGGTGCGAGATGACGAACATCAGGCCGTAATAGGGGCTGATGGCGATGAGGATGCTGGGGTTCTGCCAGATGTGGTGCAGGCCGGAAATACCCAGGGCCAGGAACCAGAAGGCCATGATCGGCCCGAAGACGATGGCGACCTTGCCGCTGCCGAAGCGCTGCACCATGAAGAGCGCGATGAGGACCAGCACAGTCATCGGCACGACCCAGGGCGCCAGCTGCGGCTGGACGACCTTGAGGCCTTCGACGGCCGAGAGCACGGAAATGGCCGGTGTGATCATGGCGTCGCCGAAGAACAGCGAGGCGCCGACGACGCCAAGGGCCAGCACCCAGGTAGGCCGATTGGCAAAGCTCGAGCGCGCCAGGGACATCAGCGAGAGCGTACCGCCTTCGCCGCGGTTGTCGGCGCGCAGCACGAAGCCGACATACTTGATCGAGACGATGATGGTGAGCGCCCAGAAGATCAGGGATAGCAGCCCCAGTATCTCGCCCTGTTCGGGTACGGCGCCGGTAGCACCGTGCAAGGCTTCACGAAAAGCGTAAAGCGGGCTCGTCCCGATGTCGCCGTAGACAACGCCAAGTGCTCCGAGAATGAGCACCGGCAAGTGCTTTTGTGCGTGGTCGGCCTGTTCGGTCTCAACGCCACCGGCTTCGGGGCCGGCTATGTTCACTTGCGTCATGAACCCTTGCTCATCTTGCGGCGAGGCGGGCGGCTTTTATACCCCTTCTGTGCCACACTCAACCCTAGCATGTGCATAAGGTTGCGGCGATCCGAAACGAAAAGGGCGGCACCCGAAGGTGCCGCCCAGCTCGGGAAGAGCGTGTGAAGGAGACTTACTCGGCCGCAGCAGCGACCGATTCTTCCCGGGCAGTCTTGGTGGCGTAGGCCCACCAGGTAAGCTGATCGAGCATGTCCTTGGCGCTGGGCAGGATGGCCGGCTCGATATCCTGGAGGGTCTTGCCCTGGAAGGCGACGGCTACGAACTCGCTGCCGCCGATATGGACGGCGGAGCGAACCGGAACCATCTGAAGCTCGACCGCAATGTTGCGGGCATGCTCGACAGCGCGGGCGCCGCCGACCGAACCGTAGGCGACGAAGCCGACGGGCTTCTTGTTCCAGTCGACATAGGCCTGATCGAAGGCGTTCTTGAGGGCGCCGGTGATCGAGCGGTTATACTCGGCAACGGTGATGATGTAGCCATCATAGCTGGCGATCTTCTTCTGCCAGGCAACGGCGCGCTGGTCCTGGGACGGAACCCAGGCGTTCGAGGCGGCTTCATTGAACAGCGGCAGGTCGAAATCCTTCAGGTCGACCAGCTCGACCTCGAGATCATCGCGCTGCTTGGCGAGATCGAGAATCCACTGGGCCGGCTTGTCGGCAAAACGGGTGTCGCGGGTGGAGCCGATGATGACGGCAATCTTGGGTTTGGACATTGTAGTCTCCTTCAGTCGCAAACAGTAACTGACGCTGAATATGTTCCTGCCGCGCAAAGGCTCAAGAAGGCACAAAGCTGGTTGGTGGATACAGCGGTTTCACTGGGGATCGTCGGTGTGGCCCAGGCACAATTTTGAAACCAAAAGGAATCCCGACGTCTTCACGCGCCATACAGCCGTAATGGCGGCGGTGGAAAAGCGTGGTTCTGCAAGAGGAAAGGGACTGTTCGCTCAAACTGACCAATAAAATGAGGACGTTTAGCGTGAAAAAGGGGCGCGACGCGGGCCGGCCCCTTTTTCCTACGGCGGTGTGGTGCCGACTCTACTCGGCGGGCGCTTCGCTCGGGCGGCTATTGCCGCGGATGGTGAGCTGGGCGAGCACGAAAGCGATGACGGCACAGGCGGCGATGACCGCGACCATGGGCAGGGCGGTGCCGTCGAAGAAGGCGCCGGAAATGCCCATTACGATGGCGGCGGTGACCAGTTGCAGCGTACCCATGAGAGCGGAGGCGGTGCCGGCAATGGCGCCATGTTCTTCCATGGCGAGGACGGCGGTGGTGGGCACGACGAGGCCCAGGAAGCCGTAGCCGATAAAGAGCAAGGCGGCCAGCACGACCAGATTATCGATGCCCGAAAGGAACGCTGCCAGCAGCGCGGCCATGACCAGCACGAAACCGGTGACGGCGGTACGCACCACGGCGTTGAGGCCGAAGCGGCGGCCGAAATAGCTGGCGAACTGGGAGACGCCGATGAAGGAGACGGCGTTGATCGAGAACATGAAGCTATAGAAGGTGGGCGAGACGCCGTAATGTTCGATGAGGATGAACGAGGAATTGGCGAGATAGGCCATGAAGCTCGACATGCCGAAGGCGCCGATGAAGGAGAGGCCCATGAAGTTCCAATCCTTGAGCAGCATGGCATAGCCGCGCAGGGCGCTGCCGACGCTGCTTTCGACACGGGCCGCTGCCGGCCGCGTTTCCGGCTGGAAGAGGGCGAGGAGCAGGAGGCCGAGCACGCCGATAATCGCCATCGCCCAGAAGAGAGCCCGCCAATCGCCGAACTGGATGATGAGGCTGCCCGAGAGTGGGGCCAGGATCGGGGAGACGGAGAAGACCAGCATCAGCAGGCTCATGAGCTGGGCTGCGTCGGTGCCGGTATAGTTGTCGCGCACGATGGCGCGGGGAATGGCCATGGGCGCGCAGGCGCCGATGCCCTGCACGAAACGGGCGGCGACCAACCATTCGATACTGGGCGCCAGGGCACAGCCGATTGAGCCGAGGATGAACAGGCCGATGCCGAAATAAAGCGGTGGCTTGCGGCCGACCATGTCGCTGATCGGGCCATAGGCGAGCTGGCAGATGGCGATGGCGGCCATGAAGGCCATGAGGCTGGCCTGCACCTGGGCGGTATCGGCCCCCAGATTGGCGCCGATGGCCGGCAGCGCCGGCAGATACATATCGATGGCGAACGGTCCGACGGCGGAGAGCAGGCCAAGGACGAGCGCAGCGCGAAGTATATCGCTCTTCATGAGAAAACCCCTTGGAGACGCAGAGCCACGGCACCCCAGATGCGTGGTTCTACGAAAACTGATCATGATGGTCTGAAGCGACGGCAGCGCGAACAGGGAGGAGCGTACTTGCCGTGACTCCAGTGTCCATATTTTTGGACAGTGTTGTCCAAATCGTCAAGCCCTATTATATTCGCGGCATGGAATCCTTGTCAGAATTGATCAACGACCCGGCCATGCAGCGGGGCCAGAGCGCCAAGCGGAAGTGCATCCTGGATGCGGCGACTGCGGTGTTCGTGCGTACGGGCGTGGCGGGCGCCAGCATCGATCTCATCGCGGCGGAAGCCGGCGTATCGCGCCAGACGATCTACAATCACATCGGGGACAAGGAAAAACTGTTCCAGGCCGTGGTCGCCGATGTATCGGCGCGCTCGAGCTTCCGGCTGATCCAGACCATCGGGACCTTCCCGGACCACCCGGAAAACCTCGAAGCGGAACTTATCGATTTCGCCATCCGCCTATGCAGCAATTGCATGTGCGATGCCGACGCGATGGCGTTGCGCACGCTGATCGAAAAAGAAGGACCGCGCTATCCCGAACTGTTCGAGACCTGGAAGCAATATGGCCCGGGCAGCAACTGGCCCGCCATTTCCGGCCGCTTCGCCAAGCTGGCGCATCAGGGCTATCTGGATATCGAGGACCCTGACATGGCGGCGCGGCAATTCATGGCGCTGGTCAATGCCGACCTGCCGGTGACGCGCGACATGGGCCAGCCGCCCACGGCCGCCGAAATCCGCGCGGCGGCGACGAATGCCGTGCGGACTTTCCTGCGGGCCTTCGGGAAGCGTTAGGCCAGTCTATAGATCGCCCAGCGCCTGACGGTAGCGCCTGACGGCTTCGGGGAAACCCATCAGCAGGGCATCGGCGGTAATGCCGTGGCCGATCGACGCTTCGGCGATGCCGGGCACCGCTGACTGGAAGGCCGGGAGATTGTCGAGCGTAAGGTCGTGTCCGGCATTGAGGCCGAGGCCGGCGGCGGTGGCGGCGCGGGCGGTTTCGGCAAGCTTTGCCAGTTCGCGCCGGGCCGCGGCGGCGTCGGCATAGCAGCCGCCATAGGGACCGGTATAGAGCTCGATACGGTCGGCGCCGGTCGCCTTGGCCGCGGCTGCGCCGGCGGCGCCCGCGTCTGGATCGGCAAAGAGCGAGATGCGGCGGCCGGGCTTGGCGAGGCGCGCGACGACATCGGCGAGGAACGCGCCCTGGTTGTCGAAATCCCAGCCGTGATCGGAGGTGGACTGGGTCGGATCGTCCGGCACCAGTGTCACCTGCTCGGGGTCGATGGCCTCGATGAGCTTGAGGAAATCCTCGCTCGGATAGCCCTCGATATTGAATTCGGCGTGCGGATAGTCGGCGCGCAGCAGATCGCGCAGTTCATAGACATCGGTGCGGCGGATATGACGTTCGTCGGGACGCGGATGCACGGTCACGCCGGAGGCGCCGGCATCCAGAACCACGCGGGCCATGCCCGTCACGCTCGGCCAGGGCAGGTTCCTGCGGTTGCGAAGCTGGGCAACGGCGTTGAGATTGACGGAAAGCTTGGTCATGACGGGTCCACAATACCGACTCGAAGTTTGGCTCCACTCTATAGGACGGTCCTGCCAAACTTGCAGCCTTCGCGTGCGGTGGATTGCCCCGTGGTCACCGTTGCGTGTGGGCGGAACGGGGCCAAGGCCGCGGCCGTTGCGGTGAGAGTGTTTTCGAGGAGGAATATGATGTTCAGACTGGCTTCAGTTTTCGCCATCTCGCTGTCAGCTTTGCTGGTCGCGGGGCCAGCGACGCTCGCGCAGGATAGCGGCAAGGTGCTGACGGGGCAGGCCGCCTTCGGCGACTGGACGCAGGATGCGCCGGGGGTGACGCGGCACTTCACGGTCAACGACCTGCCGCAGCCGGGAGCGACGAAATCGGCCTCCAACGCGCCCAAGGGCACGGCCATGCCGGAAGGCGCGCTGCCCAAAGTGCCGGATGGATTCAAGGTCGAACTGGTGGCGCAGGGCATAAAGAACCCGCGCGCCATCCGCTTCGCGCCCAATGGCGATCTGTTCGTCGCCAACAGCCAATCCAACGAGGTGCTGGTCTATCGCATCGCCAAGGGCCAGGCCAAGCCGACCGAGGAGGGTGTGTTCGCTACCGACAAGCTCAACCAGCCTTATGGCATTGCCTTCTATCCGCCGGGCGACAACCCGGAATGGGTCTATGTCGCCAATACCGACGGGCTGGTGCGCTTCCCCTATAAGAGCGGCGACCTCAAGGCGGGCGGTGCGCCCGAAGTGCTCGTGACGGGGATTCCGTCGAGCTATCACTGGACGCGCGATATCGCCTTCTCGCCGGATGGCAAGACGCTTTATTTCTCAGTGGGTTCGGGATCGAACGTGGCTGAAGACATGTCGGCCGAGCCCGATGGCGGACTCGATGCCTGGATCGGCGGCAAGGCGCTCGGCGCGACCTGGGGCAAGGAGGCGGGCCGCGCCAATGTGCTGGCCTTCGATCCGGACGGCAAGAACGAGCGCATCTACGCCACCGGTCTGCGCAATTGCTCGGGCCTGGCCGTCCAGCCGGCGACCGGAACGCCCTGGTGCGTGGTGAACGAGCGCGACGAGCTGGGCGACAACCTGCCATTCGACTATGCCACGAGCGTCAAGGAGGGCGGCTTCTATGGCTGGCCCTGGTATTATATCGGGGACCACGAGGACCCGCGCCTGGCAGGCAAGCGCCCGGATCTGGCGGGCAAGGCGACGGTGCCCGATGTGCTGATCTCGGCGCATTCGGCGCCGCTCAACATCGCGTTCTATGAAGGCGACCAGTTCCCGGCAGAATACAAGGGCAGCGCATTCGTGGCCCTGCACGGCTCCTGGAACCGCGTGCCGCGCGGCGGCTACAAGGTAGTGCGGCTGCTCTTCGATGCCGATGGCAAGCCGACGGGCGAATATCAGGACTTCATGACCGGGTTCGTGGTATCGGACGATCAGGTCTGGGGACGACCGGTCGGCGTGGCCGTGGCCCCGGATGGATCATTGTTCGTCAGCGAGGACGGAAACGGGACGATCTGGCGGGTGAGTTATGGCGAGTAGGAGCGCGAGGGGAGGGGCAGCCGCCATCAGCTATGCCTGCTCCCTCGCAAACCGCTTGCGGCCACGCTCCCTTGCCTTCTCGGCCTCCACTTCGCGGTCGCGGGGCGGGGCATTGGTTTCGAGCGCGCTGAGGAGGCGCTGGGCGGCGGAGGTCACTTCGTTGACCGCTGCGTAGAAAGCTGCCTCGTTCCTTTGCGAGGGGTGGGTGAAGCCCGAGAGCTTGCGGACGAATTGCAGGGCGGAGGCGCGGACCTCGTCCTGGGTGGCCGGCGGCTCGAAGTTGAAGAGGGTGCGGATGTTGCGGCACATGTCGAAAGCTCCTTTTGCCCAAGCACAGCAACCTCCCGTGGCCTGGTCAAGGCCGACAGAAGGTTGTGATGGTGCTTTCCGGCTTCAGGCCTGCCTTTTGTCCTAAGCCTCGCGCGGTCAGAGGGCTGGTGCTAAACCGAGGCGCAGCTTTCCCAGCGGAGATTCGCATGTTCGTCTCGCGCCTTGCCAAGACGGCCCTCGTCGCTGCCCTGGCGTTCTATGCCAGCCTCGTGGCCTTCGGGAACATCACCGACTACGGCACGAACTACGCTTTCGTGGAACACGTGCTCAAGATGGACACGATCTTCCCCGACGCCACGATCCACTATCGCGCGATCAACGAGCCCTGGATGTGGACGGCGGGCTACCTGCTCATCATCGCCGCCGAAACGGCGACGGCGGTGCTTTGCTGGATCGGGGCCGTGGCCATGTTGCGGCGCCTGCGCGACAGAGCGCCGGCGTTCAACCGCTCGAAAGCGTGGGCCATCGGTGGCCTCGCCTTCGGCTTCCTCGTCTGGCAGATGGCGTTCATGTCGATCGGCGGCGAATGGTTCGGCATGTGGCAATCCCAGACCTGGAACGGATTGTCCTCGGCGGCGCGGATTTTCATGACGTTCATCGCCGTGCTGATTTATGTGTCGCTGGCGGATGGCGAACTGGAATAGTCAGCCGATGGTGATCCTGGTGTCGGTCACGAACTCGTAGGGCGGAAGCACCAGATTGAGTGGAGCCGGGCCGGAGCGAATGCGGCCGGCGGCGTCGTATTGCGAGCCGTGGCAGGGGCAGAACCAGCCATCGCTATAGGTCCCCGCGTTGAACAACGGCACGCAGCCCAGATGCGTGCAGATGCCGATCACGACCAAGTATTGCTCGTGCCCCGGCTTCACCCGGGCGGAATCGGGGGCAGGGTCCTTGAGTTCGCTGAGCGGCACGGCCTGCATGGCCTGGATGTCCTCGGGCGTGCGATAGCGGACGAAAACCGGCTGGCCGCGCCATTTGATGGTCACGACCTGCCCTTCCTCGAGCGCCGAAAGGTCGAAATCCACCGTGGCCAGCGCCAGGGTCGAGGCGTCGGGGTTGAGCTGGTTTATCAGTGGCCAGATCACGGCGCCGATCCCCACCGCGCCAACCGCTCCGGTGGCGATGTAGAGAAAGTCGCGCCGCGTCGCCTGCCGCGCTGGTGGAGGGGGAGGCGTTTCATCGGGTTCGTCCTGCGCCATGATTTTCCTCCCTCGGCGTTTTCGCCGAGAGAAACGCGGCGGAGAGCGAAGCGGTTGCCGGCGCTGATGACTGTCGTGCTCCTCCACCGCACCCCTCCCTCTGGAAAATCCCTCTTGCGCCGAACCGTACGGTACGGTACGCCATGAGCTGTGAATTGGAGGTGGGCTGCCCGTGGCGAGTGCGGCGTTCAAGGATGAGACGTTTACCCCGCGTCAGCAGCAGGTGCTGACGGCGGCGCTGGACCTTCTGGTCGAGAATGGCGACGGGCTCACCATGACGGCGGTAGCGCGGCGGGCATCGTGCTCCAAGGAGACGCTCTATAAGTGGTTCGGCGATCGCGACGGGCTGCTGACGGCGACGGTGCAGTGGCAGGCCGCCAAGGTGCGCATGCCGCAGGTCGATCGCCACAAGCTCGACGCCGTATCGCTGCGTACCAGCATCGAGCAGTTCGCGCGCGACCTGCTGGCGACGCTGGTGGGTGAAATCTCGGTGACGCTCAATCGGCTCGCCATCGCCCATACCGGCGAGGACAAGCGCGGGCTCGGGGGCATCGTGCTCGAGAACGGCCCGCTGGCCATCCGCCGCCGGCTCAAGCCCGTGCTCGAAGCGGGGCGCGATGCGCGGCTGCTGCGGTTCGAGAGCAGCGAAGAGGCTTACCGGACCTTTTACGGCCTGGTGGTCAGGGATACGCAGATCCGCATGCTGCTGGGCGATGAAACGCTCAGGGAGACGCGGATCGAGGCGGAGGCCAAGGCGGCCACCGCCCAGTTTTTTGCCCTTTACGGGGCGTGACAGACGCAAGAGGAGAAACCAATGCGCGTTTATTATGATCGCGATGCCGATCTGAACATCATCAAGTCCAAGAAGGTCGCCATCGTCGGCTACGGCTCGCAGGGCCACGCTCATGCGCTCAACCTGCGCGACTCGGGCGTCAAGGACGTCGTCATCGCGCTGCGTCCCGGTTCGGCTTCCGCCAAGAAGGCCGAGGGCGAAGGCCTCAAGGTCATGAGCGTCGCCGAGGCTGCCGCCTGGGCCGATCTGGTCATGATGCTGACCCCGGACGAGCTCCAGGCCGACATCTACAAGGACCACATCGCCGACAATATCCGTGACGGCGCTGCCCTGGCTTTCGCCCACGGCCTCAACGTCCACTTCAATCTCATCGAGCCCAAGAAGACCGTCGACGTCATCATGATCGCGCCGAAGGGCCCCGGCCACACCGTGCGCGGCGAATACGCCAAGGGCGGCGGCGTGCCGTGCCTGATCGCCGTCCATCAGGACGCTTCGGGCAATGCCCATGACATCGCGCTGGCCTATGCCTCGGGCGTCGGCGGCGGCCGTTCGGGCGTCATCGAAACCAACTTCCGCGAAGAATGCGAGACGGACCTCTTCGGCGAGCAGGCCGTGCTCTGCGGCGGCTTGGTCGAACTCATCCGCGCCGGTTTCGAGACGCTGGTGGAAGCCGGCTATGCTCCGGAAATGGCCTATTTCGAGTGCCTGCACGAAGTGAAGCTGATCGTCGACCTGATCTACCAGGGCGGCATCGCCAACATGAACTACTCGATTTCGAACACTGCCGAGTGGGGCGAGTATGTCTCGGGTCCGCGCGTCATCACCTCGGAAACCAAGGCCGAGATGAAGAACATCCTCAAGGACATCCAGACCGGCAAGTTCACCTCCGAGTGGATGCAGGAAATCAAGTCGGGTGGCGCCCGCTTCAAGGCAACCCGTCGCCTGCACGACGAGCACCAGATCGAGGAAGTCGGCGAGAAGCTCCGTGGCATGATGCCCTGGATCAAGGCCGGCGCCCTGGTCGACAAGACGAAGAACTAAGCATGAGCCGTCTTCCACGTTTTCCGGTGGAAGGACGATGCCTTTGCGGGGCCGCCAGCTATGTGCTGGCGGCCCCGCCGCTTGCGGTCTATGCGTGCCATTGCCGTGACTGCCAACGCTTTGCCAGTGGGCCGTATGCCATCGGCATCATCGTCAATCGCAAGGATGTGGCGTTTCCGCAGGCGGCCACGCTAGCCTCCACCGAGAGGCTGGGCGAGAGCGGGCGAACGGTGCGCCAATACGCGTGCCGCCAGTGCGGGGCGCGGCTTTGGCACGAAGCGGGTCACGCGCCTGGTACTGTGATTATCCGGGCCGGCACACTCGACGATCCCAGTTGGGCGCGGCCGGTGGTGCATACCTGGACGCGGAGCAAATTACCGTGGGTCGATCTGGGTAACGCCGTGCAATTTTCAGCGGCGGCTCCGTCGCGCGAGGTGTTTTACGACGCTTGGCGGGTGTGGTTGGATACCGAATAGATCGGTGATCTTTGAGGGCCTGTGGGCCCCTTTTGTTTTCAGGACTGTGGGTGGGGCGCCTGGTGCAGCATGCCTTGTTGAATCCCCTGCGCTTTGACGATTCAATGGGTTGAAACGAGTCGGAGAACGAACATGGCCGCGGCTGAAGATATTGCCAGGATCATCGAGCAGGAGCGGGCGCTGGTGTTCGAGCGGTTCGATGAGGACGCGGCTTTCGCCATAGGCGGGTCGGTACGCGAGCGCGCGATCACCGATGGGCTGCGCATCGTATGCTCGATTCTGCTTTGGGACCGGCCGCTCTTCTACATGACCCGGCCCGGCACGACGGTGGACAATTCGGACTGGGTGCGGCGCAAGGCCAATACGGTGCGGCGCTTCCACAAAAGCACCTATCGCATGGTGCTCGAGCAATTGCCGCGCGACAGCCGGCTGCTGCGCGATTTCCTGGCGCTGCCGCCCGAGGATTTCGTGCTGGCGGGCGGCGGTTTTCCGATCAGCGTAGCGGGAATTGGCATCGTCGGAGCGGCAGTGGTTTCCGGCCTGCCCGAGCGTGAGGATCATAACGTCATCGTCGGGGCGATTGCCGGTCATCTCGGACGGGACGTGGAGGCGCTGCCGGCGGAGTAGGGACGCGGTATTTCTCGCCTGCAAAACTCCAAATCGCCGCTTGCCGGACTCGGTGCCGGTGCTCACCATGGCCGGGCTAAGTGTGAGGGCGAACATGGATTTGTTCTACGACTTGCTCTTGTGGCTCCATATCGTGGCCTTCGCCGCCGGTGGGGCCTACCCGGCGGTTATGCCGTTCCTGTTCGAGAAGTTGGCCGGGGCCAGCCAGGAAGAGACCCGCGCGGCGCTCTTTTCCATCGGCAATACGATCTCGCGCATCGGCCGCATCGCCATGGTGGTGCTGCTGATCACCGGGCCGGTGCTACTCTGGATGCGCTTTGGCGGGCTTTCGGGCGCGACCACCTGGTTCTGGGTCAAGATTGCGCTGATCGTGGTGATGCTGGTGTCGCTCGTCATCGGGGGCATCAACTTCAAGAAAGCCGAGAAAGGCGATGCAAGCGGGCTCGTCGTCGCCGAGACTGCCGGGCGGATCGCCGCGGTGGCGTATCTGGGCGTGCTGCTGGCCGCGGTTTTTGCATTCAGTTGACGATTTGGCGCGCGCACGGGTTGCGCGTGTCTGTTTTTTCGCGCATTTTACGAGTCACGAAGTGCATAGGGCACCCGGGACCAGTCGATGCAGCGCAGCCGCGCCATTGCCATTGCAGCCAAGCAGCAGGCGGAAAACCGCCTGATGATCATGCTTGGCTTGCTGCTGCTCCCCGCGCTTCTTCTTCTCCTTATCAGCCCCTGATAACCGGCGGCCCAGATCAAGCTGGGCGGGTGGTCAGGGGATGCGCGCAATGAGCCGAACAGGAAATGTCCGGCCGTGAGGCTATGATGGCCCGGCCGTTTGATCAGGATTGACGATTATGACTACGCAGACCCCCGCCAACGACAGCAATAAAGACCGGGTCTATATCTTCGACACCACGCTGCGCGACGGTGAACAGAGCCCCGGCGCCACCATGACGCTCGAGGAAAAACTGCAGGTCGCCGAAATCCTCGACGATATGGGCGTGGACATCATCGAAGCCGGCTTCCCGATCGCTTCCGTGGGCGATTTCGAATCCGTGGTGGCGGTGGCCAAGCGCGCCAAACGCTCGGTGATCGCGGGCCTGGCGCGCGCCATTCCGGCCGATATCGACCGTGCCGGGGAGGCTGTACGCTTCGCCAGGCGCGGGCGCATCCATACGTTCGTATCGACCTCGCCGATCCATCTGGCGCACCAGATGCGCAAGACGCAGGACGAGGTGATCGAGATCATCACCAAGACCGTGACCCAGGCCCGCAACCTCATCGACGATGTCGAATGGTCGGGCATGGACGCCACCCGCACGCCGCTCGATTTCCTGGCGCGATGCGTGGAAACCGCCATCCGCGCCGGCGCGACGACGATCAACCTGCCCGATACGGTGGGTTATGCTGTCCCCGAGGAATATACGGCGATGTTCCGGCACATCATCAACACCGTGCCCAATGCCGACAAGGCGATCTTCTCGACCCATTGCCATAACGATCTGGGCCTGGCCGTCGCCAATTCGCTGGCCGGTGTCATCGGCGGCGCGCGGCAGATCGAATGCACGATCAATGGTTTGGGTGAGCGCGCGGGCAATGCGGCGCTCGAGGAAGTGGTGATGGCCCTGCGCACCCGCGCCGACGCCATGCCCTATCACACCGAGATCGAGAGCACGCATCTGGCGCGCGCGTCCAAGATCGTTTCGGCAGCCTCGAACTTCCCGGTGCAGTACAACAAGGCCATCGTCGGCAAGAACGCTTTCGCCCATGAGAGCGGCATCCATCAGGACGGCATGCTCAAGAATGCGCAGACCTACGAGATCATGACCCCGGAAAGCGTCGGCATCAAAGAGACGACGCTGGTGATGGGCAAGCATTCGGGCCGCGCCGCCTTCAAGGACAAGCTCAAGGAACTGGGCTACGACCTGGGCGAGAATGCCTTCCAGGAAGCCTTCGTGCGCTTCAAGGATCTGGCCGACCGCAAGAAGCACGTCTATGACGCCGACATCGTGGCGCTGGTGGACGACGAAGCCGGCTCGATCGACGACCGCATCAAGCTGGTCGATATGGAAGTGGTGAGCAAGACCGGCGGCACGCATCGTTGCGACATGACGCTCTCGATCGATGGCGAGACGGTCAAGGCGAGCTTTGACGGCACCGGCTCGGTGGATGCCATCTTCAACGCCATCAAGCAGGCCGTGGGCAAGGAGCCGCATCTGGTGCTCTATGCCGTCGACGGCGTGACCGGTGGCACCGACGCGCAGGCGAGCGCCCATGTGCGCCTCGAAATGGGCGGGCGGATTGCCTCGGGCAATGCCGCCGAGCCCGATACGCTGGTGGCCTCGGCACGCGCCTATCTCAACGCATATAACCGGTTGTTGCTCGACAAGGGGCAGGCGGCGCAGGGCGCCATGGCCGGCTAGGACGATCAGGAGGGCTGCGGCCCTCCTTTTCTTTTGGTGGCACCCGGAAGGGGTGGATGAACGCTGGAGACGCGGTCGTTTGCCGGATCGCCCCCCAATCTACCGCCCTTCCCCGGCGCAGGCCCGGGCCCATTGCACCGTCCCCCATGAGTGGAGAAACCCGTGGGCCCCGGCCTTCGCCGGGGAAGTCAGGTGGTGGGGGAAATACGGCGCGAGGGAAGTTCGGTTGTGGACGTGGAGCGGGCAGTAGGCCAGCGCTGATAGGCGCTCCGCCCCTATGCTCTTGCCTCAGCCAACGCCTGCGGCAGCATTTCCTTGAAGATGGCGAGTTCTGCCGTCGGGCCGACGCTGACGCGGATGCAGCGGTCGAGGACCGGCGCCATGGGTTTGCGCACGAAAACGTCGCGGCGTGCCAGTCCTTGCAGCACGTCAAGCGCAAAGGTGCCGTCGCCGCCGCAATCGATGGTGACGAAATTCGTGGCCGAAGGAATGGGCGAAAGGTTGTTGGCGCGGGCTATGGCGGCGATGCTGTCGCGCGCCTCGGAGATTCGCGCAATCGTTGCGCGCAGGTATTCGGCATCCTTGAGCGCGGCGCGGGCGGCGACCTGGGCGAGGCGGTTGACGCCGAAATGGTTGCGGACCTTGTCGAAGGCCGAGATCATTCCGGCCTCGCCAATGGCGTAGCCGCAGCGCAGGCCGGCGAGGCCATAGGCCTTCGAGAAGGTGCGGAAGCGCAGGATATTTGGGCGGGAAATGTCGAGTGCCGGGGCGGTGCCGGCGGGCGCGGTTTCGATATAGGCCTCGTCGAGCAGCAGCATGGTGCTTTCAGGCAGGGCGTCGGCGAAGGCGGAGACTTCGGCGGCGCTCCACCACGTGCCCATGGGGTTATCCGGGTTGGCGAGATAGACGAGTTTCGGCTGCTCGCGGCGTGCCGCTTCCAGGAGGGCATCGAGGCTTTCCCGGTCGTCGCGGTAGGGGACGGTGACAAGGTGGCCACCAAAGCCGGCGACGTGGAAGTGGAAGGTGGGGTAGGCGCCGAGCGAACTGACCACCACGTCGCCCGGTTCGAGAAAGAGGCGCGCCACCAGGCCGAGCAGGCCATCGACACCTTCCCCGATCATGACATTGGCCAGTGCGACGCCGAGATGGGCGGCGACATCGGCGCGGATGTCGTGGTTTTCGGGATCGCCATACATCCAGACCGAGCCTGCCGCTTCCCGGATGGCGGCAATGGCGCTGGGCGCCGGGCCGAAGCCGCTTTCGTTGGCGCCCAGGCGGGCCCGGAACGGTCGCCCCGAGCGGCGCTCGATGGCTTCCGGACCGACAAAGGGCACGGTGGCGGGCAGGGCTTGCGCGAGGGACGTAAAGGCTGGGCGCGTCATGGGCTTTTCCGTCAGGCGAGACGATCTTGCGTCACCATGGCTAACGCATCTTTGCTTTGCATTGAAGCGGGGTGAGGCGGATGATCCGCCCGCTTACCCCGGAGGGATCGATGATGAGACGAAACAGGCTCATGCTCGCGTTCATGGCGACCACCGCATTGCTGACGGCCGCGGCCCAGGCAAAGGAGACTGCCGTGGCGATTTTTGCGGGCGGGTGCTTCTGGAGCATCGAAAGCGATTTCGACCATGCGCCGGGCGTACTCGACACCACCTCCGGCTATATCGGCGGGCATGTGCCGAATCCCACCTACGAGCAGGTGGTGACCGAAACGACCGGCCATCGCGAAGCGGTGCGCGTGACCTATGATCCCACGGTCACGAGCTACGAAAAGCTGCTCGATGCCTATTGGCACATGACCGACCCCACCGACGGAGCCGGGCAATTCTGCGATTATGGCGAGAGCTATACGCCGGGTCTCTTCCCGCTCGACCAGGCGCAATACGATGCGGCGGCGGCGGGCAAGGCCGAGGTGGCCAAGGAACTGGGGCGTCCCGTCGCGACGACGATCGCGATGGCGCCGGAATTCTACCCGGCCGAGGACTACCACCAGAATTTCTGGCAGACCAACCCCGACCATTACAAGGCCTATCGCGCCGGATGCGGGAAGAATGCCAAGGTCGAGGCACTCTGGGGCAAGACGGCGTTCGAGGGGCTGAACGGGCATGAATAGGTGAGAGGGGGAGCCTCAGACACCGCTCCTATTTATTCTCCGGGCTCGGCACGTTCGGGTCTGGCGTCACCGAAATCTGGTGCTGTGATTCGGCGTTCAGCTCTCGGGTGAGCGCAATCTTGCTTTCTTCGGTGAGGGCGTAGAGCGTCGAGAGGTAATTGGGCGTCGAGACCCACGAGCGCAACTGCATGGCAACCGTGGTGCCCGAGAAGCTGTCGACATGGACATGCGGGGGAGGATCGACCAGCACGCGTTTGTCGCTGCTGGCGACGCGCAGCAGAATCTTGCGGGCCTTGGCGATGTCGAGCGAATCGGGAACCGAGACGTTGACGTCGATTCGCCGGCGCGGTTCGCGGCTGTGATTGGTGATGGCAGAGGACCAGAGTTTCTGGTTGGGCGTGAAGATATAAAGCCCGCTGGTCGAGCGCAGGCGCGTACCGAACAGGCCGATTTCCACGACAACCCCGGCTACGCCGTCGCCGGTGATGAATTCGCCGATGGCGATGGGGCGCAGGAGAATCAGCATGATTCCGGCGGCAATGTTGGCGAGCGTGTTTTGCAGTGCCAGCGCGATGGCGAGGCCGGCTGCGGCGAGCGCGGCATAGATCGAGGTGCTGGCCACGCCTACAAGGCTGAGGGCCGTGATGATGGCAAAAACCAGAATGCCGTATCGCGCCACCTGGGACAGCAGCGGCACGAAATTCTTATCCACGCCATAGGCGCGCGGCATGACCCGTTCCACGAGCCGGGCGGCGGCACGGGCCAGAAACCAGCCGACAATCAGCACGGCCAGCGCAGAAATGATTCCTCCGGCGTTGGATAAAATCCAGTTCGTTGGAATGGACACGAGGTTCGAAACCTCTCTAACGCTTTCATCCATAAGGAAAATCCAGTTTTTCGGCAGAATCCATCCTAGCAAAACGAACACGGCGGAAAAGTGCTGCTCGGTGCTGGACAGGTCCAAAGAGCTTTGCTAGAGAGGCGCCACGTTGGAACTGGCGGTTCACACAGCCGGGTGCGTAGCTCAGATGGTAGAGCAGCTGACTCTTAATCAGCGGGTCCACGGTTCGAGTCCGTGCGCACCCACCAACGTGTCTCCCGAAAATCATCATATTGCGATGACAGCTGTGATGGCCGGTGCGGCAGGCCGCATTCCGGCCTTTGTCACCCCCTGATCGCCACCATCGACTTTACCAGCCCCATGAAGCGTTCGCGGTGGATCTCCGCGTCGGGGAAGAGGTATCGCATCTGGCGGCGATCGAGGAGGATGGCGCTCTGCAGGGATTGGGTGGCGTCGCCGATGTCCTCGGCGCGGCGCCAGAAGCCGCGATCCTTGCGCAGGAGCAGGGAGGCACGCATCGGCTCGGGGAGCCAGTGGAAGAAGAGCGTGCGGCAATGGGGCTCTACGGGGAACCAGTAATTAGGCGTCTGCACGAAATAGCGCGGCGCCAGGCGGCGGATTTCGTTGGCCATGGCGCGCTGGCGGTCCCAGAGGCCAACATGCTCGATGACGGAATTGGAGTGGACGAGGTCGAAGGCGTTGTCGTCATAGGGCATGGCGCAGGCGTCGGCGCGCGCGAAGGTCATGGCCTGCGTGTTTTCGGGCAGGTCGCCATGGAGGTTGGCGACTGTGATCTTCACCTTCGCGGGCAGATCTCCTCCGAAGGCCTGCCAATACTCGGCGGTGCCACCGACATCGAGAATGGAACAGGACTGTTTTTCGGCCAGAACGCGATCGATCAAGGTGCGGAACAGTCGGAAGCGACCGGTGCGAAACCTGTTGTCGGATGTGTTGGCCCCGATCTGGATGCCGGCCACCGATGATTTGCCAATCAGTGCCAAGTCGATCTCTCCGTCTTGAGTTTGCGGGAAGGCGGATAGAGGACGTCATCGGGTAGTCTAGGGGATCGCCGAGCGGGTGTATCTAGTCCCGATAAGCTAGAGGCGCAGACGAAAACGGGTGCCGACGGCCCCCGTTTTTTCTGGCTATTTCGCGGTGCCGGTCGCGGCGGCCTTGGCCTCGTCATACCACCACAGCTGGGGGAACCCGATTGAGAATTCCGGCAGGGTGTCCGGATGGCTGAAGCGGTTCCAACGGGCGATGCGCGACTGGCCCGCCGTATAGCTGGGCACCACGAAGTGATGGGCCAGCAGGACGCGGTCGAGCGCGTGGGTGGCGGCGACGAGGCTGTCGCGATCCTTGGAGAAGATGACCCGGTCGATGAGCGCGTCGACACCCGGATCGGCAATGCCCGAATAGTTCTGCGAGCCCGGCTGGCCGGCGGCTTCCGAGCCCCAAAAGAAGCGCTGTTCGTTGCCCGGCGAGAGCGTCTGCCCCCAGGCCAGATAGACCATGTCGTAGTCGAAGCTGCGGGCGCGGTTGATGAATTGGGGCGAATCCACGCTGCGGACATTGGCGCTGATGCCGATGCTCGTCAGGTTGCGCACGAAAGCGCTGGCGACCGGCTCGATGGTGGGACCGTTGAGCAGGATTTCGAACGAGAGCTGCTTGCCGGAGGAGTCGACCAGCTTGTTGCCTTGGAGCGTGTAGCCGGCCTCGCCCAGGAGCGAAAGGGCCTGGCGCAGGTTGGCGCGCAGCTTGGTGGAGTCTCCACCCACCGGATTGGCGAACGGCATGGTGAAGACGCTCTCGGGCACCTTGTCCTTGATGCTGTCGAGTATATCGAGCTCGAGGCCGGCCGGCGGCGTATCCGGTGCCGCCAGCTCGGTGCCGAAATAGAATGAGTCGATGCGGCGATACTGATCGTAGAACAGGGTGCGGTTGAGCTCTTCGAAATCGAAGGCGTAGTTGAGCGCCTGGCGTACGCGGTCGTCCTTGAACTGGTCGCGGCGCAGGTTCATCACGAAACCGACCATCAGGCCCATGTCGCGATATTCGTTCTCGAAGGTTTCGAGCACGACGCGGCCATCCTTGACGGCGGGGAAGTCGTAGCTGGTGGCCCAGCGGCGGGCGCGGTTCTCGTTCCACCAGTCGAACTGATCGCCCTTGAAGGCTTCGAACTCGACATCGGTGTCGCGGAAATACTCGTAGCGGATCTGGTCGAAATTGTTGGCGCCGATATTCACCGGCTCGTTGGCGCCCCAGTAATTGGGATCGCGCTGATAGGTGAGGGTGCGGCCGGGGACGAAGGAGCCGATCTTGTAAGGGCCCGAGCCCAGGGGCGGCTCAAGGGTCGAAGCGCCGATATTGCGCTGCTTGCCGTTGGCGTCCGTGCCTTCCCACCAATGCTTGGGCATCACCGGAATCTCGCTCATGATGAGCGGCAGTTCGCGGTTGCCGGTGGTGTCGAAAGTGAAGGTGACCTCGCCCTCGCCCGTGACCTCGGCGGATTTGACGTTGGCGTAATATTGCTGGCGGGTAGGGTTGAGCTCGATGAGTTTGTTGAAGGACCACACCACGTCCTCGGCGGTGACCGGCTGGCCGTCCTGCCACTTGGCGCGTGGATTGAGGCGGAAGGACACCGAGGAATAATCGGGCGGGAAGGCGATGGCCTCGGCGAGGAGCCCGTATTTGGTGAAGACCTCGTCGGGCGAGGAGACCATCAGCGTTTCGGTGACGAGACCCGACCCGTCCGCGGATTCGCCCTGCGGCAGAATGGGGTTGAAGGTGTCGAAGCCACCCTCGGAGGACAAACGCACCAGGCCGCCCTTGGGAGCGTCCGGGTTCACATAGTCGAAATGGGCGAAGCCTTCCTTGTATTTGGGCTCGCCCATCATGGCGACGCTGCTCATCCAGGGGCCGTGCTGCGCCTGCGCCAATGCCGGGGCGCTCATCAGCGCCGCCAGCGCAAATCCGGCAATCGAGACGAAGGCCTTCATGTCTTTCAACTCCTTGGACAATCCATCGCCAGTCTAGGCCGAACAGCGAACGCGCAACAGGCCATTCGAACGGCCTCCAATTTCCCTGCAACGTTCAGGCGTGGAAGGCCGCCGCGAGCAGCGCCTTGGTATAAGGGTTCTGCGGAGCCGAGAAGATGGAGGCCGCCGGGCCGCTTTCCACGATCTTGCCGCCGCGCATCACCACCACATCGTTGGCGAGGGCGCGGATGACGCGCAGGTCGTGGGAGATGAACACATAGGTGAGGCCATGCCGCTGCTGCACATCGCGCAGCAGATCGACGACGCGGGCCTGTACGCTCATGTCGAGCGCGGAGGTCGGCTCGTCCAGCACGATCAGTTGCGGTTCGAGCACCAGTGCCCGGGCAATGGCTATGCGCTGGCGCTGGCCACCGGAGAATTCATGCGGGTAGCGATGGCGCACCTCGGCGTCGAGTCCGACCTCCTGGAGGGCCTGGTCGACACGCCTGGAGCGTTCGGCAGCGGGAAGGTCGCGAGCGTGGACCTTGAGGCCTTCCCCGACGATGTCGCCGACTGACATGCGCGGGCTGAGCGAACCGAAAGGATCCTGGAAGACGATTTGCATGTCGCGCCGCAGGGGGCGCAGCGCCTTGCTGTCGAGCTTGTCGATGTCGCGGCCCAGGAAGACGATGCGGCCGTCAGACGAGATGAGGCGAAGCAGCGCCAGTCCCAGCGAGGTCTTGCCGGAACCGGATTCGCCGACGACGCCGAGGGTCTGGCCCCGGCGCACGGCGATATCGACATCGTCCACGGCCTTGAAATAACCCGTGGTGCGACGCAGGAGGCCAGCCTTGATCGGGAACCAGACGCGCAGGTTCTTGGCCGCTATCACATCTGCGGCCTGCGGGTCGGAAGGTGGTGGCGTTCCTTTGGGTTCGGCCGCGAGAAGGTGGCGGGTATAGTCGTGCCGGGGGTGGGCGAAGACTTCGGCCGTCGGGCCACGCTCGACGATCTCGCCATTGGTCATCACGCAGGTTTCGTCGGCCAGACGCCGTACGATGCCCAGGTCGTGGGTGATGAAGAGCAGGGCCATGCCGAGCCGCGCCTGCAGGTCCTTGAGCAGCGTCAGGATCTGGGCCTGAACGGTCACGTCGAGCGCTGTCGTGGGCTCGTCCGCGATCAACAGGTCGGGTTCGTTGGCGAGGGCCATGGCGATCATGACGCGCTGGCGCTGGCCGCCCGAAAGCTGGTGCGGGAAGGCGGCGAGCCGCTGTTCGGGATTGTCGATGCCGACGAGGCCAAGCAGTTCGATGGCGCGGCTGCGCGCTGCCGCCCGGCCCATGCCGCGATGGAGGCCGAGCACTTCCCCGATCTGCCGCTCGACGGTGTGGAGCGGATTGAGCGAAGTCATCGGCTCCTGGAAGATCATGGAAATGGCATTGCCGCGCACGCCGCGCAGGCGCCGCTCGTCCATGGCCAGGAGGTCTTCTCCCTTGAAGACTATCCTGCCCGTGGGGTGCTCCGCCGCCGGATAGGGCAGCAGCCGCAGCACCGAAAGCGCCGTCACCGACTTGCCCGATCCGCTTTCGCCCACGATGGCCAGCGTCTTGCCCTTCTCGATATCGAAGGACACCCCCCTGACCGCATCGATCACGCTGTCGCCGTTGGTGAAGCGGACGGAGAGGTCCTGGACGGAAAGGAGAGGGGCGGTCATCCGAACGTCTTCCTTGGATCAAAGGCATCGCGGACGGCTTCGCCGATGAAGACGAGGAGGCTGAGCATGATCGAGATGGTGAGGAAACCGGTTATGCCGAGCCAGGGAGCCTGGAGGTTGTCTTTGCCCTGAGCCAGCAATTCGCCCAGCGAGGGCGAACCGATGGGGAGGCCGAAGCCGAGGAAATCGAGGGAGGTGAGCGTGGTCACCGAGCCCGAGAGCAGGAAGGGCACGAAGGTCAAGGTGGAGACCATGGCATTGGGCAGCAGGTGCCGGAACATGATCGTGGTGTTGGAGACGCCCAGCGCGCGAGCGGCGTTGACATATTCGAAATTGCGGCCACGCAGGAATTCGGCGCGCACCACGCCGACCAGCGCTACCCAGGAAAACAGCAGCAGAATACCGAGCAGCACCCAGAAGCTGGGGGCGATGACGCTGGAGAGGATCAGCAGCAGGTAGAGCTGGGGAATCGAGGTCCAGATGTCGATGAAGCGCTGGCCGAGCAGGTCGACCCAGCCGCCGAAATATCCTTGCACGGCGCCGACGAGGATGCCGATGGCCGACGAGAAGATGGTGAGCGTCAGGCCGAACAGCACCGAGAGGCGGAAGCCGTAGATGAGCCGGGCCAGCACGTCGCGTCCCTGGTCGTCCGTGCCCAGCCAATGCCAATTGCCCCAGTTGCAGTTGGGGTCGTCCACGCCCATGGGAAAGCGCGCGCAATTGGTCTCGGTGCTGAGCATCCACGAGGGTGGAGAGGGCACCGGGATCGAGAGGGATTCGTCGCTGGTATTGTAGGAGAAGCGGATCGGCGGCCAGATCATCCAGCCATTGGCGTTGATCTCGTCCTGGTTCACCTGGTCGCGGAAATTGGTGACGGCGAGGAAGCCGCCGAACTTGGATTCGGGATAATCGACGAAAGCCGGCACCAGCAGTTCGCCCTTGTACATGGCGATGATCGGGCGATCGTTGGCGATGACCTCGGCGAAGAGCGTCACGATGAAGAGGACGAGGAAAATCCACAGCGACCAGACGCCCCGGCGATTGCGCCGGAAATTGGCGAGGCGGCGCTGGTTGAGCGGGGAGGTGGCAAAGCGCATCGGTCAGGCCCCCCGCCTCTCGAAGTCGATGCGGGGATCGATCCACATATAGGTGATGTCGGAAATCAGCGTGATGATGAGCCCGAGCACCGAGAAGATGTAGAGCGTGGCGAAGACCACCGGATAGTCGCGGTTGAGCACGGATTCGAAGCTGAGCAGGCCCAGGCCATCGAGCGAGAAGATAGTTTCGATGAGCAGCGAGCCGGAGAAGAAGGCGCCGATAAAGGCGGCGGGGAAGCTGGCGATGACCAGCAGCATGGCGTTGCGGAAGACGTGCCGATAGAGAATCTGGTTGTCCGACAGGCCCTTGGCGCGCGCCGTCGTCACGTATTGCTTGCGGATTTCCTCGAGGAACGAGTTCTTGGTGAGCAGCGTGAGCGTGGCGAAGCTGCCGATGGCCATAGCGATGATGGGCAGCGCCAGGTGCCAGAAATAATCGGCGACCTTCATGGGCAGCGAGAGCTGGTCGAAATTGTCCGAGGTGAGGCCGCGCAACGGAAACCAGCTCAGGAAGCTGCCGCCCGAGAAGAGCACGATGAGCAGGATGCCGACGAGGAACGAGGGAAGGGCGTACCCCACGATGATGACCCCCGAGGTCCAGACGTCGAAACGCGAACCATCGCGTACAGCCTTGGCAATGCCGAGTGGAATGGAAATGCCGTAGCCCAGCAGGGTCATCCAGAGCCCGAGCGAAATTGAAACCGGCATCTTCTCCTTGATGAGGTCGATCACCGAGATATCGCGGTAATAGCTGTTGCCGAAATCGAAGCGCAGATAGTTCCAGAGCATCTGGAAGAAGCGCTCGAGTGGCGGTCTATCGAAGCCGAACTGCTTTTCGAGCTGGGCGACGAGCTGAGGGCTCAGGCCTTGCGAGCCGCGATAGAGCGAGGTCGAGGAATTGCTGGAGGCGGTCTGTCCGCCCTGTCCGGCGAAATCACCCTCGCGGGAGCCGGAAACCGGGGCGGTGGCCGAGACGGCAGTGTTGGTCATGCGGGCGATGGCCTGCTCGACCGGGCCGCCGGGTGCGAACTGCACGATGACGAACGTGACCGCCATGATGCCGAATATGGTCGGGATCATCAGCAGGATGCGACGCAGTATGTAAGCGCCCATGCGCTCTCCACCTCCGACCGGCCGGGTAACAGCACTAGGCTGGAGCGGTCTGGCCTCCAAATCAACAGGCGGTGAAAGCGCAAGCGTGGATTTGCCTTGCCTTTTTGGGCTTGCGGCATGGAAAACTATGCGGTGGGGAGGAGAGCGACATGCATGTAGTGATTACGGGTGGGGCCGGGTTCATCGGGCACCGGCTGGCCGAGGCGGTCCTGGCGCGCGATGCGCTTGTAGACCAGCACGGCGGGCGTCGCACGGTCGAGCGGCTGACGATTTTCGATCAGGCCGCGCCCGAGCGCCCACTAGCCGATCCGCGCGTGCGGGTCGTCACCGGCGACATGACCGACCAGGGCGCCATCGCGCAGGCGCTGGCAGGCAATGCCGACAGTGTTTTCCATCTCGCCTCGGTGGTCAGCGGAGGGGCCGAGGCCGATCTGCAGCTTGGGCTCAGGGTCAATCTCGATGGAACGCGGCTATTGCTCGATCTGCTGGCAGACAGCGGACGCAGACCGAAACTGCTGTTTGCGTCCTCGCTGGCGGTCTATGGCGGCCCCGAGGCGACGCATGTGAGCGACGCGACCATTCCGACGCCGATGAGTTCCTATGGCGTGCAGAAACTCTGCTGCGAATACCTGATCGGGGACTATGACCGGCGCGGGCTGATCGATGGCCGCTCCATGCGTTTCCCGACTATCGCCGTGCGGCCGGGCAAGGCCAATCTTGCCAATTCCTCGTTTATCTCGGCGGTCATCCGCGAACCTCTGGCGGGGCGTAAGACCGTGTGCCCGGTGCCGGACGACGTGCCGATTGCGCTGATGTCGCCGGGGCGATTGATCGAATCCATCCTCAAGGTTCATGACCTGCCGACGGAGCAATTCGGCTGGCCGCGCTCGCTGGTGCTGCCGGCGGTGCAGGTCAATGTGCGCGAGATGCTCGACGCACTCGAAGCCCTGGCCGGCAGCCAGACGCGCAATCTCGTGACCTTCCGGGACGACCCGCGGATCGTGCCCATGGTGCGGTCCTGGCCGGCGGAAGTGTCGAGCGCGCGGGCGGCGGAGCTGGGCATCGCCCCGGACGAAAACGCGGTCGCCTTCGTCGAACAATATGCACGCGATCAAGGACTTATCGGCTGAAGATTTTTTCGCTCGCGCTCTTCACAATGCCGCGAGCGATCCCCATATAGCCGCCAGCGGCTTTGCCGCTTGGTTTTTGGGGAGATATCGGCGGATGCCGTTCGTGTTTGACTATTCGTTCCTGTCCGCCCTCCTCCAAGTTATCCTCATCGATCTCGTGCTAGCCGGCGACAATGCCGTGGTTATCGGCCTTGCGGCCGCTGGCCTGCCCAAGGAAGTGCGCGGCAAGGCGATCCTGATCGGCATCGCCGCGGCCACGGTCCTGCGCATCGGCTTCGCCCTCATCACTACCCAGTTGCTCTCCCTCGGCGGCGGCCTGCTTGTCGCCGGCGGCCTGCTGCTGCTCTGGGTGTGCTGGAAGATGTATCGTGAGCTCACCATCCCGCATGAGGAGACCGTCGAGGCCCATGAGGCGCTGGGCAATGCCGATATCAATGCCGACGGCACCGTTGCCGGCAAGGCGCCCCGCAAGACGCTGGGGCAGGCGGTCTGGCAGATCGTCATCGCCGACGTCTCCATGTCGCTCGATAACGTGCTGGCCGTGGCCGGCGCGGCCCAGCATCACCCCGAAGTGCTGATCTTCGGTCTGGCGCTTTCGGTGATCATGATGGGCGTGGCCGCCTCGCTCATCGCGGGCCTGCTCCACCGCTTCCGCTGGATTTCCTGGATTGGCCTGGCCATCATCCTCTACGTGGCGGTGCGCATGGTCTATCACGGCATCGACCAGTTGCTGGGCCATACGCTTCCGGTCATTCCGTACTTCTAGCCAACGTTTTCGTAACCAAGGCGCCAGAAAAGCGGCTCTGCCCCGTTTCAATAGGGATTTGCTCATAGCCTGGGGGCTAGTGTCCGACCCAGTCTAACCGGTCGGGACGTCCATGACGCTGGAAGCCGAACATCACCCGCAAAGGGTCGCCGCACCGGCACATCGGCCCGCCGTCGCATTCGCGATGGAACGGGTGGACGGCGCGGCGTGGGATATCGCCGTTACCGATTTCGACGGTGTCTGCCAGGAGCAGCTTTACGTCTTCGCGCGCACGCGCTGGCCGTCGGTCGAGCATGAAGCGCTGTTGTTCCGCAAGGACGGCGAGGTTGTCGGCGGGGTGCTGGTGATGATCCAGCCGCTTCCCCTGCGCCTCGCTTCGATCGCGGTCTCCAAATGGGGGCCGCTGCTCAGGGACGAAAAACGGGCCGACGCTGCCGAAATCTATGCCAGCATGATCGATGCGCTCGTGGATGAGTATGCGACCCGGCGCAAGCTGATGCTCTCGGTGCTGCCGCGCGCCGCACTGGGTGGGGGCAATCCCGAATCCGAGCATCTCTGGCAGCGCGGTTTCCGGCGCGGCTCGCAATTGCTGTTCCCCAACCGCTATATCGTCAATCTGCGGCTCTCCGATGAAGAGCAACGCAAGAGCTTCCACCAGAAGTGGCGCTATCACCTCAACAAGGCCGACAAGGCGGGCCTGACCTTCGAGCGGGCCGAGGCCGACAGGCTGCCGGACTTCGAAGCGCTTTACCTCGCCATGACCGACCGCAAGAAGTTTCCCGATCATTCCGCTTATGAGACGGTGCCGGGCCTGATGGCGATCGAGGACGAGAGGCTGCGGCCGGAGCTGTTCTTCGTGCGTCACGGCGAGGAGATCGTGGGCGGGGCCATCGTCTTCAAGGCAGGCGACCGGGCCGTCTATCTTTACGGCGCCACCAACGACAAGGCTCTGCCTCTGCGCGCCGGATATTTCCTGCATTGGCACGTCATCCGCTGGCTGCGCGACAATACGCGGGCCGATTGGTATGATCTCGGCGGCACTGACGGTTTTCAGGGCCTGCATCAGTTCAAGAAGGGCATGGTGGGTGAGCGCGGCGTCATCACACCCGTGCCTCCCGTAGCCAACTACGCCTCCGCGCTTGCCCCGTTCGTATTCGGCCTCGGCGCCTTCGCAGCCAGGGACGCCTTTCATCACGCCAGACGCATCCTCGACGGCCTGCGGGCAGACAGGGCCAAACCGAACCAGGCGCGTCCCGAGGAGAATGCATGAGTCTTCTGCATCGGTTGGTCTCCCAATCGGCCGTGATCTTCGGTGCGCGTCTTTTCGGAGCGGGGCTGACCTTCCTGACGCAGGCGGGTATTGCGCGTTTCTGGGGCCCGGGGATCCTGGGCGAATACCTGATCTTCATCGCCTCGACCAATCTCATCGCCATGGTCATGCCGCTGGGCTTCCAGACCGTCGCCTCCTATTTCTCCTCGGAATACCGCGCGCGGGGCGATGGCCAGTCGCTGCGCGCCTTCCTCCTGCGCGCCTACGGGCATATCGTCCTCGTGGCCCTGATCTTTGGGCTGGCTGCCTGGCCGATCATCGGCCTTATCGGCGAGCCGGGCGAGGTGCTGCGCTCCCATTGGGTGCCGACCGTGATGCTGTCGCTGGGCGCCGCCATGATCTATGTGAGCTGTGCCGTGCTGGTCGGGCTCAAGCGGCCTATCTCGGGTTATTTCTCCGAATCGCTCTTCCGCCCGATCGTGGCGATTTTCGCCTTCCTCGTCTGCATCATGCTGCGGGGCGAGCCCGGCGAGGGGTTCTCGCAGATGGTCTGGATGTTCTCGCTGCTGGTGGCCGCCATCGCCGTAGGGCAGTTGGGCATCGTGATCCAGACGGCCCGGCGCGTGCCGCTGGCGGCCGAGCCGGCGCCTTCGCAGGTGCGGCGCTGGTGGCGGTTCGCCGGTCCCTGGGTGCTGATCGGCATCGCCACCGATTTCTTCTTCGATATCGACCTGCTGCTGCTCTCCGGCCAGCTCAGTCGTGAAGACCTTGCCATTTTCGGCGTCTGCACGCGGCTGTTCAGCCTGGTGTCGTTTGGCATCGCTGCCGTCTATGCCGTCACTGTGCCCGATATGTTCGAGGCCGAGGCCAATAGCGACCGCGAAGGCTTCAAGCGCAAGGTCGGCGACGCCAATGTGGTGGCGGTGGGTCTCTCGCTGGTGCTGTTCCTGGGCGCGGCGATCGGCGGGCCGTTCGCGCTGATGCTCTTCGGGCCGCATTTCGAAGAGGGGGCGCTGCCGCTGGCCGTGCTTTGCCTCGTGCCGCTGGTGCGCTCGGTCTTCGGGCCGGCCTCGATGGTGCTCTCGATCCATGACCGGCCCTATGCCAGCCTGCCGTCGATCGCGCTGGGCATGGTGACGCTGTGCGTGGCCAATTTCGTGCTGGTGCCGGCCATCGGCCTGATCGGGGCGGCGCTGGCGGCGCTGATCTCGATTTCCCTGTGGTCGGTCGCTCTTTGGCGCACGGCGCTGGCGGCCACCCAGATGGATGTGTCGATCTTTCCGCGACTCAGGCCCCGCCAGCCCGCTTCAACCAGCGCCTGAACGATCCCGCCCGTCTGTGGGTAACGGCCCCGATGCAGCCTTCGCGCACCGAGCGGAGGGGAATTGGCAACTGGTATGCTTGCAGCCTTGCCTGACTGGTGGTTAGAAACGGTCCAAACTAATCACTGGGAGGAACGGCATGAGCGAGCAGATCGTCATCGAGCCGAGCGCCGAAGCCAAGGCCCGCACCTGGGTCACCGCGGAGCAGTACGAGGCGATGTATGCGCAATCGGTCAACGACCCCGAGGGGTTCTGGGCCGAACAGGCCAAGCGCATCGACTGGATCAAGGCGCCCACCCGGATCAAGAATACCTCGTTCGAGTATCCCAACGTCTCGATCAAGTGGTTCGAGGATGGCGTTCTCAACATCTCGGCAAATTGCATCGACCGGCACCTGCCCAGGCGCGCCGAACAGGTGGCGCTGATCTGGGAGGGCGATACGCCCGGCACGCAGGACCACATCACCTACCAGCGCCTCTATGACGAAGTGAACCGCTTCGCCAATGTGCTCAAGGCGCAGGGCGTCAAGAAGGGCGATCGCGTCACCATCTACCTGCCGATGATCCCGGCCGCCGCCTATGCCATGCTGGCCTGCGCCCGCATCGGCGCTGTGCATTCGGTGATCTTCGCCGGCTTCTCCCCCGATTCGATCTCGGGCCGCATCAACGATTGCGAGAGCCATATCGTCATCACCGCCGATGAGGGCCGCCGCGGCGGCAAGACCATTGCCCTCAAGAAGGCGGTGGACGAGGCGCTGCAGAAGTCGCCGGGCGTGGCCCGCGTGGTCGTGGTCAAGAATACCGGCGCCGACGTGCCGATGAATGCAGGCCGCGATGTCTGGTATCATGACGAGGCGCCCAAGGTTGAGGCCGTCTGCGCGCCCGAGCCGATGAACGCGGAAGACCCGCTGTTCATCCTCTATACCTCCGGTTCGACCGGCAAGCCCAAGGGCGTGCTGCATACGACGGGCGGCTATCTGGTCTGGACGTCGATGACGCACCAGCTCACCTTCGATTATCGCGACGGCGACATCTATTGGTGCACGGCCGACGTGGGCTGGGTCACGGGCCACAGCTATATCGTCTACGGCCCGCTCGCCAATGGCGCGACGTCGCTCATGTTCGAGGGCGTGCCGAGCTACCCGGACGCCTCGCGCTTCTGGCAGGTGATCGAGAAGCACAAGGTCAACATCTTCTATACGGCCCCCACCGCCATCCGCGCGCTCATGGGCGCCGGCCCGCAATGGCCCGACAAGCACGATATGCCGTCACTGCGCCTCCTGGGCTCGGTCGGCGAGCCGATCAATCCGGAAGCCTGGATGTGGTATTACAAGCATGTCGGCAAGGAGCGCTGCGGGGTGGTGGACACCTGGTGGCAGACCGAGACGGGCGGCTTCATGATCACACCGCTGCCCGGCGCTACGCCCATGAAGCCGGGTTCGGCTACCAAGCCGTTCTTCGGCGTGCAGCCGGTGGTTCTCTCGCCCGAGGGCCGGCTGCAGGAGCAGACCAAGGCCGAAGGCGTACTCTGCATCAAGGACAGCTGGCCCGGCCAGATGCGCTCGGTCTATGGCGACCATGAGCGCTTCATGTCGACCTATTTCCAGCAATACCAGGGCTATTACTTCTCGGGCGACGGCTGCCGGCGCGACGAGGACGGTTATTACTGGATCACCGGCCGCGTCGATGACGTGCTCAACGTCTCCGGCCACCGTATCGGCACCGCCGAGGTCGAGAGCGCGCTGGTGGCGCACCCCAAGGTGGCCGAGGCCGCCGTGGTCGGCTATCCGCACGACATCAAGGGGCAGGGCATCTATTGCTATGTCACGCTGATGACCGGCGTGGTGGGCGACGACGAACTCAAGACCGAACTGCGCAACTGGGTACGCAAGGAAATCGGGCCGATCGCCTCGCCCGATCTCATCCAGTTCGCTCCAGGTCTGCCCAAGACCCGCTCCGGCAAGATCATGCGCCGCATCCTGCGCAAGGTGGCCGAGGACGACTTCGGCTCGCTCGGCGATACCTCCACTCTCGCCGATCCGGGCGTGGTCGAAGACCTGATCGCCAACCGCCAGAATCGCGGCTGACCGCATCTGCCATGACATCGGAAATGCCCCGGCTGGCGCCGGGGCATTTTTTATTCTGTGGTCGAGGCAGATGTTATCTAGTCCAGACCTGGATTTTAATCGTCGTTCGCTGAAATCGAACGATGTGTAGGTGCCCGGATTTTCTGAGCTTTTTGCTCACCTTGCCGAAATGACCAAAGTTTCATTGGCTTAGGTGCGCGGGAGCGGGTTAGCCGTTGGGTGTTGTTAAACCGTATTGGAGCACTTGCCCCATGAATTCCGATCGTCTCTCCGCTTATGCGCCGCAGGCGCTCGCAGTCCTGCGTATCGCCGCGGCGCTGCTCTTCATCGCGCACGGCACCCAGAAAGTGCTCGGCTTCCCCGCCGCGGAGTTCAGCCCGCCGCTGTTCTCGATGTTCGGCCTTGCCGGGATCATCGAAATCGTCGGCGGCATCCTGGTGTTGATCGGCTTCCAGACCCGCATCGCCGCCTTCATCATGTCGGGCACCATGGCAGTGGCCTATTTCATGGTGCACGCGCCTGGTAATTTCTTCCCGACCAACAATGGCGGGGACGCGGCGATCCTGTTCTGCTTTGTGTTCCTCTATCTGGTCTTCGCCGGTCCGGGCGCCTGGTCGCTGGACAATGGCGGCAAGCAGGCCCGCGTCGCAGTCGCCTGATCTCGGCAATCGAGGCCGCGGCTTCTGCGCCGCGGCCCGCACATGCGGCGTTATTGTTTCTGCCGCAATGATCGCGCAGGTTGGACGAATCAACCGGAGACACTCGTTGCGCGCCGCTATTCTTTCCGTCATCGCCGGCCTGGTCCTTGGCCTCGCCGTCCCCGCCGCTCACGCTGCCTCGCTCGAGGACATGGCGGGTCAGATGATCATCATCGGCTTCAAGGGTGATGGCGTCGGCGACAAGTCGGTGGTCGCGATCCGCAAGGCGGTGGCCGAGGGTCGCATCGGCGGCCTCATGTATCTGCGCACGAACGTAGCCTCCCTCTCCGCCGTCCGGGCCATGAACGAGGCGTTCAAGGAGGCCTCGCCCAATCTGCCGCCGTTCCTGACGCTCGATCAGGAGGGTGGGGCGGTGGAACGCCTGACCAAGGATGTCGGCTTTTCCGAAATCCCCAATGCCAGGACCGTGGCCGCGCGCAATGATCCGGCCGGCGCGCAGGCGATCTACGAGGCGATGGCAAGGGATATCGCCGCGCTTGGTTTTACCGTGAATTTCGGCCCGGTGGTCGATCTCGACATCAACCCCAAGAACCAGATCATCGCCAAGTTCGGCCGCGCCTATTCCAAGGACCCTGCCTTGGTGGAAGCCTATGCGCAGGCCTTCATCAATGCCCACCATGCCGAGGGCCTGCTGACCTCGCTCAAGCATTTCCCCGGCCACGGCTCAAGCACGGCCGATAGCCACGAGGGTTTCGTCGACATCAGCAAGACCTGGTCGCCCGAAGAGCTCAAGCCCTATCAGGACCTTATTTCGGCTGGCTATGACGACTTCGTCATGGTCGGGCATCTCTACCGCAAGGACTATGACGGAGGCGGCGAGAAGCTGCCGGCGAGCCTGTCGCCAGACTGGGTCACCGGCGTCTTGCGCGGCCAGCTCGGCTACAAGGGCGTGGTGGTGAGCGACGACCTCGAAATGGGCGCCATCCGCAAGCGCTTCACGCTCGAGCAAACCGTGGTTCACGCCGTCGAGGCCGGCATGGATGTGCTGCTCTTCTCCAACACCGCCAGCTACGATCCCGCCTTGGGCGACAAGATTCGCGCCATTCTGGTCAAGCATGCCGAAGCCGATCCTGTCTTCGCGCAGCGCATTGCCGAGAGCTACGAGCGCATCGTGGCGCTCAAGGGGAAGATCGGCGGATAAGGCGGTTTCGCACCCGCAGCGCCCGGCATTTCTTCATCCACACTGAATTTCCTGTGGAAGGCGTCATTGCGTCCCAACAGGTTCCGATCGGGCGCTCTTCTGTAGAAATACGCCGCCTTTCCGCCCGATTTCGGGAGATTTTCGGCTAGTCGCACTGCGAGATATTGTGTCGCGTCTCAACTCGTCAGTTTCCGTGAATTATTGCCGCGACGCGGATGATCGTGGCGCTGGCACTGTTCCTCTGCCGATCAGCGGTTTATAGACTGTCGCGCTGCCGTCACTTTGCCACGGCAACTTCGGGCCGAAACAAAGGGCAGATTCGTTCATGTCTGAGACACGAGAGGTGAGGCGCGTCAGGGCGCTGTTCATATCCGACGTTCACCTCGGCATGCGCCCGACCCGGGTGGGGCAACTCATCGAGTTCCTGCGCTACCACGATGCCGACATTATCTATCTGGTCGGCGATATCCTGGACGGCTGGCGCCTCGCCAAGTCCTGGCATTGGCCCAACGAATACAACGTGCTCACCCAGATCCTGCTCGACAAGGCCGCGGCGGGCACCAAGGTCATCTACCTGCCGGGCAATCACGACGAATTCCTGCGTGAGTATCTGGGCACCTATTTCGGCGAGGTCGAGTTCGTCGACCGTACCGTGCATACGACGGCGCAGGGCAAGACCTATCTCGTCATCCATGGTGATCAGTTCGACGTGGTGGTGCGCCATGCCAAGTGGCTCGCCTATGTGGGCGACTGGGCCTATCGCTTCGCTCTGCGCGTCAACATCGTCATCAACTGGGTGCGCCGCCGCCTGGGGCTGACTTATTGGTCGCTCTCGGCCTGGGCCAAGCACAAGGTGAAGAACGCGGTGTCGGTCATCGGCCGGTTCGAGGAAGCGCTGTCGCTCGAAGCGCGGCAGTCGGGCGTCGATGGCGTGATCTGCGGGCACATTCATTATGCCGACATGCACGACAGGTTAGGTATCCACTACATCAATACCGGCGACTGGGTCGAAAGCTGCACGGCGATCGTCGAGAACGCGGATGGCGTTTTCGAGCTGATCAAGTGGACGGGTGTTCAGCAGCAGGGGCGCCGGTTCCGACGGCGGAAGGAAGAGACATGACGAACCTGCTCATCGTCACCGACGCGTGGTACCCCCAGACGAACGGAGTGGTCCACAGCCTCGATGCGGTGGGCAGGGAATTGCAGGGGCGCGGCTTCACCGTTCGTTACCTGACGCCTGAGCGGTTCTGGACGGTCCCTATGCCAACCTACCCCGAAATCCGCCTGTCGCTGGCGCCGCCGGGCGCGGTGGCGCAGTTCATCTCGCAGATGGCGCCGGACCATATCCATATCGCCACCGAAGGCCCGCTGGGGCTGCAGGCCAAGTTCTTCTGCATGGAGCGGGGCCTGGCCTATACGACGAGTTATCACACCCGCTTTCCTCAATATGTCTCGGCCCGCGTGCCGGTGCCGACCGAGTGGAGCTATGCCTATCTGCGCTGGTTCCATTCCGGCGCGGCGGCGACGCTGGTGCCCACACCGAGCGTCGTGGCCGAACTGACCGCCCAGCATTTCACCAATCTGCGAATCTGGTCGCGCGGGGTCGATACGGTCCGGTTCCATCCGGGCCCCAAGACCATGTTCGCAGATCTGCCTGGGCCGCATCTGCTCCATGTCGGTCGGGTGGCCGTCGAGAAGAATGTCGAGGCTTTCCTGCGGTTGGAGGTCGAGGGCACCAAGATCGTCGTCGGCGATGGCCCGCAGCTAGCCGAGTTGCGATTGGCTTTCCCGGAGGCCGTGTTTCTCGGCAAGAAGCATGGCGAGGAACTGGCCGCGCTTTATCGCAGCGCCGATGTCTTCGTCTTCCCCAGCCGCACCGACACTTTTGGCAACGTCATGATCGAGGCGATGGCCTCGGGGCTGCCGGTTGCCGCCTATCCGGTGGCAGGGCCGCTCGATATCCTCACCGATCCGGCGGCGGGAGCCATGGACGAGAATCTGGCCATCGCCGTGCGGCGAGCTCTGACGTTGCCGCGCGAAGCGGCGCGCCGTCATGCAAGCCGCTTCACCTGGACCGAGGCGGCCGAGCAATTCCGCTCGGCCCTGGCACCCGCGGTGCGCTGGCGCGAAGTCGCCGCATGATCAGGCTCCCGTCTGGCCGGGCGACGCATAGTCGTCTGCCACCTTTGCCTTGAGCGCATCGATACTGGCTTTGTCCCAACCGGGCGGATCGAGCACGGCGACCCAGCTATCGATATAGTCGCGCGCCGCATAGACGTGGCCATGGCCCATGGGCGAGGTCTGCGACAGCGCCATGTCGAGGCCGAGTTGGAGGAAGGTCACCACCGGGAACCATTGCAGGCTCGGCGACACGTCGGGCCCGCGTGTGCCCTCTATCCAGGCAGGTGGCCGGTAGAACGAATCCCACGAGAAGAAGACGATCGGGTCGCTGGCATATTGCAGAAAGACGATGCGCATCGGTCCCCAGACGGCTTCGGGCATGGCAACGGCGTTGGTCTGATTGTTGAAGCGGATGCTCGAACTGTTGCGGAAGACCGGCAGCCATTCGGGCGAATCCGGGTTTCGGTTGCGAGTGGCCCAGCCCCAGGTGGGGCTGGAGAAGGGCGGACCTGCCCAAAGCGCCCCCTGATAGGGGTCGCCGAGCACATCATAGAGCTCGGTGGAGCCTTGCGAGGCCAGAGTGCCCAGGCTCAGGCCGTGCAGGTAGAGCTTCGGCCTGTGGTCATGGGGCAGGGCCGTCCAATAATCATAGACGGCTTTGAACAGCGCCTGCGCCGCATCGGTGCCGTAAGTCGGCTCGATGAGGAAGGAGAGCGGGCTGGTGAGATAGGAATATTGCAGCGCCACGCTCGCAACGTCGCCGCCGGTCAGGTATTCGAGCGTATCGACCGCGGGCGGGTCCACCCAGCCGGTGCCGACCGGCATGATGACGACCAGCACTTTGCGGTCGAAGCCGCCGACGCGCTTCAATTCATCGAGCGCCATCTGCGCGCGCGCTTCGAGCGTCGATGCCGAGCGCAGGCCGACATAGACGCGCAGCGGTTCGATGGCCGGCTTGCCCGTGACTTCCTCGATCTTGGCCCGGCTCGGCCCGGTCTCGACATAGACGCGGCCGTCCCTTCCCACCGTATCCCAGGCGACGAGCGAAGCGCTGCTGCCGGAGCTGTTGGGATTGGTAGGAGCGGGCGTGGGGTTGATCTGGAATTGCAGGGCATCCAGCCGCTCGAAGAAATTGTCGGCGGCGCGCAGGGCATTGCGGAGCAGCAGGCCGTTGAAGAGATAGGCCGTGAAGATGCCCACGATCACCACCGACACCACGAACGCCACGCGCGGCGGCACGAAGCGGCGAAGCCAGAGCGAGACCAGCGAGATGCCGTAGGCAATGAGCGAGCCGACGGCGATGAGCACGATCGCGGGGCCAAGCGCCACCAGCGCCACGCGCAGCGGATGGGAGGTTTCGAGCGGCGGCATATCCATTACCGAACGCACCGAGTTCTGCCAGCCGGTGTTGAGATAGAGCGCGATCAGCGCCACCACGATGCAGAGGGCGGCGGCCAGGAGCTTGATGACGCGCGCCACCCAGCCCGGCGGCAAGCGCAGGCCCATATATTCCCAGAGCCATTCGCACAGCGCCCCGAACCCGTAGCCGATGGCGAAGGCGCAGCCGGAAAGCACACCCTGGAGGATATAGTCGCGCGGCAGGAGGCTGGGCGTGAGCGAGCACGCGAACAGCAGGGTGCCGATCAACATGCCGGGCGTCGAGACCCGCGCACGCATGCGTTGCAAGAGGTTGGGCACGACCGACTCCGCTCGCTGGCAAATGCTCGGGAGATGGAAGCGTTTGGCGACGGCGGCGTCAAGCCGTCGTGAATGTGCACGGGGCTACCCAATCCGGCGGGGCCGCATCTACCATTCCTCTTGCAAGTCGCGCGGGTTTCTGGATACCTCGCAATCCGGGCGGATTCCCCCGCCCGGAGCACACACCCAATGTCGGCGTCCGTCCGCGCGCCGGGTTTATCGCCCGAGCTGCGCGCTGCTTTTTTCCACTTTTTCTCCTATTCCGGGGGCGCGACCGCGTCCGTCTATTTCGGTATCTGGTTGCATGAGCGCGGCATGACGACCGACCAGATCGGCGTCATCAACGCGCTGCCGGTGCTGGTGATGCTGCTCATCAACCAGTTCGTCGGCCGGATCGCGGACCGCGCCAGCGACTGGCGGCAGGCGCTGGTGGTGATGTCGCTCATTGCCGGCATCATCCCGATCGCCATGTTCTTCGCGGGGGATTTCTGGTCGATCCTGCTGATCTGGACCATGCTCACCATTCCCGCCGGCATGATTCCGGGCGTGCTCGACGCCGCTACCCTGCGCATGACCAAGCGCAACGGCACCGATTTCGGCTTCGTGCGCGCCTGGGGCACGGTGGGTTATACGTTCTGGGCGGCCATTGCCGGCTTCATCATCGCGCGGCTGGGCGGCATCGTCTTCGTGCCGCTCTTTGTGGTGGTGTGCCTCGCGCGTGCTGCGGTGTCGCTGCAATTGCCCAATTTCCGGGGCGAGAAGCGCCAGCCGGTCGTTGCGCAGGTCAAGCCGGCGAGCCGCCTGCGCGATGTGCTCAAACCCTGGTTCGTGCTGCCCATCATCGGCTTCGCGTTCCTGCAGGCCACCCATTCCATTCTCGGCTCCTTCGTCGCCCTGGTCTGGAAGGATTCCGGGCTTTCCGAAGACGTCATCGGCCCGCTGATCGCCACCGCGCCGGCGGCAGAGGCGGCGATGATGTTCATCTGGGCGCGGTTCGGGCGCCGGCTCTCGGCCCGCCACATGATCCTCATCGCTACCCTGTTCTGCATCGTGCGCTGGATGGGCATGGCGCTCGATCCGCCGGTCTGGGCGCTGTTCATCTTCCAGGCCATGCATGCGTTCACCTATGCGCTGGGCTATTTCGGCCTCGTCCACTTCATCGCCAACTGGACGAGCGAGGACATCGCCGCCGAGGCGCAGGGCCTCGCCTTCGTGGTGCAGCAGGCGCTCATCGTGGTGACGCTGCTGCTGTTCGGCTGGCTGGTGTCGGTGCTGGGTTCGCATGCCTTCTTCATCGCCGCCGGCTTCGGCGTGGTGGCGCTCTGCTGCGTCGTTACCTCGCTGCTGCTCAAGCCCACCAAGAGCGAAGCGGCTACCGCCTAGTGAACAAAGTTTCCCCGGAGGCAATCGTCTCCGGGCGTTTCCCGCAGGTGCATTCATGTCGACGACGACGGCCCAAAATGGGTGGCTGACACCCGAGCTGCGTACCACAGGGTTTTATTTCACCCTGTTCATGGCCAATGGCGCCGCCGTGATGGCGCTGCCGCTGTGGCTCGATTCGGTGGGGATTTCCGCCGGGGAGATCGGCATCATCAATGCCGTGCCGATGCTGCTGATGCTGCTCGTCAACCTCGTGGTCGGCCGCATCGCCGACCGCGCCAGCGACTGGCGCTCGGTCATCGTCATCGGCACGCTCCTGGCCGGCACGATCCCGATCGGGCTGTTCTTCGTCAACGAGTTCTGGGGCATCCTGCTGGTATGGACGCTGGCGGCCCTGCCCAATGCGGCGGTCAACCCGGTGGCCGACGCCGCTACCATGCGCATGACCAGGCGGCGCGGCACTGATTACGGCACCATCCGCGCCTGGGGCACGGTCGGCTATATGCTCTTCAACGCTGCCACCGGCTTCATCATCGCTGCCTGGGGTGTAACCGCCTTCGTGCCGCTTTTCGTGGCCCTGTCGCTGATACGCGTCGGCACGGCCTTCTGCCTGCCGAAATTCCGCTCGCCCGAGCCCAAGCCGACGCTGGCCGAAGCGGTGCCCGTGGCCGGGCGGGCCCGCGAATTGCTGAAACTCTGGTTCGTGCTGCCGATCTTCGGTTTCGCCATGATCTTCGGCACCCACTACATCCTCAACGCCTTCGCCGCGCTGCTCTGGAAGCAGCAGGGCATTCCCGAGGCGGTCATCGGGCCGCTGATCGCCGTGGGCGCCTTCGCCGAAGCGTCGATGATGTTCGCCTGGCGGCATTTCTCGACGCGCTTTTCGGCCCGCCACCTGATCCTGCTCTCGGCGCTGGTGACGGCGGCGCGCTGGGCCATCATGGCCTTCTCTCCGCCCATCTGGATACTGTTCCCGCTCCAGCTCACACACGCCATCACCTTCTCGCTGGGCTTCCTCGCCTCGGTGCATTTCATCACCAATTGGACGAGCGAAGATATCGCGGCCGAAGCGCAGAGCTATTTCGTGGTGCTTCAGCAATCGATGTCGGTGGTGGCGCTGGTCGGATTCGGCTGGCTGGTCGGACTGATGGGCCCCCATGCCTATCTGGTGGCAGCGGTCTTCGCCCTCGTCGGCGGCGCCTGCGTATGGGCCTCGATCCGCCTGAAACCGCCCCGTGCGCAGGTGGCCACAACTATCTGACGTGGCGTAGGCTCGCTCGCGCCGGCGGAACTCATGCTTCGGCACGCAATGCTGCAAGGGCGGGGCCGCGCAGCTCGGCCTCGAACACCACCAGCAGCCGCCGCCGCTTTTCCGGCGAGGATGATGTTTCATTGCCGTTGAAGACCTGCCCGTGCTCGGACATGAGATCGAGCAGGAAGACGACGACGTAGAGCGCAAAGAGTGTGTCGGCCGGCTCATCCGCTGCCGCCAGCCAATAATCGACATAGTGAACCGGCCCGTCATGCGCCAGCAACGCGGCGCGCGTCAGCGCCGGTGCCCAGCGCGGATCGCCGAAGCAGAGATCATCGACATCGACGATGCCGGAGAATGTGCCAGCTTCCGTGATGATGACGTTCTTCGTCGTCGTGTCGTGGAGAAAGGGCGTCGCCGGCAGCGCATCGAGAGCAGGGCGGGCAGCGGCCAATGCGGCTTCGACCGGTGCGATGATGGCCGTATCGAACAGCCCGGCTTCCGCCATGCGGCGGCGGGAGCGAGCCAGATTCTGCTCGACCACCTGTGACCAGCGCGTGAAGGGCGCCGTCTCCGGCGTGGCGGCATAGCCGTAGCGGCCCGCTGTTCCCGTGGTCGCCGTGATGCGCTGTGCCCTGGCCACCGCCTCGGCGACGGCGCGCAATTGGCTGTCGCCGAGATCATGGACGATGTGGCCCAGATCGGTGCCGGGCAGGCGTTCCATCGCTACCCAGGGCAGGTCGTGCTCCGTGCCGTGTCCGAAGATGCGGGGCAGGGGGACGCCTGCGGCACCCAAGCGCTCCATGAGCGCGAGCCCGGCATTTAGCCCGTCGCTACGATCCGATTGTCCCATGCGGATGACCGCCTGCTCGCCCTCATGCGAGGTTACCGCGAACACATAATGCCCGGAGCCGGTGGGGAAGCGGTGCACACTGGCCGACGGCCAACCCAGGGCGTGGCGCGCAATGGCGGCGGCGATCTCGGCGCTGGGCGTCGTCACTATGCTTGCTCCGGCTGCGCTTAAATTCGAGGCTCGGCATGCTTGCCCAAACCTGCCTGCACCTTGCCCGCAAACCGGCGCAGAAAAAACCCCGCGCGAGGCGGGGTTTTTCAGTTCTGACGCTTTGGAGGTTCCGCTCAGCCCAGACGGCCGGAAGCGTGGGCGAGCATCGTATAGACCTTGCCCCGATCGGAGAGCAGATATTCGCGGGTTTCCGCGGCGGCGCGCGGGCCGGTGGCGGCGCGCTTCAGCAACTGCTCGAACTCGATCATGTAGGACTGCGCGGTGCGGGAGAATTCGGCATCGCGCTGCAGTTTCTTGCGCACATCGTCATAGGTGCTCTGACCGGAGAGCGAGTAGATGCGGCGCGAGAAGACGTTGGATTCGCCGGCCTGGTAACGGGCCCAGGCGTCGGAGAAGGCGTTCTCATCCATGGCGCGGGCGATCTCGTCAGTCAGGCCCGAGAGGTTGCCGCCGGCCTGTTGCTGCTTGGCCGTGGCATTGCGCAGCACGTCGCGGAGCCAGCCGCCATCATTGCCTTCACGCGGTTGGGCCGGAGCCGGGGCCTCGGCGACTGGCGCTGCTTCGCGGCGCACCAGCTGCGGGGCCTCCTGGCGCGGAGCCGGGGCGGCAACGCGCGGCGGCTCGGGCTGGCGATAAACCGGAGCTTCCTGGCGCGGCTGCGGGGCAGGGCGGGCCGGACGGCGCTCTTCGGCGTCGTGGGTGGCAGACTGCGAGCGTACGATGGCGTTGAGTTCGCTCAGCGCCTCGATCTGCTCGGCCACGACGCGGCGCATGGCGGCGGCGCTGGCGCGGGTTTCTTCCGGCAGTTCCACCACGCCGCGCGCCAGTTCGGCGCGAGTGGCCTCGAGCTCGGAGCCCACTTCACGCGCCGTGGCGCGCATGGCGCTGGCGGTGTCGTTGAAGCGGCGGGTGGCGTCCTCGATGGCCTTCTGCATCTCGGCGACCATGCGCTGCTGGGTCTGGCGCAGGGTTTCGTCGGTGCGCTGGCTCTCGGCGCCGGCGGTATTGCGCAGCTCGGCGAGGCGGGCCGCCACTTCATTGGTCGTGTTGTTGAGCGCTTCGTGCACCGAGCCGGTGGCGGTCGAGAGCACGTTGTTGACGTTGCCGGTGGTGACCGACAGGGCCGCCGACACGCGGTTGGCGGCATTGTCGAGCACGCCTTCGACGGCAGAGGACGATTCCTTGATCGAGTCTTCCATGGCCTTGCGGGCTACGATCAGGCGGCGTTCGGTGTCGTTGACCGTATCGGCGATCGACTGGGCGAAGCCGCGCATGCGGGTGTCGATGTCGTCGGCGCGGGCGGCGAAGCTGGAGGCCAGGGCATCCATGGCGCCGCGGCGGTCTTCGAGCGTTTGCAGCGAGAATTCGCCGGTGGCCTGCAGGTTCTCGGCGGCCTTGCCCATATTGTCGGTCTCGACATGCAGGTTGCCCAGCAGCGAGCTGAATTCGCTGAGCATGCCGCGGATGGTCATCTGTAGCGCCGAGACGTGCTCGGTGACGAGCTTGCCGGCCTGTTCGGTCGAGCCGATCGCGTCGCGAACGGTGTTCGAATAGGTCTGGGTCTGCTCGGCCACGGCCGTTTCGAGATTGGCCAGGTTGCTGGTCGAGGCGTCGAGCACGCGCTGCAGCAGGATGTTGCTGTCGTTGAGCTTGCCCAAAGCCGCGGTGACATCGGTGAGGATGCGCGAGGTCGAGACCTGCATGATGGCCTCCGCTTCCTTGGCGTTGTCGGCCAGGGCGTCGCGGAGAAGGTTGCCGTGGTTGGCCAGCGCACCCTGCAACAGGTTCGACTTCTCGCTGACGATGGCGGCGAACATGTTGGTGTGCTGGGACAGCGACTGGTTGAGCGCGTTCATGCTCACGCCGATATCGTGCGCGGCCACGGCGGCCTTGTTGGAAACCAGGTCCTCGATGGTCGAGGCGGCATGCTGGATCTGCACCAGGGCCGAGCGCACCGCCGAATCCATGCGGTTGGCATGGACCGAGACTTCGTCGGCAATGCCGGCGGTGGCCACGGTGATGCGGTTGGTGATGGTCTCCTCGATGCGGTCGGCGCCGGCTTCGAGATCGGCCATCGACTGCACCAGCGAGGTATTGATCGAGGCATTGAGGGCGGCCAAGCGATCTGCCGTGATGTCGGCGCGCGCCGTGATGGCCTCGGGCAGGGTGCCCAGGCGCTCGTCCACCAGTTCGGTGAGGCTCTGGCGGGCGGATTCGACGCCGGTTTCGATGATGTCGGCGGCGCGACGGCTGGATTCGCTTACTGTCGAAGCAGCCTGGTCGATACGGGCCGTCACGCCGCTCTCGGCGTGGACAATGCGCGCGATGGCGTCGTCGATACCCTGGCCGAGGCTGTTGTTGACCTCGGAAACCTTGCTGGCGATGAGGTCCGACACAGCGTTGGCGCGGGTCGTGAGCGTATCGGAGACGTTGCGCAGGCTTTCGTCGATCTTCTCGTGCGCGGCGGTGCCTTGTTCGTCGATGGCGCGGGCCAGTTCCGCCGTGCGGTTGGCGAGGGCATCCGAGATCGAGGCGGTGTGGCCGCCCAGCACGTCGGAAAGCTGCTGGGTGCGCATGCCGAGCGCATCGGAGAGCTGCTGGGAGCGTTCGCCGATGGAGGCGGCAAGCTGGCGGGTGCGATCGTCAAGGGCTTCGGTGACCGCGTCGGAGCGTTCGTCGAGCGTGGAGGCCAGATGCGACGTGCGCTCGGTGATGGCCGTCGCCAGTTCCTCGGTGCGGCCCTGGAGAGCGTCGGAAAGCACGTTGGTATGGCTGGCCAGCGCATCGGTGAGGGCGCTCGTGCCGTTGTGAAGGGCGCCGGCGATACGGTCGGTATGGGTGTCCATCGTCGAGGCGACGTTGGCCGAATGCACTTCGATGGCCTCGGCCAGCTTCTCGGCGCGGTTGTCGAGCGTGGTCGAAAGCTGGATCGTGCGCGATTCCAGCTCGTGCTCGAGCGCGCCGATGCGGCTGCCCAGGGTGTCGGCAAGTTGGGTGGTGTGCGTATCGAGCGTATCGGTGAGCTGGGCGGTGCGCGTCTGCAACGCTTCGGTAAGCTGGCCTGTGCGGTTGTCGAGCGTGTTGGAGAGCTCGGTCGTGTGCGTGGCCAGGGCGCCCGACAGTTCGATCGTGCGGTTGGAAAGGGCATCCGAAAGCTCGCCGGTGCGGCCGGCCAGCGTTTCTGCCAGCTCGCCCGTACGGTTCGACAGCGTCTCGGAGAGTTCGCCAGTGCGGCCGGCAAGGGCTTCCGAAAGGGCGGTCGTGCGGTTGGCCAGCTCCTCGGAGAACTTGTCCGTGTGGCCTTCCAGCGCCGTCGTCAGTTCCTGGGTGTGGCCGGCAATGGTGTCCGAGAGCAGGCGGCTGCGATCGTCCAGCGCGTCGGCGAGGACGCGGGCGTGGTCTTCCAGGCTCCCCGACAGCTCGCGGGTGCGGCTCGAAACCGTATCGGTGATGAAGGCGGCGCGCTGGTCGAGCGTTTCGGCCATTTCCTGGGTGTGGCGGGCCACGACGTCGTTGAAATGGCCGGACTTTTCGTCGAGCGCCATTTCGAGGACGTTGGCGCGGGCAGTGAAGGTGGTCGCATGGCGGTCCAGCGCTTCGATGATGTGGTCGCCCTTGGTGCCCAGCACGTTGTCAAGCGTATGCAGGCGCGAATCGATGCCTGAAGAGATTTCGTCGAGCCGGTTGTCGAAGGCGGAGAGCGATTCCTGGCCGGCGCCGGCCAGTGTCAGGCGCGCGCGTTCCGAGGATTCGTCGAGGGCCCCGCCCAGCTCGATCAAAGCCGATTGCAGACGGCTTTCCATCGAGTTGATGTGGATGGCGACGCTTTCGTCGAGCTGGCGCGACAGGGTACCCAGCACGAGTTCGGCCTCATGCGTACGCGCCGAGATGTCGGCGGAAATGCGCGAGCCGATGGTGTCCAGCGAACCCGAGACTTCGTGGCCGCGATCGCGGAGCTGGTCGAGCAGGGCGCTGCCGCCCTCGGTGAGGAGGGTGGAGAGCGCTGCGGTGCGCGCATCGATCTCGGTCGAGAAGGAGAGCGAGCGCTGGTCGAGCGCTTCGGTGAGGCCGCTGACGCGCGAATCGATGAGCTGGGCCAGCTCGTCCGTACGGCCCTCGAAGGCGCCGGTGATGCCGGCGGTGCGGTCTTCCAGCGTGAGGTTGAGGCGGGTCGCGCTTTCATCGAGCTGCGAGATGAGGTCCGCGGTGCGGTTGTCCATCAGCGACACGAACGTATCCGAGCGCTCCGCGAAGGCGTTGTTGAGCGTGGCGCCGGCGGTTTCGAGCGCCTTGGTGAGGTTGCCGCCGCTTTCGACCAGGGTGCCGGAAATGCGCTGGCTGATCATGTCGAGGTCGAAGACCAGTCCCGTATGGGACTCGGTGATGGCCTCGCGCACCTTGTCGGTATTGGTGATCACCGCTTCGCGCTGGTTGGCGAGTTCGGAGATGAGCGCGCGCATGCGCTGCTCGTTTTCCGAATAGGTCTTTTCGAGCGCGGTGACCTCGTTATGGATCATCACTTCGAGCTCGCCGGCGCGCGAAAGCGCGCGCTCGAGCCCGTCGCCCAGCGCGTTGACTTCGCGGCGCACGGCCTGGCCGACCGAGGCGACCTTCTCGGAGGCGGTGGTTTCCGGCTCCGCCAGGCGCACGGCGGCCTGGGTGATCGAGGTGGCGGCGAGGCGCAGGTCCTGCGCGCGGCGCACGAGGGTGGCGATGGCGAAGAAGCCGATGACCGGGATGAGGACGATGCCCAGCCAGGTCAGGAATTCGAGGGAGCCGAGAAAGCCGGGCTTGCTGAACTCGCTGCCGAAGCGCAATGCGCCGGCGACGACCGTGCCGATGACCCACACGGCCGAGGCGCCCAGGGCCACCCAGGTCGGCGTCGATGAGGCGCGGGTCTGTAGCCCGTAGAGGATGCGTGCATTCTGCAGCCGGTCGTCATTGGCGACCGAGCCGGCCTGCGCGGCAATCTTGTCGGCGGTTCGTAGCCGGTCGGAACGCGGGGTTGCCGAACGCGCGGGAGCGGGAGCTTTGGTGTCCAGATCGAACACCGACTCCTTGAGCGCATCTTCGACGGCGGAAAAGGCCAACGCTGCGGGATCGTTTGCTGGGGAGTTCGATTGTTTCGCCATACTCTTTACAACTCTTGCGTCGGCTAGTTCCGACAGGGCGGCGCGCGAGTCATCATGAAGACCCACCCGTTTCCAGGACGACCTTCAAATCGGTACAATTCGACCAAAATGCGTTCGATTGCCCCGGCTGTCGCCACGCCGCCGCGCGTTGGTAACACACTTTTATAGATCAAATTTTATGCAAACCGAACCCTTTCTTAATGGAAGGTTAATTTTCACAGTGGGGAACCGCTCAAACTGGCGTGGGCCGGGGTGTCACGGAGTTTACCATTTCGCTTAAGGGCCGATTCAGGGCCGGGCCATAGGGTCGAATTATGGGGTGCAGAACGCGCCCTTTTGAGAACCCACAAGGATGGTCGCCAAAATGGCACGTTCCCTGGAAGCCCTGTTCCCGGCAGCCTACGAAGCGGCGGCGCGGCGCAGGCCGATCGATCTGGTGCATCTCGCCAAGCAGACCCTGGGTGACTGGGCGCTGGAATGCGAAGTGCTGCGCATGTTCGACGAAGTCGTGCAGAGCTATTTCCGTAAGCTCGAGAGCAGCACCTCGACCGAGGAATTGCTGGCCAACCTGCATGCGCTCAAGGGCGCCTCGGCGGGGGTAGGGGCCTGGGGCATCGTCGATATCTGCAAGCTCGCCGAGCACGAGGTGCGTTCGGGGGAGATCAATCCCGAGCGGATCGAAGACATCGACATGGTCGTCCAGGAGGCCAGTCAGTTCATTTCCGAACTGCTGGAGGGCGAAGCGGCCGAATAGGCTCGCTCCGTCAGGAGTGCTGCGCGGCCTGCAGACGGCCGCCGGGCCCGATGCTTTCCGCATAGGTGCGATTGCGGCCGTTATGCTTGGCCGCATAAAGCAGTTCGTCGGCGCGGGCGAGCACGTTGGCGAAGCTTTCGCCGGGCCGCGCCTGCGCCACGCCGAAGCTGCATGTCATGATGAGGCCCGGCGCCACGTCCTCGAAGCTTGCGGCCGCCACCGCCAGCCGCAACCGCTCGGCGAATGCAAGGGCCTGCTGGGTGCTGAGCCTGGGCAGCATGACGACGAATTCCTCCCCACCCAGCCGGCCCAGAAGGTCGTCGGCGCGTGCATTGGCGCGCAGCGTATCGGCAAAGGCCCGGAGCACCTTGTCCCCGGCCTGATGGCCGTAGCGGTCATTGACGGCTTTGAAATTATCCAGGTCGCACAGGACGAAGGAAACCGGCGCCGCGTCGGCCTTTGCCAGCAGCTCTTCCGCACCGGCCTCCAGGCCGCGCCGATTGGTGAGCTCGGTCAGCGAGTCGGTATCGCGTTCGTTGCGCAGGTCGGCGAGAACGTCGGACATGGTCGCGACAATGACGCCCAGCCCTGCCACCACGCCGAGCAGGGCAAAGGCGAAGGTGTTGGCGCGCCAGAAGGCCGTGGTCGCGACCTGGGCGGAATCGTCCTCGCTGATGGTCGCCGCCGTCAGCATCATGCGCGGGAAGAAGTGCAGGGCGACGACGAGGATGAGCCAGAAGATGATCCTGTCGCTGCGGCTCCCAGCCGCAAGCGGCCGGGCGCCCAGGACGCCGACCAGTATGATGGCGCCGAGTCCGAAATTGAGAATATAGGCGCGGATCGCCAGGCTGTTTTCCACCGCGGCGTAATACCAGCGCCCAAGCGTGACCATCAGGCAGATGAGCAGGAGCGCGGCGAGATAGGATGGCGTGGCGCGGCCGGCGCGTTGCAGCACGCTGAGCGCAATGGCGACGGCGCCGGCGCAATAGACGAGGCCGGAAACCAGCGGCGGAATGACCGGTCCGTGCGGCAGCCAGACGATCTGCAGGACCAGGCCCGTGGCAAACAGGCAGAAGCCGAGGGCCATACAGGCCAGATGCCGGTCGCCGCCGCGCCATACCCACAACCCGCCTATCACCAGGGCGAAGATGTAGAGCAGTATGGGTTGGATGAATGCGAGCGACATCGGCGAACTTTGTAGGAACTCCATGTTCTTACCATCACGGCGTGAACCGGTCGCTAGTGCAATTGCTCAAATTGCCACCTGGACGAACCGCCCTTGTGTAAACCTTGTTCGCCGGGGGTGGGCGGGCTATATGCCAGAAAGTTCACGGAAAGCACTCACGCCTTATGACCAAGATCACCTATGTCGAGCCGGACGGATCACGCATTGACGTGGAGGCCGATAACGGTTCGACCGTGATGGAAAACGCCATCATGAACGGGGTGCCCGGCATCGTCGCCGAATGCGGCGGCGCCTGCACCTGCGCCACCTGCCACGTCTATGTGGATGACGCCTGGACCGACACGGTCGGCGGCCCCTCCGTAATGGAGGAAGACATGCTCGACTTCGCCTTCGATGTCCGCGCCAACAGCCGGCTCTCCTGCCAGATCAAGGTGCGCGACGAACTGGACGGCCTCATCGTGCACGTGCCGACGCGACAGGGGTAGCGGATCGAGGGCAGGGTGTGTGGTTCACCCCCTCCCAGCCTCATCCGCGAGGGGGACGTGTTTCGATCCTTGCGGATGAGGCTGGGAGGGGGAAAGCTTCAGCCTCCATCTCTCCCCTTGCACCCTGTCGCCAACACCTATCCCATGCCCCCGCGCCAACAGGGGGATTCGCATGACCGACCAGTCGCTCAAATCGGAGACTTGGTCCTCGTTCGTTCCGCGTTTCCCCCGGCTCGGCGCTGGCGCGCTGATTTCCGTGGCGAGCGGAATTGTCGCGCTGATGTGGTTCTATCCGCTCTGGGCGACGTTCTCGCGCTCGCTGAACGGCGACTTTCCCCGGGAGTTTTATCGCGTCCTCACCCAGACGCAATTGCCGCTCTGGTATCTCAATTCTTTCGTGACCTCGGCCGGGGTTACTCTCGGCGTGCTCGCCACCGGCGCGGCCTGCGGCTATGCACTGTCGCAATTGCAGTTCCCGGGGCGCAAATTGCTGTGGTGGATGGTGCTGGCCAGTTTCGCGGTGCCGGTGCAGGCGCTCATCATCGGGCACTTCTTCCTGATGTTTCGCATGGGGCTGATCAATACCTGGCTCGGCGTGATCCTGCCGCAACTCATCATGCCGCTGGCGGTCATCGTCTATAAGCAGCATTTCGACGGCCTGCCCAAGCAATTGCGCGAGGCGGGCATCATGGATAGCGCCAGCGAACTGCGCATGTTCTGGCGGCTCTACCTGCCGCTGAACTCGGGCGTCACGGCTGGGCTGGGGATCATCACCTTCATCGGCGCCTGGAATGCCTTCCTCTGGCCGTTCCTGGCGGTGACCAGGGACGAGAAGATGAATGTCGCCGTCGCCATCGACCAGGTGCCGGGCGCCGGCAATTCCACCGTCGTCATGGCGGCGCTGCCGGCTATCGTGGTGTTCCTGATCTTCCAGAAGCGCATCATGGCGGCCATCGGCATGCAAGGCGCGATCAAGGGCTAGGCCGGGAAGCCGCCGCTTGCATCGCGGCGCTGCTTGCTGTGCAATCTCCGGTAACGCCGGTTCGGGAGGGAGCGCGCCATGACGATCACCATCACCGCTTTCGAGCGATCCCCCGACGGCGGCAAGGGGTTGGCGCGCGATACGCGCGTGCGTTGGGCGCTCGAGGAGACCGCTCAGCCTTATGCGGTGCGGCTGGTTTCCTTCCAGGCCATGAAAGAGCCGGCCCATCTGGCGCTGCATCCCTTCGGGCAGATTCCCACCTATGAGGAAGGCGATCTGGTTCTCTTCGAAACCGGCTCTATCGTGCTCCATCTTGCCGAGCGGCATCCCGGCCTGCTGCCGGAGGATGCCAATGCCAGGGCTCGTGCGATCAGTTGGATGTTCGCGGCGGTCAATACCATGGAGCCGCCGATCCTGGATCTGGCGATCGCCAGGATCAATGAGGGCGACAAGCCGTGGCGCGACGCGCGGATGCCGTTGGTGCTGTCGCGCGTGCGCGAGCGGCTGCGCCAGCTCTCGGCGCGGCTGGGCCAAGCCGATTGGCTCGATGGTGCGTTCAGCGCCGGCGATCTGATGATGGTGTCGGTGTTGCTCAGGCTGCGCGCCTCGGGCCTGCTGGACGAGTTTCCCAACATTGCCGTCTATGTGGCGCGCGGGGAAGCGCGTCCGGCCTATCGGCGCGCCTTCGCGGCGCAACTGGCCATAAACGCCGCCCCGCCGCAAACGCCCTGAGACGCATTGCGCGCGAAACTCTCTTCGCGTGGCCGGCGGCAGGGAGAAATCCATTCCCCGGCGGGTGGGCGTTCCGGTTCCGCCCGCATTCCTCGCCGGGCGCAATCCCAAGATTGCTTTTCGCGGGTGACGCGGCTGCTCGCCACGGCTTTCTAAGCCGCCACGTCGCGGGGAAATAATAAAGCTATTGGGCGCCGTCTTCTTGTTCAAACCCCTGAGAAGCCGGTATTTTCCGGGCTCCTCTAGAAGGTTTGCCATGGGTGCCGCACTCAACACATTTCCGTTGAGCTACAAAGTTCAGGGTCAGCGCATCGTCATCGTCGGCGGTGGAGAAGAAGCCCTCAACAAAGCGCGGTTGGCAGTAAAGACTACCGCATCAGTAGTGATTATCGCATCGGCCTTCGAAGCCGACTTCTCGGCTCTCGGCGTAACGGTGATCGAGCGCGCGTTCACCGCTGCCGATCTCGATGGCGCGGCCCTGGTCTTCGTCGCCGATCACGGTTCCGATGGCAGCGCCGCCATTACTGCCGCCCGTGCCGCAAGAGTTCCGCTCAACGTCGTCGATGTACCGGGCGAGTGCGATTTCTACACGCCCTCGATCGTCGAGCGTGCGCCGCTCACCATTGCCGTTTCCTCGGAGGGCGATGCGCCGGTGCTGGCCCGTCTCGTCCGCGCCCGTATCGAAGCGATGCTGTCGCCGCGCCTAGGCGCCGTCGCCCGCCTTGCCGGTTCGCTGCGCGAGCGGGTGGCTGCGACGCTGGGCAAAGCCGAGGCCCGGCGCTTTTACGAAGACCTCGTGACCTCTCCTTCCATCGAGCGCGCTGTCGAGGCCGGGCAGGGCGCTGACGCCGCCCATGCGCTGCTCGCTGCCCATGCCCGCGCCGAGGGCCCGTCGGGCGTCGTCTGGCTGATCGGCGCCGGCCCCGGCTCGGAAGACCTCCTCACCCTGCGCGCCCAGCGACTGTTGCAGGAAGCCGATGTCATCGTCCATGACCAGCTCGTGCCGCAAGTGGTTGTCGACATGGGCCGCCGCGATGCCGAGCGCATCTCGGTCGGCAAGGCCAAGGGCAATCACACTTTCAGCCAGGCACAGATCAACACCCTCATCGTGCGTCTCGCCCGTGAGGGCAAGAAGGTCGCGCGCCTCAAGTCGGGCGATCCCATGATCTTCGGCCGCGCCGGCGAAGAAGTGGCGGCTTTACGCAAGGCCGGCATTTCCTATGCGATCGTGCCCGGCGTCACCGCCGCGCTCGCCGCTGCTGCCGACACGGCCACGCCGGTGACGTTGCGGAAAGTTTCGAGCGGGTTCGTGGTGGCGACGGCGCATGGCGCGGACGACAGCGAAGTGACCCATTGGACAGCGCTCGTTTCATCCGGCCTGACCGTAGCGCTCTACATGGGCAAGAGCATCGCCGCGGACGTCGCAAAGTCGTTCATAAAGCATGCAGCTTCCGTTCATCTTCCCGTCGGAATTGTGGCCAATGCCGGTCGTGCCGACCGGACGCTCTATCGTGGCACGCTGGCCGAACTGGCCGCGGGCGCGATCGTATTCGCCGATGGACCGGCGATCATCTTCGTAGGCGAGGCCGTCGCGCATGGCGACTGGGCCGAGGCCATCCCGCTGGCGATCGCGGAATACAAGGTAGCCTGACTTATGGAAATCCTGACGGGGAACGAACTGATATCGGGTGCGACGGTTTATCTCGACGCCGAAGGGAGTTGGGTCGAAGACCTTCAAAACGCTCGTCTTTTCGCTGCCGATGACGCCGAGGCCCGCGATGCCGCCATCGCGGCGACCAAGAAGACGCTGCGCATCATCAGCCTGGAAACCGAAAAAGTTTCGGTGGTCGATGGGGCCATCGTTCCCGATCGCCTGCGCGAGCGCATCCGCGCCAAGGGCCCGACTGCCCCGGTCTTCGACCGCCAGCATCTCTACGAGGACGGTCATGTATCGATATGACGAATTCGACGCCGCTTTCGTCGGCGGCCGCGTCGCCCAATTCTCCGATCAGGTCCGCCGCCGCATCGCCGGCGAGCTGAACGAAGATCAGTTCCGGCCGCTCCGGCTGATGAACGGACTCTACCTGCAACTGCACGCCTATATGCTGCGGATCGCCGTGCCCTACGGCACGATGTCCGCGCGCCAGTTGCGAAAACTCGCTTACATTGCACGGACTTACGACCGGGGTTACGGCCACTTCACCACGCGCCAGAACATCCAGTTCAACTGGCCCAAGCTGCGCGACGTGCCGGCTATTTTGGAGGAACTGGCCTCGGTCGAGATGCATGCCATCCAGACCTCGGGCAATTGCATTCGCAACATCACCACCGACCAATTCGCCGGAGCCGCGGCCGACGAGATCATCGATCCGCGCCCGGTCGCGGAAATCCTGCGGCAATGGTCGAGCCTGCACCCCGAATTCACCTTCCTGCCGCGCAAGTTCAAGATCGCCATGAGCGGTGGACCCAACGATCGCGCCGCCATCCGCTTCCACGATATCGGCCTGCAAGCCGCGGCCAATGCGGCTGGCGAGATCGGCTGGGAAGTCTGGGTTGGCGGCGGTCTCGGCCGTACGCCGATGGTGGCCAAGCTCATCAACAGCTTCGTGCCGCACGAACATCTGCTGGCCTATCTCGAGAGCATCCTGCGCGTTTACAACCGCTATGGCCGGCGGGACAACAAGTACAAGGCCCGCATCAAGATTCTCGTTCACGAGGAAGGGCTTGAGACCATCAAGGGGCAGGTCGAGGCCGAGTTCGCCGAGGTGCGCGGGGGCGCGCTGACCCTGCCGCAGGAAGAACTCGACCGCATCAATACCTATTTCGCGCCGCCGGTTTTCGACACTCTGCCAGCGCAGAAGATCGATGTGGCGCGCGAGTTGATCCTCGATCCGGCCTATGGCCGCTGGCTGGAGCGCAACCTCCATTCACACCGCCAGCCGGGCTATGTGAGCGTCACCGTCTCGCTCAAGCCCATCGGCGGCGCGCCGGGCGATGCCACGGCCGCGCAGATGGAGGCGGTGGCCGATCTAGCCGAGCGTTATTCGTTCGACGAGTTGCGCGTCACCCATGAGCAGAACCTGGTACTGCCGCATGTTCGTATCGCGGACCTGCGGGCAGTCTACGACGCGCTGGTGGCGGCGGAACTGGCGGACGGCAATGCCGGGCTCATCACCGACATGATCGCGTGCCCCGGCCTCGATTACTGCGCCCTGGCCAATGCCCGCTCGATTCCGATCGCGCAGGGGATCTCGCGCAAATTCGGTTCCGAAGAGCGGCAGAAGCAGATCGGCGATCTCAAAATCAAGATTTCCGGCTGCATCAATGCCTGCGGCCACCATCACGTCGGCCATATCGGCATTCTCGGCGTCGAGAAGAAGGGCGGCGAACTCTACCAGATCACGCTGGGCGGCGACGCCACCGAGAATGCCGCCGTTGGCAAGATACTCGGGCCGGGCTTTGAGGCCGAAGCGGTGCCGGACGCCATCGAGCGGCTGGTGGATGCCTATGTCGAGCGGCGCGAAAGCGCCTCGGAAACTTTCATCGCGGCGTTCCGGCGCCTGGGCGATGCGCCGTTCAAGGAGGCCCTTTATGGCGCTGGCTGAAGCATTCGAGGCGCGCAAGCCGGATAAGCTGCGCGCGCTGGGCGTCGTCGCGCTCAACGGTATGTTCGATGAGATGGATGCGCTGGGCGTGCTGCGCCAGGCCGTCACTGAAATCCTGCCGGGGGACCTCGCCATCGTCTCCTCGTTCGGCGCGGATTCGGCGGTGCTGCTGCATCTGGTCGCCCAGGTCGATCCAGGCCTGCCGGTCTATTTCCTCGAGACCGGCAAGCACTTTCCTGAGACGCTCGCTTATGTCGAAACGCTCAAGCGACATCTCGGGCTGCGCAATGTCATCGCGCTGCACCCGGACGCCAGGGACCTGGCGCGCTTCGATCCCGATGGCAAGCTCTGGGAGACCGATCCCGATTCCTGCTGCCATATCCGCAAGACCGAGCCGCTGGACCCAGCCGTGGCGCGGTTCGGCGGTTGGGTCACGGGCCGCAAGCGCTTCCAGACCAAGGAACGCGGCGTGCTGCCGCATTTCGAACTGACGAGCGATGATCGCATCAAGGTCAATCCGCTGGCCTATTTCACCGATGCCGACGTCAACCAGCACAAGCGCGATCACGACCTGCCCGAGCATCCGCTTTTCGCCAGGGGTTACAAATCCATCGGCTGCGCGCCCTGCACCTCGGTGGTGGCCGAGGGCGAGGACCCGCGTGCTGGCCGTTGGCGCGGCCTCAACAAGAAGGAATGCGGCATTCATTTCGACTTCAACGGCGAGATCGCGAGGCCGACCTTGGGCGGAGAACACAATCTCTTCAAGGATGGCGCCTTCATCCCCGACCCCTTCCGCGCCTGGGCGGAGGGCGATGATCCGGCCGCAGTGCGCTACACGCATGTGCCGGTCAAGGAATTCCTTGCACACCGGGAGGCGTTCCTGGCCAATCCGCACCCATTGGGCCTTCTCGTCGCGCCAGGCGACAAGATCGAGGACGTGATGGACGATCTTGGCCGTTTCGCCTCGATTGCGATCAGCTTTCCGGCCTTTACCGATGGCCGTGGCTATTCGACGACGCGGCTCCTGGTCGAGCGCTATGGCTTTGCCGGCGAAATCCGGGCAGTTGGCGACGTTTTGACCGATCAGATTCCTTTGATGCGCCGTTGCGGCATCAACGCATTTGTCGTAACCCACGAGCCGACGCGCAAGGCCCTCGCAAGCGGGGCGTTAGCCGAAGTCGCCATTTTCTATCAACCGGTCGGCAAGACCGAGGTGCCCGTCGGCACGCGCCCCTACCTTCGCCGCGCGCGCTAGACGCGCGGCACCTCCCGAAATCAGAGAGCAGAATGAGCGGAAACGAAATCGTCACCGATGTAGTCGTGATTGGTGGTGGCCCGGTGGGGCTTTTCTCGGTGTTCGAACTCGGGCTGCTTGATCTGAAATGCCATATCATCGACATCCTGGACCGTCCCGGCGGCCAGTGTGCCGAGCTTTACCCCGAAAAGCCGATCTACGACATTCCGGGCTTCCCGGTCGTGACGGGGCAGGAGTTGACCGACAATCTCTTGAAGCAGATCGCCCCGTTCAATCCCGAGTTCCACTACAACCGGATGGTGAACACGGTCGAGAAGCAGGCCGACGGCACGTTCAAGCTCACCACCGACGCCGATGAGATCTTCATCGCCAAGGTCGTGGTGATCGCTGCTGGCGGCGGCTCGTTCATGCCCAAGCGCCCGCCGGTGGAGGGCATCGAGGCCTATGAGAACAAGTCGGTATTCTATGCCGTGCGCAAGATGGAAGATTTCCGCGACCAGGACGTGGTGATCGTCGGCGGCGGCGATTCTGCGCTCGACTGGACGCTCAACCTCCAACCCATCGCCCGCTCGCTGACGCTGGTTCACCGCCGCGACGCCTTCAAGGCGGCGCCGGCTTCGGTCAACCGCATGAAGGAACTGGTAATGGAGGGGAAGGTCAACTTCCTCCTCGGCCAGGTTGCGCGCCTCGATGGCGCGGATGGCCAGATCAATCATGTGCACCTGACGACGGATGCCGGCGACCTCTCGGTTCCCGCCACCCGCCTGCTGCCCTTCTTCGGCCTCACCATGAAGCTTGGGCCGGTAGCGGACTGGGGGCTTGAGCTCAACGACAACCTCATCGTCGTCGATACCGAAAAGTTCGAGACCTCGGTGCCGGGCATCTTCGCCATCGGCGATATCAACTGGTATCCGGGTAAGCTCAAGCTCATCCTCTCAGGCTTCCATGAAGGCGCGTTGATGGCGCAGGCAGCCAAGAAGATCGTTTCGCCCGATGAACGCGTGATCTTCCAGTACACGACCTCCTCGACCAAGCTGCAGAAGAAGCTGGGCGTGGTCTGATGAAGATCCACGTTACCGACCAGGCCGGGGTCGAGCACGAGCTCGAAGGGCTCGAAGGCTGGCGCGTGATGGAGGTCATCCGCGACTGGGGTCTCAACATCAAGGCCGAGTGCGGCGGGGCATGCTCATGCGCGACGTGCCACGTCTATGTGGCGCCCGAATGGTTCGACAAGGTCGGCACCCGCAGCGATGACGAGGAAGATCTGCTCGATACGGTCGGCGACGTCAGGGCGACGTCGCGTCTCTCGTGCCAGATCCTGATGAGCGATGAGCTCGATGGATTGAAAGTGACGTTGGCGGCGAGTGCGGCGCAGTAAGGGGTAGACTGGGGTTGTTGCTACCCCCGCCGTGTCCCTCCCCCGCAAGGGGGAGGTGACCTGCCGGTCAAAGCCGGCCCCGCATCCGGCACTTCCCCAACGTCGCCTCGTCCCTTTGCAAGGAGGAACGGGAAGGGGGCTTACTCCGCCGCCACACCCGTTACCCCGCCTTGCGCATGCCGCTGCACCCAGCCCGCGAAGCGGTTCACGTAGCCTTCGAGGAACGCCTTGGTCTGCGGGTCGGTGACGTTGGATGCCTCGTCGATCAGTCCCGGCTTGGTCTGGAAATAGACTTCGGGCTGGCCCATCAGGATGACGTCGAGATTGGTCACGACGCTACGCAGATGCGATTGCGCCACGGCCGTGCCGATGCCGCCCGGCGAGGTGCCGACGACCGAGCCCGGCTTGTCGGACCAGGAATTCTTGCCCCAGGGGCGGCTGCCCCAGAAGAGGGCGTTGGAGAGCACCGAGGGGATGGTGCGGTTGTATTCGGGCGTGACGAAGAGCACGGCGTCGGCGCGCTCGATGTCTTCCTTGAGCTTGAGCACGCTGGCTGGCGGGTTGGACCACAGGTCGTCGTTATAGAGTGGCAGCGCACCGAGGTCGGGGTAGAAGAAGCTCAGCTTGCCGTCGGCCAGCTTTTCCAAGGCCTTGGCAAACTTGAGGTTGATGGAATCGGCGCGGAGCGAGCCGACGAAGACTGCGACTTTTTGCATAGGAGATAACCGTGGTATCCATTGGTGACTGACACTATGTTAGTGACCGGTGAGGTCGTCGCAAGACGGCACTTTTTGGATACGACAGGCACTAAATTGAAACCGATAGACCAACATCGTGATTGCCGCCCGGTGGGTGAAATTCTCAACCAGATCGGCGGCAAGTGGACGGTTCTCATCATCACGCGGCTGGCTGCCGGCCCGCTGCGTTTCGGCGAACTCAAGCGGATGGTCGGCGGCATCAGCCAGAAGATGCTCACGGCGACGCTGCGCGATCTGGAGCGCGATGGCTTCGTCAGCCGCACCGTGACCCCGTCCATCCCGCCGCGGGTCGATTACGAACTGACCGAACTCGGCTACGATCTGCAGGTGCCGCTTGCGGCCATCTCGGAATGGGCACTCCGAAACCGCGAGCGGGTACTGGCGGCGCGGGAGAGATACGAGGGCGAAAATCCCGGTTCGCGCCCAAGCCGGGTTGGGCGCGTGGCAACGCTTGAGCTTCCTTCGCAAACGGCATGAACGCGGAAAGCCCCGGCAAGATCTTGCTCGGGGCACGACATGAAAAAAGTGGGGCGGAAAAACTCGACCTTAATGCGCAAAGGGAGCTTTCCCGCCCCTTAGTTTCCGCGGATAGGTCGATCTGCGTCGATTATTCGGATACTCCGGCCCGGATGGCCAGTATTGGCTCCGGGTCGGGGTAGATATTCAAAGACCTGATAGTCTTAGTTGGTCTTGCTCTGGGCGCGCGCAGCAGCGGCGGCCTGAGTTTCCTGCTGGGTCTGATAGAAGCTGACGTTGGAGCCGGTGTCGCAACGATAGCCGTCCTTGTTGGCAGCGAAGATGGCGTCGTTGGCGTCATCGCTCTGGGTGGTGCCCAGCGAATAATTGGCCTGGCCCTGCTTCAGGCAGCCGGCGGCATTGGCCGAACCTGCAGTGGCAAGGGCGCCCAGGCCCAGAAGAGCGACGGAAAGACCGGCAACAATAGTATTACGAGTGCGCATTTGTTCTCATCCTTTGACATGAGTGAGCGCCAGCGCCCGGCGCAAAACCGGGAGGGATTGTCATTAAGCTTGCGCGGACGATCTGGCCGTGAGGCAGTTGTATTCAGCACCAACCTCATGACGTGAAGGCTACGCCCGGCCTACATGAACATCAAATTAAGTCGTGTTCAGGTTTGGGATAGGAAGTGTTCATGTTCGGCGAACCAGGTTTCCTTTAAGAAACCTAGTATATACTTACCAATACTAGTATGCTAGATATCACGCCGCCGCGATTGGCTGTGAAATAGCGCGATAATTGCCGGTTTTCTGGGGTTTTGCTACTTGCCCTGCGCCACGTTCACGAGCTCAGGTAAGAAATCCTTAACCATGGGCTGGGGTTGGGTGGCAAAGGGCAAGGGGCGCACGACGCGCATGGCAGCTATTCCCACGCGGACGGTCATGAGCGAATTGACCACCCCTTCGCCCAGTCGGGCGGAGAGTTTTGCGGCTAAACCTTGACCTACAAGCTGCTCCATGACGCCATCGGTGAGCACCAGGCCGCCGGTGACGGCGAGGTGGCCGAGAATCGCGCCGGTGAGTCGGAGCGAGCCGAAGAGGCTGGGTTTGGCGCCGTAAAGGGAGGCGATGGCGCCGCCGAGGCGGATGGATTCGTAGCTGACGAAGGCGATGTCGATGAGCGCGCGGGGCGAGATGGTCGTCACCAGCGCCACGCGACGGGCCGAGGCAGCGGTGAGGGCACGGGCGCGGGCATCGAGCGGCGCCATCAGCACGCGTTCGGTGAAGCGCACCATGTCGGCCCCATCGAGCATGATCTTGAGGTTTTCATCGATCAGGCTGCGCGAACGCGCCAGATCCGGCCGCTGGGCGTAAACGCCCTGCAATTCGCCGACGATGCGGCGGGCTTCCTCGGGATTGTCCGAGACCAGCACTTCGGTGGCGCGGTTGCGGAGCTTGTCGAGTACGCGCAGGCGGCGCAGGGACCAGTATTCCCTTATGGCCAGTGCCACGATGGCAACGAGGAAGGCGGCGAGCGCCGCCATGCCGACCCAGCCGAGCCATTCATAGCGGGCGAAGAGATCGCGGATCAACCGCTCGGTGGCGAGACCGAGTCCGAGCGACACCAGGATGCCGCCGGTGGTCCAGGCCAGACGGCCCAGCCACCCCATGCCCTTTGGGTTGGGAAGCGTTTCAGCGGGCAATTCGGGCTCGAAGCCGGGTTCGATCGTTTCGATCTCGCTGACGGCGTCAGGAGTAAAGGCGCGGGGAATGCGGATGTCCTCGGCCGGGCTTTGCTCGGGCGCGAGGGGGCGGGCGACGGGGCGCTTCACTTGAGCCAGTCTCCGATCAGGAAATCGAGGGCACGGTCGAGCCGAATATGAGGCAGCACATAGGCGCCCTCGGCGTTTCTTTCGAGCTTTTGCGGCGGCAGGAAACGCAGGAAGTTGAGTTCGACCGGCTTGCCTTCAAGGAATACCGCCTCCGGGTCATCCGGCAGGTCGCCGGGGAAGAGGGCGATTTCAGTCTTGCCGTCATAGGTCAGGCCATCCAGTGTCTCGCCCGCCATGGGGGCACCCATGATGACGTCGAGCGCCTCGCCTTTCTCTCGGATCGTGCCCTCGCGCGTGGCACGGATAGCGGCCAGGGCAACCGAGCGTGTTTCGGCGCCGGCAAAGCGTGCGCGCCGCGCGGCGTTGGCCAGCAGGCGGTTGAGAATGGCTTCGAGCCGATCATGCGAAGTGTGGTGGAGGTGGTCGGCCTTGGTGGCGGCGAAGAGGATGCGGTCGATGCGGCGCGATACCAGCCGTGTGAGCGGATTGCCGTCGCCCTGGCGGAAGCAGGCCAGCACGTCGGTCAACGCGGTTTCGAGATCGTGGACGGCATCGGGGCCGACATTGAGGGCGCGCAGCATGTCCACGAGCACGATCTGGCGGTCGAGCCGCGCGAAGTGATCGCGAAAGAAGGGTTTGACCACAACGTCCTTATAGGCCTCGTAGCGCCGCTCCAGCATCGTGTAGAGGCTTGTATGGCGCACGCCATGGGGCGGTGGGGGCAGGGGCGCGAAGGTGAGCGCCGGGCTACCTTCGAGGTCGCCCGGCAGCAGGAAGCGACCCGGCGGGAGCGTCGAAAGCGCGCGGCCATCATGGCGGCTTTCGCGCAGATAGCGCGTGAACGCGGCGGCCAGGGCCTCGGCGTCGGGATCGTTGGCCTCCTTGAGGGGATCGGTGGCGGCGAGGAGATCGAGGAAGGGACGTGCCTCGGCTTCCGAATGCGCGCGATTGGCGCGTTCGAGCGCCTGTGCGCTCCATTCGGCATAGCTGAGCGAGAGCAATGGCAGGTCGAGCAGCCATTCGCCGGGATAGTCGATGATGTCGAGATTGACCAGCGAGGGGCCGCGCAGGCCGGAAAGCCAGCGGGCGCTCTGGTATTTGAGGGTGACGCGCAATTGCGAGATGCGGCGCGTGCCTTCCGGCCAGTTCGGGTCCTTGCCCGTCAGCGCTTCCAGATGTTGCTCATAGGCGAAGCGCGGGATCGTGGCTTCGGGATATTCGGCCAGCCTTGCACCGATCAGGCGCCCTTCGGCCATCGGCGCGAAGCCGGGGAGGCGGCCACCGGTCAGGAGATCATGGACAAGCGCGGTGATGAAAATGGTCTTGCCGGCGCGCGAGAGCCCGGTGACGCCCAGCCGCAGCGTCGGCGTGAAGGCGCCGGTGGCGGCGTCAGCGAGATTTGCCAGGGCTATGCCGATTTCATCGACGACATTGGTCGGTGATTGAGCCATCGGCATCCCCTGGTTCGCGTCACGCTAAAGTATGCCGCGAGTGCCGCTTTGCAAGGGCTGGCAGTAGTTTGCGCCTGCCCGTCGAAACGGAGGGGGCGGGCGTGGCGACGATCTGCGAGTGTGCGCCCCGGTCGATCCGGCCAGCCTAGAGTCTACGATGCTTCCCTTTGCCACGCGCCTCGCTGTCACTTCCATCCTCCTTATCGCTCCCGACAGCGGGGCGCTGGCAGCCAATACGGCCATGCCTTTACCAACGAAAACACGTCAAGTTTCTGGAGGGGGCGCAGCGGATCGAGGTCATCGACCAGCCGATCGCCGCTGATGCCCGCACCTGGGGCGGGGAGGCATCGCTGATGCGGGTCGGCGGTGTCTCCCACAATTCCGGTCAGGTGGTCGTGCCGGTCGATGCGCGCATCACCTGGGAGTTTGTCCGCGACTGAGGGGCCGCGGGCAGGGTAATGGGTTCGGCTTGGCCCCAAGCCGAACCCATTTGCTTTTCTATTTGCCGATCGCCCCGATGTCGTAGGGCGTGGTCTGGTAGATCTCGTTGATCCAGTTCTGGAACAGCAGATGCGCGTGGCTGCGCCAGCGGTTCTCCGGCTCGGCGATCGGATTGCCGTCGGGGTAGAGATTGGCCGGCACCGGCGTATCCAGCCCGGCCTTGACGTCGCGCTCATACTCATCCGCCAGCGAGCGGTTGTCGTATTCGAGGTGGTTGAGCATGTGGATGGCGCGATGCTTGGGGTCATCGAGCAGGCAGATGCCGATTTCGGGGTTGTCGATGAGGATTTCGAGGTCCGGGTTGAGGCTCGTGCGATCGATGTCGTTATAGCGCGACACCGGCACCATCGGGCTGTCCGAGAAGCCACGCAGCCAGGGCGAGCGGGGGTTGACTATCTTATGCCGGAAGACGCCGAAAGCCTTGGTTTCCATGCGATATCGGCGCACGTTGTGGAAATGGTGAAGCGCGGCCTGGGCGCCCCAGCAGATGAACATTGTGCGGTGAACGTTGGTCTGCGTCCAGTTCATGATGTCGAGCATTTCCGGCCAGTAGCGCACCTGGTCGAAGGGGATGTTGGCGATGGGCGCGCCGGTGACGATGAAGCCGTCGAACTTCTCCGTCCGCACCTCTTCCCAAGTCTTGTAGAAGGTCTTGAGATAGTCTTCGGACGTGTGCTTGGACTGGTGATCGGTGATGCGGACCAGGGTCAGGTCGACCTGGAGCGGGGTGGCGCCGATGAGGCGGGAGAACTGCGTCTCGGTCCGCTCCTTGTTGGGCATGAGGTTGAGCAGGCCGATCTGGAGCGGGCGGATATCCTGGCGCGCGGCGCGCGAGGAATCCATGACGACGACGCCTTCGGCTTCAAGAGTCTTGCGCGCGGGAAGGTCGTCGGGGATGCGGATAGGCATGACTTTGCCTCGATGATGAATGAATTCTGAACGAAGATGAACGGCGCGTGACGCGCTAACGCATTCGGGCTTCGATCGCGCTCGCCATCAGGTCCAGAAATTCGTCGCCGTCGCGCACGGTGGCGAGGTCGGTAGCCTCGACCGTGTAGCCGAAATTCTCCGCCAGCTTCTGATAGCGCGGCAGGCGATCCTGCAGCAGCGCTTCGAAGCCCCAGGCGCCGAAACCATCGGGATCGACATCCTCGTCGGCGTCGATGTTGTTGAGGGCCTTATACTCGTTCCACTTTCGCACGAGAAACTCCGGCCGGTAATACATCGGCTTGGGGCTTTCCTTGAAACGGCGGATGAGCTCCGCCGCGTCTTTCTCCGTGCCACGGATATAGAGCAGGGTGGTGTTGGCCGTAAGGGCCTTGACCACCGCGTCGTTCGGATCGTCGTGATCGATGACCTCGATCAGCGAGCCGCCGGTATCGGCGATGAAATTGGAATAGTCGTAGAGCGAAGCGGCGCGTTCGATGAAGAGCGGCACGTCGAGCAGGGCCGAAATCTCGGCGACGCGATGCTGCTCCTGCCGGCGCTGGTATTCGTGCAGCGAGAGCCCGCCGCGACGGGTATTGCCGGGCCGGCCGAGATAGCTCGAGAGCGGATCGAGATTGGCGAAGGAAATGTTGGATTCGATGCGGATCGAGTCCGAGCGCAGCAGGTCGCGCAGGAACGGCACCTTCATGGCCTCGGCCTTGAAGTTGTCGACGATGAACTCGCCCATGTAGCGGGTGCCGATGCGGTAATCGACCGAATAGTGGAACCAGTGGTTCTTGCGCAGCAGCGCGGCCAGCCGCGTTTTGCCGACCCCGGCCATGCCGAAGACCGTCACCGCATGATTTGGCGCCTGAATAAAGTCGTCCGCACGTTCAAAGAGCATCGGATTCGCAAGACCTACGCAGAGTGGGCTTTGCGTTTACGGCATGCGGGGATGGTAGGCAAGTTCCGGGGGCTCCTGGCCGACCTTCCTCGCATCCACGACTGGGTAAGTCTATCACGTCCGGCGGCAGAAACTGCCGGGCGCGTAACTGCTTTTGCCCGGTGTCTCCAGTCGCGACCTTCGCAAAACTCTGAAAAATCAATATGTTATGAAGTTGGCATTGGTCTTGCTACGTAACCGGCGAGAAACGGGCGGAACACCGCCACAGCGGTTACGGAGTTATGAATGGGCATTTACGGGGCTCTTGCCACGGCAGTTTCGGGTCTGCGTGCGCAGTCGCAGGCCATGGAGAACATCTCGGGCAATATCGCGAACTCGCAGACCACTGGCTACAAGCGCGTCGAGACGGGCTTCATCGACCTGATCCCCGATGCGCCGGTCAAAAGCCAGGTGCCGGGCGCCGTGACCGCCTATTCGCGTTCGACCAATGACACGCGCGGCGACATCCAGAACGCCTCCACCGAAACCTTCATGGCCCTCAACGGCTCGGGCTTCTTCGTGGTCGAAGCGACGACGGGCGACACCAGCGCGACCTATTATACCCGCCGCGGCGATTTCGAGATCGACAAGAACGGCTACCTCGTCAACGGCGCCGGCTATCGCCTCAAGGGCCTGGCCATGTCGGGCGGCGTGGTGACCGGCTCGGTGCCGGAAGCCATCAAGATCGACAACTCGTTCATGCCGGCCAAGAAGTCGACCACGATCAACTACCAGCTCAACCTGCCGCAGCTTCCCAAGACGGCGTCTTATGACGCGACCGCGCCGGGCAGCGAATTGCTGGCGCCCGGTTCCTATGCCAACGGTGTCGCGCCGCAGAACGCCAAGGCGAGCTTTGCCACTCCCATGGACGGCAGTGCGTCCGCAATTCCGCAGGTTGCGCACGATTCCACGCTGACCATCCAGATCGCGGGCGGCACCACCCGCACCTACCGCTTCGACGACGGCGTGACGCCGCTGACGCTGGCGCCGGGCGATATCGCCGTGGACGGCACGCTGTCCATGGACGACGCCCTGGCCTTCATCCAGGCCGACCTGCGCGCCAGCGGCCTGACCGGCACGGCGAATGCGACCGTCCGCCTCGATGGAGCCGGCCAGCTCGCGATCTCGACCGGAAGCACCGACTATACGAGCGCCCTCGCGGTCGGCGGTAATGCGGCCTTCGGCGCAGCGACCACTTCGGGTCCCGTCACCGCGGTCTACCCCAGCAACATCCAGGCCGGCGACAGCGACACCTTCATCTCCCAGTCCATTGCCGGCGGCGGCCTCACCCTCTATTCGGAAACCGGTCAGCCGGTGAACGTGCAGATGCGCTGGGCCAAGATCTCCAACGATGTCGGCCAGGAAACCTGGGGCCTGTTCTATGCCACGGGCGAGGCGGCTCCGGATGCCTGGGTCAAGGCCGGCGAATACACGTTCGCTCAGGGCGTGCTCAACAGCATCGCCGCCAACGGAACCAACACTACCGACGGCTCCTCGCGCATCACCCTGACCAATCTGACGGTCGGCGGCACCAATCTGGGCGATATCACCATCGACCACGGCAAGAAGGGCATCACCCAGTTTGCCGACAATGCCGGCACCTCCACCACCACCCAGCTCAAGCAGAACGGCTATGGCGCGGGCGAGTTCATCTCGGTGGGCGTCTCCGACAACGGGCGCATCATCGCCTCCTACACCAATGGCGAGACCAAGGAAGTGGCGCAGATACTGATCGCCAACTTCAATGCGCCCAACCAGCTCAAGCGCGGCGATGGCGGCGTGTTCCTTGCTACGTCGGCCTCGGGCGAGCCGATCTTGACCACAGAGGCGGGTATCGTCGGATCGTCGCTGGAAGCCTCCAACACGGACATCTCGGAAGAGTTCACCAAGCTGATCGTGACCCAGCAGGCCTATGCCGCCAACACGCGCGTCGTGTCGGCCGCCGACAGCATGCTGCAGGAAACGCTCAACATGATCCGCTAACCCCGGCCCCACGTGCGCAAGGAGTGATCCCGGCGCAAGCGCCGGGAAGTTGCAGCATTCTTCAGGAGACCCAGGATGGGTTTGACAGTCGCAATCGGTAATGCCCTGGCCGGCCTCAAGGCCAATCAGGGTTCGCTCGAAGTCCTGTCGCGGAACATCGCGAATTCAGGGACGCCCGGCTACCACAAGCAATCGCTCGATGTCATAGAAGTCGGCAGGGGCGACAACTCCTATGTGCGCGTGGGGCAGGTTTCGCGTGCCTTCGACCAGACGCTCCAGAACTACTACACCAAGCAGCTTCCGGATTCGTCCTACGCCTTCACGCGAGCGAATTTCCTCGATCGCCTGCAGACCTATCTCGGCAAGCCCGGCACGGCCGGTTCGCTCGACACGACCTTCGGTTCGCTGCAGACGGCGATGGATGCCCTGGCCACCAGCCCGGACAATTACGCGGCCCGCGCCGACGTGATCTCCAAGGCCCAGGACATGGTGGGGACGCTCAATCGCCTCACCACCACCATCCAGGGGTTGCGCCAGGAGGCGGAGAGCAAGATCGCCACCGGCGTGGCCGAGCTCAACGACCAGCTCAAGGCGCTCCAGGAGGTCAACTTCGCCCTTGCCGATTACGGCATGGACCAGAATACCCGCGTCTCCATGCTCGACCAGCGCGACCGGCTGGTCAGCCAGATCGCCGAGAAAGTCGATCTGCGCGTGGATTACCGTGATGACGGCACGGTTTCGCTCTCGACGCGCTCGGGCGTCAACCTGCTGGACGTCAAACGCTCGATCTTCGAGTTCGAGGCTTCGGGCGGCATGGATGCCTCCTCCTCCAATGTCGGTTCGCTGACGCTGCTGACGCCTTCGGGCACCCGCATCGACCTGGTCAGCAACAACGTGCTGCAATCCGGCTCGCTGGCGGCGCTGGTGGAGTTGCGCGACAAGACGCTCGTGGACGCGCAGCGCCAGCTCGACGATATCGCTTCGGCCCTGGCCAAGACCTTCTCGACGGTGCAGACGCAGGGCACGTCCGTGACGGGCGGCTTCGAGATCAACCTGGCCGACCCGACCGACGGGGCGACTCCGGCAGCGCCGACCTTCAAGAACGGCGACGACCTGCTCGTTTCCTACCGCGACGCCACGGGCGCCAATCGCAATATTCGCGTGGTGAACACTGCGGGCACGACGCCGGCGCCGGCCAACTACGTCGACGCCAATGGTGACGACGTCTTCTATGTCGATCTGACCAAGCCGACTTCGGCGGTGGCGGCCGACATCAACAACATGATGGCGGCCAAGACCCCGCCGGTTACGGGCATTTCGTTCTCGGAAGATACGGGCAACGGCCAGCTCAAGGTGGTCGGTTCGGGCGGCGTCGCCATCAATGCGATGACAGCGCGCACAACGGCTACGTCCAACCAGGACGGCAACCTGGCGCTGCCGCTCTTCCTCGACGCCAATGGCGGCGGCACGGCCTATACGGGCTCGCTCGAAGGGCTGGGGCAGAAGACCGGCTTTGCCGGGCGCATCCAGATCAACGCGGCGATCGTCGCCGACAATACACTGCTGGTCAAATATGACGGCTCGGCCGGCTCGGGCGATTCCGCCCGCGTCGACTACATCGTCAACCAGTTCAAGACGATGCGGTTCGCCTCCGAATACCGGGCGGCGCCGGAGCTGGGCAATTTCCGCCTCAACGGCACGCTCAGCGACATCGTCAACCAGACTGTCGACTACCAGGGCTCCACCATCCAGGACGCGCTCAACAAGGCCGATGCGCAATCCCTCTCGCTCGACGCGCTGACCTCGCGCATGACCGAGACCTATGGCGTGGACATCAACGAGGAAGTTTCGCGGCTCATGGAGCTGCAAAACGCCTACGCGGCCAATGCCCGCGTGGTTTCGGTGGTGCAGGAACTGCTCAATACGCTCATGCAGGCGTTCGGAAGGTAAGAGAGATGCTCGTCAACAAATCCATGTTCCCGGTCCAGGCGGGCTATAGCGTCATCTCCAAGATGAACACGCAGCTCGCCAAATTGCAGGTGCAACTGGGCACCCAGCAGAAGGCCGGCAGCCTCGCCGAAATGGGCGGGGACCGCTCCAATTCGCTCAGCCTGCGCGCGCGCCTGACCAAGCTGTCCGCCTATGCGGACAACATGACCACGGTCGACATGCGCCTCAACTTCCTGGACCAGGCCTTCACGGCGCTCTCCAAGGTCAAGTCGGAGGCGCGCACGGCCGCTACGCCGGGCAGCTATGGCGAAAACAACCTGGTGATGGTCAACCTGCAGAAGACCTCTCAGGATCGGCTGTCGCTGGTCATCGATACGCTCAACGCCCAATATGGCGGGCGGTATCTCATGGGCGGCAACAAGACCGACACCGCGCCGATCAAAAGCTACGACGCGATCATGAACGGGCAGGGCGGCCTCGCGGGCCTGCAAACTGTGGTCAACGAGCGGCATCAGGCCGACCTCGGCCGGACGCTGACGCTGGGCGATATGGGGCTGCCGAAGCTCGACGTGGTGGCGGGGCCCGTCCGCGACGCGGACGGCAATCCGATCCACAACCCGGACGGATCGCTCCAGACGGCGCAGAACACGGTCATGATCAATGGCGACGGGCTGGAGCAGCTTGGCTACAAGCTCACCTCCGTCACCGTGAGCAATACCGGCACCTGGCCGGTCGCACCCGATCCCAATGGCAATCCGACGGCGGTGGGCGTGGCTTTCAGCCAATATCCCAACTCGCCCCGGCCGGGCGACGTCATCACCGTCAACTATACGGCGCCCGACGGGACGACCGGCAAGATGCAGCTGGAGGCGGTGGCGGCGCCGACCGTGCCGACGGCCGACCAGTTCGTCTATGATCCGTTCGACGAGACGGTGACGGCGCAGAACTTCATGACGGCGCTGCAGGGCAAGATGGAGGGCCTGGAAGGGCCGGCGCAGGGGCGGGTGGACGTCACCCAGTCCGGCACCAATACCACGACCATCACCAAGCAGCTCAACGGCGCCGGTACGGCGGACATGCAGTACGGTTTCCAGCTTTCGAGCGTGGTGAGCGACAGCTCCAAGATCAATGTCGCCCAGACCGCCGGGCCGCCATCCGCGATGGATATCAAGTTCACGGGCAATCCCAAGCCGGGCGAGAGCGTGACGTTCCAGCTCGGGCTGCCGGACGGGACGACGACGACCATGAAGCTCGTGGCCGTCACCGGGGCGCCGGGGCCGGGCGAGTTCCAGATCGGAGCCGATGCGGAGGAAACTTCCGCCAATTTCACGACGGGCTTGCAGGCGACATTGGGCAAGGTGGCGTCGACCACGCTCACCGCCGCTTCCACCTATGCGGCGACCAATGACTTCTTCTCCTCGGACGGGCATCCGCAGCGCGTGGATTTCACGCCGCCGGCCAGCGCATTCGATGCAACGGACGCGCGGGACGGCACCGCCGACACCGTGATCTGGTATACCGGCCAGCAGGACGGCAATGCGCGGCTCTCGGCCACTGCCGCGATCGACGACACGCATACGGTCGGTTACGGCGTGCGCGCCAACGAGGACGGGCTGTTGCAGATGGTGCGCACGCTGGCGGCCATGAGCATCGAGAGCTATCCGACGGACGATGTGACCTCCAAGGGCCGGTTCGACGCCATGGTCGAGCGACAGATGAACAATCTGGCGTCCGATACGGCGGCGATGGACGGCTCGGTCGAAGGCATCGCGCTGGAATTGGGCGTGGTCAAGAACGCCATCGGCAACACCACCGAGCGCAACACGGCCTATAGCTACCAGCTGGAAACCATGCTCACCGATGTCGAGAACGTGAACATGGAAGAGACCGCGATGGAATTGCTAGCGCTCAAGACGCGGCTGGAGGCCAGCTACCAGACGACGGCCTCGATCGCCCAGCTCTCGCTGGTCAATTATCTGCGCTGAAGGCGCATGGCCCCGCGAGGGGCGAGATCCAGAAGGATCGTTTCGGGCGGGGTTCTCCCCGCCCTTTCTTTTGGCGGGCAAGGGGACCATCGGAAAAGCAAAACCCCCGCCGGGGGCGGGGGCTTGAAGGCCGCATTTGTGGTCTTGGTCGTCGTATCAGGTGGTGCCGCGGAGGCCGGCGGCGAGCTGCCGGTTGATGTTGATCAGCGAGCCCAGCTTGGCCTGGTTCGGCTGCTCGAATTGCTCGCGGGTCTCGTTCATCACATAGAGGCCGAGATTGGCGATGTTCTGGCGCAGCGCCGGGGGGAGGGGGCTGTCGTCGCGGGTGACGGAGGAGAGGAAGACGGTCCAGATCTTGCGATTGAAGGTCAGGGCTTCGTTCAGGGAGGGGAAGCTGTTTTCCCAATCGTCGCGTACACGCTGAAGAGACATCGCAGCTTTAACCAGAAGGGCCGCCTCTCTCTCCCTGGGCGTCTCAACTGTCTTGGCGGTCTGCTGGTAGGCCAGCGCCCCATTGTGTTGCATTTGAAAGAAGGTCCTGTTCGTACTCGATAAGACGCTTTGCCGTCTTCAATGCTTTGTAGAGAGCCCCGGTTAAAATCTCGTTGTTTATCTGATCGATAAGGCCAGTCATCGAGGGTGCGGCCTCTACAATGTCGTGCACGAGAGTGAAGTAATCCTTGGTGACCGCTTCGACATTTTCGCCAATGTACATCAATTGGATCGCCAGATAGATGCGCTTTGCCGGCGAGTCGGCGGACTCGTAGGTGAGGATATCCTTCTCGCGCAGGATCGGCGCCTTCCCGTCAATGAACAGGCGGGTGCGCTGGTCGGAATTGGTGATCACGCAATTGCCGATCAGCAGCTTCTCGCCGGGCTTGAGTTCGACCTTTAGGGACATGAGTTTGAAACTCCTGTGGGCGCACGGGGGCGGGCGCAGGACCGGATTGCCGGCTATTCTAAGCGCTTGTGGTGACTAAAGCGCTACCAGCGCTTGATGTCCGAGAAAAGGCGTTTGTTGGCCGCATGGGCCGCCATACCGTTACAAAGCAGAAAGGCGGGCCGAAGCCCGCCTTTCCGTTTCCTGTGCCTTCCGGCAAGCCTGGCGGCTTAGCGGAGGAGCTGGAGGACCGACTGGTCAGCCTGGGAAGCCATCGACAGAGCCGAGGACGACAGGGACTGACGGGTCTGCAGAGCGAGGAGGTTTGCGGCCTCTTCGTTCATGTCGGCCAGGGTCAGGTTGTCAGCACCCGACTGCAGGGTGTTGATCATGTTCTTGGTGAAGTCCTGACGGTTCTCGACCGAGGACAGGTTCGAACCGAAGGTCGAAGCCTGCGAACGGAGGGTCGAGAGCGAGTCGGACAGCTTGCTGAGCAGGGCGTCGATACCGCCATCGGTGTCGAGGTCCGTACCGTTCAGGTAGTTGATCGAGAGGTTGGCCGCGGTGATGGCGCGTTCGTTGCCGTTCGCGTCCTTGGCCTGGATCTTGATCGAGGACGAGCCGTTCTCGTTGAACGTGATCGTCAGCTGGTCGCCACGGAGCAGGTTGATGCCGTTGAAGGAAGCGTCATCAGCCAGCTTGTCGAGCTGGTCGCGCAGTTCGTTGAACTGCTTGGCCAGGTTGTCGCGAACCGAGTTGCCGGCGATCGAGGACGAGACGTTCACGCCACCGCCGTTGCTGTCGAACGAAACGTCGAGCTGCTGGGTCGAGAGGTTCTCGACGCGGAGCTTGCCGTTGTCGTTGGACGCACGGAGCTGACCGGCGAACGAGCGGTTGATCTCTTCGACGAACTGGTCGACGGCGCCGGTGGAGCTGTAGGGCTTCACTTCGGCCTTGCCGGTGGACACAGCGCTCGCACCGAAGATCGAGACTGCGTCGGTGCCGGTGATGGCGATGGTCTTGGCTTCGGCCGTCTTGGCGACGATCGAGAACTTGCCGTCGGCATCGAACTTGGCTTCGAGCTGAGCGTCAAGGCCACCGGCCTTCAGCTGAGCGTTGACCTGAGCGATCGTGGCGTCCTGCCAGTTCTTCTTGTCCAGGGCATTGGCCGTCGAGCCGATACCGCCCTTGACACCCGAGATCGAGATGTTGGCGCTCTTGCCGTCGAAGGTAACGGTGAACTCGTCCTTCTGAGCGGCAACAGCTTCAACCTTGGTACCGACGGTGCCGTTGGCAGTGGTGGCACCGGTGATGCCCGTCACGGTCGGAGCAGTGGCGCCCGAAGCGACGTTGGTCAGGGTGAAGGTCGAGGTGCCGCTGTCGTATTCGACAGTGTAACCGCCGGCCTCGGCATTAGCCTGAAGGCTGGCCAGGAAGTCTTCGGCAGTCGCGCCGGTCGAGATCGTTTCGCCACCGGCCGTCACAGCGCCCGAAACCTGGGCCCAGGTGAAGGTGGTCTTGCCGAGAACGTCAACCTGAGAGGAACCGGAGACGTCAACAGCCGGCGAAGCAGCCGAAGTGTCAACGGCTTCGATGATGACCTTGCCAGCATTGTCGCCGGTACCAGCGGTAACGGTGTACTTGCCAGCTTCGGCCGAAGCATCAAGTTCCGACTGGATCTTGGCAGCCAAGGCGGTGTCGGAAGCGACGTCGGCGGTCGCGAGGGTGACCGAGACGCCAGCAACGGTGATGACGTCGGTGTCTGCGAGACCGGTACGGGTCAGCAGGCTGCGAGCGCCGGCGCCAGTAGCGGAACCAGCGTCAGACTGCGGGCCGAGGTAAGCGGTCGTGGCAGAGGTCTTGACCTCGGCCTTGATGCCGGCTTCGGAGGTCTGCAGCTTGATCGCCTGAGCGACATCGCCGAACTGACCGCCCATGACGGAGAAGACCGAGTCAGCGGTCACGTCGAAGGTGCCGGTCTGGAAGGACTTGTCCTGACGGGCCTGGCGGAGGGTCGACTGCATCGATTCCACGGTCTTGGTGATCGCGGTGATGCCGTTGTTGGCGGCTTCGATGGTCTTCACGCCGTTGGCCATGGAGTCCATCAGGGCCGACATGTCCGACGCGCGGCTGTTCAGCGCCGAAGCGGTGAAGAAGTTCGTCGGGTTGTCGAGTGCGGAATTCACCTTCTTGCCGGTAGCCAGACGCTCCTGCGTCTTGGCCATCAGCTGCGCGGTGTTCTGCAGCGACAGCAGGTTCGTACGAACCGATTTCGTGAGGGTGATATCGGACATGTTGGTTTCCTTCTGGGTATCCGAAACTTGGCTAGGGCCTCTTCCTGAGGCTTGGTGGACTATGAGACCGCAGCCGATAAAAATTGGTTAAACGGAAGCGTTGCAACGCATCGACCATGATGCTGGAAAACCTCAGGCGGCGCGGGTGTTTGCCTCGTAACCGACTGGGTGCGCGCAAGAATTTCTTAGCGATGATTATTTTGAGTGCGGGCGGCGGCGCGAAGCTGCGAGGCGCCGGCACAATGAGTCCGGTGTCTGCTGCTGCGGTTCAGATGGTTTTGTCACGCAGGCGCAGGGTCGAGTCCGGCGGGGACCAGCGGGCGCGCTGGAGGGGCAGGCTGAGGGCGGCGCCTTTTTCGCGCAGGCCATTGGCGAGCAGCGTCGTTTCGAAAAGGGTCGAGGCGGGCAGGGAGAGTTCCGTATCCAGGTCGCCCGGCAGGGCGCGCGTCTTGCGGCGGGCGGCGGCCAGGCGCCGCTCGGTCTCCCGGCGCAGCTCTTCGCGCTGCTTCTTCGTCTGGCTGTTCGATTGGGGCTGGCGTTCATCATGGCCGATAGCGGCCATCGAAACGGGTGCCGGCGCGATCCTGGCGGTCATCTTTCGGCTCTTCCTGGGCCATTCTTGGCTTTGGGAGCGAGCTTATGGGGGAGGGGTTAGGCGAGGATTGGCGCGGAGGAGGGGATTTGAAGCTAATTTTATGGAATTGGCGTACCCCCCTCCCAGCCTCCCCCGCAAGGGGGAGTGTTCATTTCTGACTCCTCCGACTTTTGTCAGGCTTTCTGTTGAAGAAGAGATCGAGTGTGATCTCGAGCATCTCGATGATGTCCGGCTCACCCGCCTGGGGCGGCTGTTGCCAGGCCAGACGTTGCTGGAGCGCCTGATGGTCCTTGCGAATCCAGTTCAGCACCGCCCCAGGGGAGGCGCCAAGCACCCGGCCGATGGCCCGGATGCCCATGTTGTTCATGTACATCTCGACCGCCATCGCCTTGGTCTGGGTGCTGAACTTGGGCGCCCTGTCGGTGCAATAGCGACCGCACTGACGGCACATATACCGCTGAAACCCCTGCTTGGGTCCGCGCTTGATCAGCCTGGCACTGCCGCAATCAGGACATTCCATCCCTCTCCCCTCCCCAAATCACTCACCTAACTAGAATCTAGTTCGCGTCCAATGTGAACACTCCCCCCGCAAGGGGGGAGGTGTTTCGATCCAGTTGCTTGTGAACGACGCGCCCCACAACCACGATAGGCACCTCCCCCCTTGCGGGGGAGGACGGGAGGGGGGTGAGCCACAAGCCGCAGCCCCGCGCCTCAAACCACCCGAATCCCCAGATCCCCGCTGCGCATATCCACGCTCAGCACCCAGAAATCGGGGTCGAACTCTTCCTCTCTCACCAGCCGCTCGCGCACTTTCCCCGGCTCGACATGGTCGAACCGCAGCTCGAACAGCCGGTCGGCGCTGTCCTCATCCGCACGCGCCACGGCCGAAGCCGGCGCATAGAGCGACACGGTGCCGTTGAGGTGATCGACCTCGATGAACACCTGTCCGGCCACCGGGTCTCCCCGGCGGGCCACGACGCAGAATTGTCCGAGATTGTTGTGGCGCCGCACGAAGGCGGCGCACCAGAGATCGGTACGGAGCTGGCTCATCGGAGCCCTATATCACAGCCCCGGCCTGGGTCAGCATGTCGACGAGCTGCGGGGTCACTTTCCCGGTGACGTCGTAATTGTAATAGACCTCGAAATTGCGGATCGCCTTGGCGGTCGCCTCGCCCGGCACGCCATCGACGGAGCCGGCGAGGAAGCCGAGGCTGGCAAGCCCGCGCTGCACCTTGGCCACGAGCTGCGGATCGGTCGAGGACTGGGCCGTGGCCGGAGCCTGGAGCGCGGCGGTCTGCTGCGCGGCGGTCTGCTGCGCGGTCGGGGCGGGCTGGCGCGCGTCCTGCTGGCGAGCGCTGACCACCTGGGCCGGCGGCTGCGGCGCCTGTCGCACGGCATTGGCCTGGCGGCCGCCATTGGGCTGGTTGACGAGGCCCTGGATGCCGGAGGCCACCGCGTCGAAGGCATTGGCCGCGCCATCGGCGACTTCATCGAACACTTCGGTGGCGGTCGGCTTGACCTGCTGCGCGATCAGCACCGGCTGGTCGCTTTGCGGCGCGGCCGCGACATGCTGGCTGGCCGGCTGGGTGAAGACCAGCGGCGGCACCGGCTGCTGGGCCTGTTGCGGGGCCACATAGACATTGGCCGGCGCGGCGGCCACGGCTTGCTGCTGCACGGGCTGGATCTGTACCGGGGCGGGCGTCTCCGCCTGGCCCTGCATCATCAGCATCTGCTCATTGGCCGGCGCGCGCAGGATCATGTCCACGACATCCTGAGTCAGCGCGCCCTGCGGCTTGAGCCCGGCGGCCAGTTCGAACTGGCGGATGGCCGAGGCGGTCATCGGGCCGTAATAGCCGTCGACCTTGCCGTTGAAATATTTGAGCTGCGCCAGCTTCTTCTGGACTTCATAGACCTTGGCATTACCGATCGGCTCGCCATCGGGCACTTCGGCGGCCACGGCCTGGGCCGAGACGCTGCCGGTGGTCTGCGGGCTCACCGGCTCGCTGATGTAGTCGGGCGTGATGCTGCGGACTGCCGCCTGGCGCGTGGCCGGCTGCACCTGCTCGCCGCCCTCGATCACCTGCGCGGTCGCCGTGCTGGCAAAGAGCGGCGCGGGGTGGCGCTGATGCTGGTTGAACAGCACGTTATTGGCCGCCATCAGCGACAGCGTCGTGAGCGCGAAAACGCTGCTATAGGCGAGCGGCGCCCGCGCGAAATGGGAAATGGCCCATAGACCGATGCGCCCTGCGGAGGACGCAACGGCGCCGCCCGCCATCAAGGGCAGGCGCGTCAGCGTTGCAGCCGTCATATAGCTCTTCTTTTTGCGTCTTCTTGCCATTCGGAGGTGTGCTTGACGCTCGACTCACGGCGGATGGGCGTGACCGAGGCTGTTTCGGCGACTTTAGCCGCCGGACCGTTTACCGGGAGTAAAACCGTCATCGTGGTTCCCATGCCCAGCTCGGAAACGGCATGCATCTTGCCATCGTGCAGGTCCACCAGGCCCTTGACGATGGAAAGACCCAGCCCTGTTCCCTCATATTGGCGCGCCAGCCCGTCCTGAACCTGGAAGAACGGCTCGCCCAGGCGGCGCAGCGAATCGGGGCCCATGCCGATGCCGTTGTCGCGCACCGATATGTTGATGAATTCGCCCTGCCGCTTCATGCTCAGCGTCACCACGCCGTAATCGTGGCTGAACTTGATGGCGTTCGAAAGCAGGTTGATCGCGACCTGCCGGATGGCGCGCTCGTCGGCGGTGAGCTGGGGCAGCCTGGCGGCGATATCGGCGCGAATCGAGATGTTGCGCACCTTGGCCATCGGCTCGACGATCTTGAGGCTCGGCTCCACCACGCCCTCGGGCGCGAAAGCTTCGGTCTGCAATTCGAACTTGCCCGCTTCGATCTTGGACATGTCGAGCAGCATTTTCACCACTTCGAGCAGGTGGTGCCCGCTCTGGTGGATGAGGCCGGCATATTCCTTGTGCGTCGGCGACAGCTCGCCGCCGATGCCGGTCGTCATCATTTCCGAGAAGCCGACAATGGCGTTGAGCGGGGTGCGCAGTTCGTGGCCGATGGTGGCGAGGAAGCGCGACTTGGCGTTCGAGGCATCCTCGGCCGCCTGACGTGCGGCGCGCATCGCTTCCTCGTCGTCCTTGCGGCCGGAAATGTCGCGGTAGAGTGCCACCACTTCATGGCGCGCGCCCTCGCGGCCGCTCTCGACGATCGGAGAGAAGGCGATCTCGACCCAGATGTAATGCGGCGCGCGCGCCTGGCCCTCGGGATCGTCCTTGCGCATGCGCACGTCGATGGTGCGCGCCACGCCGCCCTGGTTGGCGTCGGCAAAGGCCGTCAGATAGGCCGGGCGGTCGAGCACGTGGATGCGCTCGCCCAGGCCGCCGCGCGACAATTCATAGCGCCGGCAGCCGAAGAGGCGTTCAGAGGAATTGGAGGTGAACAGCACTTCGCCTTCGGCGGAGAATCGCATCACCGCGTCCTGCACGTGCTCGATGAGGTGCCGGTAGGCATTGATCTGGGACGCGTCGTGCACCTCGAAGGCCGAGCCGAGCCGGGTGGCGATATGGCCGGTCAGGAGGGCGGCGACGAGGAAGGCGCCCGCCCCGGCGGAGCCGGAGGCAACGAAGGCCGGCCAGGCGATGAAGCCGCTGGCGGTCGCCGCCGAACCGAGGGTGGCGAGGGCTGCGAAACCCCAGCTCCGCAGGCGCAGGCGGCTGCGCGTCAGCAGCGCCGCGAGCACCGGCGCCATCAGCGCGGTGGCCAGGCCGAAATCGACGAAGGACGGATGCGCCATTGCTGCCAGGACCCCGGCAAGGCCGATGCCGCAGATGATTGTCGTGACCGCGCGCTCATACTGCCCGCGCTGATGCAGCGCCATGGCCATGATGCCCGTCACCAGCCCGATGACGGCAAGAACGAACGGGAGCAGCACCCCGCCCAGGAGAACGTAAAGGGCAACCGGCAGCGCGACAGCGCTCGCCGCCGTCACGACGCGCGCGCACTCGCCGATGACCTTGCGGCGCAGAATCTCCGGCCGCCCGCCACCGAAGCTGGCAGGTCTCGACGTCTCTTTGCTTGAACCCAAAGAGAAAAGGCTACGCATCACAAAACTCACCGGGGTTTGCCCCTTTTATTCGTGGAATCACCCTTTCATCGAAGACCTAAGACAGAATTAAGTGCAGCCCTACCAGCTCCCCTTTCCCATGACGAAGTGCTTGTTCTGCGGTTGGTTTTGGCCGTTAGCGTAAACAAGTTCTTGCGCTGCCAATGTTGGATTTGATTCAAATTTTATCGATTGGCCGCATCCGCCATTAAAGCGCCGGTCATAATGTTGTTCCTGTAACGAGCGGCGCTTGTCCGCTCTGGATGGAGCAACACGGTCTTGCGATTTCTGCTCAAATCGGCGTTCTGGCTGACAGCCGCCTTCCTGGTCATCCGGCCGGGCATGGATCTGTCGGCAATGGCCGAAACGGCAAAGACGCAGGCGATTTCCGCCGGTCAGGCGGCGATCGTCGGGCAGATCGCCCGCACGGAATGCGACACCCTCGAATGCGCCGGCGGCAAGGCCCTTCTCGCCGCGGCAGTCACAAGCGTCCTGCCCGCGGCCGCCCCCATGCATCAAGACCTCCCGGCCACAGAGGCAGCACCGGTCCCGCGACCGCGCCCGGCCTGGCGGCTGGGCTGACCGCCGGCCGTCCTCCCCCGAGGCGGCCCGGTTCTTTGCGAGCTGCAATCACGCTGCCCCGTGATTTGCAGCTCTTTTTCTTCCCGTTGGATTGGCGCGCGCGATGCACTAAGTAGAGGGCATGAGCCATCCGCAAGCCTTCCTCGATATCGCCGAAAACCTCTCCTTCCTCGACGACTGGGAGGATCGCTATCGCTATATCATCGAGCTCGGCCAGGCCCTGCCGCCCCTCGCGCCCGACGAGCGCAACGAGCAGAACCGCGTCCATGGCTGCGTCTCCCAGGTCTGGCTCGTCACGGCCGAAGACGGCGCGCACAACCTCCTTTATCGCGGTGAATCGGACGCCATGATCGTGCGCGGCCTCGTGGCGATCCTGGTCGCCCTCTATTCCGGCCGCCCCGCCGCCGAAATCGCCCAGACCGACGCCATCGCCATCTTCGACGACCTCGGCCTGCGCGAACACCTCACCACCCAGCGCTCCAACGGCCTCGTTGCCATGGTCAACCGCATCCGCTCGGAGGCAACGGCGCGGGTATAGGGGCGACGGCTGGGATTAATCCGGCGAAATCGGACACCCCCTCCCAGCCAAGCACGGTTGCTCCCCCCTTGCGGGGAAGGCTGGGAGGGAGAGCCCCAGGCTCTTACAGCGACTTGCGGACCGCGATGCCGGTGGAGCCTTGGGTGATGGCGGGGACGGTGCCGCTTTCGTCGTAGGTCTTGGTGCGTTCGCGGGCAGCAACCATGTTGGCGGTTTCGCTCAGCAGGGCGTCGGTGAGGTTGCGGGCGCTGGCGATGACTTTCAGGTTCTCGGCCATCTGCGTGGCGAGGCGCTCGTGGCCGTTCTGGAGGCGCTCAAGCTCGACCGGCGCTTCGTCGCGCAGGCGGCCGATCTGGCGCTGCACGGAGCGGGCATAGCCGACGTAATCCTGGGCGAGGCGCGTTTTGTCCGGGGTGAGGCCGCCGGCCTGGCGGAAGCTGCCGGCGCGCAGGAGCGTGGTTTCCTCGTTCATGATGGCGACCAGCTCATTGAGAGCCGATTCCGCGCGGGCGCAGAGTTCGGTGGCGGGAAGCTCGTCAAGGGCGGCGAGGCGTTCAGCAGCGGCGGACATCAGCGATAGGCTCCATTAACTGGTACTTGTACTGGGGTAGTCGACTGGGAGGCTTCCTGAAGCTTGATCAGGCCATCCAGCAATTGATCGGCAAGGCCGATGCCGCCCGACTTCGCCATCGAATCGGCGAGTTGTTCGGACTGCATGCCGCGCCACGTCTCTTCGCCGAAGCCGCCGCCGAACGAGGCCTGGTCGGTCTTGAGCGAAGAGAACATTTCCTTGAGCAGCGTGTTGAGGAACACGCCTTCCAGCTCCACCGCCTGGTCGCGCAGGCGGTCGATATGCTGGGAGGGAGTGGAGGAGACGCCGGAGACGTTCATCACAGCACCTCGATCTCGGCCTGGAGGGCGCCCGTGGCCTTGATCGCCTGCAGGATGGCGATGAGGTCGCGCGGGGTGATGCCCAGGGCGTTGAGCCCATCGACCAGCGATTGCAGCGTCACCGATTCCGGCACGACGGTGAGCTCGCTATTGGTCTGGTTGACGTTGAGATTGGTCGAGGGCTGCACGGCGGTCTGGCCGTTGGAGAAGGGCTCGGGCTGCACGATGGTGGGGTTTTCTGCGATCGTGACGGTGAGGCCGGACTGGGCGACGGCAACGGTCGAGACGCGCACGTCGCGGCCCATGACGATGATGCCGGAATTCTCGTCGATCACGACCTTGGCCGGTGCATCGGTTTCGACCACGAGCTGTTCGACGTCGGTGAGGAGGTCGACGATATTGCCGTTAAAACCCTTGGGGAGGGTGACGCGGACGGTGGACGGGTCTTCGGGGGTCGCGGTGGGGACGCCGATGAAATCGTTGATCGAGAGCGCGACGCGGCGGGCCGTGGTGAGGTCGGGGTTGCGCAGGGCCAGGCGCAGGCTGCGCTGGGCGCCGAGCTCGAAGCCGATCTCGCGCTCGATGATGGCGCCCGAGGAGATGCGGCCGGTGGTCGGCACGCCCGAAATCACCGTGGCGGCGTCGCCCTGGGCCTTGAAGCCGTTGATCGTGACCGGACCCTGGGCGATGGCGTAAACCTCGCCATCGGCGCCGAGCAGCGGGGTGACGAGCAGGGTGCCGCCCTGGAGGCTGCCGGCATCGCCCATGGCGGCGACCGAGACGTCGATCTTGGAGCCCTGGGTCGAGAAGGCCGGCAGGTTGGCCGTGACCATCACGGCGGCAACATTTGCCGTGCGCACCGATTCACCGCGCGTATTGACGCCCATGCGCTCGAGCATGGATTGCAGGCTCTGCTTGGTGAAGGGCGAGGAGTTGAGGCTGTCGCCGGTGCCGTTGAGGCCGACGACGAGGCCGTAGCCGATGAGCTGGTTCTCGCGCACGCCTTCGATATTGACGATGTCCTTGATACGCGCCGTGGCCGCGTGAGCGGGCGTCAGGGGTGCAAGGATCGTCGCGGCGGAAAGCAGCGCGGCGAAGATGGCTCTAAGGGCCTGCTTGTTCATAATCGTTCCCCGTTAAGGGCCACCCATCCCCATGGGCGGCAGTTCTCGCTGCTGACGTTGCCAGAAGCGTGCCAACTTTTCAGAGCGCTGAAATTCAAGGGATTTTCGGGGGATTGTCGCGAATTTCGCGCCGAAGCGGCAAAAGCTGCCGGGCGACTTAAGGCGTTGTTAACCCAAACGGGCAGAATTTGCCGGGGCGGAAACAAGCGAGACCGATTTGCGTATCGAAGGCTATTCACGGACATCTGGAGTTGGCGCGAAATCGGCAGCGGGCCGATCAGGGACCAGCGGCGCCGTGTTCCAGCCGGACATGGGCGAGACCATGCGTATCGCCAACGCATCTGCCGCCAGCCCGACGGCGGGAATCGAGGCGCTGATCGCGCTCCAGGCCATCGAGGACCCGGTGCTCAAGCGCCGCAAGACCGTGCGCCGCGGCCGCGCGCTGCTCGATACGCTGGAGGCCATCAAGGCCGACCTGCTGATGGGCAAGATCGGGGAAAGCCGGCTCAACCAGCTCATGGTGCTGATCGGCCAGGCGCGCGAGAAATGCGACCCGGAACTGGATGCGCTGATCGACGATATCGAGCTGCGCGCCAGGGTGGAACTGGCCAAGCTGGGCAAGTTCCCCGCTTTCTAGGTTAAGCCTATCCACTCACGTTTCCGCGGACCCTGCGATCCGTGCTTGCCCGGTTAACGGCTGTTCACTATATAGGCCGTCCTCAGGGGCGCATTGGAGTTGAGTCCAAGGAATGTCATCTGTTGCCGATCTAGAAGACTACCGGCCCAGTGAAAGCGAGCCGTTCATGAACCCGCGTCAGCGGGAGTATTTCAGGCGCAAGCTTGAAAACTGGAAAGAGGAGATCCTGCGCGAAAGCCGGGAGACCCTCGAAAACCTTCAGGAAGAGAGCCAGAATCACCCGGACATGGCCGACAGGGCGTCGTCGGAAAGCGACCGCGCGCTCGAATTGCGGACCCGCGACCGGCAGCGCAAGCTGATCTCCAAGATCGACGCTGCACTCAAGCGGATCGAGGACGGCACCTACGGTTATTGCGAAGAAACCGGCGATCCGATCGGGCTCGCCCGTCTCGACGCCCGGCCGATCGCCACCCTCTCGCTCGAAGCGCAGGAAATGCACGAGCGACGCGAAAAGGTCTATCGGGACGAATGAGCCCGTAGTGACAGGAATTTTCAGGGCCCACAGTGATGTGGGCCCTTTTTTTGTTTTGCGGGGGCCTGGGCTCGCCCCCCTCCCGGCCTCCCCCGCAAGGGGGGAGGTGTTTCGATCCAGTAGCTTAACCACATGGCGTTCCACGACCTCGGTCGGCACCTCCCCCCTTGCGGGGGAGGCTGGGAGGGGGGCAACAAACTCACTTCAGCCCGATCTCTCGCGTCACCCCGATCGCCTCGAGGAATGCCCGGTCGTGGCTGACGACGAGGAGGGCGCCGTCATAGGCCCGTAACCCGGCTTCCACCGCTTCGATGGCGGCGAGGTCGAGGTGGTTGGTGGGTTCGTCCAGGATCAGCAGTTCGGGCGGGCGGTTGCCGCCCAGGGTGCAGGCGAGGCCGGCGCGCAGGGTTTCGCCGCCTGACAGCGTGCCCACGACCTTGAGTGCGGCATCGGCGCGGAACATGAAGCGAGCGAGGGCGGCGCGGCCGGTATTCTCGTCGGCATCCGGGTTGAGGCGGCGGAAATTGTCGCGGATGGTCAGGGCGGGATCGAGAATGCTCACCGTCTGGTCGAGCAGGGCGTGGCTGGGCGTGAGGCGTATCGTGCCGGCCAGCGGCGCAAGCGAACCGGTGAGGAGGCGCAGCAGGGTGGTCTTGCCGGTGCCGTTGGCGCCGGTGACGGCGACGCGCTCGGGGCCGGTGATGACCAGCGAGAAATCGCGGATGATGGGCGCCGCCGCGTCGGGACCGCCGGTGAGGCCGTGGACTTCGAGCACGGTCTTGCCTGCCGGCAGGTTGGTCGGGGCGAGCCGGACCGAGACCTGCTGGAGGATTTCGACCTGTGAGCGGGCCTCGGCCGCCTCGCGGGAGGCCTCGTCGCGCAGGCGCGAGGCGATATTGGCCTGGCCGCCCGAGGTGTTCTCGGCATTCTCCTTGCGGCCGCCGAGCAGGATTTTCGGGATATCGCCGCGCGCCGCTTTCCTGACGCCGCCGGCATCGCTGCGGGCCTTCTGTTCGCGCACGGCCTGAATCTTGCGGTCGATCTCGGCGACCTTGCGTTCGGCGCTGGCAAGCGACTGCTCGGCGGCGGCAAGTTCCAGGACCTTGCGCTCGGCATAATGGTCGTAATTGCCGCCATAGGTTTTGGCGCCGAGCGTGGTCAGCTCGACGATGGCATCCATCTGGCGGAGCAGGTCGCGGTCGTGGCTGACGACGATGGCGCCGCCGCGCCAGTTGCGCAGCACTTCGGCCACGGCGGCGCGGCCCTCGGCATCGAGATTGTTCGTCGGCTCATCCAGCAGGATCATGTCCGGCTCCTCGAAGATGAGCGCGGCGAGAGCAATGCGCGTGCGCTGGCCGCCGCTGAGCGTGGCCAGCGGGCGGTCGGGCGTAAGGTTGGGCAGGCCGACCTTTTCCAAAGCCGCCTCGAAACGCGAGGGCAGCATCCAGTCGGCTTCGGCGGCATCCTCGATCGAGCCGTCGCCGGCTTCGAGGCGGGCGAGGCGCGCCAGCTCGCAGGCAACACCAAAGGCGTCGGCAATGGTCTCGTCGTTCACCTGCACCGATTGGCGCAGCATGCGCACGGTGCCGCTGACGATTACATCGCCCGCAGCCGGCAGCAACTCACCGGTGACAAGCTTGAGCAGCGTCGACTTGCCCGTGCCGTTACGACCGACCAAACCGGTGCGACCGGGGCCGAAAGCAAGGTTCAGGTTCTGGAAGAGGGAATGGCCGTCAGGCGTTGAATAGCTGACGGAATTGAGGGCAACGGAAGAGGGCATGGATACGGGATTCCTGATGAGCGATGCGGTCGAAGCAGTCGTTCAACGTGGAATCCATAAGGCGCCGTCCTGTGAGTGTTGCGAATGGGCGGAAGATAGGGAGATGGGGTGGGAATGGCAAGGGGGAGGGCAGTGGTGGTGGCTCACCCCCCTCCCAGCCTCCCCCGCAAGGGGGGAGGTGTTTCGATCCAGTTTCTGGTGAACGAAGCGGTCCACATCCTCGGTTAGCACCTCCCCCCTTGCGGGGGAGGCTGGGAAGGGGGGCTACGAGCTGCCCGCTTCATCTGTTGCTCCGGGCCTGTCCCTTACGCCCCGTACCGCTTCTTCAGATGCGCGATGAAGTAATCAGCGTTCAGCGTTTCCCCGGTGGCGTGTTGCAGGAGTTCGGGGGTGGACCAGCGCGAGCCCTGGAGCCATATGTTTTCGCGGCGCCAGTCGTTGATCGGGTCGAAATTGCCCCTGGCGATTTCGGCGCGGGCTTCGGGAACGGCCTTTTCGAGGGCGGCCCATTGCTGGGCGGCCATCATCGCGCCCAGGGTGTAGGAGGGGAAGTAGCCGAAGGCGCCGCCGGGCCAGTGCACGTCCTGCATCGGGCCGTCCTTGGGATTGTCGAGGGTGGAGAGGCCCAGATACTCGGTCATCTTGGCGTCCCAGGCCTCGGGGAGGTCGGCGACTTCCAGCTTGCCCGAGACCAGCGCCTGCTCCAGCTCGTAGCGCAGGATGACGTGGAGCGGGTAGGTGACCTCGTCGGCATCGACGCGGATATAGCCGCGCTCGACGTGGTTGACCTTGTTGAGCACGTCTTCGATGCCCCAGCCGCGAATGGCGTCCTGGCCCAGGTGCTTGTGGACCAGCGGCAGCATGAACTGCCAGAATTCCGGGCTGTGCGCGAGTTGCATTTCGACGAACAGGCTCTGGCTCTCATGTACGCCCATGCCGCGCGCCTTGCCCAACGGCCAATGCGACCATTCGGGCGGCAGGCCCTGTTCGTAGAGCGCATGCCCGGTTTCATGCAGCACGCCCATGAGCGAGGACAGGAACTCGTCGGTGCGGTAGCGCGTGGTCATGCGCACATCACTCGGTACACCGCCGCAGAAGGGATGGTGCGAGACGGCGAGGCTACCGTGGTGGAAATCGAAGCCGACCGCCTCCATCGCGGCGAGGCCGAGATCGCGCTGTTTCTCGACCGTGTAAGGGCCTTCAAAGGCTTTTAGCGGGTGGCTGGTGAGGCGGCGGTTCTGGGCGGCGAGCGCTTCGGGCAGGAAGTCCTTGAGGAAGGCCTTGAGGCGATCGAAGACCGGATCGATGGTCGCGACGCGATTGCCGGGATCGTATTGGTCCATCAGCGCATCGTAGGGGGCGAGGCCCAGCGCCTCGGAGCGGAGCTGCGCTTCCTCGCGCACGAGGTTGACCACGCCTTCGAGCGCCGGCCTGAAGCCGTTCCAGTCGCTCTTGGCGCGCAGATCGCGCCAGAGCTGTTCGGAGAGCATGGTGGCCTGGGTGCGGCGACGGACAAACTCGGTCGGCAGGCAGGTGGCGTTGGTATAGCTGCGCCTGAACTCGCGCAGGGCGCGGCGTCCGTCCTCGGTCAGGTCCTCCTGCTCGGCGGCGTCGATCCAGTCGGCGATTTCGGGCGCGGTGGCCTGCTCGTGATACATGCCCGCCAGGTTCGACATGGCCTCGGCCCGCTTCTCGCCGCCGCCGGGCGCCATGTGCGTGGCCTCGTCGGCGCCGAGAATGGAAAGGGCGTGTTCGAGGGCTTCAAGCTTGTGGCCGAGTTCATCGAGCTTCTGGAAGGACATGATGGGCTCCGAAAGGTGACGGCACAGGTTTTAGCCGATGGATCGGTCGGGGGAAACGGGGGCTCTTGCGGGATTGGGGAGGCATAGGCCATTTTCACCGCCTTCCCTCCTGAGGAGTCTATCATGGCCGACCTTTCCGCTTTCCCGATCACCCAGCGCTGGCCCGCGAGCAATCCCGACATCCTGCAGCTCTATTCGCTGCCGACCCCGAACGGGGTCAAGGTTTCGGCCATGCTCGAGGAAATCGGGCTGCCCTATGAGCCGCACCTGGTCAAGATCGGGGAAAACGAGAGCTGGACGCCTGAATACCTTTCGCTCAACCCGAATGGCAAAATCCCGGCGATCATCGATCCGAACGGACCGGACGGCAAGCCGATGGCCTTGTTCGAATCCGGCGCGATCCTCGTTTATCTCGCCGACAAGACGGGCAGGCTGCTGCCCGCGGGCGCGGCGCGCTACGAGACGCTGCAATGGCTGTTCTTCCAGATGGCGGCCATCGGGCCGATGTTCGGGCAGGTGGGGTTCTTTTACAAGTTCGCCGGGCGCGAATGGGAGGACAAGCGCCCGCTCGAGCGCTTCGCGGCGGAGTCGCGCCGGCTGATGGGCGTGCTGGAGGGGCGTCTTGCCGATCGGGAATGGATCATGGGCGACGACTACACCATCGCCGATATCGCGACCTTCCCGTGGGTGCGGAACCTGGAGGGGTTTTATGGGGCCGATCCGGTGATCGGGTTCAAGGATTTCCCGCAGACGATGGACTGGATGCGGCGCGCGGCGGCGCGGCCAGCTTCGGTGCGGGCGTTCGATATTCCGGCGCGGGGGTAGGGGTTACCCTTGTTTCCTTCCCATAGGGGGAGGCGAGCGCGATGTTTGTTGCTCCCTCCCCTCCCGACCTTCCCGCAAGGGAGGAGGTGCGGAGCGTGGCTGTGGAACCTTCCATCCGCAAAAGAAAAACGCAGCCCACGGGGCGTGGGGCTGCGCTTTTGGCTCTGTTCTGGAGCCGGAGACCTCTCCCGCACGAAACGGGGGAATTGCGGGAGAGGCGTCTTTTCTAGAAGGGGAGGATCGCGTCGAGGACCTGCTGGCCGTAGCGCGGCTGCTGGACATCGGTGATCTGACCGCGGCCGCCGTAGGCCACGCGGGCTTCGGCGATCTTGGCCGAGGGAATGGTGTTGTCGGCGCGGATGTCTTCGGGACGGACGATGCCGGAGACGATGAGGTCGCGGACCTCGAAGTTCACGCGCACTTCCTGGTGGCCCTCGATCACGAGGTTGCCGTTCGGAAGAAGCTGGGTGACCACCGCGGCCACGGAGGTCTCGATGTTTTCCTTGCGGTTCACCGAGCCGGTGCCTTTGTCGTTCATGCCCGAAGTGGTGTCGACGGCGGCCTTGGCGTCAACGTCGGGGGCGATGCCGTTGAAGATCGAGCCGAGCACGCCGCCGACGCCGGCAGTGTTGGTCGAGGAGCGGCCGCGGGCAGTCTGGTTGGAGATCTGGGCCTGGTCGTCGATGGTGACGAGCACGGTCAGGATGTCGCCGACGCGGTGGGCGCGCGCATCCTTGAAGAAGCCCTTGGCCGAGGTGCGGTAGAGCGAGTTCGGCAGGTAGGTATCCTCGATGGCCTGCGGCATGGGCATGGAGACGGGCTGGTAGCCGGCCATGGTGGTCGGGTCCTGGATGGCCGTGAGCGGCGGGGTCTGCCCCACCTGGGACAGGCGATCCATGGTCTGGCAGCCGGCGAGGAGCGAAGCGAGGGCTGCGAGGGTGGCGATCTTGAAGACGTTCATTGTCGTAACTCCTAGAGCCCGGCGACGGCGAGCGGGCCGCCCTTGATCTCGACGCTGCCATCAGCGGTGGCGACGCCCGAGAGGACCTTCTTGGAAAGGGAATTGAGCACCTGGACGGGCTGGCCGGAGGAGGCGCCGTTGAGCGCCTTGCCCTTGACGGACAGCGTCATCGGCCCGTTGCGGAAATAGACGACCACCGCCTGGTTGCGCACGATGACGTCGGGGTCGGAGACGTCCGTGGCCTTGAGCATCATGCCGGCGCGGCTGGGGCGCTGTAGGGACTTGCCGATGAGCTGGTCGGCAGTGGCGAGGCCGGAATTCTCGGCGAAGCGCAACGGCACCAGCTTCATCTCGACATCGCCGGACGACAGGATCGTGCCGGCCGGCAGGCTGGCCGAGAGGTGCGGAACCTCGATCATCAGGTCGACCTGGCCGGTTACGTCGAGCGGCTTGTCGACGCCCGAGACGGCGAAGCGGGCGGCGAAAGCGCCGGTGGCAGGCATGTAGCGCAGCGTCACCAGACGGGCGGGATTGGCCGCATCGTCGGCATTGAGGCGCGGCAGCATGGTATCGAAGGCGGTGCTGGCGCTCATGCCGGGCGTGAGGATGCCACGGTTCTTGAGGTCGGCGGCGATGAGGCCGGTCAGAACCGTCTCATCGATCGCGGTGCCCTCACGGGCGACGCGGACCTTGGAGAGCCCCATCTCGTCGAAATCGGCAATGCCGACGCGGGCGGCGGCGGTGCGGATGGCCTCGAGCGAGACCGTGCCGGCCGTGCCCGGAGCGGGCGCGCGGAACATGGCTTCCTCGGCATTGACGCCGGCGCCGGTGAACATGTCGCCCACCGTGACGATGGCGGCCGATACCACGACATCGGCCTTGAGGGCCGGGGCGGCGACAGCGCTCTGGATGGCCAGCAGGCTGACCGAGAGTGCCGCGAGGGTCTTGAGGAGCTTGTGGGACATTCCCGGGCCTCCCTATCAGCGCATCTGGGTGGTGGACTGCATCATCTCGTCGGCGCCTGAGATGACGCGGGCGTTCATCTCGTAGGCGCGCTGGGCGGCGATGAGGTCGGCGATCTCGGTGACCGAGTTGACGTTGGCGGCTTCGAGATAGCCCTGCATCAGGTTGCCGATATTGTCCGAGTTCGGCGTGCCGATCTGCGGGGCGCCGGAGGCGGCGGTCTCGAGGAAGAGGTTGTCGCCGGCCGATTCCAGGCCCGCCTTGTTGATGAAGGTGGCGAGCTGGAGCTGGCCGAGCTGGGTAGCCGCAGTCTGACCCGGCAGCTTGGCCTCGACGATGCCGTCGGCCGAGATCGACAGGTCCGTGGCGTTGTCGGGAATGGTGATGCCCGGCTGCACCTGGTAGCCGTTGACGTTGACGAGCTGGCCGGTGTCGTCGCGTTCGAACGAGCCGTCGCGGGTATAGGCGGTGCGGCCGTCCGGAAGCTGGATCATGAAGAAGCCTTCGCCGCGCACGGCGATATCCAGGTCCTTCTCGGTGGCCGAGATCGAGCCCTGGCTCATGATGCGCGGCGTGGCGACGGTGCGCACGCCCGAACCGACTTCGATGCCGGCCGGAACCAGCGTGCCCTGGTCGGAGGTCTGCGAGCCGGCGCGGCGATAGTACTGGTAGAGCAGGTCCTGGAACTCGGCGCGCTGGCGCTTGAAGCCAGTGGTGCGCATGTTGGCAATGTTGTTCGAAATGACTTCGACATTGCGTTCCTGGGCGGCCATGCCGGTCGAGGCGATATAGAGCGCTTTCATCGGTAACTCCTTTAGGCCTGGGTGTCGCCGAGGCGCTGAATGGCGGTCTTACGCAGATCGTTCTGCTGCTGCATGAGGTTGCTGAGGCTTTCATAGGCGCGCGAGACGCGGATCATCTCGGCCATCTCGTTGACGCCCGAGACGTTGGATTTCTCGACCACGCCCTGGATCACGCGGGTATTGGCGGCCTGCTGGCCGGCCGGACCCGTGAAGAGATTGTCGCCCACATGCTCGAGGTCCTGCACGTTGGCGAATTCGACCACGCGCAGGCGGCCGCGGCCGCCCTGGGAGGTGGTGATCGAGCCGTCGCCGTTGATGGTGATGTCATCGACATTGCCGTCGAACTTGATCGGACCGCCCTCGGTGAGCACCGGGTTGCCGTTGAGGTCCACCAGCGTGCCATCGGCGGCGAGCTGGAAGGAGCCGGCCTTGCTGTAGCGCTCGCCCGCCGGGGTCTGCACCACGAAATAGCCGTCGCCGGAAAGCGCCAGATCGAAAGGATTGCCGGTCTGCTGGAACGCGCCCTGCGTCATGTCGCGCACGGTGGCCCAGTCCTGCGTATAGGAGAGGATCTGGTCCTTGAACGCGAAGTCGCGGTCGCGGGCGGTGGGGCTCTTGTATTCCTCGAACAGGATGTTCTCGGACTTGAAGCCGGTGGTGTTGATGTTGGCCAGGTTATTGGCCACCACATCCATCTGCCGTTGCAATGCCATCTGCCGCGAGAGGCTGATGAGCTGCGCGTTTTCCATGGCGCGGTACCCCGTTGATAATCTGCGGACGCGCCCTGCTTCCCCAAGCCGGCGGGTCCGCCAGCCTCGATGCAGAAAGCGTGCCAAGTCAAAAAATGCTGGGAATACAAGGAACTGATACCTGTTTCGCAGATTGCGAATGCCAGGCAAGGAATTGCCGAGGGCAGAAAATGCCGGGCAATTTCTGCCGCCTTCCGGGCAAAAATTAACGGGTCGTTAACCAAGGTCTTGCGAAAGTTAACAGGTCGGCGGAATCGCCTGCCGGCAGGGGCTCTGGGGGCTTTCAGGACTATGGCTGTAGAAGCCGAAATCGAAGGGGGCGCGCAAGCGCCTGCCGCGGCCAAGAAGAATGGTCGTGGGCGTATGCTGTTGATCGCGGGCGTTGCGGCCGCCGTGATCATTGTCGGCGGGGCGGGGGCTTATTTCTTCCTGTTCTCCGGCAAGCCTGCGGAAACGGCGGAACACTCCGCCTCCGCGACGGCCGCACCCGAGACTTTCATCTTCAATCTCCCCGAGATGACGGTGAACCTGTCCAGCCCCGGCGGCGCCGAAAGCTATATGAAGCTGACGATCGCGCTCGAAGTGGCGGACCAGGCGACGATGACAACGATCCAGCCGCGGCTGGCCAAGGTGATCGACGCGTTCCAGGTCTATCTGCGCGAATTGCGCAAGAGCGACCTCGAAGGCTCGGCCGGTATCTATCGTCTCAAGGAAGAGCTGCTGCGGCGCGTCAACGTCGCCGTCGCGCCCTCCCAGGTGGAGAATGTCCTCTTCAAAGAAATCCTGGTGCAGTGATGGCCGGGCCGAACGATAAGGACAAACTCTCGGACGAGTGGAACCTGGGCGAGTTCACCAGCGACGGCTCGACCGATGCCGGCGGGTCGTCCGATGCCGAGCTGGGCGCCGAATGGGCGGCCATGCTCGAAAACGGCGGCGCCGCTGCCGGTAGCGACGATGCAGTCGACCGCGTGCTGAACCAGGACGAGATCGACAGCCTGCTTGGCTTCGACGCCAACGCGGCGGGCGATGTCGAGCTTTCGGGCGTGCAGGCGCTGATCAACTCGGCTCTGGTGAGCTACGAACGCCTGCCGATGCTCGAAATCGTCTTCGACCGCGTGGTGCGGCTGTCGACGACCTCGCTGCGCAATTTCACCTCCGACAACGTCGAAGTGTCGATGGATTCGATCACTTCGGTGCGTTTCGGCGACTACCTCAATTCCATTCCGCTGCCGGCTATCCTCTCGGTCATCAAGGCCGAGGAATGGGACAATTTCGGCCTGATGACGGTCGACAGCTCGCTCATCTATTCGATGATCGACGTGCTGCTGGGCGGGCGTCGCATCGGCACGGCCGTGCGCATCGAAGGGCGGCCCTATACGACCATCGAGATGGCGCTGGCCCGCCGCATGATCGAAGTGATCCTGGAGGACGTCCACAAGGCGTTCGAGCCGCTCACCCAGGTCAATTTCCGGCTGGAACGCATCGAGACCAATCCGCGCTTCGCCGCCATTTCGCGGCCGGCGCATGCGGCGATCCTGATCGAATTGCGTATCGAGATGGACGATCGCGGCGGCAAGATCGAAATCCTCCTGCCTTATGCCACGATCGAGCCGATCCGCGAACAGCTCCTCCAGAATTTCATGGGCGAGAAGTTCGGCCGCGACCCGATCTGGGAAGGGCACCTGGCCACCGAGATCTATGCGGCCGATGTCGAGGTCGAAGCGGTCCTCCACGAGATGGAACTGCCGCTGTCCCGTGCGCTTGGCCTGGCTCCCGGCCAGACCATCATGTTCGATCGGAGCCCCGCCGATCCGGTCAAGCTGCGCTGCGGCGATGTCGAGCTGACGCAGGCGATCATGGGGCATATTGGCAAGAATGTTTCGGTGCGCACGACGCGTCCTCTCAATCCGCCCAAGGTGACGATGGCGGCTTTCGAGGCGATCGACGCGGCCGCGGAGAAATAAGATGACTTTTGGTCTTTTGGTTGAAGGTTCCGTCGCGATCCTGCTGGCGGTCACGATCGGTTATTGCATCATTCTCAATGCGCGCCTGAAGCGCCTGCACGGCGACCGCGACGAACTGCGGCAGATGGTGGGCGACCTCGTGCAGGCCACCAACCTGGCGAACGGCGCCATCAAGGAACTCAAGAACGCGGCCGTCGAGGCCGACGAGGCCCTGACCGCGCGCATGGAAGAAGCCGAGCGCTTCGGCATCCAGCTTGCCAGCCATATCAATGCCGGCCAGTCGCTGATGGAGCGCATCGCCAAGTTCACCAGCGCCGCCCGTCATTCCAAGTCGCTCGAGCCCGAGCCCCGCGCCGAGGAGCCGAGCCTGGTCAAGTCGGCGCTGCAACAGCTTGCCACCCATGAGCGCATGCGGGGTAACGCGGCGTGAGATCGATCCGTCTTCTGCCCATAGTCGTCTTCGCTTCGCTGGCGCTGCTGGCGTTCAAGACGATCGGGCTGGTGACCACGGGCAGCTATGTGCTGACCGGCACGAGCGAGGCGGCGGCTGCCGGCTCCGCCGAGCCGACGGCCGAAACGGGGATCGCGCCCGAGGAGCCCATCACCATCCCGCCCGAGCCGACACTCGAAGATCAGGCGCCCACGCTCAGCGATGGCGCTCCCACGCTCTCGCTCAAGCCGGAAGCGGCAGCAGCGGAGCATGGCGAGGCCGCGGAACACGCCGAGACGCCGGAACCGGCCGGCGAAGCCGCCGCTCCGGCGACCGAGGCGCCTGCGACCGCGCAGGCCAGCCACGATGCCATCGAACAGGCGCTCGATCTCAATGCCGAGGCGGCGCCGGCGACCGGACAGCCGGTCATGAGCGAGAGCGAGCGTACGCTGCTCAGGCGCCTGGCCGAACGCCGCGAGGAGCTGGACAGCGTCCAGAGTGAGCTGGCGACCCGCCAGCAGCTCGTCGAGGCCGCCGAAAAGCGTCTCGCCGAGCGTACGGCGGCGCTGGCGGCGATCGAGGCGCGCATCGGCGCCATGGTGGACCAGGCTGCCGCCACCGACGAGGCGCAGTTCAAGAGCCTGGTATCCATGTACGAGAACATGAAGCCGGCCGACGCGGCCAAGATCTTCAATGCGCTCGAAATGGATGTGCTGCTGCGCGTGGCCAAGGTCATCAATCCGCGCAAGATGGCGCCGATCATGGCCAAGATGGACCCGAACGTGGCCCAGATCCTGACCGTGCGGCTGGCCGAGGCCAATCCGGTGACGCAGCCCACCGATGTGGCCTCCGTCGGCGGAGATCTGCCGCAGATCGTCGGTAACTAGGAAATGGCGGCGGCCCGGGAGACAACTCCCGGGTCTCGTTCTTTGCGACGACGGCATGACGGTTTCGTGCTGCCGGCTTTAGCGCCCCGTTAAGTCCAAGCCGATATTTTGCCTCGGTAATCTGGGCGCGGTCGGACAGTGTTTGAGTCAGTTTTTGCGTTATTGAGGCGGGGCGCCGCCGGCGGGGTCGTGAAGAGCGTTGCGGCGTCGGCTCTGGTATTGTTGCTCGCCATGCCGGCCTGGGCGGCCGAAAAGGCGCAGATATTCGTCACCGCCGAGCAAGGATTTGCCCGCATCATCCTGAGTTTCCCCGGCCGGTTCGACATGCCCCGGCATGACGTCAAGGTCGAGAACGGCGTGCTCGCCATCACGTTCGACGAGCCGATCGATATCGCGCTGCCCGATGTCAGCAAGATTGTGCCCGACTATCTTTCCGTGGGTCGCGTCGACCCGGACGGCAAGGGCGTGCGCTTCGCCCTGCGTACCAAGCTCAATTTCAATCCGATGGATGCGGGCGAAAAGCTCTTCCTCGACCTGCTGCCCCCCAATTGGCAGGGTATGCCGCCCGCGCTGCCGCCCGAAGTGGTCGCAGACCTGGCCAAGCGCGCCGAGGAGGCCGCCACTCTCGCGGAGCAGAGGCGGCTGGCCGAGCAGGCGCAGATCCTCAAGCCCACCGCCACGCTGCGCATCGGCCGCAACCCGACCTTCACGCGCCTGCAATTCGACTGGAATGCGGAGACCAAGGCGAGCTTTACGGTGGACATGGCCAATATCGCCACGCTCCACTTCAACTGGCCCGTGCCGATCGAGCTGTGGCGTCTCAAGGCCGACCTGCCGCCCGAGATCAAGGTGGTGGACAATGTCTATGGTCCGGCCGGGTCCGATATCAAATTCCGCGTCGCCGACGGGGTGACGCCGCGTTTCTACGCCACGTCTGAGACCCAATTCATCGTCGATATCGATACCGGCGAGACCCAATTGCAGAAGCCGATCGATGCCGCCGCGCTTCTTGAGGCCGCCAAGGCGGCGCCGGCAGGCGCGACGGGCGAGGGCGGGGACGGATTGGCGCAGCTCGAGGCGGCGCCGGCGGCGGTGATCACGCCGTTCTTTTCGGCGGTCGGCTCGACCGTGCGCGTGGTCTTCCCGTTCGACCGGGATACGCCGGCGGCCGTGTTCCGGCGCGGGGATACGCTCTGGATGGTCTTCGACACCATGACCGGGGTCAATCCGCCGCCCGCCGATCGCGGCTTCGACGTGGTGGCCAAGAGCTTTACGGTGGCGCCCTCGGGCGGCACGCAGATCGTCAAGATCGAACTCAACGGCGACCGGCTGGCGACCCTGGGTTCGCAAGGCATGGCCTGGGTGCTCTCGCTGGGCGACGTCCTGCTGACCCCGACCGAGCCCGTGGCGCTCAACCGCCGCCTGGATACCGAAGGTTTCTACGAGTTGACCGCCGACCTCGAACGGCCCGGCAGCGTCCATGAATTCGTCGATCCGATCGTGGGCGACAAGCTCACCGTGGTCACCGCCTATCCGCCGGCCCGCGGCATTACCCGCGACCAGGCCTTTGTCGATTTTACCGCCATGCGCTCGGTCCACGGCCTCGTCGTTCGCCCGAACCGCGAGGGCGTCGATGTCGATCTCGATTCGCGCCTGGCGGTCATCCACAGCCCGGCAGGCCTGACTGTGTCCTCGCTCGAAAGCCGGCGCGCCATCGACCTGGGCGCGGGTGACAAACGCGACAATTTCGTCGATTTCAATGCGCTGGTCGAAAACAATCCCAGCCGCTTCGTCGAGCATCGCGACGCGCTGATGGTGAGCTCAAGCGCCAAGACCGGCAAGGCGCGCGACCTGGCGCGGCTCGACCTGGCGCAGCTCCTCATCGCCAACCGTTTCGGTATCGAGGCGCTGGGCGTGCTCAAGGTAATGGACGAGGGGCTGTCGACGCCCAACCTCAAGAAGAACCTGCAGCTCGCCGCCGCCATCGCCAATACCGAAGCGGCGCGGCCGGCCGATGCCCTGGCCATTCTCAATGCCGAAGGCATGAACGACGATCCGGACGCGCAGGTGTGGCGCACCATCGCCCGCGCCGATGCCGGCGATTTCCGTGGTGCGCGTGCCGATGCGATGAGTGCCGAAACGGCCATCGAAAGCTATCCGATCTGGGTGCGCACCAGGTTCCAGCTTGCGGCCATCCGCTCGGCGATCGAAACCAATGACCCGTCGCTGGCGACCCATTACCTCCAGATGCTCGATGTTTCCCATCTCGAGCCGGAGGAGGTGAGCACGATGCGGCTGCTGTCGGGCCGGATCGACGAGGCGATGAGCCGGGACGACCAGGCGCTGGACGCCTATGGCCAGGTGATCGCCGCCGATTACCGCCCGTCTCGCGCCGAAGCGATCTACCGCACGCTGGTGGTGCTGCGGAAGCAGGGGCGGCTCGATGAGGCCAAGGCCACGCAGACGCTGGCCGCCGAATCCATGCTCTGGCGCGGCGGGCTGCTCGAAGCGCAGATGCAGGGACTGCTGGCCGAGCTCTATTTCGAGCAGGGCCAGTACCGGCTCGGGCTCGAGACCGTCAAGCAGGCGGCGGCCTTCCACAAGGATGCGGCTCCGGTTAGCGAGATGTCGCAACTGGCGGCGACCCAGTTCGCCGAACTCTATCTCAACGGGCGGGCCGATGCGCTCGAACCGGTCGAGGCGCTGGCGCTCTTCTATGATTATCGCGAGCTGACCCCGCCGGGTGCGCGCGGCGACGAGATGATCCGCAACCTGGCGCGGCGGCTGGTCAAGGTGGACCTGCTGGCGCAGGCGGCGGACCTACTGCAATACCAGATCGACAGCCGCCTCAAGGGCGTGGCACAGGCCCAGGTCGGCGCCGACCTGGCCGTGATCCAGATCGCCAACCGCAACCCGGAAGCGGCGCTGCGCGTGCTCAGCAAGACGCGGCTCGAAGGGCTGGCGCCCACGCTCGAACGGCAGCGGCGGATACTGGAAGCGCGCGCCATGATCGATGCCGGCCGCAACGATCTGGCGCTCGACATGCTCTCGCGCATGAAGGGCCGCGACATCGACCTGCTGCGGGTGGATGCCCAATGGAACGCCAAGCGCTATTCCAAGGCGGGCGAACTCATGGAAGCCCTTTACGGCGTGCCCGCCAATGGCGAGCCGATGAACGGCACGGCACGCATGGGCATCATCAAGGCGGCGGTGGGCTACGTGCTCTCCAACGACACGCTGGGCCTCTCCCGCATCCGCACCAAGTTCGGCGACCAGATGGCCAATTCCCCGCAATGGGCGATGTTCGATTTCGTGACCAGCCAGATCTCGGCGCCGTCACCGGCCGAGTTCAAGCAGGTGGCCCGCGCCGTGGCGGGAATGGATTCGCTCAATGCGTTCCTGAGTTCGTATCAGGAGAATTACGGCAAGGGCGGCGCGCTGGCGCCGGCCAAGCCGGACGCGGCTTAGGGACGGGGGGGCTCCCCCCTCCCAGCCTCCCCCGCAAGGGGGGAGGTGCTGACCGTGGGTATTGAACGTTTAGCGCGCAAGCAACTGGATCGAAACACCTCCCCCCTTGCGGGGGAGGTTGGGAGGGGGGAGCCCCAACCCCAGACCCTCCCCACGATCACCCGCTGACGAAACTGCGCACCAGCGAGCCGGCGACAAGGTTCCAGCCGTCCACCAGCACGAAGAAGATCAGCTTGAACGGGAGTGAGATCACGACCGGAGGCAGCATCATCATGCCCATGGACATGAGGACGGAGGCCACCACCATGTCGATGACGACGAAGGGGATGAAGAGCAGGAAGCCGATCTCGAAGGCGCGGCGCAGTTCGGAGATCATGAAGGCGGGGACGAGGATCTGGAGCGGGATGGCGGAGGGCTCGTCGGGCGGTTCCTGGCCGGAAAGGTCGTAGAACAGCGCCACGTCCTTGTCGCGCACATTGGCGGCCATGAAGGCGTGGATGGGTTCCGAGCCGCGTTCGAAGGCCTGCTGGTAGGTGATCGAATTGGTCATCAGCGGCGCGATGCCGGCATTGTAGGTTTCCGTCAGCGTCGGAGCCATGATGAAGGCGGTGAGGAAGAGGGCCAGCGACACCATCACCGAATTGGGCGGCGCGGTCTGCAGGCCAATGGCCGTCCGCAGCAGCGAGAGCACCACCACGATGCGGGTGAAGCTCGTCACCATGACCAGAATCGAAGGCGCCAGGCCCAGGATGGTGACGAGGCCGATAAGCTGGATGGCCCGCTCGGTGAGCGAGGCGTCGTTGCCGAAATCGATATTGAGGTTCTGGCCGAAAGCGACGGCCGGAACCAGGAGCGCGGAAGCGAATACGGAAAGGCCCAGCAGGCCGCGCAGGCGCCTAGTGCGAGTCGGCCTTGCGCCCGACACCCGAGTAATCGCTCTGAGAACTGTCACCGTCACCCGCCTGAATCTCTGCGTCCGCCTGGCCCGTTCTAGCTGAGTCGGCTTCGCTCGAATCGGCGTTTACCGGGATAGCCACAGTTTCGGCGTCCTCGCCGGCCTTCATGAAGCCGGTATGGCGCAGGGAGGTGGGACGCGCCGCCGGCTGGGGTGCGGCAAGTTCGCGCAGTTTGGCGGAAGCCGGCCTGGCCGCAGGCTCGGCCTGCACGGGCGGGACGGCCTTGGGCAGGGGGGCGGAGGGCTGCGGCGCGGCCGGGCGACGCCCGTTCTGGCGCGCCGGCACCGGCTCGGCGGGAATACCGGTCTCGACCACGACATCCTGCGGGCCGCCGATAAGGATCAGGTGCTCGACATCGTCGCGGCGCACGATGATGAGCTGACGCCGCGTGTCCACGGCGACGCTGTCCACCACGGAAAGCCTGCGATTGCGGCCTTTTCCGACACTCCCGGAGGTCCGGAAGACGAATTTGAGCAGCCACAGGGCGAGCAGGATAAGGACCAGTACGACGCCCAGCGCCAGCACTGCATTGAGAATCGTACCCTCGGAGCCTCCGAACAGGCCCGTCAAAAACTGCATCTAGACGTCTCCAGAATCACGCATGTCGGCAACAGATGGGAAGTAATTGCCTATATAGACTGTCGCATTTGCAAATTGCGAGCGTTTCGGTCCCCGTCAATGGCGAAATTAACCACCTGTTAACCATTCGGGCGGCACAAATTGCCCACTTGGTTAAGGGGCTTGAAAGCAATGGGGCTCGGGCAAATTCCGCTGTTCGCAGCGATGACGGAGAAGATGCGCTGGCATCAGGCGCGGCAGAACCTGCTGGCGCAGAATGTCGCGAATGCAGAAACGCCCGGCTATCAGGGCAGGGACCTGAAGGCCTTCGATTTCGAAGACCACATGGCCAACGCCTCCACTGCCGAAATCACCACGGCAGCGACCAATCCCAAGCATATCGCTGTTTCGAGCGGCTCCGGCAACGGGTTCCAGTCGCGCCGGCTCAACAGCTTCGAGATCACGCCTGAAGGCAACGGCGTCACGCTCGAGGACGAGATGATGAAGGTGACCGGCAACCAGATGGACTATCAGGCCGTCACCACCCTCTACACACGATCGGTGCGGTTGCTGCGGACTGCACTCGGCAAGTCCGCTTAAGGAGGCCTTATGAGCGACTTCTACAATTCCATCCGGATCGCCGCGACCGGGCTGCACGCGGAGACGGCGCGCATGCGCACCATCGCGGAAAACCTGGCGAACGCCGATTCCACGGGCAAGACGGCGGCGGAAGACCCCTATCGCCGGCGCGTGCCGACTTTCAAGGCGGTCTATGACCAGGAGTTGGGCGGCACGACCGTGCAGGTCGGCAAGCTCGCCTACGACAACAGCGACTTCACCACCCGGTACGAGCCTGGCCATCCGGCGGCGGATGCCAGCGGCATGGTGCGCTATCCCAATGTCAACGTGCTGGTCGAAACCATGGACATGCGGGAAGCCCAGCGCACCTACGAAGCCAACCTCAACGTCGTTTCGTCCACTCGCTCCATGCTCGGGCAGACGCTCAGCATTCTTCGCGGATAAGGAATTTCTAGATGGCCACTCCCTTCAACGCTGCGGCGACCGCCTACGGCAACGCCGCCAAACTCCTCAGCCAGTCGGTGGAGACGCCTGCCGACAATCTCGGCTCCTCCGGGCAGGGCCCTGATTTCGCCAAGATGCTCGCTTCCAGCGTGCAATCTGTTGTGGATACCGGGCACCAGTCCGAGCAGTTGTCGCTTGATCTTGTGAACGGCAAGGCGAATGTGGTCGACGTCGTAACCGCGATCTCGCAGACCGAAATGGCCGTCGAGACCATGGTCACGGTGCGCGACCGGGTGATTTCGGCCTACGAAGAAATCATGCGGATGCCGATCTAAGGCGTCTTCCGGGGAAGTGGCGGCCACTTTCCCGGCTCCAGGCGTGCCTAACCAAAGGCCGGGGTATGTCCCCGAAAGAGGCCCTGCATGACCGGACTTGAGGTCCTCGATATCGGCCGGGAAGGCATATGGACGCTGATTATCGTGTCGGCGCCCATGATGCTGGTAGGGCTGATCGTCGGCGTGGTGATCGCCCTGTTCCAGGCGCTCACACAGATTCAGGAACAGACCTTGGTCTTCGTTCCGAAAATCCTGGCCATTTTCATTACCATGCTCATCGCGCTGCCCTTTATCGGCGCGCAGATGGCCATGCTGATGGTGCACATATCCGACCTGATCACCGTGGGCGGCTGACCCGATGACGATCGGGTTGGATTGGCTGCCGCAGACGGCGTTTCTCTACATCCTCGTCTTCGCGCGCGTGGGCTCCATGCTCATGCTGATGCCGGCTTTGGGGGAGACGACGATTCCGGCGCGTATGCGGCTGAGCTTCGCGCTCGTCTTCACCATGGTGCTGTTCCCGTTGCTGCGCGCCGACCTGCCGGTGGCGCCGACCGAACTGCCCGCCGTGCTGGTGCTGCTTTTCCACGAAATCATCATCGGGCTGATGCTGGGCGCGCTCATGCGCTTCTTCATCTCGGCGGCGCAGGTGGCCGGCTCGATCGTCGCCTTCCAGACCGGGCTTTCGGCCGCGATGATGGCCGACCCCAATCAGGGCGGCGTGCAGGGGGCGGTGTTCGGCACATTCCTGTCGCTGCTCGGCATCACGCTCATCTTCGCCACCGATCTCCATCACATGGCGCTCAGCGCCATCTATGACAGCTACATGATCTTCACGCCCACCGATCCGCTGATGCCGGGCGATGCGGCGCAGGCGGCGATCCGCGCCGTCTCGGGAGCCTTCACGGTCGGTGTGCAGATGGCGGCGCCCTTCATCGTCTTCGGCCTCATCTTCAACCTGGGGATGGGCATCCTCTCGCGCCTGATGCCGGCGCTGCAGGTTTACTTCATGGCGATGCCGGCCAATATCGGGGTCGGGCTGATTCTGTTCGGGCTGCTGCTGACGATGATGATGGGGTGGTACCTCTCGCATTTCGAGGCAGGGCTGGCGACGCTCAAGGGATAGCCAGAGGTAACGCGCCGTGAGCGATGACGCCCCGGATCAGGAATCCAAAACAGAAGATCCTTCCCTCAAACGGCTTGAGGACGCCCGCAAGAAGGGCGATGTCGTCAAGAGCCAGGAAGTGACCACCTGGTTCATGCTGCTGGGCGCCTCCGCCATCGTGGCGATGATGGCGCCGGGCATGGCGAGCGGGCTGGCGCAGACCTTCAGGACGCTGATCGCCAATGCCGACCAGTATGAAGTGGGCGGGCCCGCGCTCGGCTCGTTTCTCTGGGGGCTGTGGAGCACGCTGATCATCGGGGCTCTGGTGCCGCTTGTGGTGCTGACGCTGTGCGCCGTCGTCGCCAATCTCCTCCAGCACCGGCCGCTGCTCTCGACCGAGCCGATCACGCCGAAGCTTTCAAAGATTTCTCCCCTTGCGGGCGCTAAGCGGCTGTTTTCGAGCGAGGCGCTGGTCAATTTCGGCAAGGGCCTGGCCAAGCTCGGCATCGTGGGCGCGGTGATTTTCTTTGCGGTCTGGCCGGAACGCGACCGGCTCGACACCATGATGACCGCAGACCCCCTGGTGATCCTCGAAATCGTCCAGTCGCTGGGGATCAAGGTGCTCATCTCCTCGCTCCTTGCCGTCACCGTGATCGCGGGCGCCGACTATGCCTATCAGCGCAACAAGTGGTGGAAGCGCCAGAAGATGACGCTGCAGGAGGTCAAGGACGAGTTCAAGCAGATGGAAGGCGACCCCAAGATCAAGGGGCGCATCCGCCAGCTGCGCATGGAAAAGAGCCGCCAGCGCATGATGGCCGCCGTGCCCGACGCCACCGTGGTGGTGATGAACCCGACCCACTATGCCGTGGCGCTCAAATACGACCGCACCATGCCCGCGCCGCTCTGCGTGGCCAAGGGCGTGGATGCCGTGGCGCTGCGCATCCGCGCGACGGCCGAGGACGCGCGGGTGCCCGTCATCGAGAATCCGCCGCTGGCGCGCGCGCTCTATGCGAGCGTCGAAATCGACGAAACCATCCCGGCGGAGCACTTCAAGGCGGTGGCCCAGGTCATCGGCTACGTGATGCGGCTCAAGGAGAAGCGCTCGTGGCGCGGTTCTGAACCGCGAAATTAGCCTTTGGCCTACCCAAGCCGTCCGGCCATTTGCTACCACAGGATAGGCTTGATTCGGTGGTGACATAACCCGCATGGCAGCTTCTCCGCTCGACGAGGACATTTATCCGGAACCGCTCGTTTCGCGGCCCCATGGCGGGTCGGGTTTATGGCGCGTGGTGGCGCTGGCGATATTCCTCATCGCCCTGGCCAGCGCATACGCCATGTTCAGCGACCGCATTCCGGCCGATGCCATGCTGCTGGTGCTCGGCCTGCTCGCCGTCGTCGGCGTCTTCTGCCTGTTCGCACTGGCGGCGGGGCTGTTCCGGTTCGCCTCGAGCGAGGAGCGGCGCACGCTCTCGCGCGCGGTGGTCGACAGCCTGCCGTTCGGCGCCGTCGTCACCGACCGCGAAGGCAAGATTTCCTACGTCAATGCCCAATACGGCAGCTTTGCCGGCGGCATTTCCAACGGCGTGCCGGTTGGCGTGCCGCGGCTGTTCGCCGGCCAGCCCGAAGCGAGCGAGGCGGTCTATCGCCTGTCGCGTGCCGCGCAGGACGGACGTTCGGCGCTCGAGGACATCCGCCTCGTCGGCGGGCTGGAAGGGGCGGCCGGCGACACCGGGCGGCCGTTCTGGTACCGCGTCGGCGTGCGCCCGCTGCCCGAGATCGACGGGGCCGAGCGCCCGCTGGTGCTGTGGTCGGTCGAAGAAATCACGCGCGATCGCGAGCGGCAGGAAAATGCCTTCCTCGAATTGCAGCGCGCCATCGACTATCTCGACCACGCGCCGGCCGGTTTCTTCTCGGCCGATGCCTATGGCCGGGTGCAATACCTCAACTCGACCCTGGCCGACTGGCTCGGCTACGACCTGGCCGAGTTCGAGGCGGGGACGGTGCGGCTCGACGATATCTGCCGGGGCGACAATGCGAGCTTGCTCATGCGCGGGCGCGGGGACGGGGAAATCCGTACCGAGATCATCGATATCGACTTCGTGCGCCGCAACGGCACTTCGATGCCGGTGCGCCTGCTGCATCGCGCCGCCCGCCTTGCCGATGGCGAACTGGGCGAGACGCGCACTCTCGTGCTCGACCGCAGCCGCGGCGCCACCAGCGAGGAAGAGCTGCGCGCCGCCGAAGTACGCTTCTCGCGCTTCTTCAATGATACGCCGTTCGCCATCGCCACGCTCGACGGGGAAGGGCGCATCGTGCGCACCAACGCCCCGTTCAGCCGCATCTTCAACTGGTCGGGCGAAAAGCAGGCGCTCGAAAGCCTGCCAATGGTCGAACTGGTGGCCGAGAACAGCCGTGCCGCTTTCCAGATAGCGGTGACCGCTGCCACCCAGCACCGCTCCGAGATCGCTCCCGTCGATGCGTTGCTGACGGGCGAAGGCGACCATGCGGTGCGCCTCTATATTTCCGGCTCCGAGCGCAGCGAAGGCTCGCCCGAGCAGGTCAATGTCTATGCGCTGGACATGACCGAGCAGCGCAAGCTCGAAGCGCAGTTCGCTCAGGGCCAGAAGATGCAGGCCGTCGGCCAGCTTGCCGGTGGCGTCGCGCACGATTTCAACAACGTGCTCACGGCCATTATCGGCTTCTCGGACCTGCTGTTGCTCAAGCACAAGCCGGGCGATCCGTCATTCGGCGACCTGATGTCGATCAAGCAGAGCGCCAACCGCGCGGCGGGCCTCACCCGGCAATTGCTGGCCTTCTCGCGCCGCCAGACGCTGCGTCCGCAGATTCTCGAAATCCCGACCAATATCGACGACCTGACCGTGCTGCTCAAGCGTCTGATCGGCGAAACCATCACGCTGGAAGTCAACCACGGAGAGCGCATCTGGCCGGTGCGCGCGGACCTGGTGCAGCTCGAGCAGGTGATCGTCAACCTGGTGGTCAATGCGCGCGACGCCATGCCCAATGGCGGCAAGATCACCATCCGCACCTCCAATATCGATGCCGAGCAGTCGACCGAGTTCCACTTCACCGGCATGCCCAAGGCCGATTACGTGCTGTTGGAAGTCGAGGATTCGGGCACGGGCATGAGCCCGGAAGTGCTCGAGAAGATCTTCGAGCCCTTCTTCTCCACCAAGGAGTTGGGCAAGGGCACGGGGCTGGGGCTCTCGACGGTTTACGGCATCATCAAGCAGACGGAAGGCTATATCTATCCCGTCTCGCAGGTGGGCGTCGGCACGACGTTCAAGATCTTCCTGCCGCGTCATGTGCCCGCCGAAGGCGAGCTGGCGCCCAAGGCGGCGGTCGCGGCGGTCAAGGACCTCACCGGCCATGAGCGCATCCTGCTGGTCGAAGACGAGGAAAGCGTGCGCGCTTTCTCCGCCCGCGCCCTCAAGACCACCGGCTACGAGGTCTATGAGGCCAATTCGGGCGAGGAGGCGCTGGAGGTGCTCGAAGACCTCGAATTCAACGTCGACCTCATCATCTCGGACGTGGTGATGCCCGAAATGGACGGCCCCGCACTCCTCAAGCGTGTCCGCCAGCAGCGCCCGGACATCAAGGTCATCTTCGTCTCCGGCTATGCCGAGGAAAGCGTCCGCAAGGACATCGAGGACGACCAGAGCGTCGAATTCCTGCCCAAACCGTACTCGCTCGACCAGATCAATTCCAAGGTCAAGGAAGTGCTCGCCGCGCGCGGCGCGGAGGTTGTGGGGTAGGAGTAGCCGCACCACCTTTTCGTGCTGATGACGCCCCGATGCTGGGCGCGTCGCGCAGAGGTTGGCGGTGGCCGTGAGGCGTTAGATTTCCGCATACGAGTTTGGAGCCTCCCCCCTCCCGGCCTCCCCCGCAAGGGGGGAGGTGTTCAGATCGAGTTTGTGGTGCACTCCACTCTCAACAATCACCGTCAGCACCTCCCCCCTTGCGGGGGAGGATGGGAGGGGTGAGCCGCAAGCTCAGCCGGCAAACCTCACCCCGGCAACGGCGTCCCCTCCGCCACCAGCCCGCGTTCCACCAGCACGCCCCACATCTCCCGCGGAATCTCCACGTTCCACCAGCGCAAAATCTCATCCAGCTCCGCCGGGCTGCGCGGGCCGGGGAGGACGTTGCAGACCGCTGGGTGGGTGAGCGGGAACTGGAGCGCCGCGGCGGGAAGCGGGACGTGGAATTCGGCGCAGACGGCTTCGAGCGCCCGGACGTGCGCAAGGATGGCGTCGGGAGCCTTGGCGTAGTTCCAGGTCGAGCCGCCGACGAGGATGCCCGAATTGAAAGGGGCCGCCGCGACGACGGAGGCTCCGCGCTCCATGCAGGTGGACAGGAACGGGTCGAGCGAGGTCTGTTCGAGGAGCGTATAGCGTCCGGCAAGCAGGAATACGTCCCAATCGCCGAGATCGAACGCGTCCATCAGCACTTCCCATTCGTTGACGCCCAGGCCGATGGCGCCGATCCGGCCGCTTGCCTTGAGTTCGAGCAGCGCGCGGTAGCCGCCGGTTTCGAGCTGTTTCCAGAACGGCTTGTTGCCCTCAACGCCGTGCGTGCCGGCGCCGATGTCGTGGACATAGAGAATATCGATCCTGTTGAGGCCCAGGCGCTGCTGGCTATCCTCGTAGGAGCGCATGATGGCGTCGTAGGAATAATCGAACACTTCCTCGAACGGCAGCGCGCCGGCGAACTGGAAATCGGCCGGGCGCGGCCCCGAGAGCGGCTTGAGCAGGCGCCCCACCTTGGTCGAAAGCACGATGCCTTCGCGCCGGTCGCGCAGCACGTCGCCCACAAGGCGCTCGGAAAGGCCGGTACCGTAGCGTGGGGCGGTGTCGAAATAGGTGATGCCGGCATCGAGCGCGCGGGCGACGGTGGCGCGGGCCTCCTCGGCCGGTACGCGCTCGCGCATGCCGGCCAGCGTGGCGCCGCCGAGGCCAAGCGTCGAAATTTCGAGGTTCGTGCGGCCGATCCTGCGGGTCTGAAAGGTCGTCTTGGCGCTGCTCATCCTGCCCTCCCTAAGGCGCTTCCTAACTGACATGTTAGTGGCGGCGGGTAAAGCGCGCAGGTGCAAAAAGCACGTTGGCGGGGGCCGACAGAAAAGGCGCGCCGCAGGGGCGCGCCTTCCGGATCGATATCCTGCGGCTCAGTTATCCTTGCAGAAGCCCGGATCTTCCTTGTTGCAGACGTCGAGGCCCGTAAAGAGCGGGTCATCGACCGTTTCGCCGTTGATGAGCTGGATCATCACGTCGGGTGCCTTGAGGCCCATTTCGAAGGGCCGCTGGCCGATCTGGGCGTTGGAGCGGCCTTCGCGGAAGGCCTGGGTCTGCGGCGGCAGGGTGTCGCCGGCAATGATGATGAGATCGCCCGAGTCCAGCTTCGGCTTCACCTGGTCGGTAACCTGAGCATAGGCCTGCGGGGCGAACTGGGCCCAGCCGCCCACGAGAATGAAGGCGCCCAGGTTCGGGTTGGCGGTGAAGACGTCGGCCATCTGCTGGTTGGCGAGGTCGGACTGGTCATTGGTGAAGACCGGGCAGCCCTCGATTTCCGTCCAGCCGTTCTGGCCGGTCAGGCGGTCGACATTCTGGGCGCCGGCGGCGGTATCGCGGAAGCCCTGGGCGCGCGCGGCGATATTGGCGGCGGCGACGTTGCCGAGCTGCAGGCAGACCGTGGCGCCCTCCGGCTTGAGCTTCATGGCCTCCTCGGCCATCTTGACGCCCATCAGGTAGTTGTCGGTGCCCAGATAGGTCTTGCGCAGCGCCTTGTCCTCGGCGTTGAGGTCGGCATCCACCGTCATGATCGGCATGGCCGGATTTGCGGATTTGAGCATATTGGCCATGGCCGGGGCGTTGGAGGGCGAAATGGCGATGGCCGCCACGCCCTTGGTGATCAGGTCGTTGACGATCTGCACCTCGCCGGCCTCATCCGTGCTCGAGGCCGGGCCCGTGTAGAGGCAGGTATATTCGCTGTCGGCGTGGTCCTTGTTCCACTGCTGGCAGCCGAGGTTGATCTGCTCGAAGAACGGATTGTCCAAGCCCTTGACCACGATGGCGAGGGTCTTCTTTTCCTGCGCCTGGGCGGCGCCGGTGGCGAGAGCCAAGAGGGCTGCGCCGGCAACGAGTAGTGCGGTCTTCCTCATATTAGTCCTCCCTTAAGTTGATCCGTCCCGCCAGGCGGGCACATCTCCGGGAGCGGACGGCGTGCGGCCATGCCCGGGAAGGCACAGCCGTTTTCCGAGCGCTCCCCGCGAGCCCTTCGCCATCGTTCACCGCCTGACCAACGTACATCAAGTGCCTGTCACACAGGCATGATTGCTCGCCCGATCATCGTTCGGTGCCGATGTATTCAATCTCCTCCAGCTTCAATATTAGTGAGCGCTTCACCGATACGTCAACGGCAATCGCATAGACGATAAGAACTGTCGTGGAGCGATCTCATCTGAGATAAGTCGACATCCATCTATGCTCTAAGGCATTTCAGGTCGGCAATTGTATTTACTGGTGAAGTAGGGTCGATGCGGCCAGCATGTCTTGTCAGGTGTCTTTTGTGTGCATTGACGCTGCGGCGCAAGTAACACATAGATTGGCGGCCAGAGGGAGGCGCTTGCGGAATTCCGGGGAGGGGAAGCCGCTATGGCGGTGCTAGAGCTAGAGAATATTTCCAAGCATTACGGGGCTATACAGGCCCTGTCTGATGTTTCGCTCAAGCTGGAGCCGGGCGAGGTCGTGGGCCTGGTCGGTGACAACGGCGCGGGGAAATCGACGCTGGTGAAGATCATTGCCGGCAATTTCCACCCCAGTTCCGGTGTGATCCGGGTGGATGGCGACGCCAGCGAATTGCAGAGCCCCAAGGATGCGCGCTCCAAGGGTATCGAGATCGTTTATCAGGACCTGGCGCTGGCCGATAACCTGACGGCGGCCGCCAATATCTTCCTGGGCCGCGAGAAAACCGTGGGCTGGGGCGTTTTCAGCATCCTCGACTATCGCGGCATGTATCGGCGCGCCGCCGAACTCTTCGCCGAGCTCAAGTCCGAGACGCGGCCGCGCGACGTGGTGCGGCGCATGTCGGGCGGGCAGAGGCAGGCGGTGGCGATTGCGCGCACGCGGCTTTCCAATCCCAAGATCGTACTGATGGACGAGCCGACAGCGGCCATTTCCGTGCGGCAGGTGGCCGAGGTGCTCAACCTCATCCACCGGCTCAAGGAGCAGGGCATAGCCGTCGTGCTCATCAGCCACCGCATTCCCGATATCTTCGCCGTCTGCGACCGGCTGGTGGTGCTGCGCCGCGGCACCAAGGTGGCCGACAAGCGCGTGGCCGATTCATCGCCCGAAGAGGTCACCGGCCTCATCACCGGCGCCATCAAGCAGGCCTGAGGGAGCAGTTCATGAGTGCAGACGAATCCCTCGGCCAGGCCATCGAAGGGCGCACGCATCGCGGCTTCCTGCCCTGGCTGCTCAGCCGCCAGGTGTTCTGGGTGCTGCTGGCGGCGGTACTGGCCTGCATAGCGCTGTCGTTCCTCACCACGACATTCGCGACACCCGGCAACCTCTTCAACGTCACGCGCAATTTCACCTTCGTGGGCATCATCGCCGTCGGTATGACGGCGGTGATCATTACCGGCGGCATCGACCTCTCAGTGGGCTCTACCGTCCTGGTTTCGGCCATTGTCACCAGCGTGCTGATGTCGGCGGGACTGCCGATCACCATCGCCTTTCCGGCGGCGATCGGGGCCTCGCTGCTGGTCGGGCTGGTCAACGGCATCCTCATCGCCGTGGTGGGCATGCCGGCATTCGTGGTGACGCTGGGCATGATGTCGGTGGCGCGCAGCCTCGGCATGGTGATGTCGCAGAACAAGATGATCTATCAGTTCGGCCCCGACCAGGCGCTGCTGCTGCAGATCGGTGGCGGCTCGACCTTCGGAGTGCCCAATCCGGTTTATGTGCTGGCGGTGCTGGCGATCGTCACCGGCCTGGCGCTGCACTGGACGCGCTGGGGGCGCTATCTCTTCGCCATCGGCGGCAATGAGAAGGCGGCGGTGCTGACCGGCGTGCCGGTCAAGGTCGTCAAGGTCTCAGTCTATATGTTCGCCGCGTTCACTGCGGGGCTCACCGGGTTCCTGGAGGCGGGATGGCTTGGCTCGGTGACCACCAATCTCGGGCAGGGCATGGAACTGACCGTCATCGCCGCCGCCGTTATCGGCGGAGCGAACCTGGCGGGCGGCTCGGGCACGGCGTTCGGCGCGGTGGTGGGGGCGGTGCTGATCGAGGTGATCCGCAACAGCCTCATCCTGCTGGGCATTTCCACCTTCTGGCAGGGCACGTTCGTGGGCTGCTTCATCGTGATCGCCGTGGCTTTCGACCGGCTGCGCAACCGGGAAACCAGCGAATAGCAAAAGGCCCCGGCGTGACCGGGGCCTTTCCTAGCAATCTTCATCCAGCTCAGTAGAGCGGCTTGATCTCTACCGCTTCGCTTTCATCCCAGGCGACGCCATTGCGCAGCGGAGCGCCGAACTGGGCCTCGGCGATTTCGAACACGTCGCCCGGTTCGGTGCGGATGCCGTCAGCGAAGCTGAGCGTGGCCGTGCCGAACATATGGACGTGGATGTCGCCGGGATTGCGGAAAAGCTCGTATTTGAAGTGGTGATATTCGAGGTTGGCGATGGTGTGGGACATGTTGTCCTCGCCCGAGAGGAACGGTTTTTCCCACAAGACCTTGCCACCGCGCAGGATGCGTGAGGTGCCCTCGATGTTGCGGGGCAGGTCGCCCAGCCGCAGCTCCGGCCCGAACGAGCAGGCGCGCAGTTTGGAATGAGCGAGATAGAGGTAGTTCACGCGCTCGGTGACGTGGTCGGAAAACTCGTTGGCGAGGGCGAAGCCGAGACGGCGCGGATTTCCGTCCTGGTCGATGACGTAGATGCCGGCGATTTCCGGCTCCTCGCCCGCGTCCTTGGCGAAAGCCGGCGAGGGAATGGGCCGGCCGGGGGCGACGACGGTGTGACCGTTGCCCTTGTAGAACCATTCGGGCTGCACGCCGATTTCACCCGGAGCCGGCTTGCCGCCTTCCAGGCCCATGCGGAACATCTTCATGGAATCGGTGAGGTTTTCCTCGGTCTTGGTGCCGTTGGCCTTGTGCATGGCATCGCGCGTGGCGGCGGAGCCGAGATGGGTGAGGCCGGTGCCGGTGACATAGAGGTGGGCCGGATCGGGATGGTCGATCGGCGCCAGCAGGCGACCTTCGGCGATGATCGCGGCCAGGTCGACGGGTTCGCCCAGCCCCTTTTCCGAGATGATGGTGCCCAGGCTCACATCGCGATCGATCGCGGCCAGCGCCAGGTCATAGACGCTCGTGGCATCCCCCACGAGCCGCGCCACGCCGCCCTCGATGGCCGCAACGGCCCGAGCGCCGTCTTCATCGCGGAACTGGATCAGATTCATAGGCCAAACCCTCCTCAAGCCGTGCGCGCATAAAACGCAAGCCGGCAGCCAGGGGCAAGACCTAAAACGCCTGAGGATCAAAAAATCCGGTCTTTATCGGAAAGTCGGATGGTTTTGGGCGCGAGGGGCGCGGTGGGGGAGGTGGGAGGCGGAGGGCCGGAGGGGGAGTTGGTTCTGCACTCACTCACCTTGTTCCCTCGCGAATACCTGATGGCTAGATCGAGGGGGTGGCTCACCCCCCTCCCAGCCTCCCCCGCAAGGGGGGAGGTGCTGATCGTGGGTATGGGACCGCTCCGTTCACAAGCACCTCGATCGAAACACCTCCCCCCTTGCGGGGGAGGCTGGGAGGGGGGGAGCCGGTTACTCCGCGCTCACCACCAGCTCCACCCGATCCGCCGCGAACCTTGTCATCGTGTATTGGAACGGCACGCCGTCCTGGTCGCGGTTGACGTAGGTGCCGACGAGCAGCACCGCGCCCGGTGCCAACCCCATCTGGTGGCTTTCCGAGGACTCGGCGTATCTGGCCGAAATCCGCGTTTCCTGACGGGTGTAGTCGGTGACGCCGGCGCGGTGCAGCGAGGCCGTCATCGAGCCCAGTTCGCGGAAATCGTCGGCGAGGGCGGGGAAGCGGGAGGCGGGGCCTGTCCATGTCGTGGCCCTTGTCAGCGGGCGGCCGTCGGCGAAGGAGAGGCTTTCCATGCGCAACACGCGGGTTGCGGGTGTGAGGCCCAGGGCTTTGCTGATGGGGAGCGGCGCGGGCTCGACGCGGTACTCGAGGATTTCGCCGTGGACGTCGCTGGCCTGGCCGGCGAGGCCGGCGGAGAAGCGGGTGCGGCGGCCGATGGGGTAGGAGAGGCGGTGGGCGGCGTGGACGAAGCGGCCGCGGCCCTGTTCGGCGCGGACGATCCCTTCTTCCTCGAGCACGGCGAGGGCGCGGCGCACTGTGTGGCGGTTGACGTCGAAGCGGGCGGCCAGTTCGCCTTCGGTGGGGAGCTTGCCGCCATCGATGAACTTGCCGCCGTTGATGTCGAGCCGGATGTCATCGGCCACGCGCCGCCAGAGGGCGACTCCACCGCTCTTGTCGAGACTCTTTTCGCCTGTCATTCTTGCTTCACAATACCAGCCTATCAGGGGCTTTGCAGCATATAGTTGTCTAGTGAAATAGACAAGTGGAGGGCCAAGTGACCGAAGCGAGTTTGAAGAGCGAACGCGACGCCGAGCGGCAGCGGGTGATGGCGGCATTGGCCGCGGCGCCGACGCGCGCATTGGCGCAGATTTGGGATGCATGGGCCGACAAGCCCGAGACGCAGCGCGTGCGTGGGCCGGAGACCGGCCTCGTGATGGTGCGCGGACGGACGGGCGGCGGCGGTTCCCCCTTCAATCTGGGCGAAGCGACGGTGACGCGCGCGACTGTGCGGCTTTCGACCGGCGAGATCGGGCATTCCTATGCGCTCGGGCGCGACGGCGAGAAGGCCGTGGTTGCGGCCACGCTCGATGCGCTCTGGCAGACTGGGGCGCGGCAGCGCGTGATGGATGCGGTGGTGACGTTGGAGCAGGCGGCTTTGGACGCCGACGAACAGCGCCGGGCCGAGACGGCGGCGACGCGGGTCAACTTCTTCACCATGGTACGCGGAGAGGATTGATGGACAATCTCGTTCTCGATGGCGGGTTCGCGGACCTCGTCAAGGATTCCCAGTCGGTGTTCCGCACCGTGATGGATGCGCTCTCGCGTCCGGGCCTGAAGCAGCCGATCCACGTGGATGCGGCCCCGCCCGCACCGCTGTCGCCGGAAGTTGCGGTGATTGCGCTGACGCTGGCCGATCACGACAGCCCGGTATGGCTGGACGAGACGCTGGCGGCGTCCGAGGCGGTTGTTGCGTGGCTCAAGTTCCATACCGGCGCGCCGATCGTCAGCGATCCGCGCGAGGCGGACTTCGCGCTGGTGACGGGGTGGGCGACGCTGCCCAAGCTCGATGCGTTCGGCATCGGTACCGATGAGTATCCGGATCGCTCGACGACGGTGGTGCTGGCGGTGGAAGGGTTCGACGGCGCGGACCGTACGATCACCGGCCCCGGCATCAAGGAGACCGAGACGCTGACCATCGCCGGGATCACCGGGGATTTCATCGCGCAATGGGCGCTCAACCGGGAGCTGTTCCCGTGCGGCGTGGATGTAGTTTTCGCGGGCGCCGGCCAGGTGGTCGGGCTGCCGCGGACGACGCGGATCGTGGAGGCTTAAATGTACGTTGCCGTTAAGGGTGGCGAAGCCGCCATTGCCAATGCCCACAAGCTCCTGGCCGACCGCCGCCGCGGCGACCGTTCGGTGCCGGCGCTGCGGATCGACCAGATCGTGGAACAACTCGGGCTGGCCGTCGACCGCGCCATGGGCGAGGGTTCGCTCTATGACCGGGAACTCGCCGCACTCGCCATCATGCAGGCGCGTGGCGACCTGATCGAGGCGATCTTCCTCGTGCGCGCCTATCGCACGACGTTGCCGCGCTTCGGCTATTCCAACCCCATCGATACCAGCGCCATGCTGGTCGAGCGCCGCGTTTCGGCGACGTTCAAGGACCTGCCCGGCGGGCAGGTGCTGGGGCCGACCTTCGACTATACGCACCGCCTGCTCGACCCCGAACTGGCGAGCGGCGCTGATGTGGCCGAGCCGGACGTGCAGGATGCCGGTGACCCGGCCATGCCGCGCGTCACGGACCTGCTGGCCCATGAAGGGCTGGTCGAGCCCGATACCGGGTTCGGCAATGAAGGGGCGGAAGATCGCGAGATCGGCGATTTGACTCGCGAGCCGCTGCAATTCCCGCTTGACCGCGACCTGCGCTTGCAGGCGCTGGCGCGAGGCGACGAAGGGTTCCTGCTGGCGCTCGGCTATTCGACGCAGCGCGGCTATGGCCGCACGCACCCGTTCGTCGGCGAAATCCGCATCGGCGAGGTCGAGGTGGAGCTGGAAGTGGCGGAACTCGATTTTCCGCTCAAGCTCGGGCGCATCCGCGTCACCGAGTGCCAGATGGTCAACCAGTTCAAAGGCTCGGCCAATGTGCCGCCGCAGTTCACCCGCGGCTATGGGCTCGTGTTCGGGCAGGCCGAGCGCAAGGCCATGGCCATGTCGCTCTGCGACCGGGCGCTGCGGGCCCGCGAACTCGATGAGGACATCGTGGCGCCGGCGCAGGACGAGGAATTCGTTATTTCCCATTCAGACAACGTTCAGGCGACCGGTTTCGTGGAGCATCTCAAGCTCCCGCACTACGTGGATTTCCAGGCCGAACTCGACCTGATCCGGCGGCTGCGGGCCGAGCACGATGCGCGCGTGGCGCAGGACGAGATGCAGGAGGCGGCCGAATGAACGGCGCGATCGCGAACTACAACTTTGCCTATCTCGACGAACAGACCAAGCGCATGATCCGCCGGGCGATCCTCAAGGCGATCGCCATTCCCGGCTACCAGGTGCCGTTCGCCAGCCGCGAAATGCCGATGCCTTATGGCTGGGGCACGGGCGGCGTGCAGGTGACGGCGGCGGTGATTGGGCCGGATGACGTGCTCAAGGTCATCGACCAGGGCGCCGACGACACCACCAATGCCGTCTCGATCCGGGCGTTCTTCGCCAAGACCGCCGAGGTGCGCACCACCACGCACACCAAGGAAGCCACGATCATCCAGACGCGCCACCGCATCCCGGAAGTGCCGCTGACCGAGGGCCAGATCCTCGTCTACCAGGTGCCGATCCCCGAGCCGCTGCGCTTCCTCGAGCCGCGCGAAACCGAAACGCGAAAAATGCATGCGCTCGAGGAATATGGGCTGATGTACGTCAAGCTCTACGAGGACATCGCCAAGCACGGCGAGATCGCCACGACCTATGCCTATCCGGTCAAGGTCGAGGGCCGCTACGTGATGGACCCGTCGCCGACGCCCAAGTTCGACAATCCCAAGATGCACATGACCGGGGCTCTGCAGCTGTTCGGGGCAGGGCGCGAGAAGCGGATCTACGCCGTGCCGCCCTATACCAACGTGGTGAGCCTCGACTTCGAGGATCACCCGTTCGAGGTGCAGAAGTTCTCCGAGCCTTGCGCGCTCTGCGGGGCGACGGGCGTCTACCTCGACGAGGTGGTGCTCGATGACAAGGGTGGGCACATGTTCGTGTGCTCGGACACCGACCATTGCGAGGACCGGCGCGAGCACGGCCATCGCGGCGCCCTGGCGGGCCATGACCTTGAGGCTGCTCAATGAGTGACGAACCCCTGCTCCGGGTGACCGGGCTTTCCAAGTATTACGGCTCGCGGCTGGGCTGCGCCGATGTGAATTTCGAGCTCTATCCGGGCGAAGTGCTCGCCATCGTGGGCGAAAGCGGCTCGGGCAAGACGACGCTGCTCAACTGCCTCTCGACCAATCTCGAACCGACTTCGGGCCTTGCCGAGTACCGGATGCGCGATGGCGTGTGGCGGAACCTTTATGAACTGTCCGAGGCCGAGCGCCGGTCCCTGATGCGGACGGACTGGGGCTTCGTGCACCAGAACCCGGCCGATGGCCTGCGCATGACGGTCTCGGCCGGCGCCAATGTCGGTGAGCGGCTGATGGCGGTGGGCGAGCGGCATTATGGCCGCATCCGCGATACGGCCATCGACTGGCTGGGGCGCGTGGAAATCGCGGAGGATCGCATCGACGACCAGCCGCGCGCCTTCTCGGGCGGCATGCGGCAGCGGTTGCAGATCGCGCGCAACCTCGTGACCAATCCGCGGCTGGTGTTCATGGACGAGCCGACCGGTGGCCTCGACGTATCGGTGCAGGCGCGCCTGCTCGATCTGCTGCGCTCGCTGGTGGGCGAACTGGGGCTGGCGGCGATCGTGGTGACCCACGACCTCGCCGTGGCGCGCCTGCTTTCGCATCGGATGATGGTGATGAAGGGCGGGCAGGTGATCGAGGCGGGGTTGACCGACCGCGTGCTCGACGATCCGCGCGAGCCCTACACCCAGTTGCTGGTTTCTTCGATTTTGCAGGTGTGAAGATGAGCGCCCTTCTTCAAGTCAAAAGCGTCGCCAAGACCTTCACCATGCATCTGCGCGGTGGCGTGGTGTTGCCGGTGGTGGATAGCGTGAACTTCGAGGTCAATGCCGGCGAGTGCGTGGTGCTCGGCGGGCCGTCGGGGGCGGGCAAGAGCTCGATCCTCAAGATGGTCTACGGCAATTACGGCGTGGACAGCGGCGAGATCCTGCTGATGCACGACGGCGAGCCGGTGGACCTGGCCTCGGCCTCGCCGCGCACCGTGCTGGCGCTGCGTCGCGACACGGTCGGCTACGTCAGCCAGTTCCTCCGCACGGTGCCGCGGGTGTCGGCATTGGACGTGGTGGCCGAGCCGCTGGTGGTTCGTGGCGTCGACCATGAGGCGGCACGGGCCAAGGCGCGGGAATTGCTGGCGCGGCTCAACCTGCCGGAGCGGCTGTGGGCGTTGCCGCCGGCGACGTTCTCGGGCGGCGAGCAGCAGCGCGTCAACATCGCGCGCGGGTTCATCACTGACCACTCCGTGCTGCTGCTGGACGAACCGACGGCTTCGCTCGACGCGGCCAACCGCGCAATCGTCGTCGAGATGATCGCCGAGAAGAAGCGGGCAGGGACGGCGATGCTCGGGATTTTCCATGATGAGGATGTGCGCACGGAAGTGGCGGATCGCATCGTGGATGTGACCGGGTTCGCGGCCAGGAAGGCGGCTTGAGGTCAACGTTCGCGGCTCACCCCCTCCCAGCCTCCCCCGCAAGGGGGGAGGTGTTTCGATCCAGTTTGCGGGACGCCAAACGTCCCCAAACCACGGTCAGCACCCTCCCCCTTGCGGGGAGGGATGGGGAGGGGGTGGCCACACATCAAGATTCCTCCCAGGGTACACCCGATGAAAAACCTCTCCGAACGCCCCTCCGTCCACCCCACCGCCGAAGTGCGTGCCTCCGATCTCGGTCGCTACACCGAGATCGGCGAGCGCTGCCATGTCTATGAAAGCGTGGTGGACGACTACTCGTATCTCGTGCGCGATTGCGAGGTCTATTCGGCCCGCATCGGCAAGTTCTCCAACATCGCCAGCCACGTGCGCATCAATGCCACCAATCATCCGATCGAGCGCGCCACGCTCCACCATTTCACCTATCGCGCCGGCGATTATTTCGAGGATGCCGAGCACGAGGCGGAGTTCTTCGCCAAACGCAAGGCGCGCACCGTCACCATCGGCCACGACACCTGGATCGGCCATGGCGTCACCATCCTCCCGGGCGTGACGGTGGGTGACGGCGCCGTCGTCGGCTCCGGCGCGGTCGTCACCAAGGATGTTGCGCCCTATACCGTTGTTGGCGGCGTGCCGGCCAAGCTGATCAAGGAGCGGTTCTCGGCCAAGGTCGGCGAACGCATGCAGAAGCTTGCCTGGTGGGATTGGAGCCACGCGCAATTGCGCGCCGCGCTCGATGATTTCCGCGCGCTTAATGGGGAAGAGTTTTTGGTGAAGTACGGCGGGTGACGGCCCACCCCCCTCCCAGCCTCCCCGCAAGGGGGGAGGTGTTTCGATCCAGTTGCTGGAACACGAAGCGCTCAACATGCACATTCAGCACCCTCCCCCTTGCGGGGAGGGCTGGGGAGGGGGGTGAGCCCCATACACCATCCCAAGCCCCGGCCCCCGGCGCCGGGCTTTGCTTGTCAAAAACGCCGAGACCCCCGGAAATCCTTGGCGTTGGATTGTCACCGAAGTGTCTTGCAGCGTTCATATCAGCTTCTTGATGGGGTCTTAGGGCTTCCTGCAATCAGGCAGGGAGCAGACCATGCTCAGAATTGAAAACGTCTCGCGCCGCTTCGGCAGCAAGACTGCGGTCGACAAGGTCGATATCGTCATTCCCGCCGGCCAGATGGTCGGCATTATCGGTCGCTCCGGTGCAGGCAAGTCCACGCTCCTGCGCATGATAAACCGGCTCATCGACGTGAGCGAAGGTGCCATCGAGTTCGATGGCGTGCGCGTTTCGGAACTGCGCGGCCAGAAGCTGCGCGCCTGGCAGCGCGATTGCGCCATGATCTTCCAGCAGTTCAACCTGGTGCCGCGCCTGGACGTGGTGACCAACGTGATGCTGGGCGGCCTCAACCGTCGCTCCACCCTGCAGTCGCTGCTCAAGATCTTCTCGCAGGAAGAGCAGTTGCTGGCCCTCAAGGCGCTGGAGCGCCTCGATATCGCCCAGACCGCCATGCAGCGCGCCGGCACGCTTTCGGGCGGCCAGCAGCAGCGCGTGGCCATTGCCCGCGCCCTCATGCAGCAGCCGCGCGTGATCCTGGCCGATGAGCCCATCGCCTCGCTCGATCCGCGCAACGCCCAGGTGGTCATGGATTCCCTGCGCGACATCAACCGCCGCGACGGCATCACCGTCATCACCAACCTCCATACGCTCGATACCGCCCGCAATTATTGCGAGCGCATCATCGGCATGCAGGGCGGTTGCGTGGTGTTCGACGGCACGCCCGACGAGCTGACCACCGACGTGGCCCGCAGGATTTACGGAGCCGATGGCCTCGAAGAAGCTTTCTCGGAGGCGATGACCTCCACCAGCCTCGAGCCCGCCAGGCGGGCAAGGCGCAAGCGCAAAACTGCCGACGTCATCGCCGCAGACCAGCTCGGCGAGAGCGGCGTGAGCCTGCCCAACTGATTTCAGCCAATACCGACCGGTGCGCCTTGAAGCGGGAGCAACCCGCGGGGACGCCGTGCGGGAGACGACAAACAGGAGAAACCCATGACTGCGTTCCGCAAATCCCTGCTGGCGGCCACTGCGCTTGCCATGCTCGCAACCTCGGCCTTCGCCCAGGACGTGACCACCCTGCGTATCGGCCTCGATGGTTCGGAGAACGAAGCCGACCAGATGCGCAATGCCCAGTGCGTTGCCGATCAGCTCAAGGCCGCCACCGGCGTTTCCGAAGTGCAGCTCTTCCCCTCGCCTGACTATAACGGCGTGATCCAGGGCCTGCTCGGCGGCACCATCGATATCGCCGTGATGGGCGCGGCTTCCTATGCCGCCATCTACCTCAAGGACCCGAATGCCGTTGATCCGATCCTGACCACGGTCGGCTCGGACGGCGCGACCGGCTATTACTCGCTGCTGGTTGCCCGCAAGGATTCCGGCTTCACCAAGCTGGAAGACCTCAAGGGCAAGAAGCTTGGCTTCGCCGACCCGGATTCGACCTCCGGCTACCTCGTTCCGAACGTGTCGCTCCCGGCCGCCATCGGCATGCCGATCAAGGATTTCTTCTCGGAGACCGGTTTCGGCGGCGGCCACGAGAACCTGGTCCTGGGCGTGCTCGACCACAAGTTCGACGCCGGCACCACGTTCGGCTCGGGCGTCGGCGACTGGACCGAGGGCTACACCTCGGGCAACCTGCACACCATGATCGCCAAGGGCATCCTTGACAGCGACGACATCGTGGAACTGTGGCGCTCTCCGCTCATCCCGAACGGCCCGCTGATGGTTTCCAACAAGCTGCCGGAAGACATGAAGGCCAAGGTCGCCGCGTTCTTCACCGACCTGCCGAGCAAGGACCTGGCCTGCTTCCAGGGCTTCACGGGCGGCGAGAATACCGGCTTCGCCAAGGTGGATGCCTCCTTCTACCAGACCATCATCGACGCCCGTAAGTCGGTGATCGGCGGCTGATCCGGAATACCTCCAACTTTCGACGGCGGTGCCTTTGGGCGCCGCCGTTTTTCTAAAAGGAGAGCGCTGTGGCCGATGTTGCCGAACATGCTCCGGCTTCGCTCAGCGAAGGGACGCAGACGGTCTATGACCACTATCGCCGCCAGGTGCGGACGCGGCGGATCTATTCGATCATCGCGCTGGTGGTGTTTCTCGCCATCCTTGCCGCTTCGCTCAATTTCGCGAACGCGGCCAATTCGGGCAAATTCTTCGAGCGTCTGCCCTATTTCTTCGATTTCCTGCGCTCGTTCGTGCCGCGCGATCCCCTCGAAATCTTCCGCGCCATGTTCGATATCGCCAGCCCCTATGCGGATGGCTCGCAGAAATACGATTATGTCTCCGAGCGGATCTGGATCACCGACTGGCTCTATATTCCCAACTACATCTACCAGCTGGTGGTCACCATCAACATCGCGCTGGTTTCGACCATTATCGGCGCCACCTTCGCTTTCCTGCTCTGCTTTTTCGCCTCGACCAACCTCATGGGCGCCGGGGCGGCACGGTTCGTGGTGCGGCGCATCCTCGACGTGCTGCGCGCCTTCCCCGAGATCGTGATCGCGGGCCTGCTCACCGCCATTCTCTCGATCGGGCCGATCGCGGCCATCGTGGCCGTGTCGCTCCACACCATCGGCGCTCTCGGCAAGCTCTTCTACGAAGTGGTCGAGAATGCCGACATGAAGGCCGACGAGGGCCTGCGTGCCGTGGGCGGCAACTGGGTCGAGCGCGTGCGCTTCGGTATCGTGCCGCAGATCCTGCCGAATTTCGTCTCCTATACATTGCTGCGCGCAGAGATCAACGTGCGCGCCTCCACCATTATCGGCGCCGTGGGCGGCGGTGGTATCGGCGAGGCGTTCCGCCTCTCCATCGGCCGCGACCATGCGGCCAAGACCTATGCCATCGTGCTGCTGCTGCTTGTGACCATCATTGCCGTGGACCAGTTCTCCGCCTGGCTGCGCCGCAAGCTGGTGGGCCAGCAGGCCTTCGAATTCGGCGCCTGAGGAGAGAAACATGACGCAACTGGTTCTCACCGACGCCGAGCGCAAGACACTTCTCGACGCCTATCCGGCGGTGTTCGCCAAATCCTTTTGGCAGCGCTTCGGCTTCGCCATCGGCGCGGCCGCGGTGGTGGTCTATCTCATCTTCTGCTGCTTCTTCTTCAATGTCGGCTCGGTGCTCTCCGATGGCCGCTGGGACCGGGCAGGGGCCTATCTCCAGGACTGGTATTCCTGGCGCGCCCAGCCGCGCCTCAAGCTAACGCCCGGCCAGGCGGTCGACGTCACCTGGAACGCCCGTGCCCAATACCGCACCGACCAGCCCATCGATTGGCTGATCCCGGCCGCCGATGGCAGCGTCACCGCCACCTTCGGCAGCGAGGCCAATCGCCTCGTGGCGACACCCGAACTGGTGACCGTCTATCTCGGCGATGTCCCCCATGATGTCATGCTCGGCTCCGCCGGCGCCACGCTCCCCGAGGGCGCGCCCACGGCAATGGTGCAGAAGGACGACAAGGTCCTTGTCGATTTCGGCTTTGCCGGTTCGGCCGAAATCCGCGCCAGCCAGGTCTATATCCAGCGGCGTTTCCTGGGCTGGGCTAATTTCTGGTTCGACACCAAATCGGCCTTCTGGGGCATGAATCCTGTGGAGGTCCTGGCCACGATCGTCGCCGGCCCGCAGATCGACCCGGATATTTCGAACCTGCAACTGGCCACCCGCGACTTCCTCAACAACGGCGTCTGGCAGCATGGCGACATTCTCTCCAAGCTGCTCCAGACCATCGTGATGGCCTTCGTGGGTACGTTGCTCGGCACGCTCGTCGCCGCGCCGCTCGCCTTCATCGCCGCGCGCAACATCACGCCCAACCGCGCCGCCAACTGGATCATGAAGCGTACCTTCGATCTGCTGCGCTCGATCGACATGCTCATTTGGGCGCTGTTCTTCACCCGCAGCTTCGGCCCGGGCCCGATTCCCGGCATCGCCGCCATCTTCTTCACCGATACCGGCGCGCTCGGAAAAGTCTATGCCGAGGCGCTCGAGAACATCGACGACAAGGAGCGCGAAGGCGTCAAATCGGTGGGCGCCGACATGCTCTCCGTGCAGCGCTATGGCGTGGTGCCGCAGGTGCTGCCCGTGTTCGTGTCGCAGTCGCTCTATTTCTGGGAGAGCAATATCCGCTCGGCCACCGTCATCGGCGCGGTGGGGGCGGGCGGCATCGGCCTCAAGCTGCTGGAAGCCATGAAGACCAATGCCGATTGGGACAAGGTGGCCTATATGGTCGTCCTCATCCTCATGGTCGTCTTCATCTTCGACAACATCTCCTACGCGCTGCGCTCGCGCCTCATCGGCAACAGGCAATAGCCGCGCCGCCTTCGGCGACGATTCGGATTACGCCGGGGAACAATCCCCGGCGTTCGCATTTTCCGTGTTGACAGTTCTGAAACAAAATGAGAACAAAATAGGCACATTAGATGGACGACCGATCGCGGTTCGGGCGCGTTGCACCGGTGCCGATGGCGTGGAATAAGGAGCGGATACATGTCGACTACACCACTGCGCGTTATCGAGGGAACTATGGACAAGGACAAGGCGCTCGCCGCCGCGCTCAGCCAGATCGAGCGGAATTTCGGCAAGGGCTCGATCATGCGCCTTGGCGAGAATTCCTCGATCGAGGTCGAGGCGATCTCGACCGGTTCGCTGGGCCTCGATATCGCGCTGGGCATCGGCGGCCTGCCGCGCGGCCGTATCGTGGAAGTGTTCGGGCCGGAAAGCTCGGGCAAGACCACGCTGGCGCTGCACGTGATCGCCGAGGCGCAGCGCAATGGCGGCATCTGCGCCTTCGTGGACGCCGAACATGCGCTCGACCCGGTCTATGCCCGCAAGCTGGGCGTCAATATCGATGACCTGCTGATCTCCCAGCCCGATGCCGGCGAACAGGCGCTCGAAATCGCCGATACGCTGGTGCGCTCGGGCGCCATTGACGTTCTGGTGGTGGACTCGGTGGCCGCGCTTACCCCACGCGCTGAACTCGAAGGTGAAATGGGCGATTCCCTGCCCGGTTTGCAGGCGCGCCTGATGAGCCAGGCCATGCGCAAGCTCACCGCCTCGATTTCCAAGTCGAAGGCCATGGTGATCTTCATCAACCAGATCCGCATGAAGATCGGCGTGATGTTCGGTTCGCCCGAAACCACCACGGGCGGCAATGCGCTCAAGTTCTACTCTTCCGTGCGCCTGGATATCCGCCGTATCGGCGCGATCAAGGAGCGTGAAGAGGTTGTCGGCAACCAGACCCGCGTGAAGGTGGTCAAGAACAAGCTGGCCCCGCCGTTCCGCCAGGTCGAGTTCGACATCATGTATGGCGAAGGCATTTCCAAGGTGGGCGAACTCATCGATCTTGGCGTCAAGAGCGGCATCGTCGAAAAGTCCGGCGCCTGGTTCTCCTATGACAGCCAGCGCCTCGGCCAGGGCCGCGACAATTCCAAGCAGTTCCTGCGCGACAATCCGCAGATCGCCGCCCAGATCGAACAGGGCGTCCGCGAAAGCGCCGGTCTCCTCGGCGACGCCCTCATCACGGCAGGCGGCCCCGAAGACGACAGCGCCAGCAACGAAGACTGACCAAACAAGGGCGCCTCCGGGCGCCCTTGTTTTTTGGAGGCTGCGGGGGGCTCTTTAAGGGGACCGTACTGCCGATCTGTGAGACCCCTGCACGGCCTCGTTTCCCCCCGTTCTCCGCCATGTGTCCCCTTCGTGCCCCATCTGCGGAACTTCTCCGGCCGTAGAGCCGGGCCCATGGATTTTTCCTTTGACCGGGGACGGTGCTATAGTTCTCCCTCCGTGAGCTATAGCGAGCGGTGAAACACCCCCGGCGCAACAGCGACTTCGCGCGCCGGCCGGCCACCCGATATTCGCTTCCTCCGCCACCCCCAATTACGGCTGTTTCGTGTTATGCGCCCTACGCATCCCCCCATCGGCGTGGGGCGCGTTGACCGCAGCTTGCTCCCATTTTCAACTTGAGCCTCTTCGCATCCTCGATGCGAGGCACGCGCAGCATGAGGCTGCCAGTTGGCGCGAAGTGCCGTCGCCAGCCGCTCAACCGCCTTGGAGCGTCTTTCGGAAACGTGGAGCCCACCTTTCCGGCTCGAAAGCGCGACCAAACAAGGAGTTGGAGTTCGTACAGCGTTTCGACGACGCGATGGACGGCTCCAGACGACAAGCTGGCCGGGCCAGGAGAAGCGTGATTGCTCAGGATACTTTATCTGGTCCCCAATCTGGCGGACCCGGCGGTGGCGCGTCGTGTGGCCATGTTGCGGCTGGGCGGCGCCAATGTGGATATCGCCGGCTTCCGGCGCTCGGATGCGCCGCCGGCCGATCTGCCGCTGCAAACCGTCATCGAACTCGACATCACCCATGACGGCCGCATGCTGCAGCGTCTCGCTGCTACGCTCAACGCCGCCTTTCGCGCACGCGGCTGGGCGCGCGGGCTGGCGCGGCCCGATGTGATCGTGGCCCGCAATCTGGAAATGCTGGGCATCGCCAATCGCCTGCTCGACCTCTGGCCCGAGCCGCCAGCGCTCGTCTATGAATGCCTCGACATTCACCGGCTGATGCTGCGCGGCGACAATCTCGGCCAATCCATGCGCGGCATCGAGCAGCGCCTGCTGCGCCGCGCTTCGCTGCTCCTCACCAGTTCGCCGGCTTTCCTCGCCAATTATTTCGACCTGCACGGCGCACCGCCCGCGCATCTGGTCGAGAACAAGGTGTTTTCGCCGGGCATCGAGGCTGTCGGCTCCAACCCCGCGCTCCGCGACGACGTCGCGCCCATCCGCATCGGCTGGTTTGGCGCCCTGCGTTGCCAGAAGTCGCTTGCCGTGCTCGATGCCGCTACACGCGCCCTTTCGGGCCGGGTCGAGGTGATCCTGCGTGGACGGCCCGCCCATACGGCGTTCACGGACTTTTCCGGCACGGTCGCGGCGGCGCCGCATGTCCAATATGCCGGCACCTATCGCTATCCCGACGATCTCCCCGGGCTCTACTCAGCCGTGCATTTCGTCTGGGCCATCGATTTCTTCGAGGAAGGGCAGAATTCGGATTGGCTGCTTCCCAACCGGCTCTATGAGGGGTGCCTTAACGGCGCCATTCCCATCGCGCTGGCCGGCACCGAAACCGCCGCCTTCATCGAGCGTCTGGGCATCGGCCTCGTCGTGCCCGACATCGCGCCGCAAACTCTTGTCGCGCTTTTCGAGGCCGTGATGCCCGAACACCTGCGCGCGCTTGCCGATGCCGTGCGCCGCCGGGATCACCGCGCCTTCCGCTGCGAGCCCGCCGAATGCGTCGATCTGGTCGCACGTCTCGCCGCGACCGCAACGCCCGCGCTGGAGGTTGCCGCATGAGTGCCCGCGTCCTCATCATCGTGCCCACGCTCAACGAAAGCCGCCATATCGGCGCTTTGCTCGATCTGTTGCTGGCCGAGGCCGAGGCGCTCGATGCCCGCGTCGTGGTCGCCGATGGCGGCAGCACGGACGGCACGCAGCGGATCGTGGTCGACCGGGCGCGAGCAACCGCGCGGCTGGTGCTCATCGACAATCCCAAGCGCATCCAGAGCGCCGCCATCAACCTCGCCGTCGCCCAGTTCGGCGATGGCGCCGATTACCTTATCCGCGTCGATGCCCACGGGGATTATCCGCCCGATTATTGTCGCCAGCTCGTGGCCGAGGCCGATAAACGGCAGGCGAGCAGTATCGTGGTGCCGATGACCACATTGGGGCAGGCGGCCTTCCAGCGCGCCGTCGCCACCGCGCAGAATTCGCCGATCGGCACGGGCGGTTCGGCCCATCGTGTGGGCGGCAGCAGCGGGCCGGTCGACCACGGCCATCATGCGCTGATGCGGATCGACGCCTTCCGCGCCGTGGGCGGCTATGACGAGACGTTTCGCGTCAACGAGGATGCCGAACTCGATTTTCGCCTGCGTCAGGCCGGTCATGTCATCTGGCTCACCGACCGCACCGGCATGATCTATTATCCCCGCGCCACCGTCTTGGGCCTCTTCCGCCAGTATTTTTCCTATGGTGGGGGCAGGGCGCGCAACATCCTCAAGCACAGGATGAGGCCCCGCCTGCGCCAGTTGGCGCCACTCGCCATCCTGCCCGTCGTGCTGCTGGCGGCGCTCTCGCTCTGGCATTGGGCCTTCCTCGTGCCGCTGGCCCTCTGGGGGCTGGGTTGCATCGCCCTCGGCATTCATGCGGCGCGCAAATATTACCCCGAGGCGCCGATGCCGATGGTTTTCGCGCCGCTCGTCGGCGTCGCCGCCATGGTCATGCACCTGGCCTGGTCGGCGGGGTTCTGGCTCCATGTGGCGCAGCGTCCGTTCCGCCGGAAGGCGGTGTGAGCCATGACCAGCATCGATATCTGCATCTGCACCTTCCGCCGGCCGTTCCTCGCCAAAACCCTGCGCTCCGTCGCCGGGCTCGACATTGCCGGCCATGAGGTGCGGGTGATCGTCGCCGACAATGACGAGACGCCGAGCGCGCGCGAGCTCGTGGAGCAAATGGCCGCCGAGCTGCCGTTCCCGCTGACCTATATCCACGCGTCGGCGCGCAACATCAGTATTGCCCGCAATGCCTGCCTCGACGCTGCCAGCGGCGACTTTCTGGCCTTTGTCGATGACGACGAGATCGTGAGCCGAGGCTGGCTTGCCGCCCTCCTCGCCGGGGCCGAGGAGACTGGCGCCGCCGCCGTGCTTGGGCCGGTCCGCGCCCTTTATGCCGACGACGCGCCGCGCTGGATGGCCGAGGGCGACTTCCATTCGACGCTTCCGGTCTTCGTCGGTGGCGCCATCCGCACCGGCTATACCTGCAACGTGCTGATCCGTTGGGTCGCGCCGTTCTCCGGCGTGCGCTTCGATCCGGCCCTTGGCCGCGCCGGGGGCGAGGACACGGCGTTCTTCTACCGGCTCACCGCTTTGGGGGGGGCGATTGCCTACGCGCCCGAGGCATTGGTGGAGGAGCCGGTGACGCCCGAACGGGCCAGCATGGCCTGGTTGGTGCGGCGGCGCCTGCGCTTCGGCCAGACCCACGGCATGTTGCTGGGCGGCTCGCGCATCAAGGCCCTCGCCGTGATCGGGGCGAAAATCTCCTATTGCTGCCTGATGACCGGGCTGACCGCGCTCTCGCCCGTGCGCCGCCGCCGCAACTGGCTGCGCGCCGTGCTGCACATGGGCGCGCTCGGCGGCGTCCTTGGCGTGGGGCAGGGCATCCATTATGGCCAGACGGCCGCTTCCTGAACAGAACCAGCCTTCAAAGGCGGAGTAAGAACATGCTCGAAAAGTCCGGATTTCCCGAAGCTTTGGCCCCGCAGCCTTCGGACCTCAAGACCATCGACCTGACGCGGATCTTCTCGCTGCTGCGGCGTCAGGCCTGGGTCTTGGGCGGTTCGGTTGCCGTGATGCTGGTGTTCGCCGGCATCTATCTGGCGCTGGCGCCGCGCGCCTATCTTTCCGCCGGCCAGATCCTCATCGACCGGAACCTGCAGCAGGTGACCAGCCAGGAGGGCACGCCTTCGACCAGCGCCACGGACCTCGAGGCGCAGGTGCTCAACCAGGTCGAGGTGCTGCGTTCGAGCCGCGTGGCCAAGGCCGTGGCGCGGGCGGAGAACCTGATGACCGATCAGGATTTCCTCAATCCGCCGCCGTCGTTCTCGCAGCGGGTCAAGGGGCTGGTGGGCCTGGGCGCGCCGCCGCGTCCCGATACGCTCGAGGCGAGCCTCGATGAGGTGGTGGGCATGCTTCGCGCCAACGTGGCAGTGGATCGCATGGGGCGCAGCTCCATCATCCGCGTCGGCTACGAGGCGGCGACGCCCGAACTGGCCCAGCGTATCGCCCGCGCCTATGCGCAGGCGCTGCTGCAGGATCAGCTCAATGCCGAACTCGAAGCCACCGGCGCCGCCGCCGACTGGCTGCAGCAGCGGCTGGCCGAGATCGGCGAAAGCCAGCGGCAGGCGAGTCTCGAAATCGAGCGCTACCGCCAGGCGACGGGCCTCACCGTCGGGCAGGATCGCGACCTCACCACGCAGCGCATCAACATGCTGTCCAATCAGCTTGCCGAGGCGCAGGCCGAGACGGCGCGGCTGCGCGCGCTTTCCGACCAGTTGCAGTCCGTAGTCGCGGCAGGGCCGGATGCGGCCTCCGACAATGTGGCGCTGCTGAGCGGCTCGCAGACCGATCCGGCCGAGATCACCAAGCTGCGGGACCAGTTGGCGACGCTCACCAGCCGCATTGCCGAGGTCGAGGCGCGCTATGGCGAGGATCATCCCCAGCTCGATAGCCTGAAGGCCGAGAAGGCGTCGCTCAATGGCCGCGTCTTTGCCATGCTGCAAAATCTGGATGCGCAATATCGCACGCAATTCGCCATCGCCCAGCAGCAGGAGGCGGGGCTTCGCGCCAATATCGATGCCGAGGGGCACAGCGCCGGCGCCATCAGCCAGGAGCAGGTGCGCCTCAACGAACTCCAGCAGCGCTCCGACGCCCTGCGGGCGCTCTACAATTCCTACCTCGCCCGCTATGAGGAGGCGGTGCAGCGCCAGAGCTTCCCAATCCCCTCAGTGCGCATCGTCACCGACGCATTGCTCCCGGAAAATCCGTCGAGCCCGCGCACGCTGGTCGTTCTGGCCGCGGCGATCCTGGCCGGGTGCTTCATCGGCGCCATGCTCGGCATGGCGAGCGAATTGCGCGAGCGTGGCTTCCGCACGGGCGCGCAATTGCGCCAGCAGCTTGGCCTGCGCTTTCTCGGCTATGTGCCGCGCCTGCAGATCGATGATGGCACGTCCGAGCAGCAGCAGAAGAGCCTGCGCGCTCTGGTGCGTTCGGCGCTGACCCCACGGACGAACCGGGGCTGGGGCACGCCGCTGGTCGAAACGCTCAAGACCACGCGCCTCGTATTGCAGCCCACGGCCGATCGCGGCACCGTGGTGCTCGGCGTGCTGTCGGTGCTGCCGGGCGAGGGCAAATCCACCTATTCGCTGGCCTTTGCCGAAATGCTCGCCACGCTCGGCTCGCGCGTGCTGCTCATCAATGCCGACGAGGGCAATGCGGCGCGGTCGGGCCTGCCTGTTCGCCTTTTGCCGTCGCAGCAGGGCGACTGGCGCCGGGTGGCGGTCGTGGACGAAGAGACAGGTCTTGTGACGCTGTCGGCCTCCGCGCCAGAGGCGGGGAGCGGCGATCTCTCCAGCGTCGCCATGCAGAAGGTGCTGGCCGAGGCGCGGGGGCAGTTCGACTATGTCATCATCGACCTGCCGGCGCTCGGTCCCGTCATCGACGCCTATTCGGTGCTGCCGTTCACCGATGCCAGCATTCTGGTGGTGGAGTGGGGCAAGACCCCGCGGCGCCTGCTGCGCAACATGCTCGAGCACGAGCCCGATCTGGCCGATCACCTCTTCGGCGTCGTGCTCAACAAGGTCGATCTGGGGAGGTTGCCCCGGTTCACCGAGGCGGGCGGGCTGGAGCGGTTCGCTTATCGCGGCCAGCGCCGCATCGAAGGGGAGAAGAAACAGACGGCGCTCAATTGAGCGCCGTCTTTCCTTTTATTCCGCGGCGATCTTGAAGCCGTCGATGAGCGCGGTATGGAGGCCGATCTTGGCCAGCGCGGCGAGGAAGCCGTCGCCGATATCGCCGCGGTCGAGCGCATAGGCGACATTGGCGGTGAGGAAGCCGATCTTGGAGCCGCAGTCGAAGGACTGGCCTTCGTATTTGACGCCGGTAAAGGACTGGCTGCGCATCAGCGTCTGCATCGCATCGGTAAGCTGGATTTCGCCGCCGGCGCCACGCGGCTGGTCGGCCAGCAGCCCGAAGATTTCCGGCTGCAGGATGTAGCGGCCTGAAATAATGAGGTTGGAGGGCGCCGCCTGCGGCTTGGGCTTTTCGACCATATCGGTGATGCGGAACCCGGCATCGCTGCCGGCGCCGCGCCCGATCACGCCATAGGACGAAACCTCGTGGTGGGGCACTTCCTCGACGGCGATGACGTTGCCGCCGGTCTCTTCATAGGTTTCCATCATCTGCCGCAGCACGCCACGGCGCGCCTTGAACAGCATGTCGGGCAGCAAGAGGGCAAAGGGCTCGTCGCCCACGATATCGCGGGCGCACCAGACAGCGTGGCCCAGGCCCAGCGGCTCCTGCTGGCGGGTGAAGCTGGTGCGGCCGGCCGAGGGCAGGTCCTTGCGCAGCTCGTCCAAGGCCGCCGTCTTGCCGCGCGCCTCCAGGATCGCCTCGACCTCGAACTGGCGGTCGAAATGGTCCTCGATGACGCCCTTGTTGCGGCCGGTGACGAAGACGCAATGGGTGATTCCCGCTTCGCGCGCTTCATCGACCGCATATTGAATCAGTGGGCGATCGACCACCGTGAGCATTTCCTTGGGCATGGCCTTGGTCGCCGGCAGGAAGCGCGTCCCTAGACCAGCGACCGGAAATACCGCAGTTTTAACCGGTTTCGCCATGGCTTTCTCCTGAGTGTAGGTAAGTCACGGGCGAAGTGGATCACGGCGCGGTCAGTCGAGCCAGCCGAATCCATTTGCAGGAATGCATGGCTCGATTGCATTTATGCTATTGGGTTGCTTTGTGCCGAAGGCGTGGCTTTGCCACAGGATTGCCATGCTGCCTCCCGGCGGCTGGGTGGTTCTTTGATAGTATAACCCGCTATGCCTTAAATGTTTCGGCTCCGCGTGCGAGGGGCCGCAAGTAAAGCAGCGTTGCTCCTTCGTCCGGCGGAATCCGCCCTCTACGCAGTCGTGATCGGCGCTCCCATTTTCTTGAGGGCGTGAGGGGTGTATTTACCGCCCGATGATATGAAAGTCGCAGCCGGCGTGGATCGGTGGAACGACGGCGGCCCAAGGCCGGCATGGGAGGGTTGCGTGGACGGTGACAGGCAGGACGATAGCCCGGCGGGGAAAGTACCGCTGGCCGCGCCGCCTGCAACTGGCGAGCGCACCCCGTTTCCGTGGCCCTGGGGGCTTGTCGCGCTCGGCGTCATGGCCCTTGCCTGGGTCGGCGTCTATCTGATCTGGAACGGCATTCTGTTCGTCCTGCCCAAATAGGGGCGGGAAGCTGATTACCGAATAGCTGTTTCGCGATTACTTGCCGGCGCCACGGTTCGCATTAGGCGCCTGGCAGGATTTTCAGTAGAACAACGTGCTGGCCACGACCATGCCGCCAGAGCATTGATTTCCCCTTGGTCGAACCTCCCGTTTTGGGTGTTTTTATGACGGCGCTCTGCATGACAGCCATGCATTGGGAACGTTGCCATGAACTGGGCCGCATGTTTGCCTTTCCCCTATGCCAAGGCCTCCATGGAGCAGGCCGGCAGCAAAGCGGCGTCTCCGGGCACAGGGCCGGGGAGCCATCCTAAGCGATCGAGCGAGATTGGTGTCGTTTGGGCGTCGCGCCCGCGCGATCCCTTCCGCTCGCCGTGAAAGAAGCTGCAATCCGGGTGAGCGTCATGTCGAGCATCAATGCTGAACTGGGGTCGTCGCGTAGCACCCCGTCCGAAACCGGAACGCCGCGGGGCGGAACTGCCAAGCGTGCCTTCGATATCTTCGTGGCGTCGACAATGCTGGTCTTCGCCCTGCCGGCCATGTTCTTCATCGCCGTCATCCTCTTTTCCACCGATCGCGGTCCGATCGTCTTCGCCCATGAGCGGGTGGGGCAGAACGGGCGGCGGTTCCGGTGCCTCAAGTTCCGTTCCATGGTGGTGGATTCGCAGGAGGCCTTGCGCCGCCACCTCGAAGCCTTTCCGCAGGCGCGGGCGGAGTGGGACGCCAACCAGAAGCTTGCCGACGATCCGCGCGTGACGCCATTGGGCCGGTTCCTCCGTGCGACCAGCCTGGATGAGCTGCCCCAGCTCATCAACGTCATCCGTGGGGACATGAGCCTGGTCGGGCCGCGACCCATCGTCCAGGACGAAGTGGCCCGCTATGCCGAGGAGATCGTGCACTACGCCGCCGTGCGTCCGGGCATTACCGGCCTCTGGCAGGTGAGCGGGCGCAGCGATGTCGACTATGACCAGCGCGTGCAGCTCGACAGCCGCTATGTCCGCGAGTGGTCTTTCGCGGGCGACATCATCATCCTCATCAAGACCGTCAAGGTTGTCCTGTTGCGAACGGGCAGCCGATAGGAGAGCGTAAAATGGTGCTTCTGACCTTGCGACCGCGCGCCTTCCGTTCCCGCAATCCGGGGCGCGATGCCGAGACGGACGCGGCGCGTTTCGAAACCATCCGCAATGCCATCGCCATGGCCCTGGCCGATGCCCGCCGCGAACGCGACGGGCTGCAGCAGCGGATCGACATGCATTACGCGCAGGCGGTGTCGGTATTCGACACTTCCGACGACTACGCCGCCCGTGATCCGCGCGACGAGGCGATCCTGCGCAGCGCCGAGCAGAACGCCGCCAACGGGCGTCGGCGCGTGGCCCAGCTCGATGAACAGATCGAGCGGCTGACCCGGCTGATGGCCGAGGTCGATGGCGACCTGACGCCGGGCGCACCGCCCGAAGTGGTGGCCTGACGGCATGACTTCCGCGGAGCCGGTCCAGCCCGGCATGCCGCTCGTCTCCGTGGTCATGGCCAATTTCGAGGCGGGCGGAAAGATCGTCCATGCCCTGCGTTCGGTGCTGAACCAGACGCTTGCCGATATCGAGGTCATCGTCAGCGACGATTGTTCGTGCGACGACAGCCTCGAACATGTCGAGCGGCTGATGGCGGCCGATCCGCGTATTCGGCTGGTCACCGCCGAGCGAAATGGCGGGCCGGCGCGCTGCCGCAATCGGGCGCTCGATATGGCGCGGGGGCGCTGGATCGCGATCGTGGATTGCGACGACATCGTCCATCCCGAGCGCTTCGAGCGCCTGCTGGCGGCGGCGGCCCATTACGATGCCGATATCGTCGCCGACGACCTGCTGCTCTTCCATGAAGATGGCACCGCGCCCCGGCTGATGCTGGGTGAGGAGGTCAATTCCAGTTTCGAGGTCAGCGCCGAAAGCTGGGTGCTGGCCGGTATCAACGGCACGCCGGCCCTCGGCTATCTCAAGCCGTTGGTCAAGGCGGAGCGCCTCAAGTCGCTGCGTTACGACGAGAACCTGCGGATCGGCGAGGATTACGACCTCGTGCTGCGTCTGCTGCTGGCCGGCGCCGGGATGGTGGTGGTGCCCGAGCCGTTCTATCTCTATCGGCGCCACGGCGCTTCCATCTCCCATCGCCTGTCGAGCGCCGACGTGACGGCCATGATCGAGCGCCAGCAGGCGCTTTGCATCGCAGCGGCGCCGTTGCCGCCAGCGCTTGCATCGGCCTTCGAGCGTCGCCTGCGCGTCCTGCGGCAGGGGCTCGCCTATGAGCGGCTGGTCGCCAGCATCAAGGCGCGGCGGCTGGGCGAAGCGCTGGCGCTGCTGGCCGGCGATCCTACCCATGCCGGACGGCTCTGGGCCTCGTTCACCGAGGGTCGTCGCCGCCGTGTGCCGGCCGTTGCCCTGCCGCCGTCGCCGGTGTTGTTCCTGGGCGGCGCGGGCAGGGGGGCCGTCGCCGATCCGGTGCCGCCCTATATACCCGTCCATGCCACCGACTGGTCGGCGCCGCGTCCGCGCCGCTTCTGGCGCGCGCTGGCGGCGCGGCGGGGCGATGGGCCGGTGCAATGCGTGCCGCTCGATGAGGCTGGGCGCTATGCGGCCGGGTTCATTCCCGAGGCAGAGATCGCCTATCTCGATGTCGCGCGGGTGTCCTCATGATCGAGCTGCCGTCCCGCCTCACCTTCAATCTCGCCGCGATCCTCACCTTCGGCGCCTTCGCGGCGCTGGTGCTCAATGCCATGTTCGGGTCGTTGGCGGCGCTCACCTTCATGGCCTGCGGCGCGCTGCTCATCGTCAGCAACCCGCATCAGAGTTTGGATAGCCTGCGCCGCTGGTGGTTCGTGCTGCTGCTGCCGGCCTATTGCATGCTCTCGGCGCTGTGGTCGCAATATCCGTCCAATTCGCTGCGCTATGGCGTGCAGTTCCTGTTCACGGCCATGGTGGCCATCGTCATCACCGGGCGGCTGTCGACCGCCACGCTCATGCGGCTGCTGTTCGTCGTCTATGGCATCGGCGTGCTGCTCAGCATCGTCCTCAACCGCACCGGCGCGGGCGGGGCGTGGCTGGGCGTCTTCGGCAGCAAGAATGCCTTTGCCGCCCATATCGCCGTTTTCGTCCTCATCGCTGCCGCTATGGTGGCCGACCGCGGTTCGCATTGGGTGGTGCGGCTGCTGGCCCTGGCCGGCGTCGCGGCATCCGGTCCGTTGCTGGTGCTGGCGCAATCGGCCGGCGCCACGCTCATGGTGGCGCCGTGCCTCGCCATCGTGGTGCTGACGCTGCTGACCACGCGGCTGCCGGGCAACCAGAAGGTTTTTCTCCTCGCCATGCTCGCCATCTGCGCCGCCGCCCTGGCGCTGGTGATCGCGGTGGCGGGCGATGCGCTCCTGGCCGATGTGCTCGAGGGCTCCGGCAAGGACCCCACGCTTACCGGCCGCACCGACCTCTGGGCCACCGGCCTCAACTATATCGCGCAGCGCCCGCTGCAGGGCCTCGGCTACCGCTCGTTCTGGGTCATCGGCTTCGCCCCGGCCGAAGAGCTCTGGGCCATGTTCGACGTGCCGGCGGGGGCCGGGTTCAACTTCCACAACACCTACATTTCCAACGCCGTCGAGATCGGTCTCATCGGCCTGGGGATGCAGATCGTGCTCATCTATGGCGGCGCGCTGCTCATGGCGGCCTATGCCTTCGCGCGGCCCAGCCCTGCCAATGCGCTGCTGCTGGCCATGCAGGCGCTGATGATCCTGCGCAGCTTCATCGAGGTGGAGGTGTTCTTCGAATTCTCCATCCGCTCGATCCTGGGCATCGCCACCTTCATCTACGCCGCCGCGGGCCTGCTGGCCCTGCGCCACCAGGCCGCGTCCGCTACACCGCAATTCTCAAAGGGACTTTTGAGCCATGCCAGACTATCAGCCCGGCCTCGTCCATATCCGCACGCCCACCTATAAGCGCCCGGAAAGCCTGCGGCGCGCGCTGCGCTCCATGATCGACCAGACCTGGCCCCATTGGGTCTGCGACGTCTATGACGACGATGCCGCCCAGTCGGGCCGGCAGGTGGTCGAGGCGCTGGGCGATCCGCGCATCCGCTACAATGCCAACACGCCCCAGCTCTTCGCCTCGCGCAATATCGACCATTGCTTCGCGGCCGATAACCCCCACGGCGCCGAGTTCTTCTGCGTGGTCGAGGATGACAATTTCATCCTGCCCGATTTCTGCGCCGCCAATATCCGCCTCATGGCCGCGCGCAAGGTTGAGATCGTGCTGCGCAACCAGCTCGTCGAGCATCGGAGCGGCACGCCGCAGGCGCATCTGAGCGCCACCGGCGTGCTGGATGACCTTTTCACCGAGGGCCTTTATGACGCCGCAGGCTTCCGCCTGTCGCTGCTGGCGGGGATCGGCGTTTCCAATGGCGGGCTGTTCTGGTCGGTCCGCGCCCGCTCGCCGCTCGAAATCCAGTATGCATGCACGGCCACCTTGCAGGAATATCTGCGCACCTATTCCATCGTCGAGCCGATCTATGTCGCCATGGAGGCACTGGCCGTCTGGGCCGAGAACGGCGAGCAGACCACGCGCAATGCCGAACTCGATGCCGGATATCTGCGCCGCGAACTCGATCTCAAGCGCGCCGTGCAGGCCCTGCGCCAGCGCGCCTGGGCCGAGGCGACGCCTGCGCAGCGCGCCGCCTTCATGACCGATCCGCGCTTCGCCGCGCCCATCGCCGTGCGCGCCGGCCATGTCGGCAAGGCGCTGATCGGCGGCAAGCTGCATGTCTCCGCGCTCGAAGCCCTGCGCTTGCGGGCGAGGGGGCTGCTGATCCGCCTTTTCGGCCGCGTCACGCCCGATTTCGAGCGCTTCCTCGCCGCGCGCAGCCGGGTTCGTGCATGAGCGCTCCGGCCGATATCGACGGGCGGTTCGAGCACCTCAAGACCGGCCGCGCCACCGCTGCAATCAAGGGCACGCTCTGGTCGCTGGCCGGCAGTTTCGCGCCGGCGGCGATGGGGTTCCTGGTGTTCCTCGTCACCTCGCGCGTGCTGACGCCGGCCGAATTCGGCATCGTCGCCTTCGCCGCCAGCATCAGCACGATCGGCCTCGCCATCGCGCCGGCCGGATTTCGCGAGGCGCTGATCCAGCGGCAGACGATCACGCCCAGCCATCTCGACACCGTCTTCTGGCTCTGTCTCGGCTCGGGCGTCGTCATCTATGCCGCGCTTTGCCTCGCCTCGCCCTTCATCGCCAATGCCACCGGCGAGGCGCCTCTGGCCGTGCTCGTTCCTTTCATCGCCGCCCGGGTCGTCTTCGACATGGCCGCCGCCGTGCCCAATGCGCTGCTGGTGCGCACCATGTCGTTCCGCATGCTGGCTTTACGTACCACCACGGCCTCGATCGTCGCCGCCGTCATCTGCCTTGCGCTCATCTGGGCCGGCCTCGGCCTCTGGGCGCTGGCGGCTTCGCAACTGGCGAGTTCGGTCACGACCTGCATCGCCGCGCTCGTCGCGGCGCGCTGGGTGCCGGGCCGGCGGTTCGACTGGAGCAAGGTGCGCGAGCTGGGCGCCTTCGGGCTCTATTCGACCGGCACCAATTTCATCACCACGATCAATCTCGACCAGATGCTGATCGGTGCGCTGCTCGGTCCGGCCTGGCTGGGCATCTACGGCTTTGCCCGCCGCATCTTCCAGATCCTTACCGATCTCATCTCGGGCGCCCTCAATCTGGTTTCCTATTCGCTGCTCTCGTCCATGCAGCACGAGCCGGCCAAGCGCCGCGAGGCCTATATGCTGGGCACGTTCGCGTCCTCGGTCGTGGCTTTCCCGGTCTTTGCCGGGCTGATGCTGGTGGCGGGCGATCTCATTCCGCTGGCCTTCGGCGCGCATTGGGGCGATGCCGTGCCGGTCGTCCAGGCTTTCTGCGTCCTCGGCATCCTCACCGCCGTGGGCATCCTCCAGGCGGCGCTCATCCGCAGCCAGGGGCAGGCGGGGCTCTGGCTCTATTACATCAGCGCCAAGCAGGTGGTGACGGTCATCTATATCCTGCTGTTCGCGCGCTGGGGCATCACCGCGCTCAGCTTGTCGCTCGTGGTGCTCAACATCGTCATGTGGGTGCCGACGCTACGAATGGTGGCCCGCATCCTCGGCATTTCGACGCTGGCCTATCTCAATTCCTTCGCCCTGCCGATTGCGGCGACGCTGGTCATGTGGGGCGCCGGCTGGCTGGTCCAGCATCAGCTCGCCGAAACCCACGTGCTGCTGCGCCTCACCACGACAATCGGCGCCGCGGCTTTGAGCTACGGCGCCGTCGTGCTCCTCCTCGGGAGAGATCAGCTTGAGAAGCTGCTGGGCTTCCTGCGCAGGCGGCGGGGTTAGAGGCGCATTCGGCGTCTTCGCTATCTACCCAAGACACCCCCACTACGGAACCTCCCCGGCGAAGTCCGAGGGCCCACGGATTGCTCCACTCGGGCCCAGCCACGCCGGGCTAGCTCACCGCCACGCGGCTGCGCACGAAAGTGTCCACCGCCGCCAGTGCCCGTTCGGTGGCGTTCTCGATATTGGCGTCGCTGCTCAATTGCGGTTCGAGCTGCGCCATGGCTTCGAGATGCCGTGCCGCCGAGGCCGTCAGCATGGCGTTGGGGAGTTTCGCCAGCGGAGACGCGCTGAAGCGGCCGACCTTACCGAGGCTGCCGCCGCGTCCGGTGCGGCCGATGTAATATTCGAGCACGCTGGTGGGCTTGAGCGTATTAAGCCGCACATCGAGGCCGAGCGCGCCCGCCCAATCGAGCCATTTCTTGTGATGCCCGCCATAGATGGGTTTTGCCCCGATCCAGGGGGTGCGGAGCGCATCGGCGACGATGGCGCCGTGCATGGCCTCGGTGATGAGCAGCCGCGCGCCGCGAATCTGGCTCAGCACCGTCTCCACCGGCGCCGTGGCGTCGATGAGCGTGATGCCGGCGAGGCGGCAGGCCTCTGCCCAATCGCCGCGTTCGAGGCTTTCGTAGTGAGGCATGAAGGCGACGCCGACATTCTCCGCCGGCGCAGGCAAACGCATGGCGCGCAGCAGGACGGCACTGTCGCAGATCGACAGACGCGGATCGATATCGAGCGTGCGGGCGGTGTTGGGGCCGCGCACGAAACGGATGTCCCAGGTGCCGTCATGCACATCGGGCAGGCCCATATAGCCGGCATAGCCCGAGCCCATCACATATTTGCGCGAGGCTGCGGGCAGGTGGTCGCCGATGATCGAGCCGATGCCGACGAACAGCTCGCTCTCGTCGTCATCGAGAAAATCCTTGGGCAGCAGCGCCGGCCAGACATGCAGGTTCAGCTCGTCACCGAAATTGGGCACCTTGCCGCGAAAGAATACCAGCTTCATCAATTGCCCCCGTTCGTCTGGCAGAGAATGGATTGCTCGAAGGCGCAGGGCGCGCCGAGCGGGGTGAAGGCGACCCAATCGACATCCATGGCGATGGGTGCGGAAACGGGCGCGAAGGCGCCCATCCAGTCGGTCAGCGTATCGGTGCCCCAGAGGCTGAAGAAGATGCGCTGGTCGTTGGTGGGGATGGTCTTGGGGTCGTCCATCGTGCGCACCAGCTTGCCGTCGATATAGAAGCGCAGGCGATCCTGTTCCCAGGTGAAGGCATAGGTGATGAAGTCGGAGGACGACGCATGGGGCAGGGGCACGGATTGGCCGCTGCCCACCTTGCCGTCGCCGCTCTTGCCGTTCACGAACGTTGTCGTGTCGACCTTGCCGGTGTCGCGCAGCAGCACCTCGAAGTCGATCTCGTCGTGCGGCTTGCTCTGCTCGGAGCCGATATAGGTGAAGAAGGCGGCGTTGAGGCCTGAGCCGGTGGGCGTCTTGAGCCGCGCTTCATAGGTGCCGTAGCCATAGGCCTTGCGGGTCTGCAGTTCGCCGCAGCGAAATTGACGGTCACCCTTGGGGACGGGTGCGAAGCCGACATGCAACTGGCCGCCGCTGGCCGAAACCTGGTCGGACGACCAGGTGCAGTTCTGGTGCGCGCCATTGCTCCAGCCGTCCGACACGTACCAGCGGCCAGTATCGAGCTTGTCGAAATCGTCGAAAAAGCCGGCCTCCTGCGCCATTGCGGGCGCAGCAGCCAAAGCGAGGCCGGCAAAGGCGGCCAGTTTCGTCACGGAATGCATTTCAGGCTCCTCAATCGGGGCGGGAAAAGTTGAGGTGGACGACGACAACGTCCCCGGCGAGCAGCGGCGTGTTGAGGTCGGCGGCCATTTCCTGGCCGTCGCGCTGGATCGAATAGGTGTAGGTGGCCGAGGATTCGTCGGGCAGCGTCGTGCCGGTCTGCAAGGCCGCTTCCTGCACGAGGCCCCGTTGGGTGGCGATCTTGAGCTTGGAGGCGCCGATCTGGCCGTCCACCGTCTGCCGCTCCAGCGAAAGATCGGAAATCCGCTGGTCGGAGAGACGCGCCTTTTCGCGTTCGACGGCGGCGATGTCCTGCTGCGCCTGGAGCATGGCGGTCTGGCTGTCGAGCAGCCGCGATTCTAGATCGGCCACGTTGGTCTGGAGCGATTGCACGCGCGAGGCGAGGGCGAGGCCGTTATCGGAGAGGGCGGTGATCTTCTCGAGCTGATCGCGGGCCGAGGCCAGTTGCTGCTCGGTATTGGCCTGCTTCTGCTTGTAGCTCTCGATCTGCCGGTTGAGCAGTTCCACCTGGTCGGCGAGCGAGCGCGTCTGCGATTCCGCCTGCCGCTTCTGGGCTTCGAGGATCGCCGTTTCGGCTGCCACGATGTCATCGAGGTCCTGCGCCCTGGCCAGTTCGGGCGGCACGGCGATCTGGTCCTTGCCCGTCAGTTCGGCATCGAGACGGGCGCGGCGGATGAGGAGGCGCGAATAATCGTCCTGCAGCACGTCGAGCGCACCGGTCGTCGTCAGCATTTCGCGTTCCGGCCGTGATATCGCGTCGGCGCTACGCCGTTCACCGCCGGCCAGTGCCAGCGCCTTCATCAATGTCAGGTTGGGCACGAACTTGTATTCGCCGGGGGAGCCGACGTCGCCGGTGACGTAGATCGGGCCGTATTCGGCCACCTCCACCGTTACGGTGGGTGCGGTCGCCAGCCCCAGCGCTTCCTGCAGGGCGCCGCTGAGCGCTGCCGAGAGCTCTGCGCTGGTCTTGCCCGCGCCTTCGGCGGAGCCGACCATGGGGAAATTCACATTGCCGTCGGCGCCCACCACATAGGTGCCGCCGAGTGCCGTCCATTCCGCGAAATCCGATTCCGCCGCCTTCCACTGCACCACCCGGATGGTGAGCTTGTCGGAAATGCCGAGCCTATAGGGCTCCGCTGCCAGCGTGGCGCTGGCGGCAAGGCCAGCCAACAGCCAGACGGCGCCGCAGGCGATGGACCGGAGGGGGTGTGGGGCAAGGCGCATGTCCCATCCTTGTTGCTGATCGCGATGGGGTGATGCTCGTGCCCGATCACGCCCGCAATGGGGCGGCCACGCGCTGCCGTCGTGGGGGCGGCAGCGGCCATGTCTTCGTTAGTGCATTGATATTCAAATGGATTTTGTTTGCGGATTGAGGCCTGCCGGCTCGGTCAGGTCTGTCATGCGCGAGCCGGGAAGCTCTGCTACGCCCGGTTTCGCCCGCTTGCCCATGCGCCGCGCCGCCTGGCCGGCGGGGGCATGTCCCAGTGCCGTCAGGCGCCGGCGTTGTACCGGCGTCAGCGCCGGCCACAGGACGGCCCGCGCAGCCTCGTCGAGGCTGCCGAACTCATCTTGATGGGCCACACTGCGCGTGCGAATCTCGAAAATGCGAGGATCGATGGGTTCGCCGAGCCGGGGCAGGGCGGTGAACAGCCTGGCGGCGTGGAGCGGGGAGAGTTGCAGGTTGCGGTCGAAATAGACCAGCACCTCGTCGATCTCGGGTTCGTTGACGGCAACCTGGACCTTGCGGATCACGTCCTGGCAGGTCTGCTGCTTGATGCGAGCCGTCAGGCCATGCACCTGGTCGCGCTTGCCGTTGGCGGTAAGGGAATAGCCATCGAGAATCGCCCGGAGCGGATAGCGGGAAACGCAGGTGGGGCAAATCCAGAGGGCCTCGCCGGCGCGCGTCACTTCGTAGGTCAGCCGCAGCTCGTCGCGGCCGCAGAAACCGCAGGCGCTCCCAAGCGTTACGTCATCGGCGATGGCCCAGGTGAGCGTCCATTCCCCTGGATCGCCCACAGCTTCGCGCAGCGTGTACCGTAATCGTGGCATCCTCGCAGGCCTTCCCTGTTCGTCGCGGGGTACCCCTTTTTGCGGAGCATACTCCTTTCGAGGTAGGGTAATCAGGAAGGCTAAAGCGGGCGACCTCTTGTTCGGATCGCCCTATTCTCGTGGCAAAAGCGAGGAAATTTGGTGGCGAAGCGGACACTTCGCATCATGAGTTTCATCGCCGCTCCCTTGCGCTTCTACGGCTCGATCGGCTCCTGCACGAGCGCCACGCCGAACCGCTCCTTCACCGTGCCGACGACCTTGCCCGCCAGCTCGGATATCTCGGCATAGGTCGCGCCGCCGTGGTTGACGATGATCAGGGCGTGCTTTTCATAAATCCCGGCTTGGCCGAGGCGGATGCCCTTGAGGCCGCAGGCTTCGATCAGCCAGGCGGCGGAGAGTTTCACCGTGCCGTCGCGCTGGGGGTAGCGCGGCACGCCGGCGATGGTGTCGGCGATCTCGGGCCGCACCACCGGGTTGTGGAAGAACGAGCCGGCATTGCCCAGCTTGCGCCAGTCCGGCAGCTTGACGCCGCGAATGCTCGCCACCCGGTCGTGGATCGTCTGTGCGTCGGCATCGGCGGGGAGGGTATCGAGGCCCGGATAGGTGAGCACAGGCTGCCAGTTCCCCGGCAGCGCGAAGGTGACTTCCAGCACGACGAAGCGATTGCCGCTGCGCTTGAAGAGACTCTGGCGGTAGGAGAACTCGCACTCGTCGCGCCCGAAGCGGCGCGTGCGGCCTTCCACGAGGTCCCAGGCGAGGAGCGATTCCATGCGGTCGGCCAGTTCGACGCCATAGGCGCCGATATTCTGCACCGGCGCGGCGCCGACCGTGCCCGGAATAGCCGCCAGGTTTTCGAGGCCCCTGGCGCCCTGGGCGACGGTCCAGGCGACGAATTCGGCCCAGTCCTCGCCGGCCTGCGCCGTCACCAGGGCCGTGCCGTCCGCCTGCCGCTCGATGGTGCGGCCGCGCGTTGCCATGATGCCGACCACCGCTTCGATCTCGTCGCGCAGCACCAGATTGCTGCCGCCGCCGATCACCAGCAGCGGCAGGCCGGCCGCTGTGGCGGCCTGCGCCAGTTCCCCGATCTGCTCGGGTGCGGTGACCATGGCGCCGTAGCGGGCGCGCGAGGCGAGGCCCATGGTGTTGCGCTGCGAAAGGTCGAAGTTTTGGTCGAGATGCATGTCGTCCGCTTCAATTGGCATTCAACGAGGCAATACCATGTCCATGGCGCTTATGTGCAAGCGCAAAGCGCGGCGGGGCCGCTGGACGAAGGCGCGAGCGCGCGATAGAAAGCCGGTCAAATTTCCAAGGGTGCGCTCGGGGGCGTGCCACCTTTTCCGCGAGGAATGCCTATACCATGACCAGCGTAAACGACATCCGGTCGAGCTTCCTGAACTACTTTTCCCGGGAAGGCCACGAGGCAGTGCCGTCAAGCCCGCTCGTGCCGCGCAACGACCCCACGCTGATGTTCACCAATGCGGGCATGGTGCAGTTCAAGAACGTCTTCACCGGCGTCGAGAAGCGTCCCTATTCGACGGCGACCACCGCGCAGAAATGCGTGCGTGCCGGCGGCAAGCACAACGACCTCGACAATGTCGGCTTCACCGCGCGCCACCACACGTTCTTCGAGATGCTGGGCAATTTCTCGTTCGGCGACTATTTCAAGGAACGCGCCATCGAGCTGGCCTGGAACCTCCTCACCAAGGAATGGGAACTCCCGCGCGAGCGCCTCTCGGTCACCATCTACCAGGATGACGACGAGGCGCACGCCCTCTGGAAGAAGGTTGCCGGGCTTTCCGACGACAAGATCGTGCGTCTCGGCGCCAAGTCCAATTTCTGGCAGATGGGCGATACCGGTCCCTGCGGTCCGTGCTCAGAAATCTTCTACGATCACGGCGATCACGTCTGGGGCGGCCCTCCGGGTTCGCCCGATGAGGACGGCGACCGCTTCATCGAGATCTGGAACCTCGTGTTCATGCAATACGAGCAGCAGAACGACGGGACCCGCCTGGGCCTGCCGCATCCCTCGATCGATACCGGCATGGGCCTCGAGCGCATCGCCGCCGTCATGCAGGGCGTCCACAATAATTACGACATCGACCTCTTCAAGGCGCTGATCGCGGCTGCCGCCCAGGCCACCGGCACGCAGCCGGATGGCGACGGCAAGACTTCGCAGCGCGTCATTGCCGACCACCTGCGCTCGATGTCCTTCCTCATCGCCGAGGGCGTGCTGCCCTCCAATGAAGGCCGCGGCTACGTGCTGCGCCGCATCATGCGCCGCGCCATGCGCCACGCGACGCTGCTCGGCTCCAATGAGCCGGTGATCTACAAGCTCGTGCCGACCCTCGTGCGCGAGATGGGCCAGGCCTATCCCGAACTCGTGCGTGGCGAAGCCATGATCGAGGAAACCATTCGCCTCGAGGAACACCGTTTCCTCAAGACGCTCGGCCGTGGCCTCCAGATCCTGTCGGACGAGACCAGGGACATGGGCGAGGGCGCGGTGCTCGATGGCGCCACTGCCTTCAAGCTCTATGACACCTATGGCTTCCCGCTGGACCTGACCGAGGACGCCCTGCGCACGCGCGGCATCACTGTCGACCAGGCCGGCTTCTCCACCGCCATGGAGGCCCAGAAGGCCGAGGCCCGCAAGAGCTGGGCCGGCTCGGGCGAAAGCGCCGACGACAAGGTGTGGTTCGCGGTCGCCGACAAGGTCGGCCCCACCGAATTCCTGGGCTACGAAACCGAGAATGCCGAGGGCCAGGTGACGGCTTTGGTCAAGGACGGCGCCATCGTCGACAGCCTCAGGGCGGGCGAAGAGGGCTATGTCATCCTCAACCAGACCCCGTTCTATGGCGAAAGCGGCGGCCAGGTCGGCGATACCGGCTCGTTCAAGGGCGATGGCGTGGCGGCCGAGGTCATCGACACCACCAAGCATCACGGCGTCTTCACTCACAAGGTCAAGGTCACCGAGGGCGAGGTCCGCAACGGCCAGTTCCTGAGCCTCGACGTCGATCATTCGCGCCGCTCGGCCATCCGTTCCAACCACTCGGCCACGCACCTCCTGCATGAGGCGCTGCGCCTGATCCTGGGCGACCACGTTGCCCAGCGCGGCTCGCTGGTTTCGCCCGATCGCCTGCGCTTCGACTTCGTGCATACCAAGCCGATGACGCCGCAGGAAATCGCCGAGGTCGAAGACCTCGCCAACGAGATCGTGCTGCAGAACGCGCCGGTCGAGACGCGCCTGATGGGCGTGGATGACGCCAAGGCGTCGGGCGCCCGTGCGCTGTTCGGAGAAAAGTACGGCGACGAAGTGCGTGTTGTCTCTATGGGTGACCCCACCGGCAACAGTCTCGGCTGGTCCGTCGAACTCTGCGGTGGCACCCATGTGCGCCGTACCGGCGATATCGGCCTCATCACCGTTATCGGCGAAAGCGCCGTGGGTGCTGGCGTTCGTCGTATCGAGGCGCTCACGGGCAAGGCCGCGCGTCATCGCGGCAACGAGAATGCCGCCATCGTCGCCAACGCGGCTTCGCTCCTGCGCTCGGGTTCGACCGACGTGCTCGACCGTATCGAGGCGTTGCAGGAACAGCTCAAGCGCTCGGAAAAGGCGCTGAGCGATGCCAAGCAGAAGCTCGCCATGGGTGGCGGCTCCGGCGCGGCTCCGGCCACGGCCGAAACCATCAATGGCTACAACTTCGTCGGCCGCGCCGTCGAAGGCCTCCAGCCCAAGGATCTGCGCGGTCTCGTCGATCAGGCCAAGAAGCAGGTCGGCTCGGGCATCGTCGCCATTATCGGCGTCACCGAGGACGGCAAGGCCGGCATCGCCGTGGGCGTCACCGAGGACCTCGTCGGCAAGGTGTCGGCGGTCGATCTCGTCCGCGTCGGTTCGGCCGTGCTGGGCGGGCAGGGCGGCGGCGGCCGTCCCGACATGGCCCAGGCCGGCGGCCCGGATGGCTCGAAGGCCAACGACGCGCTGATCGCCATCAAGGAAGCCCTGGCAGGCTGATCTCAGGCACCAGATTGAAGAAGAAGGCCCCGGTCGTGACCGGGGCCTTTTTTTCATTGCGTCGGAAAGCCGGCAGGTTCCGATCAGGGTTCGGGGCCCTGCAGGTCCACGAGGTTCTTGCGGGCGCCGTCGCGGCGGGCCCGGAATTCGGCGAAGCGGCCGGCTATGCGGGCGCTCGTGCCATCGGCGAAAATGTTGATGATGCCGGCGAGGACGATCACGGCGATGCCGACGATCGCCACGGCATCGGGGAACTCGGCGTAGAACAGCGCCCCGAAAAGGATGCCCCAGACGATCTGGCTGTACTGGATCGGTGCGACGGCGCTGGCCGGGGCGTGCTTGGTGGCGAGCACCAGCATCAGCTGGCCGGCGCCGATGGCGATGCCGGCGACGAAAAGCAGGGCCATTTCGGAGAGCGTGGGGAATTCGAAGCCGGGGAGCATGGCCACGCCGTTGAAGACGATCGCCCATATGGCCGGGATGGCCATGAGCGTGGTCCGCTGCTCCTTGTTGGACAGGATGCGCAGGAGCGTGGTCGTCGTCGCCGTGAACAGCACGCAGAGCAGGGCGGTGATGTGGCCGAGTTCGAGTTCGCGGAAGCCGGGGCGCACCACCACCATGATCCCGATGAAGCTCACGACGCCGAGCAGCCAGCGGAGCGGGCCCACATGCTCCTTGAGCACGAAGACCGAGAGCACCGTGATGACCACGGGAACCAGGAAGATGATGGCGTAGGTTTCGGCCAGCGGGATGGTGATGAAGGAATAGGTGATGAGCGTTGCCGAGGCGAGGCCGCAGAAGGCGCGCAGATGCACCAGCCGGGGGTGCTTCATGCGGAAGATGCCGCGCCAGCTTTCGGCCCGGGGCTTGGTGATGGCCGCCGGGATCATGGCGAAGATGTAGGTGAAAAAGCCGATCTCGAATATGCCGACCGTTGAGCCGATGCCCTTGATGAGGGCGTCGGCGCAGGAGAAGACGAGATAGGCGAAAAGCGCGAAAACAACGCCGATCGGCATGGGAAACTCCCTGTCGGTCAGGCGGCCTTCTTCTTGGTGTCGGCCGGCTTCTGGTCATTGGCGGCAGCAGGCGCCTTGGCGGCGGCCGGGCCACGGAGGATGGCGAACCGCGCGACGGCGCGGCGGCGCACTTCTGCGGGCACGACATTGAGCACGCCGGCCACCACCACGACCGCCAGCCCCACATAGGTGATGGCGTCGGGGAACTCGTGGTAGAAGGTGGCGCCGAAGACGATGGCCCACAAGATCTGGCTGTATTGGGTGGGCGCCACCATGCTCGCCGGCGACAGGCGCGTCGAGGTGATGAAGCAGAGGTGCCCAACGCCGCCGAGAATGCCCATGGCCACGAAGAAGGCCAGTTGCTGGGGCGTCGGCATCACGAACATGGGGATCATCATCAGGCCGTTGAAGATGATGAGGTAGGACGTCGGCACCCCGAACACCGAGACGCGCTTTTCGCGCGGGGAGACGGTGCGCAGGATCGTGGTGGTCATCGAGCCGAAGAAGGCGCTGCCGACGGCGGCGAGGTGTCCCCAATGCAGTTCGCGAAAGCCGGGACGCACGACGATGAGCACGCCGAGGAAGCTGATCATCAGCAGCACCCAGCGCTGGGTCGGCACATGCTCCTTGAGCACCAGCACCGAAATGATGGTGACGAAGACCGGCGCGAGGAAGGCGATGGAATAGACTTCGGCCAGCGGAATGGTGGTGAAGGCGAAGACCACCATGGTGGCGCCGAGCACGCCGGTGACGGCGCGGACATGGAGCAACCAGGGGTGGTTGAGCTTATAGGTATCGCGCCAGCGCTCGCCCTTGGGCTTGCTGAGCATTGCCGGGATCAGCGAAAAAAGCGCGGAGAAGAAGCCGATCTCGAAAACGGTCAGGTGACCGGAGAAGCTTTTGACGATCGCATCGCTGCACGAATAGAGCGCGTACGAACCCAGCGCAAAAAGGACGCCGACCGGCATCTGGGATATCCAATCATAATAGATATCGCACCGCTGCGCGGGGGCTGGGGAGGCGCGTGGGGAGGCAGGGGCCGCAATGAGAGGGCGGCTCGACCCTGAAAACTACAATACGCACACTATGCCGAAATTGTGAGCGTTTTCTTGCCAGGGAAAACAAATAGTTGCCGCGGGCGACTATTTGGACACAAAAGCCATGGCTTTGCTCGGTTTAGGTAGAAGTGAGCAGGGGGATAAGTCTTTGCGCCGGATCACTCCTGATCCGGCGATACGCCCTTCACCGCCGGCCCGATCACCTCGATGCGGTTGGTCCAGATATAGCCGTCGAAGGCGGGCGGCACGTCGGCGAGGTCGCGCACAGTGTCGATCCCTGAAGTGCCCGGATCGCCCGACTGGAACGCGCCGAGCAGAATCACGCGGCTGCCGGCGTTGCGCATGCGTTCGAGGAACAGGTTGGGCCAGCCCCACATCCAGGGCGCGGCGTTGATCGGCAGCATGATCAGCGTGTCGCGGCAAGGTCCCGGCACGTAGCCGGTCCAGCCGAGGCCGGCATATTGCAGTACGCAATCGACCGTGGTGCGCCGCGTCCAGGCATTGTCGAGGCCGAGGAGCTGCTGGGCGCGCAGCGTCGGCGGGTCGCCGCCATAGACGCCCCAGATCTCGCCGCGCCAGACCGGGTCGTCCTTGACGACGGCGGCCAGCATGTCGGCCTCGCGCTCCTCGTTGCTCTTGAAGTTGACGAGGAAGCGGCCTTCGGGAAAGGCGGCAAGCACTTCCTTGAACTCAGGCATCATGCCGATGCCTTTGCCGCGGAACGGGAAGGTGGCGCCGCCATCGGCAGTGTAGCCATAGGCGACGTCGAGCGTCTTGAGGAACGCCATGGATTGCTCGCGCGTCACCCCGCTCGCCTCGGTGTGGCAATCGAGGGTCCAGTCGTGCAGCACGGCGAGCTGGCCGTCGGTGGTGGGGTGGATATCCAGCTCGACGATGTCGGCGCCGGCGTCGAATGCGGCGCGCATCGAGGGCAGGGTGTTCTCGAAATAGTCGTGGGTCGGCGGGTCGATGCGGCTGGCGCTGCAACCGTCATTGCCTAGGCCGTTATTGTCGAACGTCTGGTGGACGCCGCGATGGGCAATCAGTTCGATATGGGCATCGGCAGGCGGCGAAACGCGCCAGCTCGCGTTCCAGACATAGATGGCCGCCACGAACACGACGAGGCCGATGAGAATTCTGCGCAACATGATCAGACCCCCAGGAAAGCGTCAGAACGAGCGCGCGGCGCGTTCGTTGAAGCGCGGCCATTTCTTGCGGGCCGGCAGCTTCGCCTTGGGTTCCTGGAGGAGGTAGAAAACCTGGGTCTGGTTGCAGGATGCGTCTTCGCTGCCCTCGACGCTTACTTCCCAGTTGACGCCGGAAAGCGGCCGCTCGCCTTCGGCGGACCAGGCGCGGATGCGCTCGTGGACGCTGGGGAGCAGGTGCGCCGAGCCGGTATGGGTGGCGGTCACGGCGCGGCCGCCGGGCGCCTGGACGCATTGCAGGTCGTCATCGCCTCGGAACGGCTCGGTGACCTCGACGCCGATATCCACGGTGACCTCGTCGTCGCTCTCGCCCCAGTAGATGACGACCTTGCGTTCGCCCGGCTCGATCCCGCGCTCGCGCACGCGATCCCACACCGGGGAGTTGGCGATGGCGTCCGAGAGCATGGCGACCGAAACGCGGCTGCGTACGGCGGCGAGCAGGAGCGGGGCGACTTCGATGATGCCGATATCGAGCAGATGAATCATCGCCGGCCGCCTTGCCGCGATCGGCGAGCGCCATGGAGGGTCGGTTTTGCGCCGTTCAGCCCCGCGGCGGCAAATGCACTCATGTCTGGTCTCCACGTCCCGATGGATGAATGCAAGCTGGGTGGTGTGTTACTAGCTGTTCAAGGGGCGGGCCGAAAAAAATCTCAGGCCGAAATCGATTGCTCCCAGCGAAAACGGCGCCCTGGGGCGCCGTTGGATGTACGAAATTTCCTTCAAATTTATCGATTTGAAGAGCGTCAGCCCATGGCCTTCTGCAGGTTTTCGTCGATGGCGTCGAGGAAACCGAGGGTCGAAAGCCACGGCTGATCCGGACCGACGAGGAGCGAGAGGTCCTTGGTCATCTTGCCGCTTTCGATCGTGTCGACGACCACTTTCTCCAGCGTCGTCGCAAAGCGCATCAGCTCGGCATTGTCGTCGAGCTTGGCGCGATGGGCGAGGCCGCGAGTCCAGGCGAAGATCGAGGCGGTGGAGTTGGTCGAGGTCTCCTTGCCCTGCTGGTGCTGGCGGTAATGGCGGGTCACGGTGCCGTGCGCGGCTTCCGCTTCCACGATCTTGCCATCGGGCGTCATCAGCACGGAGGTCATCAGGCCAAGCGAGCCAAAGCCCTGGGCCACGATGTCGGACTGCACGTCGCCATCGTAGTTCTTGCAGGCCCAGACGTAGCCGCCGCTCCACTTGAGGGCCGAGGCGACCATGTCGTCGATCAGGCGGTGTTCGTACCAGATCTTCTTTTCTTCGAACTTGGCCTTGTAGTCCTTCTCGTAGATCTCCTGGAAGATGTCCTTGAAGCGACCGTCATAGGCCTTGAGGATGGTGTTCTTGGTCGACAGGTAGCAGGGCACGCCGCGGTTGAGCGCGTAGTTGAACGAAGCGTGGGCGAAGTCGCGGATCGAATCGTCGAGGTTGTACATGGCCATGGCCACGCCCGAACCCGGCGCGTCATAGACGTCGTGCTCGATGGTCTGGCCGTCTTCGCCCACGAACTTGATCGAGAGCTTGCCCTTGCCAGGGAAGCGGAAATCGGTAGCGCGGTATTGGTCGCCGAAGGCATGACGGCCGACGATGATCGGCTGGGTCCAGCCCGGAACCAGGCGCGGTACGTTCTTGCAGATGATCGGCTCGCGGAAGATCACGCCGCCCAGGATGTTGCGGATGGTGCCGTTGGGCGACTTCCACATCTTCTTGAGCTTGAATTCTTCGACGCGCTGCTCGTCCGGGGTGATGGTGGCACATTTGATGCCGACGCCGATTTCCTTGATGGCATTGGCGGCATCGACGGTCACCTGGTCATTGGTGGCGTCGCGGTTCTGGATCGACAGGTCGTAATAACGGATGTCGAGATCGAGATACGGCGTGATGAGCTTGTCCTTGATCGCCTGCCAGATGATCCGGGTCATCTCGTCGCCGTCGAGATCGACCACCGGGTTGGCGACTTTGATTTTGCTCATCGATAACGCTCCGTAGGGGTTATGAGGCCCCAACGGGGCCTGCGGGTCGGCCGCCCCTATAGCATTGGTGTTGCCGCGCGCAAAGGCCGCAGGACGTATCAGGCGTGCAGGGTTGCAGCTGCGGCGACTCGGTTGCGCTTCATCCTATGACGGCCGCGCTCGCGCTCGAGAATGCCGTCGGCATCGAGCGAACGAATCGGAACGGATTTGTCCCTGGGAATGTCCTCGCTCAGTTGCAGCGACAGGTAGCGGGCGCAGCAGACGCGCAGGAACGAGGCGAAGTTTTCGAGGTCGTGCCCTTCCTCCAGCGATTCCCGATAGAGGCGGGCGATGAGCTGGCTGGTGGTCAGCCCGTCGCGGGCGCCGAGCTCTTCCAGGACATTCCAGAACAGCGCTTCGAGGCGCACGCTGGTGGCGAAGCCGCCGATCCGCATCGAGCGCGTCTGGCTCTGCCAGAGATTGGGATCGGCATTGATGAACAGGCGGCACATAGGCGTTCCTCCCTTCGGGCGAGGCCGGCCGCAAGGGCCGGCCCGCTCTGTCAGGCCGCCGCCTTCCGGCTGTCGTGCTCGATCCGCGTGCCGAGCACAGCCAGAAACTGGCCGATCCAGGCAGGGTGAGCGGGCCAGGCGGGAGCCGACACCAGATTACCATCGGTATGGGCAGCATCAATGGCGATATCGGCGAAAGTCGCCCCGGCCAGTTCCACCTCGGGCCGGCAGGCCGGATAGGCCGAGCAGGTGCGGCCTTCGAGCACGCGCGCGGCAGCGAGAATCTGCGGGCCGTGGCAGACGGCGGCAACCGGCTTGTCGGCTTCGAAGAAGTGCCGGACCATGGCGATGACGCGCGGGTCGAGACGCAGGTATTCCGGGGCGCGTCCCCCGGGAATGACGAGGGCGTCGTAGCTCTCGGGCTTGATGTCGGCGAAGCTGGCATTGAGCGCGAAATTGTGGCCCCGCTTTTCGCTATAGGTCTGGTCGCCCTCGAAATCGTGGATCGAGGTGGCGATGGTGTCGCCCGCCTTCTTGTTGGGGCAGACGGCATGGACCGTGTGGCCAACGGCCAGCAGCGCCTGGTACGGGACCATGGTTTCGTAGTCTTCGCCGAAATCCCCGCAGATCATGAGAATGCGCTTGCCGCTCATCTTATCCTCCTCCTCGTTGTGCGGATTACGCTTGCGACTATGCCACCCGGGCAGGGGCTGCGGGTGTTAGCGGGATACTACACTTGACGACCGTGTATATGCACGGCATGAAGCTGGCATGGAAGAAGATGACTTCTCGCAGTGCCTCATCCTCAATACGCGCATGGCGGCCCGTGCCGTGACGCGCCGGGCCAACCGGAAGCTGCGCGGCTTCGATGTCACCGCCACCCAGTTCTCAATTCTCACCGCTGCCCGGCAGCGGCCCAGCCGCTCGATCACCGAAATAGCCGAGAGCATCGCGATGGAGCGCACGACGCTTTCCCGCAATCTCGACCTGCTGGCCCGCAAGGGCCTGGTGCAATTGTCGGGGGCGGCGAAGGGGAACGGGCGGCTGTGTTCGCTGACCTCGGAGGGACAATCGCTGCTCGACAGGCTCGTGCCGATCTGGCGCGCCAGCCAGGTCGAGTTGCGGGAACGATTGACCCAGCCGGATTGGCCATCCACCCTCAAGGCGCTGCAGGCCTTGGCAAGCCTCTAGATCAAAACACTATTTGGCCTGATTTGACGGGCACCCGTCGGTCACCCAGAGGAGACGAAAGCAATGCTCAGACCTGATAAGAACGATCCGATCGTCGTGACCGGCATGGGGGTCGTGAGCCCGCTCGGTGTGGGTGTCGACAAGGTGTGGGAGCGGCTGTTGGCCGGCAAGAGCGGCGTCGGGCCCAATACGCGGTTCGACGTGAGCGAATTCGCCAGCCGCATCGCCGGCCTCGTCAAGCGCCCCGACGAAGACCCGGAAGCCGGTTTCGATCCGCTGGTGGCGATCGACGCCAAGGACATCAAGAAGATGGACCTGTTCATCCAGTACGGCCTCGTCGCCGCGCAGGAGGCGATCCGTCAGGCCAACTGGTTCCCCGAGAGCGAGGAAGACAAGGAAGCAACGGCTACCGTTATCGCATCGGGCGTGGGCGGCTCGCCCATCATGGCGGAAACCGCCAAGATCATTATCGAAAAGGGTCCGCGCCGGCTCTCGCCCTTCACCGTACCGGCTTTCCTCGCCAATCTGGCGGCGGGCTGGATCTCCATCCGCTATGGCTATAAGGGCCCGATCGGTACGCCGGTCACCGCCTGCGCCGCCTCGGCCCAGGCGATCGGCGACGGCATGCGCATGATCATGACGGGTGAGGCGGAAGTCGCCGTGGTCGGTGGCGCCGAAGGTTCGGTCGATCCGATCTCGATCGGCGGTTTCGCCGCTTCGCGTGCGCTCAACACCACCTTCAACGACAATCCCGAGCAGGCGTCGCGCCCGTTCGACAAGGGCCATGCTGGCTTTGTGCTGGCGGAAGGCGCGGCGGTGCTGGTCATCGAAAAGCTCAGCCATGCCCGCAAGCGCGGCGCCAAGCCGCTGGCGGTGGTTGCTGGCTACGGCACTTCTGCGGATGCCTATCACCTGACGGCGGGCGAGCCCACCGGTGCCGGCGCGCAGCGCGCGATGCGCAACGCCATCAAGATGGCCGACGTATCCGCCGATCAGATCGGCTATGTGAGCGCCCATGCGACTTCTACCGAGGTGGGAGACGCGGCGGAGATCGAGGGGATCAAGGCGGTGTTCGGCGATCGCGGCAAGAGTCTGTCGGTGTCGGCGCTAAAGTCCTCCACCGGCCATTTGCTCGGCGCGGCAGGAGCCCTGGCCACTGTGGCCACCGTGCAGGCCATCCGCAACGGCATGCTGCCGGCCACGCTCAACCTCGACGATCCGGAGGAGGGCGCGGACGTGTTCGACCTCGTACCCCGCGTGCCGCATGCCAAAGCGCTCGATTATGCGCTGGTCAACGCCTTCGGCTTCGGTGGCGTCAACGCTTCGCTGGTGATGGGCAAGGCGCCGCAGGCTTGAACCTCAGGCCAGCTTCCGGCCAGCCGCGTGGCTTTGAGACAAAGCGATCCATTCGCGCAGGGCGTCGTCATCCTCGATGGCGTCGCCCTCCACCCAGATGAAGCCCCGCACCGGCCGGCCGCCATGCACCATCTGGCTGGCGCCGGTACGTGCCAGCGCCACCTCGTTGCCAGCCTCCTTGTCGACCTTGACGAGAATGCGGCCGTCGCTCTTGGCGCCGACCAGGATATGGCCGTTGAGCAGGAATGTCTGGCCGCCGAACATCCATTTCTCGGTGATGCGCGGGTCGCCATCGAGAATGATGCGGATGCGGTCGCAAAGATGCAGCAGGGTCTGGCTCTGGCGTTTCATCACTTCATGTCGGAACGATCGGGAAGGATGGTTTCGAACGCTGCGGACATTCAGCTCTCTCCGCTGTCGCGATAGCGCGCGTAGTGGGGGATTTCGTCCGCCATCGCGTCCCAATCGTGATGAGAGCGGGCAAAGATGAGCTGGGTCGGCGCGAACCAGTCGGCATCCGCGCCGAACAGGCCAACGGGCAGGAGCAGCATCCCGGGCGCCCGGCTTGAACTGCCCGCTAGCGGCGTGCCGCATCCGGGGCAGAAGCTACGGGTGAAGATGGCGCCGGAATCGGCGGGCCTGTCGAATGTCTTGACGGGGCCAGCAATCGTGACGTCGGATTCGACCAGGAGCGCCGCCGTCGAATGCCCGGTGCCGGTCGCCTTCTGGCAGTCGTGGCACGAGCACATGAGCATGGCTCGTACCCGGCCGTTGACGATGACGGTAACGGCGCCGCAGGCGCAGCGGGCCGTCAGGTCTATCGATGGTTTGGCAATGTGGTTCATGCATCGAGGCTGGCATGGGCCGCCCGAACTTGCAATTACGGCGCCTGCGGCTTACCACCGGGAGCTTTCGCGATCCGGGGACGCGCGACATGGTCTATGCACCGGACTATCCCATCCTGACGAGCCGCCTGCGTCTGCGGCCGTTCACGCGCGGCGACGTCGATGCCGTCTTTGCCTACCGGCAGCGCGAGGATGTCGCGCGCTATCTTTTCGATCGCCCGATGACCCATGAGACCGTTACCGAGGCGGTGCAGCAGCGCATTGCGCAATCGGCCGTCGAGGAGGAGGGCGACAAGCTCGTGCTCGCCGTGGATCTGCGCGAGACGGGTGAATTGATCGGAGAGGTGTCGCTGATCTGGCGTAGCGAAATCGCGCGGCAGGGAGAACTCGGCTATATCTTCAACCCGAATTTCCATGGTCACGGTTATGCGACCGAGGCTGCCCGCGCGCTGCTCGAGATCGGGTTCGGGGGGCTGGGTCTTCATCGCGTCATGGCAAGATGCGATGCGCGTAACGTGGCCTCGTGGCGCGTCATGGAACGGCTGGGCATGCGCCGGGAAGCACATTTTCGCGAGCATGCCCGCTTCAAGGGCGAGTGGGACGAAGAATTCATCTACGCCATTCTCGAGGGAGAATGGGTTGCCCAGCAATCCGATGAGGACGCTTTGGGCAAGAGCGGACTGTCGCAGGTTTGAATTGATTCGGCCGCATTCACGGCCTAACCATTAGCGGCGGGCAGCGTTAGTCGTCCGCTTTCAGCAAAGCGTCACGGAGCCGGTATATGAACCGGCAAGAGCAGGCCGGCCAGCAGGGGCCTCCCGGCCTGGTGGCTTATGCCATTTTCCTCGTGATTCCGGGGAATTGAGAAGGTTTTTTCACGCGTCGGGCCGGAACCGGAGCCAGCGCTGTTCCGTTCCAGAACTATGCAATGGCGGGGCGGCCGGCAGTTCGTCCGTGGCCCCGCCGATGACCTGCGGAGGAACGCGACGCCATGACCCATCTACAACTCCCCGTGGAAACCGACAGGCTGATCCTGAGGATTTTCGATCGCGGCGATATCGACGCCGTGATGAGCTACCATGCGCTTCCCGAAGTGCAGCGCTACCTGGATTGGAAGGCGCGCGACAAGGTCGAGGTGCAGGCAGCCATCAAGGCCATGAGCGAGCAGGTTACCTTGCAGCGCCCCGGCGACATCCTGTCCCTGGCGGTGATCCGCAAGGCCGACAAGCATTTGCTTGGGCAGGTGTCTTTGCGCTGGGCGGACGCCACGGCCGGGCAGGGGGAGGTGCGCTTCGTTTTCGGCAAGGCCTATTCGGGGCAGGGCTATGCCACCGAGGCGGTCTCCAGGATGATCGATATCGCTTTCGACTATTTCGGCATGCACCGGGTCTTTGCGCGATGCGACGCCCGCAATACGCGTTCGGCCAAGCTGCTGACGCGCCTGGGCATGCGCCTTGAGGCACATTATCGCGAACATGCCCTGTTCCAGGGTGAGTGGGACGAGGAACTGCACTTTGCCGTCCTCGACCGCGAATGGCGCCGTTCGGCCAAGGTGAAGGAACTGACGCATCGCGTGGCGTGACATTCGCCACGCTTGATCTTTAGGCAAGTTTCTCCGTATTTGCCGGCAACAAGGAATTTCCCATGGCCGGCACCGACTCTTCATTGACCTTCAATTATCGCCCCAGCCCGGCGGTGATCCTGTGCGAACCCCAATTGGGGGAGAATATCGGCACGGCAGCGCGGGCCATGGCGAATTTCGGCCTGTGGGACCTGCGGCTGGTCAATCCGCGCGACGGCTGGCCCAATGAACGCGCCATAGCCGCCGCTTCGCGCGCCGACCACGTCATCGAAAAGGTGCAGGTGTTCGAAACGGTCGAGGCGGCCGTTGCCGACCTGTCGCTGGTTTACGCCACTACGGCGCGTCGCCGCGACATGCAGAAGGAAGTGATCGGGCCCGATAGCGCTGGGCAGCGCGTCATTTCCCATATCGCCGGCGGCCAGAAGGCCGGGTTCCTGTTCGGGCGCGAGCGCTGGGGTCTCTATAACGAGGAAGTGGCGCTCTCCAACGCCATCGTGACCCTGCCGGTCGAGCCGGCCTTTGCCTCGCTCAACATCGCGCAGGCGGTGCTCATCATCGCCTATGAATGGCGGCGGCAGACCGACGAGGGCGCGCAATTGCCGTTCGACAGCGGTCTCGCCGAAGCTGCGCCCAAGGAGGAGTTGGTCGGGTTGTTCGAGCACCTAGAGGGCGTGCTCGACCAGACGGGGTTCTTCACCACGCCCGACAAGCGGCCGAGCATGGTCAACAACCTGCGCACGGCGCTGTCGCGCGGCAATTTCTCTTCGCAGGAAATCCGCACCCTGCGCGGCGTCATCTCCTCGATCGACCGCCGGCACGAGCGTCCCAATCCGAACCGGCAGCCGCGCAAGGCCAAGGAAGACTAGGACAGGCGCAAGCAGGCTTTGACTGTGACGAGCCGGCGTGTCATTTCCTTTGCGCATAATGCAAACCACCGCTTCGGCGCCTGAGCCGTCTCGTCAGGCATTCAACTATCCCGGCTTCCGTTTTTTCTGGATCGCGACGCTGACGACCAGCTTTGCTGTGCAGATCATGGCGGTTTCGGTCGCCTGGCAGGTCTATGACCTGACCAGCAGCCCGGCATTGCTGGGCCTGGTGGGGCTCACGCTGTTCCTGCCGGCGCTGTTGCTGGTGCTGGTCACCGGGCTGGCGGCGGACAGGTTCAATCGTCGGGCCATCATGGCGATCTGCCTTGGCTTCGAATTCGCAGCGGCGATCGCACTTTTCATCTTCGTAGATCTTCAGGCGCACGAGATCTGGCCGATCTTCGTCGTGCTGGCCATTTTGGGTGCTGCCCGCGCCTTCATGGGGCCGGCGAGCCAGTCGCTGGCGCCCAATCTGGTGCCGCCCGAGGCGCTGTCGAACGCTATCACCATCAATGCCTCGGCCTGGCAGTTCGCCTCGATCCTGGGGCCGGTGGCCGGCGGCCTGCTCTATGGTATCGGCCCGGAAGTGGCGTTCGGAGTCGCGGCGGCTTTGGTCGTGGTGTCGATGGTGAGCGTGCTGCTCATTCCGCGCCCGTTCCAGCGCGAATCCCATCAGGCAACCAGCATGGAGACCATGCTGGCCGGTTTCCGCTACATTCTCTCCAATCGCGTGGTGCTGGGCGCCATCTCGCTCGATCTTTTCGCCGTGCTGATGGGTGGCGCCGTAGCGCTGCTGCCGATCTATGCCAGGGATATCCTGCATGCCGGGCCCTCCGAACTCGGCTTCCTGCGCGCTGCGCCGGGCATTGGCGGCATCGCCATGGCGGTGCTGTTGTCGCGCTATCCCATCCGCGATCATGCCGGACGCCTGCTTTTCGTGTTCGTGGGGCTCTTCGGCTTTTTCACCATCCTTTTCGGGTTCTCGACCTCGATCTGGGTAGCGGTGCCGGCGCTGGCGCTGGTCGGGGCCAGCGACATGGTGAGCGTCACCATCCGCGAAACCATCATGCAGCTCTGGACGCCCGACTCGGTGCGCGGACGCGTCACGGCGGTCAATTCGGTGTTCATCGGCGCCTCCAACGAGTTGGGCGAGTTCCGTGCCGGGATGGTCGCAGCCTGGTTGGGCGCGGTGCCGGCGGTGGTGATCGGCGGCGTCGGCGCAATGGCGGTTGCGGGCATCTGGAGCCGGCTCTTCCCCGAGTTGCGCAACCAGCGCGGGCTGGACCGCAAGATGGTTGCCGAGCCGGAAGGCGCGGCCGCTCAATAGTTCACTGCAACAGGGGTAACCAGAAAGATGTCCCTTTCTATCTATCGCGCTTCGGTGCCGGTCTATATTCGCGGCTTCGAGCAATTGCTGGGCATCATGGCCAAGGCCGAGGCCAACGCCTCGACGCGCGGCTTCGACCTTTCGGTGCTGGTCAATGCGCGCCTGGCGCCGGACATGTATGCCTTTTCGGGCCAGATCCAGCGCGCCAGCGATACTGCCAAGGTCACGGCCGCGCGCCTTGCCAATGTCGAGGTGCCGAGCTTCCCCGACAACGAGACGAGCTGGCAAGACCTCAAGGCGCGGATCGGAAAGACCGTCGATTTCCTCAAGAGCATCCCCGAAGCCGCGTTCGCTGGCGCCGACGAGCGCGTGATACCGGTCAAGCTGCGCGACGCCGAGCTGTCGCTGACGGGCACCGACTATCTTCTCAACCGCCAGTTGCCGAACTTCTTCTTCCACATCTCCATGGCCTACGCGATCCTGCGCCATAACGGCGTCGATATCGGCAAGCGCGACTATCTGGGGCTCTAAACCCACTGGCGCGGTGCGCCGAATGGCCCGCCGCGCTTGACACAGAACGTTCATCCCTCTATCACGCGCGCACCTGTCGAGCCCTTCGGGGTCGCAGGCGCACCCGGGATCTCCTTTATCAGGGGTCTGTCGGCTTCGGCGTTCAGGCGCTGGGGCAGAGGAGGGCGCGGTCCATTTCTCTTCGTTCACAAAGGACACGCGATGACGAAGCGCCATTCAGTCAAGTACAAGATCGACCGCCGCTTGGGCGAAAACCTGTGGGGCCGCCCGAAGTCCCCGCTCAATGATCGTGCCTATGGCCCCGGCCAGCACGGCCAGCGTCGCAAGGGCAAGGCTTCGGACTACGGTCTGCAGCTCCGCGCCAAGCAGAAGCTCAAGGGCTATTACGGCTCGATCACCGAAAAGGCATTCAAGCGCCTTTATCAGGAAGCCTCGCGCGTCAAGGGCGACACCGGCGAGAACCTGATCGGCCTGCTCGAGAGCCGTCTGGACGCGATCATCTATCGCGCCAAGTTCGTTCCGACCGTCTTTGCCGCCCGCCAGTTCGTGAGCCATGGCCACGTGATGGTCAACGGCAAGCGCGTCAACATTCCGTCCTACCAGGTCAAGGCCGGCGACAAGGTTGAAGTGCGCGAGCGTTCGCGTCAGCTCACCGTCGTCCTCGAAGCCGTGCAGCTCGCCGAGCGCGATGTGCCGGAATATATCGAAGTCGACCACAACAAGATGTCAGCCACCTATGTGCGCGTTCCGGTTCTCGCCGACGTGCCGTACCCGGTCCAGATGGAACCGAACCTGGTCGTGGAATTCTACTCGCGCTAATCGGCGCGCAGCAGAGACTGAATATGTTGAGGGCCGCTCTTCGGAGCGGCCCTTAACTTTTGGTAACAGTGCAATTGGAGCCTTGTGTCAGCCTTATTTTTTTGTGACGGAATATGTGCCCCGAACTTGGGGCTGACTGCCCGGAGGCCTCAATGATCACGTCGTACTTCCGCAATGCCAAATGGGCCCTCTGGGCTTATGGCGGCGGGGCCTTCCTGATCTTTTCCATCTACATGCAAGTGCAGATGACCGTACTCATCAACCGATGGTACAACCAGTTCTACAACCTGCTGCAAGCGCCGCAGGGGCACGATATTTCCGAGTTCTGGGGGCTGATCTTCATGCCCCGGCTCGCTGACCACAACTTTCTTGGCTTCATCAACATACCGATGCCCTCCAGCTTCCTGTGGATCGCGGTGCCCTATGTGATCCTCGCCACGCTCACCAATTACGTCACGCGCCTTTACGGATTCCGCTGGCGCCAGGCCATCACCGAGAACTACATCCCGCGTTGGCGGCATGTGGAGCGCGAGATCGAAGGCGCCTCCCAGCGCATTCAGGAAGACGCGATGCGCTTCTCCTCGATCGTGGAGAGCCTCGGTCTTGCCATCGTGCGTGCCGTGATGACCCTCATCGCCTTTATCCCGATCCTGTGGGCGATCAGCGAGCAGGTCGACCTGCCGCTCATCCGCGATATCCCCGGCTCGCTCGTCTGGGCTTCGGTGGTGATCACGCTGGGCGGCATGCTGGTGTCGTGGTTCGTGGGCTGGTTCCTGCCGGGGCTGGAATACAACAACCAGCGCGTGGAGGCGGCCTTCCGCAAGGAGCTGGTGCTGGGCGAGGACGACAAGCGCAACCACGCCAAGCCGGAAACGCTGCTGCAATTGTTCTGGGGCATCCGGGTGAACTATCATCGGCTCTACCTCCACTACGGCTATTTCGACCTGTGGTCGAACCTCTACAGCCAGGTGACCAGCCTGGCCCCGCTGCTCATGGTCGGTCCCGGCATGTTCACGGGCGCGGTGACTTTCGGTGTGCTCCAGCAGGTGAGCGACGCCTATGGCCGCGTCGACGGTGCCTTCGGCCTCATTCTCAACAACTGGACGACCCTTACCGAACTGCGTTCCATCTGGAAGCGCCTGCACGAGTTCGAGCTCAATCTCGACCGGTACGATACCGGCCACGATGTCAGCGAAAACGTGCCGGAACCGGAGCCGGCGCAGTAGTTCGCGGAAGCGAGTTGGGTTAAGAGGGGACGGCAATTGCCGTCCCCTTGTCGTTTACGAGCCTTCCCATGAACCAAGCTGCCATGATCGATGCGTTGCCGGCCGAGATCGACGATGCCGGTTCCACCCATCCCATGTTCCGGGAAGTCGGCTCGAGCGTCGAATTCAACAAGCTGCGCAAGAGGCTGGTGCGGCTGACGCGCGAGGCCATCGACAAGTTCGGCATGGTGCGGCCCGGCGACCGCTGGCTGGTCGCGCTTTCGGGCGGCAAGGATTCCTATGGCCTGCTGGCGATCCTGCTCGACCTCAAGTGGCGCGGGCTGCTGCCGGTCGAACTGCTGGCCTGCAATCTCGATCAGGGCCAGCCGAATTTTCCCAAGCATATCCTGCCCGAATACCTGACCAAGATCGGCGTGCCGCATCGCATCGAGTATCAGGACACCTATTCGATCGTCACCGACAAGCTGCCGGCCGGTGCGACCTATTGCTCGCTCTGCTCGCGACTGCGGCGCGGCCATCTCTATCGCATCGCGCGCGAGGAGGGCTGTTCGGCGCTGGTGCTGGGGCATCATCGCGAGGACAGCCTCGAAACCTTCTTCATGAACCTTTTCCATGGCGGCAAGCTGGCTGCCATGCCGGGCAAGCTGCTCAATGACGAAGGCGATGTGCAGGTGCTGCGGCCGCTGATCTATTGCGCCGAGCCGGACCTGGCGCGCTTCGCCGAGGTCATGCAATTCCCGATCATTCCGTGCGACCTCTGCGGCAGCCAGGATGGTTTGCAGCGCAACGCCATGAAGGCGATGCTCGATGGCATGGAAAAGCAGATGCCGGGCCGCAAGGACGTGATGATCCGGGCGCTGGGCAATGTGAATGCCAGCCACCTGCTGGACCCCAAGCTCTTCGACTTCGCCGGAATTTCGGGAGGCGCAAATGGCTGACATCGACATCGAACAACTTGCCGGCATCCTGCGCGAGGCGGCCAAGACCCAGATCCTGCCGCGCTTCCGGCATCTGGGGAGCGACGACGTGCATCAGAAGACCGAGGCGATCGACCTGGTAACCGAGGCTGATCTCGCTGCCGAGCGCTCCATCAAGGCTGATGTGGCGCGGCACTGGCCGCGGGCGCTGTTCGTGGGCGAGGAATCGGTCGCGGCGGACCCGGCGCTATTGGGCAAGCTCGGCGGTGCTGATCTGGCCGTGGTGGTCGATCCCGTGGATGGAACGGCCAATTTCGCTGCCGGCCTGCCGCTTTTTGCGGTGATGGCTGCGATCGTTGCCGATGGCGAGACCGTTGGCGGCATCATCTACGATCCGATGGGCGATGACTGGATGCTGGCCGGCAAGGGCACTGGCGCCTGGCGTGTGCGGGCGGATGGAGAGCGTACGCGGTTGCGTTATGCCGACGCCAAGCCGCTGGACCAGATGATCGGCACCGCCTCGGTGGCGTTCCTGCCCAGCTCGCAGCGGCCGGGCCTGCTGACGAACCTCGCCAAAGTGCGCATGTTCGCCAATTATCGCTGTGCGGGCCATGAATATCGCACGCTGGCGTCCGGCCACGCCGACTTTGCCTTTTACAGCAAGCTCATGCCCTGGGATCACTTGGCCGGTTCGTTAATCGCGCAGGAGGCCGGCGGCTATGTGGCACGGTTGGATGGCGAGCCCTATGAGCCCCACCACGTCGATGGCGGGCTGATCGTCGCCCCGGACCGCAACGCCTGGGAGGCGTTGCGGCGCGAGGTCTTCACTGTTCCCGCTTAATGGGCTTCGTGGTGCGAGAAATCGGTATGCGAGTATTCGGCGCCCACGCCGAATAGGCGGCCGCGCTCGGCAATGAGCACGCAGACGAGGGCGAGCGTACCCATGGTGAAATAGCCGAGGGCTACTGGGGTCGTCGTGCCGTTGAAATGCTGGCCGATGAACGAGCCGATGGCCGCGCCGCCGATGGTCTGGAGAAATCCGAATACCGACGATGCGGTGCCGGCCACGGCGCCGAGGGGTTCCATGGAGAGCGAGTTCATGTTCGAGCCGACCCAGCCCATCATGAACATGACCGTCGTCAGCATCAGGAAGAACAACCAGAACGGCAGCGGCATGAAGGCGCTGAGCAGCGCCCATGCCCCGGCGACGGCGATGTAGATCAGCAGGGCGAAGTGGGCGATGCGGCGCATGCCGATACGGGCGACGACCCGCGAATTCAGGAACGAGGCCAGCGACATGAAGCAGGCCATGGCGGCGAAGGCGAGCGGGAACCACGGCCCGAGGCCATAGATATCGACGAAAATCTGCTGGCTGGTGGAGATGAAGCCGAAAAGCGCGCCGAAGGTCAGCATGCCGGCGGTGCCGTACATGAAGGCCACACGGTTGGTGAAGACGATGCTGAAGCCGTCGAAGACGGCGCCGACCGTCAGCGGGCGGCGATTGCCGATGGCCAGGGTCTCGGGCAGGAAGAAGTAGGCAGTGAGGCCGATCACCGTCGCCAGCACGCCCATGAAGATGAAAATTCCCTGCCAGGGCGCCTGCAACAGGATGATCTGGCCTATACCGGGCGCGACGATGGGGATGATCATGAAGACCATGAAGACCAGCGACATGACCTCGGCCATGGCACGGCCCGAATAGCGGTCGCGCACGATGGATGTGGCGATGACGCGGGTCGATGCGGCGCCGACGCCCTGGATGATGCGGATGATGAGGAGCGAGGCGAAGCTGGGCGCGAAGGCGGCTCCGACAGCGGCGGCGACATAGAGCGCCAGGCCGAAGAAGACGGGCACGCGCCGCCCGAAGCGATCCGAGATTGGGCCATAGAAGAGCTGAGCGAAACCGAAGCCGATCATATAGGCGCCGATGACGAACTGGCGTTCATTCTCGTTCGCGATACCCAGAGCCTCGCCCATATAGGGCAGGGCGGGCAGCATCACGTCGATGGCCAGCGCGTTGAGCGCCATGAGAGATGCAATGAGAGCAATGAATGCTGGCCGGGACACGTCACGCGTGCCCAGGGAAGTGGTCGTCGTCATGGATATCTCAAAAAGCAGAAGGGCAGGAGCGGCCCGAAGCAGAAGCAGGCCGCGACCATGAACCGGAAGGCGGGTTTTGACAACCCGCCCACGGATTTATTCGGCGGCGGCCGGCGAGGGCGAACGGAACAGTGGCGCGGCCATCTCCCGGATCGGCAGGTGGACGGCGGCAGAGCCCAGGCCAAGCAGCACGCCTAGATACCAGACGAGATTATAGGAGCCGGTAACGTCAAAGACATAACCGCCCAGCCACACGCCGACAAAGGAGCCAACCTGATGGGAAAGGAAGGCGATGCCATAGAGCATGCCCATATAGCGGGCGCCGAAGAACACCGTCACCAGCCCGGCGGTAGGCGGAACCGTCGAGAGCCAGAGGAGGCCCATGGCGGCGGCGAAGATATAGGCGCTCACTTCGGTGATCGGGAATAGCATGAAGAGGCCAATGGCGACGGCGCGGGCGAGGTAGATCACTGCGAGCAGAATCTGCTTTGGCACGCGGCCGCCGAGATAGCCCGAGAGCAGCGAGCCGGCGATATTGAAGAGGCCGATCACGGCGATCGACCAGCTTCCGACCTCGGGCGTCAGTCCGCATTGCACCAAAAAGGCGGGCATATGAACGTTGATGAACGCCAGATGAAAGCCGCAGACGAAGAAGCCGATGACGAGCAGGCGGTAGGACTTGAACGTCCAGGCTTTCGACAGCGCAGTCCGCAGCGGCATCTCGACCTGGTCGGGCGCGGACTCGGTGCGGCCCCGCAGGGCGAAGGAGAGCGGCACGATCAGCAGCAGCATGGCGCCGAGATAGACGAGGGCGGTCTGCCAGCCGAAGGCGTTGATGAAGCCCTGGCCGATCGGCGCGAAAATGAACTGGCCGAATGAGGAGGCGGCGGTGGCGATGCCGAAGATGAAGCTGCGCTTTTCGGGCGGCACGGAGCGGCCGAAGGCCTGCATGACCACGCTGAACGAGCAGACGGCGATGCCGACGCCGGTGACGACGCCTGCCGTGAGGTTGAGCGCCATCGAACCGGAGGAGAAGGCCATGAGCACGAGCCCGAGCGTATAGACGAGCCCGCCTACCGCAATGGTGCGGCCGGTGCCGTAGCGGTCGGCGAAGGCGCCGGCAAAGGGCTGGGTGATGCCCCAGACGAGGTTCTGGATGGCCATGGCCATGCCATAGGCTTCGCGGCTCAACCCCAGATCGGCCGTCATTGGCAGGGTGAAGAGGCCGAAGCTCGTGCGCACGCCGTTGCCGATGGCGGCAATGATGCAGCCTGCGATGATGACGGCGATGAGCGGCACGGCCACGGAGCGGGTAGCGGGGGCGGAGATCGACGTCACGAGAGATTCCTGAAAAGCGCGAAACCAAGTCATACGCCGCCGGCGCGGCGCGACAAAACGCTATTGGGTGATGGCAGCCATCACGTCCATTGATGGCCGCAAAGAAAAAGCCGCGCCCAAGGCGCGGCTTTCATGCGGAAGCGGGGAGCGATCAGGCGCTCTGCTTGACCGTGATGCCATTCTGCTCGAGGTGAGCCTGCAACTCGCCATTCTGGAACATCTCGCGCACGATGTCGGCGCCGCCGATGAACTCGCCCTTGACGTAGAGCTGGGGAATGGTCGGCCAGTTGGTATAGGCCTTGACGCCTTCGCGCAGGTCCTGATCGGCCAGCACGTTGGCGCTCTGATAATCGACGCCGAGGTAGTTCAGGATTTGCACGACCTGGCCGGAAAAGCCGCATTGCGGGAAATCGGGCGTGCCCTTCATGAACAAGAACACGTCGTTGGTCTTCACCGCGTTGTCGATGAATGCGTTGATGTCGTTGGTTTCGGACATGAGGAAGCGCCTTTCATTGTCCGGATCAAGGACCGGACATGGTTGAGCCCTAAATAGTGCGGTTAGGCACGCGTGTCGAGAGCATCATCGGCATCAGACGATGACCTTTTCGAGACGCGCGGCCTGAATGAAGAGGCCGCCGCGGCTGGTGAACCCGGTGCGTTCCGCCTCGTGATAGCCGCGGGCTAGATAGAACGACACCGCGGAGAGGCTGGCAGACAGCGTTACGCGGCCATGGCCCACCGCAGTAATGGCCGTTTCGGCCCGCGCCAGCAGCAACTTACCGATTCCGCGTCCATGAAAGTCCGGGTCGACATAGAGGCCGCAGACCTCGTCGCCCTTGCGCCCGCAAAAGGCGACCGGCGTGCCGTCCGGGCCAAGCGCGATTTCAAAGATTTCGCCATTGGCAGCGGAGCGGCCATAGCCATCGGCGCTCAACCCTTGCGCCCAGCTTTCCCGTTCCGCAAGACTATAGAAATCGTCGGAAATGGCGAGGATGGCCCGTCGATGCAGGTCCGCGAGGGGAACACCGTCGGAGGGCTGGAAGGGCCGTATGGCGAAGTCAGGCATGGTTCGCGGTGGCCAGATGGAGACGCGCGGCAACCCAGGGATGCCCGGTGCAGTCGGTGATGTGATTGAACAGCACGCTTTCCCAGCCGTGCTTGTTGCCGGCCTCGATGACGCGCTCGGAATCGTCGAAGAGGAGCGGGGGTTCGGCCTGGGGGCCGAGATAGTCTTCGACGCGACGGAAGAATTCGCGATCGGGCTTCATGGCGCCGAGGCGGGCGGCGTAGAACATGTCGTCGAACAGATGGCTGAGCTTGAGCTCGTTCCAGAGATAGGACGCGCGCAGATGTTCCTGGTTAGTGGCCATGTAGAGACGCGCGCCGCCGGCGCGCAGGCGCTTGATGATGTCGAGGAGCTGCCGGTTGAGCTGGCTGTCACGCGCGAGCCAGTAGCCGATGAAATCCATCGTCGAGCCCTTGTAGCCGACAGAGGGCAGGAAAGCGTCGAGGGCGGCCACGAAGGAGCGCTTGCCCATGATGACCTGATCGAAATCGGCGCCGAAGAATTGCTGGAAGCGGGTGGGGTCGACGCCCATGTCTTCGAGCAGATGCGTGTCCCAGAACCGTCTTGCGCCCTCGTTCGGATGGAAGCGGCTATGGACCAGCACGCCATCGACATCGAAGAGAACGGCACGGCTCATCGGGGCTTCCTTGTCGGTTGCATTGCGCCAAGTCCCAGAAGGACTTGCGGGGGAATTCTCAAATCCTGAATCACGTCCTGATGACGGCGGAAGCCGCAGAGTTCACGCTGGACGAAATATTCCCACACCACCTTGCGGGCGGCGGCAAGGGGCTCTGCGCGCCCCTCATCGGGCGCGGCCTCGAACGCGGCGATGGCCTTGGCCACGCGCTGCTCGGCGATGCCGAGCGAGGAGGCTCGCTCGGCCATGATCTCGTTCTGCAGGGCCGCGGTTCCCGCCTCGGGGCGGACGGCCCGGATGAGGTCGAGGGAATCGCGCAGCGACATCAGTCGGGCACGCCTGTGGTTAGGGCGAGGGCGTGGAGCTGGCCGCCCATCTCTGTGCCGATGGCCTTGTAGACGAGCTGGTGCTGCTGCACGCGGGTCTTGCCGCGAAACGCCTCGGAGACAACGGTGGCAGCCCAATGGTCGCCATCGCCGGCCAGATCCTGAATCTCGATGCGGGCATCGGGGAGCGCCTCCCGGATACGGCGTTCGATTTCATTGGCTGGCATAGGCATGGCGCTGGCTCCGTCTGTAGTCCGCCCGAGATATGAGCGTTCGGGGTGAAGGCGTCAACCGGTGGTGCGGTGGTTGGGGCCCCCCCTCACCGCCCTGCCGGGCACCCTCTCCCCGAGGGGGCGAGGGTTTTTGTTGTGGCGCGCGAGTCTCTACAATTCCCCGGCCATGTAGCTGGGGAACCAGCCTTCATAGGCCTTGGTCAAATCCTTCACCGGAACGCCGCGCGCTGCGCCCAGCTTGAGCTTGGAGCCTCCGGTGGTGCCGATCCAGGGGGCGAAGATGCCCGCTTCGCGGATTTCGGACATGAAGCGGGAGAATTCCTCGATATCGGGGATGTCCTTGATGGTGACGACGTAGCGCCCCTGGTCCTCCCCGAAGAACAGCGGAATCGGGTGCTGGCCGTCGAGCTTCTTGATGGTGGCGCCGATGCCCGAGGCGATGGCCATTTCGGCCAGGGCGATGCCCAGGCCGCCGTCGGAAACGTCATGGACGGCGGTGGCCTTGCCGGTGCGGATGAGGTTGCGCACGAAGTCGCCGACGCGGCGCTCGTGGGCGAGGTCGACCGAGGGAGCGGGGCCGTCGCGGCGGTCGTGGAGGTCGCGCAGGTAGATGGATTGGCCCAGATGCGTGCCCCAGAGCGCGGGAGCGCCGAAGAGCAGGATCATGTCGCCTTCGCCGGCAAAGCCGATGCGGGCCATCTTGTCCCAATCGGGAAGCAGGCCGACGCCGCCAATGGTCGGGGTCGGCAGGATGCCCTTGCCGTTGGTCTCGTTGTAGAGCGAGACGTTGCCGGAGACGATGGGAAAGTCGAGGGCGCGGCAGGCCTCGCCGATGCCTTCGATGGCCTTGACGAGCTGGCCCATGATTTCGGGGCGCTCGGGATTGCCGAAATTGAGGTTGTCGGTGGCGGCGAGCGGATCGGCGCCTGTAGCGGTGAGGTTACGCCAGGCTTCGGCCACAGCTTGCTTGCCGCCCTCATAGGGGTCGGCTTCGCAATAGCGGGGCGTCACGTCCGAGGTGAAGGCGAGGGCCTTCTTCTCGGTGCCTTCGACGCGGATGACGCCGGCATCGCCGCCGGGGCGCTGCAGCGAGTTGCCCTGGATGAGGGTGTCGTATTGCTCATAGACCCAGCGGCGCGAGGAAAGCGCGGGCGAGCCGATGAGCTTGAGCAGGGCATCGGCCACGTCATAGGCCGGGATGTCGTCGGCGGCGAGCGGGGCCGGCACCGTGGGTTCGACCCAGGGACGGTCGTATTCGGGGGCCTCGTCGCCGAGGTCCTTGATGGGGAGGTTGGCGACTTCGCGGCCCTGCCACTTCACGCGGAAACGCAGGTCGTTGGTGGTGATGCCGACGGTGGCGAAATCGAGTTCCCACTTCTCGAAGACGGCGCGGGCTTCGGCTTCCTTTTCGGGATGCAGGACCATGAGCATGCGCTCCTGGCTTTCCGAGAGCATCATCTCGTAGGGCGTCATGTTTTCTTCGCGCACCGGCACCTTGTCGAGGTCCAGTTCGATGCCGAGGTCGCCCTTGGCGCCCATCTCGACTGCCGAGCAGGTGAGGCCCGCCGCGCCCATATCCTGGATGGCGATGACGGCGCCGGTGGCCATCAACTCGAGGCAGGCTTCGAGCAGGCGTTTTTCGGTGAAGGGATCGCCGACCTGCACGGTCGGGCGCTTTTCCTCGATGTCGTCGCCGAATTCGGCGGAAGCCATAGTGGCGCCGCCGACGCCGTCGCGGCCGGTCTTGGCGCCGAGATAGACAACGGGCAGGCCGACGCCTTCGGCCTTGGAGTAGAAGATCTTGTCGGTGTCGGCGAGACCGGCCGCGAAGGCGTTGACGAGATTGTTGCCGTTGTAGCGCTCGTCGAACTCGACTTCTCCGCCGACGGTCGGAACGCCGAAGGCGTTGCCGTAGCCGCCGACGCCGGCCACGACGCCGGAGACGAGGTGGCGGGTCTTTTCATGTTCGGGGGCGCCGAAGCGCAGGGCATTCATGGCGGCGACGGGGCGGGCGCCCATGGTGAAGACGTCGCGCAGGATGCCGCCCACGCCGGTGGCCGCGCCCTGGTAGGGCTCGATGTAGGACGGGTGGTTGTGGGACTCCATCTTGAAGACCACGGCCTGGCCATCGCCGATGTCGACGACGCCGGCGTTCTCGCCGGGGCCCTGGATGACGTTGGGGCCGCTGGTCGGCAGCGTGCGCAGCCACTTCTTGGAGGACTTGTAGGAGCAATGCTCGTTCCACATGGCCGAGAAGATGCCCAGCTCGGTATAGGTGGGCTGACGGCCGATGAGCTTGACGATCTTGTCGAACTCGTCGGTTTTCAAACCGTGGTCCGCGATAAGCTGCGGGGTGATGACGACGTAGTTCTGGAAGGTCATTCGGAGGTCCGGATGGTCGAGGAACGGGCAAGGTAGCGGTCAGCGGCGAGGGCGCAGGCGAAGAAGACAGCCAGCACGATGGCGACGATGACGATGTTGACGAGAACCTGGGGGTAGCCCAGTTCGGTCACGTTGAAGACGGGGTAGGGGTATTCGGCGACGACAGCGCCGCGCAGCAGCACCCAGATGATGTAGATCAGCGAGGGCACGAGCATCAGTGGCACGTCGCGCCAGGCGAGCTTGCCGTGATCGGCGAAGATCCACCACCAGATGATGTAGAAGATCGGCGTCACGTAGTGGAGGATGGTGTCGGCCACCCATGCCACGCCCTCGGGCAACCAGAGGCTGGCGAGCAGCGCGTGGTAGAACAGCATGACGAGGAGGATGGCGCCGGCCATCATGGCGCGCGTGCGGGCGCTGCGGAACCAGCCGAGCCAGCGGGCCTTGGTGAGGTCCGAAAGGTAGATCAGCACCAGAGCGAGATTGGTGAGGATCGTGTAGTAAGTGAAGAAGGTGATCAGCGCATCCGCGAGGTTTCGTCCTGCCGAAAGGGAGGCAGGGATGGAAATCGCGAACTGCAGGACCAGTCCGACCACGCCGATCAGGAAACCGACCAGGGTCAGGACGCGCTGGGGGTTCATCAAGCGACCTGCCGCACCAGCCCTTCGAAGAGACCACGGCCATCGATGCCGCCATGGGCGCTTTCGATGAGGTTTTCCGGGTGGGGCATCAGGCCCAGCACGGTCTTGTCGGCATTGAAGATGCCGGCGATGTCGTTGAGCGAGCCGTTGGGGTTGGTGCCCTCGGCATAGCGGAACGCCACCTGGCCGTTGCCCTCGATGCCCTTGAGCGTCTCGGCATCGGCAAAGTAGTTGCCGTCATGGTGCGCGACGGGGCAGCGGATGATCTGGCCCTGCGCATAGCCCTGCGTGAACGCCGTCCGGTTGTTGACGACCTGGAGCTTGACTTCGCGGCACACGAACCTGAGCGAGGCGTTGCGGAGGAGGGCGCCGGGCAGCAGGCCCGCTTCGGTGAGGATCTGGAAGCCGTTGCAGACCCCGAGGACGCGCACGCCCCTGGCCGAGGCCTCGCGCACCGCATTCATGATCGGGGAGCGGGCGGCGATGGCGCCGGTGCGCAGGTAGTCGCCGTAGGAGAAGCCACCGGGGAGCACGATCAGGTCGACATCCGGAATCTCGCTGTCGTGATGCCAGACGACGGCCGGGGTCTCGCCTGTAATCTTGGTCAGCGCCGCGATCATGTCGCGGTCGCGATTGGAGCCGGGAAACACGATGACAGCTGACTTCATCGGGTGGCCTCGCAATATGTGGGGTATGCGAGGCCCTAATGCGGACTCTTTGGCCAAAAGGCAAGGGGAGAGTGCGAGAATCAGGTGGGCGAGGGAGCCTCGCCCTCAATCTTACTCCGCCGGAGCCTGCTGCGCCGCCTTCACATAGCTCCGCGAGCCCGGCGTGCCCGGAATATGCGCCCAGGCGGGGCGCTCGAAGAGGAACTTGCCGCGGCCGGTGGCCTGGATGGCGGCGTAGAGGAGGAGGGGGCCGACGAGGGCGGCGAACATCACGGTAATCGAGAGGGCGCTGGTGCTCTGGAGGATGCCGAGCTTGAGCAGGATCACGCGCGTGGCCGACATCGGGATCGAGAACGAGAGGTAGATCACGATGGAATGCGCGCCGAGCCAGCGCAGCCAATCCATGAACGGCAGCTTGGAGAGGAGCCCTGCGGTGACGCAGAGGACGAGCGAGCCGGAAACCGCCAGGATCAGCCGCAGGCCGGGCAAGCCGGCAAGACCCAAGACCATCTCCTTGGGCAGCACCTCGTAGCCCGGCGAGAAGACCAGGAAGGCGTCGACGACGCACCAGACGGCGATGCCGAGCAGGGCCAGCGGCACGTTGTTGATGGCCTTGTCGATGAGCTTGAAGATCATCGGGGCGAAGGCGTAGCCGACGTAGAAATAGACGAAATAGGCCGCGAACTGGTCGACGATGTAGGAGCCGGTGGAAACCGGCGTCATCTGCAGGATGGCGGCGACGACGATGACGACGGCATGGGGGAGCTTCGCGTCATGCAGCAGCTTGGTTGCGGCGGCGAAGACGGCGAGCATGTAGATGAACCAGAGCACGCCATAGGGCTCGATGATGGCCCAGGCCATGTAGTTCGCGGCCGTCGCCGGATCGCCGGTGCCGATGGCGACCTTGAACAGGATCTGCAGGAAGGCCCAGAGGAAATAGAAGTAGAAGTAGTGCACGACGCGGCGGTCGGCATAGCGCTTCCAGTCGCGGTCGATGACCTGGGAGAGGAAGAGGCCGGAGATCAGGAAGAACTCGGGCATGCGGAAGGGCGTGGCGAAGCCGATGATCCAATGCAGGATGCCTGTGCCGCCGGTTTCCTCGCCGACGCCGTAGGCGGAATGCATCATCACCACGAGGATGATGGAAATCCCCTTGGCCGTATCGACCCAGGAAAGACGATTGGATTGTCCCGACATTGCCGCGGCCCCCAAGACTGGTTGGCGGCAAGATAATCCGGCATCGCGCGACGCGCTCGCGCTAGCTGTCGACGTGCTTAAGGGATGTGCTTAATCAGTAAAATTTGAAGCGAATTTCGCTTCAAACGGGAACCGGCACAGACGCATATGCGACGAAGAGCAAGCCGAGAACGAGAAAAAACAATGCCGAGAGAGACAGGGTCTTGATCATGTGCGGAGGTTCCTGCGTCACCAGGGGACGCCGATCCAAATGCTGCTGAAAAAGTTGGAAAAACGTTAACCGAGGAGTTCGACGGCGTAGTTTTCGATCACAGTATTGGCAAGGAGCTTCTCGCACATGTCGTTGAGAAGTTCCTTGGCCTTGTCCGGATCGCTTTCGGCTAGGTTCACGTCGAAGACCTTGCCCTGCCGCACGCCGTTGATGCCCTCGAAGCCGAGGGAATTGAGCGAGCCGACGATGGCCTGACCCTGGGGATCGAGGACGCCGGACTTGAGGGTGACGGTAACGCGGGCTTTCATCGGTGATCCGTTCTGGACGATTGCTGCTTACTGCACGAGTCTCGGGCCGGTGGCCAGAGCGTTGTCGGTCTCGGTCAGGATGCCGAGACGCTGGGCAACTTCGCGGTAGGCGTCGACCAGACCGCCGAGATCCTCGCGGAAGCGGTCCTTGTCGAGCTTGTTGCGGGTCTTGATGTCCCACAGGCGGCAATTATCCGGCGAGATCTCGTCGGCGAGCACGATGCGCATGAGGTCGCCCTCATAGAGACGGCCGCACTCGATCTTGAAGTCGACGAGCTGGATGCCCACGCCCATGAAGAGACCGGTGAGGAAATCATTGACGCGGATGGCGAGCGCCATGATGTCATCGAGTTCCTGCGGGGTGGCCCAGCCGAAGGCGGTGACGTGTTCCTCGGAGACCATCGGGTCGTTGAGGGCGTCGTCCTTGTAATAGAACTCGATGATCGAGCGGGGGAGCTGGGTGCCGGGCTCGAGGCCGAGGCGCTTGACCAGCGAGCCGGCGGCGACGTTGCGGACGACGACTTCAAGCGGAATGATCTCGACTTCCTTGATCAGCTGCTCGCGCATGTTGATGCGGCGGATGAAATGGGTCGGGATGCCGAGGGTGTTCAGCCGCGAGAAGATGAACTCGGAGATGCGGTTGTTGAGGACGCCCTTGCCGTCGATCACTTCATGCTTGGCGCCGTTGCCGGCAGTGGCGTCGTCCTTGAAATACTGAACGAGCGTGCCCGGCTCGGGACCCTCATAGAGAATCTTGGCCTTGCCCTCATAGATCCTGCGCCGACGGTTCATGGCAGACTGTCCGTTCGTCAATCAAGGTTGCGGGAATTGGAGTGGGCGCTTCATGCGCCGAATTGGGCGGAAATTGCAAGCGCTTTTCCAAAACCCCAAGGAAAGTGCGGCATCGCGACAGGGGCGGACGTTGAATTGGGGCCGCCAAGCCATTATGTTCCCAGTCAGTTTTTCGCCAGACGGGAGAGCCGCAATTGGCCAGTTTCGACGATCGTGAACAAGGCTACGAAGCCAAATTCGCACACGACGCCACGCTCCGCTTCAAGGCCGAGGCTCGCCGCAACAAGCTTCTGGGCATCTGGGCCGCCGAGCTCATGGGGCTCGATGCCGACGAGGCCAAGGCCTACGCCGCCGAAGTGGTGGCCGCCGACTTCGAGGAAGCCGGCGATGAGGACGTCTTCCGCAAGGTCTCGGGCGACATCAAGGCCAAGGGCGTCAACGTGGGCGAGGACGTGATTCGCCAGAAAATGGCGCAATTGGTCAACGTCGCTCGCGAACAGGTTGCTTCCGAAGGCTGATCGACCGGATCGCGCAGAGTTTGAATGGCGAGGAGCGATCCTCGCCATTTTGTTTTCAGGCGGCGTCTGAATGCCTGGGCTCGAAGCGGAGCTGCAACCCCATGGCTTGGATGACCTTCATCAGGGTCGCGAGCTCGGGGTTACCCTGACCGCTCAGGGAGCGATACAGGCTTTCGCGAGAGAGGCCGGTTTCTCGGGCAAGATCGGTCATGCCTTTGGCACGGGCAACGTCACCGAGACAGGCGGCCACCACCCTCGGGTCACCGCTTTTCACCGCGTCCTGGAGATAGGCCGCAATGGCCTCGTCCGTTTTCAGGTAGCGGGTGGGGTCGAATTCCTCTGTTTCTATGGACATTTACTTCTTCATCTCTTCAGCGAGTGCCCGCGCGCGGGCGATGTCGCGGGATTGCGTGGATTTGTCCCCGCCGCACAGGAGCAGGATCAACTCCTGGCCACGACGTACGTAGTAAACGCGATAGCCTGGGCCATGGTCGATCTTCATCTCGGCAAGGCCGCTGCCCAGCGAGCGTACGTTGCCGAAGAGGCCTTCGCGCAGCCGCGCGATGCGCGCAGCAATAAGTGCCGCCGCGATCGGGTCGGACAGGTCGTCCAGCCACTTTCGAAACGTTGTGGTCCATGTGACGTTCACGCGGTTTCCCCCAAGCCGCGAAACGATTGTAGCTTATAAGCTACGTCTTCGCAATCAGCTCCGCAGGCGTTGCATCAGGCGGGTGAACATCAGGAGGCCTTCGGGCCAGGGGCCGTGGCCGGAGGCGGTGTTGATGTGGCCGGAGGGGCCGGCGTCGTGGAAGTCGGAGGCCCAGCAGGTGGCGAATTCGACGGCGCGTTCGAGGGAGCAATAGGGATCGTCGCTGGAAGCGACCAGCATCGAGGGGAAGGGGAGCGGATCGCGCGGCACGTCCTTAAACGGGGCGGTGGCCTTGGGTGCAGCAGGGTTGTCGAGATCGGGCGGGGAGACGAGGAAGGCGCCGCGGACCTTGGTGTCCTTGAGGCGCTGTGCGGTGTGGACGACGGCCGGAACGCCCAGCGAATGGGCGATGAGCACGACCGGGCGCGTGGCCATGATGATGGAGCGCTCGATGGTGGAGACCCAGTCCTCGAGTATGGGGTGCTCCCAGTCCTGCTGTTCGATCACCCGGCCGGTCGAGAAGCGGCTGCCCCAGCGGCGTTGCCAGTGTTCGGGGCCGGAATCGCCCAGGCCCGGAACGATCAGGATATCGGCTTCGGCAATTCTCATGAGCGATCGGTCCTTGGGCGCAGGAAGGCAGCCATCGGTTGGGTCATGCCGATGGCGCGGTAGAAGCCTTCGGCGTCGGGCTTGGCGAGCAGGGTGATAGCGACACGCGGGCCGAGGATTTCAGCGGCCTTGTCCATCAGCGCCTTGCCGATCCCCTTGCCCTGCTGGCCCTCCACCACGGCAAGATCGGCGCAATAGCACACCCAATGCCAGTCGGTCATGCCGCGAAAGACGCCGAGGAGCGAGCCATCCTCATCGCGCGCGGTGACGATGATGGGGGAATTGTCGAGGATCTGCTGGACGCGGATGGGGTTGCCGAGCGGGCGCGCCGGGCCGAGGGTCGTGTGGCCGACGCAGGCGATGTAGTCGGGGGCGGTGAGGGTCTGCTCCTGGGCGTAGGTGATGGGCATAGCGGCTCCGATGCAGGGCAGGGTGGTGGGCACGGCAGTCGAGGTCGATGCTTGAGGCTCCCCCCACCCTCGATCCTACTTCTGGCCAAACACCCGCTCAAAAATCGTATCGACGTGCTTGAGATGATAAAAGTCATCGAACATCGCGTCGATCTCGCCCGCCGAGAGCTTCGCCGAAACTTCCGGGTCCGCCTTCAGTAGCGCCGCGAACTGGCCGGCGCGGTCGCCGCGCATCTGCCAGACCTGCATGGCGTTGCGCTGCACGGCGGCATAAGCGTCCTCGCGGCTCAAGCCGGCCTGGGTCAGCGCCAGCAGCACGCGCTGCGAATTGTGCAGCCCACCCAGCAGGTCGAGGTTGCGCTTCATGTTCTCGGGATAGACGAGCAGCTTGTCGATGACGCCGGTGAGGCGCACCAGCGCGAAATCGAGCGTCACCGTCGCGTCGGGGCCGATCATGCGCTCGACCGAGGAATGCGAGATGTCGCGCTCGTGCCAGAGGGCGACGTTTTCGAGCGCCGGGGTCACCATGCCGCGCACGAGGCGGGCGAGGCCGGTGAGGTTTTCCGTCAGCACCGGGTTGCGCTTGTGCGGCATGGCCGAGGAGCCCTTCTGGCCGGGGGAGAAATACTCCTCGGCTTCGAGCACTTCGGTGCGCTGCAAGTGGCGGATTTCGGTAGCGACACGCTCGACCGAAGAGGCGATGACGCCAAGGGTGGCGAAGAACATCGCGTGCCGGTCACGTGGGATGACCTGCGTCGAAACCGGCTCGACGGCGAGGCCGAGTTGTTCGGCCACGTAGGCCTCAACCGACGGATCGATATTGGCGAAGGTGCCGATGGCGCCGGAAATGGCGGCCACGGCGATTTCCTTGCGGGCATTGACGAGGCGTTCGCGATTGCGGCTGAACTCGGCATAGGCCTCGGCCAGCTTGACGCCGAACGTCGTCGGCTCGGCATGGATGCCGTGGCTGCGCCCGATGGTGATGGTGTGCTTGTGCTCGCGGGCGCGGCGTTCAAGCGCGGCGAGCAGCGCATCGATATCGGCCAGCAGGAGGTCCGAGGCGCGGGCGAGCTGCACCGAGAGGGTGGTGTCCAGCACGTCGGACGAAGTCATGCCCTGGTGAACGAAGCGGGCTTCCGGCCCGACGATCTCGGCAAGGTGCGTCAGGAACGCGATGACGTCGTGCTTGGTGGTGCGCTCGATCTCGTCGATCCGCTCCACGTCGAACTCGGCGGCATTGCCCTTTTCCCAGATGATCTTCGCCGCTTCCTCCGGCACCACGCCGAGCTTGGCGAGGGCGGTGGTGGCATGCGCTTCGATCTCGAACCAGATGCGGAACTTGGTCTCGGGGGACCAGATCGACGTCATGTCTTGGCGGGAATAGCGCGGGATCATGGGCTTGGGCTCTCGGCTTGAGAAGTTGAGTCCGGATCAGGCCGTAACGGTCTGAGCAGCATTGCGGATTGCGGCGATGCGGGCCGCATAGGTGGCAGGATCGTTGCCGTGATAGACGGAACTGCCGGCCACGAAGACATTGGCGCCGGCGCGGGCGATTTCCCCCGCATTGTCGGCGGAGACGCCGCCGTCGATCTCGAGGTCGATGTCGCGGCCGCCGATCAGCGCCTTGGCCTGGCGCAGCTTGACGAGGGCTTCGGGAATGAAGCTCTGGCCGCCGAAGCCGGGGTTGACGCTCATGATGAGCAGCAGGTCGATATTATCGATCACCAGCTCCAGCGCCGAGACGGGTGTCGCCGGGTTGACGACGACGCCGGCTTTCTTGCCCTCGGCCTTGATGGCCTGGAGCGTGCGGTGGAGATGGGGGCCGGCTTCGGCATGCACGGTGATGATATCGGCGCCCGCCTTGGCGAAGGCCTGGATGTAGGGATCGACCGGCGCGATCATCAGGTGCACGTCGAATGGCTTTGCCGTCACCTTGCGGATCGCGGAAATGACCACCGGGCCGAAGCTGATATTGGGCACGAAGTGGCCATCCATCACATCGATATGGATGTAGTCGGCCCCTGCCTGGTCTATCGCCTTAACCTCATCGCCCAGCCGCGAGAAATCGGCCGAGAGAATCGAGGGAGCGATCTTGATGGGTCGGTTGGTCACGGGGCGCCTCAGTTTCAGTAAATGCTTACTTACTCGTTGGCTGCTTACCCCCACCCCGGCCCTCCCCACAAGGGGGAGGGAGGATATTGTGGTCTTGGCATCAGTATTGCGAGCTGAAGCGAGCGCATGGCGACAGGTAACCTCCCGTGCGTGGTGGAGGCGGGCGGGGAGCGCAAGGCGGCGGTCGGACTCGGCCCTCAGCCTTCTCGGAAGGGGGAATTGTTTCGATCGAGCACGTTTGTGGCCATCGTTCACAAGCATGGGAGCGGCAACGGGTCCCGTTGCATAACGGGGGGGCTCGGCTACAAGAGCGGGCGAATTGGAGTGACCATGTTCGGATTCTCTTTGCCTGTGGTGTTCGGGGCCGGCGTGCTGAGCTTCCTCAGCCCGTGCGTGCTGCCGCTGGTGCCGCCCTATCTCACCTATATGAGTGGGGCCAGCTTCGAGCAGATGCGCGATGCGAGCCGGGATTCGCGGGCGATCTATCTGCGCACCCTGGTGACGGCCCTGTTCTTCATCGCCGGCTTTGCGGTGGTGTTCGTGACGCTGGGGGCCACGGCCACGGCGTTCGGGCAGGTGTTCCGGCAGGCGCTGCCGATCCTGACCCCGATCGCGGGTCTGCTCATCATCGCCATGGGGTTGCATTTCCTGGGCGTCTATCGCATCGCGCTGCTGGATCGGCAGATGCGTCACGGCGGGCCGGGCGCGGCGAGCGGGCCGGTAGGCGGCTTCATGCTGGGCCTAGCCTTCGCCATCGGCTGGACGCCCTGCATCGGGCCGGTGCTGGCGGCGATCCTTTCGGTGGCGGCGAGCCAGTCGACCGCCTATGAGGGCGCGGCGCTGCTGGCGGTCTATTCGCTGGGCCTGGGCGTGCCGTTCCTGCTGGCGGGGCTGGCCGTCGGGCCGTTCCTGAGCTTCTTCAACACTTTCAAGAAGCATCTGCATACGGTGGAGCGGGTCATGGGCGGCCTGCTGGTGGTGACGGGCCTGCTGTTCCTTACCGGCAATTTCACCCGGCTTTCCTACTGGTTCCTCGAGACGTTCCCGGTGCTCAGCCAATTCGGTTGATCTTAACCTTGTCTCTCGAATGTTTCCCCACGAACGCGTGATCGCGGCATTCTGACCTTCGCTACGGCAGAAGCCGCGAGTGGGGGCAATGTCACAGACTGAGGCAGCAGAAGCGTGGATGTTCGGACTGGCCGGCGCCGGTGGGCGCATTGCGGCCTGGGTCTCGGACTCGGACTTCGTCGTCGACGTATCGCATTCCATCTATGCCGTAGAAGATACGTGGCGCGAGCTTGCGGGCGCGGTGGAATCGCCGGGCCAGGATTTCGAGTTCGTGCGGCTGTGGGTGCGCAGCTTTGCTATCCCCGATGAAGACCAGTTCTATGTGACGGTGTCGCTCGACGGCACGCCGATCGCGCTGCTGCCGCTGCAGCGGCGCCATGTCGGCGGTGTGCGGGTGCTGAGCTGGTTCGGCGGCTCGCATGTGGGCGCCAATGCACCGATCCTCGACCGCGAGCGCATGGCGGCGCTGTCGCTGCATGAGCGGCGGATGCTGTGGGTGGCGCTGACCGAGGCCATCGAAGGCGCCGATATCATCTCGCTCAAATACGTGCCCGATGACTACCTGCTCGCCGAACTAGGCGAGCGGCTGGATGCGGACATGCTCTATCGCGCGCATTTCACGAGCTGGGAGGAGGCGAACACCACCCAGCGCAGCAAATCTCGTCGCAAGCACGATCGCCAGCAGGGCGAGCGACTGGAGGCTCTCGGCGCGGTGACGTTCGAGGAAATGGGGCCGGGCGCCGAGGCGCTGGACGTGCTCGACGTGATGTTTCGGCAGCGGGCGGCGCGGTTCAGGACCATGGGCGTGCGCGATCCCTTTGCCTGCCGGATCACCCGCGCCTTCTACGACGCTTCGGTGGCGCCGGGTTCAAGCGTGGACGTGAAGCTCCACGTGCTGCGGCTCGACGGGGAGATCGTGGCGGTGCGCTACAATGTCGTGCACGGGGACCGGCTATTCTGCCTCATCTCCTCGATGAGCGACAGCGAGGCCGTGCAGGTGGGTTCGCCGGGCAAGCAGTGCCTGCTGCGTGTCATGCAAAGCGTCTTCGAGCAGGGCTTTGGCGTGTTCGACATGGGCGTCGGCTTTACCGACGAGAAGCGCCACTGGTGCAACGAGCAGATTGCGGTGGGGCACCACTACTTGCCGCTGACGATGCGTGGCTGGCTGGCTGCGCGGGCGCACAAGGGCTGGCACGGCCTGCGCCACGCCATCAAATCCAACGACCGGCTGCGCCGGCTGCTGGTGACGCTGCGCAGCCGCGCTACGCGGACAACGTCAGATTAGTTTGAGGCCGCGCAGCGAGGCGTGGCCGGATTTTCCGATGATGATGTGATCGTGCACGGTGATGCCGAGTGGCTTGGCAACATCGACGATGGCGCGCGTCATCTGCACGTCGGCGGCCGAGGGGGCCGGGTCGCCGGAGGGATGATTATGAAATAGAATAATGGCGGTGGAAGAGAGCTCCAGCGTGCGCTTGATGACCTCGCGCGTATAGACCGGCGTGTGGTCCACGGTGCCGCGTTGCTGCACTTCGTCGGCGATCAGGCGGTTCTTCTTGTCGAGGAAGAGAATGCGGAACTGCTCGATATTCTCGAAGGCCATCTGGGCGCGGCAATAATCGAGGAGTTCGGACCATGAGCCGAGAATGGGCTTGTCGGTGCGGATCTTGTCGCGGCTGAAGCGCTGGCCGATGGCCTGCAAAACCTTGAGATTGGCGATGGTGGTATCGCCCAGCCCGTCGATCTCGGCCAGCCGCTCGGGCGCGGCGGCGAAGACGCCGGAGAACGAACCGAAGCGGGCCAGCAATTGCTTGGCGAGCTGCTTGGTGTCGCGGCGGGGCAGGAGGATGTGGAGAGCGAGTTCGAGCAGCTCGTAATCCTCCAGCGCATCGGCGCCGACCCTGAGGAAGCGGTCGCGGGCGCGCTGGCGGTGGCCGGCGTGATCGGGGAGCAGGGCCGCGTCAGGCGGGGCTTCCACCAGGCCGGGTGCGGCCTCGCCGGGAACGTCGCCTGGAATCCCCCGCCGCGCCATATCAGCCTTTCCGCGCCGCCAGCGGGTTGAAGAGACCGCGCCGGGAAAGCGTGAAGACCTCATGGCCGGTTTCGGTGATGCCGATGGAGTGCTCGCATTGAGCCGACAGCGTGCGGTCGCGCGTCACGGCGGTCCAGCCGTCCGAGAGCACCTTTACGTGCGGGCGGCCGAGATTGAGCATCGGCTCGATGGTGAAGATCATGCCCGGCTTCAATTCGACGCCGGTGCCCGGCACGCCGAAATGCAGGATGTTGGGTTCGTCGTGGAAAAGCTGGCCGACGCCGTGACCGACGAAATCGCGCACGACGCTGGTGCGCTCGCCTTCGGCGACGGCCTGGATGGCCGCGCCGATATCGCCGGTGGTGTTGCCGGGCAGGGCCTGGGCCAGGCCGGCCTCGAAGGAGGCATAGGTGACCTCGATCAGCCGCTCGGCCTTCCGGGAGATTTCGCCCACCGGGTACATGCGGCTGGAATCGCCATACCAGCCATCCACGATCAGCGTCAGGTCGATATTGACGATATCGCCTTCGCGCAGCGGCCTGTCATCGGGGATGCCGTGGCAGACGACGTGGTTGATGGAGGTGCAGATGGAGTGGCGGAAGCCCTTGTAGAAGAGAGTGGCCGGAATGGCGTCGTGATCGCGCGCGAATTCATAAGCCAGCTTGTCGAGCGCGGCGGTGGTGACACCCGGCTGCACGGCATCGACGAGCAGGTCGAGCGCGTCGGCAGTAAGGGCGCCGGCCTTGCGCATGCCCGCAAACCCGGCCTCTCCGTGAAGCGGGATAACCCCCGCCGCACGGCGGGACTTCTGCGAGGCATCGACGTAGGTGACCATTGGGCTCTCCGGTTTCCCAACAGATAGTCCGCATGGTGCCAGATGGAAAGGGGAGGCGGCTATGGGGATTTATGACGAGGTGTCGCGGGAGCGGCACGGGGAGGCCGCGTTTTTTGTTCGCGCGCTCCCCGGATTGCTTGACGTTTGCTGGTGGGGAAGGCATTCCATGCGTTCTTGCCCGGGGATATTCGCGGATATGTCAACGTCCGATCAAAGCATCGTCACCGCCGGTCTTCTCGTCATCGGCGACGAAATCCTTTCCGGCCGCACCAAGGACGTCAATATCGGCGCGGTGGCCGATTTCTGCACGGACCTGGGCATCGATCTGCACGAGGTGCGGGTGGTGGCGGACGTCACCGACGACATCGTGGATGCGCTCAACGCCTTGCGGCAGCGCTATACCTATGTCTTCACCACCGGCGGCATCGGGCCGACCCATGACGACATCACCGCCGACGCCGTCGCCAAGGCGTTCGGCGTGGCGCTGCCGATCAACCAGCGCGCCCGCGAAATGCTGGAGACGCGCTGGAGGCAGACTGGTACCGAGGTCAACGAGGCGCGCCTGCGCATGGCGCGCATTCCCGAGGGCGCCGATCTCATCGTCAATTCGGTGAGTGCCGCGCCCGGCTTCCGCATCGGCAACGTGCATGTGATGGCAGGTGTGCCCGTCATCATGCGGGCGATGCTCGAAGCGCTGGCTCCCACGCTCAAGGGCGGCCGCAAGGTGCTGTCGGTGACGATCCCGGCCAGCGTCGGGGAGGGCACTGTCGGCGGTCCGCTGGCGGCGCTCCAGGAGGAATTTCCGGACGTCAAGATGGGCAGCTATCCACAGATGGGCGCCGGTTACGTGCGCACCGAGCTGGTGTTGCGCTCGTCGGACGAAACCCGGCTCAACCAGGCGGCCGCAAAGGTCCGCGACATGGTCAACGCCGCCCATGCGGCCGCCGGCCTCCCCCCACTCGAGTAATTCGGCGTCCGCGCCCCACGGAGACATTCCTTGAACCCAACCGGCCAGAAATCCTTTCCCGTTTCCTGGGATCAGTTCCACCGCGATAGCCGCGCGCTCGCCTGGCGGCTGACCAGCGTAGGCCCCTTCGAGGCCATCGTGGCCATCACGCGCGGCGGCCTCGTGCCGGCGGCGATCGTGGCGCGCGAGCTCAATATCCGCACCATCGAGAGCGTGGCGGTCAAATCCTACGACCACCAGGCGCAGAGCACCATCAAGGTGCTGAAGCCAATCTCGCAGCAGGTGCTCGATCTGGCGCAGAGCGGCGGCAAGATCCTGATCGTGGACGACCTCGTCGATACAGGCGCCACCGCCCGCGCCGTGCGCGAAATGCTGCCGGGCGCGCATTTCGCCACCGTCTATGCCAAGCCCAAGGGCCGCGAAATGGTGGATACGTTCATCACGGAAGTGAGCCAGGACACCTGGATCTTCTTCCCGTGGGACATGGACGTGACCTATGCCGCGCCGATCTCGGGCGGCACGGACTGACGGCGCATGAGCCGCGGTCCGTTCAGGACCGCGGGATCAGGCTGGCGACGAGCCGATCCGTCGCATCCTCGCTCGCGGCCAGGCCCTGCGCCACGCCGGCGCGATCCTCGGCGCTGCGGTTCTGGCTCATCTTGCGCTTGCCTTCGAGCCGGGTGATGGCGATGCGGACGCCGACGATGCCGCGCAATTGCGCGGCAATATAGGGCTCGGGCGCATCGGACACCGCCCAGGGCGCCGGCCGTGCGGCCTCGTGCATCCGGGTGAGGCGCGTCACGACCGCCAGCAGGCGCTCGGGCTCCTCGAAAAATTCGACTTTGCCATAGGCGTGGACGGCCTCGTAGTTCCAGGTGGGCACGACCTTGCCGTGCTCGCGCTTGGCCGCATACCAGGACGGCGTCACATAGGCGTCGGGGCCGGTGAAGGTGACCAGTGCATCGCCATGAACGGGCGTGTTCCACTGTGCGTTGGCGCGGGCGAGATGGGCATAGAGGACGCCGCTCTCGCCTTCGGCTGCATCGAGGATGAAGGGCAGGGGCGTTGCCAGCAGGCCGGCATCCGTGGCCGTTACCAGCGTCGCCAGCCGCGCTGCGCGCATGATGGCGTGCATCTCGAGCGGATCGTCTTCGCGGAAGGCGGGTGGGGTGTACATGGCGGCTTCATCCCTTTGGGCAGGATGAAAACTGAGCGGGGCGCGGGGCGCTGTCAATCGCCGGCGCGACGGGCCAGCCAGGCGGGCAAAACATGATTGCGGCTGAGAGGAGCCAGCACGATGTCACCGGGATCGGCCGGATCGATCCAGCGCGCCTCCTCGATCTCGGCCGCCGGCGAGACGGGACCTGAGAACGGCAGCGTGAAGATCTGGGCGTCGACGACGGCTCCGGCCTCGTTGGCTGCGGGGGCAGAAAAGTGGCCGAGGAACTGCACGGCGTCGGCGGCGACGTCGATGCGCAGTTCTTCGGCCAGTTCGCGAACCAGCGCGTCGGAAGGCTGCTCGTGCGGTTCGATCTTACCGCCGGGCTGCATGAAGATGGCGGTGCCGCGCTTGCGGACGACGAGGACGTGACCATCAGCGCGGACGAGAACGGCGGCAGCGATGCGGATGAGCATGGGCGAATCCCGTGGCCTGCTTGGCGATCATGGGCTGGTGCGGGCGGCGGGACTCGAACCCGCACGGGGATACCCCCTCCGGATTTTAAGTCCGGTATGTCTACCATTCCATCACGCCCGCCGCGTTCTTCCGTGTCTCACAGGCGCGCGAAAAACTCAATTCGGCGGGCGGCTTTATCCAAGGCGTTCAGGCCAGGCTGTATTTGAGGCGCACCACGCCGGGCGGCAGGTGGTGGACCGAGAGCAGCTTTGGCGAAGCGCGGAAGCCGGTGGGCGGGAAAAGGGGGATGCCGGCGCCGAGGAGTTCCGGGATGACGTAGATTTCGATCTCGTCGAGGGCACCACGCTCCATGAAGGCCATTTGCAAACGGCCGCCGCCGATCATCCAGACATCGCCATCTTCGAGGGCGCGCAGGTGCGCGATGAGTGCGTCGACGCCGTTCGACCAGATCTCGATTTCGCCCTTGGGGTTGGGCATCGGGCGCGAGGTGACGACGATGGCGCGCTGGTCGGCATAGGGCCAGTCCATCGGCTCCTTCTCCAGCCAGTCATAGGTATCGCGGCCCATGACGACGGTGCGGATGGTCTTGATGAAGGCTTCGTAGGTGAACTCGCCGGCATCGAATTGCTGGGAGACGAGCCAATCGAGGTTGCCGTCCGGCTTGGCGATGAAGCCATCGAGGCTTGTGGCGATATATCCGACTATCCTGGCCATCACGATTCTCCTTTGCGTGGAAATCGCGTATATATAAATGAACGTTCGTTTACAATAGAGGTTGCCTTGCCCAGACCACGCAGGATCGATGACAGCGCCATTCTCGATGCCGCACTGGCGGTAGCGCAACGGCGGGGGCCGGGGCAGGTGACCTTTGCCGCCGTTTCGGCCGAAGTCGGCCTGTCGCCGGCTACTTTGGTGCAAAGGTTCGGCAGCAAGGAGGCGCTGCTGCGCGCGGCCCTGGAGCGGGCCTGGGACCTGCTCGACGCGGCCACGGCGCGCGAGGACGAACTCCAGCCGCTGACGCCCGAGGGAGCGGTGCAGGTGGTGACCGCGCTCTGGCCAGCGGGCGAGGGCGATGACGATTATGCCGAGGGCTTGCTGCTGCTTTACGAGGACATGCGCGACCCGATCCTGCAGCGGCGCGGCGCGCGATGGCGCGTGGCGATGACCCGGGCGCTGGGGCGGCGGCTGAGCGCCGAGCCGGAGCGGCAGGAGGTGCTGGGCAGGCTCATGGCGAGCCAGTGGCAGGGCGCGCAGATCTGGTGGGCGTTCGGGCGCGAGGGGCGCGGACGCGAGGCGGTGGCGGCCGAATTGCGCCTGTGGCTCAAGACCATGGGCGTGGAGAACGCCTGAAGAGGGCAAAGCGCCTCTTGTCATCGTGGCGGCGGAAGCTCATGTTCGGGCCAGTACGGAAAGGGAACACCCGTGCGCGAATACTGCCTCATCGCCACCAAGATCGGACCTGTCGGCCTCGCCTGGAGCGAGAGCGGATTGCTGCGCCTGCAACTGCCTGATTACGATGGCGCCTCGACGCTGGCGCGGCTGACGCGGCTGACGCGGCGGCTGGAAGCCGAGGAAGGGCATCCGCCGCAATGGCTGGAGCCGACGGTCAAGCGCCTGCAGCAATACTTTACCGGCACGGTGACGGATCTGAGCGGTGAGCCGCTGGATTTCACCGGCGTGCCGGAATTCCACCAGGTGCTCTACCGGGAAATGCTCAAGCTCGGCTGGGGCGAGACGGTGACCTATGGAGAACTGGCCGAGCGCGTGGGTTCGCCCGGTGCGGCGCAATCGGTGGGCACGGCTATGGGGCGCAATCCGTTGCCGGTCATCGTGCCGTGCCATCGCGTGCTGGCGAGCGGCAATAAGCTGGGCGGCTTCTCGGCCCCCGGCGGCGTGCAGACGAAGCTGGCGATGCTGGAAATGGAAGGGATTCGCCTGGGGGCGCGTAACCCGGCGCAGATGGTCTTCGCGTTCTAGGCGCGCTATTGAGCGGCAGGACAAAGAGGGAATCGCCATGCTGCTCAAAGCCGACCTGCTTGCCAGGATCAAAGCCGGAGAGGTGGATACCGTTTTCCGGCGCTGGAAGCGATCGACGGTCAAGGCGGGCGGGACGCTGATGACGTCGGCCGGGCTACTCTCCATCGATTCCATCGAGCCGATCACGCTCGACGAGGTGACGCTGCCGGACGTCAGGCGGGCCGGGTTTGGCTCCCTTGAGGAGTTCCGGCGCTGGCTCGATACGATGAAGGACGGGGACTTGTGCATCATTCGCCTGCATTATGCCGGCGAAGACCCGCGCATCGCATTGCGCAACCAGCGCGAGCTTTCCGTGGTGGAGCTGGCCGAGGCCGGGGCGGCGCTGGACAAGCTTGACGGCAAGGCGCCGTGGACGAGGCGTGTGCTCGATCTCATCGCGCAGCATCCGGGGCGGCTGGCCGAAGAACTGGCGGACGAGGCCGGCATGGAGAAGGCGCCGTTCAAGAACAAGGTGACCAAGCTCAAGGAACTGGGGCTGACGGAGAGCCTGGATGTCGGCTATCGCCTGTCGCCGCGCGGCGAGACGGTTCGGGCGGCGCGCTGATTACTGCTTGCGCTTGAAGCTGCGCAGGTGCGGGCTGGCCTTGACCACCTCGCCGGCAATCGTCTCGATCGGCTGCGTGACCTCGACGGTCAGCACGTTTTCGTCAGGCTCGGGTGGCTCGAGCGTGGCGAACTGGCTGGCGAGCAGCGAAGCCGGCATATAGTCGTGATGGCGGCGCACCATGCGTTCGCCGATCACTTCAGGCGAGCCATGAAGATAAACGAATAGAATCGGTTCGCCGGCTTTCTTCACGAGGTAGTCGCGGTAGGCGCGACGCAGGGCCGAGCAGGCGCCGACCGTGACGCCTTTGCGGCTGGCGGCTTCGTGCAAAGCTGTTGCCAGCGCTTCGAGCCAGGGCCAGCGATCCTCATCGCTGAGCGGAATGCCGTTGCGCATCTTCTCGACATTGGCAGGCGGGTGGTAGCCGTCGCCATCGAGGAAGGAGGCGTGGAGGCGCCGGGCGATGGCGGCGCCGACAGTCGACTTGCCGCTGGAGGAAACGCCCATCACCACGATGATGCGGGCGGGCTCAAACTGTCGCGGTGAAGGCGCCATCGACATAAAGGATGTGTCCGTTGACGAAGCTCGATGCATCCGAGGCGAGGAAGACGGCGGCGCCGCCCAGTTCGGCAACCTCGCCCCAGCGGCCCATCGGCGTGCGTTTCTCGATCCAGCTATTGAAATCGGCATCGGCCATCAAGGCCTTGTTGAGCTCGGTCTTGAAATAGCCGGGGGCGATGCCGTTGATGTTGAGGCCGTGGCGGGCCCAATCGGTGGCCATGCCGCGCGTGAGATTGGCAACGGCCGCCTTGCTGGCGGCATAAGGCGCGATCGAGGGGCGCGACAGCCCGCTCATGAGCGAGCAGATATTGATGATCTTGCCGCGGCCGCGCGCGATCATGTGCCGGGCCACCGTCTTGCCGACGATGAAGGCGGAGGTGACGTTGGTGGACATGATCTGCTCGAACCGACCGACCGGAAAATCCTCGAGCGGGGTGCGGAACTGCATGCCGGCATTGTTGACGAGGATGTCGATAGGGCCGACTTCGCTTTCGCAATAGCCTATAGCCTCGGCCACGCTTTCCTCACTGGTGACGTCGAAGGCCAGTGCGCGGACCCGTACGCCGCCGGCGGCGAGGCTTTCGGCGGCCTGGCCCAGGGCCTCGGCATCACGGCCGTTGAGCACCACGTCGGCTCCGGCGCCGGCCAGCGCGCCCGCCAGCGCGAAGCCGATGCCGCGGCTCGATCCGGTAACAAGAGCGCGACGCCCGGCAAGGCTGAATTGGGACAGAGAATCCAATTGCTTCCTCCCATTTTTCAGGAAGCCTATTGGAAGGAGCGCGCCTTGATAAGTGGGCGCGCAGGGACCAAATCAAAAGCCCATCCATTTGGGCAAAAAAGTCTTCCGTTACGGCTTTCTTCCAACGCTGGTTTGTGATCGATTGGCGCCGTCCTGCGGCGAGCCGTCGCAGGGGCCCGCCCAATGTTGCGCATAGGAGAAATAAGTATGGCTTCAGCGGATATCGGCCTGATCGGCCTTGCGGTCATGGGGTCGAACCTGGCCCTCAACATCGCGGAAAAAGGTTATACGATCGCCGTCCACAACCGAACCGCCGCCAAGATCGACGAGTTCGTTGCTGAAGCCGGGGAATTGCGGTCGCGCATCATCGGCAAGGCCGATCTCAAGGAATTCGTCGAGTCGATCAAGCGTCCGCGCTCGATCATCATCATGGTCAAGGCGGGCAAGCCGGTCGATGACGTGATCGAGGAATTGCTGCCGCTGCTCGACAAGGGCGATGCGATCCTGGAATGCGGCAATTCGCTCTATACCGATACGCAGCGCCGCTTCGACTATCTCACGCCCAAGGGCATCGGCTATCTCGGCGTCGGCGTTTCCGGCGGTGAAGAGGGCGCGCGCCATGGCCCCTCGATCATGGTCGGCGGCTCCAAGGAACAATGGCACAATGCCGAGCCGGTGCTGAAGGCCATCGCGGCCAAGTTCAACGGCGAGCCCTGCTGCGCCTATCTGGGCGAGGGCGGTGCCGGTCACTTCGTCAAGACCATCCATAACGGCATCGAATATGCCGACATGCAGATGATCGCCGAAGTCTATGGCGTGATGCGCGACGGCCTGGGCATGAGCCCCAGGCAGGCTTCGGACATCTTCAAGCAGTGGAACAAGGGTCCGCTCAATTCCTACCTCATCGAGATCACCGGCTACGTGCTGGAGGCCGTGGACGCGCCGACCGGCAAGCCGCTGGTGGAATTGATCGTCGACAAGGCAGGCCAGAAGGGCACGGGCCGCTGGTCGGCCATCGTGGCGCAGGAAATGGCCGTGCCGGCGACAACGATCGAAGGCGCCGTGGCGGCGCGTTCGCTCTCCGCCTTCAAGGACCAGCGCGTGGCGGCCGAGGCCATCTATGGCAAGCGTGCCGGGGTCAAGGCCGATGTGACGCTCGAAGAGTTGGAAAAGGCGCTGCTGGCCGGCAAGATCGCCGCCTATGCGCAGGGCTTCGCCGTGCTCGCCAAGGCCTCGGAGGAGAACGGCTGGAACCTGCCGCTCGGCACCATCGCCAAGATCTGGCGCGCCGGCTGCATCATCCGTTCGCGCTTCCTCGACCAGATGGCGGCGACCTATGACAAGGGCGAAAGCGTCAACCTGCTGGTGGCCCCCGACTTCGTGACTATCATGAAGGAGGCCCATCCCTCGCTGCGCAAGGCCGTGGCGGCAGGCGCGCTGGGCGAATTTCCGCTGCTCTGCCTGTCCTCGGCGCTGTCCTATTTCGACAGCTACCGGCAGGGGCTGGGTACGGCCAACCTCATTCAGGGCCAGCGCGACTTCTTCGGCGCACATGGCTTCGAGATCGTGGGGCGTGGGCCAGACCAGCATGGCAAGTGGCCGCCGACGCTGGGGAATTAAGTCCCCGAACGGGCAACGAAATGCGAAGCGGGCCAAACGGCCCGCTTTTTTATTTGTCCCCGTTCTCCGGATGAGGCGGGGTGGCCTGCTGGCCGGGCGGGGCCATGTCGGGCCGCTTGGGGTGGCGCGCGACGGGCTGGCGATGCATGAGGTCGTAGCGCCAGGCGGTGTAGATGAAGATGAGGGCCGACAGCACGATGGTGACGCCGGCGCCGATAAACGGGGCGCCGGGGAAATAGCCGGGCTCGCCCTTGTCGGCGGTGGTGAAATAGGCAAAGAGCTGCGTGGCGGCGAGGGGGCCGAGGATCGAGGCCAGGGAATTGGTGGCGTTGACCGCGCCCTGCAATTCGCCTTGGCCGTCATCGGGCACCTGGCGCGAGAGCAGGCCGTTGATGGCGGGGGCGGCGATGCCGCTCAATGAGCCGAACATCAGGAAGCCGTAGAGGCCGAAGCTGGTGTGGATGAACGCCGTGCCGACAAAGGCGATGGTGGCGATGGTGAGGCCGATCAGCACCGTGCTCCACTCGCCGATGCGCTTGACCAGCGGCCCGATGAGAAAAGCCTGGCTGATGGCGAAGCCGATGCCGAAGGCGCCGAGGGCGCGGCCGATCTGGTTGGTCGAGAAGCTCACCACCTCGATGGTGAAGAAGTTCCAGACCGAGGGGAAAGCCTGGCTGGCCAGCGAGAGCAGGAAGAGCGCGAAGAGCAGCCAGAGCACGACCGGATAGCGCCGCAGCGCCAGGAGCGCGCCGAAGGGATTGGCACGGCGTATATCGAAGCTGCGGCGGCGCTCCTTGGGCAGGCTTTCGGGCAGCACGAAGAAGCCGAAGAGGAAGTTGGCGAAGGCCAGGGCCGCCGCGGCATAGAAGGGCACGCGCGGGCCATAGGCACCTAGCTCGCCGCCGACGACAGGGCCGATGATGAAGCCGAGGCCGAAGGCCGCGCCGATGAGGCCGAAACGCTGCGAGCGTTTTTCGGGCGGGGTGATGTCGGCGATATAGGCTGTGGCCGTGGCCACGGCGGCGCCGGCGATGCCGGAAAGGATGCGCCCGACGAAAAGGAAGGCCACGATCGGCGCGAAGGCCATGAAGAGATAGTCGACAGTCAGGCCCAGCAGCGAGAGCAGCAGTACCGGGCGGCGGCCGAAGCGATCGGAGAGGTTGCCGAGAACGGGCGAAAACAGAAATTGCATGAGGGCATAGACGAAGACCAGATAGCCACCGATGACTGCCGCCTGCGCCACCCCTTCGCCCGTGACCTGCTCGATAAGCTCGGGCAGCACCGGAACGATGATCCCGAGCCCTACCATGTCGAGCAGAATGGTGATGAGGATACAGGCTAGGGTCAGTCGGGAACGGGTCTCGGCTCTCATGCTGTGTTCTTGTCTCCGGTAGATGCCGCGCAGTTGACACACGAGATATGGCCAAAGCAAGCGCGATTGCGTGCTTTATGGTGGCAGAGGCGCGCTCAGACCTGGCGGGCTGCCGTGGCTATCGAGGCCTCTGCTTCCGGCGCCGGATCGTAGGAATAGAGCCAGTCGAGGCGGCGGAAATGCCCCTGCGGGCCCTGCATCCTGATCACGGCATCGCGGGCCAGCGAGGCGGGGAAGCGCATATGGAAGGCGCGGCCATTGGCACGCGAGAGCGCGGCGACCTTCTCGACGCGCGGGCGGCGCAGGCTTTCATATCCGGCAAACGCGGCTTCGGCGTTGGGCTCGGTGACGAGGAGCGGCGCGAGGATGGCGGCATCCTCGATGGCCATGGCGGCGCCCTGCGCCTGGAACGGCATCATGGCGTGCGCAGCATCGCCGAGAAGGCCGATCGGCCCCTTGTGCCAGGCCTCCGTTTGGACGGCGCCCACCGGCCAAAAGCCCCAGCGCCCTTCACCGGCCTTCAGGATTGCGGCGATGCGCGGATCGCCCAAGGCGCTGGCGGGCAGGGCGGGAGCGGCGCGATCGCCGGCACTGTCCTGGGTGAACAGCACAACATTGATCTTGCCGCGATGGGGCAGCGGGTAGCAGACGATGTGGAAGTCGGCGCCGAGCAGCACGCTCGTATGGTCGGCACGTAGTTGCGGCAGCTCGGCAATGTCGAGCAGGACGCGCCAGGCGAGGCGGCCGGTCCATTGCGGCTGCGGGCCGGCCAGCAGCCGGGTGCGCGTGGTCGAATTGATGCCATCGGCGCCGATAAAGGCGAAGGCGCGGCCCTGGCGGGTTTCGCCGCCGGCCTGGCCATAGGTGACGGTTACGCCGCGCGGGCCGGGCTCGACCTCGAAATTGATGACATCGAAGGCGATGTCGATATTGGCGAAACGGCGGGTGGCTCGGTAGAGGGCATTGGCCAGATCGGCGCGATGCATCACCGCATAGGCCGCGCCGTAGCGCTCGCGGGCGGCGGCGCCCAATTGCATGGTGACGAGCGGGCGGGTGGCGCGGAAGGAGTAGACGTCGATGCCTTCCGGCTCGAAACTGGCGGCGGTGAGGGCCCTGTCGAGGCCGAGCCGGTCGAGGACGCGGCGGGCATTGGGGCTGATCTGCAGCCCCGCACCGATCTCCTGGACGGAACGCTGCCGCTCGAGCACCGTGATGCGCACACCGAACTTGGCGAGGGCAAGCGCCAGCGTCAGTCCGGCAATGCCGGCGCCGGCGATATAGACGGACCTGCCGTCAGGCATGACGAAACGGCTCAGGCCGCCTCGTACACCGCCGAGAGCGGGGAGGAGGTGCCGGCTGCGAGCTTGGAGCTATAGACATAGAGCGTGGAGCAATAGGGACACACGATTTCGGTGTCCTTGCCCATATCCAGATAAACATGGGGGTGATCGAACGGGGGCAGGGCGCCCACGCACATGAACTCCTTGGAGCCGATCTCGATCTGGCGCAGGCCATCGGTATTGTGGAAATGGGGAACAGTCGCGTGTGCCATCTCGTGCCCTGGGAATGGAGCGTTGAATTCGGGCCGGACCATATCGAAGCAGGCGTCTAAAGGGAAGGGCGGAGGTGGGGGTGGTTCGGGGATCGCGCGAGGGGTATACCCCTCTCCTCATCCCAGGAACGGTCAATCGATGTCCACCTTTCTCTCCGACGGAATCAGCATTGCCTATGAGATTTATGGCGAGGGGGTTCCGGTGTTGCTCATCCATGGGTTCGGGTCGAGCGGGGTGATCAATTGGGTGCAGACCGGGTGGGTGGAGGCTCTTAACAAGGCCGGGTATCAGGCGATTACGATCGACGATCGCGGGCATGGGCTTTCCGAGAAGCTTTATGACCCGGCCGACTATTACCCGGCGCTGATGGCGCAGGATGCGGCCAATCTGCTGGCGCATCTGGGTATCGAGCGGGTTTTCGTCATCGGCTATTCGATGGGCGCGCGGATCACGGCGTTCCTGGCGCGGCTGGCGCCCGAGCGGGTGCGGGCGGCGGTGATGGGAGGCATGGGGATGGCGCTCGTCACCGGGCTTTCCGATTCGCGCGAGATCATCGACGGGCTCAATGCCGCCAGCCTGGCCGACGTGACCCATCCGACCGGGCGGCAGTTCCGTATCTTCGCCGACCATTCCAAGGCCGACCGACAGGCGCTGGCGGCGTGCATGGTGACTTCGCGCCAGCCGATGGATATCGACGAGGTGCGCAAGATCGCGGTGCCGGTGCTGGTGGCGGTGGGAGAGACGGACGACATGGCCGGTTCGGCCCAGGAACTGGCGGCGCTCCTGCCCAGGGGCGAGGCTTTCACCATCCCGCGGCGCAATCACATGCTCGCCACCGGAGACGCCAAATTCAAGGAAGCGGCGCTGGCTTTCCTGGAAAGAAACGCCCGGGCGTGACCGTTTTTGTGAACCAATCGCCTCGCTAGAGCTTTGTTTCCGGGAACGGGATACTCTATATGGTAGGTCCAACTTTGGAGACCCCAATGAGCGGCAACGCCAAGCTTGCGTCACCGGTCACCGCCGTCGATCCCGTTTGGGATGCCATCGTCGCCGGCGCCCGCGAGATCGTGGTCAAGGAACCGTCCCTGGCGACGCTGGTCCTCAGTTCCGTCCTCAATCACGAGACGTTCGAGGCCGCGCTGGCCCATCGCCTGGCCGAAAAGCTGCACCATCAGGATGTGCCGGCCGACCTCATTCGCCAGGCGCTCAACGATGCCTATGACATCAATCCCAGTCTGGGTGCCGAGGCGCGGGCCGATCTTGCCGCCACTTACGAGCGCGATCCGGCGTGCCACCGCGCGCTCGAGCCGCTGCTTTACTTCAAGGGCTATCAGGCCATCCAGACGCATCGGTTCGCCCATGCGCTGCACAAGGCCGGGCGCCGCGATTTCGCGCTCTATCTGCAAAGCCGTTCGAGCCAGGTGTTCCAGGTGGACATCAACCCGGCGGTGCCGATGGGCAAGGGCATCATGCTCGACCACGGCACGGGGCTGGTGATCGGCGAGACGGCGGTGGTGGGGGACAACGTGTCGATCCTCCAGAACGTTACGCTGGGCGGCACCGGCAAGGCCGAGCAGGATCGCCATCCCAAGATCGGCAATGGCGTGCTGATCGGGGCGGGGGCCAAGATTTTGGGCAATATCAAGATCGGCGATTGCTCGCGCATCGGCGCCGGCTCGGTGGTGCTCAAGGAAGTGCCGCCGCGCGTGACCGTGGCCGGTGTGCCGGCGAAAATTCTCGGAGAGGCGGGGTGCGCCCAGCCTGCTTCGGTGATGGACCAGATGGTGCTGGTTTACGACCAGTCCATCTGAACAACCCAAAGTAGCGGGGAAAAGCGCCGCGCGGGGTATTGCCCGACGCCTCCCAGCCTCTAGAAAGAGGCCTTCCATTGCTTTTCAGGAGCCTGAAGTGAACCATCCCGAAATCATCAAGCTCCAGAAGTATCTGCAGCAGAAGTTCAACAACCGCCATATCGACGTGCGCCCGCGTCCCAAGAAGGACGACTCGGTGGAGGTCTATGTGGGCGAGGAGTTCCTCGGTCTCATCTATGTCGACGACGAGGATGGGGATCGGTCGTTCAACTTCCAGATGGCGATCCTCGAAGAGGATCTGGACGACATCGCCTGATGTTCAAAGGGGCGCCTGGAGCGCCCCGATCTTTTTGAGCGGTACGGCCATCTCGGCGTCGAACTGCCGCCACGAGACCAGCGCGCTCGCGCCGAAGCTGTAAACGGCGGCCAGCCCCGAGGGCAGGATGACGGTGCGCAGGCAATGTGCCTCGCCGCCCTTTTCGAGCGGGGCGGCGCATTTGGCGACGAACGGGTCGCCCGAGAGCGGATCGTACCACACCGTCTCGCCTTCAAAACCATCCGTCGGATAAAGCGGCTTGCCGACGAGGCCGGCCGGGCCTTCCACTTCATTGGGCATGAACTGGTGAAGATAGACGCCGTCGAGCAGGCGCGCGCTGGCGCGGGCGCGGCTGCGAGGCAGGAGCGTCACATCGACCTGCCCTGTCGAAAGCTCGAGCCTCAGGTCGATCTGGCTGGCGAAACTTTCGCGATCTTCGCGCCCGAGGCGCATCCAGCCAGCGGGAATGGTCAGGGTCTGGCCGGCGATGTTGCGCACGAGCATGGTATCGTCACGCGCCGGAGTATCGCCCCTTAGCCGGCTCAGCCCGTCGATGCCGTAGGCTAGCGCCAGCGCCCCGGCCGCGACCATCACGCCGATGGCGGCAAGGTTGAATCCGAGATTGGCGGAAGGCTGGAAGGCCTTGGCCGGCATGGGCATTTTCGCGCGTTAACCAGACTGAGCAAAGGCAGGATGACAAGACAGCAGAGCCTGCATATGATTAACGAAGCGTTAACGGGCCGATGCAAAACGGCACCAGGGGAGGGACGGGACCATGAGCGCACTTGTGCTTGCTGCTTTTCTGATTGCCGTCGGCCTCGTCCTGGCTGCCGCTTTCACCCATCTCTACCAGGGTATTTTCCGCGAAGCGGCGATGCTGCGCTTCGACGGGCGCACCTATTGGCATACGCTCGGTCATGTCGCGATGAGCTTCGTATGCGGCCCCTACATCATGCTTCAGCTCGGCTGGCAGCAGGAGCGGAACGGCACGCTGGCGCTGGTGCCGGTGCTGCTGGGCTCCGCGGTCGCCTTCGGCTGGGCCTTCATCACCGGGCTGATTTTCGTTGGCTTCTATGTCGGCCTGACAAGCTAATTCGCTCCGGCATTCCCCCGGGCAAATGAAAGAGGCTGGATCCGGGCCCGGATCCAGCCTCTTTCTTTCGGTCCCAGACTTATCAGGGAGAGGGACCGGAAACTTTTAGCGTCCGGCAGACGCCGTGACGATGGTGGTGCGGTCGTCAGAGATATCGACCCACTGGGCGAAGCTGAGCTGGCTCTGGCGCTTGAGGTAACGGTAGGGCGTCTCGTTCCAGACGCGAATGGTGCCATCCTGATTGTCGAGCACGAGGTCGCCGCGATCGGTACGGACCATGAGCACGGCATGGCCTTCGCCATTGGCCTGGCGTACGACCGCGATCATGAGCGTGGATGGTGCCCAACCCAGATCGATGAGTTGGCGGCGCTTTTCGAGCGCGAAGTCCTCGCAATCCCCATAGCCGCTGGTCGGGTAGGTCCAGAATTCCTCGACGCCATACAGTTCCTGGTCGGAGACCGGGATGATGGTGGCGTTGACGGTGGCGTTGACCTGCACGAGCTGTCCCCAGCGCATATCGGTCAGCGTCTCGTTGGCAACCGGATGGGCGTAGGGCGCGCATTCGCCGGCGCGTCGGTGACAGAAATCGGCAGCACCGACCGGGATGCTGGTGGGGTTGATGGAAACCTGGACGAAGGCGGCGTTGGTGAAATCGACGTTCTGGGCCTGGGCGGGGGCAGCGAAGGCAAAGGCTGCCAGCAGCGCCGCTCCCATGGTCTTTGCGATGTTTTTCGCGGTGGACATTTCGTGATCTCCCTGATGGAGACCACGGTAAGGAGGCGCTCTTGCCCTGATTGAAAAAGTGCAACGCAGTTTTGAATCGAGTTTTATGCACTCGATTCAGGAGTCGTTGACCATAGGGGAGGGGGCTGGCGCCCTCAGTTCACGCGCAGGTTCTGCTGAACGACGGTGAGCATTTCCTGAGTGGAGGAGAATTCCACCGCCACTCCGTTCTGGAAATGGCGGATGACGCGGGCGCGCATGCGGCCGAGCGTGACAGGCGTGCCCATGGCCGGGCGCACCGCCAATTCGATGGCGGCGCCGGACAACGAGATATCGATGATCTTGCAATTGTAGCGGCGGCCGTCGTCGAGCACGACGGTGGAATGGCGGTTATCAGGGACGACGCGCTCGTGACGGCGATCCTCGGGGAGGTTGAGCAGGTCCTTGTTGGCCAGCCAGGTGAGCTGGGCGGCGAGTTTGTCGCGCTTGCGCGGCGTGCCGCCCACTTCCATGACGAAGCCGCCATCGACGCTTTCGATGATAGAGCCCTCGATGCGGCCGACATGATCGAGATAGGCCACGACGCGCTCGCCGACCTGGCCGGGCACGGGCGCGATGACGATGGCGTCACCGGGCGACATTTCGAGAATCTGGCAGGGGAATTCGCGTTTGTCGGCCAGCATGTAGCGGCCAAGAATGGAGACCTTCACCCGCTGGAAGCGCGGCATGTCAGCCTGGCTCCGGCCGGAGGGCGCAGCATAGCTCGCGGGCAGATCATCGTTCAGCATGCAGGGGGCCGTGTGTAACGTTTCCCCTAAGCTAAACAGTTTTGGTTAATCGATGGTAAGGCAGGCGCACCGCCATTAATTCAATGGCGACCGCCGTCGATAACCGCAAGGTGTGCATAACGCCGGGCCGTGCGGCCGTGAAGTGTGGAAGCGATCGGCATCGGGGCGTGTCCGGGCGCGGCGAGGCCGATACCAGGGACGACGGCGGCGACGTCGCGCGCGACGTCAGAAGTGGCCAGGTCATCCGGCCAGATGAGCCGCAGGCCGGTGATGCGCTGCTCGACGATGGGCTGCACGCCCAGCCAATAGGGCTCGTCGAGCGCGGTCATGGCGCCGAGAAGGCGGGTCTGGGTGGAGCCGTTATGACGCAGCGGCAGCAGGATGGTCTCGAAGGAAACCTTCGTGTTCATCGGAGTGGTGCCCTGGAAGGTCACCAGCGCAACCGCGTGATCCTCGGTGACGGCGCGGATCAGGGTTTCGAGCGCATCGCGGTCGCGGGCATGCCAGAGACCGGTGAAGGACCGGCCCTTGAGCTCACGGCAATAGGCCGTGCACAGGTGCGATCCCGCCAGGCGGAAGACAAAGCTGTTCTCTTCGCTCAGCTCGAGGATGAAAGTGTTTGCCAGCGCGGAGCGAATCCGGGTTGGGTCGATATCCTTACGATCCGGTGCGCTGCGGGAGCCACGCAGGGCGTTCCAATAATCGTAGAGCGTTTTCGTGCTGGTTTTTTGCATAGTCTTCGCGCCTTGGCCCTGCTGTGTTCCCTTGTTTGATTAGGGAATCTCTGAGGCCCCCCGACAGTGCCAAAAGCGCCCGGTGAAATCGCCATTAAACATCTATTAGGGTTAACGGCGCTGGTCCCGGTGTGGATAAGTCGATAACGCGATAGGGCGCTGAAAGTTCTGACGGAGAAAAGTGCATGAGTGAGCAGCGAACCGGCGAGGACGGCCCGCAATCCGGGCGCGAGCCAATCTTTATGCTGCCGGGGATCGTGACCGCGCTCGGGGGGCTGATGCTGGCCATCCACCTGGCCACCACGCTCGTCCTCGATAATCAGGGGCTCAACCAGTTAACCTTGTGGTTCGGCTTCATTCCCGTGCGCCTGCTGGTGCCCGACCAGTTGCCCGGGGGCATCTGGCCGCTGTTCTGGACCCCATTCAGCCATGCCTTCCTCCACGCCAATTGGGAGCATGTCATCTTCAACGTGGCCTGGCTCGCCATCTTCGCCACACCGGTGGCGCGGCGCTATGGGCCGATCCCGACGTTTATCATCTTCTTCGTCACCACTGCGGCGGGCGCGGCGGCATTCGCGGCGACGACCCTGCCCAACGTGCAGGTGCTGATCGGCGCCTCGGGCGGGGTGGCGGGGCTCACGGGGGCCGCCATGCGCTTCATCTTCCAGCCGGTGCTGGTCGGCACCGATCCGGCGACCGGACAGCGGGTGGTGCTGGGCCGGCACCTGGCGAGCCTGCGCGAGGTTTTCACCAGCCCGCGCTCGCGCAATTTCAGCCTGATCTGGATCGTGCTCAATGCCGCCGTGCCGCTGTTGCCGGCGGTGATAGGGCAGGACATCCAGATCGCCTGGCAGGCGCATCTGGGCGGCTTCATCGTCGGCCTGCTGCTGCCGCCGCTCTTCGAAAGGAAATGGCAATATGAGTGAGGTCGATTCCCGGCTCGAAAAGCTCGAAACCACGATCGCCTACCAGGACGAGACGATCGAGGAACTGAGCCGCACGGTGGCGGACCTCTGGGGACAGGTTGATACGCTGAAGCGCGAATTATCCAAGCTCACCGCGCAATTGCGGGACGTGGAATCGCATCCGGCGCTGGCTCCGCAGGACGAGCCGCCACCGCCGCATTATTGAGGGGTGGCTCTAGGAGCCATATACCGCCTTGGGGTCGAATAGACGCGGCTCGCCGGAATCGGTGAGCGTGGCTTCGCCGTTCTCCACCGAGACGATGCGGTAGAAGCAGCTTTTGCGCCCGGTATGGCAGGCGGCGCCGCGGCCGGTTTGGTCGGCGGTAACGAGCACGACGTCCTGGTCGCAATCGGTGCGCATCTCGACGAGCTTCTGGATTTCGCCCGAGCTCTCGCCTTTCTTCCAGATCTTGCCGCGTGAGCGGGACCAGTAGTGGACTTCGCCGGTTGCGAGCGTCAGTGCCAGCGCTTCGGCGTTCATATGGGCCACCATCAGCACGCGGCCGGTGCCGGCCTCGATGGTGACGGCCGTGACCAGGCCCTGCGCGTCGAAACGCGGGGCGAATGCCGTTCCCTCCTCGAGTTCAGCGTGGGTGAGGGCTTTGGGGTCTGTGAAGGTGATGCTCATGGTGCGGGTTTTATCCCGCACCCAGGCGGGGCGCCAGCGCCGAAAGCGTCAGCGCTTGCCGATGAACGAGAAGAAGCGGTCGCGCTCTTCGCGTTCCTCGGCGAATACGCCGGTGAAGCGGTGGGTAATGGTGGTGACGCCCTGCGAATGCACGCCACGCATGGTCATGCACATGTGCTCGGCTTCCAGCATCACCGCCGCGCCGCGCGGATTGAGGTTCTCGTTGACGGCGTCGATGATCTGCTGGGTCAGGTTTTCCTGCGTCTGCAGGCGCTTGGAGAAGACGTAAACCAGCCGTGCGAGCTTGGAGAGGCCGACCACGCCATCGGTCGGCAGGTAGGCGATGTGGGCCTTGCCGAAGAACGGCACCATGTGGTGCTCGCAATGGGAATGGAACGGAATGTCCTTGAGCAGCACGATATCGTCGTAGCCGCCGACCTCGCGAAAGGTCTTGTTCAGAATCTCGGCAGGGTCCTGGCCATAGCCGGCAAACAGCTCGCCATAGGCGCGCACGACTCGGCCGGGCGTCTCGAGCAGGCCCTCGCGAGTCGGATCGTCCCCCGTCCAGGCAATGAGCGTGCGGACGGCTGCCTCTGCCTCTTCGCGAGTGGGCTTGCGGCCCGGCTTGCTGTCGAGTTCGGAAACGTTGGCGGCCTTGATGGTGGCGTCCATAGCGGCGGATACCTCGAAAGAAACGGATCACAGCATCGGCACAGGGCAGGCCCTGACAGTCCGCGAAGGGTTACTTATATAGTGCTGGCAGACGACGCCACAAGAAACAGAATTGTGCCCAGAATGGAACTGAGCGATCTCTATTCCGAAAAGATCCTGCAGATCGCGGGCAATCCTCCAAAGGTGCCGCGACTCGCCGCGCCCGACGCTTCGGCGCGCAAGGTGAGCCGCGTCTGCGGCTCCTCGATCGAGGTCGACGTGGTGGTGGAGGACGGGGTCATCACCGGCTACGGCCACGATCTTTCCGCCTGCGCGCTGGGCCAGACCTCGGCGGCGATCGTGGCGCGCGAGATCGTCGGCACGCCGGTCGGCGAGTTCCGCGCCGTGCGCGACGAGATGTTCCGCATGCTCAAGGAAGAGGGGGCTCCGCCCGCGGGCAAATGGGACGACCTGCGGTTCCTCGAGCCCGTGCGCGACTACAGGCCGCGCCATACCTCGACCATGCTGGTCTTTGATGCGGTGGTTGAAGCGCTCGACAAGATCGAAGCAAAAAGAATCGCTTAGGGCCGCAAGCTGATGGATCGATTCATGCGGCAATTCTGGGCGGTAGTGGACCTGCCGTTCAAGTTCGCGGCGGTGTTCCTCATCGCCATATACCGCTACACGCTCTCGGCTTTCGTCGGGCGCACCTGTCGCCATGCCCCTTCCTGCTCGGAATTCACCAGCGAGGCGATCTGGAAATACGGGTTCTGGCCGGGCGGCTGGATGGGGCTGGCGCGGTTCAGCCGCTGCCGGCCGGGCGGCACGCACGGGTTCGATCCGGTGCCGGAGGCGCTGCCGGAAGCCGGGCGGTGGTATCTGCCGTGGCGGTATGGGCGGTGGCGGTAGGCACCGCCCCCTGGGGGCGCAAACCGCAAATGCTGGCAAAGCGCGCAAAGCGTGATAGACAACGCCCCCTGTGCGGTTTGCACAGTTTCAAAAACCCATTTCTCTTGGAGAGATCAAAATGTCGATCAAGGTGACGTTCCCAGATGGTGCAGTACGCGAGTTCCCGCGCGGCACCACCGGGACTACCGTGGTCGAGGATATCTCCAAGTCGCTGGCCAAGAAGACCGTGGCCATGCGCTGGAACGGCGTCCTTTCGGACCTTTCCGATGCGCTTGAAGACGATGGCAGGATCGAGTTCGTGACGCGCGACCAGCCGGCTGCGCTCGAACTCATCCGCCACGATGCCGCGCACGTCCTCGCCGAGGCCGTGCAGGAGCTGTGGCCGTCCACGCAAGTGACCATCGGCCCGGTGATCGAGAACGGCTTCTACTACGATTTCGCGCGTGACGTGCCGTTCGGCGAGGACGACCTGCGCGCCATCGAGAAGAAGATGAGCGAGATCATCGAGCGCGGCGCCGCCTTCACCAAGGAAATCTGGACGCGCGACGAGGCCAAGAAGGTCTTTGCCGCCAAGGGCGAGAATTTCAAGGTCGAACTCGTCGACGCCATCCCGGCCGACCAGAACATCAAGATCTACAAGCAAGGCCAATGGTTCGACCTCTGCCGTGGTCCGCACATGCGCACCACCAGGGATGTCGGCCAGGCGTTCAAGCTGACCAAGGTGGCCGGCGCCTATTGGCGCGGCGACAGCAACAACCCGGTGCTCTCGCGCATCTACGGCACGGCCTTCGCGACCAAGGAGGAGCTCGACGCCTATCTCCACATGATGGAAGAGGCCGAAAAGCGCGACCATCGCAAGCTGGGCCGCGAGCTCGATCTCTTCCACCTGCAGGAAGAAGCGCAGGGCTCGGTGTTCTGGCACCCCAAGGGCTTCACCATCTACAACCAGATGGAGGCCTATATCCGCCGGCGCCTTAACGGTTCGGGCTATGTGGAAGTGAAAACTCCGCAGCTCATGTCGTCCAAGTTCTGGGAGGCTTCCGGGCACTGGGGCAAGTACCGCGAGAACATGTTCGTGGTGCCTGACGAAGTGCCGGGCACCGAGGAAGAGGGGCCGGTGCTTTCGGGCAAGTCCGATCTCATGGCGCTAAAACCCATGAACTGCCCGGCGCATATCCAGATCTTCAACCAGGGCATCAAGTCGTATCGCGACCTGCCGATCCGCATGGCCGAGTTCGGCTGCTGCCACCGCAACGAGGCCCATGGCGCGCTCCATGGCCTGATGCGCGTGCGGCAGATGACCCAGGACGACGCGCATATTTTCTGCCGCGAAGACCAGATCCAGGCCGAGACCGAGCATTTCGTGCATCTGCTCTATTCGGTCTACAAGGACATGGGCTTCGACCAGATCGTCATCAAGCTCGCCACGCGCCCCGAAAAGTTCGGCGGCACCATCGAGCGCTGGGATGCGGCCGAGAAGGCGCTGGGCGATGCCCTGCGCGCCACTGGCTATGACTTCGAGATCGCCGAAGGCGAGGGTGCTTTCTACGCGCCCAAGCTGGAATTCCATCTCAAGGACGCTATCGGCCGGTCCTGGCAGTGCGGCACGCTGCAGCTCGACTATGTGCTGCCGGAGCGCCTTGATGCCTCCTACGTTGCCGAAGACGGTTCGCGCCAGCGGCCGGTGATGCTCCATCGCGCCATTCTCGGCTCGCTGGAGCGCTTCATCGGCATGATGCTGGAAAGCTATGCCGGCAAGCTGCCGACCTGGCTGGCGCCGACGCAGGTGGTCGTGGCCACGATCGTTTCGGAAGCGGACGAATACGCTGCCAAGCTGGTCAAGCAGCTCAAGGCCGCCGGCATCCGCGCCGAGCTCGATACGCGCAACGAGAAGATCAACTACAAGGTCCGCGAACACTCTCTGCAGAAGGTGCCGCTGATGTTCGTGGTCGGCAAGCGCGAGGCGGAGGAGGGCAGCGTGTCGGTCCGTCGCCTCGGAACCGAGGGTCAGAACGTGGTGCCGTCGATGGACGCTATCGTCGCGCTGATGGCCGAAGTGCAGCCGCCCGATCTCAAGCGCGCAGCCGCCTGACCGGCAGCGTCGATAAACAGAAAGGCCCGCTTCGATCATCTCGAAGCGGGCCTTTGTTTTGCTCGGCAGCTTACTTGGCGGTGGCGCTCAGCGACAGGTGGTCCGACAGGGCCAGCGGATTGCTCTGGAGCTCCATTATCTCGGGGAGGCCGAGACCGTCTTCGTTCTTGGCGGTCGCGGTGATCGACAGCGACTTGGCGTCGCCCTTGATGAAGCTGGCAATGGCAGCGGAAACCTGCTGCGCTTCCGCCGAACCGCCGAGGAAGGCGAGGGTCGTGCCGGCGGCGATGCCGGACATGGCGTTACGCACCTGCTCGACGGTCTGGCCCTGCTCTGTCGCCGTCTTCTGGAACATGATGCCGGCGAGACCGGCATCGGTCACGTCGATCTTGGCATCCTTTACGGTCAGGCCCATGGCAGCCATCAGCGCGGCGTTGTTGTCGGCCGAGAACAGATCCTCGGTGGCGTTGCCGATGGTGCCCGCGAGCGCGAGAGCGCCCAGGTTCAGACCATCGAACGCGATATTCTTGATAGCGATGTTGCCGTTGGCCTGATCCCAGCTCGCTGCCAGGTCATAGCCGGCCTCGATCTTGTCGATGCCCAGCGTCAGGAGTTGCTGAACCCCCTCGTCCTCGGAATCAGCCGGCAGGGCAATAACGATGCCTTTGGCGTTCGAGGAAATGTCGGCCGGGATGCCGTTGACGTAATTGCCCAGGGTCAGGTCGAAGCTGCCGATGGCGGCCTTGATGCGCTCGCCGGGCGTCTCTTCGTCGGGTACGTCCATATCGAGGCCGGAGAAGGAGAAGCCGCCGAAGGCGGGAATCAGGCGGCGGCCGTTGGCCTCCAGCCAGGCGTCATCAATGGCGCCATCGGCTTCCTGCAGGGCCGCGATGGCCGAGGAGAAATCGAAGCTCTTGAACACGACATTGGCGAGATTGAAATAGCCGTCGTCCTGGACGTTGACCTTGATGTCGCTGGCCGTGATCTCGGGATAGACGTTATTGGCGAATGCGCCGATGGTCATGGGGCCGACAGAGATATCGGCCGGCTTGTCATTTTCGGCCGTCACCTTGCATTGAAGGCCCGCAAAGGTCATGGGCGAGGATTCGAAGGCGCTCAGGAAATCGGCGTAGAAGGAAACCAGCTTGCCCATCTGCTCGGGCGAGGGGGTGGCGTCTTCACCCTGGGCCTCGAGTTCGCCGACGATGTTCATCAGCTCGGAGAACGGCGTCTTGAGCGGCCGGGCCTTGAAGCCTTCGCCCTCGATGGTGCCGATGGTGCAATCGGCTTCCTTCGAGGTGAAGCTGCCGCCTTCCATCCTGAAGTTGGCGTAGATGGTCTTGAGCGGCTGGTCGGGCGAGGCGCCGGGCGTGAGGCCATAGAAGGCGAGGAGGCCGGCGAGATCGAACGTGCCGGTCGAGGTCTTGCCGAACTTGAAACTGCCTTCCTTGCCGGCATCGACGTCGATCGAGCCGATCACGGCCGAACTTGCTACGCCGTTGGTGACGTCATTGAGCGCGATGTCACGGTAGGTGACGGTGCTCGCCTGGGCATTTTCGCTGCCCGGGATGCTGTATTCCACCGTGATCTCGGGAATGGAGATCGACTTGGCGTTGAGGTTTGCCAGTTCGCCGGCGTGTTCGGCGAGGTTGCCGGTAAGGATGGAGCGGATCGTATCCTGATCGATGCTTGATTCGACGGCATCGATGGTGGGGATGGAGATCGAATATTCGAGCTGCGGCGCCGATGTATCGGCATCGCTTTCCGCTCCGGCTTCAACGCGGGGGGTATCGCCGCGGGAGCGCGGGGTATCCTGCGCGAAAGCCGACACCGGCAGGGCGACGCTCATCAGCGCGGCGAGGGCAATGCCTGTAAGGCTCAGTCCCGACGCGTTCTTGTTCAACGGCATGGTATTCTCTCCATTCGCCACGAATCTTCGAGATATGGGTTTCCCCACAGCAACTTGCGCGCGCCCCAACGCGTTGCGATGAAAGCCGCATGCCCGCAAGAGAGTCAAATGCTGTTTGTGCGGGCGTGTTGTGTCCGCGGTGTGACCGCCCGCCGGCCGATGCGTCGGCCCTTCACTATTTGTCGGTGACGGTGGTCAGGACCTCGACCTCGCGCGGCTCGCCGGGAATGACCTGGAACGCGCGGTTGTAAACGCTGTCGCCGCGCTTGGCGAGAACCACGTAATCGCCTTCCTGCAGCACCGTTTCGGGGAAGGCGCCGATATCGGTGAACAGGGTTTCGCCTGCCGCCGTCTTGATGGTCCATTCGACGTCGGCAATGGCCTCGCCGCCCGCTTCGGACACGAGTTTCAACGAAATCTGGCTGGCCCGGTGATAGAGCGTCGCCTCGGTCAACTGGCCGGGCTCGACGCGCAGGTCGGCGCGCACCACGGCGTTGACGGCGCCGAAATAGGAAACGACGTGATAGGTGCCGGCATTGAGCGTCACCGTATCGCCGGGGGCCACGTTCTGGGCGACCAGCGTGCGGTCGGCATCGGAAGTGCCGCCGGCCAGGATATCGAAATGTTCGAGGGCCGGGGGAATGGCCACGTCTCCGGTCACGGCTGCGCTGAGCCGCAAGGCTCCGGCGTCGAGCACCACGGTCTTGGCGTTGTTGCCCGGATTGACCGTCAGCGTGTCGCTGGCCTGCGCGCGCCCATAGGCGACGTGAATGACGTAGTCGCCCGGCGGCAGGGAAAAGCTGGCATCGGCCTCATCGGACTTGGCCACCATGGCGAGCTGGCCGTTATTGTCGGTGCGCGTATCGAAAACGCGCCAGACGAGGCCGTCCGGAATGGCGCTGCCCTTGTCGGTGATCTTGGCTGCAAGATGCACGGGCTGGGGGGCCGAGGTCACGGCACGGATGGCGTCGGTCGCGGCCGTGTTGGCGGGCGGCGTCGCGCCAGGGACCGTGTCCTGGGCGGGAGCGTCTGCGGGCTGCGCGCCAGCATTGGCGGCAGGAACCGGTTCGCCGTTTGCGCGCGCCTGCGCAGCATCGCGCTCGGTGCGCGGGCGCGGCTCGGGCGCATCTTCGGCATATGCAAATTGCGGTGCAAGGAAAGCGGCCAGAAGGCCGATGGCCATCACCCAGGATCTACGTGCCAACAACTACCTCTTGCCGCCGCCCCGACGGCCGAAATCGATCAGGTTTGAAGCTCTAGGCTTTGAATTGGGAAAAGCTGTGTCATAAGGACGGCATGCTCGCAAGGACCAAGACATGACTGCCAAGGCTGAAGTTCTCGACTATCTGCTCACCCGCCGTTCCGTGGGCCAGGCCTTCCTCAAGGAACCGGGGCCGTCACCCGACGAACTGCGACAAATCCTCACCATCGCCACCCGCGTGCCCGATCACGGCAAGCTGGCGCCCTGGCGCCTGGTGCTGATCGAAGGCGACGACCGCATCCGCGCCGGCGAGAAGCTGGCCGAAATCGCCAAGCGCAACAATTCCAATCTCGACGAAGCCGGCATGGAGATCGAACGGCGGCAGTTCCTGCCGGCGCCGCTCACCATCGGCGTCCTGTCCTCTCCCAAGCCCAGCCCCAAGATCCCGCATTTCGAGCAGTTGATCTCAGCCGGCAACGTCGCCTTCAACCTAGAACACGCCGCTTATGCGCTGGGTTATGCCGCTCAATGGATCACCCGCTGGTTCAGCTATGACACCGAAGCGGCGGCCATGCTCGGCGCCAGGGAAGGGGAGCGGTTCGTCGGCTTCATCATGATCGGCACGCCCAGCGTCGTGATCGAGGATCGCCCGCGTCCGGCGCTGGACGATGTTGTGTCCCGCTGGCAGGGTTAATGGGGCGTTAATACCTGTTCAGGTTTCATTAACCCATTCGTCAGGGATGATTCCGCAATGGGTGGTGTTCAACCGATCTCGGTGCCGCAGAGTCTGGCCTACGTTCTCAATTCCGCAGGGGATAAGAACGGGGTCGATTTCGACTATCTGCTGCAAACCGCGATGCGGGAAAGCAGCCTCAATCCGCAGGCAAAGGCGCGGACGTCCTCGGCCGTGGGGCTCTTCCAGTTCCTCGAAGGCACCTGGCTGCAGGTGATGAAGCAGGAAGGCCCGCGCCTGGGCTACCAGCGCTACGCAGACGCCATCGAGCAGACGCCGGACGGCGATTTCGTGATTCGCGACCCCAAGCTGCGGGGCGAAGTCCTCAAGCTGCGCGAGGACCCCCAGATCGCCGCCGATCTTGCTGCCGCCTTCACGAAATCGAACGGCGACTACCTGCACCAGCGTTTCGGCCGCATTCCGAGCCCCGGCGAACTCTACATCGCCCATTTCCTGGGGGCGAAGGGCGCCGAAAAGATGTTCATGGCCGGGTTGCAGAATCCCGACCAGATTGCCGCCAAGCTCTTCCCGAAGCAGGCGGATGCCAATCGTACGATCTTTTATGCAGATGGCCAGCCTCGTACGATCCGGCAGGTCTATAAGGCATTGGTGGCCAAGCATAATGTCGAGGCCGGCACCACCGATCCAGCCTTTGTGGCCCAGCAGATCGCTCAGCAGCAAAGCGTGCAGCCGGTCGTCCCCTCGCGTTTCGGACCAGCCGACATGTCCTTCGTTTCGCTGTTCTCGACCGAGGCGGCCGGACCGATAGGCTCGCCGGTCGAGCCGACGCCCTCGGCAGGGGGCTCAGCCTTCTTCACGCAGCTTTATGGTCAATGAACCACCAAGCAACGTGGTGAACCGTTCCTTAAATCTTGGCGGCTAGGATCCTCCGATTAGTTTCAGGGGCATCGAATGGTTGCGTATCAGGAGTTCGTCGCTCTCACTCAATCACCGGACACCGAAGACCGGGGCAGGGCGGCGCATCTGGCCGCGATGGCCTATCTCGGCCATGTCGGACCCGCCGACGAGCATGCCGCGCTCTACGCCGCGCTGATCGGGTTTCTCGACGATCCTTCCGTCAAGGTGCGCGCGGCCTTAGCCTATGGCCTGCTGCATGCCGCCGAAGCGCCGCGCCCGATCCTTCTGGCGCTGCTGCAGGATGCCGGCGTCATTTCCCGTGCCATCGTGCAATACTCGCCGGCGCTCATCGATGCCGATCTCATCGGGCTGGCGCGCAACGGCGATCTCACCATGCTCGTGGCGCTGTCGGAGCGCTCGCGGCTGAGTCCGCGGATCGCCGAGGCAATGCTGGCGCGGGGCGAGCCGGGCATCATCCGCAAGCTCGTCGCCCGGCACGATGTTGCCATCGGCGCCGAGATACTGGCGACGCTGGCCGAGACCCATGGCGAGGACGACGCCGCGATCCGCGGTGCGCTGCTGGCCCGCCGTGACCTGCCGCCCTCCGCGCGCCTGCGCTTGACCGAGGCCGTAGGGCGCGCGCTGCTCGCGACCCGGATCGTCAAGGGCGCCGTGGCGCCGCGACGGCTGGAACGGCTGCTGCGCAATGCCACCGACACCGCGCTCAGCGCTATCGGCGAGCGCGAAGCTGCGCGCGCCGAGCCGCGCTATGCCGCCGAAATGGTCGAGAGCGACCGGGTCAGCACCCGCGTCATGCTCCATGCCATCGTCAACGGGCACGTGCTCTTCTTTGCCGATTGCGTTTCCGAATTGAGCGAGGTTGCGCGGGAAAAGGTGTTTTCCATCCTCGAAACCGGCGGCCGTCCGGCGCTCAACGCGCTCTTTGTCCGCTGCGGTCTCCCTGAGCCGGTGCGCAACCTCATCGCGCGGCTGGTCTTCCACGCCCGCGCCGCCGACCTGGCCGATGACGTGACGGCGCGGCATTTCGTGGTCACGGCACTGACCGAGGAACTCATCATCGAGCATGGCGGGGAAATCCCGCCCGAGCTCGAAGAAGCGTTCGCATATCTCTGCGAACAGAACGTGGCGCTGGCCCGCAAGGCGGCGCGGGGTGTGATGCCGGCTTTCGGCGGGCACTCGCTGGCTCGTCTGCCCGCACCCGATTTCGAAGAGCAGGAGCCGCTGGCGTTGCCGGCGGTCTCGTAACATGCGCCAGGTTCTGGAAGCCCTTCGCCATTTCGCCGCCCGGCTCGACGCGTCGCCACCCGAGCGCGATCTCGACCAGGAGCCCTCCACCGACTGGCTGCTGCTCTTTGCCTTGACGCTCGATGAGCGGAGGATCGTGGAAGCGCGCGAACGGCGCCTGCCGCATTAGGGCTAGAAGCGGAACTGCTCGGTCAATACGCGATCCTCGAGGCTATGGCCCGGATCGAACAGCAGCGTGACCTCGTGCGAGCGATCCTCGCGTACCGTCACCTCGATGACGCTCTTGAACTCGACATTATCCGCCACCGCGCTCACCGGACGCTTTTCGGCCTCGTTGGTGCGGAAGGTGACGACGGCCGTATTGGGCAGAATGGCCCCCCGCCAGCGGCGCGGGCGGAACGGCGAAATGGGCGTCAGCGCCAGCAATTGCGCGCTGATCGGCAGGATCGGACCGTGGGCGGAAAGGTTGTAGGCGGTCGAGCCGGCAGGGGTTGAAAGCAGCACGCCATCGCAGATCAGTTCCTCCAGCCGCACCTGGCCATCGACCTCGATCACGATCTTGGCGGCCTGGAAGCTCGACCGGAACAGCGACACCTCGTTGAGGGCAAGCGCCTCATAGGTACGGCCGGAAATGTCGCGCACCTGCATGGAGAGCGGGTAGATCTTGGTGGGCAGGGCCGCTTCGAGCCGTTCCTGGAGGCCGTTGTCGCCGAACTCGTTCATCAGGAAGCCGACCGAGCCGAAGTTCATGCCGTAAACCGGCAGACCGCGGCCCATTACGGTGTGGAGCGTCTGCAGCATCAGCCCGTCGCCACCCAGCGCCACCACGATCTCTGCCCCGGCAAGCCCGGCATCGCCATAGCGCGCCCGCAGCGCCCCGGTCGCCTTGTCGGCTTCCGGCGTGCCGCTGGAGACGAAGGTCAGCCGCTTTTTCCGATCCAGGGCCACGCGCCATCTCCCAAGCCGTTACGCCGCCTGCCTACCATTTTGCCCGCTCCTCTGCCAGCCAGTGTGGCCAAATGCTGCGGCGTCCCAACACGGACAGTTGCAAATACCGAACCCGCCCGCTAGTTAGCGGGTGCGCCGGTATAGCTCAGTTGGTAGAGCACCTGATTTGTAATCAGGGGGTCGCGGGTTCGAACCCTGCTGCCGGCACCATAGCTTTCCCGACATGTTCCGTTGACGCAGCGAGTTCTGGCGCGTTTGTTCCCGTTTCGGGAGGTGGCTGATCTTGCGATTCTTTATTACGGGGACGGCGGGGTTTATCGGGTTTCATCTGGCGCGGCGGCTGCTTGCCGAGGGGCATGCGGTGTTCGGGTTCGATGGGATGACGCCCTATTATGATCCGGCGCTCAAGCGGGCGCGCAATGCCGTGCTGGCCCGTAGCGGGGACTACGTCTTTACCGAGGGAATGCTGGAAGACCGCAGGGCACTGGAGCGGGCGGCGGCGGAGGCAGCGCCGGATATCGCCGTGCATCTGGCCGCGCAGGCTGGCGTTCGCTATAGCCTCGAGCAGCCGCAGACTTATCTCGACAGCAATCTGGTGGGTACGTTCAACGTGCTCGACGTGCTGCGCGGCGTGATGCCGAAGCATGTGCTGGTGGCTTCATCGAGCTCGGTCTATGGCGGCAACGCCAAGCTGCCGTTTGCCGAAACCGACCGCACGGATTTTCCGGTTTCGCTCTATGCCGCCACCAAGCGGGCGACCGAGGCGATGACGCATTCGCATTCCCATCTTTGGGATATGCCGACGACATGTTTCCGGTTCTTCACGGTCTATGGACCCTGGGGACGGCCGGATATGGCGCTCTACAAGTTCGTGGATGCCATAGAGGCCGGGCGGCCGATCGAGGTGTTCGGGAACGGGCGCATGCGGCGCGACGCGACCGACGTGGGCGATCTTGTCGAAGCCACCGTGCGACTCGCTGCCGCCGTGCCCGAGGCGGGCAGAGCGGTTGGGGCATTCGATTCGATTTCGCCCGTGGCGCCGTGGCGCGTGGTGAACATTGCCGGTGGCCGGCCCGTGGAACTGATGGCGCTGATCGAGGCGGTGGAGCAGGCGACGGGGCGAGAGGCGCAGAAGGTCTTGCTGCCGATGCAGCCGGGGGATGCCGTCGAAACTTGGGCGGACAACAGTTTGCTCAAGGCGCTGACGGCATACGTGCCGAAAACGCCGCTTGCGGCGACCGTGCGGGAATTCGTCGATTGGTATCGCGATTACCGCGCCTCGGAAGCCGGGAGCAGGGCGAATTCGGATTGATCGACGTCGTGCAGGGCCTTCATGGTGAGACCGCGGAAGATGGGCTCGCTTTCGTCCAGATGCGTATGCATGGCCGGCGTGCCGTTGACGCGGCAGACGAGTGAGGCGGCGAGTGCAGCCTCTATTTCGGCCTGCATGAAGGGGTAGGCGCGGGCGCCGGGGCCGACGATAATAATATGCGCTGGGTCGAACACGGCCATCAGCCGGTTGAGGCCGTAACCGATGGCGCGGCCGGCAAGATTGAAGGCATGGGTGACGGCGCGGTCGCCCTGGTGGGCGCGGGTGATGAGGCTTTCATATTGCGCCAGTGGCACGCTGCCGGCGGGCGCGTGGTGGTCGGGCACCGAATAGGCATTGCGTAGCACGCCGTAATCGGCGGCATAGGCCTCCACGCAGCCGCGCATGCCGCAGCGGCAGAGCGCGCCATCGGGCACGTGGTTCATGTGGCCGAACTCAGTCGCGCCCTCGTCGCTGCGCCCCAGGATTTCGCCGCGAAAGGTAATGCCCATGGCCACGGTCGAGCCGACGAAGACGGTGGCGACGCTGGTGTTGCGCAGGTCGGGATCGAGCCAGCGTGTGCCTTCGGCGAGGAGGCGGCCGCGCTTGTAGAGCGTCACCGGCACGCCGAAATGGCGCTCCAGTTCGCCGCCGATATCGTGCCCGGCCAGATGCGCCACGGGCGACCATTTGAGGCTGGTGCCGCCGCGGTCGAGAATACCCTGGAGCGAGATGGCGATGCGCCGCAGGCTAGCCGCCTCGGCGGGATTGCGGGTGCGCAACTGATCAATGCAGTCGGCGAGATAGGTGGGGGCAGGGGTCGTGCGGAGCGTTTCGGTATCGTTGTCAGATTCGACGCGATCAACCAGCGTGCCGCTGTAATCGACAAGTGAGAGGCGCGTGCGGTTCACGTCCATTTCGACCAGAGCCACATAGGCAGCGCAGCGGTTGAAGCCGATGTCGACGGCCGGGCGGCCGCGCATCTTGCCCTCGGGGCGCTCGAGCGGCATGTCGCGCAATATTTGCTGGGCCACCATGTCCTGCGTGATGGCCGTGATGGTGGCGTTGCTCAGGCCGGTCCGGGTGGCGAGCTGGGTGCGTGAAAGCGGGCCGGAAAGCCGCAAGGCTTCAAGCACGAGGCCACGATTTTGCCGTCGCACCGTATCGCTGTCGCTTACATGGCGCGCCAAACGCCTTCCTCCTGCGGGTCTCGCCGCCTGATACCCACGAATGATTTATTTCGGGTATCGAAATTGATGTTGACTCCCAATCTCGTGGCGTGGCAATCATTTTTTTGAGCATTGAAAGAAATGCTCTTACGGCTGCGGTCCGATCATTCCGGAGGGGTGAGTGGCGGCAGTGCGTTTGGGTTGGCGGCCTACGCCGCCTTTGGGAGGACATGATGAAAAAGTTTCTTGCGGTCGCGCTGTCGACGACCGTTCTGATCGGTGCTGCTAGCGCCGCTTTCGCACAGGAATTGGTGGTGGGCGTCTCCTGGTCCAATTTCCAGGAAGAGCGCTGGAAAACCGACGAAGCGGCGATCAAGAGCGCGCTCGATGCCGCTGGCGCCAAGTATATCTCGGCCGACGCGCAGTCGTCGCCGGCCAAGCAGCTTACCGATATCGAAAGCCTGATCTCGCAGGGCGCCAATGCCCTGATCGTGCTGGCACAGGATTCCGACGCTATCGGCCCGGCCGTCCAGGCTGCCGTTTCCGAAGGCATCCCGGTGGTGGGCTATGATCGCCTGATCGAGAACCCCCAGGCTTTCTACCTGACCTTCGACAACAAGGAAGTCGGACGTCTCCAGGCCAAGGCCGTCTATGACGTGGCGCCCAAGGGCAATTACGTCTTCATCAAGGGCTCGAGCACTGATCCCAACGCGGACTTCCTGTTCGCCGGCCAGATGGAAGTGCTCAAGGACGCCATCGACAAGGGCGACATCAAGAATGTCGGTGAGGCCTATACCGATGGCTGGCTGCCGGAAAATGCCCAGAAGAACATGGAGCAGTTCCTGACCGCCAACAATAACGAGGTCGACGCGGTCGTCGCCTCCAATGATGGTACCGCCGGCGGCGCCATCGCTGCACTCGCCGCGCAGGGCCTTGCCGGTTCCGTGCCGGTTTCCGGCCAGGACGGCGACCATGCCGCGCTCAACCGCATCGCACTCGGCACGCAGACTGTGTCCGTGTGGAAGGATGCGCGCGAGCTGGGCAAGAAGGCTGCCGAAATCGCGCTCGATCTCGCCAAGGGCACTGCGCTCGACCAGGTGGCCGGCGCCACCAAGTTCTCCGGCGGCCCCAAGGGCGTGGAGATGAACGCGGTGTTCCTCGCTCCCGTCGCCATCACCAAGGATAACCTCAACGTCGTGATCGACGCCGGTTGGGTGTCCAAGGACGTGGTGTGCCAGGGTGTTGCCGCTGGCAAGGTTGCTGCCTGCAACTGATCTGCCGGATAATAAGCTGACACACGCCAGTGCCGCAGCGTCGTCTGCGGCACTGTGCCCATAAGGGTCAGCATCTAGGGGAAAGAGATGGTCGATCAGCATGCCGCACCGGCGAGCCCGCGCATTCAGAGCGCAGGCATGGGGCCTATCCAGAGATTTCTGACTGCAACCGAGCTGGATACGCGGCTCCTGGGCATGATCGGCGCGCTCGTGCTGATCTGGGTTGGTTTTCATTTTCTATCGGGCGGCGTGTTCCTGACGCCGCGCAACCTGTGGAACCTGTCGGTGCAGACCGCGTCGGTGGCCGTCATGGCGACGGGCATGGTGCTGGTCATCGTCACGCGCAATATCGACCTCTCCGTGGGCTCGATCCTGGGTGTGGTCGGCATGCTGATGGGCGTGATGCAGGTGGATTTCCTGCCGCGCTATCTCGGGCTCGGTCACCCGGCGATCTGGATATTGACGCTGGCCTTCGGGCTCATCGTCGGCATGGCCATCGGGGCGCTGCAAGGTGTCATCATCGCCTATCTGCGCGTGCCTGCCTTCATCGTGACGCTGGGCGGCTATCTCGTCTGGCGCGGCGCCGCCTGGTGGGTCACTTCGGGCCGCACCGTCGCTCCGCTTGACCAGACGTTCCAGCTCATGGGCGGTGGCCCGGCCGGCTCGATCGGCTTCTGGGCGAGTTGGGCGGTCGGCGTGCTGATCTGCATCGGCATCATCGTCGGGCTCTATGTCGGCCGGCACCAGCGGCGGCGGTTCAACTTCCCGCAACGGCCGCTCTGGGCCGAGGCGACCTTGGGCATTCTTGGCTGCGGCATCACGCTGGGCGCCATCGCGATTGCCAATGCCTATCCGTGGCCGAGCCGTATCGCCGCCACCTATGCCGCCGCAAACAACATCGCGGTACCTGAGGGCGGGCTTTTCATCTCGCACGGCATCGCCATCCCGGTGCTGATTGCACTGGGCGTCGGGGCCGTCATGACCTTCGTGGCCACCCGCACGCGCTTCGGGCGCTATGTCTTCGCCATGGGCGGCAATCCCGAGGCGGCGGAGTTGGCGGGCATCAACACGCGCTGGGTCACGGTCAAGATATTCATCCTGATGGGTGCGCTCTGTGCCATCGCCGCAGCCATTTCCTCGGCTCGCCTCAACGCCGCCACCAATGCTCTGGGCACGTTCGACGAGCTTTACGTGATCGCCGCTGCGGTTATCGGCGGTACCTCGCTGGCTGGCGGCATGGGCACGATCGTGGGTGCCATGATCGGCGCACTGGTTATGCAGTCGTTGCAATCGGGCATGGTGCTGATGGGTCTGGACAGTCCCCTGCAGTCGATCGTGGTGGGCATCGTTCTCGTTCTGGCGGTGTGGCTCGACACGCTTTATCGCCGCAAGGCCAACTAGAGGTATCCGTTATGTTGGACAAGAAGACGCCGCTCGTCGAAATGGAGAACATCTCGATCTCCTTCGGCGGCCTGCATGCGGTGGATAGCGCCTCGATCGAGCTTTATCCGGGTGAGGTGGTTGGCCTGCTCGGTCACAACGGCGCCGGCAAATCCACACTGATCAAGATCCTCTCGGGTGCCTACAAGCGCGATAGCGGCATCATCCGCATCGACGGCGAGGAGGCCACGATCAACAATCCGCGCGATGCCAAATCGTATGGCATCGAGACGATCTATCAGACGCTGGCCGTCGCCGATAACGTCGATGCCGCCGCCAATCTCTTCCTCGGCCGCGAACTGACCACGGCCATGGGCACGCTCGATGACGTGGCCATGGAAGCCAAGGCGCGCGAGGTCATGGGACGCCTCAACCCCAATTTTCGGCGCTTCAAGGAGCCGGTGAAGGCGCTTTCGGGTGGCCAGCGGCAATCGGTGGCCATTGCCCGCGCCATCCTCTTCAATGCCCGCATTCTCATCATGGACGAGCCAACCGCCGCGCTCGGCCCGCAGGAGACGGCGCAGGTGGGCGATCTCATCAAGCAGCTCAAGGCCGAGGGCATCGGCATCTTCCTCATCAGCCACGACATCCATGATGTCTTCGATCTCGCCGATCGCCTGTGCGTGATGAAAAACGGCAAGGTCGTCGGCAGCGCCTACACCAAGGATGTCACCAAGGACGAGGTGCTGGGGATGATCATCATGGGCAAGGTGCCGCCCGGCGCCACGCCCGGGCCCGGCGCATTGCGGGCCTAGCGCTTCATTCGGGCGGAACTTCCCGGTTCCGCCCGTTTCTTCTTTCGCGGCAAGACGCTATCGTCCCGGCGAGGAGGAAGCGTCCATGACAGAACGCAGCACCCGGCCCCGGCACAGGCGGTTCCGCATCTTCTATATCGCCGTCGCCGCGGGCATCGCCGCTTTCCTGGTCGCGCTCTATCTGGCGGCCACCATGGCGCTGGCGCTGGGCAGCATAGCCTTCTTCCTGGTCTATCTGCTGGTGTCCCTGTGGGAGATGCCCAAATTCACCGCCCGCTTCCTCAAGGCGCATGCCGCCGAGGCGGACGTGCCTGTCCTGGCCATTTTCGGGGCGACCCTCATCGTCATCGCGGTGTCGGTGTTTTCGCTGTTCGTCGTCATCAATAACCACGAGAGCGGCAACGGCCTGCATCTGGTCATTACCGCGGCGGCGGTGGTGCTGGGCTGGTTCATGGTCCATGCCATGGCGGCGCATCACTATGCCTTCGAATATTACGACGTTCCCGACATCGATGCCGATACCCGACCTGAAGGCAGTGTCGTAGGCGGCCTCGATTTTCCCACCGGCCCCGAGCCGGATGGCATCAGCTTCCTCTATTTTTCCTATGTGATCGGCATGACGGCACAGGTGGCGGATGTGGCCATCTCTTCGGTTCACATGCAGCGGCTGGTGGTCATCCACGGCATCTTTTCGTTCTTCTTCAATGCCGTCATCATCGCCGCGACCGTCAATCTGGCGGTGAGCCTGGGAAATTGACGACTTTGCCCACCATCTACGTCGATGCCGATGCCTCGCCCGTCAAAGAAGAGGTCATGAAGGTAGGGGAGCGCTACGGGCTCGTCGTGGTGTTCGTTTCCAATGGCGGTATCCGGCCGTCGCGCGACCCCATGGTACGCGTCGTGGTCGTAGCGCAGGGGGCGGACGCCGCCGATGACTGGATCGTCGAGCATTGCGTGGCCAACGACATCGTCATTACCGCCGACATTCCGCTGGCGAGCCGCGCGGTTACCGTCGGCGCGCATGTGCTGGGCCCGACCGGACGGGAGTTTACGCCGCAATCGATGGGCATGGCCCTGGCCATGCGCGACCTCAAGCAGCATCTGCGGGAGACCGGCGAGATCAAGGGCCACAATCCCGGCTTCACCGCCAGGGATCGCTCGGCCTTCCTCGTCGCGCTGGACCGGGTGGCGCAACGCGCCAAGCGTTCCGCACAGGGTTAACGCCGGACACTTCCTGCCCGACGGAAAAGGCAACGACTTCAGCAGGGATGAGCCAATCGGCACCGATTGTTAACCATACTTCGTAACACTCCGGGCAGTTCTCCTGCTTCTGGGTGCCTCTGTTGTCGAGCCTGCGTCTTGCCGTTCTTCTGCCGCTTCTTGCCCTGCTGATGGCCGGCTGCGCTCGCCCGCCCAAGGAGGCTGCGATCGTTCCGACACCACGTCTGCCGGCGGTTGCCGAAAGCTACCTGCCGGTACCGGCGCCCATGCCTGCCATCCATACCTCCGGCGGCGCGCTGGCGGGCCGCAAGCTCGTCGTTTCCTCCGCAGCTGACATCCAGTTGCGCCCCGGCGAAGTCGTGCTCACCTTCGATGACGGCCCGCGCAAGGGCAGCACGGATTCGATCCTCGATACGCTCGATGCCTACGGGGTGAAGGCGACGTTCCTGATGGTCGGGAGAATGGCTGACTCCTATCCGGCCACGGCGCGCAGCGTCGCCGCACATGGTCATGCTATCGGCACCCATACCTATGACCACCTCAATCTCGCCAAGGCCGAACAGGACGTGGCCATGGCCGACGTCTACAAGGGCGAAACGGCGGTCGCCAACGCGCTCAAGGGCTCGGGCTATCCGCTCTCGTCCTTCTTCCGCTTCCCCTATCTGGCGCAGACCGGGTTCCTGCGCGCCAGCCTCGTGCAGCAGGATCTCATCGTGCTCGACGTGAACGTGGATTCGCAGGATTACCTGAAGTCGACGCCGCAGCAGATCATCGACCGTACGCTGTCCCGGCTGGAAAAGCGCGGCAGCGGCATCGTCCTCTTCCACGATATCCACCCGGTCACCGCGGCGCTGCTGCCCGATTTCCTGGCGGAGCTGTCGAGCCGAGGCTACAAGGTCGTGCAGCTCGTCTCGCGCGACCCGAGCCCCTTCGGGCAGGATCTGGTGACGGCGAGCAAGAGCTAAGGCTCGCCGCTCAGGCGTTGCGGCCGGCCGTCGCGGCAAAGAGCGCGATGGCAGTGGCATTGGAGACATTGAGCGACTTGATGGGGCCGGGCATATCAAGCCGCACCATCTCGTCGCAAAGGCTCCGGGTCTTCTCCCGCAATCCCTTGCCTTCCGAGCCGACCACGACGGCCAGCGGCCGGTTGTCGGTGCGCGGACGGAGCGGGGCCTCCGCCTCCGAATCGAAGCCCAGCACGAGCAGGCCGCGCTGCTTGAGCGTATCGAGCGCATCGCCGAGATTGCGCACCTCGATGAGCGGCACGAGATCGAGGGCGCCGGACGCGGATTTTGCCATGACGCCGGTTTCGCGTGGCGCATAGCGCGCCGTGGTAATGACGGCGTCTGCTCCGAAGGCGCAGGCGGTGCGCAGGATGGCGCCGACATTATGCGGATCGGTCACCTGGTCGAGCACCACCACGAGGTTCAGCGGCTCGATATCGTCGAGGCCGAATCGGCTTACCGGATCGACTTCCAGCGCTACGCCCTGATGCACCGCCTCGCCGCCCAGGAGCCGGTCGAGTTCCTTTGGCGTCGTTTCCCTGACCGGTACCTTGCCGAGCGGTCCGGTTTCCCTGAGCCGCGTCAACGCGTTGGGTGTGGCCAAAAGCTCGCGCTTGCTGCGGCGTGGATTGTCCAGCGCGGCGCGCACGGTATGCAGGCCATAGAGGTAAACCGGCCCGTCATTGGGGTCGTGGCGCGGCTTGGGCGGGAACTTGTTGATGCTCATTGCGCTGGCCTACCGCCTTTGGCGGGCGGCAGCAAGGGCATGGGGCAGAGGCTTTGCCTTGTGGATTGGGAGAAATGGCAAAATGGGTGTTGACAGCAGCGGACCCTATCACCATAAACCGCCCCGTGGTTCGCAACGGCCTGCCGAAACGAACCATTCCCGCGTTCATAGCGCGCCTGTCGGCTGTGGAGGGGTGGGAGAGTGGTTAAATCCATCAGACTGTAAATCTGACCGCTTAGCGTACACTGGTTCGAATCCAGTCCCCTCCACCAATTTTCCCGCGTAAACCCATGAAATTGTTATAAAATACGAAGTGGGCGCCGATGGCGCCCTAAGTATTCTCATAAGGAAGCTGATGCCCCGCGCCTATGTGCCGGTGGTGGTCGGCGGCGCGGGGCAGGGTGCCGGATGGTGATGCCGGCTAATGAGTGGTGCGCGCGGAGCGAGTCGAACGCTCTTTACAGAATTAGAAGTTCCTTGCCGGTCCAGACGGCGCGCGCAGAGATTCAGCGAAAGTTGTCCAGATCCGCCAGCGCGCTTTCCAGCAGCGCTTGCTCGAAGGTGTAGATGTCCCCGCCGCGGATGATGTTGGCGAGCAGATCGAACTTGGCTGCGACGTCCGCTATGTCCTTTGCTTGAAGGGCGATCAACTGATCGATCAGCCCGCTCCAACAGCCAGTCATCAAGTTCATGGCGCTGTCCGGAATGGGACCGCTAGTGCGGGCCAGGCTATCGATCTCTAGGATGACGTTAAGCAGGCTTTGGCCACGATTTAGTTTTGCGTTATCCATGTTTTGGCTCGGCGTTTGATAGTTTGCTGTCGTTGTGATAGCTTTAGATCATGTGCTGCCGGGTGTCAATAGGAATTAATCATAATGAGCGAAAGCTATCATCCGACAGGAAGGCAACTTGCTGCCGGCCGCGTCTTGCTGGGGCTGGATCAGCCAACCATTGCTGCGGCGTCTAAGGTCTCGATCCCGACGCTCAGACGCATGGAGGCTAGCCACGGTGCGGCGTCCGGACTTCCAAACAACGTTGAGGCCGTCAGGAGGGCACTCGAGCAGGCCGGCGTGGAGTTCCTGCATGAGGACGAAGAGAACGGCTTAGGCGTCAGGCTTCGCAAGAACTCGGTCTTCGGCTAGCATTCACCCCAATTTTTGGGGGAGTATGGTGCTCTTCGGCTTCGGCGTGGTTTTCGTCGCCATCGCGTCGGCCATCGATGAGATGCGCGCTCTCAGAAGGAAGGTTGAGGGGTGAGCGAATCACTTCACTCTCCTGTCAAGCTTTCGACGAAAGTTATCCCCGCTATGCACACCAATCTGTCAAGGGTGCGTTGACAGCCCGGACACAGGAATGCGAAAGAGTTAACAAAGCGTTAATTGAGGCTTGCGCGGCGCCGCAATGCCGAACACAATTAGAGGCAGAGAGCGATTCACGTTCTCTGCCTCTGTCTTTTCGTGCCACGCGGATTGAGTCCGCTTGGGCGGATCGAAAACGGCGCAGCTCGAGTCCTGAACACGCTCAGCTTAGTGCCCAGGGGCTCCACAATCAAGCCAGTGGAGATCACAATGGCACTCTTTAAGTACCCTAAATACTTCACACAGAGCGGCGGTGCCGCCTTTGACGAGTCTCTCAATCCTGGATTCGTTCTCAGCATTTCAGGGATTTATCGCTGCACCAGTTGCGGTGATGAAGTCGCGGCAAATAAGGGGACTCCCCTTCCGCCGCAGAATCATCATCAGCACGCACCTGGCGCGGGCCCCATCCGCTGGCAGCTGGTAGTTGCCGCGGTTCAGCGCTAAGTGCGAACTTAATGGGAGCCGCCCAAGGGCGACTCCCTCCCAAACCTCTTGCCATCCCATCGGAACATCACAATTCGCAGTTTCGGCTTTTCTTCCTCCCTGAGCTTCCCGACGAACTCGTGGAGTACTTCACGGTCTGCGGGACTCAGCGCGCCAGTCTTCTGGGTATTCGCCAGATCCCTGAACAATGCGATGATCTGTGGGATGGCCACTCGATCAATCTCGGACGGCTGGAGCCCGTGGTTCAACCCGGCCGCGTAGATGAATGCCGCATCAAGCCGGTCACCAAGGCCGTAGATCGAGCGGTCTGACATCACTTTAGCTCCTAGTGTTTCTCATGACATTCCAATCCTGAGCGGTCTCTGCATTAGCAGGGAACAGATATTTGGGATGGATCCTCCCCCAGAAGCGGAGCGCCGCACCTTGTGGCATCAGCGAGTCAGGCTCGAAATGGTGTAGGGGGAGGGTCACCATCAGCATCCTTGGCTCGCTTCCAGTGATATGGGCCGCGTACACCGCAAATCGGTGCGCAATATCTGGGTTTCCTGAGACGCAGACCGCGGAGCGCTCATAGTGTGGCATGCCATCGTCAACGCCATCAGTTTGGATTAGTCGCGAGACCTGCTGGCCCCCCACTCCTGGCAGGAGGCCATGCTTAGATATGCTCGGGAGGGCGGCCGAACTGGTTCCATGGTATACTTGACCTGGCTTGTGAGTTACCCGCCTGGATGGCATGGCCAGGGACCGCTCGACGTCAGCCTCTGTTAGCCTGAGTGCCATGCCGGCCTCCTATGACTTCCCGCCCCACTTCTGGCGGCGCATGATCTCGTTGCGGATGGTCGGCACTAGCTCGGCTTTGTGACGAGCTAGCTGCGCCTCCAGCCGTCCGATGGGTCGCTGCCCTGGGCATTGATGACGTAGCTGATGTTGACGTCGCCGCTGGTTCTGGCGTGGCACTGAAAAGATAGACATCTACGAGAGGATGGCGACTGTGATCGAAAGCACCGATGATGAGGTGGAAGAGTTTCGCCTTGAACGCCTTGCTGAGCGGGCGCGCGAACACAACGAAGCTGCAGAGTCGCTAGCCGAGCGTTTCAAACCAGGAAGCATGGGCTTCCACGAGGCGCTCCACACCACCTCAGTGATGCTTGATTCCGTCGATCGACACATAGCGGACCACCCAGCCGTTCTGGCGCGGCCGGAGCTGTATCGCCTCGCACACCGAGCTCAGGAGGCGCTGTTCAACCTCTACCAAGAGTTGGGCGAGCTATCGTCGGGCGGCGATGACTGAAGATCGACTGGACAAGATATTCACCCTCGCCGAGGCTGCCGAGCGACTTCGGTTGAACAGAAACGCGTTAGCCAGGCTCGCGCGACGAACTGGCCATTGCGCCCAAGCTGGACGCACCCTGCTGTTCAGCGAGTCAGATTTGGTGGCGATATGGGAGGAGATGCGCGTTCCGGCCAAACCGGTGAAGTCGGAGCCGTCGCCTTATACAAGTCTGCTCTCGCCTCAAAAGCGGTCTGCACTATTCTTGATGTTCAGGCCAAAAACAGTAGATCGCCGGGTACTCGAGATTCTGAGGTGGCTCGCTGATCAGCGGTCGCCCAAAACCTTTGCCGCCATTGAGCGGTGCGGACCACGTACTGTCGAAAATCTACTGGAAAGGCAATTCGTCGACAATTGTGGCCAAGATGCCGAAGGGCGCATCCGCGTTCGAATAAACGCCTCCGGCAGGGGTGTATTGAAGGAGTACGACGCTTGGGCCGAGCGCGAGCGCAAGCGGCGCGGCGGGTAATGCTGTGGCACTCAAATCCGAGGCGCAGAAAAGAGCGGCAATTCCATCCCATCGAACACCCACGTTACTCCATCATCCAGCAACACAAATCCTGAACTCTGTGGCGTTTTTCTCGATTGAGGGATTTTCGTCACAAGGTTCGGGATTGGTGTTACCTTTTGATGGACATCCACAGATCATAATGCCACCGTTGAAAGAACAGGGGGGCACTATGAGCGACATGTTTTGTAATCGGGTCGGTGCAGATAGAATTGAAAGCAGGCAGATAGACGAGCTTCTTGGACTGGCCCGCGGCCTTGTTGCTGATGGACGCATTGTGCAGGAAGAGGTTGAGTTCCTGCAGAAGTGGCTGGCCGCCAATGTTGGGATCAGCAGTCAGCCATTGATCAGGATGTTATACCGAAGGGTTGATGAAATTCTCGCCGACGGCGTCGCCGACGAGGATGAAAAGGCTGAACTCTTGGATACCTTGGGGCGCTTCTCCAATCTCGATTTTGAAATCGGCGAGCCCCTGAAGGCCACAACGCTTCCGCTGAACAGGCCGGCTCCGACGCTCACCTTTCCCGGACTCCGTTATACTTTTACGGGAACCTTCAATTTTGGCCAGCGTAAGGAATGCGAGGCTGCTGTTGTCCAGCGCGGAGCCACGGCAGGCGGCATTGCACAAAAGACCAACGTCCTCGTGATAGGAGTATACGCGACGGAGTCTTGGAAGCACTCAGCCTTCGGCAACAAGATCCTGCAGGCGGTCGAATGGCGCGAGCAAGGCTTTCCCATTTCTATCGTCTCAGAGGACCATTGGGTGACGCACCTAACTTAAGGCCGAGGGAACGAACTTATGGCTAGACGACGTTCGCCGTTCGGAATGCGAAAGCCTTCGTTTAAGAAGAGTTTCGCCGCCCGTACCTCTTGGAAACGGGTTGTGCGTCACAACATGGGGTTCAAGGTGCCACGCGGATGGGGGTGGCTTACGAACCCAAAGCGAGCGGCCTACAACCGGGTTTACAGCCGCGCGTCGTGGAGCCTCTGGAGCTTGTTAGGCAGCCTGTTCCGCGGTAAATGATGGATCAATCACCGAACCGATCTTATCGGGCCAGCGGTGGACTTCCCGAGTAACCACGCCGGCCGAAGTGACCACCGTGTGATCGACTTTCCCGCCGATGTAGTAGCCTGGGCCGAGTTCGGGGCGAGCGGGTGATACACAGGCTTTCCGCCGCCACGCGTCCATCAGTTTTATCCCGCCGCGCGCAATGCCGTCAGCGAAGTCCGCGCGCGTCAGTCCCGTGGCGGAGATGTCGCTAACATCCAGGCCACTGCCCATCGCGTATAGGCCGACCCTGCGCGCTACCGCGAAGGCTGGATGGTTATCTTCCGAGCGGGTCGAATAGCTCCAGACGCCTGGGCCGTGATCTTCAGAGATGCCTGCCAAGACGATGCACAGGTCTCCCGCCGGGTGCGGCATTGTGGAGAGGGCGTCGAGAGCGCCGGCAACGCCGGTTAGGGCCGCCCAGCCAAGAATATATCTTGCGATGTTTTCAACCTGGCTTATTTCCCCGGCGCCAGTGATGGCGAGGGGGACGGTAGGAGCCGTCCATACCTTGGTGAGGATGTCTGACACGGTGCCGTCATTGAATGTCACTGCTCCATCGGTGAGCAGTTCGACACGATCTGGATAGGCGATAGCCAAATAGGCGCTCATGAAAGCATCCCTTCGAGGTTGTTCTGGAGGTGGAGCATGTCGATGCGGTCCTGCATCGACTTCTTGGCATCCGCGTAGGGGTTCGACTTGGCGCCGGCGCCTTTCGGCGCCTTGCCACCGGAATTGGCGAAGTCGCGGACGTCGGAATAGGTAGCCGGCTTGTTCCAAGTCGGGAACTGGCCGAGATCGGTGTCCATTTTCGGCGCGGAGACGAACTGACCGACCATGTCGCTGTAGGAGAGGTCATCGAGGCCCTGCAGTGCGGCGGCAGTTCGCCGAACGCCAATCTCGAGGTTGGACACGCGCGTCGCGGCCTCAATCAACTGCTTTATCCACTCCGACATGTCCGGCAACGCCAGAGCCACAGCATTGAGTCCATCCTCGAATTTGTCGATCGGTAGCCGGCCAGCGCTGAACTCCTCCACAAGCTCGGCAAGCTTCTTTCGCTGTGCGTCAGTCTCGTCCTGCGCATCACCCATGTAAACCGCAATGGCATTGGGTCCATCGAGACCGATCGTGAGGTCATCAAAAGCCTTTTTCGCGATGTCTAGCTCTTGCGTAAACTTCACGGCGCTGTCTTGCGCTTCCGCCAAGCCCTTCGCGGTGCTTAGGCGGCTCTGCGCAGCCGCGGCTTCACCAACGCCTTCGGCTGCAGCCTTCGCTACGATGCCCATGCGCTCAAGCTCGTCGTTGACGAACTCAGTGCGCTGCCTAGCCTCGATGGCCTGGCTGGCGAAATAGCCGAGAGCCAACGCCGCTGCGCCGCCAACTACAGCACCAATGACACCGGCATTCGATCCAAGCGATGCAAATGCCGGACCAAGGCCACCCAAGCCCTGCGCGGTCCTGGCGATGGCAACAAAGTCCTTGAGGGCCTTCGCCGTCGAGACGATCGACATAAGCGCGCCACCCATCGCGCGCCCGGCCAACGCGCCAGTGATTGCCGTAGCCGCAAACACGGCGGCGTTCGCCACGGTGTCGAGGTTGTCCGCGACCATGATAATCGCCTGCGCGATGTTCGCAGAGGCACCTGCGGCCTGGTCGGCGCCACCAACATATTCGAGAAAAGAGTTGCGCAGCAGCGTTAGTGCATCGCCGATCGTGGCCTGCATGCCGTCGGCTTCCTTGCGCAGCGTCTCCATCTGCGAGGTCAGCGCCGTGAAGACCGAGCTGGACTTGAGCTTACCCTGTTCGCCGAGCTTGCGCAGTTCGTTGGTGGTAACGCCTAGGCCATCGGCCAGCGCTTGGGCTACGCGACCGCCGGTCTGAATGACAGTGTTCAGGTTTTCGCCGCGCAACTCGCCGAACGCCATCGCCTTGCCGAGAGCGTTGATGACCTGCTGGGCCCGCTGCCCCTTCGCGCCGGAAACGACCAGGGCATTGTTCAAAGCTTCTGTGAAGTCGAGCTGCTGGTTGGTGCTGTAGCCCAACTCTTTCAGCGCCTGGCTGTTGGTGAGGTAGCTTTCGGCAGTCGTTTCGAGCGAACTGTAAGTGCGGCGTGCCATGTCGCCGAGGCGCTCCATAACATCAGCGCCCTCCTTCATGCCTCCGGCAGCAATGCGAACACGGCCATTGAGGTCGGTCCACGTGTCTGTCAGCCTGATCAATTCGCGAGCGCCCAGCGCAGCGCCGATGCCGGTAAGGGGAGCAATAAGGTTCTGCGCCATCCCCTTGCCAATATGGTCGAGCTTCCGGTTGGTCGCCATCCAGGTCTGTTCCACCTGGCGGGCTGCCTTGGCACTGATCCCGTTCATCTGCTGCAAGTCGCGCTGAAACGGCTTCAGCTCCATGCGCATTACCGCACGGAGTTCTTCGATTGTCGTGGCCATTCAGGCCTCCTAAAAATGAAAAACCCGCCGATGAGGGCGGGTTGTGTGTGTAGGCTGCGACAGGCGTTAAAAAGGGATGTCACTATCATCGTTGGAATCGAAAGCGGGAGCATCTTGTGACGGACGGCGGCGGCTAGGCCCTTCAAACTCAATGGCTGGCGGGCGAGGCGCCTCAAGCATTGCTGGCGCTTCCGTGAAAGGTAGCCGGGTCAGGTCTTCAGCAACTTTCGCCTCTGCGACTGCCTGCATGATCTGAGAAATCAATTTTGTGGCTACATCGCCAGTGGCCCACAACGCTCCGGGGACTCCAAGTATCTGTACCGACAACAAGGTGGCGGCGAGTAGGCTAAGCCGGCGCTTTTCAAGCACGGCTTCGAATTCCGCTATCTTGGCATAGAGCCTATCCTTCGTGGACGAATCCATGCTCGACTTATCAATGCATTCGCGCAATCCGTGGATGTAGGCTCTAATTCGATCCCGCGATTGACCGCTTAGTTCAACGGATTCGTGACGTGACCGCGCGCTAGCGTCCAATATGATCTGAGCGAGGTAGTGATCCAGGTCGCTTTTGAACTGATCGTAAATATCAGAGTTAAATCCCTTTACTTTTGGAAGTGATTGCGAAGCGAACGGTTCGATCTTGTATCGTTTGCCTGCAGCCAGCACGACATTCATGTAGCCGAGTTTGGCTTCTTGGATTTGAAGCCATTGCACTTCATCGATACCGTCCAGTCCTTCTAGTCTCTCACGCAGTCTCACTTGACCGAGTCTGGCGAATTCAGCGAATGCAAGGCGATTATCTTCCGGAAGCGCTTCCAGCTCTTCTTGCGATATGAAGTCGTAGATGTTCATGCGCGTCATCTCCTAGGCATCCAATGCTAGCAGTGCGGCAAAATCTACGCATTCCCGCAGTTTGACTTTTACCCAACGCCACTCAACCACCTATCTCTGGCAGGTCGTGGAGCGCCCAGTGTTCCGGCCAGTCCTCGCCCTCGACCGAAGAGCTGGCAACATATGCACGGTACGCGGCCAGGAGCTCCGACGTGACGTCGAATTCGGCTGGGGTTAGGCGCCGATCCTTTCGCTTACGCACGGTGCGGAAGCCGGCGATCCCGAGACTCTGCCATGGCCCCGTCTGTTGAAAGTGCTTCATTTGTTCTGTTTATGAGCGCATTTTGTGCTATTTGAGTGGCGTTAGCGTCAAACGAGGTTTCAAAGATGGCCGATGTATTGGTGACGTGCATAAACAAGCGTGACCGCAATAGCTCGTACGAAGGGATCACGCACCTAGGTAATCCCATCGGTGGGTGGAAATGGACGCGCGATCAGGTGGTGGCTTCAATTGAAGCAAAAACCAACACATTTTACACTTTAGTCCAAGGAAACCGGGGCGACATTGGCGTCGTGAATGGTCCAAACGGCAAGTACGTTAGGACCTATGCTGACGGAAAGTGGAACGACAATTTGCTTTCGCTCCCTGAGTGCCTATAGCACCGCGGTCAATATAGCCCCCAAAATGCCTTTGAAATCGAAGCGGCCGGCACGCGCTCAAGGCGCGGGGCCTCGCCGGCCGCTTTGCTCAGGACAGTGATCGGAAGGAACCCTCCCTACGGGTGGCGGGCCGATCATTGCCTTAGGAGTGAGCTACCCCTTTCCGTTTCCCGCCTTATTCTTCGAAACTACCATGGACGATGGACTCTGGACGGTAGACAGCGAGCGCCAGTCGTTCTTCGATGCGCGCGGTTGCCATGTTCTTCTCGAAGTCGTCCACATTCTCGCTCGAGATCTCGAACGTAACCTGCTGGCGGTCGAAGACCTGCGCTGCCGTGGCAAAGGCGCCAACAAGAAATTCGCCGGAGGCCGTTGCGGTCGTGTCAACGATCGGCAAGCGCCATACGCGACCCTGGCCGCCCTCGACCGGATCCACGATGATGTAGTTACCGCCAGCGTCCTTCGTCAGTTCGAGGTCGGCAAGGTCGTCCGGGTTCATGATGATGCCGGTGGCGCGATACTCGGCCCGACGAACCTGCTGAATGGCGCGGCGCAGCGTATCGACGCGAGTGTCGGCGGCGGTGCGAAGTGTGTCGTCGAACAGCGTCGCCTGCGGCACCAGCCCAAGCAGGTTCTGGCCGGTGCCGCTGCCGTGAAGGATCTGATCTTCCTCTTTTATCTTCAGGCCGGTGGTTCCCCGGAGATCCAGGTAGGAGATTAGTCCTGGCACATCGTCCAGCATCTGTTTCGAGATCTTGAAGAGATGCGCGATGGTGCGGACTGGCGCCGTCTTGAGGTCGAAGGTCAGATCCGAATACGGCTTGGCTGTGGTTTCGGCCACTGGAGCGGCATTGTTGGTGTAGCCGGTTTCCTGCACGAACTCGATGGAACCTGCGGCCGTAGTGCCTGGCGCGATCAGGTCGCGAACCGTGAGTTGACGCTCTGCCGGAGTCACGATGCCCGGCTGACGGGCTGCAGGGACAAGCGAAGTGCCGGCCGAGCGACCTGCGCCTACCGTAGTGTTACCGCTGGTGATTGCTGCGACTTCAATATGAGCGCGGGCACGGGCGGCGCCGCCGTTCAGCGACTTGAAGCCGGCGGACTTGACGAGCTGACTGGCGACGGATTCGTCGGCAGGCTGGCCACCGTGATCGCGTTCGCGAGCTGCTCGCTTCTCGAGGTCGCCGAGGCGGGTGGAGATGTCACTAGTTTTGGCGGCAAAGGTCTTGCCAAGTTCTTCGATTTTATCGGCAATGTTGATGTTGGACATGTTGTCCCTTTCTCTGTTTCGAGGGAACTGCGCTGCCTGAGCGCGTTCGCGCAATGTTTGGACGGAGGTCATTCCGGCACCGGATGCATTGCCAGCCCGACCGACGCCGAAGCAGATACGCGGGCCAAGGCAACAAGGGCGTCGGCTTCTTCCGGGCTATGGCCCTGTAGCTCCAGGCCAATCGCAGCCAACGCCTGACCGGGCACAACGACGTGCTTTCCAGCGGCTCCGGGCGCGGGCACAGGACCAAAGCGCCTATGGTGCCCGCCGGCCGTGAGCGAGGCTGATGCAGGGTCGAGGCGGACGATCAGTGAACCATTTGCTGCGCCTGCCAGGGCAGGGCCGTGGCCTAGTAGGCTGGTGAGGGCTGAATGCAGGTCCGTCCCCTTGTCATCCGTGAGCGAGGCGAAGGCCCGCACGCTAGACGCCGCAGCCCCCAGCCCGCGGTCGGCCGTTATTGCGATGAACAGGATGGCCAGTTCTGCGGTTGAGAGGTCGGGAATATCCCGGCCTCGTGCCTTGGGAAGTAGGCCGCTATCACTGGCAGCTTGTACAAGGCCGGCCGCGCGTCCCGGCTCAACGCCGAGGCGACGCGCGACAATTTCGGTGGCTGCGCCTTTGCGCATCGTCACCTCCTTGGGATTGGAAAACTTGGATTAGGTGGGCAAAGCAAAGGCGGCATCCATGAGATGCCGCCCTGGCGCCGCCCTTGCTCGATGAGGCTGCAAGAGCCCCTTCGTCTATAATGGGCGGCAGGTCGTCGCTTTTGGGCTATGCCGCCAAAAAATCTCTAAGGGCCGACGCTGCGGCGCTGAGGCGTCGCTTGCCGGTGCCGTTATCATTGCTCGCAACGAGATCGCTCATCGAGCCAGCAGTGCGAGCGGCGAGTAGCGTTGCGAAGTGCTCAGGCTCCGTTGACCGGAATTGCTCGAGAGCGGCCCGGTCAACGATCACGCGGTCCATAGTGTAGGCGTCGGGATCGGGACGCTTCACATAGGTGGCTGTACCATCCCCATCTGAACGGGAGCCGCGCCCACAGCCAAGCCCCATGAATAGGCGAGATGGTTCAGGGGTGTACGGCAGTCCCGGGAGCGGGCAGTCGTTCGCTGGCGGCAACCCAGCAGCCGCACGGGCCTTGTCTAGCGGAACGGTGCCGCGGACGTGGGCGAACTGGGTCCAATCGATCGGAGGCGCTGGCTTGCGTCGCCGGAAAGACTTGCGTGGCTTCAGGGGTGGGATGGCACGGAGCTTCGTGCAGTACCATTCCGTGGTCTTCTTGCGCGCCAGAACGGCGGCCAGGGCCTCGGAATCTCTCTCGCGTCCCACTTCCTGGGCAAGTGGGCGCCCCCAGATGTGAGTCAGGGCGCCAGCGGGGACATAATAGTTGCGTGGCTCCAGTTTGCCTTTGACGCGAACGAACTGCATGCGCCAAGTCGACCGATCCGAGAACCTAACGGCCCCGGCCTCAAAATCGGTCAGGAGCATCTCGGCCTTTGGAAGCTTAGGGTTCACGTCTGGCACGCTGGCCGGCCGATCGTTCTCGTTGGTAGGTGTTCCGACTAGATCAGGTACGGCCTCAAGCGTGGCATAAAACCAGGCAAGTGAGGGGAGGGCAAGGTCTGGGTGACGAGTCACACTTCCTCCGGGCGGCAGGGGGGTTTAAGGGCGGGGCGTGGCTCATGAATTGTGGTTGCGATCTATATATAGGGCCGCAAAACGGGAAAGTTAATCTTCGGCGTCTACCTGCATTGACGCCGAATGCTACCCCTCAGTACGAGTATTCAGAGGAACTGGGGGTTTTCATGAAACGACGCGTTTTACTGGGCGGTGCCATTGCTGCCATCGCACCAACTCAGGTGTTCGCTTTTGGGTCGAGCGTTCCCAAAGCGCCTGCATTTCTCCACGTGCTCTCTGATGCTGAACTCGACGGTGGTCCGACTTTTAGCTCCGCAATCTGGCACGCGATGGAGGCCACGACTGAGGTGAATGTTCACTCGATTACGAAGTTTGAAACGAGGCGTCTGGGAAAAGACAACACGTTCGCTGACGTGGAGCAGCACTACGAAGCCCAACTGGTTCCAACCGGTTGGAAGCCGATAAAGCGCTTCAAGTCCTACATGGGCAGGGGCGAGCTCGGGTTTGGCTACGCGCGGGACGGGAAGGTGTTCATGGTGGTGGGAGTGACCCCTCAGTTCTACACTCGCATTGCCCCAGTCGGGATCATGCACAACATCTCGATCTTCTAGCTCTTACTTGCCCCCTCGCGCGCCTTGTCCTTGGCTGCTGGCGTTCTTGGTCCGAACTGACCGTCTTCAGACTTTCAGCCTATCCCGTCTTCAAATTCCGAATTTTGCGGATGCGAGAACTTAGTGGGGGCGGCGGTGGGCAGACCGGCGGGTCTCAGACTTTGAGATACCCCCTCTAGGCCACACGCTCCGCGTGTGGCAGAGTCTTCGCTTGGGGGAACTTTACGATGATCCAGAGTGCATTCAGCAGCCGCATGGCCAGCCGAGCCGGCTTGTTGGCGACCAGCCTTTTACTGGCTTTGACGGGCGCCGCTGCCGCTAAAGGCGAGTGCAACATCAAGGGCAACGTCAACACTAGGGGTGAACGAATCTACCACGTTCCAGGCCAGCGCTACTACAATAAGACCGAGATCAGCGCTTCCCACGGTGAACGATGGTTCTGCTCGGAAGAGGAGGCGCGGGCCGCGGGTTGGCGTCGGTCGAAGGTCTAGCCGCGGCGGTTGTCCCATTGTCGTTGTCCGGTCGTAAATCAGGGCGAAGTGCGTAGAACTGTTCCCACGACAGGCGCCGTCCCCGGTAAGGGCGATCTGTCTCGGCGCTCACTGCCGCTTCTCCGTGAACTTTTCCGTGTGGCGATCAGCCCACTTCACCGCCTCGACGAATTTGGGAAACTCCCAGCCGTCGTGAGTTTCAATCGCAACCCACCTCGGGCCTTCTGCGCGGTCGGCAATGCCAACCACCTGCACTTCACGGAAGATGGGATTGGCTGCACTCTCAGGCGCCACGTCGATCAGGGCTAAAAACGGCTCAACCTTGAGCATATGATTCATCCAGTCTCTCCTCTGGTTGATGGGTACTTGTCGTCACCTGTCGCTTGCACGGGCGAGACAAAGTAGAAGGGAAAAGGCGTTGTTGGATTCTACATCGCGCGCGCAAGCGACAAGCGGCGACAAGTAAACACTAAGCTGCCATTGCATCCAAAGATCGAACAATGGCTTCCCGCACGGCTGTCCGTCGGGTTCGCTCTTGTTCGGCACGGGCCGCGAACATGGTGTGCACTGCCGGGCGAACACGCCATCGCGGGGCGGTCTCGTTTCGGACAAGAGGCATAGGATCAACCCAGCCTAGAGCGTCGAGGTGGTTGATTGCGGCGCGAAGGTCCACCTCGTCGACACTGCGCAGTGCTCGTGCTTGGCGCTTCACGTCGCGCACTGTCAGAGTGCTAAGGTTGTGCGCAAGGATGTAGCTTGCAAGCTCTTCCACCGTATCACGCGCCGCCGCGAGGCCGAGAACCCCAGTATAGAAGGCAATGGCGTGGGGCAGCAGGAAACGCCGCATGAAGCCCGCCACGCGCTTTGCTGTAGCTTCCGTTATCTCTGGCGCTGGGCGGTCGCCTTCCGCCTCTACACAATGCCAAAGAACGCAAAGTCTGGCGAACAAGCCGTCCAGCTTCCCGATATGGGAGGCGAGCTTTCGGTTGACTGTCTCCCACGCGATCTGCAGTTCGTGATGCTCCAGCTCAAGATCATCTCGCACCGCTTGGGCGCCGTCATCGAACGTGAGGTTTGCCTCCCCCAACCCTTTTCTGGGTCGCTGCAATCCATGCAGTCGGTCGATCAGTGAGGCATACTTCGCCGAGATAGGGGGCGCGGGCTCATCAACCCCGATACCGGCGGGGCCCACCACAATTGGGAACAGCCGCTGCAATAGGCCATCATCATGAGCCTCGGCAGCAAGTCGCCTAATTGGATCGGGTTGGATGCCGCCCAGCATACAGACCGACAGATTGTCGATCATGCTGGCGCCGCGCCCAACGCGATTCACGACATAAGGGCCTCCGTTGAACGACTGGAGCCAAAACGCGCGATCCTTGGCCGCTCCTCGACCTCCCGAGTACTTGTCCATGCTGCCGAACCAGCCGGAGAGCTCATCTTGTAGGCACAGAACACCGTCAGGACTGTCGCGCAAGACGTCCTGAGCCGCCTCGATAGTGGTGTCCTCAATGCGCACTCGCGTCTGCAACGGAGGCTTCGATTCTGCCTGTTGTGCTCGATCCATTCCATCGAAGATTCGTCGCGCTTCCCGGTACTGGTGGAAGAGGCGCGCGTCGATCGCCTTAAGGGGTCGGCTGGCTTCATTGATGATAGGGGACTTCTTCGCGCTCGGATCGCCGACAATGGCCACCCAAATGCGCGCCGACTCCGTCCACCCCGTCGAGTGGCGTTTGACTTGGATCTGCACCCGGTCGGGAATTGCAGCAGCGCACACGGCAAGCGCGGACGCCGCTAGTGCTCCAGCGTCAGCGCCCATGGTCCTCGCATTGATCAGCGCGAACTCTTCGAGAATGGGGGGCAACAGGCCGGTTGGAAGAGATGGGTGAGCACGTTCTGCCCATAGGTCCACCGGGCCGGCGTTGTCGTTCGATGACTCTATAACCTCGATCAGCCCGTCGGACGTGTACGCAAACATCTTACCTTTGGCGTCAATCCACACCTGGCAACCTACGCCGTCGATGGTGGCGCCGCGGATATAGGCAGCCCGAGCCTTTGAGGCTGGAACGTATTCGCCGCCATGTTCCTCCTGAATGCGGAGGAGGCGGGTTTCTTCATCAGGCTGCGGTTCGGTCATGCCGGGCATTGCCCCCTTCATACATTGCAGCCGCGGCGCGGCCGATTTCGGTATAGAGCGCAGGCTTCAGGAACACGCATGGCCGGCCACTTCTTGGGCTCGGAGGGAAGGCGCGAAGGCCCTTCTGTGTCCGGCGAAGCTGCCAGTCATTGATCGTGATTTCGGGCGTTGCCTCTAGGTCAAAGAGTGCAACGAGAGTGCCCGCGCCGGGCATCCGGCGTAGGTTCTGGATCTGCATCAATGGTCCTTGTGAAAGGGATGGGAGCGCCCGAAGGCGCTCCTGTTGGTTGGCTACTTGCCGAAAACCATCATCTGGTATTCCCGTTCGGCATCGGCCACGTCCGTCACAAACGCGACCATTTCGGCTCGCTTGGCGCCAGACTGGATTCGAAGGAACCCCTGAGTGACCAATAGTGCGGCAGCAATGTCATGGTCTGCCCCAAGGTCTGTCAGGTCGACCATCGCCTTTTCGATAATCGCTTTGGTTTCCGCTTTCTTATCGATCATGCTGCAACTCCTGGCCGACGTGTCCGGTGAACGGGAAAGGGGATGACGTTGGAGGGCAGCGTTTTCCATGCCACCTGTTCCCCCCGGCGCTCTCGGATCGCATTGAGCATACGGAGGGACAGGCCGAACTCCGCCAGATAGGGATTCGTGTCAGCGTTCGACATTCGCTGCCGCATTTGTTCCCAGATGTTCGGAAACTGAAGCTGATCCCGCCCGGTCATATAGGTGATGCGATCCGCCACCTTGAAAACAAGGGTTGCGAGCACCTGGGGGTGTAATTCGATTGCGATAAGGGTGTCGACATACCGCTCAATCGCGGCGGGATCCTCAGGGCCTTCCAATCCCTCATGTGTCGAGACAGTTGTCAGGATGGATTCTGCGATGGTGGTCTTTTCAATCAGGTTGAGGCGAGCGAAGGTCATGCTGCCACCTGCTGACCATTGTCATTTGCAGATCGAGCCGCAATGCGGGCATCGATCCATGCCTGGACCTCACCCCGAACAAAACCGATCCGCTTTTCCCCGAGCGAGACAGCGGCAGGGAAGGCGCCCTTGCCTCGGGCGACATTGATGGCGCTGCGCGAAAGACTGGTCATCGCGCAGGCGGTCTTGAGCGACACGATGGTCGCGGTATTCTCATTGGCTGGAATCAAAAGTGGTTCTCCTCCACTCCGGTCCCCCGGAGCGTCCTTGGTGTGAATGGGAAATGAGAAGCCGGCAGAAGGGCCGGGTTAGGTTGCTTATGCTCTCTGTCGCTCGAGCCGCGCCGGAAAACCCGGAACGCTACTGAGGCACCACCCTCAGCAAAAAAAAGGTCTGCCGCCACCACGGCCAGACCAACACCATACTTATAGGCGATACCGCTCAAAAAGTCAATAAAATCACCAAAGCGCACCCTACTTCGCGATGCAGAATTTCTCCCAATCCTCCATGAGCGACCGGCGCTTCGCCAGCGCGTCAGAGCGACGGTAGGCCGCTTCTGTGGCGTCGCCTATAGCGTGCGCAAGGGCAGCCTCGGCAACCTCGCGTGGGTGGCTGGTGCAGTCACCAGCCCAGTCCCGAAACGAGGATCTGAAACCGTGGACGGTCTTCCCAGTCACCACCTGCTTGAGGGCCTTGGTCATGGTCATGTTCGAGATGGGGCGCTTGAGGTCGCTGCCGGGGAATACGAAGTCGCTCGACCTGACGGCCAGGCGTTCGCGCAAAATACCGACGGCTGCTTGGGGCAGGGGGACTCGATGTTCGCGGCGACCCTTCATCCGCTCAGCGGGAACAATCCAAAGGGCGGCGTCCAGGTCTATCTCATCCCATCTCGCGCCGATGGTTTCCCCGGATCGAGATGCTGTAAGCACTGTGAACCTGAGTGCCTGTGCACCCACGCCAGGAGCTTCCGCAAGCGCGGCCATTACTTTAGGTACTTCTTCATAGCCAACAGCGGCGTGATGCTTCACGGCCTTGTCGCGGGCCGGCAGCAAGTGATCGAGATTGCCCTTCCACCTGGCAGGGTTCTCGCCCTCGCGCCATCCCTTAACTCGGGCAAAATCGAGGACTTTTTCTAGACGCATTCGAAGGCGTGTGGCCGTCTCCGCCTTCTCCTGCCAGATGGGGCGAAGCACCGCCAGGACGTCCTCGACGCCGATCTTGTCGATCGCCTTCGGGCGCAGGGTGGAGCAGTAGGCATCACCCAGGGTCTGCTCCCACTGATAGGCGTGCTTCTCATTCGACCAACCAGCTTTTTGGGCTTTGATGTAGTCGTCTGCTACCTGGCCAAAGGTTGGCGTAGATGACGCCTTCCTCTTCTCAGCTATCGGGTCGACTCCATCAGTCAGAAGAGCGCGCACTGCGTCAGCACGCTTGCGCGCGGCCGGAAGCCCTATCGGCGCCGTACCTGAATTGTATGAGCCAAGTCCGATCTCGCGCCGTTTGCCCCCCCAGAAGTACACGAACACCCAGGATCGCGTGCCTGACTTTGACCTGCGCAGATAGAGACCGTCTCCGTCGCCGAGCAACGTCTTCGAGCTTGAGTTGATCTGAGTCACAGTCAGCTTATTGCGCGCCACGTTCATAAGCCTTTTCATAAGTTGGAGGCTTGTCACAATTGGCCGTGACGGTCGATAAAGTCAATGAGTTGTGCGGAAATGCTGGAGTTTCGGTGCAGCGGTTGTCAATAATGTTGACAATGGTTAGGCGGAGGCGGAAGTCCCCTCCACCATCCGCGCTTCTTCACCGAGCAAGATCAAAGCGTTAGATGTCGATCTTGGCTAACCGGTTCCGGTAGCCATTCGTTCACGGCTTTCGCGCGGCCTTGCCGTTGAAATTCTCGACGGCGCGCAGCATGCGCTTTACGTGCTCGTTGTCTTCCGAGCAGGTCAGGTCCATCATTGCTGCGGCTTGGCGTGTGCCGTCAAAGGTCTCGGTACTCAGATGAGCGCGCAGCGTTTCCGTTATTGAAGCCAGCATCGCCTCGTAACGCGTGCCTTTCGCATATCCGCACTCTGCAATGATCCGCGCATTGATATGCGCAAGCAACGCTATCCGTATCGCGGCGTCTTCTTCCTGGGCTCGCGGATGCGCCGTCATGGCAGCCAGCAGGAATGCGACGAGTGTTACGAGCCGTATCATGCAATCTACTCCGTTCGGGCGGAGTCTGGCATGGGCTTGTGCCGGCGAACAACAGCTGATGGCGCTCCGGGCGCCCGCGTCAGCCGAAGGCAAAAAAATAAAGAGCGCGGCCGGTGGTCGCGCTCTTGGGATTGTTCGACTGCCTGCCCTTGGGCGGGCGGTCTTCGGTTGGCTTAGCCGACATCGGCGAGGTTGGTCACCGGAGCATAGGTGCCGGGCTGGAAGAGTTCGGACTTCACGCTGCCATCGGCCTGCTTGACGAAGGCGCGGATGAAGCTGCCCCAACGTTCCACGTCCTGAGCATCGACGCCGCGGGCCTGAAGGCTCGAAATCACGTGCTGGCGGTTGAAGTCGTCGGTCGTGAGGCTGGCCGGAGCAGCAAGGGCAGGGGCGGCCAGAAGAGCCACGGAAGCAAGAGCAAGAGTAGTACGCTTAAACATTTTCGTTTCCTTTGAGTTCTGAAGTTCGATTTGACCGGGCTGGCGGCGATTAGCCGACGTCAGCGAGGTTGGTGACCGGAGCGTAGGTGCCCGGCTGGAAGAGTTCGGACTTCACGCTGCCATCAGCCTGAGTGACAAAGGCGCGGATGAAGCTGCCCCAACGTTCCACGTCCTGGGCGTTGACGCCGCGAGCCTGAAGGCTCGAAATCACATGCTGGCGGTTGAAATCGTCGGTCGTGAGGCTGGCCGGAGCAGCGAGGGCAGGGGCCGCCAGAAGCGCCACGGAAGCAAGAGCCAGAGCAGTACGCTTAAACATTTCTCGTTCCTTTCTTGTATGAACAGCCAAGAGATAGGTGTCGAGAAATCAGTCGCAAGGATTTCGAATATTAATTTATGTTCACGTTCCCTTTACAATCTGACATACTAGAATTATACTATAACTATACTTGGTAACATGCGCATGACTAGGTTTCCTGGGGGAAACCGCCAACCGCGGGAGGGAGTAGTGTTGGGGGAACGTATGAGGGCGCGATGCGATCCATAAGGCGGTTAACGGCACCCAATTCAATCTTGCGCGTCGAGTATCTTAGCCGCTATAGGCTGGGGCGCACCCTGGGCGGGTGTAGCTCAATGGTAGAGCAGCAGCCTTCCAAGCTGAATACGAGGGTTCGATTCCCTTCACCCGCTCCAGTTTTTCCTCTCCCCACCAAATTTGATGGCCTGCTGCGCGTGAAGACGCCTGCATTTGCTGCGGACTATGCGGGTGACGAGAAAAATTGCGGCAGGGGAAGCACCTCGCCCCTTGCGTGCGTTCGGCTTTCCCAGTAGAGGGTTCGCTGCCTGAAGGGGTATAGCTCAGTTGGTAGAGCATCGGTCTCCAAAACCGAGGGTCGTGGGTTCGAGTCCCTCTGCCCCTGCCAGGCAATAAAGACCGGAAGTCCGGTTGTTTTCCAAACATTGGCAGATTGTTGGGTCTCGCGTTCGATCGCGGGCGTATGACTGTGTCTTTTCGGCATTGGTCTTCTCGGAACTTTCCTGCCGAAGATGCGTTGGAATTTTGCTTCCAGACAGTCTTTCTCCCCCGGCCCTCGTGCCGGGGATATTTTTGCCGATAGTCTGGCCGCGACGGTCCGTCGCCTTGATTTGAGGCTCGGGCCAAGTCACAATCCGGAAACATGATCCGAACGAGGATGTCATCGTTGCCGATTGGGGCAGGCGGGTCGCAATGGGCGGCCGAAGGTCTGACGAGCAGGGCGCAAGGATTTGTGCCGCGCTGGGGTGTGGCGCGTGACTGATCGCAAGGACATCCACAATTCCAGCATTCCAGCCCTGTGCGTGAGTTGCGAGGCGCGTCATCACGGTCTCTGCGGGGCTCTGGAACCGGAGCAACTGACGGAACTGGCGAGGAGCACGCGGGTCGTGCGCGCTGGTGCGGGAACTGAACTGGTGCGGGACGGGGACGAACCTGGCGCCTACGCCAATGTCATGTCCGGCGTGGTCAAGCTCACCAAAACGCTCGAGGATGGTCGCCGGCAGGTGGTCGGGCTGCAATTTGCACCGGATTTCCTGGGTCGTCTCTACGGTACCGAGAATCGGCTGGGTGCCGAGGCGGCGTCGGATGTCGAACTCTGCCGAATGCCGCGCGCCGCGCTTGAAAAGCTGGTGGAGAACAATCCGCCGCTGGAAAACCGCCTGATGCGACAGGCCCTGCGTGAACTCGATGAGGCGCGCGAATGGATCGTGATGCTGGGCCGCAAGTCGGCGGCGGAGAAGGTGGCGAGTTTCCTCTATCTGGTTGCCACGCAATCGCGGCCGGGCGGGGTTCAGCAGGGGCGAGCCGAGTTCCGGCTACCGCTCAACCGCACCGATATCGCCGATTTCCTTGGCCTCACCATCGAGACTGTTTCCCGACAGCTCAGCCTGCTCAAGGCTGAGGGAATCGTAGAGATGGACAAGCTGCGCGATGTCGTCGTGCCGGATCTGGACCTGCTGCGAGAAAAGTGCGGCTGATCTGCATTCAGCCGGATAAATTTGATCTAAATCAAAGAACTAGGTCGGGCTCTCTGCTCAAAGAGGGGCGTGATGAACCAGGAGTTTCACATGCCGACCGAAAGCGTTTTCATGGTTTGCGCCATCCTTACCCTCTTCCTTTCCTTCATGGCGGTATTGGGGTGGGCGACGCTGCGGGCTGGCCGCTAGACCAACCTTTTCCGCGAGTACCTCCGGGCGTCCGCTGGGGCGCCCTTTTTTTGTTGCGCGGGCGGCGCGGCGCCTGCAGCATGGGAGCGTGCTGAGCGCTGGAATTCTGCTTTATCGCCGCCGGAAAGCGGCGGAGACCGAGGTTTTGCTGCTGCATCAGGGCGGGCCGTTCTGGGCGCGCAAGGATGCGGGAGCGTGGACGATTCCGAAGGGATTGTGCGAGGCCGGCGAGGAGCTTCTGGCGGCTGCGCGGCGGGAATTTGCCGAGGAAACCGGGGGAAATGCGGTCGGGCCGTTCGCGGAACTGGGCGTTTTCCGGCTGGGCTCGGGCAAGGCGCTGTCGGTCTGGGTGGCCGAAGGCGATTTCGAGGTGGGGGGATTTGTCAGCAATAGGTTCGAGATGGAATGGCCGCCGCGCTCGGGAAAACGGCAGTTTTTCCCGGAGGCGGACCGGGCGGAATGGTTCAATCTGAACGAAGCTGAACGAAAACTAACGAAAGGGCAGGCGCCGATGATCGGCGCGCTGCGCGATTGGCTGGCCAGCCGGCCTATTTGACGATGAGGACCGGCAGGGTGCTCTGCGTGAGCACCTGAGTCGCCTGGCTGCCCAGGAGCAGGCGGCCGAGGCCGCGACGGCCATGGGAGGCCATGACGATGAGATCGGCCCCGCGCTCGCCCGCGGTCGTGACGATGGCATCGGCCGGATATTGATTGGGGATGTGAAGGGTCTGGGCCTCGACGCCGAGCGCGGCGGCGGCTTCCTTGGCCTGGGTCAGGATGGATTTGGCCGAGGCCTCGGCGGCCTTGTCGTATTCGTCGAGCGGGTTGGAATAGCCGCCCCAGCCGAAAGTGGCATCGGTGCCGATCGACACCCAGGGTTCGGTCACGGTCACGATGGTCACGGCGGCGCCCAATTGCTTGGCTAGACGGACACCCTGGTCAACACCCTTGGCGGAAAGCTCGCTGCCATCGGTGGCAATGAGGATATGAGAATACATCGGTCGTCATCTCCTGTTTCGGGCATCGGCCGTTGTGCCGGCCGTCAGGCCCATCGTTGACGTGGTTGAGTGTAAGCCGGTTCACAATCTTCCGGTTGCGGCAAATTCTCGCCGGGCAGTGTTGCAATTGCTGAACAGAGTCTCTATATCGCCCATTCCAGCCGTACGAGCGACTCGTCCGGCTATTTGGCTATGGATTAAACTTCCCAGAGGCTGACCCTATATGGCGCGCACCAATCCGATTACGTTCTTCCAGCAGGTGCGTACCGAAGTCAGCAAGGTCGTATGGCCCAGCCGCAACGAGGTCCTGATCTCCACGGCCATGGTGCTGGTACTGGTGGCGCTGGCAAGTCTGTTTTTCCTGGCTGCCGACCAGATCATTGCCTGGCTCGTCCAGATGATGTTGTCGATCCGCTGATAAGCGGACGTAAAAACAAGAATTTAGCAGGAGCGGCAGAGCGGCATGGCCAAGCGCTGGTACATTGTTCAGGCTTACAGCAATTTTGAACGCAAGGTCGCCGAGTCGATCCGCGAGAAGGTTGCGCAGAACAAGCTCGAACACCTGTTCGAGGACGTGATCGTTCCGACCGAGAAGGTCGTCGAGATCCGTCGCGGCCGCAAGGTCGACACCGAGCGCAAGTTCTTCCCCGGCTACGTGCTGGTGAAGATGGACATGACCGATCAGGCGTTCCACCTGATCAAGAATACCCCCAAGGTCACGGGTTTTCTCGGTTCGGGCGACAAGCCGATGCCGATTTCGGAAACCGAGGCCATGGCGATCCTGCAGCAGGTGCAGGAAGGCGTCGAGCATCCCAAGCCCTCCGTCTCGTTCGAGGTCGGCGAGCAGGTGCGCGTCTCCGACGGTCCCTTCGCCAGCTTCAACGGCGTGGTCGAGGAAGTGGACGAGGAGCGTTCGCGCCTCAAGGTGGAAGTTTCGATCTTCGGGCGCCCGACGCCCGTGGAACTGGAATACGGTCAGGTCGAGAAGGTTTGATCTGACTGTTACGGCGGCAGGGGTTAGAACGCCCGGCTGCAAATCCGTGGGAGAGGGTGGTGGCCGCCAGCCACCGGCAAGCTCTCGCACCACGGCGTCAAACGCCCGCAATGACAGCGGGCACTAGGCAAACCCGGCGACGCACGCGCGTGCGGAGCTTGAAAGGACGAAAATGGCAAAGAAAATCACCGGCTATCTGAAGCTTCAGGTGGCAGCCGGCTCGGCGACCCCGTCGCCCCCGATCGGTCCCGCTCTTGGTCAGCGCGGCCTCAACATCATGGAATTCTGCAAGGCCTTCAACGCGGCTACGCAGGAAATGGAAAAGGGTGCCCCGACCCCGGTCGTGATCACCATCTACGCCGACAAGAGCTTCACCTTCGAGACGAAGCTCCCGCCGGTCACCTACTTCCTCAAGAAGGCCATGAGCCTCAAGTCGGGCTCCAAGCTTCCGGGCAAGGAATCGGCCGGCACGATCACGCAGGCCCAGATCCGCGAGATCGCCGAGAAGAAGCTGAAGGATCTCAACGCCTATGACGTTGAGGCTGCTATGACCATGATCGCGGGTTCGGCCCGTTCCATGGGTCTGCAGGTCGAGGGTTAAGCGTCATGGCACACGTTGGTAAGCGCATTGAAAAGGCCCGCGAGGGCATCGATCGCAAGAAGCTTTACGGCATCGACGAAGCCGTCAAGATGGTGAAGGCCCGCGCCACCGCCAAGTTCGACGAGTCGATCGAAGTCGCCTTCAACCTGGGTGTCGACCCGCGTCACGCAGACCAGATGGTCCGCGGCGTAGTGAACCTGCCCAACGGCACCGGCAAGCACGTTCGCGTGGCGGTTTTCGCCCGTGACGCCAAGGCAGAAGAAGCCCGCAAGGCTGGGGCCGAAGTCGTCGGCGCCGAAGACCTGGTCGATCAGATCCAGGGCGGCACGATCAACTTCGACCGCGTGATCGCAACCCCGGACATGATGCCGCTCGTCGGCCGCCTGGGTAAGATCCTGGGCCCGCGCAACCTGATGCCGAACCCGAAGGTGGGTACGGTTACCCCGGACGTCGCCGGCGCCGTCAAGGCCGCCAAGGGTGGCGCCGTGGAGTTCCGCGTCGAGAAGGCCGGTATCCTTCACGCCGGTGTCGGCAAGGCCTCGTTCAGCGAAGAAGCTCTTCTGCAGAACATCAAGGCCTTCGCGGACGCCGTGAACAAGGCCAAGCCGTCGGGCGCCAAGGGCACCTACATGAAGCGCGTTGCCGTTTCCTCGACCCAGGGTCCGGGCGTGCACGTGGAGCCGTCGTCGGTCCTCTAAGGGCTGGCAACAAGAATTTCGGACGGCCTTCGGGCCGTCCGGGAAACCGGAGAAATCCGGTAAAGACCTGTCCGAGACTGCTGGCGTCCCAACCCTTTACGGGCGGACTTAAAACCAAAGCCTGCAATAGACGGGGGGAAGACCAGAAGATTTCGAGGGCCGATCGGCCCTTTCGGTTTTCGGGTTCGAACCAGGCCAAGCTGCCCTCTGGGGCGTTCGGTTGACAGGCATGTAACCGTTGTATCCCGAGCCGGAGCGATCCGGGGAGGGGGCAGCAAATGGCAAAGGGTCCGGCGGCAACGCTGGACTGAATGTGGAGACTGGCATGGAAAGAGCGGAAAAGCGCGTTGTCGTCGAATCGCTCCAGGCAGCATTTGCTGGCGCTGGGTCGATCGTCGTTGCGCAGAATTCCGGCCTTACCGTTGCTGACTTCGAAACCCTGCGCAAGCAGGTTCGCGATGTCGGCGGCAAGGTCAAGGTCGCAAAGAACCGTCTTGCCAAGCTCGCTCTGAAGGAAACCGATACTGCGGACATCTCGAGCCTGTTTACGGGCCCGACGATCGTCGCCTATGCGGAAGACCCGATGGCTGCGCCCAAGATCGCAGCCAAGTTCGCCGAGAAGAACCAGAAGTTCGTCATTCTCGGTGGCGCCATGGGTGCAACCGCCCTCGACGTGGAAAACGTCAAGGCCCTGGCTACGATGCCTTCGCTCGATCAACTGCGCGCTACGCTCGCCGGCATGCTCAAGCAGCCGGGTACCCGTATCGCGTCGGTCGTTCAGGCGCCTGGCGGACAGATTGCCCGCGTGTTGGCCGCTTATGCGGACAAGAGCGCAGCATAACCCTTCGTGGACCACGTCCACGGTTCGAACTGAAACAAACCTGAAAGAGTATTCAAATGGCTGATCTCGCCAAACTCGTTGATGAACTGTCTGCCCTGACCGTCCTGGAAGCTTCCGAGCTTTCGAAGCTTCTCGAAGAGAAGTGGGGCGTCTCGGCTGCCGCTCCGGTTGCCGTCGCTGCCGTTGCCGGTGCTGCCCCGGCCGCCGCTGCCGAAGAAAAGACCGAATTCGATGTGATCCTCGCTTCGTTCGGCGACAACAAGATCAACGTGATCAAGGAAGTCCGCGCCATCACCGGTCTGGGCCTGGGCGAAGCCAAGGCTCTCGTCGAAGGCGCTCCGAAGGCCATCAAGGAAGGCGCTTCGAAGGCTGAAGCCGAAGACATCAAGAAGAAGCTGGAAGACGCCGGCGCCAAGGTCGAACTCAAGTAAGTTCGCCTTACCGACTTTCGGGGTGGCGCTCGACGCGCCGCCCCAACTCCCCGTCCGCGTAGCTGGATGGGTCGCCGCCCCAAGCGGGTAGGGCGAAAGTTGCGGAACCAAGTACACACCAGGGCACATGTCCCGAGAGCCGACGGCTGATAGTCGGGTCTTTGGACATTTGCCTCCGAGACATCGAGAAAACAGGAGCTTTTATGGCTACCACGTTCAACGGCCGCCGTAAGGTACGCAAGACTTTCGGCAGCATTCACGAAGTCACGGAGATGCCGAACCTGATCGAGGTCCAAAAGGCCTCCTACGATCAGTTCCTTCTGGTCGACGAGCCCAAGGGCGGCCGTTCGGAGGAAGGACTTCAGGCTGTCTTCAAATCGGTTTTCCCGATCACGGACTTTTCCAACACCGCTTCTCTCGAATTCGTGAAGTACGAGTTCGAGCAGCCCAAGTATGACGTCGACGAATGCCGGCAGCGCGATATGACCTTCGCCGCGCCGCTCAAGGTGACGCTACGGCTGATCGTGTTCGAAGTGGACGAGGAAACCGGCGCCCGCTCCGTCAAGGACATCAAGGAGCAGGACGTCTATATGGGCGACATGCCCTTCATGACCTCGAACGGCACGTTCATCGTGAACGGCACCGAGCGCGTCATCGTCTCGCAGATGCACCGTTCGCCGGGCGTGTTCTTCGACCACGACAAGGGCAAGACCCACTCGTCGGGCAAGCTGCTGTTCGCCGGCCGCATCATTCCGTACCGCGGCTCGTGGCTCGATATCGAATTCGACGCCAAGGACATCGTCTATGCGCGTATCGACCGTCGCCGCAAGATTCCGGTGACCTCGCTGCTCAAGGCGCTCGGCATGGATGCCGAGGAAATCCTGTCGACCTATTACTCGACGCTCAACTACGAGAAGACCAAGACCGGCTGGCAGGTTCCCTACGACTGGGAGAAGATGAAGAATGCCAAGCCGACCCATGACCTGATCGACGCCAAGACCGGCGACGTGGTCCATGAGGGCGGCAAGAAGCTCTCGGCCCGCCAGGCCAAGAAGCTCGCCGAGAACGGCCTGACCCACCTGCTGGCTGTCGATGCGGACCTCTACGGCACCTATGTCGCCGAAGACCTCATCAACTTCCAGACCGGCGAAGTCTATGTCGAAGCCGGCGACGAGATCGACGAGAAGCTGCTCAACAAGCTCAAGGAACTGGGCTTCGACGCACTGCCGATTCTGGACATCGACCACGTCAACGTGGGCGCCTATATCCGCAACACCCTGGCCGTGGACAAGAACGAGAGCCGCGAAGACGCGCTCTTCGACATCTACCGCGTGATGCGTCCGGGCGAACCGCCGACCGTCGACACCGCCGAAGCCATGTTCAACTCGCTGTTCTTCGACAGCGAGCGCTATGACCTGAGCGCCGTCGGTCGTGTCAAGATGAACATGCGCCTCGACCTCGATGTCGATGACTCGGTCCGCATTCTCCGCAAGGACGATATCGTGGAAGTCGTTCGCACGCTGGTGAACCTGCGTGACGGCCGTGGCGAGATCGACGATATCGACAATCTCGGCAACCGTCGCGTGCGTTCGGTCGGCGAGCTGATGGAGAACCATTACCGTCTTGGCCTGCTCCGCATGGAGCGCGCGATCAAGGAGCGCATGTCGTCGGTCGAAATCGACACCGTCATGCCGCAGGACCTGATCAACGCCAAGCCGGCCGCCGCCGCTGTCCGCGAGTTCTTCGGCTCGTCCCAGCTCAGCCAGTTCATGGACCAGACCAATCCGCTCTCGGAAATCACCCACAAGCGCCGTCTTTCGGCTCTTGGGCCCGGTGGTCTCACCCGCGAGCGTGCCGGCTTCGAAGTCCGTGACGTGCATCCGACGCATTACGGCCGTATCTGCCCGATCGAGACGCCGGAAGGCCCGAATATCGGTCTGATCAACTCGCTGGCCACGTTCGCCCGCGTCAACAAGTACGGCTTCATCGAGACCCCGTACCGCAAGATCGTGGACGGCCGCGTGACCGACGAGGTCGTGTACCTGTCGGCCATGGAAGAGGCCAAGCACTATGTCGGCCAGGCGAACGCCAAGCTCAACGACAAGGGCGAGTTCGTGGACGACCTGGTTCTGGCGCGCCATGCCGGCGACAACGGCCTGACGCCCAAGGAACTCGTCGACCTGATGGACGTGAGCCCCAAGCAGATCGTTTCGGTCGCCGCCGCGCTCATCCCGTTCCTCGAGAACGACGACGCCAACCGCGCCCTCATGGGCTCGAACATGCAGCGCCAGGCCGTGCCGCTGCTGCGTGCCGAAGCCCCGTTCGTGGGCACGGGCATGGAGCCGGTCGTGGCCCGTGACTCGGGCGCCGCGATCGTCGCCAAGCGCAAGGGCATCGTCGACCAGGTGGATGCGACCCGTATCGTTATCCGCGCCACCGAAGAGACGGACGCGTCCAAGTCGGGCGTGGACATCTACAACCTGATGAAGTTCCAGCGTTCGAACCAGTCGACCTGCATCAACCAGCGTCCGCTGGTGGTGGTAGGCGACCACGTCGATGCCGGCGACATCGTTGCGGATGGTCCTTCGACGGACCTGGGCGACCTGGCTCTCGGCCGCAACGTGCTCGTCGCGTTCATGCCGTGGAACGGCTACAACTTCGAAGACTCCATCCTGCTCTCCGAAAAGATCGCGATGCAGGACGTGTTCACCTCGATCCACATCGAGGAATACGAAGTGATGGCCCGCGATACCAAGCTCGGCCCCGAGGAAATCACGCGCGACATTCCGAACGTCTCGGAAGAAGCGCTCAAGAACCTCGACGAAGCCGGTATCGTCCATATCGGTGCCGATGTGGGCCCGGGCGACATCCTGGTCGGCAAGATTACGCCGAAGGGCGAAAGCCCGATGACGCCGGAAGAGAAGCTCCTCCGCGCCATCTTCGGCGAGAAGGCCTCGGACGTTCGTGACACCTCCCTGCGCGTGCCGCCGGGCGATGCTGGTACTGTCGTTGAAGTGCGCGTGTTCAACCGCCACGGCATCGACAAGGACGAGCGCGCCATGGCTATCGAGCGCGAGGAAATCGAGCGCCTGGCCAAGGACCGCGACGACGAACAGTCGATCCTGGACCGCAACGTCTATGCCCGCCTCAAGGAGATGCTGTTCGGCAAGGCGGCTACGGCCGGCCCCAAGGGCTATGTCGTGGGCACCAAGCTCAATGACCAGATGTTCGAGGCCCAGCCCCGCTCCAAGTGGTGGCAGTTCGCGGTCGAAGACGACAAGGTCATGACCGAGATGGAAGCTCTTCATGCTCAGTATGAAGAGAGCCGCCGGATGCTCGAGCAGCGCTTCATCGACAAGGTGGACAAGCTGCAGCGCGGTGACGAACTTCCGCCGGGCGTGATGAAGATGGTCAAGGTCTTCGTCGCGACCAAGCGCAAGATCCAGCCGGGCGACAAGATGGCCGGCCGTCACGGCAACAAGGGCGTGGTGTCCAAGATCACCCCGCTCGAAGACATGCCGTACCTGGAAGACGGTACCCCCGTCGACATCGTGCTTAACCCGCTCGGCGTGCCGTCCCGCATGAACGTGGGCCAGATTCTGGAAACCCACCTCGGCTGGGCTTGCGCCGGCGTCGGCAAGAAGATCGACGAGATGGTCCGCATCTATCAGCAGAACGGCGACCTCAAGCCGCTGAAGCTGGAGATCGGCGAGCTGTTCAAGGGTGACGACTACGTCTCCAACCTGGATGACGACAGCGTGGTTCGCCTCGGCGAGCACCTCTCCAAGGGTGTCCACATCGCGACCCCGGTGTTCGATGGCGCCAAGGAAGCCAACATCGTCGAAATGCTCGAAAGGGCAGGGCTCAAGTCCTCCGGCCAGTCGACCGTCTTTGACGGCCGGACCGGCGAGCAGTTCGATCGTCAGGTGACCGTGGGCTACATCTACATGCTCAAGCTGCACCATCTGGTGGACGACAAGATCCACGCCCGTTCGATCGGCCCCTACTCGCTCGTTACCCAGCAGCCGCTGGGCGGCAAGGCGCAGTTCGGCGGCCAGCGCTTCGGCGAAATGGAAGTGTGGGCGCTCGAGGCTTATGGCGCGGCGTACACCCTCCAGGAAATGCTGACGATCAAGTCGGACGACGTGGCGGGCCGTACTAAGGTCTATGAGGCCATCGTTCGTGGCGACGACACCTTCGAAGCGGGCATTCCGGAAAGCTTCAACGTGCTGGTCAAGGAAATCCGGTCGCTCGGGCTCAATGTCGAGCTCGATACGGCCGAGGTTGCCGAGACCTCGCAGGCGGAAGCGGAGCTGGAGCCTCCTCAGGCCGCGGCGGAATAATTCGCCTCAGCCATTAATTGAAACGCTTTCGCGAGGCTTCGGGCCAGTAGGCCCGAACCTCCCGAAACGAGGAGAGACCGAATGAATCATCATTCTCACGTCATGGACCCGTTCAACCCGCAGGTTCCGGTGCAGACCTTCGATCAGATGAAAATCTCGATCGCGAGCCCGGAAAAGATCCTGTCGTGGTCCTATGGCGAGATCAAAAAGCCCGAGACCATCAACTACCGTACGTTCAAGCCCGAGCGCGACGGCCTGTTCTGCGCGCGCATCTTTGGCCCCGTGAAGGACTACGAGTGTCTTTGCGGCAAGTACAAGCGCATGAAGTTCAAGGGCGTCATCTGCGAGAAGTGCGGCGTTGAAGTCACGCTGTCGCGCGTCCGCCGCGAGCGCATGGGCCATATCGAACTCGCCGCGCCCGTCGCCCACATCTGGTTCCTCAAGTCCCTGCCGTCCCGTATCGCGCTGCTGCTCGATATGACGCTCAAGGACATCGAGCGCATCCTCTATTTCGAGAACTACGTGGTTCTCGAGCCCGGCCTGACCCCGTTCAGCCTGCATGAGCTGCTGACCGAAGAACAGTACCTGGACGCCCAGGACCAGTATGGTGCCGACAGCTTCACCGCCAAGATCGGCGCCGAGGCCATCCGCGACATCCTGCTCGCCCTCGATCTCGAGAAGATCGCGGCTGACCTGCGTGTGGAAATTGCCGAGTCGACGACGGAACTTAAGCCGAAGAAGCTCGCCAAGCGCTTGAAGGTCGTGGAGCAGTTCATCGTTTCGGGCAACAAGCCCGAGTGGATGATCATGACCGTGATCCCGGTCATCCCGCCGGAACTGCGTCCGCTGGTCCCGCTGGATGGCGGCCGCTTTGCTACGTCCGATCTTAACGACCTCTATCGTCGCGTGATCAACCGTAACAACCGCCTCAAGCGCCTGATCGAGCTGCGTGCGCCGGACATCATCATCCGCAACGAAAAGCGCATGCTGCAGGAAGCCGTCGATGCGCTGTTCGACAACGGCCGCCGTGGCCGCACCATCACCGGTGCGAACAAGCGTCCGCTCAAGTCGCTCTCGGATATGCTCAAGGGCAAGCAGGGCCGGTTCCGTCAGAACCTGCTCGGCAAGCGCGTGGACTATTCCGGCCGTTCGGTGATCACCGTGGGCCCGGAGCTCAAGCTGCACCAGTGCGGTCTTCCCAAGAAGATGGCCCTGGAGCTCTTCAAGCCGTTCATCTATTCGCGTCTTGAAGCCAAGGGCTTCTCGTCCACCGTCAAGCAGGCCAAGAAGCTGGTCGAAAAGGAAAAGCCGGAAGTCTGGGATATCCTGGACGAGGTCATCCGCGAGCACCCGGTGCTGCTGAACCGCGCTCCGACCCTGCACCGCCTCGGCATCCAGGCTTTCGAGCCGATGCTGATCGAAGGCAAGGCCATTCGTCTGCACCCGCTCGTCTGCTCGGCCTTCAACGCCGACTTCGACGGCGACCAGATGGCCGTCCACGTGCCGCTGAGCCTGGAAGCCCAGCTCGAAGCCCGCGTGCTGATGATGTCGACCAACAACATCCTGCACCCGGCCAACGGCCAGCCGATCATCGTGCCCAGCCAGGACATCGTGCTTGGCCTCTACTACCTGTCGCTCATGAATGAGAACGAGCCCGGCCAGGGCATGATGTTCTCGTCCATGGCAGAGCTCGAGCATGCCCTGGATACGGGCGTTGTGACGCTCCATTCCAAGATCAAAGGCCGTGTGGTTTCGTTCGACGAGAACGGCAACCAGACCACCGAGATCGTGGAGACGACCCCGGGCCGCATGATGATCGGGCAGATCCTGCCCAAGCATCCGGCCGTGCCGTTCGCGACCGCGAACCAGCTCATGACCAAGAAGATGATCTCCAAGATGATCGACACCGTCTATCGCGGTTGCGGTCAGAAGGAGACGGTCATCTTCTGTGACCGTGTCATGCAGCTCGGCTTCAAGAATGCGTGCGACGCGGGCATTTCGTTCGGCAAGGACGACATGGTCATCCCGGCGAGCAAGTATAAGATCGTCGACGATACCCGTAAGCAGGTCGAGGAATTCGAGCAGCAGTACAATGACGGCCTGATCACTCAGGGCGAAAAGTACAACAAGGTGGTCGACGCCTGGGCCAAGTGCGGCGACAAGGTCGCCGAAGAGATGATGAAGGGCATTGCTGCCGTTCAGATCGACCAGGAGACCGGTCGTCAGAAGCCGATCAACTCGGTTTACATGATGAGCCACTCGGGTGCCCGTGGTTCACCGGCGCAGATGAAGCAGCTTGCCGGCATGCGCGGCCTGATGGCCCGCCCGGACGGCTCGATCATCGAGACCCCGATCACGGCCAACTTCAAGGAAGGCCTCACCGTTCTCGAGTACTTCAACTCGACCCACGGTGCCCGTAAGGGTCTCGCCGATACCGCGCTCAAGACCGCAAACTCGGGTTACCTGACCCGTCGTCTGGTGGACGTGGCGCAGGACTCGATCATTACCGAACTCGATTGCGGTACCGATCGCGGCCTGACCATGGAGCCAATCGTTGATGCCGGCCAGATCGTGGCTACCCTCGGCCAGCGTATCCTGGGCCGTACGGCCGCCGACGACATCTTCAACCCGGCGACGGGCGATGTCCTGGTGGCCAAGGGCACGCTGCTCGAAGAGAAGCATGTCGATGCGATCGAAGAGGCCCGTATCCAGTCGGTCCGTATCCGCTCGCCGCTGACCTGTGACATGCGTCAGGGTTGCTGCGCCGCCTGCTACGGTCGTGACCTGGCTCGCGGTACTCCGGTCAATATCGGTGAAGCTGTCGGCGTCATTGCCGCGCAGTCGATCGGTGAACCCGGCACGCAGCTCACCATGCGTACGTTCCACATCGGTGGCACGGCTCAGGTGGTCGACAGCTCGTTCCTGGAAGCCGGCGCCGAAGGCAAGATCGAGATCCGCAACGCCAATGTTGCCAAGATCTCGGGTGGCCTGCTCGTCGCCATGGGCCGTAACGTGACCTTGGCCATCCTCGATCCGGAAGGCAAGGACCGGGCCACGCACCGCGTGACCTATGGTGCCAAGATCCGCGTCAAGGACGGCGACATGGTCAAGCGCGGCCAGCGTCTGGCCGAATGGGACCCGTATACCCGTCCGATCCTTGCCGACGTCGATGGCGAGGTTGGCTTCGAGGACCTGGTGGATGGTGCTTCCATCGCGGAAACCACCGACGAAACCACCGGCTTCACCAAGCGCGTCGTAATCGACTGGCGGACCAGCCAGCGTTCGGACAGCCTCAAGCCCGCGATCACCGTCTCGCGCAGCGGCGCCGTCGCCAAGCTCGAGCGTGGTGGCGAGGCCCGTTACCTGCTCTCCGTGGATGCCGTTATCGCGGTCGAGCCGGGCGAGAGGGTTTCGGCTGGTGACGTCCTGGCCCGTATCCCGCTGGAAAGCGCCAAGACCAAGGACATCACCGGTGGTCTGCCGCGCGTGGCGGAACTGTTCGAGGCTCGTCGTCCGAAGGATCACGCCATCATCGCCGAGATCGATGGCACCATCCGCTTCGGTCGCGACTACAAGAACAAGCGTCGCGTCATCATCGAGCCGCATGAGGAGGGTGGCGAACCCGTCGAGTACCTGATCCCGAAGGGCAAGCCGTTCCACCTGCAGGAAGGCGACACCATCGAGAAGGGCGAATACATCCTCGACGGCAACCCGGCACCGCACGACATCCTGGCCATCAAGGGCGTGGAAGAGCTTGCTCGTTACCTCGTCAACGAAATCCAGGAAGTCTACCGTCTCCAGGGCGTGTTGATTAACGACAAGCACATCGAAGTGATCGTTCGCCAGATGCTGCAGAAGGTCGAAATCACCGATCCGGGTGACAGCGGCCTGCTCAAGGACGAGCAGATCGACAAGCTCGATTTCGACGAGCTCAACGACCAGCTGGTGGCCGATGGCCGTAAGCCCGCCCACGCGAACCCGGTGCTGCTAGGTATCACCAAGGCGTCGCTGCAGACCCGTTCGTTCGTGTCGGCTGCTTCCTTCCAGGAAACGACCCGCGTGCTCACCGAGGCTGCTATCTCCGGCAAGGCCGACCTTCTCGAAGGCCTCAAGGAAAACGTCATCGTCGGCCGCCTCATCCCGGCTGGTACCGGCGCCATGACCACCTCGGCCAAGCTCGTCGCCACCAAGCGCGACGACCTGATCCTCGAGGAGCGTCGCCGCCACTCCGAGACGGCTGCCATTCCGGCTCCGTCCGTGCCGGCCGAGTAAGCTTCGACATATTGCGAATAGGAAAGGGGGCCTCCGGGCCCCCTTTTTCTTTGCCGATCCGACGGCGTAAAAAAGAAGGGGGCCAGCTGGCCCCCTTGTGCGTTCTGCCGATGATCGGCAGGTCTTATGCGGCGCCGTGGGTCGCGACCGCGAACCAGATGGTTGCCAGGAAGATCGCGGCGAGGGCAATCAGTACCAGGCCGAAATAGCCCAGGGCGTTCGCGGTATCGTAAGTATCGTCATGCTGCATTCATATTCTCCTGATTCCGGTCTCGCCGGGATTGCCTGTGATTATGGCACCGGCCGGCAACGCGGCCTAGTCTCTTGCGCAGGTCAATGCCGTTATCTCCAGATGTGTTCCGCCAGACAATGGGAAAGAAGCGATCATGAGCATAAACACCTGGTCCGCGATCGACGACTATATCGTCGCCAGCCTCATACCGGACGATCCGGTGCTGGAGGCGGTGCTGCGGGCGAACGCGGAGGCGGGGCTGCCCGCCATCGACGTGTCGCCGGCGCAGGGGCGGCTGCTGCATCTGCTGGTGAAGATGTCGGGGGCACGGCGCGTGCTCGAGATCGGCACGCTCGGGGCCTATTCGACCATCTGGATGGCGCGGGCGTTGCCTGAGGGCGGGCAGGTGGTGACGCTGGAATTCAATCCGCATCATGCCGAAGTGGCCAGGTCCAATATCGAGAGGGCAGGGCTCGCCGGTGTCATCGAGCTGCGCGTAGGCGCGGCGCTCGAGACGCTGCCGGGCGTGGCGGCCGAGAATGGCGGGCCGTTCGACTTCATCTTCATCGATGCCGACAAGCCGAACAATCCCGGCTATATCGACTGGGCGCTCAAGCTGTCGCGGCCGGGGACGGTGATCGTGTGCGACAACGTCATCCGCAACGGCGCGGTGATCGATGCGCAGAGCGCCGATGCCAATGTCGGGGGCGCCCGGGCGGCGTTCGCGGCGCTCGGCTCCGATCCGCGCGTCACGGCTACGGCGCTGCAGACCGTGGGCAGCAAGGGCTATGACGGTTTCATCCTGGCCGTGGTGAACTAGGCAAGAAAAAGGGCGGCCAATGGCCGCCCTTTTCGCCTGAGGGGCGGCAGGGGCTACTTCTTATAGCCGACGTGTTCGGCATACTGGCTCAGCACCAGGCTCCAGACCGTCAGGTCTGCATCCAGGTTGTCGGACGAGATGCCGTGCTCGAGGTTGAGGTCCATCTCGACGACGGCGTCCCCGTCGCTGTCGAGATAGGCCTTGCCGAAGCGCTTGTCGCGATTCCAGGCGTTGATCACGTCCATGTCGGGCTTGAGGTCGAGGAAGCCGGCGTAGAAGTTGACGTCCTCGCAGTTCTTGTTGTCGGTGCAGTTCATGAAATAGATGGCATAGGTGATGCCGTCCATTTCGCCCTTGATCTTGGGATCGCCGTTATCCTGCTTCTCGATATCGGCGTCGCCATAGCCGCGGGCGAGCTCGAGAATCGCCTTGACGTCGTTGCCGTCGACGAGGTCGCTGCCAGCCGCCAGTGCAGAGCCGGTCATTCCCATCCCCAGCGCCAGAATTGCGCCGAGAATCGAAGCCTTGCATGCCATCTTGGTCTCCTGGGTCCCCTATGGACCGAAAAAGTCGTGCCCCGGCCTTTTGATAGCGAAAAAGTTACCCATATACGAGGCCTTCCGCCCCGCTGTTGGCCAGGTTTGGCCGGCAGTGGAACGAAAGGGGGCCGAATGTCCCATAACCCCCACGCATGCGGGCTATGTGACACCCTTTTTTAGGACCTTGCCCTTGACGGGCGGGGACTCGGGCGGTATACGCAGCCCACCTTAACGGTCGGTCGTGAGTTTCAACCGGGTATCTGCCGCCTGACGCGGGCATCCAAGAAGCTCAAACACACTGGTTTTGGTAACAGACGTAGACATTCTTGTGCGCATGAACGCTTCCGAAGGAAGTGGTCCGCTGCATTCCGGCGCCGCCGATCTTTGTTAGGGATCGAGTGGGCGCCATTTGGCTTGCTACGCCTGAACCACTTTGAATTCGGACGGATGGAAAGAGCGCAATGCCGACCATTAATCAGTTGATCCGCAAGCCCCGGCAGAGCAAGCCGAAGCGGAACAAAGTCCCGGCGATGGAAGCAAACCCGCAAAAGCGTGGCGTTTGCAGCCGTGTGTACACGACTACCCCCAAGAAGCCGAACTCTGCCCTCCGCAAGGTGGCCAAGGTCCGTCTGACCACTTCCCGCGAAGTGATTTCCTATATCCCCGGCGAAGGTCATAACCTGCAGGAGCACTCGGTGGTTCTGATCCGTGGTGGCCGTGTGCGCGACCTTCCGGGCGTTCGTTACCACGTTCTGCGCGGCGTTCTGGACACGCAGAGCGTCAAGGACCGCAAGCAGCGTCGTTCCAAGTACGGCGCGAAGCGTCCGAAGTAAGGAGTTCTAGAGCATGTCCCGTCGCCACCGCGCAGAGAAACGCGAAGTTCACCCGGACGCAAAGTTCGGTGACATCGTTGTTACCAAGTTCATGAACTCCCTTATGGAGGACGGCAAGAAGTCCGTCGCCGAGACGATCGTCTATGGCGCCTTCGACATCGTCCAGTCCAAGACCAAGCAGGACCCGATCACCGTTTTCCATACGGCGCTCGACAATATCCGTCCGGCCGTCGAAGTTCGTTCGCGCCGCGTTGGTGGTGCGACCTACCAGGTTCCGGTCGAAGTCCGCACCGACCGTCAGCAGGCGCTGGCGATCCGTTGGCTCATCGAATCCGCCCGCAAGCGCGGCGAGCACACCATGCGTGAGCGCCTTTCGGGCGAGCTGATGGATGCGCTCAATGGCCGCGGTCAGGCCGTCAAGAAACGCGAAGACACGCATCGTATGGCTGACGCCAACCGTGCCTTCTCGCACTACCGCTGGTAGTAGGAGCTCACTATGGCACGCGAATACCCGATCAATCGCTATCGTAACTTCGGCATCATGGCTCACATCGATGCTGGCAAGACGACCACGACCGAGCGCATCCTCTACTACACCGGCAAGAACCATAAGATGGGCGAGACCCATGATGGTGCTTCGACCATGGATTGGATGGAGCAGGAGCAGGAACGCGGTATCACCATCACGTCCGCTGCGACCACGACCTTCTGGAAGGGCCGTGACGGTCAGCAGTACCGCTTCAACATCATCGACACCCCCGGCCACGTGGACTTCACCATCGAAGTCGAGCGTTCGCTGCGCGTGCTCGACGGTGCCGTTGCCCTGCTCGACGGCAACCAGGGCGTCGAGCCCCAGACGGAAACCGTCTGGCGCCAGGCCGACAAGTACCATGTTCCGCGTCTCATCTTCGTCAACAAGATGGATAAGACCGGCGCCGACTTCTATTACTGCCTCGACACCCTCAAGAAGCGTCTCGGCATCACCACGCTCGTGATGCAGCTTCCGATCGGTGCCGAAAGCGAGTTCAAGGGCGTCGTCGATCTCATCGAGATGAATGCCCTCGTGTGGCACAACGAAGAACTCGGCGCCCAGTGGGACGTCATCGAGATTCCGGAAGACCTCAAGGCTCGCGCCGAGGAATACCGTGAGAAGCTGGTAGAAACCGCCGTCGAGATCGACGATGCGGCCATGGAAGCTTACCTCGAAGGCAACCAGCCGGACAAGGACACCCTGCGTCGTCTGATCCGCAAGGGCGTCGTCGATGCGAAGTTCTACCCGGTGTTCTGCGGCTCGTCCTTCAAGAACAAGGGCGTGCAGCCGCTGCTCGACGCCGTCGTGGACTTCCTCCCGGCTCCGACCGACATCCCGGCCATCAACGGCATCGACGTCAAGACCGGCGCCGAGATCGAGCGTCACGCTTCGGACGAAGAGCCGCTGTCGATGCTCGCGTTCAAGATCGCCAACGATCCGCACATGGGCTCGCTGACCTTCTGCCGCATCTACTCCGGTCACCTCGAAGCTGGTGCCCAGCTCGAGAACACCGTCAAGGAGAAGAAGGAACGCGTCGGCCGCATGTTCCAGATGCACGCCAACAGCCGTGAGCAGATCACTGAAGCTTACGCCGGCGACATCGTGGCTATCGTTGGCCTGAAGGATACCACCACGGGCGACACGCTCTGCGTGCCGAACTCGCCGGTTATCCTCGAGCGCATGGAATTCCCGGATCCGGTTATCGACATCTCGGTCGAGCCGAAGTCCAAGGGCGACCAGGAAAAGATGGGCCTCGCGCTCGCTCGCCTGGCTGCCGAGGATCCGTCGTTCCGCGTCAAGACCGACGAAGAATCCGGCCAGACCATCATTTCGGGCATGGGTGAACTTCACCTCGACATCCTCGTCGACCGCATGCGCCGCGAGTTCAAGGTGGAAGCCAATATCGGTCAGCCGCAGGTGGCTTACCGTGAAGCGATCAGCCGCTCGGTCGATCACGACTACACCCACAAGAAGCAGTCCGGTGGTTCGGGCCAGTTCGCCCGCATCAAGTTCCGCATCGAGCCCAATGAGCCGGGTGCCGGCTTCCAGTTCGCTTCGGAAGTTGTGGGCGGCAACGTGCCCAAGGAATACATCCCGGGCGTCGAAAAGGGTGTTGCCTCGGTCATGGGTTCCGGCCCGCTGATCGGCTTCCCGATCGTGGACGTGAAGTTCGTTCTGACGGACGGCGCCTACCACGACGTGGACTCCTCGGTCCTCGCCTTCGAAATCGCTGGCCGCGCTGGTTTCCGCGAGGCTCTGCAGAAGGCTGGCCCGAAGATCCTCGAACCGGTTATGAAGGTTGAAGTTGTCACGCCCGAAGAATACATGGGCGACGTCATCGGCGACCTGAACTCCCGCCGCGGTCAGATTCGCGGTACGGAGAGCCGTGGCATCGTGCAGGTCGTCGATGCCCTGGTGCCTCTGGCGAACATGTTCGGGTATGTGAACTCCCTCCGCTCCATGAGCCAGGGTCGTGCACAGTACACGATGACGTTCGACCACTACGAGCAGGTCCCGCAGGCGGTGGCCACCGAAGTCCAGGCCAAGTACGCCTAATTTAGAGATCAAACTTACCCACTGGCATTGAAGAGCTGGTGGATTACGGAGAAAAGCGATGGCGAAGGAAAAATTCTCGCGCACCAAGCCGCACTGCAACATCGGCACCATCGGTCACGTTGACCATGGCAAGACGTCGCTGACGGCTGCGATCACCAAGGTTCTCGCCGAGACCGGTGGTGCGACCGCGCGTGCCTACGACCAGATCGACAACGCCCCGGAAGAAAAGGCCCGTGGCATCACCATCAACACCTCGCACGTCGAGTATGAGACGACCAATCGTCACTACGCTCACGTCGACTGCCCGGGCCACGCCGACTATGTGAAGAACATGATCACCGGCGCTGCCCAGATGGACGGTGCTATCCTGGTCGTGTCGGCTGCCGACGGCCCGATGCCGCAGACCCGCGAGCACATCCTGCTCGCCCGTCAGGTCGGCGTGCCGGCTCTGGTCGTCTTCCTGAACAAGTGCGACATGGTCGACGATCCGGAACTGCTCGAGCTCGTCGAGCTGGAAGTCCGTGAACTGCTGTCCTCGTACGAATTCCCGGGCGACGACATTCCGGTTATCCGTGGCTCGGCTACCGAAGCCCTGAACGACGGCAACAAGGAACTCGGCCACGACGCCGTGCTCAAGCTGATGGCCGCCGTCGACGAGTACATCCCGCAGCCGGAGCGTCCGGTTGACCAGCCGTTCCTGATGCCGATCGAAGACGTGTTCTCGATCTCGGGCCGCGGCACCGTGGTGACCGGCCGTGTCGAACGCGGTATCGTCAAGGTTGGCGAAGAAGTTGAAATCGTCGGCATCAAGGCGACCCAGAAGACGACCGTTACCGGCGTTGAAATGTTCCGCAAGCTGCTCGACCAGGGCCAGGCCGGCGACAACATCGGCGCCCTGATCCGTGGTATCGACCGTACGCAGGTCGAGCGCGGCCAGGTTCTGGCCAAGCCGGGTTCGGTTACTCCGCACACCGACTTCGTCGCCGAAGCCTACATCCTGACCAAGGAAGAAGGCGGCCGTCATACCCCGTTCTTCGGTAACTACCGTCCGCAGTTCTACTTCCGCACGACGGACGTGACTGGTGTTGTGACCCTGCCGGAAGGCACCGAAATGGTGATGCCTGGCGACAACATCAACATGAACGTTCAGCTGATCGTTCCGATCGCCATGGAAGAGAAGCTCCGCTTCGCTATCCGTGAAGGTGGCCGTACCGTCGGCGCCGGCGTCGTCGCCAAGATCCTGAAGTAAGGACGGAAACGTGAATCGCGGCGCGCCGCTAGTTGCGCGCCGCGTTCCATTTTTCGCTAGGAAAACAAGATGAACGGTCAAAACATTCGCATCCGGCTCAAAGCCTTTGACCATCGTGTCCTGGACACCTCCACGCGCGAGATCGTCAATACGGCCAAGCGTACGGGTGCGCAGGTGCGGGGTCCGATTCCGCTGCCGACGCGAATTGAAAAGTTCACCGTCAACCGTTCGCCGCACATCGACAAGAAGAGCCGCGAGCAGTTCGAGATCCGTACCCACAAGCGTCTCCTGGACATTGTGGATCCGACTCCCCAGACGGTCGATGCGCTGATGAAGCTCGATCTCGCCGCCGGTGTCGACGTCGAAATCAAGCTCTGAGTGACGGAGTTTCCGCGCTGACCAGAAAAAGGGTCCTCTGGCAAACATGACCCGGTCCAGCGCTTAATTGAAAAGGTAGCAACCGATGCGTTCTGGTTTGATCGCACAGAAGCTGGGCATGACCCGCATATTCACCGAGGACGGCAACCATGTGCCGGTCACGGTGCTCGGGCTGCAGAACTGCCAGGTGGTAGGCCAGCGCACGCAAGACAAGGACGGCTATACCGCGCTGCAGTTGGGCGCCGGTACCGCCAAGGCGAAGAACACGGCCAAGGCCCAGCGCGGACAGTTCGGCGCGGCCAAGGTCGAGATCAAGCGCCATGTCGTCGAATTCCGCGTCGACGCTGACAACCTCATCGAGGTTGGCGCGACGATGCAGGCCGACCATTTCGTCGAAGGCCAGCTCGTGGACGTCACGGGCACCTCGATCGGTAAGGGTTTCGCCGGCGGCATGAAGCGCTGGAACTTCGGTGGTCTGCGTGCAACGCACGGTGTGTCGGTCTCGCACCGCTCGCACGGTTCGACCGGTCAGCGCCAGGATCCGGGCAAGGTCTTCAAGAACAAGAAGATGGCCGGTCATCTGGGTGCCGAGCGTGTCACCACGCAGAACGTGAAGGTCGTCAAGACCGATGTCGAGCGCGGTCTGATCATGGTCCAGGGTTCGGTTCCGGGCGCCAAGGGCGGCTGGATCCAGATCAAGGACGCCGTCAAGAAGCCCGCTCCGACGGGTGCTGCCGTGCCCGGCTCGTTCAAGCCGGCCGCCGCCGTCGCGGGGGAGAATGAATAATGGAACTCCAGATTACCAACCTAGACGGTAAAGACGTAGGTTCCGTGACGCTCAAGGACGACGTGTTCGGTCTTGAGCCGCGCGTGGACATCCTGCACCGCATGGTTCGCTACCAGCAGCTCAAGGCGATGGCCGGCACCCACAAGGTCAAGCATCGCTCCGAGATCGCTTACACCAGCAAGAAGTCGGTGAAGCAGAAGGGTTCTGGCGGCGCTCGTCACGGCAACAAGGCTGCCCCGCAGTTCCGCGGTGGTGGTCGTGCGTTCGGTCCCGAGCCGCGCAGCCACGCCATCGATCTTCCCAAGAAGGTCCGCGCTCTCGCTCTCAAGCATGCGCTGTCCTCCAAGGTGAAGGCCGGCGAGCTGGCGATCGTGGACACCCTGGCCAGCAAGGAAGCCAAGACGGCCGATCTGCGCAAGGCTCTCGGTGCCCGTGAGTGGACCAATGTGCTGATCATCGATGGTGCGACCGTCGACACGAATTTTGCGCTCGCTGCGCGCAACATTCCCCAGGTCGACGTCCTGCCGGTCCAGGGTATCAACGTTGCTGATATCCTTCGTCGTCAGAAGCTCGTTCTGACCAAGGCAGCGCTGGAAGCGCTGGAGGCGCGGTTCGCATGAGCAAGTTCAAGCACTACGACATCATCCGCAACCCGGTCGTGACTGAAAAGTCGACGCTGGTGTCGGAGCACAACCAGGTCGTCTTCGACGTCGCGGTTGATGCGAGCAAGCCCGAGATCAAGGCTGCCGTCGAGGCGCTGTTCTCGGTCAAGGTCAAGGCTGTCAACACCCTGGTCCGCAAGGGCAAGGTGAAGCGCTTCCGCGGTGAACTCGGCGTCCGTAACGACGTCAAGAAGGCCGTCGTGACGCTCGCTGACGGTCAGTCGATCGATATTTCGACCGGCCTCTAAGGGGTGAGTGAGAAAAATGGCTCTGAAACAATATAATCCCACTTCTCCTGGCCGCCGTCAGCTCATCACTGTCGACCGCTCGGAACTCTGGAAGGGCAAGCCGGTCAAGGCTCTGACCGAAGGCCTGAGCAAGAGCGGTGGTCGTAACAATACCGGTCGTATCACCACGTTCCATCGTGGTGGCGGTCACAAGCGCACCTACCGCATGGTCGACTTCCGTCGCGTGAAGTTCGATGTGGAAGCCACCGTCGAGCGCCTGGAATACGATCCGAACCGCACGGGCTTCATCGCTCTGGTGACCTATGCGGACGGCGAGCAGGCCTACATCCTGGCTCCCCAGCGTCTGGCCGCCGGCGACAAGATCGTCTCGTCGCTGTCGACCGTGGACGTGAAGCCGGGCAATGCGATGCCGCTGGAGCGCATGCCGGTCGGTACGATCGTGCACAACGTCGAGCTGAAGCCCCGCAAGGGCGGTCAGATCGCCCGTTCGGCTGGTGCTTATGCCCAGTATGTCGGTCGCGATGCCGGTTGGGCGATCCTTCGCCTCAATTCGGGTGAGCAGCGCCGTGTCCACGGCTCGTGCCTCGCCACTGTCGGCGCGGTCTCGAACCAGGACCACTCGAACACCTCGATCGGCAAGGCCGGTCGCAATCGTTGGCTCGGCCGCAAGCCGGTCAACCGCGGTGTTACCATGAACCCGGTCGACCACCCGCATGGTGGTGGTGAAGGCCGCACCTCCGGTGGCCGTCATCCGGTTACCCCGTGGGGCAAGCCGACCAAGGGCAAGAAGACCCGCACCAACAAGGCGACGGACAAGTTCATCGTTCGCTCGCGTCACGTTAAGAAGGGCCGGTAAGTCATGGCACGTTCACTCTGGAAGGGTCCGTTCGTCGACGGCTACCTGCTCAAGAAGGCGGACAAGGCACGCGAGTCCGGGCGCAGCGAGGTCGTTAAGATCTGGAGCCGCCGCTCGACCATCCTGCCGCAGTTCGTCGGCGTCACGTTCGGCGTCCACAACGGTCACAAGCACGTGCCCGTTCTGGTCACCGAGGAAATGATTGGTCACAAGTTCGGCGAGTTCGCTCCCACGCGTACCTATTACGGTCACGCGGCCGACAAGAAGGCCAAGAGGAAGTAATCATGAGCAAGCAGAAGACTCCCCGCGCGCTCAAGGATAACGAGGCCAAGGCCGTTCTGCGGATGCTGCGCATCAGCCCGCAGAAGCTGAACCTGGTCGCCGCCACGATCCGCGGCAAGAAAGTCGAGAAGGCTCTGGCCGAACTCGCTTTCTCGCACAAGCGCATTGCCGTGCAGGTCAAGAAGGTGCTCGAGAGCGCCATCGCGAACGCGGAAAACAATCATGGTCTGGACACCGACGCTCTGGTCGTTGCCGAGGCCTTCGTCGGCAACTCGCTGGTGATGAAGCGCTGGACCGCTCGCGGTCGTGGTCGCTCCTCGCGCATCGAAAAGCCGTTCTCGCACCTGACGATCGTCGTGCGGCAAGTTGAGGAAGCGGCATAATGGGCCAGAAGATTAATCCGATCGGTCTGCGTCTCGGGATCAACCGTACCTGGGATTCCCGCTGGTACGCCAACAAGGGCGAGTACGGCGCGCTCCTGCAGGAAGACCTGAAGATCCGCAAGGCTCTGATGGCCGACCTCAAGCAGGCTGCCGTTTCCAAGATCGTCATCGAGCGTCCGCACCGCAAGTGCCGCGTGTCGATCCACACCGCCCGTCCGGGCATCGTGATCGGCAAGAAGGGCGCTGACATCGACAAGATCCGCGCCAAGGTGAAGAAGTTCACCGACAGCGAAGTGCACATCAACATCGTCGAAGTGCGCAAGCCCGAGACCGATGCGAACCTGGTGGCTCAGGGCATTGCCCAGCAGCTCGAACGCCGCGTGGCTTTCCGCCGTGCGATGAAGCGTGCCGTGCAAACCGCCATCCGCATGGGCGCCGGTGGTATCCGCGTCAACGTCGGCGGCCGTCTCGGTGGTGCCGACATCGCCCGTACCGAATGGTACCGCGAAGGCCGCGTGCCGCTGCACACCCTGCGTGCCGACATCGATTACGGTTTTGCTGAAGCGTCCACGACCTACGGCATCATCGGCGTCAAGGTCTGGATCTTCAAAGGCGAAGTCCTTGAGCACGATCCGACCGCTCACGAGCGCCGTGCTACCGAAGGTGGCGAGGCCCCGTCGCACCGTCGCGCGGCCCAGGCAGCCAGCTAAGAAGGTATTTGAGCCATGCTGCAACCAAAACGTACTAAGTTCCGCAAGGCCCACAAGGGCCGCATCCATGGCCTCGCCAAGGGCGGCTCGGACCTGAACTTCGGTCAGTACGGCCTGAAGGCGACTGAGCCCGAGCGTGTCACTGCGCGTCAGATCGAAGCGGCCCGCCGCGCGATCACCCGCGAAATGAAGCGTCAGGGCCGTGTGTGGATCCGTATCTTCCCGGACGTGCCGGTTTCCAAGAAGCCGACCGAAGTCCGCATGGGTAAGGGTAAGGGTTCGGTGGAATTCTGGGCAGCCCGCGTCAAGCCGGGCCGCATCATGTTCGAAATCGACGGCGTCCCCGAGGACGTCGCCAAGGAAGCCCTGCGCCTCGGCGCCATGAAGCTTCCGGTTACGACGCGGGTTGTCACCCGCATCAACGATTAAGAGGCGAAGATGGCAGCCAGTGATTTTCGGGCCAAGACGGCCGATGAGCTCAAGGACCAGCTTCTGAGCCTCAAGAAAGAGCAGTTTAACCTGCGTTTCCAGCGTGCTACCCAGCAGCTGGAAAAGCCGGCCCGGGTCAAGGAAGTGCGCCGCGAAATCGCGCGCATCAAGACTGTCCTGGCCGAAAAGAACGCAGCGAAGTAAGGAGCAGTCCCAATGCCAAAACGCGTTTTGCAGGGGACGGTGGTCTCCGACACGAACGACAAGACGGTGGTGGTGCGCGTCGAACGCCGCTTCACCCATCCGGTGATGAAGAAGACCGTGCGCCGGTCCAAGAAGTACCACGCTCACGACGAAGCCAATGTGGCCAAGGTCGGCGATATCGTGTGGATCGAGGAATGCGCACCGATCTCCAAGAACAAGCGCTGGACGCTTGTTCAGGGGTCGTAAGGAATTAGGGTTTAAGGCGGCGAGCCGGTAGGGCGGGCCGTATAACAAGAAGGCATCCAGTCATGATTCAGATGCAGTCAAATCTCGACGTCGCGGATAATTCCGGCGCGCGTCGTGTCATGTGCATCAAGGTGCTGGGCGGCTCGCATCGCAAGTACGCGTCGGTTGGCGACATCATCGTTGTGTCGGTCAAGGACGCCATCCCGCGCGGCCGCGTCAAGAAGGGCCAGGTGATGAAGGCGGTCGTGGTTCGCACGGCCAACGACATCCGCCGTCCCGACGGCACGGTCATCCGTTTCGACAAGAACGCCGCCGTGCTGCTCAACAATCAGAAAGAGCCGATCGGCACTCGTATCTTCGGGCCGGTTCCGCGCGAGCTTCGCGCCAAGAACCACATGAAGATCATTTCGCTGGCTCCAGAGGTGCTGTAATGGCTGCCAAGATCAAAAAGGGCGACAAAGTCGTCGTATTGACCGGCAAGGATAAGGGCAAGACCGGTACGGTCCTGCAGGTTATCCCGACCGAGACCCGCGCGGTAGTGCAGGGGATCAATCTTGTGCGCCGCCACACCAAGCAGACTGCTTCGCAGGATGCGGGCATCTTCACCAAGGAAGCCCCGATCCACCTGTCGAACCTGGCAGTCGCTGACAAGGACGGCAAGCCGACCCGCGTCGGTTTCAAAATCGAAGATGGCGCCAAGAAGCGCATCGCCAAGAGCACCGGAGATGTGATCGATGGCTGAGACTTATATCCCGCGTCTGCGCACGCAGTATGACGACGCGATCCGCGCCGGCCTGGTGGAGGAATTCGGGTACAAGAACCCGATGCAGATCCCCAAGCTCGAGAAGATCGTGCTCAACATGGGCGTTGGCGAAGCCGTCAACGATTCCAAGAAGGTCAAAGCTGCTGCCGGCGACCTCGAGCTGATTTCGGGCCAGAAGCCGGTCATCACGCATGCCCGCAAGTCGATCGCAGGCTTTAAGGTCCGCGAGAACATGCCGCTCGGTGTGAAGGTCACCCTTCGCCGCCAGCGCATGTACGAATTCCTTGACCGCCTGGTGAACATCGCCCTGCCGCGCGTTCGTGACTTCCGTGGTCTGAACCCGGCTTCCTTCGACGGCCGCGGCAACTACGCCATGGGCATCAAGGAACACATCATTTTCCCCGAAATCGCCTACGACAAGATCGATCAGGTGTGGGGTATGGACATCGTGGTCTGCACCACGGCAAAGACCGACGACGAAGCCCGCGCGCTTCTGAAGGCTTTCAACTTCCCGTTCCGTCAGTAACGGTACGCGAGAAAGAGGACGATATGGCAAAGACGAGCGCCATCGAAAAGAACAAGCGCCGCGCCAAGCTGGCCAAGAGCTTCGGTGCCAAGCGCGCCGCTCTCAAGGCAGTGGGCATGGACAAGTCCGCGACCCCGGAAGAGCGCTTCAAGGCCCAGCTCAAGCTGGCCGAGCTTCCGCGCAATTCCTCCCCGGGCCGCGTTCGCAACCGTTGTGAAGTTTCGGGGCGCCCGCGTGCTTACTACCGCAAGCTCAAGTTGAGCCGTATTGCCCTGCGCGAGCTCGGCAACCTGGGTCAGATCCCGGGCCTGGTCAAGTCGAGCTGGTAAGGAGAACTATAGAATGGCTCTTTCCGATCCCATCGGGGATATGCTCACCCGCATCCGCAATGCCCAGCTGCGCCGCAAGGACAGCGTGAACACGCCGGCTTCGACCCTGCGTGCCCGCGTCCTGGACGTGCTGCAGACCGAAGGCTTCATCCGTGGCTACCACGAGATCAAGTTCGAGAACGGCATTTCGGAATACGAGATCGAACTCAAGTATTCGGACAGCGTGCCGGTCATCCGCACCATCGAGCGGGTGTCGCGTCCGGGCCGTCGTGTCTATGCGTCGGTCAAGAATATCCCTCAGGTTGCCAATGGCCTCGGCGTGTCGATCCTGTCGACCCCCAAGGGCGTGATGGCCGACCATGAGGCCAAGGCACAGAACGTTGGTGGCGAGGTACTCTGCCGCGTCTTCTAAGAGACGCGGTAAGACGATTACTCATAAAGGTTTGAACGAAAAATGTCCCGTACTGGCAAAAAGCCTGTCGCAGCAGTGAGCGGAGTTACCGTGACCATCAATGGTCGCACGGTTACCGCCAAGGGCCCCAAGGGCGAATTGAGCCTCGAGCTCATGGATATCGTGAACGTCGAACAGGGCGAAGAAGGTCTGGTGGTTTCGCCGGCCAACGATACCCGTGAAGCCCGCGCCGCTTGGGGTACTACCCGCGCGCTGCTCCAGAACATCGTAACGGGCGTCAAGGACGGCTTCGAGAAGAAGCTGCAGATCCAGGGCGTTGGTTACCGTGCCGCCATGCAGGGCAAGGACATCAAGCTTTCCCTCGGCTTCTCCCACGAAGTGGTGTATGAGGCCCCCAAGGGAATCACTCTCGCAGTCCCGGCGCCGACCGAAATCGTCGTCACGGGTATCGACAAGCAGCAGGTTGGCCAGGTCGCGGCCAACATTCGAGGCTACCGTAAGCCTGAGCCCTACAAGGGCAAGGGTGTTCGCTATGTCGGCGAATTCGTGGCCAAGAAAGAAGGCAAGAAGAAGTAAGGAGCGCCGGCTATGGCTATCACTGCAAAAGGTGCTGAACGCCGTAAGGCTCGCGTTCGCCGCGCACTCAAGGCTCGCGCCTTCGGTCGCCCGCGTTTGTCGGTTTTCCGTTCGGACAAGAATATCTACGCCCAGATCATCGATGACGCGACCGGCCGCACGTTGGCTGCCGCCTCGACGATCGACAAGGACGTCAAGGCAAGCGTCAAGAACGGCGCCACTTCCGATGCGGCTGCCACGATCGGCAAGCTGATCGCTGAGCGCGGCACCAAGGCTGGTGTCACTGAGGTCATCTTCGACCGTGGCGCTTATCTTTTCCACGGCCGGGTCAAGGCCCTTGCAGACGCTGCCCGTGAGGGCGGCCTGCAGTTCTGACCCTGGCGACGAAATAAGAAGAGCTGGATAAGCTATGAAAGACGTTCAAGAGCGCGAAAGCGAATTCGTAGATCGCCTGGTCCACATCAACCGTGTGGCCAAGGTGGTGAAGGGCGGTCGGCGCTTTGGTTTCGCCGCTCTCGTGGTTGTGGGCGACCAGAAGGGCCGCGTCGGTTTCGGTCACGGCAAGGCCCGTGAAGTTCCCGAGGCGATCCGCAAGGCGACCGAGCAGGCCAAGCGCCAGCTCATCCGCGTTCCGCTACGCGATGCTCGTACGCTGCACCACGACGTGGTCGGCCGTCACGGCGCCGGCAAGGTCATCCTCCGCGCCGCCGTGCCGGGTACCGGCATCATCGCCGGTGGTCCGATGCGCGCCGTGTTCGAAACCCTCGGGATCAACGACATCGTCGCCAAGTCCCAGGGCACCGCGAACCCCTACAACATGGTTCGGGCCACCTTCGATGCGCTCAAGCGCGTTGACAGCCCGCGTTCGGTTGCGGCTCGCCGTGGCCTGAAGGTTTCGGAACTGCAGGCTCGCCGCGGCGAAACTGCCGTCGAAGCTTGATCTGAGCGCTAGAGCTCGGAACGGAGAATAGACATGGCCGACAAGACCGTAACCATTGAACAGATCGGTAGCCCCATCCGCCGTGAGAAGTCGCAGCGCGCGACCCTCATCGGCCTCGGGCTCAACAAGATCCGTCGTCAGTCCACCCTCAAGGACACCCCGGAAGTACGCGGCATGATCGCGAAGCTTCCGCACCTTGTCCGCGTGGTCGACCAGAAATAAAACCTCTCGGACCGGCTACTGGCCGGTCCGGCTACTTTTGATTGCAGCACGTTCCTAGTCGAACGCGCTCTCAGGAACAGGTGACGCAAATGGCGCGTTTGAACGAACTCCGCGACAACGAGGGTTCCTCCAAGACCCGCGTCCGTATTGGACGCGGTATCGGCTCGGGCAAGGGCAAGACCGGTGGTCGTGGCGGCAAGGGCCAGACCGCTCGTTCGGGCGTTGCCATCAACGGCTTCGAAGGCGGCCAGATGCCCCTTCACATGCGCATGCCGAAGCGCGGCTTCAACTCGCACAACCCCGCCAAGTGGAACGTCGTGCGCCTTGACCGCATCCAGGTTGCGATCGATGCCGGCAAGCTCGACGCGAAGAACGTGATCGACGAGGCTGCCCTGGTTGCCGCCGGCGTCGTGCGTCGCGCCAAGGACGGTGTCCGCCTGGTCGCCACCGGCGAATTCACTGCCAAGAAGGTTACCTTCAAGGTTGCTCACGCTTCTGCCGGCGCCAAGGCCGCTATTGAAGCTGCCGGCGGCAAGGTCGATATCCCTGAGGCAAAAGCGACGGCCGAAGCCTAAGGGCTCCGGCCCTTAGTTTGGGGAGCGATTATGGCGTCCGCAGCCGAGCAACTGGCTAAAAATCTCAATTTCGCGACCTTCGCCAAGGCGAAGGCCCTGCAGCAGCGCATCTGGTTCACTCTGGGCGCGCTGCTCGTTTATCGTCTGGGCACCTATATCCCGGTGCCCGGCATCGATCCGGCTGCCTTTGCGCAGAGCTTCCAGAGCTCCCAGCAGGGCATTTTCGGCATGCTCGATCTTTTCGCCGGTGGTGCCGTGCACCGCATGGCGATTTTTGCGCTCAACCTCATCCCCTACATCACGGCCTCGATCGTGGTGCAGGTGATCACCACGGCCTCGCCGCGCCTCGAAGCGCTGCGCAAGGAGGGTGAGAGCGGGCGGCGCAAGATCAACCAGTATACGCGCTATCTCGCCGTGGTCTTCTGCGCCGTACAGGCGTACGGCATCGCGGTGGGCCTGGAAGCGAGCCAGGGCGTGGTTCTCAACCCCGGCTGGTTCTTCCGCATTTCGACCGTGATCACCCTCGTTGGTGGCACCATGTTCCTGATGTGGCTGGGCGAGCAGATCACTTCGCGCGGCGTCGGCAACGGCATCTCGCTGATCATCTTCGCCGGTATCGTTGCGAACCTGCCGACGACGATCGTGCAGACCCTCGAGCTGACCCGGCAGGGTGCGCTTTCGACCTTTGCGGGCCTGGGCATCCTGGTGCTTGCCGTGGTCGTGATCGGCGTGATCGTGTTCTTCGAGCGTGCGCAGCGACGGCTTCTGATCCAGTATCCGAAGCGCCAGGTCGGCAACAAGATGTTCCAGGGCGATACCTCGCACCTGCCGCTCAAGCTCAATACCTCGGGCGTTATCCCGGTGATCTTCGGCTCGTCGCTGCTGCTGCTGCCGGCCACGATCGCTGGCTTCGCCGCCCAGGGCAATGCGCCGCAATGGCTGCAGGTGACTGCTGCCCTGCTTGGCCGCGGACAGCCGCTCTATCTGATCCTGTTCGCCGCGCTGATCATCTTCTTCTCGTTCTTCTACACGGCCATCGTGTTCAATCCGCAAGATACCGCGGATAACCTCAAGCGGTCGGGTGGGTTCATTCCGGGCATCCGTCCGGGCGAGAGAACGGCGCGGTACATCGACTACGTGCTCACGCGCATCACCGTTGTCGGTGCGTTGTATCTGACCGTGATCGCGCTCATTCCCGAGCTCATTCACAGCCAGCTCAATGTCAGCCAGTTTATCGGCGGTACGTCGCTGCTCATCATGGTCACGGTGACGCTTGATACGATCACGCAGATCCAGAGCCATCTGATCGCGCAGCAGTACGAAGGGCTGGTCAAGAAATCGCGGCTCGGGGGCAAGCGTCGATGAGGTTGATTCTTCTGGGCCCGCCGGGTGCGGGGAAGGGGACACAGGCCAAGGTTCTGGTGGATACTTATGGTATCCCCCAGCTCTCCACCGGCGACATCCTGCGCAACGCCATCGCCAACAAGACCCCGCTCGGTCTTGCCGCCAAGGAAGTGATGGATCGGGGCGATCTCGTTTCCGATGAGATCGTCAACGGCATCGTCTCGGAACGCCTGGACGCCGCCGATTGCAAGAACGGTTTCGTGCTCGACGGTTTTCCGCGGACCATTCCGCAAGCCGAGGCCCTGGACAAGATGCTGGCGGAGAAGGGCATGCACCTGAACGCCGTCGTCGAGATCAAGGCCGAGCCCGAAACCCTGATCGCCCGGATCATCAACCGGGCGCGCGAAAGCGCGGCCGCCACGGGCCAGACCCGTGCGGACGATAACGAAGATGTGTTGCGTAACCGTCTGAACGTCTATCGCGAGCAAACAGCGCCGCTGGTCGAGTTCTACCGCGGCAAAGGCCTGCTCAAGACGGTGGACGGCATGGCGCCGGTCGAAGAAGTGACCAGCTCCATCCGCCTGGCAGTCGAGAACTAGCACATGACGGAATTTTGTCGGCCTGTTGACTCGGGTGCGACAAATCCTTAAAGAACCGCCCAGTCTCATGGATTATTGGACTGGATTCGGTTCCTCAGTTTGGGTTGGGGGAGCGAAAGCCGGTCCCTTGTTGTTGAACGGCGCGGGAAAAATCCCGCGTTGATTGAAGGAGAGCAGACGTGGCTCGTATTGCTGGCGTCAATATCCCGACGAATAAGCGCGTACTCATCGCGCTTCAGTATATTCACGGGATTGGCCCGAAGAAGGCCGAAGAAATCATCGAGAAGGTCGGTATTCCGGCCGAGCGTCGCGTCAATGAACTGACCGACGCCGAAGTGATCCAGATCCGTGAGACCATCGACCGCGACTACGTCGTGGAAGGCGATCTTCGCCGTAACGTCGCTATGAACATCAAGCGGCTGATGGATCTCGGCAACTACCGTGGTCTGCGTCACCGTCGCGGTCTGCCGGTGCGTGGTCAGCGGACCCACACCAATGCCCGCACCCGCAAGGGTCCGGCAAAGCCGATCGCCGGCAAGAAGAAATAAGGACCGTTTCGGTCCTTCGGTGGAGCCGCTGGGGCAATCCGGCTTACGGCGGCATTGATATCGAACAGAGGAATTAAATGGCTAAAGCTGAAGTCGCGCGCGTCCGTCGCAAGGAGCGCAAGAATATCACGTCCGGCGTCGCACATGTGAACGCCTCCTTCAACAACACCATGATTACGATCACGGACGTGCAGGGGAACACCATCTCCTGGTCGTCTTCGGGCGTGATGGGCTTCAAGGGCTCGCGCAAGTCGACCCCGTACGCTGCCCAGGTTGCCGCCGAAGACGCCGCCAAGAAGGCTCAGGAACACGGCATGAAGACCCTCGAGGTCGAAGTGCGCGGTCCGGGTTCGGGCCGTGAGTCCGCCCTGCGTGCGCTCCAGGCTGCCGGCTTCAACGTCACCAGCATCCGGGACGTGACCTCGATTCCGCATAACGGCTGCCGTCCGCGCAAGCGTCGTCGCGTCTGACCCCGTTGCGGGGTTTGGCTCCCGACCGCCACCAGGCCGGGAGCGGCATTGCATTTGCGGCACAGCGGCCGGGCGAGGGCCGCACTTTTGAAAGGACGTTACCGTGACCATCCAGAGGAACTGGCAGGAATTAATCAAGCCGACCAAGCTGGACATTGTTTCGGGCAGCGATAACGCGCGCGTGGCTTCGGTCGTGGCCGAGCCGCTTGAGCGCGGCTATGGTCTTACCCTGGGCAACGCTCTGCGTCGCGTGCTGCTGTCGTCCCTGCAGGGCGCTGCAGTCACCGCGATCCAGATCGACGGCATTCTGCACGAATTCTCTTCGCTCCCTGGCGTGCGCGAGGACATTACTGACCTCGTCCTCAACGTCAAGGAAATCGCGGTCAAGATGAACTCCGAAGGCCCGAAGCGTCTGACCCTCTCCAAGCAGGGTCCGGGTGCGGTGGTTGCCGGGGACATCAAGGTTTCCGGCGATATCGAAATTCTCAATCCCGAACTCGTGATCTGTCATCTCGACGATGGCGCCGAGATCAACATCGAGTTCACGGTCAATACCGGCAAGGGTTATGTCCCGGCCGACCGTAACCGTCCCGAGGACGCACCCATCGGCTATATCCCGGTGGATTCGCTGTTCTCGCCGGTGCGCCGTGTCTCCTACAAGGTCGATGCCACCCGCGAGGGCCAGGTTCTCGATTATGACAAGCTGACCCTTCAGGTCGAGACTAACGGCGCGGTGACCCCGGAAGACGCAGTGGCCTATGCCGCCCGTATCCTCCAGGATCAGCTCACTGTCTTCGTCAACTTCGAAGAGCCGACCAAGGAAAAGGCCCAGGACGCTGTCCCGGAACTCGCCTTCAACCCGGCCCTGCTCAAGAAGGTGGACGAGCTGGAGCTTTCCGTCCGTTCGGCAAACTGCCTGAAGAACGACAACATTGTGTACATCGGCGACCTCATCCAGAAGACCGAGGCCGAGATGCTCCGCACTCCCAATTTCGGGCGCAAGTCGCTCAACGAGATCAAGGAAGTGCTGGCGCAGATGGGTCTGCACCTGGGCATGGACGTGCCCAACTGGCCGCCTGAAAACATCGACGACCTCGCCAAGCGCTACGAAGATCATTATTGATCTCGCGTTCGGCCTCGAAGCTTTAGAGGAGACTACCCATGCGCCACGGTAATGCCGGCCGCAAACTCAATCGGACCTCGAGCCATCGCAAGGCGATGTTCGCGAACATGTCCGCCGCGCTCATCAAGCATGAGCAGATCGTGACCACCTTGCCCAAGGCCAAGGAACTGCGTCCGATCGTCGAGAAGCTGATCACGCTCGCCAAGCGCGGCGACCTGCATGCTCGCCGCCAGGCGATTGCGCAGATCCGCGACGAGGATCAGGTCAAGAAGCTGTTTGCCGTGCTCGGCGACCGCTACAAGGACCGTCAGGGCGGCTATACCCGCATCCTGAAGGCCGGCTTCCGCTACGGCGACAACGCCCCGGTGGCCGTGATCGAATTCGTCGATCGCGACGTCAACGCCAAGGGCCAGGATTCCGGTCCGACCGCCGAGCGCGAAGACGCCGAGGAAGCCGCTGCCGCATAAGGGCTGAGGGTATTCCGAGAATTAGGAGCGGCCGTGGGCGACCACGGCCGCTTTCTTGTGCTTGGGCCGTTGGATGGGTGGTGTTTGTTGCTCCCCCTCCCGGCCTCCCCCGCAAGGGGGGGAGGTGTTTCGATCCAGTTGCTTGAGCACGGAGCGTCCCACATCATCGATCAGCACCTCCCCCCTTGCGGGGGAGGCCGGGAGGGGGGTGAGCCACAAGCCGCGTGCTCGATACAACTCCCCCACCTCCGAAAAAACTTATCCCAGCTTCTCCCATACTCCCACCCATACCTTCGCCAACGGCGAGACACATGACGCAGTGCCGCGGCGGCTGGCGTCAGGACAGGATGCAGACGGTCGACACCTGCATTTCGTCCTGCCGCCAGTTCTGGGAGTTGGGGAAAGTCCGGGGGCGCCCAGGCTTACGGCCTCAGTGTGATGTGACCGGCCGGGCTGCGCTCATGGGCAAACTTGCGTGTACGGGCTGTCCAAACCCCAAACGCTTCGGGGGCGGGGCCATGCCTCGTTACTTGCCCGCCAACTCTTCGACTTGAGGCAAACCTCGCCCCGAGCCGCGAGATGCCTGCCCGCGCGCGCGACCGGAGAAATCCGAGGCGGCGCTTCGGCGCGCTCCTACGGTCGTTCCAAACCCCAGGTCCGATAATAACGGTTAATCTCCGCCATGGAGTTCATCCGCACCACGGGCATACCCGCCTCGGCAAGCATCGCGTCGTATTTGCCGCGATTGCGTGATTGCACGAAGAGCAGCCAGTGGATCATCTCCCACTTGACGCTATCCTTGTTTCCTTCCAGTGCGCCGAAGCGCTTGGTCTGGAACAGGGTGCGGTTGAAATAGCGCATCAGGTTGGCGAGGCGCGGGGCGCCGACGAGGATGGCGCCGGTGGCGCGGGCGAAGCGTTGCGGCATGGCGGAGGAATAATTGCCGTCCATCACCCAGCTATCGCCTTCGATCGCCGCGTCGTGCAGGGCGTAGAACTCGTCCTTGGGGCGTTGCACCCAATCGGTGTTGGGCAGGTGGAAGAACAGGTCAAGGTGCACGGCGGGGATGCCGAGCTTGTGGCCGATGGCGGTGGCGAGGGTGGATTTGCCGTTGCTGGAGGGCCCGAGAATGCAAATGCGGCGGCCCAGCGCGGCCAGGGGCAGCGGGTCGTTCATCGTGGTCACCATAAAGAAAAGGGCCGCTCCCGTAGAACGGAAGCGGCCCCTTGGTCAAGAGCGTGATGACCTTTACTGGTCGTCCTTGCCCGTAAAGATGTCGTCGACCCAGTATTGGTCGCGGCGGTCGAAGCCGTTGAACGGGGTGAGCGAGGCCTGGGTATAGGCGCCCATGAGGCCGAATTCGATCCAGTCGTCCTCGTCGATGTCGGAGGGCAGCATGAAGGTCTGCGGCAGCACGTCATAGCTGTCGCAGGTCGGGCCCCAGATGGTGAAGCCCTCGAACTGGCCGTCATTGTCATGGACGCGAGCCCCGCGCCAGGCGCGGACGGCCGGGGTGAAGTGCATGAACTTCACTTCCATCAACGCGCCATAGGCGCCGTCGTTGAGATAGACCGAGATGCCGCCGCGCTGATGCTTCACGCGCAGCAAGAGCGAGGTGGAGGACGTGACCATGGCGCGGCCTGGCTCGATGATGAGTTCGGGCTTGGAATTGGAGAAATTGTCCTTCACGGCCTGGTCGATGGTCTCGAAATAATAGTCCATCGGCGGTGCTTCGCTGGTCGGGTAGGGGGCCGGGTAGCCGCCGCCGATATTGAGGCGCTTGAGCTCGATGCCCGATTCCTTGGCGATGTTGGCTGCGGCCGCGATGTGACGCTCATAGGCATAGGCATCTTCGCACTGGCTGCCCACGTGGAAGCAGAGCGAGGGGGTGTAGCCCATCTGCTCGACCATCTGCACGATTTCGATGGCGCCCTGCTCCATGACGCCGAACTTGGTGCCGAAATCATAGGACTTGAGCGCCTTGCCCGCCTTGAAGCGCGTGGTCACTTCCACGTCCTTGGACGGGGAGACGACGGCGGCGAGCTGGTCGAGCTGGGACGGATGGTCGATGGTGAAGGAGCGGATGCCGAATTCGTCGTAGGCGCGCTCGATCTCGCGGCGGTTCTTGATCGGGTTGTTGTAGTGCATGACCGCGCCCGGCGCATGCTCGCGGATCAGCTCCATCTCGGTATTGGAGGCGACGTCGAAGGCCTTCAAACCTTCGCGATGCAGGATCTGGATGATGTGCGGGGAGGGGTTGCACTTGACCGCATAGGTCAGCAGCCCGTTGAAGCCCTTCTTGAAGACCTTCTTGGCCTTGACCAGCTCGCGCTCGGAGAACAGAAAGCTCGGGAAATCCGGCGCTTCGGCGGCGATGAGGGCCGAAGTGTTCGGATACACAAGGGTCGGCGCAGTCACTTGGTCATTCATGACAGGGGCCTTTGCAAAAGGGGTCAAAGAAGCGCTGCATATAGGGAGGATTGACCCCCAGCGCAATTGATAAATCCGCCCATTTCAAGAGGGGTTCCATGACACCTTAATGGCGCCAAAATCGGAGCGCTTCTCCGCGGGGTGAGATGATGCGCAAGCACCTAGAATGTCTTCCGTTTTTCGGAGTTTGGTCATGAGCAACCGCACAGTCCTTTACGCATCCGGCCTCGTCGCCGTCGCCGCCATCGGCGCCGCGGCCGGCGTTGCCTGGCAGCAGGGCCGTGACCAGTCCGCCATCGAGGCCGCCGTCAGCACGCCGGCAGCTCCCGCCCCTGCCGCCCAGCCGGCGCAAGCTCAACCGGTCCAGCCCCAGCCGACCATCCAGGTGGCGCAGGCCGAGCGGCAGATGCCGTCGAGCCAGCAGCAGCTCCAGCTCAGCTTTGCGCCGGTGGTGAAGACGGTGTCGCCCTCGGTGGTCAATGTCTATGCCACCACGGTCACCCCCGGCTCGAGTTCGCCCTATGCGAATGATCCCTTCTTCCAGCGCTTCTTCGGCGGCAATAGCCCGTTCTTCGATGGACGTCCGCGCGAGTCCAAGTCGCTGGGTTCGGGTGTCATCGTCGATGCGAACGGAGTGATCCTCACCAATAGCCACGTGGTCCATGGCGCTACCGATGTGCGCATCGCCACCTCGGATGGCCGTGAATACCCTGTCGATATCGCGCTCGACGACCAGAAGACGGACCTGGCGGTGCTCAAGGTCAAGGACCCGCAGGCGCGAAAATTCCAGCCGTTGCCGTTTGCCGATTCAGACCATTTGCAGGTGGGCGACCTGGTACTGGCCATCGGCAATCCGTTCGGTGTCGGCCAGACGGTGACGAGCGGCATCGTCTCGGCCCTGGCGCGTACGGGAGTCGAGAGCAACAATTACGAGTTCTTCATTCAGACGGATGCGGCGATCAATCCGGGCAATTCCGGCGGCGCGCTTGTCGATCTGCACGGCAATCTGGTCGGCATCAACACCGCCATCTTCAGCCAGTCGGGCGGCTCGGTGGGCATCGGCTTCGCCATTCCGGCCAATATGGCGCGGGTGGTGGCCAATGCCGGCATCAGCGGCGGCGCCATCCAGCGGCCATGGTTCGGCGCCCGCACGCAGGACGTGACGGCCGACATCGCCGACAGCATCGGGCTCGATCCGCCGCATGGCGCGCTCATCACGGAGATCGCCAAGGACAGCACCGCCGACAAGGCCGGCTTCAAGGCCGGAGACGTGATCCTTTCGGTCGATGGAGCCGCAATCGATCAGGCCAGCAATTTCGACTACCGCATCGCCACCAAGCCCGTCGGGCAGGACGTGAAGATCGGCCTCTGGCGCGACCGCAAGGAGCAGGAGATCGACGTCAAGCTGCAGGCAGCGCCCGTCGATACCGGCCAGAAGTTTGACATCACCGGCAATACGCGTTTTGCGGGGACGACTGTGGAGACGCTCTCGCCCGCCGTTGCGCAGGACCTCGGGCTCGACTTTAATGCCAAGGGCGTCGTGGTCACGGCCATTGCCGCCGGCTCTCCCGCCGACCAGATGGGCCTGCAGCAGGGCGACATCATCATCAGCCTCAACGGAACGGAAATGAAGGACGCGCAGACTTTCAAGTCCATGGCCTCGCAGCGCGCCAATACGTGGCAGATCGTGCTGCAGCGCGGTGGGCAGGTCTTCCGGTCCTTCGTCAGCGGATAGGCATGGGCGATCTGTTCTCACCAGAGCCGGGCGATGAGGAGTCGCCCGACGGCGATCTCGGCAACCGGCCGCTGGCGGATCAGCTGCGGCCGCGTTCGCTCGATGAGGTGATCGGCCAGCAGCATCTACTCGGGCCGGAAGGCACGCTGCGGCGCATGATTGCGTCGGGGCGGCTGGGTTCGCTCATTCTCTGGGGACCGCCGGGCACCGGCAAGACCACGGTGGCGCGCCTGCTGGCGGACCAGATCGGCTATAAGTTCGAGCAGATTTCGGCGGTGTTTTCCGGCGTCGCGGACCTCAAGAAGGCCTTCGAGAAGGCGCGCATCGAGCGCATGGCGGGCCGGCGCACGCTGCTCTTCGTGGACGAAATCCATCGCTTCAACCGCGCCCAGCAGGACGGTTTCCTGCCGGTGATGGAAGACGGCACGGTCGTGCTGGTGGGGGCGACTACGGAAAATCCCTCGTTCGAGCTCAACGCCGCGCTGCTCTCGCGCAGCCAGGTGTTGCGGTTCGAGTCGCTGTCTCTCGAAGACCTCGAGGCTCTGGTGCAGCGCGCGGAAGCGCGCACCGGCGCGGCGCTGCCGCTCGATGACGATGCCCGCGCCACGCTCCTGACCCTTGCCGATGGCGACGGCCGGGCGCTGCTGGGCCTGGTCGAAGAGGTGCTGGCGTCGGCGCGTCCGGGCGAGGTGCTCGACAAGACGACGCTGCTGGGCGTCGTACAGCGCCGGGCGCCGATCTACGACAAGGCGCAGGACGGGCACTACAACCTGATCTCGGCCCTGCACAAGACCGTGCGAGGCTCCGATCCCGACGCGGCGCTCTATTATTTCGCGCGCATGCTGGAGGCGGGCGAAGACCCGTTGTTCCTGGCGCGGCGGTTGATCCGCATGTCGGTGGAAGATATCGGCCTTGCCGACCCGCAGGCGCTGCAACAGGCGATCGCGGCGCGTGACGCCTACCAGATGCTCGGCTCGCCCGAGGGCGAACTGGCGCTGGCGCAGGTGGTGGTCTATCTGGCGCTCGCCCCCAAATCCAACGCCGTCTATACGGCGTTCAAGGGTGCGATGAAGGTGGCGCGCGAGACCGGCTCGCCCATGCCGCCAATGGTGATCCTCAACGCGCCGACCAAGCTGATGGGCAAGCAGGGCTATGGCGCCGGCTATATCTACGATCACGATACGCCCGAGGCGTTTTCGGGGCAGGAATACTTCCCCGAAAAGATCGGTCGGCACGAATTTTATCATCCGGTCGAGCGAGGCTTCGAGCGCGATCTGGCCAAACGGCTGGATTACTTCAGCCGGCTGCGCGAGAAGAAGCGCGGCGAGGAGCGGTAGGGCGGGGTCTCCCTAAGGTGGTCCAGCAGCGGTGCCTACTTATCCCCCGCGCGACCGCTACCGCTTGCTCTGCCATGCGCCTCCGGTGCCGTGCTGCAGGCCTAGTGCGTAGAGCGCGTTGAGCCAGGAATCGAGTTGGGCGGTCTTCGTGGGCGGCTCCGGGAAGCCGCCGGGGATGGCGGCGAGGTGGTAGTTGATGCCATAGGCGCGGGCGGTGTTTTCGAGTTCCCGGGCGTCGCCGCGGTCGCGGTATTTGAGCAGGGTCGGAACGGCGCGGCCGAGCACGGAGAGGCCGGAGGCCTGGACGATGTGCGGGGTCGGCTGTGTCGTGCCGTTGTAGATGGCGTAGAGTGTGCCCTTCGATTTGCCGCCATTGCCGTAGCCGCCGTCGGGCAGCATCACGAATTGCTGGGTGATGCCGCCGTCGACATGCAGCTCGTCATAGGTCTTGCCGTCGATGGTGACGTGGATGAGCACGGGCGGGAAGAAGCCGGGCAGGGCGGTCGAGGCGAGGATGATCTGGCGCACCAGGTCGAGCCGATTGGGAATGTCGCTGTTGGCGATGGCGCCGATATCCCAGACCACCGGCCGCTCGGCATCGAGATTGGTGGTGCCCACCAGCAGGCGCCGGCCCTTGCGGTGTTCCGCGGCGATGGCGGCGAGCGTTTCTTCATCGATGATCTGCTCGATCGCGCGCTTGACCGGTGCGTTGTCGACGAGCGCCGGTGCACCGAATAATACGGCGAGGAAGCCCGGGCCGCTGATCTGCTCGGAGCTGACCTGGGAGAGAATGGCGTGGAGGCGTGGGTCGTAGCGTGGGCCGAGGAAGGCGAGCGGGGCGATCATGGCGCCGACGCTGATGCCCGTCACGAGGTCGAAGCTCGGCCTGTTGCCGCGCGCCGACCAGCCGGTGAGGTAGCCGGCGCCATAGGCGCCATTGAGCCCGCCGCCGGAGAGACTGAGGATATGCTTGTCGTGGGCGAAGGCATTGGCGTAGGCGGCCGGCAATTGGTCGCCCCAATAGCGGATCGGCGTTCTGGTGCCGAAGCTCGCCTCGTCGATCCGCGTCACCGGTACGGGATCGCGCATCATGGTGGTGCAGCCGGCAACCAGCGTCAAAGCCAGCCCCATGACCAGTGCGCGCAACGACGTCCGGAAAATCTTGTTCATCTCAAATGCCCCCAAGCAGGGACCTTGCTAGAGATGAGCCGCTAAGAATTGGTTCCGAAGCCGCTAGGGCCGCTTCTGCCACATGCCGGCGCGACCGTTTTTGTATCCGAAGGTGAACAGGTCGTTTAGCCAGGTGGGCGAAGCCATGAACAGATTGTCGGGCTGCGGGAAATCGGCCGAGATGGCGGTGAGCATGTATTTGATGCCCCGCGCCCGCACGGCGTTCTCGAGCACGATGATGTCGCCGCGGCCGCGATATTTGAGCAGCGAGGGCACGGCACGTTCCAGTACCGTTACGCTCGACACGTTCTGGATGGCATCGCGTTGCGGCTCGATGGTGCCGTTGTAGATGACGTAGAGCGTGCCCCTGGCCTTGCCCGGTGTGGCGCCGTCGGGCAGCAGCACCACTTGCTGGGTCACGCCGCCATCGACGTGGAGCTCGTCATAGGCACGGCCGTTGACGTTCACGCGGATGAGGATGGGCGGGAAGATGCCGGGTACGGCGGCGGAGGCCAGCATGATCGTGTGCACGAGCTCCAGCCGGTTGGCGATATTGCTGTTGGCGATGGCGCCGATATCCCAGACGACGGGGCGCTCGGCATCCAGATTGGTGGTGCCGATGAGGAGGCGGCGGCCGGCGCGGTGTTCGGCCGCGATCTCGTCCAGAGCCTGCTTGTCGACGATATTGGCGATGGCGCGCCGGATATTGGTGTTGTCGGCAATGGCGGGAGCGCCGAGCAGGGCGGCCAGAACGCCTGGTCCCTTGGTGGGCTCGACCGCCAGGTTGGCGACGACCTGCTGCATGCGCTGATCGTAACGGGGGCCGAGGAAGGCCATCGGCGCGATGAGGGCGCCGACGCTGATGCCGGTAACGATGTCGAATTTCGGCCGGTCGCCGCGCTCGGTCCAGCCCACGAGGAAGCCGGCGCCATAGGCTCCGTTCATGCCGCCGCCCGAAAGGGCCAGGTATTTGGGGTCGGCACTGTTGCGCAAGCCCTTGAAGAGGTCGCTGTCCGGCTTGGGGAGCTCGTCGCCCCAGAAGCGGATGACGGGCGAGGGAATGAGTTCGGCCGTTTCGGCGGCTGCCGCCGGCACGGGATTGCGCAACCCGAATGTCGAACAGCCCGCAACGGCAATCAGTGAAACCAGGATCGTGGCGAGCCGAAGCCCCAGGGCCACCTTCGAGACAATAGCATTCATCGCCGCACCGATGCTCGAAACCGAAAGCTGTGTCGCGGACGATAACAAACTATTGTAGGAGAGACCATTAACCGGATTGAAGCAAAGCGATTTCACCGCCGGACTGTTGCCGGAAGGCGCCTGGAACGCGGCCGGTATGCAGGGCCGGGTGTTGTGGTTTGTATCGCGGGCCTCTATGTCGGGCACCTGATTTCGAGAGGCGCGGGCGCATGAGCGCAGTACAGGAAAGAACGATCTCCACCGACGAAGATGGCATGCGGCTGGACCGCTGGTTCGCGCTGCATTTCCCGCAGCTCGGATTCGGCCGTTTGCAGAAGCTCATCCGCACCGGCCAGGTGCGCGTGGACAAGGGCAGGGTGCAGACCAATACGCGGCTCTCGGCCGGGCAGGTGGTGCGTATTCCGCCGGTGGACGATCCGGGCACGGTGCGGCCGCCGAGCATCAACCAGGAAGATGCCGATTTCCTGCGTTCGCTGATCCTCTATGAGGACGAAGAGCTTTACGTCTTCAACAAGCCCTATGGCCTTGCCGTGCAGGGCGGCACCAACACGCATCGCCATATCGACGGCATGCTCAAGAGCCTGCCCAACAAGAAGGGCGAGCCGCCGCGGCTGGTGCATCGGCTGGACCGCGACACGTCAGGCTGCCTCGTCGTGGCCAAGACCCATGCCGCCGCCAGCCATTTCGGCGCGGTGTTCCGCTCGCGGTCTGCGCGCAAGATCTACTGGGCCGTGGTGGTGGGCAATCCGTCGCCGCGCCAGGGCGAGATTTCGTGCTTCCTTGCCAAGCAGGCGACCCATGACGGTGAACAGATGATCGTCGTGCCGCACGGCTATCCGGGCGCGCAGCATTCGCAGACCTATTATTCGACCACCGACACAGCCGGCCAGCGCTTCGCCTGGGTGACGCTCAAGCCCGTCACCGGTCGCACGCACCAGTTGCGCGTTCACATGGCCCAGCTCGGCACGCCCATCCTGGGTGATCCGCGCTATCTCAACATCCAGAACTGGCAGCCGCCGGAGGGCTTGGCCGATGGCCTGCACCTCCATGCGCGGCGCATCACCCTGCCGCTGCGCAGCGGCAGGAAGCTCGATATCTCGGCGCCGCTGTCGCCGCATATGCAGGCGACGTTCGATGCCCTCGGCTTCGAGGCCAGCCGCTACGATGTCCAGAATGTGGACCCGGAGAGTGACGAGAGATGAAGCTGGTCGTTTTCGACATGGACGGAACGCTCATCGACACGCAGGCGCTGATTGCCGAGCAGATGGGGGTGGCCTTCACCAGCCTCGGCCTGCTCGCGCCGACGCCCGAGCAGTCGCGGCGCGTCATCGGGCTGTCGCTGCCGGTCGCTATCGGCCGGCTGGCGGGCAGCGAGGATGGAGCGCTCATCGAACGGCTGGTCGAAAGCTACCGCACCAGCTACCGCTCCATCGTCGAGGACGTGGCCGATCGCGAGCCGCTGTTTCCGGGCACGCGTGCCATGCTTGACCGGCTCCATGCCGATGACGGGACGCTGTTGGGCATCGCCACCGGCAAAGGGCTCAATGGCGTCAACCGCATCCTGGGCAATCATGGGCTTGACCGGCATTTCGTGACGCTGCAGACGCCCGACCACAATCCCTCCAAGCCGCATCCGGGCATGCTGCTGCGCGCCATGTCCGAGACCGGCGCGGCGCCGAAAGAGACGATCATGGTCGGCGATACGACCTTCGATATTGAACTTGCCAAGGCGGCGGGCGTTACTGCTATCGGCGTGTCGTGGGGATATCATGATACCGACGAACTGGTGGCCGCCGGCGCCAGCGCCATCATCGACCATTATGACGAACTCGACGAAACCCTCGTGAGGCTCCTGTCCTAGAATGCGTGATTCCCTCGAAGACGCCCTCAGCCACAGCGAAGATGGCCTTGGCCGCGCGCAGAAACGCGACAGGCAGGAACTGCCCAAGCGCTTCTACAAGGAAGCGGGCGTGGACGTCGTCGATGGCGGCTTCACCGTTACGCTCGACGGGCGCCCGACGCGGACGCCGGGTCGCGTGCCCGTGGTCGTGCCGGTGGCGGGCATCGCTACCATCATGGCCGAGGAATGGGCGGCGCAGGGCGAGCGGATCGACGCGCTCACCATGCCGATGGTCCGGCTCGTCAACTCCGCGCTCGAAGGCGGGCAGGGCATGGTGCCCAGCTTCCGCGACGAGGTGGTCAAGTTTGCCGGCAATGACCTGATGCTCTATCGCGCCGAGAGCCCGCGCGAGCTGGTGGCGGAACAGGAAGCCGTCTGGGACGATGCCCTGGTCAAGCTGGCCCGCCATTTCGGCGTCAGCTTCCAGCCGACTATCGGCATCCTGCACCAGCCGCAGCCGCCGGCAACGCTGGCCAAGCTCGAGGAATCGCTGGAAGGCGAGGGGCTGCTGGTGCTGACGGCGCTGGTGTCGATCACCGGCCTTACCGGTTCGGGCCTGCTGGCTATCGGCCTCCTCAACCGGCTATTCACGCCCGATCACGTGTGGCTCGCCGCTCATGTCGACGAGGATTTCCAGATTCGCCAATGGGGCGAAGACGAGGAAGCCATCGAGCGGCGGGCGCTGCGCCGCATCGAATTCGACACGGCCGTCAAGCTCATCGAGTTGATGCGCGCCGGTTAAAACCGGCGCGATATCAGCCAATCCGCTATTTCCGGCGCGATCTCGCGCAAGGGATCGAGCACGAAAGCGCGTTCGTGTGCGTAAGGGTGCGGAATCTTGAGGTTGGGTCTATCCACCCTCTCTCGCCCATAGGCGATGATGTCGATATCGATCAGTCGTGGTCCCCAATGCTCCAACCGTTGTCGGCCCATGGCCGCTTCGATCCCGAGGCAGATGACGAGGAGTTCTTCAGGACTTGATTCCGTTTCGACTTCCAAGACCATGTTATGAAAGTCGTTTTGGTCGGTCTTGCCCCAGGGTGCGGTGACGAGGATCGAGGAGCGGCGCGTCACACGCAATCCCGGCGTCTGGTCCAGCCGGGTCACGGCCTCTTCCAGTTGGGCGCGCGAGTTCCCGATATTGGCGCCGAGCGCCAGCCAGGCCGTCGCCATTATTCGGGCCGTTCGCGATAGAGTTCGATGGCGGCTTCGCCGGCGACCATCGGAATCGGTGCTTCCGGCTTGCGGACGCGCAGGCGCACCCATTCGATGGGCTCGAAGCGGGCGAAGAGCTGGTTGATGATGTGCTGCGCCAGCGCCTCGATGAGGTTGAACTTCCGCTCGGCAAAAGCGGCGGCAACGACGTCATAGATATCGGCGTAGGAAATAGCCTGGTCGAGGTCGTCGGTCAGCGCGGGCGCAGTCAGGTCCGTGCCGATGGTGAGATCGATCCAGAACCGCTGGCCCAGGCGATTCTCCTCGGCGATAGCGCCGTGATAGCCGTAAAAGCCTAGATTGTTCAGGATGATGAGGTCGTTTGTGGCCAAGTTGATTCAAGCCTCCATGTGGGCGGGACCATAGAGGCTCGCCGCCGCAACGCGAAGGGCATCGAGATTGGCTTTGACATCATGGACGCGGAAAATATGGCCGCCGCCGGCATAGGCGAGCACGGTGGTGGCGAGCGTGCCGGCCAGCCGCTCCTTGGGCTCGTTGCCCAGCAACTTGCCGATCATGGATTTGCGCGAGGTGCCGATCAGGATCGGGAAGCCGAGTTCGTGCAGCCGTCCGAAGGTCTGCATGAGCTTGTAGTTTTCCTGCAGATTCTTGCCGAAGCCGAAGCCGGGGTCGAGGATCAGGCGGTCACGCGCGATGCCGGCCTTTTGGGCGATCTCGGCGGTGCGCTCGAAATAGCGCAGCATTTCCTCGATCAGCGGGCGGGTGGTGTCGCGGGCAGGGTCCCAGTGCATGGCGATGATGGGAACGTTGCGCTGTGCGGCCACGGCGGCAATCTCGGGCTCGCGCTGGAGGCCATAGACGTCGTTGATGATGGCGGCGCCGGCCTCGACGGCGCGGTCGGCGACGCGGGCCTTATAGGTGTCGATGGAAACCAGTGCGCCCAGATCGGCGGCGCGCAGTCCCTCGAGCACGGGGAGGACACGGGCGAGTTCATCGGCAGCGGAGATTTCGGCGTGACCGGGGCGGGTGCTCTCGCCGCCCACATCCACGATATCGGCGCCTTCGGCCACCATTTCGCGCGCATGATGCACGGCGATGTCGGGGGCGGTGAAGTCGCCGCCATCCGAGAAGCTGTCGGGCGTGACGTTGAGAATGCCCATCAATACCGGGTGGCGCCCCAGGCGCAGCGCAGCGCCGGAGGCGAGGGGCACGGAAAACTCCTGATGCAACACACCCTGCATGACGGTCCTCCCGATAGGCTGGTCAGTTCGCCTTGGCCGGCTCCGCAAATAGATCGTATTCGTCCGAGTCGGTCACAGTCACTTCGACCATGTCGCCCGGCTTGATGCCGGTGGCGTTGTCGATAATGACGGTACCGTCGATATCGGGCGCGTCCCACTTGGAGCGGGCAATGGCGCGGTTATGCTCGGGCTGCACGTCGTCCACCAGCACCTGGATGGTGCGGCCGACCTTCTTGGCAAGCTGCGCGGTCGAAACGTCCTGCGCCACTTCCATCAGCCGCTCGAAACGCTCGCGCTTGACCTCGTCGGGCACGACGCCCTCGAGGTCATTGGCGGGCGCGCCGGTCACGGGCTCGTATTCGAAGCAGCCGGCGCGGTCGATCTCGGCTTCCTCGACCCAATCGAGCAGGAATTCAAAATCCTCCTCCGTCTCGCCGGGGAAGCCGACGATGAAGTTGGAGCGGATGGTGAGGTCCGGGCAGATTTCACGCCAGCGCTTGATCCGGTCCAGGGTCTTTTCCTGGTTGGCCGGGCGGCGCATGGACTTGAGCACGGTCGGCGACGCGTGCTGGAACGGGATGTCGAGATAGGGCAGCACCTTGCCTTCCGCCATCAGCGGAATGACGGCGTCGACATGCGGATAGGGATAGACGTAGTGGAGGCGGATCCATGCGCCCAGTTCGCCCAGTTCGCGCGACAGGTCGAGGAACTTTGCCGAAACCTGGCGGCCATGGAACGGGCTGGTGGCGTATTTGATATCGACGCCATAGGCGCTGGTATCCTGCGAGATGACGAGGATTTCCTTGACGCCGGACTTCACCAGCCGCTCGGCTTCATAGAGCACGCTGGCGGCCGGGCGCGAAACGAGGTCGCCGCGGATCTGCGGGATGATGCAGAACGAGCAGCGATTGTTGCAGCCTTCGGAAATCTTGAGATAGGCGTAGTGGCGCGGGGTGAGGCGCAGGCCCTGTTCGGGGAGCAGGTCCACGAACTTGTTGGGCACCGGCGGCAGATGCTCGTGCACCGCCTCGACGACTTCCTCATATTGATGCGGACCGGTCACGGCCAGCACGCCGGGATGGACCTGCTGGATGAGGTCCTTTTCAACGCCGAGGCAGCCGGTGACGATCACCTTGCCGTTTTCGCCCAGGGCCTCACCGATCGCCTCGAGGCTTTCGGCCTTGGCGCTATCGAGGAAGCCGCAGGTATTGACGATGACGATGTCCGAGCCGGCGTAATCGCGCGAGAACGTGTAGCCCTGCGCCCTCAAGGTCGTCAGGATGCGCTCGGAATCCACCAGTGCCTTGGGGCAGCCGAGGCTGACCATGCCGATTTTCGGGGCCTGGCCGGGTTTGGCCGAAACGTCTTGTGGCTTGGGAGCCAGATTGCTGTCGCTCAATGGAGTGTTCCTGGCGCGATCATGTTCCGCGCATGAGCGGGCGGCTGCCGATGACGGCCCAACCCGCGAAATCTGGCGACTTCATATCGGAAAACGCGAAAAAAGCAATGATCGTGAAATGCCGATGAGGCGGGGCAGCCATGCAGCCGCATGAATAGCGGCTTAGGAAAGATCCTTGGGCGCGGGCGGCGTGCGCTTGGCGGTGCGGCGCGGCGTGCGCAGCGTGGCCTCGGGCGGCGCCGGCGGCGTTTCCGGCTTGTCCATGAAGGTCGGCGGCATCGGCTCGGTGGCCGGAGTGATATATTCGTCGGCCTCGGTATAATCGGCGTCCTCGTGCTCGGCGAGGTCGTGGATGGCGTCGCGTACTTCATCGAGAAGCGAGGTCGAAAGCCGGGTGCGCTCAAAATTGTCGGCCGAGGTCTCGTGCGTCTTGAAATAGACGAGCAGCGCCTCGCAGGCGATGCGCAGCACCAGCACGGCGAGCAGGCCGAATACGGCGATCTCGATCAGGCCCCAAAGGCCGTTGCCGAAGCTGGCGCCGAAAGTCGCGAAAAGGTGGCTCACCGCCCAGAGCAGGATGCCGGCAAGGCCGATGGCATAGAGCATGGGCACCAGCCGGGGCGACAGGATGGAATCGAGCCGGAAGAGGACCTTGCCGGTCAGGAGCTTCTTGAGATCGTCGAGAGTCATGATCCGTGTCCTCGGCTGCTGGGACGATTCGATTTTGGCGGTAACTTGAAGCCGTCAGGCCGCCGAAACAAGTGGTTGCGTAAAGACTTGCCGCGTCGGCCCGAAGCGCTTCTCGAATGCCGTGCGCAAGACGGAATCCACTTCGGGCATGGAAACGAGCTGGCCCAGATCCTCGAAGCTGGTCACGCCGTGATCGGTGATGCCGCAGGGCACGATGCCGTCGTAATGGCTCAGGTCTGGGGCGACGTTGAGCGAAATGCCGTGGAAGGTCACCCACTTGCTGACGCGCACGCCGATGGCGGCGATCTTATCCTCGCTGGCCGGTCCGCGCTCGGGACGCTGCACCCAGACGCCAATGCGCCCCTCGCGGCGTTCGCCCCCGATGTTGAAGGCGTCGAGCGTATCGATGATCCAGCCTTCGAGGCCCTGGACGAGGCAGCGGATATCGCGTCCGCGCTGGCGCAGGTCGAGCATGACATAGGCCACGCGCTGGCCAGGGCCGTGATAGGTGTATTGCCCGCCGCGTCCGGCGTCATAGACGGGAAAGCGGTCGGGCAGCAGCAAGTCATCGGCCTTGGCCGAGGTGCCCGCCGTATAGAGCGGCGGGTGTTCGAGCAGCCAGATGGCTTCGTCGGCCGTGCCTTCCGCGATGGCGAGAGCGCGCGCCTTCATCGCTTCCAGTGCCTCGGGGTAGGGCACCGGCGCGGTGGCGATGATCCAATCGACCGGCCGGCCATCGGGACGAGCCAGCTTGTTGCTGGTCTCGCAGACCGCGGGATTAACCGGCGTTAACTCTTCCATAACCATAGTGAACGAATGCTTTCACCAAGAGATTCCGGCCCAGCCAATCCGGCTGCGCCATCGGGGGCTATCAAGCTTATCTATGAACACTCTAGACAATATTGAAGTCGATATCACCGTCGAGCTTGGCGCCACGACCATGCCGATCCATCACATGCTGCGCATGGGCCGCGGCGCGGTGATCGAACTGGATGCCGCCGCCAACGATCCGCTCAAGGTCTATGCCAATAATACGCTCATCGCGCATGGCGAAGTGCGGGTGGAAGACGGGCGCCTGCGCGTGGAAGTGACCGAGAAGGTGCGGCGTCGCGGGTGATTTCGGCGAAGTTTCCCACAAGCTTTCGCTGATCGCGATTTAAGCCCTTGTGGTGCCGAAAATCATTTGCTACATCCCCGCTCGCTTCGCCGCAGGGCGCAGCTCCTACCATGATGTGCGGTCGTGGCGGAATTGGTAGACGCGCAGCGTTGAGGTCGCTGTGCCGCAAGGCGTGGAAGTTCGAGTCTTCTCGACCGCACCATAGTTTTGAAATAGGCCCGGGTAACACCGGGCCTTTTTCGTTTGGGAGATTCGCCAATGAGCGCCTTTTACGATTTCTCTGCTCCCCGCCTCGATGGCGCGCCGCAGCCGCTTGCCGATTACCGTGACAGGGTCGTGCTGGTGGTCAATGTTGCCAGCCAGTGCGGGTTCACGCCGCAATATGCGGGGCTCGAGGCGTTGTGGCGGGAATACCGGGATCGCGGATTGGTGATTCTCGGATTTCCCTGCAACCAGTTCGGCGGGCAGGAACCGGGCAATGCCGAGGAGATCGCGCAGTTCTGCTCGCTGACCTATGACGTCACCTTCCCGCTCTTTGCCAAGGTCGACGTCAACGGACGCGACGAGAGCCCGATCTGGGCGTGGCTCAAGTCCGAGGCGCCGGGAATTTTCGGGACCGAGGCCATCAAGTGGAACTTTACCAAGTTCCTGCTCGATCGCTCCGGCAAGGTCGTCGAACGCTACGCGCCGACGGTCGAGCCCAAGGATATCGCCTCCGATATTGAGCGGCTGCTTTAGGGCGAATACGGTCGGGGCATGAGCATTTTTCGCCCCGCCGTTCCTGCAGACCTGAATAGACTCGTTGCGCTGGATCAATCCGTGCGTAACGCCAACGGCGAGGCCGCGCGTACGGTCGAGGCGGCGCTGGCCGCCTGGGTGGCGGCCAGCGAGTGCCATGTGGCGGAGCAGGGCGGGGAGATCGTCGCCTATGGCGTGCTCCACAACCACTTCTTCCATGTGCCGTTCATCGACACGCTCATCGTGGGCGCGCGTTGGCGGCGGCAGGGGATCGGCCGGGATATGGTGCGCTATCTTGCTGCCCTTGCTCGTCCGCCAAAACTCTGGACGTCCACCAACCTCTCCAACCAGCCGATGCAGGCGCTGCTGGCGGCCGAAGGCTTCGTCATGAGTGGCTTCATCGAGGGGCTGGACGAGGGAGATCCGGAGCTCATCTACAGGAAGCTTCTGGCGCCTTTGCCTCAGGATTGAGCTTAACGCTGCATAAACCGTGTGCAAGTGGCATAACATCCATGCAGAAATGGCGCTTCTCATTTGATGCGAGTCTTCCTATTTCCGGGGCGTTCAAACGCGGTCGCGAGGTCGCCGCGGCTGTCGCCGGACAGACACGAAGTCTTCAACCGGCTGACATTCTTCCGAGCGAGAAGCGCGCAGCGCCCTGGCTCGGGGTGGGACCTCGAAGCACCAGTTGAATAGCCCCGTGTGGTTCGGGGCGCGTGGGAAGATGGAGAAGAAGAATGGGCATTCGCAAGGCAATCCAGAAGTGGTCGAGCTACAACCGTCTGCGTCGTGAACTGGACGGGATGAGCTCCCGCCAGCTCCGTGACATCGGTCTGGACCATGGCGATATCGAGGGCTTTGCCCGTCGCCATGCCGACAAGCTCTAATCAGAGCTGACGATCACCGTAAGATGAGGCCCGCAAGTTGCGGGCCTTTGCTTTTTCAGGTCAGGCGTCCGTCGTCGAGCGCCTTGAGAATCCAGTCGCGATATTTGCTTTCCTTCCCCTTGATCTCGGGGATGACGCGCGACGCCTCTTCCATGAAGAACCGGTAATCCCGGCCCATTTCCTGGCCGCGGCGCGTGTGCATGTCGAGCGCCACGTCCGGAATCTCGGGCAGGCGCTCGCCGGTGGCGACGACCTGCTTGGCCCAGTTGACCATGTCATCGGTGGTGCGATCCTTCTCGCCGCCGGCCATGACGCGGATAGCGTGCGCGGCAAAGAGGAAGCGGTCGCCGATCGGGCGCGGATAGCGCTTGTGCATCTGGTAGAGCGTTTCGACCAGGACCGGCGCATTGAGGTTGCCGGCGCCGACATCCTCCACCGAGATCACGCAGAGGCGCGACCACAGCATTTCCTCCATCTCCGGGCTGGTGACGTACATCTCCCAGGCCAGGAGCAGGACATTATCCACCAGGCCGCGGCGCAGGCATTTCTGCAGGGCGGAGATCACTTCGTCGGCCGCAAAACCGTGTTCGGTGGTCGTGCGCTGCCAGGGATCGGGCGGTTGGGAAACTTTGATCATTTGGGTTATCCGGGTAGTGGAGGGGGCAATAGTGAAAACACTCGCGCCCCGAGGCAAGGGCGGCAGCGCACAAAGCGGGGGATGGCTGCCTCGCGGCGCGGAAAAACCGCGTAAGCAGCGCTGCGCGGTCTGGCGCAGCGCCGGGTGATTGGATACACCCGCACTCAGTAAGACCCTCTCGCTTCGGGGCTGTCGATGAGCGAAGACTTCCAGACAAGGGAGCCGGTATCCCGCGCGGACGAAACGCCGCTGCGCGACGATACCGGCCATATCGATCCGAACTGGATCGAGGCCCTGCGCCGACGCATCGAGGCGGAGGACGGCGAAGCCGTGGGCGAGATGATGGCGCCGCTCCATGCCGCCGATACGGGCGACGTGATCGAGGCGCTCGATGCCGAGGCGCGGCTGTCGCTGGTGCGGCTGCTGGGCGACAGGTTCGACTTCGAGGCGCTGACCGAGGTTGATGAATCGGTCAGGAACGAGCTGTTCGAACAGCTTCCCAACGCCGAGATTGCGCGTGGCGTGGCGACGCTGGACAGCGATGACGCCGTGACGCTCCTCGAGGATATCGAGCCCGGGGACCGGGACGACATCCTTTCCAAGATGCCGGCTTTCGAGCGGCTGTCGCTGCGGCGCAGCCTCGATTATCCGGAGGAATCCGCTGGCCGGCGGATGCAGACCGATTTCATCGCGATTCCGCCGTTCTGGACGGTCGGGCAAACCATCGACTATCTGCGCGGTGAGAAGGAACTGCCGGACGAATTCTACCAGATCTATGTGGTCGATGCCGGCTACAAGCTGCTGGGCACCATGCCGCTCGACAAGCTGCTGCGGGCGCAGCGCAAGGTGCGGATCGAAGAAATCATGAATGCCGACGTCATCGAGGTTGAGGCGGGGCAGGACCAGGAAGAGGCCGCCCGTGTCTTCGAGCGCTACGACCTTGTGGAAGTGGCGGTGGTAGACGAGAGCCTGCGGCTCGTGGGCGTGCTGACCATCGACGACATGGTGGACGTTATCCATGAGGAAGCCACAGAGGACATGCAATTGCTGGCCGGCGTGGGCGACGAAGACCTGTCGGACGGCGTGCGCGACGCGGTGCGCAGCCGCTCCACGTGGCTGGTGGTGAGCCTGGTCACGGCGAGCCTAAGTTCTTTGGTTATCGGGCTTTTTGACGCCACGATCGAGCAGATGGTGGCGCTGGCGGTGTTGATGCCGATGGTCGCTTCGATGGGCGGCAATGCTGGAACCCAGACGATGACCGTGACGGTGCGTGCGCTGGCGATGCGAGAGCTTGATCAGTTCAAGCTGCGGCGGCTGGTGACGCGTGAAATGCTCGTCGGGCTGGCCAATGGCGGGATTTTCGCGCTGTTGATCGGGGTGGTGACATGGCTGCGCTTTGCCAATCCCGAGCTGGGGCTGGTCATCGGAACCGCCATGATTATCAATATGATAGCGGCTGGCACGGCAGGGGTTCTCATCCCGCTGACGCTCGATCGGTTCAAGATCGACCCGGCGGTGGCGTCCTCGACCTTTGTGACGATGATCACGGACGTGGTCGGATTCTTTTCATTTCTGGGGCTTGCGGGGCTGTGGTTCGGGCTCTTCTGAGGCCGGTTTTGCACAGGCCCTGAGGCAATCTTGCCGACCGGATGAACGTCGATTAACGTTTTATGAACGGCGAGGCGGTGCCTCGCGGCCGAGCGTTAGAGGAGCATCCGATGCGAAGCCAGGTTCGTAGCAGTTGGTGGCGTGTTGCCACATGGACCTTTGTTTGTCTGGCGGCGATGGGGCTGGTAATCTCGATCGTCGCATCCGCCTGACCGGCGGAAGCGCTCCCGGAGGGAGCCCTGGAGTTCAAGGGGGAGGCGCCCGGCGGTGGGCGCCTCTCCTTTTTTGGAATGGAGTGAAGCCATGAAGCTTCTCATCGCCAACAAGAACTATTCGAGCTGGTCGCTGCGCGCCTGGCTGACCCTGCGCGCCTTGGAGATCCCGTTCGAGGAGGAAATGCTGCTCCTCAACGGCGAGGGCTGGAAGGAGGCGATGCTGGAGCGCTCGCCGACCGGGCAGGTGCCGGTGCTGATCGATGGCGACCTGGTGATCCCCGAGACGCTGGCCATCATCGAATACGTGGCCGACAAGTTTCCGCACAAGCATGTCTGGCCCAAGGATATCGCCTTGCGGGCCCGCGCGAGGGCGGCGAGCGCGGAGATGCATGCCGGCTTCTCGCGGTTGCGCAATTCGGCGCCGATGAACCTGCGTTCGTCCCACCCCGGCCGCGTGTCGCTAGATTACGTCGCCGACGACCTCGACCGGCTCGAAAAGCTCTGGGGCGATCTGCTCGACCGCTCGGGCGGGCCATATCTGGCCGGAGCCTTTTCGGCGGTGGATGCCATGTTCGCGCCGGTTGCCACCCGCATTCGCACCTATGAACTGCCGGTCCCCGATTTCGCCGCCGAATATGTGGAGGCCATCTACGCCGTGCCGGCTTTCCAGGAATGGTATTCGGAGGCGCTCAAGGAGCCGTGGACCGTCGAGCAGGACGAGATAGACTTCATTCAGGGCAGGAAGCAGTGATCCATCTGATCAAGCTGTGCGTAGGCGTTTCCTCCTACGAAGAGCTGGAAAGTTACCGGAACGAGCGCGCCCATTGGTGGGGCGCCGATTACGGCGAAGACGTGCATGTTCATCGTACCCGCACCATGCCCAAGCGGGGCGACGAACTCATCGCGGGCGGCGGCTCGATCTATTGGGTCATCAGCGGCATCATCCGCTGCCGGCAGCCGATCCTGCGCTTCCAACCGGCCACCGACCGCGAGGGCAAGGATTGCTGCGACATCATCATGTCGCGCGACATGATCCGTACGATGCCTTACCCCAAGCGCCCGTTCCAGGGCTGGCGCTACCTCGAGCCCAAGGACGCGCCGCCAGACATGGGCGTGGGCGAAGCCCAGGAGGACGGGGCGGAATTCATCGCCGAAGAACTGGCCAGGCTGGGGTTGCTGTAGATAAGGGCAGGCCCGCACGGCAACACCTCGTTAGGTGCAAAACCATCTAGTTTTTATCTGTACTTGCCTGAATCTGGCGAAGCACGCATGCTCGCGGAAAGTGATTTGGGGGGCTGACGGATGGACGGGAAAGGCGCGCATCTCATTGTCGTGGGCAATGAAAAGGGCGGCTCAGGCAAGTCCACCACCGCTTTCCACCTCTCCATAGCGCTGCTCTACCAGGGCTATCGCGTCGCCACGATCGACGTGGACAGCCGCCAGCAGACCTTCACCAATTACGTCAAGAACCGGCGGCGCTGGGCGGCTGCCAATGCCGTGCGGCTGCCCAATGCCACCCATTTTCATCTGCCGCGCTGGCGCGCCGATTCCCGCAAGGAGGCCGAGCGCGCCGAGTTCGAGCTCTTCGGCCAGGCGATCAGCGAGGTCGAGGACCAGGTCGATTTCATCGTCGTGGACACGCCGGGCTTCGACACCAACCTCGCGCGGCTGGCGCACTCGTTGGCCGATACGCTGGTGACACCCATCAATGACAGCCTTATCGACCTGGATGTCATCGCCCATTTCGACCCCGCCACCGGAGAGGCGCGCGAACTGAGCCATTATGCGCGGTTGGTACAGCGCGCCCGCAGCGAGCGCCTGTCGGTCGACGGGCACAATGTCGATTGGGTGCTGGTGCGCAACCGCATCTCGATGCTGTCCTCGCGCAATACGCGCACGGTGCAATCGGTACTCGACAAGGTGGCAAACCGGCTGGGCTGTCGCGTGACCGACGGCATTGCCGACCGAGTGATCTTCCGGTCGCTGTTCCCTTATGGCCTGACGGTCTTCGATCCCCTCGACGAGAGCATTCTGGGCGGGGTGCCGCCGCTCTCGCATGTCTCGGCCCGACAGGAATACCGTATGCTGGTCGACAGCCTCAATCTGCCCCTGCGCACGCCCGGCAGGATCAAGGAGGGCTGGACGACGCGGCCAGCCAACGATAGGGAGCAGGTGCAGGCCCAGATGGCGTAGCCGCTTCGCGAAGCAGCTTTCGGCCAACCCGGCGCCCAATGAATTACACGCGGCGACGAGGACACATGCACATCGATATGTATACCGTGCTGATACAGGGCGGTGTTTCGGCGGTCCTGCTCGCGGCGATGTTCCTGCTCTATTGGGTTCGCGACAGGCGCTCGACCTGGCTCCTCTGGTGGAGCATCCCTTTCATCTGCATCGCCTTCGCCGCCTTTGCCTTCACGCAATGGACGGACGAGCCGGCGCTTCTGCCGGTTGGGCTGGGCAATGTCGCCCTGCTGCTCACGTTCGGCTTCGTCTGGCAGGCGGCCCGTATCTTCGAAGGGCGCAAGTCGCTGTGGTTCGTGCCGATTGCCGTGGCGATCGGCTGGCTGGCTCTCTGCCTCTGGCCGGTCTTCTGGGAAAGCCTTGCCCTGCGTGTCGTGGTCGCCTCCCTCGTCGTCGGTGCCTTCTGCCTTCTGGCCGCCTATGAACTCTGGCGCAACCGGGCCGAGCATCTGTCGTCGCGGATACCCGCGATCGTGGTGCTGATGGCAACCGGCGTGCTGTTCCTGGCGCGCGTGCCGTTGCTCAACGTGTTGCCGTTCCCCTTCGGTGCCCTGCCACTCGACCCGCTGGCGCAGTCGATCCTCAACCTGATGCTCTTCGCCCTGGCGATCAGCCTGACTATCCTCACCATTTCGATGACACGCGAGCGCGGCGAGCAGGAGCAGCGCCATTTCGCCATGACCGACCCGCTGACGGGCCTGCTCAACCGGCGGGCCATGCTGAGCAATGCTGAACGCATGCTGCGGCGCCATAAGGTCACCGATACGCCCGTGGCGCTGCTGGTTCTGGACCTCGATCACTTCAAGACGGTCAACGACCGGTTCGGTCACGACGCGGGCGACCGCGTGCTCGTGCGCTTTGCGGCGCTGCTGGGCGCCAATGTGCGGCCGACGGACCAGGTCTATCGGCTGGGCGGGGAGGAGTTCTGCTGCATGCTGCCGGGCATCACGGCCGAGAAGGCGCTGGCGGTGGCCGGGCGTATCTGCACCGAGTTGGAGACGGCGCAGATCGCCGTGCCGGGTGGCGCCGTCCGGGTGACGGTGAGCGTGGGTGTCGCCTCGACCGAGGATGCGGGCTACGAGTTCGATGAATTGCTGGCGGCTGCCGATGCCGCCGTCTACGAGGCCAAGGCCCGCGGACGGAACATGGCCCTCAGAGGCGAGATGGGGCGGCGCGCGTAGCCGCTCCCGAAGGCCGGCGACGCGCTGGAGAGGGCAGGGCCGATCAGCCCTGCACGGTGGGGTTGCCGATCACGAGGCGCAAGGCGCGCTTGCCGCCGGGCGCGAAGACATCGATCTCGACATTGGCGCGCGGCATGACCATGCGACGGGTGCGGGCGGAAAGCGCCAGCACGACGCCGAGCAGGTCGCCGACGCCGCGACGCTGCGGATTGGTGTCGAGGCGGGCGGTCAAGCCGGCCAGGGCGCGGCGGCGAACGCGGTTGTCGGCGCTCGAGAGGCGCGACTTCCCCGCATATTGTGCGAGCTCTGCGAGATTGGACAGTTCACTCATGGGGCCAACTCCTTACTAAAAGCCCTTGCGACGCACTTCCCGTCTGCCGTTTCAGCTCTGCATGGCCAGGCAGTTCATCTTGGCGGCCTTGAGCTGGCTGCACATTTGTGCCGCGCCTTCGCGATCACCGAAGCCGTTGAAGCGGGCGCGGTAGAAAGTCTGGCCATTCTTTTCGAAGGGCTCGACCGAGGCACGGAAATCGGCGAGGCCGGCGATGCGCGAAGCGGCATCGTCGATGAGCTGGCTGGCGCCGGTCTGGTTCGGCGTGGCGCCGATCTGGACGATCCAGGCCTTGCCGGCAGGCTTTGCCTCGGGGGCAGGGGGGGCGGCCGGGTCGATCGCGGCGACGGCCGTGGGCTTGTCCTTGCCGATGGCGCCCGAGGTCATCAGGTCGATCGGCTGGCCTTGCTGGCCGACGCCGACCGGCGGCACCAGCGGCTCGGAAGCCTGGGTCTGGCCAAGCGGGGCCGGAGGGGCGCCGAGCGAGAAGGTTTCGTTGATCCAGGCTCCGATCACGTCCACCGGCGGAGCGGCCGGCTGCACGGCGCTGGGAGCGCCCATGAGATTGGCAGCCTGCACGGCGGGCTGGAGATTGAGGTCGGCCGGCATGTCCTGCGGGACCGGCGCCTTGGCGGTGGCCACCTGCACCGGCGGCGGAGCGGGCTGCGCCACCGGGGCGGGCAGGGCGGCTACGGCCGTGCTGCGGAAGGCGGGGAAGGCGGCGGGGATGACCACGGCCGGCGGCTCGGTGGCGGCGACCTGGATGTCCGGGCTGGCGCCGACATAGCTGCCGCGAATACCGGGGGCAGGGATCATGGCGGTCTGCAGGTAGCCGCCCTCGCGGGACTTGGGCAGGTATTTCTGCACGATTTCATAGACCTTGGCGTCGCGGGCGCCAGCGGTGTTGAAGCCGAAGCCGATGACGACGAGGTGATGGTTGCCCTTGCGGGACGCGGTCATCAGGTTGTAGCCGGAATTGTTGATATAGCCGGTCTTGATGCCGTCGATGCCCGACGCGCCGAGCAGGCGGTTATGGTTGCCGTAAACGCGCTTGCCGTACGAGAAGCTCTTGGTCTGGAAATACTCGTAGTATTTGGGGAAGTGCTGGTAGATGGCGATGGCCAGACGCGCCTGGTCGCGCACCGTCGTGAGCTGACGGCCATCGGGCAGGCCCGAGGCGTTTACATACTGGGTGCGGTTCATGCCGAGGGCGCGGGCGGTGGCGGTCATGCGCTGGGCGAACTTGGCTTCCGAGCCGGAAATGTGCTCGGCGATGACGCGGGCCATGTCGTTGGCCGACAGGGTCACGATGGCCTTGATGGCATCCTCGACCGTGATGGTCGAGCCGGCCTTGAGGCCGAGCTTGGTCGGCACCGCGGAGGCGGCATATTTGGAGACGGTCATCTTGGTCGAGAGCTTGATGTTCCCGGCGGTCAATTCCTGGAACAGGATATAAAGCGTCATGACCTTGGTGACGGATGCGGGGTAGCGCGTCGCGTCGGCGGCCTCTTCGTAGAGGACCTTGCCGGTCTTCGCATCGACGGCGATGCCCGCATAGATGCGGTAATTCTCCATCGCCGCCTCGGCCTCGACGGTTGTCGAGAACATGATCGCGAACGCGATCACGATTGCGGCGACGATGCGCGCGACGGGGCCGCGCGAATGAAGGGAATCTGCCCGCTGGGAAGCCACCCTGTACTCCAACACTTACTCGGGGCTTGAAACGCACCCCGTACTCAACTGAAAATCGGCCGCGGCGTCCCCAAGCACGTAAGCCGACGCATCCCTACTTCGGGCACGATAGAAGGCGCCCCCTTACCATTCCGTAAAATACGATTACATTTGAGCGCGGTAACGTTAACGACCCAGACACGGCCCCCGGAGCTAGCGAGGTAATGCGGCGAGGGTGCGGCGCCTGCCGTTCAACTCAGCCGTGAGCGGTCCGCTTGCCTCTTAACACCGACCAGTTTTTGCCTACATAATGGTTCCCACTATGCTGCTTCGTTTGAGTTTGCCCGGTAGCCCAGCAATGACCACGCTTCCAATGCCCCTGGTGGCGCCGGAAGCCGCGGACGCCGAAATCTCGGCCCGTAATGCTCTGCGTTCCGGACCCGAAGACGACGGCAAAGGCGGCGACAACGGCTCCAAATTCGAGAGCGGGACCGCCACCAAGACGCGGCCCCGCACAAAACGCCCAAGCCTTTACAGGGTGCTCCTGCTGAACGACGACTACACGCCCATGGAGTTCGTGGTTCTCATCCTGCAGGAGGTGTTCAACAAGTCGCGCGAAGATGCGACGCGCATAATGCTGCATGTTCACCAACAGGGGGTGGGTGAGTGCGGCGTCTATCCATACGAGGTGGCCGAGACCAAGGTCACCCGCGTCATGGAAACTGCACGCAAGAACCAGCACCCGCTGCAATGCGTGATGGAAAAGCAATAGGAACCAGACCATGCCCTCATTTTCCCGCGGACTTGAAAAGGCTCTGCACCAGGCCATGAACCTGGCCCGCGAGCGCGCCCACGAGTTCGCGACCCTGGAGCACCTGCTCCTCGCATTGCTGGACGACCGCGATACCATCGCGGTGCTGAAGGGGTGCGACGTCGATATCGATGCCCTGCGCGGCGACCTCGAGGACTTCGTGAACGAAGAGCTCGACAGCCTCGTGGTGCCCAATGGCCAGGACGCCCGTCCCACGGCCGCATTCCAGCGCGTCATCCAGCGTGCGGTGATCCACGTCCAGAGTTCGGGCCGCGAGGAAGTGACCGGCGCCAACGTCCTGGTCGCGATCTTCGCCGAGCGCGAGAGCCACGCCGCTTACTTCCTCGAACAGCAGGACATGAGCCGGCTGGACGCGGTCAATTTCATTTCGCACGGCATCACCAAGTCCGGGCCCAACGAGGATCGCCGCGTGCGCGGCTCCGAAGGCGGGAACGGGCATGAGGAAGGCGAGGGCGGCGGTGGCAACGGGCAGAAGAGCTCGGCGCTGGCGGATTTCTGCGTCAACCTCAACGACAAGGCCCGTGCCGGCAAGATCGATCCGCTGATCGGTCGAGATGCCGAGCTGCGCCGCACCATCCAGGTGCTGTGCCGCCGGTCCAAGAACAACCCGATCTATGTGGGTGACGCGGGCGTGGGCAAGACGGCGATCGCCGAAGGCCTCGCACGCAAGATCATCGAGGGCGATGTCCCCGAAGTGCTGCAGGAAGCCGTCATCTACGCGCTCGACATGGGCGCGCTGCTGGCCGGCACCCGCTATCGCGGCGATTTCGAGGAACGCCTCAAGGCCGTGATGAAGGAGCTCGAAAAGCTCCCGAACGCGGTGCTGTTCATCGACGAGATCCACACCGTGATCGGCGCCGGCGCCACTTCGGGCGGCGCGCTTGATGCTTCGAATCTCCTCAAGCCCGCTCTGGCTTCGGGCGGCATCCGCTGCATCGGCTCGACGACCTACAAGGAATATCGCCAGTTCTTCGAGAAGGACCGGGCACTCGTCCGTCGCTTCCAGAAGATCGACGTGGCCGAGCCGACGATTCCCGACGCCATCGAGATCGTGAAGGGCCTGCGGCCGTATTTCGAGGATTACCACAAGATCAAGTACACGGATGAAGCCCTCAAGGCCGCCGTGGAGCTGAGCGCACGGTATATCAATGACCGCAAGCTGCCCGACAAGGCGATCGACGTGATCGACGAGACCGGCGCCAGCCAGATGCTGCTTGTCGCCGACCAGCGCAAGACCATCATCGACGTGCCCGAGATCGAGGCGACCATCGCCACCATCGCACGCATTCCGCCCAAGTCGGTTTCGAAGTCCGATGCCGAATTGCTGGCGGGGCTCGAGAACAACCTCAAGACGGTTGTCTTCGGGCAGGATGCGGCGATCACGGCTTTGTCCTCGGCCATCAAGCTGGCCCGTGCGGGCCTGCGCGAACCGGAAAAGCCGATCGGCTCCTACCTCTTCACCGGCCCGACCGGCGTGGGCAAGACCGAAGTGGCCAAGCAGCTCGCCGATACGCTCGGCGTGGAGCTGCTGCGGTTCGACATGTCCGAATACATGGAACGGCACACGGTGAGCCGCCTGATCGGCGCGCCTCCGGGTTATGTCGGGTTCGACCAGGGGGGCCTCCTCACCGATGGCGTGGACCAGCATCCGCATTGCGTGGTGCTGCTCGACGAAATCGAGAAGGCGCATCCGGACCTGTTCAACATCCTGTTGCAGGTGATGGACCACGGCAAGCTGACCGACCACAACGGCAAGCAGGTCGACTTCCGCAATGTCATCCTGATCATGACGTCCAATGTCGGCGCCATGGAACTGCAGAAGTCGCCGATCGGCTTTGGCCGCAAGCGCGAGCAGGGCGACGACGAGGAAGCGATCAACCGGATGTTCACGCCGGAATTCCGCAACCGTCTCGACGCGATCATCTCGTTCGCGCCGCTGCCGCCGAGCGTGGTCCGCCGTGTCGTCGAGAAGTTCGTCCTGCAGCTCGAAGGCCAGCTGGCCGAGCGCGGCGTGACGATCAACCTGACGCCGGAAGCCGCCGACTGGCTGGCCGAACGCGGCTACGACGAACGCATGGGTGCGCGCCCGCTGGGCCGCGTGATCCAGGAATACGTCAAGAAGCCGCTGGCCGAGCAGGTGCTGTTCGGTGAACTCGTCAATGGCGGCACCGTGACCGTGGCCGTGGTGGGCGAGGGCGACGACGCCAAGCTCGAACTCGTGGCCGTGCCCCCGCGCCCGGCCAAGCCCAAGGCCATCGCCGCGCCGCGCAAGCGCAAGCCTAAGGCGGCTGAAGAGAAGAGCTGAGGCTCGATAGCGTAGACGCAATGCCAAGGCCGGGGATTTTTCCCCGGCCTTTTCGTTTGCGTCGAAGGCGTTAGTCTGGCGTCAGGCTGGGTCAGGAGGCGTTTGTGGTTCTCAGTGGGATCGGGCCGGTGCTGCCTTATGCGCTGGCGGTGACGCTCAGCCCGTTTCCGGTGGTGGGAGCGATTCTCGTGGCGCGCTCCCCGCACGGCATGGCGGCGCTGGTTGCCAATGTGCTCGGCTGGATGGTCGGCATCGCGGCCGGGGCGGTTATCATGGCGCTGCTGATCAATACCGTCGGCGGTGGCGACGACGGGCCGGTGACCCATTGGGCTCAGGTCATCGTCGGGCTGCTGCTGCTCTGGGCGGCGTGGCGCAAGTTTCAGGGACGACCGAAGGCGGGCGAGGTGCCGGAGGTGCCCAAATGGCTCGAAGCCTTCGGCAGGGCTTCTCCAGCAAGGGCGTTCGGCTGGGGGCTGGCGCTGGCCGGGCCAAATCCCAAGAACCTGGCGCTGGCGATGGGGGCGATGTCAGCGCTCAAATACGACGAGATCAGCCGGGGCGATGTCGTTGCCGGCATCGTCACCTTCGTGATCGTGGGGTCGCTTTCGGTGCTGGTGGTTCTCGGCGCTCGGCTGCTGGGCGGCACGCGCCTCGATGGCGCGTTGGCTGCGGCCGAGGATTTCATGGTCCGCAACAATGCCGTGATCATGATGATAGTGTTCGCGCTCATCGGCATGAACGTGCTCGGGGCAGGGCTGACCGGCCTTGGCGGCTAGCGCTCGTCGAGGTCGAGCGACAGCCAGGGATGCCTGCTGTCCTCGTAGACGGATTGGCTCGGCGCAGGGAAGGCCGGATCGGCAAAGCTGCCCAGGGCGATCGCAATGTGGTTTGGACGGCGCTCCGGATACCAGAAGACCGTGCTGCCGCAATGGGGGCAGAAGTGATGGCGAAGCGGCAGGCCGCTATCGCCCAGCCGCTCATAGGTTTGCGAGGCGCCGGTGATCTGGACGGCGGTTTTTGCAAAGAACACGGCTACGCCGAACGCGCTTCCGGTGCGGCGCTGGCATTCGGTGCAATGACAGATCGATACCTTGTCCGGCTCGCCGGAGCATTCGACCTGCAACTGGCCGCAGGAGCATCTGGCTGTGCGTGTTTGCGCGCTCATGCACGAAGCTTGCAGGCGCGCAGGCCGAAATGCAACGCGCAAGAAAAAGCAGGACTGGCCCGGTTGTCAGAGCGCGGCGGCGATGGATTTTGCCAGTGCGGCCAGGTCGGCATCGTCTGCCTTCTGGCCGGAGGCATGGCGGCCGAGCTCGGTGCCTTCATAGACCGGCATGATGTGGAAATGCAGGTGGAACACGGTCTGGCCGGCCGGAGCTTCGTTGAACTGGACGAGGCGGAAGCCATCGGCGCCGGTGGCCTTCATCACGGCCTGCGCGAGCTTCTGGACCTTGGGAATTACGGCGGAGAGCACTGCGGGGTCGGCATCGAGCAGGTTGCGGCTCGCGGCTTTGGGGATGACGAGGGTATGGCCGCGCGACTGGGGGAAGACATCCATGATGGCGAGGATGTCGTCGTCTTCGTAAACCTTGTGGCTCGGGATATCGCCGGCGAGGATTTTGGCGAAGATGTTCGAGGGGTCGTAGGCCGGCATCATGGGCTCCTCTCTGAATACGGTGAATTGGGCTTACCCCCCTCCCAACCTCCCCCGCAAGGGGGAGGTGTTTCGATCGAGCTACGGGAGCACGGAACGCCTCACAACCACGATAAGCACCTACTCCTTGCGGGGGTAGCAGTGCTGAACCCAGGGGCAAGCCCGGCGCTGGGCGGGCCTATTCCGCCGCCCGCAACTCCCCGCTCTCGGCCTTCTGGATGAAGCGGAACCGGAAGTAGTTCCAGCAGGCGAGCGTGGTTAAGGTCACCGGCACGTAGGTGAAGCCACGCTTGATGAAGAAGAGGGTGATGCCCACCGCCGTTTGCGCGCTCATGGCGCCCTTGCCCATGGCCGAGGTGAAGGAGGAGGGGACAATATGCCGGTAAACCAGCGCGTTGGATTTGTAGAAATCGAGTGCACGCGCCGCGAAAGCGCGTTTGGAGGCGGCGTAGTCCTTGAGTTCTTCCATGCCGAGATCGCCGTGGAGTTCTACTTCGGAGCCGAGGCCCCAGACTTCCGGCGGAGTCAGGCGGTCCTTGCCGATTTCGATAAAGAGTTCGGTGATGTCGACGGCGGTGCGGTAATTGGCGTTCCAGCAATCGGCGGATTTGGCGCCGTGGGCGAGGATCAGGACGTCGGCGCGTTCCAGCTTTTCGCGCATGGCTTCATAATTGCCGGCGGAGAAATCGACGCCGGATTTGGCGATTTCGACGGTGGCGCCTTCTCGTTCGAGGCGTTCCTTCATGGCCGAGCCGTAGGCGCCCGAGGCGCCGGTGATGAGGAAGCGGCGGTCGGCGATCTGGTTGCCGGTGCCGAAAAGCAGGTCGAACAGGTTGAAGAAGGACGAGAAGAAGTTGTGCGGATGGACGTGGTGGAGCGCGTGGTAGGAATTGTTGACCCACCAGAGCGGACGCTGGCCGTCGACGCGGTCCATGGCCATGTGATTGAAATCCATGCCCTCCTCCTTGACCGTTCCGACCAGGAGCATGATGCGCAGCACGATGTTAGCGACCACGGCCGGCCAGGGGAAGACGAAGAGGAAAAGCAGGGTGCCGACGAGGCCGGTGGCGAATTCGGGGAGGATGTGGAACCAGAAGTTCTGGCGGACATAGCCCGGATGGATATCGAGCTTCATGTCGAGGAATTTGTGGTGCACCCAATGCCAGGACGAGAACGTGCGCAGCAGCTTGAAGCGCGACTTTTCCCAACGGTGCAGCAGATAATGCAGGATATCGAACAGCAGCGTCGATACGATGAAGATCACCGCCGACTGAACGAGAAAAACAATTATCGCCCAAAGGTCCATGGCGATCTCCTGCAAAACTGATTCAAGCTTTCAATGGCGCGAATGGAGCATTCGCGCCATGCCACATGGCTCTCCCGCGGGACGGGAAAGCGGTGGCGAAAAGGTTCGTGACGATCACGGATGATTTTGCCCCACTCGGGTAGTGCCACCCAAAGCGGCGCGCGTCAAAAGACTTCACCCCTTTTTGAAGGGGGTAAATCCATCGAGCATGTCCTGGTCGTGCGCGACGGAAGCGCGTTCGTGCTCGAGATAGTCGGCAACGGCGTTGCGCAGGCCGGGATGGCCGATCCAGTGGACGGAGTGGGTGGGCGTCGGCACATAGCCCCGCGCCAGCTTGTGCTCACCCTGCGCGCCGGCTTCGACCGTCCGCAGTTTATGGGCGATGGCGAAGTCGATGGCCTGGTAATAGCAGAGTTCGAAATGCAGGAACGGTACGTCGCGGACGGCGCCCCAATAGCGGCCGTAGAGCGTGTCGTGGCCGAGGAGGTTGAGGGTGCCGGCAATCGGCCGGCCACCGTCATAGGCGAACATCAGCACGACTCGATCGGCCATGGCCGCCGAAAGCAACGAGAAGAAGCTGCGGTTGAGATAGGGGCGGCCCCATTTGCGGCTGCCGGTATCCTGGTAGAACGCGAAGAACTCGTCCCAATGGTGCTCCTTGATGTCGGAGCCGGTGATCCACTCGACGCTCAGTCCTTCCTCGCCCAGCGCGTCACGGCGCTCGCGGCGGGTCACCTTGCGGTGGCGGGAGGAGAGGGTGGCGAGGTAGTCCTCGAAGCTGGAGAAATCCTGGTTGTGCCAGTGATATTGCGTATCGACGCGATGCAGCCAGCCGGTTTCCTCGGCGAATTCCGCTTCCTCTTCGGGCACGAAGGTGGCGTGGACGGAGGAGGCGTTGCGCTGCTGGGCCAGGGTTTCGGCGGTAGTGAGGAGGGCGCGGCGCAGGGCGGGATCGCCTGAGGGCACCCAGAGCTTTGGGGCCGTTACCGGCGTGAAGGGCACCGAGCACTGAAGCTTGGGGTAATAGTCGCCGCCCGCCCGCTGATAGGCGTCGGCCCAAGCATAGTCGAAGACGTATTCGCCCTGCGAATGCGATTTGAGGAAGAGCGGCATCAGGGCGACGGGGGTGCCGTCGCGCTCGAGCAGGAGGTGCTGGGGCTGCCAGCCGGTGCGGGCATTGGCGGAGCCGGATTGTTCCAGGGCCAGGAAGAAAGCGTGGTCCAGGAACGGGTTATCCGGCTTTCCGGAAGTGGAGGGGACCAGACCATTCCACGTGGCGGCTGGTATCGAGGCCGTCGAAGGGTGGATGGTCGCGGTCAGTTCCGCATCAGACACGGTCGGGGTCGAATCCTTCGAAAACGAGCTGGTCGGCGCGTCCGGCGACTTCGCGGGCCTCATTGGCCGAGCGGATGGTCCAGGCCGTCACCGGCACGCCCATGGCGCGGAAGAAGCGCACGGCGGGCAGGTCCAGCGATTTCTGGTAGCACGAGATGAAGTCGAAGCGGGACCAGGGGGCATGGATGAGATGCCGGAGCTGGAAGCGCTGGCTGTCGGTGAGGCGCCCGTCCTCGTCGGGGTCGTCGTAGCTGTAGGTGATGATGCCGACCTTGCCGACAAAGCCGGCGCGGCGCACCGCGGCAATCAGGTGGGGATCGAAGGATTCGAATACAAGCGGGCCCTTGTAGTCCTTGACCGCCTTCGCGGCCGCATCGGCGAGGCGCTGAGTGTTTTCGTGCGTCTGCGTCTTGAGTTCGACCTGGAGCAGCGTGCGGCCGTTCACCTGAGCGAGGAAATCGTCGAAGGTCTGCGGGCAATCGCCGGAGGCGGAGCCGAGCAGGGGCGTCGAGGTCATTTCCGCGGCAGTGGCGTTGCGCACGAAGCCTTCCACGCCCTGTAGGCGCAGGCGGTCGTCGTCATGGAAGACGACCGGCACGCCGTCCGACGTCAGTTGCAGGTCGCATTCGATGGCGAAGCGGCCGGCAATGGCGGCGTCGAAGGCCGAACGGGAATTCTCGATCACACCGGCCTGGCGGTCATGCAGGCCGCGATGGGCGATGGGACGGTCGAAAGAGAGCTTTGACATAACTAGACTTCGATAATCGCTTCAATTTCAACGGCGGCGCCGAGCGGCAGGCCGGCTACGCCATAGGCGGCGCGGGCATGCTTGCCCTTGTCGCCCAATACGCCGACCAGGAGGTTGGAGGCGCCGTTGGCGACGAGGTGATGCTCGGTGAATTCGGGGGTGGCGGAGACGAGGACCGAGAGCTTGACCACGCGCTTGACGTCATCGAGGTCGACGCCGCCATTATGGACGATCTGGGCAAGGATGTTGACCGCGGCGAGTTCGGCGGCATTGCCGCCCTGCACGACGTTCATGGTGTCGCCGAGCCGGCCTTCCACCACGCCGCCTTCGCCGGTCGAAAGCTGGCCGGAAATGTAGAGCAGGTTGCCGCTCCGGCACACCGGCAGGTAGCTGGCAACGGGCGGGTTGGCGCTGGGAAGCTCGTAGCCGTATTCACGCAGTTTCTCGATCGCCTTGGTCATTTGTCGTCGGTTCTTTCCGTGTTCTCTGCCGATTTGGGGCGGCCGGACCGCCCGTAGAGTTTGCCGCGCACGACAGCGTCGCTGCCGAAGCGGGAGCGCACCCGGTCCATCGCCCGTTCCGCGGCGGCCTTGCGGGCTACCTTGGGCTCCAGAAGGTCCACCGGGTCTTCGACGCCGGCGGCGGGCTCCAGGCCCGTAACGCCGATGCCGATCAGCCGGAAGGCCGTGCCGTCGATCTCGCGCGCCAGGAGCTGGAGGCCATGTTCGTAAAGGACGTTGGCCAGTTGCGTAGGGATCATCAGGGCGCGCGCGCGGGTTCGCAAGCGAAATCCTGCTGATTTGAGCTTGAGATGGACAGTATCGCCCACCAGCCCCTTGGCCTTGAGGCGCTCGGACAGCCGCTCGGACTGGACCAGAAGCTCGGTGGAGAGGGCTTCAAAGTCGCTGAGATCGGTGTTGAACGTGGTTTCGCTCGAAACCGACTTCATCTCGTTGTCGGGCGAGACGGCGCGCGAATCTTCACCGCGCGACAGCCGGGCGAGACGTGCGCCGGAATCGCCGTAGCGGCGGATGAGGTCTTCGCGCGAGTGATTCTGGAGCTGGCGGATGGTGGTGAAACCATCCTTGCGCAGCGTTTCGGAGAACACCTTGCCGACCCCGAAGATGAGGCTGATCGGCTTGGGGGCGAGGAAGTCGACGGTTTCGGCCGCCCCGATCACCGCGAAGCCGCGCGGCTTGTCGAGGTCGGAGGCGATCTTGGCGAGGAACTTGTTGTGCGAGAGCCCGACCGAAATGGTGATGCCCAGCTCGGTTTCGACGCGCTTGGCGAAACGGGCGAGCACCAATGCGGGCGGGGCCTTGTGCAGGGCCTGCGTGCCCGAGAGATCGAGGAAGGCTTCATCGATCGAGAGCGGCTCGACCAGCGGCGTCAGGTCGTCCATGAGCGCGCGGACCTGTCGGGAGACGCCTACATACTTGGCCATGTTGGGCGGCATCACCACCGCATCGGGACAGAGCTGGCGGGCGGTGAACATCGGCATGGCCGAGCGCACCCCGCTCTGGCGGGCAATGTAGCAGCAGGTGGAGACGACGCCGCGCGTGCCGCCGCCGATGATCAGCGGCTTGTCGAGCAGCGAGGGATCGTCGCGCTTTTCGATCGAGGCATAGAAGGCGTCGCAGTCGATATGGGCGACCGAGAGCGTCAGCAACTCCGGATGGGCGAAGATTCGCGGCGAGCCGCATTGGCGGCAGCGGGCAGGGGCCGTCTCGGCCGCGCCCGTTGCTGAACAGTCCCGGCAAAGGAAGGGGACTGGCGCCATGTCATCCCGCTGGGTTGAGCTTGGCCCAGACGCGCATGAACGAGTCGGGGGAGAGGTTCTGGTTGGCGCAGAATGCGAGCAGCAGCGGCTCGTTGGAAGCGAAATAGTCGATGAGTCCGCGCGCCAGCGAGTCGGAGCCGACGGCATTGCGCAGCGAAGCCGGAGCATAGCCGGTCACCGCCATGAAATTCCCCAGTTCCTCGGGGTTTTCAGCGAGGAAACCAAGACACATATCTGCCAGGGAACTGGCATTGAGCGGGGGCGGCTTCAGGCGGTCCACGTGGGGTTCCATTTCAGGATTTGTAACGAAGTTGATGTTAGCCGAGAGATGATGGAAAACGAAGTGGCGGCACCACACGAGATGGGGCCAAGCGAGGGCGCATGGCCAAGACAGTGATGATCGTTGAAGACAACGAGCTTAACATGAAGCTCTTCAACGACCTGCTGGAATCGCGCGGCTATTCGGTGATCCAGACCCGCAACGGGATGGAAGCACTTGACCTTGCGCGCGCGCACCACCCGGACCTGATCCTGATGGATATCCAGTTGCCCGAAGTTTCGGGACTCGTTGTCACCAAATGGCTCAAGGAGGACGACGATCTTGCCTCCATTCCCGTGATCGCGGTTACGGCCTTTGCCATGAAGGGCGATGAAGAGCGGATTTTGCAAGGCGGCTGCGAGGGTTACATCTCCAAGCCTATCTCCGTGCCTCACTTTTTGGAAACTATTGCCCACTACATTGGACCAGCCGTTTAGGCGTCCCGGGGCAGTTTTCAGCTAGACGAGGTTGGTCGGGCGATGACAGCGCGTGTGCTGATCGTTGACGATATTCCCACGAATGTGCGCCTTCTCGAAGCGCGCCTGACTGCGGAATATTTCGAAGTGCTGACCGCCAATTCGGGGCGCGAAGCGCTGGCGATCTGCGAGCGCGAAGAGGTCGATATCGTCCTGCTCGACGTGATGATGCCCGAGATGGACGGCTTCGAGGTCTGCCGACGGCTCAAGTCCGATATCCGCACCCAGCACGTGCCGGTGCTGATGGTCACCGCACTCGACCAGCCGTCCGATCGCGTGCGCGGCCTGGAAGTAGGTGCTGACGACTTCCTGACCAAACCTGTCGATGACGTGCAGCTCATGGCGCGCGTCAAAAGCCTGGTGCGGCTCAAGGCCCTTACCGATGAACTGCGCGCCCGCGCCCAGACCGGGCAACAGATCGCGGCCGAGGATGCGCTGCGCGCCATGAATTCGATTGCCACCGACGGCGGGAAGCTGCTGCTGGTGGATAGCGATGCACGCCATGCCGAACGCATCGCCAGCTATCTGCGCGACCGCAACCAAGTGGACGTAATCTCCAATCCCGGCGACGCCGTCCTGGCGCTGGTGGGCGGGGAATACGAGCTGGCGCTGGTCAGCATGTCGCTGGGAGAATACGACCCGCTGCGCATCTGTTCGCAGATGCGCACGCTGGAGCAGGGCCGCACGCTCCCCATTATCCTCATCGCCGAGGAGGCTGATCGCGCCAAGCTGGTGCGCGGGCTCGACCTTGGCGTCAACGACTTCATCATGCGTCCTGTGGAGCGCAACGAGCTTTCGGCGCGCGTGCGCACGCAGATTCGCCGTCAGCGCTATGCCGTGGAACTGCGCGAGAGCGTCAACCACACATTGGCGCTGGCCGTCACCGACGAATTGACCAGCCTCTACAACCGCCGCTATTTCGAGCGCCACCTGTCGGTGATGCTGACCAAGGCGCAGGAGCAGGACCGCGACATGGCGGTGATGCTCATCGACATGGATTACTTCAAGGCCGTCAACGACACGTTCGGCCATGACATTGGCGATGCCGTGCTCAAGGAATTCGCCCTGCGACTCCAGCGCAATATCCGCGGCGTCGATCTAGCCTGCCGTTTCGGCGGCGAGGAATTCGTGGTGCTGATGCCCGATACCGATTACCGGCAGGCGCAGAGCGTGGCCGAACGCGTACGCCAGGCCGTGGCCGAGCGCCCGTTCGAGGTCGGGGCGAGCCGGCCGCTGACGGTGACCGTCTCGGTGGGCGTAGCG